>ERZ781399.98-NODE-98-length-218553-cov-38.740968_pt1 | contig 218553 bp, 197 predicted proteins | sample MGYA00511014_ERZ781399 | MGnify/ENA primary metagenome ERZ781399 (study PRJEB29847, sample SAMN06458254) | wastewater metagenome | isolation source: Wastewater bioreactor | place: South Africa: Cape Town | study: EMG produced TPA metagenomics assembly of the...
GCGAGGCACTTTTCTTTGCTTCGCCAAAGAAAAGTACCCAAAAGAAAGGCGACCCTGCTGTCCGTGTCCCCTGCGCTTCGCTTCGGGGCAACCTGCGATGCTCGCGCGCGGGGCGTGCCGCGTAACTCACTGCGCGCTTGCGGCGCTTCGTTCGGACAGACGCGGCAAGTCAGTTCACGAAGGCGTGCGTCCTACGGCGCACGCCCGCCCCGCGCGCTGCGCTTCTCGGCACGGCCAAAAGGGAGTTCGGGCCGGGTACGGGATCGGATGCGGGAACCCGGGACGCGAGGCCGAGCGCAGCGATGGCCCGTGTCCGGTCCCCATCCCCTTGGGCTGCGCCTGCGGCGGGGTGTTTGCGGCGGGCGCAGGCGCGCAAGTGCGCGCATGCTTCGTCATCATGCTTGCCGCGGCTGTCTGAACGGAGCGCCCAAAGGGCGCGCAGTGAGTTCCGCGGCACCCGCCGCAAACGCGCCGACGCAGGTTGCCCTGAGCGCCAGCGAAGGGTCGCAGACCGTGGGGTCGCCTTTTCTTGGCTTACTTTCTTTTGGCGAAGCAAAAGAAAGTGAGTGCGCCGCCGGGCGCACATCCCGGCTCCCGCCCCATGCAAGGCTCGGGGCAACGCAAAAGCCCAAAACCCCTCACCAAAGGAGTGAGGGAGGAGAGCCAAGCCTCAGATATGCAACGCGTGCCCCAGCGCCCTGAGCGCCGCCTCCTGCACCGCCTCGCCCAGCGTCGGATGCGCGTGGATCGTGCCCGCCACGTCCTCCAGCCGCGCGCCCATCTCGATCGATTGGCCGAAGGCCGCCGACAGCTCCGAGACGCTGCGGCCCACCGCGTGCCAGCCGATGATGACGTGGTCGCTCTTGCGCGCCAGCACGCGCACGAAGCCGCCCTCGGCGTTCAGCGTCATCGCGCGGCCGTTGGCGGCGAACGGGAAGCTCGCCTCCAGCACGTCGACGCCCGCGCTCCTCGCCTCATCCATCGTCATGCCGCAGAGCACGACCTCGGGGTCGGTGAAGCACACGGCCGGGATTGCCATGGGCTCGAAGCGCCGCGGCTTGCCCGCGATCTGCTCGGCCACGCACTCGCCCTGCGCCATCGCGCGGTGCGCCAGCACGGGTTCGCCCGTGACGTCGCCGATGGCCCAGACGTTGCGCATGGAGGTCGCGCAATGCGCGTCGATGGCGATCGCGCGGCCGTTCATCGTGAGCTGCAGGCTCTCCAGGCCCAGGCCGGTGGCGCGCGGCCTGCGGCCCACGGCAACCAGCACCTTGTCGGCAGGCAGCGCGAATTCGTCGGCGCGGGCGTTCCTCACGTGCACGCCGTTCTTCGCGTCATAGCCCTGCACGCTGCAGCCCAGGTGCAGCACCACGCCGGCCTTCTTGAGGCTGTCGAGCACCGGCTTGGTCAGTGCCTCGTCGTAGCGCGGCAGGATGTCGGGCGCAGCCTCGACCACGGTGACTTCGGTGCCGAGCTTGCGGTAGGCAAAACTCAGTTCCAGGCCGATGTAGCCCGCGCCGACCACGACCAGCCGCTTGGGTAGCTCGGTGGGCGAGAGCGCGTCGGTCGAGGACCAGATCGCGCCGCCCGTATGTCCATCAAAGGGCATGCTGGGCAGCGCCACGGGCTCGGAACCGGTGGCGATCAGGAGATGCTCGCAGCGCACGCGCACGGTTTCGCCGTCCAATTGCACCACGGCCGTCTTGCCGTCCTCGACCGTGGCCCAGCCGTGCAGCACCTGCACGCCCGCCTTGCGCAGCAGCACGCCCACGCCGCTCGTGAGGCGCTTGACGATGCCGTCCTTCCAGCGCACGGTCTGCGTGATGTCGAGCGTGGGCTCCTTCACGCGGATGCCCATGGGCGACGTGCCCGCGGCCTGCATGCGCGCCTGCTCGAAATCGTGCGCGGCGTGGATCAGCGCCTTCGAGGGAATGCAGCCGATGTTCAGGCACGTGCCGCCCAGGCTCGCGCCTTCGGCCAGCACCGTGGGCACGCCGAGCTGTCCGGCGCGAATGGCCGCGACGTAGCCGCCGGGGCCGCCGCCGATCACCAGCAGTTTCGTGGAAATTTCTTTCATGTTCATGCCTCCCGCGTTCATTCAATGAAGAGCAGTGCCGGGGCTTCCAGCAGACTGCGTACCGCCTGGATGAAGCGCGCCGCATCCATGCCATCGACCACGCGGTGGTCAAACGATGAAGAAAGGTTCATCAACTGCCGGGCCACGACCTGGCCGCCCCTGAGCATGGGCCGCTCGACGATGCGGTTCACGCCCACGATCGCCACCTCGGGGTGGTTGATCACCGGCGTGCTCACGATGCCGCCCAGCGGCCCCAGGCTCGTGAGCGTGATGGTCGAGCCCGAAAGCTCCTCGCGCGGCGCCTTGCCCGTGCGCGCGCCCTCGGCCACGCGCGCCACGCCTGCGGCGCACTGCCACAGATCGAGCCCCTCGGCGTGGCGCAGCACCGGCACCATCAGGCCGCCGTCGGTCTGCGTGGCGATGCCCAGGTGCACCGCCTCGTAGCGCGTGACCACGCCCGCGTCGTCGTCGAAGCGCGCGTTGATCTGCGGAAAGTCGCGCAGCGCCACGGTCATGGCGCGGATCAGCAAGGGCAGCAACGTGAGCTTGCCGCGCGCGCTGCCGTGCACCTGGTTGATGCGCGCGCGAAGCTGCTCGAGCTCGGTGACGTCCACTTCCTCGACGTAGCTGAAGTGCGGAATACGGCGCTTGGCCTCCTGCATCTTCTGCGCGATCTTGCGGCGCAGGCCGATGACGGGAATGGCCTGCTCGCCATGGCGCTCGGCATAGATGGACGCGCCGCCCGCGGGCACGCCGCCGCGCGCGGCCCAGGCGTCCAGGTCTTCGTGCAGGATGCGCCCGGCCGGGCCGCTGCCCGTGACGTAGCGCAGCTCGATGCCCATCTGCAGCGCGCGCTGACGCACCGAGGGCGCGGCCAGCGGCCGTTCGCCTTCCTTGCGCACCGCATGCGGCGCGGCGGCGGGCCTGGCGACGGGCGCGGCCCTGGGGGCTGCAACCGGAGCCGGGGTGGGCGCGGGGGCAGGCACGGACACTGCCGCAGCCGCCACGGGCTGCGTCGCCGGCTTTGCTTCATTGACAGGAGCTGCCGGCGCTTGTGCAGCGGTCGTTTCCTTGAGGTTTCCCTCGCCTTCCACCTCCAGGCGCACGAGTTCGGCGCCCACGGGCAGCACGTCGCCCACCTGGCCGCCGAACGCCAGCACCTTGCCGTGCACATGGCACGGCACCTCCACCGTGGCCTTGTCGGTCATGATGTCGGCGATGACCTGGTCCTCGGCCACCGCATCGCCCGGCTGCACGTGCCAGGCGGCGATTTCCACTTCGGCAATGCCCTCGCCGATGTCGGGCACGCGGATGATGTAAATACCCATGGCTCAATCCTCCACTGCGCGCTTGAGGGCGGCGCCGACGCGTGCCGGCCCCGGGAAATAGGCCCATTCCTGCGCGTGCGGGTAGGGGGTGTCCCAGCCGGCGACGCGCTCGATCGGCGCCTCCAGGTGGTAGAAGCAGTGCTCCTGCACCAGCGCCGTGAGTTCGGCGCCGAAGCCGCCGGTGCGCGTGGCTTCATGCACCACGACGCAGCGACCGGTCTTCTTGATCGAGGCAACGATGGTTTCCAGATCCAGCGGCCAGATCGAGCGCAGGTCGATGATCTCGGCGTCGATGCCGGTGTCGATCGCCGCGCGCTCGCTCACCCAGACCATGGTGCCGTAGGTGAGCACCGTCACCGCCTTGCCGGGGCGAAACACCGCGGCGCTGTCCAGCGGTACCTTGTAGTAGCCCTCGGGCACCTTGCCCATGTCGTGCCTGGACCACGGCACCACGGGCTGGTCGTGCCGGCCGTCGAACGGCCCGTTGTACAGGCGCTTGGGTTCAAGGAAGATGACCGGGTCCTCGCACTCGATCGAGGCGATGAGCAGGCCCTTGGCGTCGTAGGGGTTGCTCGGCATCACCGTGCGGATGCCGCAGATGTGCGCGAACACCGCCTCGGGGCTCTGGCTGTGCGTCTGCCCGCCGTAGATGCCGCCGCCGCAGGGCATGCGGATCACCATCGGCGCCGAGAAGTCACCGGCCGAGCGGAAGCGCAGCCGCGCCACCTCGGAGACGATCTGGTCCATCGCCGGGTAGAAATAGTCGGCGAACTGGATTTCGACCACGGGTTCAAGCCCGTAGGCCGCCATGCCGAGCGCGGTGGCGACGATGCCCGATTCGGAGATCGGCGCATCGAAGCAGCGCGTCTTGCCGTACTTGGCCTGCAGGCCCTCGGTGACGCGGAACACGCCACCGAAATAGCCCACGTCCTCGCCATAGACGACGACGTTTTCGTCACGGCCCATCATCACGTCCAGGCCCGATCGCAGGGCCTGCACCATGGTCATGGAACTCACGGCGCCCTGGGTTGTTTCTTGCGTACTCATGTGCTCACACCCCCAGTTGCTGGCGCTGCCGGCGCAGGTGCTCCGGCATGTCCTTGAAGACGTCCTCGAACATCGTCGCGGCGCTGGGCACGCGGCCGTCGAGCAGCGTGCCGTGGCTCTCGGCCTCCTTCTGCGCGGCGACGATCTGCGCTTCGAGTTCCTTGGTCATCGCCTCGTGCTGCGCCTCGCTCCATTCGCCCATGGCGATCAGGTGCTGCTTCAGGCGCGCGATCGGATCACCGAGCGGAAAGCGCTGCCAGTCGTCGGCCGGACGGTACTTGGACGGGTCGTCCGACGTGGAGTGCGCGCCGCCGCGGTAGGTGACCCACTCGATCAGCGTGGCGCCGTGGTTGGTGCGCGCACGCTCGGCTGCCCACAGCGAGGCCGCATAACCGGCCAGGAAATCATTGCCATCGACACGCAGCGAGGCAATGCCCACGCCCACGCCGCGCTGGGCAAAGGTCGTGCCCTCGCCGCCGGCGATCGCCTGGAAGGTGGAGATCGCCCACTGGTTGTTGACCACGTTGATGATGACCGGCGCGCGGTAGACGTGGGCGAAGGTGAGCGCGGTGTGAAAGTCCGCTTCGGCGGTGGAGCCGTCGCCGATCCAGGCCGACGCAATCTTGCTATCGCCCTTGATGGCCGAGGCCATGGCCCAGCCCACGGCCTGCGGCACCTGCGTGGCCAGGTTGCCCGAGGTGGAGAAGAAGCCCGCGCGCTTGTAGGAGTAGAGCACCGGCAACTGGCGCCCCTTGAGCGGGTCGCGCGCATTGCTCATGAGCTGGCAGATGAGCTCCACCAGCGAAATATCGTCGCGCGAGAGCAGCAGGCCCTGCTGGCGATAGGTCGGGAAGTTCATGTCGCCCTCGCGCAGCGCCTGTGCGTGCGAGATGGCGATGGCCTCCTCGCCCAGGCACTGCATGTAGAACGAGAGCTTTTTCTGGCGCTGCGCGATCTGCATGCGCGCGTCGAACAGGCGCGTCTTGACCATGGCGCGCAGCCCGCGGCGCAGGCGGTCGGGGTGAATGGCCGGTGCCCAGGGGCCCTGGGCCTTGCCCTCGTCGTCGAGCACGCGCACCAGGCTCTTGGCCAGCGGCGCCGTGGCCGCGGCAGGCACGTTGGGCGAGGGCCGGGGCACTTCACCGGCGCGCGAGAGCAGAAGGTAGGAAAAGTCGGTCGTGCCGCCGGGCCGACCCGTGGGCTCAGGCATATGCAGCCTGAGCGCTTCAGGTGTAGTCATCCATTGTCTCCTTGCGCCGGATTGTGTCTGGCGCGGTTGGGGAACAGGTCCGGGCGCCAGATCATGGCGCCCGGCCCATTGAAGCGCCTTGGCGCCTGCGGAATTCTAGGGCAACGCAGAAGAGGCCCCCCGCACGCGTCGCACCCTTGTCCTGGATCAAGCCGACCCACGCGAAATTTGAATGGCCGGCCTGCACTTTGCGGGACGCAAGCGGCACAATGCCATCTTCTGCATCCTGCAAGAAAGGTCCACCATGGCCGCCAGCACCAAGAGCACCTCCACCACCCAGGACGAGCTGGAAAAGCTCGTCAGCGATCTGCGCGGCCTGCTGGCCAGCAAGGACCTGGATGGCGTTCCCGACATCAAGCAACTGCGCCAGCGCCTGGACGATGGCGTGCAGAGCGTGCGCGACGCCACCGTGCGCGCCGCGCAGGACGCGGCGCAGCAGGCACGCGATGCCGCCAGCGCCGCCGACCGCTACGCCCACGACGAGCCCTGGCGCGTGGCTGGTGCAGCCCTGGCCTTCGGCACGCTGCTGGGCTTCCTGCTCTCGCGCCGCTGAACGCCGCGCGCATGAACTGGGCATCCCTGCTGGGCCTCGACGGCTGGACGGCGCACTGGCGCGCGATCGCCGCCGAGGGCGCGATCGCGGCCGAGGATCGCCTGGCGCTGGCACGCCTGGAATGGGCCGAGCAACGCCGGCGCCTGCTGTGGCTGGCGGTGCTGCTGGCACTCTTCGGCGCGCTGGCGCTGGTGGCGCTGATGGCGCTGTCGACGGCCATCCTGGTGCAGTTCTGGGACTCGCCCCAGCGCGTACAGGTTGCCTGGCTGCTGGCCATCGCCTGGCTGCTGGCGGGCGCCGCCGTGCTGGCCGCGCTGCTGTCGCTCGCGCGCAAGGCGCGCCGGATGTTTGCGCTCACGCGCCGCGAGCTGGCCGAGGACTGGCGTGCGATCAAGGAGCGGCTCTGATGCCCGGCCTGCCACCACCGCCCACACCCGAGCAGCAAAGGCTGATCGCGCGCATCGGCAAGCAGCGCGAGCGCCTGCGCGCGCTGCGCCGCGCGCCGCCGGACGGCGTCGATCCCACGGACCCGCTGCTGCTGCGCCTGTGGCAGTTCGCGCGGCTGCACCCGGCGGTCACGGCGGCGCTGCTCGCCGCGCTTGCGCTGACCGGCCCGCGCCGCCTGAGTCGCTGGGCGGGCGTGGTGCTGCCCCTGGTGCTGCAACGGCGGCGCTGAGCGCGCCGCCGCGCCTTACAAACCCAGATTCGCTCCGGCGCCCAGCAGCGTGGCGACACCCAGCAGCGCGAAGACCGCGGCGGCCACCGCGTGCACCAGCTTCATCGGAATGTGTCCCGAGAGCCGGTCACCGACGAAGACCGCCGGCACGTCGGCGAGCAACATGCCGAGCGTGGTGCCCGCGACGACCACGAGCGGCACGCCGTAGTGCGCGGCCATCGCCACCGTGGCGATCTGCGTCTTGTCGCCCATTTCGGCGAGAAAGAAGGTGACCAGCGTCGCGCCAAAGACGCCCAGGCGCCGCGCCACCCGGGTTTCGTCCTTGTCGATCTTGTCCGGCACCAGCGTCCAGGCGGCCATCGCGATGAAGGACACGCCCAGCACCCAGCGCAGCACGCTGGGGCGCACCAGTTCGGTGATCCAGGCGCCGAGCGCGCCGGCCAGGCCGTGGTTGACCAGCGTGGCCAGCAGGATGCCGAGGATGATGGGCAGCGGCTTCTTGAAGCGCGCGGCGAGGACGAAGGCGAGCAACTGCGTCTTGTCGCCGATTTCGGCCAGCGCGACGACGCCTGTGGAGACGAGGAAAGCTTCCATGAAGAGAGTGTCCGGGCCGGTGATTGACGATTGACCACGCCGCCTCCCCAGCCACACTGGAGGCGTCGTGGTCAAAGGTCTTGCCAGGCACGAGGGCGACGCTGCACAAGTCCCCGCGAGGGATTTGTTCGGCGTTGCCCCCAGGCTGCCGACGCCATGGCCGTGCGCGGCCAAGTGTGTTGACGTCGGCCTCTTGCGTTGCAAAAAGCGGCTACTCCCCGATGACGGCCGCGATTGTAGGGGCTTGCCTACGCGCGTGCGGCCAGCAGACGGGCCACCGCGATAGAGTGCGCGCTTTTGCACCTTTTTCCATGCCCACCATGCAGACCTCTCCCGCCTCGTTTTCCCGGGAGCTCTGGCAGGCCAATCTGCCTCTGTATGAAAAGACTCTGGCCCTGCCCTTCAACCAGGAACTGGCCGCCGGCACGCTCGGCCGCGAGCGGTTTCGCCACTACATCATCCAGGACGCGCACTACCTGCTGGTCTACGGCCGCGCGCTGGCCGCGGCCGCGGCCAAGGCCGACCACGCCGACGGCGTGGTGCAGTTCGCCGAGGCCGCGCGCACCGCGGTGGTGGTCGAGCGCAGCCTGCACGACGGCTTCATGCGCGACTACGGCATCACGGCGCAGGACTTCGCCGCCACGCCGCTCTCGCCCGCCTGCCATCACTACACGCAGTTTCTCCTGGCCACGGCCTGGAGCGCGCCCTACCCGGTGGTGCTCGCGTGCCTGCTGCCGTGCTACAGGATCTACGCGGAAGTGGGCCTCGCGATCCATGCGAGCGCCAGGCACCCGAATCCTTACGAGGCATGGATACAGACGTATTCGAGCGAGGAATTTCTCGATGCCGTGCAGGCCGTCTGCGATACGCTGGACCGCGTGGCCGATGCCACCGACCCCGGCACGCGCGCCCGGATGCACACGGCCTACACCACGGGGGCGCAACTGGAGTGGATGTTCTGGGATTCGGCCTACCGGCTCGAACGCTGGCCGGTGTAGGCGCAGCCCGGCCCAGCCGCCGGGCCGGTCAATCCTGCCAGCGGCGCAGCGCGAGACTGGCGTTGGTGCCGCCGAAACCGAAGCTGTTGGAGAGCACCGTGGTGAGCTGCGCGTCGCGCGTGCTCGTCACCAGCGGCATGTCGCCCAGGCCGGGATCAGGCGTGTCCACGTTGGCGGAACCGGCGATGAAGCCCTGCTGCAGCATCAGCATGCAATAGATCGCCTCCTGCACGCCGGTGGCGCCCAGCGAATGGCCGGTGAGCGACTTGGTGCTGGAAAACGGCGGCACCTGCTCGCCAAACACCGTGCGCATCGCGCGCACCTCCTGCATGTCGCCGACGGGCGTGGAGGTGCCGTGGGTGTTGATGTAGTCGATCGGGCCATCGAGTCCCTCGATCGCCTGGCGCATGCAGGCCACGGCGCCCTCGCCCGAGGGCGCGACCATGTCCTCGCCGTCGCTCGTGGCGCCGAACCCGACGATTTCCGCCAGGATGGTCGCGCCGCGCGAGCGCGCATGCTCCAGGCTCTCGAGCACCACCGCGCCGCCGCCGCCCGAGAGCACGAAGCCGTCGCGGTTGGCGTCGTAGGCGCGCGAGGCCTTGTGCGGCGTGGCGTTGTATTTGCTGGACATCGCGCCCATGCCGTCGAACAGCAGCGCCATGCCCCAGGACAGTTCCTCGCCGCCACCGGCGAACATCACGTCCTGCATGCCCCACGCGATCTGCTGCGCCGCCGCGCCGATGCAGTGCGCGGACGTGGAGCAGGCCGAGGTGATGGAATAGTTGATGCCCCTGACCTTGAAGTTGGTCGCCAGGCAGGCCGACACCGTGCTGCTCATGCAGCGCGTGACCTGGTAAGGCCCGACGCGGCGGATGCCCTTGGAGCGCAGCGTGTCCGCCGCCTCGATCTGGTTGGCCGGCGAACCCCCGCCCGAGCCCATGATGAGGCCGGTGCGTGGGTGGCTGACTTCACCCGGCGCGAGGCCCGCCTGCGCGATCGCATCTTCCAGCGCGATCTGCGCATACGCGGCCGCATCGCCCATGAAGCGCAGCTGCTTGCGGTCGATGCGCGCCTCGACGTCGATGTGGGGCACGCCCGCCACCTGGCTGCGCAGCCCGAGCTCGGCGAACTGCGCCACCGCCTCGATGCCGCTGGTGCCCGCGCGCAGCGACGCCTCCACGCTCTTCAGGTCATTGCCGATGCACGAGACGATGCCCGCGCCGGTGATCACCACCCGCTTCGTGTTCATGCCACGTCCTTGTTGCCCTCTGTGCGCAGGAACAAGCCGACGCGCAGATCGTGGGCCACGTAAATTTCCTTGCCATCGGCAAGCAGGCGCGCATCGCCAATGGCCATGTGCAGCTTACGCCGGATGACGCGCTTGATGTCCACCTCGTAGGTAACAAGCTTGACATCGGGACCGACTTCGCCCGAGAACTTGACCTCGCCCGCGCCCAGCGCACGCCCCCGCCCCGGCAGACGCAACCAGGTGAGGTAAAAGCCGATGAGCTGCCACATGGCGTCCAGCCCCAGGCAGCCCGGCATCACCGGGTCGCCGCGGAAGTGGCAGTCGAAGAACCACAGGTCCGGGCGCACGTCCAGTTCGGCCACGATCTTGCCCTGGTTGTGGATGCCGCCTTCCTGGTCGATGGTGGTGATGCGGTCGAACATCAGCATCGGGGGCAGCGGCAGGCGCCCGGCGTCGGGGCCAAAGAGGCGCCCTTCGCCCGAGGCGATGAGCTGGTCGTAGGAAAAGGAATCGGCCATGGATCTGGACAGGTAGTGCGGCGCCACGCAGGGGCGCGGCTGTCAGACAAAGTTGCAATTATCCGTTGTTGCGTCGCCGGCGCAGAACGCCGGCCAGCAGAATCACCCCCGCCGCCGCCAGCCACAGCGGCAACAGACCCCAGCGCGCGGCCCAGCGGGCATAGGGCGTGATGGCGCCCTGCACCCCTCGCACCTGCGCGTGCAGCACGGCGCGGGTGAAGGGCGCGAGCCGCGCGCTGACCTGCCCCGTGTGGTCGATGACCGCCGTGGCGCCGGTGTTGGTCGCGCGCACCATGGGCCGCGCGAACTCGAGCGCGCGCATGCGGCTGATCGCCAGGTGCTGGGGCAGCGCGATCGAATCGCCGAACCAGCCGATGTTGCTCAGGTTCACCATCAGGGTGGGCGCGTGCGCGGGGTCGGCAAAATGCGCCGCCAGCTCTTCGCCGAACAGGTCTTCGTAGCAGATGTTGGGCGCGATGCGCTCGCGCCCCCAGACGAACGACGGCTGGCCGAGCGCCCCGCGATTGAAGTCGCCCAGCGGGATCTTCATCATCTCGGTGAACCAGCGAAACAGCGGCGGGATGAACTCGCCGAAGGGCACGAGGTGGTGCTTGTCGTACTCGTAGGGCGCGCTCTGGCCTGCCGCGAAGCCGAGCACCGAATTGGTGTAGCCCGCGCGGGCGTCGCCCAGCGGCATGCCCAGCAGCAGCGCCTGATGCCCCGTGCGATAGCGCGCCGTCACGCCCTGCAGGTAGCCGGGCGCGAGGTCCTGCGGCAGCAGCGGAATGGCGGTTTCGGGCGCCACCACGAGGTCGGCCATCGCGGCTTCGATCGTGTCGCGGTACCAGGCGAGCGCCAGCGGCACGCCGCTGCCCGGCTGGAATTTCTCGTCCTGCGGGATATTGCCCTGCAGCAGCGCCAGGCTGAGGGGCGCATGCACCTGCAGGCGCGCTTGCATGCCCTGCCGCGCCATGCCCGCCGCCTGCCAGAGCACGGCCACCGCGGCAACGCCGAGCCAGAGGGCCGGCCGGCGAAGATCGGAGCGCCGCCACTGCGCCAGGTGCGCGGCCAGCCAGGCGGCCACGGCGCCGATGCCGTAGACGCCCACGAAAGGCGCCAGGCGCGCCAGCGGCCCATCGACATGCGCGTAGCCCCCGGCGCCCCAGGGGAAACCCGTCCACCACTGCCCGCGCGCCAGCTCGGCAAGCAGCCACAACGCTGCAAAAACAAGAGCTGCTCGCGCCCTATGGATAAGCGCCAGGGCCTTGAAACATGCTGAAGCAATGGCGTAATAGCTGGCGAGAAACGCCGCCAGCGCCAGCACCGCCAGTGCGGCCAGTGGCGCCGCCAGACCGCCATAGGTGTGCATGGAAATGAACAGCCACCAGAAGGTGGCGGCCAGCCAGGCGGTGGCGAAGACCCAGCCCAGCCACGCCGCGGCGCGCCAGCCGGGCGCGGCATCGAGCAGACGCACCAGCACCGCGAGCGAAGCGATCTGCAGCCACCACAGCGGCTCGCCCCTGCCCGGCAGGGCCATGGACAGCGCCTGCGCCAGGCCCGCCAGCAGCGCGACCAGCAAGCGCACACCCGCCGCGCTCAAGCCTGGCCCGCTCCGGTGGCCACGGGCTCGGACTCGGGCACGCGCGTGACCTTGAACCAGCGCACCGCCCCGCCCTTGTTGTGCAGCACGGCGAAGTGCAGCCCCCCCAGCACCAGCGATTCGCCGCGCCGGGGCGCATGGCCCATCTCATGCGCGATCAGCCCGCCTATGGTGTCCAGCTGCTCGGCGCCATCGGAATCGCCGAGGTGACAGTCGAACTCTTCCTCCACGCGCCCGATGGGCGTGTCGCCGCTGACGCGCCAGGTGTCGTCGGCGAGCGCGAAGATGTCGCCCTCGGGGTCGTCCTCGGTGTCGAACTCGTCCTCGATCTCGCCCACGATCTGCTCGATCACGTCCTCGAAGGTGACCAGGCCCGCCGTGCGGCCGAACTCGTCGACGACGATGGCCATGTGGTTGCGCGTGGCGCGGAACTCGCGCAGCAGCGCCTGCAGGTCCTTGTTCTCGGGCACGAAGAGCGGGGGGCGCACGAGGGTGCGCAGGTTCAGCTCGGGCGCGCGCGCCAGCTTGAGCAGGTCCTTGGCCAGCAGGATGCCGATGATGTTCTCGCGCCCGCCCTGCACCACCGGAAAGCGCGAATGCGCCGTGCGGATCACCTGCTCGACGAGCTGCTCGCGCTCGGTGTCGATGTCCAGCACGTCCATGCGGGGCGCGGCCACGAGGATGTCGGCGGCCGTCATTTCCGCCATCTGCAGCACGCGCTCGAGCATGACGCGCGAATCGGTGTGGATGACGGCGTTGTCCTCGGCGTCGGCGAGCGTGGCGATCAGCTCGTCCGTGGTTTCGGGTCGTGGGTGGAGGAATTCCACCAGCCGCTGCAAGAGCGTGCGCTTGTCATCCTTGTCGGGTGCATGCGCAGGGTTGGGGTCGGACACGTGGGGCGTGCGGTAGTCAATAAGACGTCAAGGATAGCGGATTGCCCGCCTTGGCCCAAACGCGGTGGCCAGCGCCCCTACACCGGCATGGCCGTGGTGCTCTTGACGGTGTCGAGCACGAAGCTCGTCTTGCAGTCCTGCACGCTCGGGTGCTTGAGCAGCGTTTCGAGCACGAAGCGGCTGTAGTGCGCCATGTCGCGCACCACCACGCGCAGCACATAGTCCATCTCGCCGGTGAGCGAGACACATTCGATCACCTCGGGCCAGGTCTGCACCGCCGCGCGAAACGCGTCCATGGGGTTGCGCTTGTGCGTCTCGGTGTTCTTTTCAAGCCGCACGGTGAGGTAGGCCGCCAGCGCCAGGCCCACGGCCGGCGGGCGCACCAGCGCCACGTAGCGCGCGATCGTGCCCATTTCCTCCAGGCGCTTGACGCGCCTGAGCACCGCGCTCGCCGACAGGCCCACCTGCTCGCCGATCACCTCGTAGGTCTCGCGGCCGTTTTCCTGCAGCCGCCGCAGGATGGCCCGATCGAGCTTGTCCAGGGCGGTGGGCTGTTGCGTCATTGCGTTCTTTCCTTCAGGTGTTGCGCCAAATGCGGATTTTGCGCAATTTTGTTGTGCTCTATTGCCATTGAATCTCGATATTCGCATAAAAACTGAACGTCAGCCCACCTAGAGTCACTAACTTCCAGAAGCTTTGTCAAGCTCATTTGTCAAGTAAATAACAGGAGACATGCATGACCGCCGCAGTGCCCGCATCCGCCATCCAAGAAGCCGCCAGCCGCGAAAACCCCATGGGCCTGGCTGGCTTCGAATTCGTCGAATTCGCCTCGCCCACGCCGGGCGTGATCGAGCCGCTGTTCGAACAGCTGGGCTTCTCGCCCGTGGCGCGCCACCGCTCCAAGGACGTGGTGCTGTACCGCCAGGGCGGCATCAACTTCATCCTGAACCGCGAAAAGAACAGCCAGGCGGCCTACTTCGCCGCCGAGCACGGACCCTCGGCCTGCGGCATGGCGTTTCGCGTGCACAACGCGCCCCACGCCTACAAGCGGGCGCTGGAACTGGGCGCGCAGCCCATCGACATTCCCACCGGCCCGATGGAGCTGCGCCTGCCCGCGATCAAGGGCATAGGCGGCGCGCCGCTGTACCTGATCGACCGCTTCCGCGACGGCGAGACCATCTACGACATCGACTTCGAGTGGCTGCCCGGCGTCGATCCGCACCCCCAGGGCCACGGCCTCAGGGAAATCGACCACCTCACGCACAACGTCTACCGCGGGCGCATGGGCTTCTGGGCCAACTATTACGAGCGCCTGTTCAACTTCCGCGAGATCCGCTACTTCGACATCCAGGGCGAGTACACCGGCCTGACCAGCAAGGCCATGACCGCGCCCGACGGCAAGATCCGCATTCCGCTGAACGAAGAGGCCAAGCAGGGCGGCGGGCAGATCGAGGAATTCCTGATGCAGTTCAATGGCGAGGGCATCCAGCACATCGCGATGAGCTGCGACAACCTGATCGAGGTGGTGGACCGCCTGCAGATGGCCGGCATCCCCACGCCGCCCGCGCCCAATCAGGCCTACTACGACATGCTCAAGGATCGCCTGCCGGGCCACGGCCAGCCCGTGGCCGAGCTGCAGTCGCGCGGCATCCTGCTCGACGGCAGCACCGCGGACGGTCAGCCGCGCCTGCTGCTGCAGATCTTCTCCACCCCCATCATGGGCCCGGTGTTCTTCGAGTTCATCCAGCGCAAGGGCGACGAGGGTTTCGGCGAGGGTAACTTCAAGGCGCTGTTCGAATCGATCGAGCGCGACCAGGTGCAGCGCGGCGTCGTCGGCAGGAAGGAGGCCTGAGATGGCCGTCCAGCCCGTGGTCTACGGCGAGGGCGAACGCCCACCGCGCGGCGACTACGCCCGCGCCAATGACGACTACACCTGCGCGCAGAACTGGGCCGCCTACACCGCGCAGGACCACGACACCTACCACCGCCTGTACCAGCGCCAGACGGCGCAGCTCTCGGGCCTCGCCTGCAGCGCCTTCATCGAGGCCCTGCCCCGCCTGGGCGCCAAGGAGCGCATCCCGCGCTTCGAGGACGTGAACGACGCGCTCTACCAAGCCACGCGCTGGCAGATCGTCGCCGTGCCCGGCCTCATCCCCGAGGAGGCCTTCTTCGCCCTGCTGGCGCAGCGCAAATTCCCCGTGACGGACTGGATCCGCACGCCCGAGGAGTTCGAGTACATCGTCGAACCCGACGTGTTTCACGACCTCTACGGGCACGTGCCCATGCTGTTCAATCCGCACATCGCCGACTACATGCAGAACTACGGCGAAGGGGGACTGAAGGCCGCGCGCCTGGGCTCGTGCGAGATGCTCTCGCGCCTGTACTGGTACACGATCGAGTTCGGCCTGATCCGTGAAGCCGGGGCCTTGCGCGCCTATGGTGCGGGCATCCTGAGCTCGGCCGGCGAGCTGCCCTATTCCGTGAACAGCCCCGAGCCCAAACGCCTGCCGCTGGAGCTGCTGCGCACCATGCGCACACGCTACAAGATCGATAGCTATCAACGTACTTACTTCGTGATCGACAGCTTCGAGCAGCTGTTCGAGATGACGGAGGGGGATTTCACGCCGCTGTATGCGCAGATGCGGGAGATGGGGGAGTTCGCGGCGGGGGAGTGAGGGGTTTTGGGCTTTTGCGTTGCCCCGAGCCTTGCATGGGGCGGGAGCCGGGATGTGCGCCCGGCGGCGCACTCACTTTCTTTTGCTTCGCCAAAAGAAAGTAAGCCAAGAAAAGGCGACCCCACGGTCTGCGACCCTTCGCTGGCGCTCAGGGCAACCTGCGTCGGCGCGTTTGCGGCGGGTGCCGCGGAACTCACTGCGCGCCCTTTGGGCGCTCCGTTCAGACAGCCGCGGCAAGCATGATGACGAAGCATGCGCGCACTTGCGCGCCTGCGCCCGCTGCAAACACCCCGACACAGGCGCAGCCCAAGGGGATTGGGGACCGGACACGGGCCATCGCTGCGCTCGGCCTCGCGTTTCCGGTTCCCGTACCCGCTCCCGGCTCAAAAGCCCTTTTGGCCGTGCCGAGAAGCGCAGCGCAGGGGACACGGACAGCCGGGTCGCCTTTCTTTTGGGTACTTTTCTTTGGCGAAGCAAAGAAAAGTGCCTCGCCCGCCGGGGCGAGACCCGGCTCCCGCCTCATGCAAGGCTCGGGGCAACGCAAAAGCCCTCACTCCCGCAGCCACCCCCAGCACGCCCGCATCACCCGCGCATCAAACGCCAGCTGCACATGCCCCAGCCCATGCAGCGCGTGCTTTTCGCTCCCTTCAAGCCATGCCGAGCCCGGCGGATAGACCACGTTGTCGCAATCGGTCTGCCAGCACTCGAAAAGCGCGCGGCGCCCCGGCGGCTCGGCTTCGGCCAGCGCGCGCAGCCACGGGCTGCCCGGTCGCATCTGCCGGCCATTCACGCTGAAGGCGAAACGCGCCGCCTGCGTGCCCCGGTGCGGCGTGCCCAGCGTCACCACGCGGTGCACCCGCGCGTCGGCATCGGGCGTGGTGCGCATCCACGCGCGCACCGCGAGGCCTCCCATGCTGTGCGCCACCACCAGCGGCGCCAGGCCGGTTGCGCGGGTGACATCGCGCACGGCGGCATCGATGCTCGCGCAGCCGCCATCGATGCTGCCCAATGGCGGTTCGAGATCGACGGCCACGAAAGCCCGACCTTCGCGGCGCAGACGCCGCAGCCACGGCGTCCAGAACCCCCGGTTGCAGCCGAAACCGTGCACCAGCACCATGCCGCGTCCGCGGGCGGCCGGCTGCAGCCCATCGCCCACCACGCCGCGGCGAAACGGCTGCCACCAGCCGAAGACCCAGGCGGCCCAGGTTCCTTCCCGCCACCAGGCGCGCAGCCAGCTCGCCCAACCCGGATGCGCGTGCGGCGCCTGCGCTGCGCTCGCGCGCGCCGCCAGGGCGAACTGCAGCGCCAGCGGCAGCCGCGCGCACAGGGGCATGCCCACCAGGACCGCCACCGTCGCCTGCCAGCCCCAACGCAGGCTCCACCACAGCAGCAGCGCACCCAGCAGCAGCTGCAGCACCACCATCCACCGCTGCCAGCGCGCGATCGTCATGGCGTCAACGCCCGGGGCGGATGTCGCCACGCGGACTTCACCGCCAGGCGATGTGCACTACATTGCACGATGTTTTTCCATGGTCTGAGCTCTCGGAATTCATAGCGCATGACGGACACCCCTGCAGCGCTGCCGCCAGAAGTTACCGTATTTGAACGCGGCTGGCTGTGCGCGAACAACATTCTCTTCACCGGCCCGGCCGAAACCGCGGTGGTCGACACCGGTTACCACACCGGCGCGGCCGAGACCGTACGGCTGGTGGGACAGGCCCTGGGTGACAGGCCGCTGGACCGCATCCTCAACACCCACCTGCACAGCGACCACTGCGGCGGCAACGCCGCGCTGCAGGCCCGCTGGCCCGCCGCGCACACCGCCATCCCGCCCGATCAGCTGGCACAGGTGCGCGACTGGGACCCGGTCGCGCTGACCTACGAACCCACGGGCCAGTACTGCCCGCCGTTTCGTGTCGATGCCGTGCTTGCTCCGGGGCGCACCGTCGAGCTGGGCGCGCGCGCCTGGCAGATCCACGCCGCGCCCGGCCACGACCCGCATGCCATCATCCTGTTCGAGCCTGTCTCGCGCACGCTGATCTCCGGCGATGCGCTCTGGGAGAACGGCTTCGGCGTGGTGTTCCCCGAGCTCGAAGGCCGCCCGGGATTCGCCGACGTCGCAGCCACGCTCGATCTGATCGGACAGCTTGCACCGCGCATCGTCATCCCCGGGCATGGCAAGGTGTTTTTCGACGTGCCGCAGGCGCTGGAGCGCGCGCGCACCCGGCTCGCGTTCTTTCGGGCCGACCCCGTGAAACACGCGCTGCACGCCGCCAAGGTGCTGCTCAAGTACAAACTCATGGAGTGGCAGTCGCGGCCCGTGGACGCCGCGTATGCCTGGCTGACACGGACGGCATGCATCCAGCAGGTGCATGCGCGCTTCTTTGCCGCCGAAGACAAGCGCCAGTGGTTCGATGCCATGGTCGAGTCGCTCGTCCGGTCCGGCGCGCTGCGCCTGGAGGGCGACGTCCTGCACGACGCCTGAATCTCCGGGCCACACCGAACAAGCCCCGGCGCACCGCGCCTGAGCGATCCGGGCGCGCGGCAGCGGCGCCTCGGGTGCCGTGCGTTGCAGTGGCGCAACGCCACACCGCCCTCCCGGCTTCTTGAACCCGATTTTCACGAGATTTCGGGCTGTTTTTTCATTTCATTTGCAAATGCGAGTCATTCTTAATAATAATACGCACACGCTTTGTACTTGTATTCACCTTCCATCGCCATGACTTCTGCCTCCCGTTCCCTGCGTCCTTCCAGCCTGCGCCTGGCTACCCAGGTGGCCGCGCGCCTTTCGGCCGCCGCCCTGCTGCCCCTGGCGGCCCACGCGCAACAGGCGGGCGCCAACGCCCCGGCGGCGGGGGCGGCGCTGCCCACGGTCACGGTGCAGGAAGAGGCGATCGACCCCAACCCGAATGCCGAGGTCGGCGCGCCCTACAAGGCCAGGACCTCGGCCGACGTGCGCCACACCAAGCCGCTGGCCGAGACCCCGGCCACGATTTCCGTCGTGACCAAGTCCGCGATCGACGACTCGGGCGCGACCGACCTGAAACAGATCCTCACGGCGCAGCCCGGCATCACGCTGGGCACGGGCGAGAACGGCAACATGTTCGGCGACACCTACTTCATCCGCGGGCAGGCGGCCAAGAGCGACGTCTTCGTCGACGGCCTGCGCGACACCGGCATGACCACGCGCGAGAGCTTCGCCATCGAGCAGGTGGAAATCTCCAAGGGTCCCGATTCGAGCTTTGCCGGGCGCGGCACCGCAGGCGGCGCGATCAACGCCATCACCAAGCAGGCTACGCTCGATTACGACTTCACGCGCCTGAACCTGGGCCTGGGCAGCGGCAGGTACCGGCGCGCCACGGGCGACGCGAACCGGGTCTTCACCGACAGGTTCGCGCTGCGCGTGAACGCGCTGTACGGCAACGAGGACGTGCCCGCACGCGCACCCTCCGCGCGCGAGCGCAAGGGCCTGGCGCTCTCGGGCCTGTGGCAGGCGAACGACGACCTCTCGGTGACGCTCGACTACTACGGCCTGCGCGCCGGAGACAAGCGCCCCGATCTCGGCGGCTGGCTCACCGGCGCCGTGCCCAACCGCGTGCCCGCCGCGCATGTGCCGGTGTACGCGCAGGCCGATGACTTCCTGCAGTCCGACGTGGACACCGTGACGGGCCGCATCAAATACCGCTTCGCCCCCGATCTGCACCTGACCAGCCTCACGCGCTACGGCACCTCCAGGAACGCCTACGCCATGACCGGGGCCAACAACAACGCGCTCGATACCGGCCACAGCCGCTGGCAGGACGTGGACTACTTCGACCACCAGGACAACCTGCGCTGGGACACCGTGCTCGGCGGCATGGACCATGCCTTCATCTTCGGCTTCGAGTACACCGATCACAAGGTGCGCCAGGGCACCTACCAGGCCAGCGACGCCAACCCCACCAACTGCACCGTCAGCAGCCGCAACGGCCCCCGGCCCGGCTACTGCCTGACCGGCCCCGACGGTTCACCCATCGCCGACCTGGGCCACCTCGCGGGCCGCAGCTGGTCGCGCCTGGGCAGGAACCTCGATTGGCACGCCAAGACGACCTCGCTGTACGCGATGGACACGGTGGACATCGACGAACGCTGGACGGCGTTCGGCGGCGTGCGCGCCGACGCGCTCAGGCTGTCCATCCAGAGCTTCGCCAACACGGGCGCGAACGCGGGCAGCCGCACGGGTGACTATGGCTACAACGACACGCTGATCAACGGCCATCTGGGCCTGAGCTACAAGATCACCCCCCAGGGCATGGTCTACGCCAGCTACGCCACTTCGCAGGACGTGAACGGCGGCGAGCCCGACGCCGGCACCAACGCGGGCTACGGCGGCATCGTGCTGGTCAACGGCGCGTACGTCGATTCCAAGCCCGAGCGTTCGCGCAACTTCGAGCTCGGCACCAAGTGGAACCTGCTGGACGACAAGCTGCTCTTCACCGCCGCGGCCTTCCAGACCACCAAGTCGGGCGTGATGGAGGCGCTCTCCACCGAGGAATACGCCACCGAAGGCAGCACCAACACCGGCAGGAACCGCGTGCGCGGCGTGGAGTTCGGCCTCGTCGGCAACGTGACCCGCCAGCTCACCGTGCAGGCGGGCGTGGCCTTCATGCGCTCGAAGGTGCTGCAGTCCGTGACCCCGGGCAACGTGGGCCTGCCGCTGGCGAATTTCGCCAACACCAGCTACTCGCTGCAGGGCAGGTACGCTTTCACGCCAGGCTTTTACCTCGGCGCCACCGTGCGCCACGATAGCGGCCGCTGCGGCGGTCAGCCCGACACCGGCGCCGTCTACACCAACGGCCAGTGCGGCCAGCCCGTGCCCGGCTTCACCGTGTTCGACCTGTTCGGCGGCTACCGCTTCAACAAGCACGCGAGCCTGCGCGTGAACCTGCTCAACGCCGGCCACAAGGACTACTACACCTCCGTCTACCGCGGCGGCTTCTTCCTGTACAAGGGCGACGCCCGCGCACTGCGCGTCACGCTGGACATCGAGCTGTGAAACGGGGTGACCAAGCGGGCCCCTCCTGCGATCGCCTGGTGGGGAAAACGGCGAGGGGCCCGCGCCTGAACCAAGGCACACTCCCCTGATGAGCGACCAGCCCGAACGTCTTCCCCCCGGCATCGCCAATGCCATCGACTACGAGCGCCTGGCGCCCCAGGTGCTGCCCCAGGGGCACCACGCCTACATCGCCGGGGGCAGCGGCGACGACGTGACGCTGCGCGCCAACCGCGCGGCCTTCGGGCGCTGGGCCATCGTGCCCCGGCTGCTGCGCGACGTGCGCGGCGGGCACAGTCGGCTCACGCTCGGCGGCATGGCGCTGGCGCACCCCTTCCTGCTCGCCCCGGTGGCGCACGGACGGCTGGCGCACCCGCAGGCGGAACGGGCCACCGCGCGCGCGGCGCAGGCCACCGGCACCTGCCTGGTGGCCAGCACGCTCACCTCCACCACTCTCGAAGAGATAGCTGCCAGCGCAGGCCCGTCAAGGTGTTTCCAGCTATATCTGCAAGAAAACCGCATCCACACGCTTGACCTGCTGCGCCGCGCCGAGACGGCCGGCTACCACGCCATCGTGCTCACGCTGGATGCGCACCTGCAACTGCCCAGCCGCAGCGCGCTGGCCAGCGGCTTCGTGATGCCGCGCGAGTGCATCGCGGCCAACCTCGCGTCCTACCCCCAATCATCCGTACCGGCGCCCGCGCTCGATGCTGGCGAGAGCCGCATTTTCCAGGGCGCGATGCGCCACGCGCCCACCTGGGACGATCTGCGCTGGCTGATGCAAAGCACGCGCCTGCCCGTCTGGGCCAAGGGCGTGGCCCACCCGGACGACGCACGGCGGCTCCAGGACGCCGGCGCGGCCGGCCTCATCGTCTCCAACCACGGCGGGCGCGGGCTCGACGGCAGCCCCGCCACCCTGGCCACGCTGCCCGGCGTGCGCGCGGCCGTCGGCCCCGGCTACCCGGTGCTGATGGACGGCGGCGTGCGCTCGGGCACGGACGCCTTCAAGGCGCTGGCGCTGGGCGCCGATGCCGTGCTCGTCGGGCGGCTGCAGCTCTACGCATTGGCCGCAGCGGGCGCGCTGGGCGTGGCGCACATGATCCAGCTGCTGACCGAAGAACTGCACGCCACCATGGCGCAGGCCGGTTGCGCCACGCTTGCCGACATCACCCCCGACCACCTCACCGCTGCCCTGCCATGCTGATTTCCATAGCCCACGTCCTGAGCCAAGCCGAAGTGGCGCAATTTCGCACCGAACTCGATGCCGCCGACTGGCAGGATGGCGCGCTCACCGCGGGCACGCTCGCCAGTTCGGTCAAGCGCAACGAGCAGATCGCCGACGGCAGCGAACTCGCGCTGCGCCTGGGCCAGCACATCCTGCGGCGCCTGGCGGCCACGCCGCTCTTCATCAGCGCCGCGCTGCCGCGCACCATCCATCCGCCCAAATTCAACCGCTACACGGGCGGCGGGACCTACGGCGCGCACGTGGACAGTGCGCTGATGGCGCTGCCCGGCACCGCGCGGAGGATGCGCACCGACCTCTCGGCGACGCTGTTCCTGGCCGAGCCCGAGGACTACGACGGCGGCGTGCTGGAGGTGGAAGGGCCGTTCGGCGTACAGGAGGTCAAGCTGCCCGCGGGCGACATGGTGCTCTACCCGTCGAGCAGCCTGCACCGCGTGACCCCGGTCACGCGCGGTGCGCGCGTGGCCTCGTTCTTCTGGATCGAGAGCCTGGTGGCCGATGAAACCGAGCGCACGCTGCTCTTCGACCTGGACCAGAGCGTGCAGCAGATCACGCCGCTGCTGGCGGCCGACGACATGCGGCTGGTTCAGCTCACGGGCGTGTACCACAACCTGCTCAGGCGCTGGGGCAGACCCTGAGGTTCACGGCAGATCCGGATCCGTCTCGCGATCGCCCGCCCCGCGCGGCCCCACCTTGCCCAGGCGCGCCCTGAGCGATTGCGGCTGGCCGGTGAGGATGGCCGCGTAGTTCACCGTGTTGGCCAGCACCTTCTTCACGTAGGTACGGGTCTCGGTGAACGGGATGTTCTCGGCCCAGATCGCGGCGTCGAGCACCGGGCCGTTGCGCCAGCTGCGGGGACGCCGCGGACCTGCGTTGTAGGCGGCGGCAGCCAGCGCCATGGAGTCGTCGAAATCGTCGAGCGCGAGTTTGAGGTAGGCCGTGCCCAGGGTGATGTTGGTTTCCTGGTCGCTGAGCTGGTCGGGCGTGAAGCCGGTCAGGCCGATCTTTTTCGCCGTCCAGCGCGCGGTGGCGGGCATCACCTGCATCAGGCCCGAGGCGCCCACGTGCGAGCGCGCGTCCATGATGAAGCGGCTTTCCTGGCGCACCAGGCCGTAGACGTAGGCCGGGTCCAGGCCGATCTCGGCCGTGCGGCGCAGCACCGTGCTCTCGAACGGCATGGGAAAGCGCTGATCGGTATCGATGAAGCCCTTGGTGCGCTCGCTCGTGTTGATGCAGCGGTCCCAGACCTGTCGGCTGCAGGCGAAGTCGGCAGCGGCAAGCAGCTCGCGGTCGTTCATGCCGCCGGGCGTGTGCAGGTTGGTGGTGTAGTTCCACTCGCGCACGCCCTCGGGCCGCAGACCGATCAGGATGGCATACAGCGCCCGGTTGAGTCCCGGGTTGGCGCGCGCGGCGGCCTTTTCCTCGGGCGTGAGCGGCGCGGGCGCGGGCGCCACACTCACGCGCTGGCCCAGCTCCTCAAGCGCCAGTTGCTCATAAAAGCCGCTGGTGCCGGCGATGCTCTGGTACAGCGCCCGGGCCTGCGCCTGATGTTCGGGATTGCCCTGGTCCGCGGCGAGCGCGCGCGCCTTCCAGTAGATCCAGGTGCTGTCGCCGCGCGCGGGCTCGCTCATGGCGTCGATGGCGCGGCGCACAAGGGTGAACCGCCCGGCGCGCAAGGCGGCGCGCGCCTTCCAGGCCAGCATGTCGTCGCTCAGATCGCCATCGCGCGTGACTTTGCCGAAGTAGGCCATGGCATCGCTCGAGAGCGACACCGCCGCCTGGCGCCCGATCACGCCCCAGACCCAGTTGCGTTCTTCCTCGCTCAGGTGCGCGCCCCACGTGTCGCGCAGCAGCTCGGCGGCACCCGAGTAGTCGCTCATCGCCAGACGCACCAGCGCCAGCGTGACCAGCGCGCCCGGGTGCTTGAGCGGCGCCTGTTCGTGCGGGGCTGGCGCCGTCTTGTGGCTGGCGGGGCGCTTGCCCTTGGCGGCCGCCCTGGGTTGGGCCGCGCCCCCTGCGAGCGTGAGGTATTTGGTGGGCGCGCCAAAAGCCTGATCGAAGGCCGCAAGCCACTCGGGGGCCACCACCTGCACCGCCTCGCGCGAGGCTGCCGGCCGGCTGCTCTCGGCGCCCAGGCGCGCCTTGCGCCAGACGTCCAGCGGCTTGATCCTGCCGTCGGCGAGCAGCTGGGCCGCCGCGCGCGCGCAGGCATCGCTGGCGCGCCGCTGGGCATTCCAGCGGTCAAGCACCTGCGCGCTCACGTCCTGCGGCGCGCGACCCTGCAGCTCATCGACGAGCAGCGCATAGCAGCGCACGTTGGGGTCGTCGCGCATGCGAAACGCGCTCAGGGTGTCCCTGAAGCGCTGCCAGTCGCGCCGCTGGCCGAGCAGCAGCAGCCAGTCGTTGCGCAGGCGGTCTTCCTGGTAGGTGCCCTTCCAGCGCTCCAGAAAGGCCTGCACCTCGTCATCGCTTGCCTCTTCCAGCCGCGCCTTGAGTTCCCAGTACGCGGCCCAGGCTTCGAGCGGATGGCCCGCGGCCTGCGGCAGCAGGCGCGTGAGCTGCGCGCGATCGCCCTTGCGAAACGCCTGGTGCATGGACAGCAGCACCTCGTCCGCCGGGCTTTGCGCCCGGGCGGGCACGGCCGCGCACAACAGCAGAACAACCGCCAGGAGCGGTGTCAGAATTCGAAAGGTCTTCATGAGGAGAGGAATTATCGGATGGACAAGCAAGCCCTGCGCCGACGATTGGTCGCCGAACGCCTCGCCCTGCCCGACCGCCTGGCGCGCGCCGACGCGCTACAGCAGGTGCTGCGCTTCTGGCTGGTGGACCGCGCCGACACCCTGATCGGCGCCTACTGGCCGATCAAGGGCGAGTTCGACCCGCTGCCCGCGCTGCACCGCTGGAAGGAGGACGGCGAGCTGATGGATGAGCCGCAGCGACGGCGCATCGGCCTGCCGGTGATCGACAAGCAGCACAGGACGCTCACCTTTCACGCCTGGTATCCGGGCTGCCCGATGGAGGAAGACGCCTACGGCATTCCCAAGCCCAAGGACACCGAGCTGCTGCACCCCACGCTGCTCTTCATTCCCTGCGTAGGCTACGGCCCGGGCGGCTACCGCCTGGGCTACGGCGGCGGCTTCTACGACCGCACGCTCGCCACGCTGCAGCCGCGCCCCTTCACCGTGGGCCTGGGATACACCCACGGCTGGCTCGACGATTTCACGCCCGAGGCGCACGACCTGCCGCTCGATGCCATCCTCAACGACAACGGCGTCGTCTGGCCGCTCTGATCCTTTGAAAGCGTTCCCCATGCTCAAGCTCTACATCGGCAACAAGAACTACTCGCCCTGGGCCATGCGCCCCTGGGTGCTGCTGCGCCAGGCGGGCATCGCCTTCGAGGAAGTCATGGTGCGCATGGATGCGTTCAGCGCGGGCTCGGGTTTCAAACGCACGCTGGCCGCCGTGACACCTGCGGGCAAGGTGCCCGCGCTCGTCGATGGCGAGCTCGCGGTCTGGGACAGCCTGGCGATCGCCGAGTACGTGGCCGAGCGCTTCCCCGACAAGCACCTGTGGCCGCGGGACACGGCGCTGCGCGCGCGCGCGCGCAGCATCTGCGCCGAGATGCACAGCGGCTTCTCGGCGCTGCGCGGCGCCTGCGGCATGAACATCGAGGCGCACCTGCCCGAGGTGGGCGCGATCATCTGGCGCGACCGTGCCGACGTGCGCGCGGACGTGCAGCGCCTGACCGACATCTGGCGTGACGCGCTCGCCGCCTCGGGCGGGCCGCTGCTGTTCGGCGACTTCACCATCGCCGATGCGTTCTACGCCCCCGCGGTGCTGCGGCTCCAGACCTATGCCCTGCCGGTCTCCGATGAGGTGCGCGGCTACATGGACCGGGTGTGCGCGCTGCCCGCGGTGCAGGAGTGGGTGGCCGGTGCGCTGGCCGAGCACGACTTCCTCGCGTTCGAGGAACCCTACCGCCTGCAGGCCCGCTGAAGCCGTGCGGATCTACCAGGTGGGCGGCGCGGTGCGCGATGCGCTGCTGGGGCGCCCGGTGCACGACCGCGACTGGGTGGTCGTGGGCGGCACGCCCGAGGCCATGGTCGCCGCGGGCTACCAGCCGGTGGGGCGCGACTTCCCGGTCTTTCTGCACCCCGAGACGCACGAGGAATACGCGCTGGCGCGCACCGAGCGCAAAAGCGGGCGCGGCTACCGCGGCTTCGTGGTGCATGCCAGCCCCGAGGTCACACTCGAAGAAGACTTGGCGCGGCGCGATCTCACTATTAACGCCATAGCTGCTGACGCAGACTGGAAGGGCGTTGGAGCCGTTTTTGACCCTTATCACGGCGTGGCCGACATCAGGGCACGCGTGCTGCGCCACGTGGGTCCGGCGTTTGCCGAAGACCCGGTACGCATCCTGCGCGTGGCGCGCTTTGCCGCACGCTTCACCGATTTTTCCGTGGCCCCCGAAACCCTGGCGCTGATGCGCTCCATGGTGGTGGCGGGTGAGGTGCAGGCACTGGTGCCCGAGCGCGTCTGGCAGGAGCTGGCGCGCGGGCTCATGGAAGCCGCGCCCTCGCGCATGCTGACCGTGCTGCGCGAATGCGGGGCGCTGGCGGTGCTGCTGCCCGAGGTCGAACGCCTGTGGGGCGTGCCCCAGCGCGCCGACTACCACCCCGAGGTGGACACGGGCGTGCACCTGCTGCTGGTGCTGGACATGGCCGCGCGCCTTCAGGCCAGCCTGCCCGTGCGCTTCGCCTGCCTGATGCACGATCTGGGCAAGGGCACCACGCCCGCGCACGTCCTGCCGCGCCACATCGGCCACGAGGGCCGCAGCGCCCGGCTGCTGCAAGGGGTGTGCGAGCGCCTGCGCGTACCGACCGACTGCCGCGAAACCGCCGACGTGGTGGCGCGCGAGCACGGCAACATCCACCGCTGCCTGACGCTGGACGCCGCGGCGCTGCTGCGCCTGCTGGAGCGCTGCGACGCGCTGCGCAAGCCCGCGCGCTTCGCCGATGTGCTGCTCGCCTGCGAGTGCGATGCACGCGGGCGCGGCGGACTGCAGGAATCGCCCTACCCGCAGCGCCCGCACCTGGCCGAGGCGCTGCGGGTGGCGCAAGCCATCTCCACGGCCGAGATCGCCGCGCAAGCTGCCGCAGAGGGCAAGAAGGGCCCCCAGGTGGGCGAAGCCATTGCCACCGCGCGCACGCAGGCACTGCGCGACTGGCTGGCGCAGATCAAATCACCGAGCGCACCCAGCGCGTGATGTCCGCCGTGCCACGAGCACCCGAGGTGCGCGCCACTTCGCGCCCCTCTTTGAAGACGATCATGGTCGGGATGCTGCGTATGCCGTGGCGAGCCGCGATCTGCCCCTCGGCCTCGGTGTCGAGCTTGGCCAGACGCACGGCCGGTTCGAGCTGCTGCGCCGCCTCGTGAAAGAACGGCGCCATCTGCAGGCAGGGCCCGCACCACGGCGCCCAGAAATCCACCACCACCGGAATCTGGCTGCGGCCCACGTGTTTGTCGAAGCTCGCGCCATCGAGCGCCAGCGGCTCACCCGCGAACAGCGGGCGATGGCAGCTCCCGCAATCGGGGTGGCTCGCCAGTTGATCGGCCCGCACGCGGTTGGTGGTGTGGCAGTGGGGGCAGACGATGTGAAGCGTTTCAGCGGTGCTCATGGATGTGCATTCCTGCGGGAGTGGCAGCGCGCAACTGCGGCCCAGCGGCGCGATTTCAAGATACGCGGTCCACAGATCACTCGCACGGACTTGCCTTCGATCGGATAACGAGGCGGGAAGCCGAAGACAGTGCTGGCGCACGGCAAGGCGGACCAACAAAGTTATACGATTGAAGGCAAGTCCGTATTACAGCCACTTGACCAGCAGGCTGAGCAACACGCTGAGCAGCACGGTGCTGGCGAGCGGAATCGACCATTGCCTGCCGAACAGCCGGAATTCGAAATCTCCCGGCAAACGGCCCAGTCCCAGGCGGCGCAGCAGCGGCATGAGCCCGCTGATGCACACCAGCGCGACGAAGACAACGATGAGCCAGCGCAGCACGGTCTACAAGCGATGCGTGCGGTCGCCCTGCGCAAAGCCGCGCGGCTGCCAGGCCTCGCCTGGGCCGACGGCCAGCACCTTGAACAGCTCGCCCATTTCGTGCTCCAGCACCAATTTGAGCGCAAGCGCCTGTTCTGCGGGCGCTAACAGCTCTGTTTTTTGTAGTATGCCGTTGTTTAGCAGAAAACGCGCCTGGGAGGTGTAGCCCAGCACGTTCAGCCCCGCCTCCTGCGCCGCCACGGCCACGCCGGTGAAGTTCACATGCGCCGTGATGTCCTTCAGGCCCACGTCCAGCAGGGGCTCGGCATCCACCCGATGCGCGCGGTGGCACACCAGCGTGCCCTGCGCGCGCTGGGGGTGGTAGTACTCGGCCTCGGGAAAGCCGTAGTCGATGAAAAACGCCGCGCCGCGCTGCAAACACGCACCCAGCGCACGCATGAAGCCCTCGGCCTGCGGATGAATCTCGGTGAGATAGTCGTGTTCACCGTCCACTTCGATCGGCGGGCGCAACTCCGTGACATGGTCGCGCCACGCCAGCGCATCCTCCACCATGGCCACGCCGCGCTCATGCCAGACGCCGCCGATGCGATGCAGCAGCCGGACCGGCATCGCATCGAGCACCTCATTGCCCAGCACCACACCCCGCAGGCGCTCGGGCAGGCGCTGCGCCCACACGATCTTGTCCGCGTGGCGCGTGAGCGTCTCGCGCTGACGCGCGCGCAGGCCGGTGGAGACATCCATGATGGTGTAGCGCCGCACGCGATCGCCCAGCGCCTGCAGCACCTGCGCCGCCAGCGCGCCGCTGCCCGCGCCGAATTCCCACACCTCGTCGGTGCCACTCGCATCGAGCGCCTCGCGCACCTGCTCGGCCAGCACCTGGCCGAACACCGGCGAAAGTTCGGGCGCGGTCACGAAGTCGCTGCCGCTTTCGGGCATCACGCCGAACTTGCGCAGGTCGTTGGCGTAGTAGCCCAGGCCCGGCGCGTACAGCGCCAACTGCATGTAGCGATCGAACCCGATCCAGCCCCCTGCTTCAAGAATGGCGTGGCGGATGTGCGCATCGAGCGCTTCGGTCAAAGTGGTCATCGAAACCTGGCAGACGGACACGAGGCATGCAAACCCATGCACGCCACTAAACTATTTTCCGAGGAGTAGCCTCGCTGGGCTCCGCCTCGCACGTGACTGAATCGAGCCGCGCGTCGAAAGACGGTCCCTGAATAAATGAAGGAGACGGCGATGATTCTGAAACGGCTGCACCCATTATTGTCTTCGCTATGCGCATTCGGTCTTGCCCTGGCGGCGGCCGCGCCCGTTCAGGCGCAGGACATCGTGCTCGGTGCCTCGGTGCAACTCACGGGACCGGTGGCCAACACCGGGCGCTACTACCGTGACGCCTACCAGATCGCGATCGACAAGATCAACGCCGCGGGCGGCGTGAAGATCGCGGGCAAGGAGCACAAGCTCGCGCTCAAGCTCTACGACAATCAGTCGGACGTGAACCTCTCGGTACGCCAGTACACGCAGCTCGTCACGCAGGACAAGGTGAACCTGCTGCTTGGCGGCTTCGCAAGCAACTTCCAGCTGGCCGATTCGGTGGTCTCCGAAAAATACAAGATCCCGATGGTGCAAGGCGGCGGCGCGTCCAACGAAATCTTCACGCGCAACTTCAAGTACATCTTCGGCACGCTGGCGCCGGCGAGCAACTACTTCGGCAGCACCGTCACGATGATGAAGGCGCTCAAGGATGGGCCGAAGAGCGTCGCGCTGCTTTATGCCGACGACTCGTTCGATGTTTCCACCGCCGCGGGCACGCGCTCGCTCCTGAAGGCCGCGGGGTTCAACCTCGTGATGGATGAACGCTACAGCAGCAACACCAGCGACTTCTCCACGCTGCTGTCGCAGGTCAAGGCCAAGAACGTCGATGCGGTGCTCGTCGCCGGGCACGAGACGGAAATCCTCAACTTCGTGCGCAACGCCAAGAGCCTGGCCGTGGCGCCCAAAATGTATTCATTCACCGTGGGTGTACCCAGCGAAGACTTTCGCAAGGCGCTGGGCAAGGACGCGGACTACGCCTTCGGCATGACCGCCTGGCTGCCCGAAGCCTCGCTCAAGGACCGCTGGTTCGGCGACGCCGCGCAGTTCGCCGCCGAGTACAAGGCGAAGTTCGGCTACGACCCCGATTACCACGCCGCCTCGGGTGCGGCCGATGTCGAGGCGCTGGCCATGGCCCTTGAAAAGGCTGGCAGCACCGACCCGCAAAAGGTGCGCGACGCCCTGGCCGCGAGCGACTTCGAGAGCCTCTACGGCCCGATCAAGTTCGGTGCCAACGGCCAGATCGACCTGCCGCAGCTCGTGATTCAGGTGCAGCATGGCCAGGTGGCCGAGGTCTACGACGCCAAGGGATTCGTCAAGCAGCCGCAGTACCCGATGACCGCCTGGAACGCGCGCTGATCCCATCCCGCGGTTGAACCGCCACGACGCCCGCGGGGAGGGGACGCCTTGGACCTTCTGACTCAGGTTCTCGTCAATGGCCTCTTGCTGGGCGGGCTCTACGCCGTGATGGCGCTCGGGCTCGCCCTCGTGTGGGGCGTGCTCAACATCGTCAACCTCGCGCACGGCTCCTTCATCATGCTCGGAGCCTACTGCTCCTGGCACCTGTTTCACTACCTGCACATCGATCCGTTTCTGGGCCTGCCGCTCACGGCGGCGGTGATGTTCGCGCTCGGTTACGCGGTGCAGCGCGGCATCCTGAACCTCATCGTGCGTGCGCCGATGTTCAACACGCTTCTGCTCACTTTCGGGCTGGACGTGGTGCTCACCTATCTGGCGCAGCTCGCGTTCTCGGCGGACTTTCGCACCATCAACCCGGGCTACGCCGGGCGCCAGTGGCACTGGGGCTCGGTCGTGCTGCCGACCATGCGGGTCGCGGCCTTCGGCGCGGCGCTGGTGCTCACCATGGGCATGTGGCTGTTCCTGCTGCACACGCGCCTGGGCCGGGCGATCCGCGCCACCGCGCAGAACCTCGTGGCCGCACGCCTGTACGGGGTGGAGCCGCGCCACCTCTATGCGATGACCTTCGCCATCGGCGTGGCGCTCGCGGGCACCGCGGGCGGGCTGTACGGCACCGTGTCGCAGATCAACCCCTACATCGGCGCCTCGCTCACGCTCAAGTCATTCGCGATCGCCATCATCGGCGGTCTGGACAATCCGCTGGGCGTGCTCGTCGGCGGGCTGTTCCTGGGCGTCGTCGAATCGCTCACCATTCTCTACATCGGCCCGACCTTCGTCGACGTGGCGAGTTTCGGCATCCTTGCGCTGGTGCTCATCGTGCGGCCCACGGGCCTGCTGGGGAAGACCGCATGAAGACCTGGCACAAGCTCGCCGTCGCGATCGCCTTCGTGCTGCTTGCGGGCGTGCCGTGGTACGGCTCGGACGTGCTGGTGCAGTTCGGCATCAACGCCCTGCTGCTGGCGGTGCTGGCGCAGGGCTGGAACATCATCGGCGGCTACACCGGCTACCCCTCGTTCGGCAATTCGGTGTTCTACGGCCTGGGCAGCTACGGCGTGGCCATCGCCATGGTGCAGTGGCATCTGCCCTTCGAAGTCGGCATGCTGTTCGGCGTGCTGCTGGCGGTGGCGTTCGCGCTGCTGCTGGGCGTGCCGGTACTGCGCCTGCGCGGGCACTACTTCGCCATCGCCACGCTGGCCCTGGCGGGCGTGATGTCGGCCATCGTCTCCAACATCCCGCTGGCGGGGCAGAACATCGGTCTGGTGCTGCCCCCGCTCAACGACGACCGGCTGTTCTACGGCCTGGCGCTCGGTCTACTCGTGCTCTCCACGCTCGTGGTCTGGTGGCTCACGCGCAGCCGCTTCGGCTTCGGCCTGATCGCAATCCGCGAAAACGAAGACGGGGCCGCGGTGATGGGCGTGAACACCACCGCCTACAAGGTGGCCGCATTCACGATCTCCGGCGTGCTGAGTGCGCTCGCGGGCGGTATCCATGCCTACTGGATCACCTTCCTCGATCCGGAAAGTGCCTTCGACATCGGCCTGAACGTCAAGATGATCATCATGGCGGTGTTCGGCGGCGCGGGCACGGTGTTCGGTCCCATCGTCGGCGCGTTCTCGCTCTCGGCCGTGTCCGAATGGCTCTCCAGCGAAGTGACGAGCATCGCCAGCCTCTTCTTCGGCGCGGTGATCGTGGCCGCGGTGGTCTTCATGCCACATGGGCTCACGCACCTGGCCACGCGCATCCGGCGGCTGGGCTGGCGCTACTTCGGCGAAAACGTGCGGGAGAACCGGCTATGAGCACGGATTCGGCCGCCACGCCACTGCTGGAGCTGCGTCACGTGACGCAGCGTTTTTCCGGGCTGGTGGCCGTCTCCGACGTGAGTTTTCGCCTCGCGCCAGGCGAAATCCTCGGTCTGATCGGCCCCAACGGCGCGGGCAAGACCACGCTCATCAACCTGATCAGCGGCACCATCCGGCCCACCCAGGGCGAGGTGCTGTTCGACGGGCAGGCCGTCACCCATTTGCCGACCTTCCGGCGCGCGCGGCTGGGCATAGGGCGCACCTTCCAGATCATGCAGCCGTTTCCCGGTCTGTCGGTGCTGGACAACGTGGCCATCGGCGCGCTCTTCGGGCACGGCGGTGGCCAGGCGCAGCTGGCCCGAGCACGCGAACAGGCGCGCCAGAGCCTGGAATTCGTCGGCCTGGGCCAATTCGAGAGCCAGCGCGCGGAAGAGCTCGGCGGCCCGGGTCGCAAGCGCCTGGAGCTCGCCAAGGCGCTGGCGATGAAGCCGCGCCTGCTGCTGTGCGATGAAGTCATGGCGGGCCTGAACCACGTCGAGATCGAGGAAGTGATCGCCGTCATCCGCAAGGTGCGCGAGGCCGGTATCGGCGTGCTCGTGATCGAGCATGTGATCAAGGCCATCCGCAGCCTGTCGGACCGGCTGCTGGTGCTGCACCATGGTCAGAAGATCGCCGACGGCACGCCCGACGCCGTGCTCGCCGACCCGACGGTCGTACAAGCCTACCTGGGAAAGAAACGCGCATGACGGGCACGCCCTTGCTTCAGGTGCAGCAGGTGAGTGCCGGCTACGGCCTCATGCCCGTGCTGCACGAGCTCTGCATCGAGGTGCACCAGGCCGAGATCGTCGCGCTCGTGGGCAGCAACGGCGCAGGCAAGACCACGCTCTTGCGCGTGCTCTCGCGGCTGCTGCCCTGCCGGGGCCAGATCGCATTCGCGGGCACGGACATCACCACCCGCACGCCCGATCAGGCCTTCGGCCAGGGCCTGGTGCAGGTGCCCGAGGGCCGTCAGCTCTTTGATCGCATGTCGGTGCAGGACAACCTGCTCATGGGCGCCTACCGCCGGCACGACAAGGCGCAGATCCGCCGCGACCTGGAACGCATGTACGCGCTGTTTCCCCGCTTGGGCGAGCGCCGCGGTCAACTCGCGGGCAGCATGTCGGGCGGTGAGCAGCAGATGTGCGCGATGGCGCGTGCGCTGATGGCCGCGCCTCGGTTGATGATGATCGATGAAATGAGCCTGGGCCTGGCGCCGGTGATCGTGCAGCAGCTGGTGGACGTTCTCGCCGATATCCGCCAACAGGGCGTGACCGTGCTTCTCGTGGAGCAGGATGTGCAGGTGGCGCTGGGCGCCGCCGATCGCGCCTACGTGATCGAAAGCGGCCGCGTCACGCTCTCGGGGCCAGCCCGGCAACTGATGGACGACCCGGCCGTGCAGCAGGCCTATCTCGGCGTGTGACGCCGTCCGCGCATTCGGCACAATAGCGTGCAGTCACGGCTGCCGCACGCGGCGGTGGCCTGCCACCCGCATCATCATGACCGACATCCCCTGGGTTCTCGTCACCGGCGGCGCGACGCGTCTGGGCCGGGAAACATCGCTGGCGTTCGCGCGTGCCGGCTGGAACGTGCTGTGCCACTACCGCCATTCGGCCCAGGCCGCGCAGGCCACAGCGAAAGAAGTCCAGGCCCTGGGCGTGCGCTGCGTGTCGCTCGCCGCCGATCTGGCGCAGGTCGGCGCGGCCGCACAGCTCTTCGCACAATGCGCCGCCGCCGTCCCGGAAGGGCCGCGTTGCATCGTCAACAACGCCTCGCTGTTCGAGGCGGACCACGCCGCTCACGCGGACGAAGCGATGCTGCAGCGGCACTTTGCCACCAACACGGTCGCACCGCTCCTGCTGGCCCATGCGCTGGCCGCGCACGTCAAGAAGCTGCCCGGGCAAGCGCCTGGACTGCACTGCGTCGTGCATGTGCTCGATCAGAAGGTACACAACCTCAATCCCGACTATTTTTCATACACCGTGAGCAAGCTCGCGCTGGAACGCAGCGTGGCGCTGCAGGCGCAGGCGCTTGCACCCCATGTGCGCGTGTGCGGCCTCTCGCCCGGCCTCATGTACCCGAGCGGGCCCCAGACACCTGAAAATTTTCGTCGTGCCGCCACCGTCAACCTGCTGCAGCGCGCCATCGACCCGGGCGACGTTGCGCGTGCGGCGGTCTTCATCGCCGAAAACACGAGTCTCAACGGCTGCACGCTGCGCGCGGACAACGGCCAGCATCTCGTGCCGCTCGCGCGCGACGTGATGTTTGCCATCGACGAAAATCGGCCCTGATGAACTCCATCCTGCTTGCCTTCGGCGCCCTCGACGCGCGGCTGGCCACGCACTGCCGCCTGCTCAGCCTGCGCCGCCACGAACTGCAGGTGCGCATCGGCGTGCATGACTTCGAGCGCACGGCGCCGCAGCGCATGTGGTTCGACGTGGACCTGTGCGTCAAGCTGGATGCCGCGCCCGCGCACCACGACGACATCTCGCAGACCGTGGACTACGACTTCATCCGCGACACCATCACCCACGCCATCGGCACGCGCCATCACGCGCTGCAGGAGACGCTGTGCGACGCCATCCTGCGGGCGCTGCTGGCACGAGCCGACGTGCAGGCGGCGCGCGTGGCCACGCGCAAGCCCGACGTCTACCGCGATTGCGCCTCGGTGGGCACCGAGCGCGTCGGCCTCAAACCCTGGTAAGCGCACCCTCCATGTCCACACCACTCATCCAACCCCAGCAGGGCCAGCAGACGCTCACGCTGACCGGCCTGCGCTTTGACGCCAACCTGGGCATCCTCGCGCACGAGCACAAGGCCCCGCAACCCATTCAGGTCGATGCCGAGCTCAATCTCGGCACGCAGCCGCTGGCCCCTCCCGACGACGACATCCTGCACGTGCTCGACTATCGCAAGGTGCGCCAGATCATCATCGACGAGTGCACGTCCGAGCACCTGAACCTGCTGGAAAGCCTGATCGGCAAGCTCGCACGGCGCCTGCTGCTGCTGCCGGGCGTGCGCGGCGTGCGCGTGAAAATCGCCAAGCTCGAAATCTTCAGCGACTGCGAAGTGGCCATTCGCGTCGAAACCGGACAGTGGTGAATCGCATGGACACCCTCGAAGCCATCGCCCCCGTGAACTCTCGCGACCCTCGCAGGGCCGATCACGAAGACCACAAGCTCGAAAAGCGCCTGTGCCGCGAAGTCGGCCGCGCCATCATCGACTATTCGATGATCGAGGAAGGCGACAAGGTCATGGTCTGCCTGTCGGGCGGCAAGGACAGCTATACCCTGCTCGACATTCTGCTGAAGCTGCAAAAGCGCGCTCCGATCTCGTTCAGCATCGTCGCGGTGAACCTCGATCAGAAGCAGCCGGGCTTTCCCGAGCACGTGCTGCCCGAATACCTGAGCCGCATCGGCGTGGATTTTCACATCGAGAACCAGGACACCTACAGCGTCGTGAAACGACTTGTGCCCGAGGGCAAGACCACGTGCAGCGTCTGCTCGCGCCTGCGCCGCGCCATCCTCTACCGCGTGGCGACCGAACTGGGCGCCACCAAGGTGGCGCTGGGCCACCACCGCGACGACATCGTCACCACGCTGATGCTCAACCTGTTCTACGGCGGACGCATGAAGGGCATGCCCCCCAAGCTGGTCTCCGACGACGGCAGACACGTCGTCATCCGACCGCTGTGCTACGTCACGGAAAAAGACACCATGCGCTGGGCGCAGGTGCGGGAATTTCCCATCATTCCCTGCAATCTCTGCGGCAGCCAGGAAGGCCTGCAGCGCGTCGTGGTGGCACAGATGCTGCGCGAGTGGGAAAAGAATCACCCGGGGCGCATCGAAAGCATGTTCCGCGCGATGAGTCACGTCGTGCCATCGCACCTGATGGACCAGCAGCTTCATGACTTCAGGGGCACGCAGGCGACGGGCATCCCCGACCCACAGGGCGATCGCGCCTTCGATCCCGAGATCCTGCCCATGCCCCACGCCTACACAGCCAGGCCATCCGGGCCGACGAAATAGCGAGCCGACGGCGACGTCGAAAGCGGGCAAGGCGGAAATGACCTCGCTCGGTGCTTTCCAGGCGGCTTGTTGCGGCTTTCAGCCGCCGCCAAACCGCCGGCGCAGCTGGAACTTCTGGATCTTTCCCGACAACGTGCGCGGCATCGCCTCGATGAATTCGAGCCGTTCGGGCCAATAAGAGCGAGAGATGCCGAGCTTTTCCAGGTGGCCGTTGATGTCCGCCAGGGTCAACTGGCTGTGACCAGCCTCAGGCACCACGACCACGCAGGCCCGCTCCCCAAGTCTTTCGTCGGGCACGGCGATGACGGCGACCTCGGAGATGTCTGGGTGCTCGTAGAGCGCGCCCTCGAGCTCCGCCACGGGTATGTTCTCGCCACCGCGAATCACGAGATCCTTGGTCCTGCCGGTGATGCGGATGTGGCCAAGGTCATCGGCCTGGGCGATGTCCCCGGTATCGAACCAACCGCCTTGATCAAAGGCCGCGGCAGTGAGATTGGGCCGATGGATGTAACCCAGCATTTGGTTGGCCCCGCGCACCTGGAGCTCACCATCAACGCCGGCAGGCAGGTCGGCCTTGGTCTCCGGGTCGACGACCCGCAACTCCATCCAGGGGCAGGGCTTGCCATCGCTTTCGGCCGCGGCCAATACCGGCTCGTCCAGGTGCGTCACCGTCACGGCGCCGTTCTCGGTCATGCCCCAGACGGCAATGAGCCGCACGCCCAATTCCTCGTCCGCCTGGTGTACGAGCGCCGAGGGGATCTTGGCGCCGCCGGAAATGAAGTACTTGAAGCTCGGCAGGTCGACCCGATGCTCGCGATGAGCACGCAGCAGGTCGACCATGAACGTCGGGCTGGCGAAGGACCAGACGGCGTTCTCCCGGGCGATGATGTCCAGCGCCCGCACTGGATCCCACCGGTCCTGGTAGACAGCCGTCATGCCCACCATGGCGGGTGTGATGCAGCCATAGACGTAGCCCGTCGAGTGAGCCAGCGTCGACGGCATGAAGACGGTGTCGCCGGACGAGAACTTCAGCGTCTCGAAGATCGTGCGGGCACGCGCATACTGGGTATTGAAGGTGTGCCCGACCCCCTTGGGCTCGCCGGTGGTGCCGGAGGTGAACTGGAGGTCCGAGATCGCGTCCGGGTCGACCCTGATGGCCGCCAGCGCATCGCGATATTTCTCCTCCCACGGCCGCCCGAGAATGTCTTTCTCGAACGAAAGCTCGTCGGCCGCCGGGTCTCCTTCGCAAATGATGCGGTGCCGAATCGAGGAACCCGCGGCACATATGCCACGCAGCATGCGCGGGTAATCAAAGCCCCGATGCATGCCGATGGTGATGAAGACCTTGGACTTGAGCAGCGCGGTGATGTAGCCGACTTCGCGCTCGCGATGAATGGGTATGACCGGATTGAGAATGGCGCCGATCCGGTGAATGGCGAGCGCGGCAACATTGAACTGCCAGCGGTTGGGCAACTGCACGGAAACGACGTCGCCGCAACCGACGCCAAGATGAAGCAGCGCGGCGGCGGTCCTTTCGACGTAGGTGGCCAGGCTGGCGTACGTCAGGTAATGAGCCTGGTCCGAGTCGTACCGATAGCTGACGACAGCCGTTTTACCCGGATCATCGCGACATACCCTGAAGAAATCATCGACGATGGTCTGGCGTCGCCACCAGCCATTTTCGTAATAGAGCCGCCTGCGCTCCTCCGGAATGGACAGCGCGAAACGATCCAGCATATCGCGAGCCGAAGCGGAGATGGGCGGTATGTTGACACTGTGAGTTGACATGGCGATTTCCCGAAGCGCGTGCGCGAAGCTCACGGCATCCATCGGTCCCTTGAGTGACAGAAAGAAATTGGAAAAATCAAGGAGTTGGGGGTGGCCAGCGCCTCCTTTCGATCGTGCGGGCACCACCGCGCGGACCCCGACCGCATGGGATCAGCGCATGCTGGCACCTCCGTTGACGTCGAGGATGTTGCCGCAGATGAAACTCGCCCCCGGTGAACACAGAAAGGCGATAGGCCAGGCGATTTCCTCCGGCCGTCCCAGGCGTGGCAATGGGTTGGCGCGCAGCGCCGAAGTGTCGGAGCCAGCGAGCATCGCCGTGTCGGTCGAGCCGGGCGCGACGCCGTTGACCAGCACCTCGGGCGCGGCACGGCGCGCCAGCCAGCGCACCAGCGTGTGCAAGGCCCCCTTGGAGCAGGCGTAGGGCAGCGGCGAATCGACGTAGCTGCCGCCCGTCTGGGCGGCGATCGAGCCGAGCACGACGATGCGCCCGCGGCCACGCGCCTTCATGCCGGGCAGAAGAGCTCGCGCCAGGTGCGCCGGAGCGCGCACGTTGATGGCCATGACCTGCTCGAACTCCTCGTCCCAGGCCGGAGCGTCCCAGCCGCTGCGCGGAAAAATGCCGGCGCCGAGGACGGCCGCGTCGACCGGGCCGGCATCGGCGCACAGGGCGTCGATGGACGCGCGCGACCCCAGTTCGCAGGCGATGAAGCGATGGTGACCACCGGCGCGCAGCTCGGGCAGCAGGTCGGGAGCCTCGACGCGGTCGCTCAGCACCAGTTCGGCGCCAAGCTCCGCCAGCAGGCGGGCAGTGGCACGGCCGATACCTCCGGAAGCGCCGGTAAGCAGGATGCGCATGCCGCTCAGGTCATAGGGCCGCGACGGCGCAGACTCGCGAGCGCTCCAGCTCCGGCGGCGCGCTGCGGGCTCGAGCGCCGGCGCTTCACGCTCTGGTGCCGGATGGCGCAGCGCCGCCGGAATCGGAACCGGCAGGGCCGGCATGCGGGCGCCCTGCGCCGACACCACGCGCTCGAACAGGCCGCGCCCGGCGAAGGCAGGATCGGCAAAGGCACTCTGCAGCGACTCGACCACCGTAACGCAGACATCGCGGCCGGCAAAGCGCCGGCGCCACTCGTCGGCGCTCGCGCTGGCGATCCGCGCCGCGACCCGGGCGATCACGGCCTCCGGTTCGGAGGCGTCATGGCGCTCGGCCGGCGCCAGGCCGATGACGTCGCAGAAGATCTGCCAGAAGCGCTCCTCGATCGGCGCGGCAGCGAGATACTCACCGTCGGCCGTGCGGTAAATCCGGTAGCGCGGCGAGCCGCCGGACGTCAGCTCGCCACCCGGCCGTGGCCAGCGGCCAGCGGCCTGCCCCATGGCCTGGCCCCAGTAGGCGAAGGTGAACAGGTTGTCGGTCATGGCGACATCGATGTGGCAGCCGCGCCCGGTGCCGTCGCGGCTTTTGAGAGCCAGCATGATGTTGATCACCGCCGGGTACGCGCCGCCACCGATGTCGGCGGCCAGGACGGGCGGCAACACCGGGGCACCATCGCTGGCCCGCGTCAGGCCGAGCAGGCCGCTCTCGGCCAGGTAGTTCAGGTCATGCCCGGCCTTCAGTGCCCGCATTCCCGTTTGGCCGTAGCCGGTGATCGAGCAATAGACCAGGCCGGGGTTGATCCGCTCCAATTGTTCGTATCCGAGCCCGAGGCGCTCCATCACCCCCGGTCGGAACTGCTCGATCAACACGTCGGCAGAGCGCACGAGTTCAAGCACGTGGGCCCGGTCGCCAGCGTCCTTGAGGTCGGCGCAGAGGCTGGCCTTGCCACGGTTGAGAAGCGCGAAATTGCCGCTGACGTCGCCGAAAACCGGCGCGTAGGCTCGCATCTCGTCACCGCCATCGGGCCGTTCGACCTTGATCACTTCGGCGCCTGCTTCTGCCAGAAGCAGGCTAGCCAGCGGACCCGGCAGCAGGTTGGAAAAGTCGAGAACGCGGATCCCGGCCAGCGGCAGAGGGACGACTGATGTCACGGCGATGGGCTCCTGTGCGATCGATCAGACAATGCCGCGCTTTTGCATTTCGCGCAGGATCACCAGATGCTGGATATCGTTCGTGCCTTCATAGATGCGGCACACGCGGGCGTCGCGGTAGAGGCGCTCGAGCGGGAAATCGGTCAGGTATCCGTAGCCACCCAGAGTCTGGATCGCCTCCGAGCAGACCCATTCAGCCGCTTCCGAAGCCAGCAGCTTGGCCATGCAAGCTTCCATCAGGCAGGGCTGGCCGGCATCCGACAGGGACGCCGCGTGCCAGACCATCTGGCGTGCGCTTTCAATGCGCGTGAGCATGGCGGCAAGCCGAAAACCCACTGCCTGATGCTCGATGATCGGCCGACCGAAAACCTGGCGCTCGCGCGCGTAGGCCATCGCCACCTCGCAGGCGGCTCGACCGATACCGACCGCCTGCGAGGCGATGCCGATGCGGCCACCCTGGAGATTGGACAGCGCGATGCGATAGCCCTCGCCCTCCTGGCCAAGCCGGTTGGCCAGCGGCACCCGCACGTCTTCGAGCGCGATCTGGCAGGTGTCGGATGCGCGCTGGCCCAGCTTGGACTCCACGCGCGTGACGACATAGCCGGGTGAGTCCGTCGGCACGATGAAGGCACTGATGCCGCCTGGACCAGCGGCGCCGCTGCGCGCGAACACCAGCGCCACGTCGGCATTCTTGCCCGTGGTGATGAACTGCTTGCTGCCGCTGAGCACATAGCTGTCGCCGTCGCGGCGCGCCTGTGACGTCAACGCGCCGGCATCCGAGCCGCCGTGCGCCTCGGTCAGCGCGAAAGCGCTGAGCATCTCGCCGGCCGCCATGGGCCTCAGAAACCGCTCTTTCTGTTCATCGTTGCCAAAGCGTGCAATCGGCATGCAGCCGACGGAGTTGTGGCCGCTCATGATGGTGGCAGTTGCCGCGTCGCCGGCCGCGATCTCCTCGAGCGCCAGTGCCGTCGAGACGCTGTCGGCGCCGGAACCGCCCCACTCCGTCGGCACGTTCATGCCCAGCAGGCCGAGCCGACCCATGGCCGCCAGTTCCTCGCGCGGGAAGTGCGCCTCTTGATCCCAGCGCGCTGCGTTCGGCAGCAGCTGCTCGCGCGCGAACTTGCGCGCCATGTCGCGGATCATCGTCTGCTGTTCAGTGAGTACCATGATGGAGGCCCTCCCAGGCTGCGGTGGAGCGGAATTCGTCGAGCAGGCGCCCGGCAATGATCACCTTCTGAACTTCGCTGGCGCCTTCATAAATGCGCAGCGCCCGGATTTCGCGGTAGAGGCGCTCGGCGATATGGCCCCGGGTGACGCCCAGGCCGCCGAAGATCTGCACCGTGGCGTCGATCACGCGTTGCGCCGCCTCGGTGGCATAGAGCTTCGCCATTGCCGCCTCGCGAGTGATGCGCGCGCCCGTTTCGTCCTTGACCCAGGCGGCCCGATACACCAGCAGGGCGGCGGCGTCGATCGCCAGCGCCATGTCCGCAAGCCGCTCGCGCGTCATTTGCAATTCGGACAGCGGCTGGCCAAAGAGCCGGCGTGTCGCCGCATGCCGCAGGCCTTCGTCGAGCGCACGCCGGGCGAAGCCCAGGGCCGCGGCGCCAACCGTCGGCCGGAATACGTCGAGCGTCGCCATGGCGATACGAAAACCCTCGCCCGGAACTCCCAGCAAATTGTCCGCCGGTACCTTCGCGCCGTCGAAGACGAGCGAGCCGATGGGATGAGGCGCCACCAGGTCGATCGTCTCCGACACCATGAACCCTGGCGTCCCGGTCTCGACGACGAAGGCCGACAAGCCTTTGGCGCCCGGTGCCTCGCCGGTGCGGGCGAAGACGACATAGAAGTCGGCGATGCCGGCGTTTGAAATCCAGGTCTTGGTTCCATCCAGGCGCCAGCCGTCACCATCGGGAACGGCCCGTGTGGCAAGCGCCGAAACATCGGAGCCAGCCTCACGCTCGGACAAGGCGAAGGCCGCAATGCTGCGCCCACGCGCCACGTCGATCAGCCAACGCTGCTTCTGTGCGGCATTGCCAAACAGACTGATGGCGCCACTTCCGAGCCCCTGCATCGCAAAGGCGAAATCCGCCAGGCCAGCATGGCGCGCGAGCACTTCACGACACACGCACAGGCTGCGCGCGTCGAGCGGACCATGGGTGCCGGCCTCCTGGCCGCCGACAGCCGTGGCCAGCCAGCCGGCGTCACCCATGGCCGCAACCAGCCTGCGCACCGTGGCCGCAGCGGCGGCGCTGGACTCGTCATTTCCACCGGTGATCGAGGCATGCTCCGCGGCCCAGTTGTCGACGCGCTCATACAGATCACGGTGGGCCGTCTCGAGGAACGGCCACGCCAGGAAACTGCGATCGGCCATCAGTCCCCCTCGAAAACCGGCTTCTGCTTGGCGACAAAGGCGCGGTAGGCGCGCCCGTAGTCGCGCGTCTGCATGCAGATGGCCTGCGCCTGCGCCTCGGCCTCGATCGCCGAATCGACGTCCATGGCCCATTCCTGATGCAGACAGGTCTTGGTGATGCCGTGTGCGAAGGTCGGGCCATCAGCCAGTTCCGCAGCCAGTGCCTGGGCCTGAGACAGAACGTCCTCGGGGGCGACGATACGATTGAAGAAACCCCAGCGCTCGCCCTCCTCGGCGCTCATGCTGCGGCCGGTGAACAGCAGCTCCGAAGCGCGCCCATGGCCGATGATGCGGGGCAGGATGGCGCAGGCTCCCATGTCCGCGCCGGCCAGGCCAACGCGAACGAACAGGAAGGCGGTCTTGGCACGTGGCGTGCCGATGCGCATGTCCGAGGCCATGGCAACGATCGCCCCGGCGCCGGCGCATATGCCGTCCACGGCGGCAATGATCGGCTGCGGGCAGTGGCGCATCGCCTTGACCAGGTCGCCGGTCATGCGCGTGAAATCCAGCAGCCCCTGCATGTCGTCGGCCTCCTGCATGCGCACCAGCGGCCCGATGATTTCATGCACGTCGCCACCGGAACAGAAATTGTCCCCGGCACCGGTGACAACCACCGTCTTCACGTCGCTGGCGTGGCGCAGTTGGCCGAAGAGGTCACGCAACTCGGCGTAGGACTCGAAAGTCAGGGGATTCTTGCGTTCTGGGCGATTCAGTGTAATGGTCGCCACCTTGCCGCTGAACTCCCATTTGAAGTGCGTGGCCTTGTAGTTGGCCAGTTCGATTCTCTGCATGAAATCTTCTCCTTGAATGATGGGATGGTTGCGTCTTCAGACCATGGTCAGGCCGCCCGAAACGCTCAGAACCTGGCCAGTGATGTAATCGGAGCGTTCGCTGGCGAGAAAAACGACGGCGTCTGCGACGTCCGACGGCTTGCCAAAGCGCTTCATCGGAATCGCCCGCCGAAAGGCCTCGCGGTGGTTCTCGGGCACGGCCATCAGCATCGGTGTCTCGGTCGGCCCGGGGCAGACGCAATTGACGTTGATCGAATAGCGCGCCATCTCTCGCGCCAGGCCCTTGCTGAAGCTGATCAAGCCGCCCTTGGCGCCCGAGTAGACGGTCTCGCCAGAACTGCCAACGCGGCCTGCGTCACTGGCGACGTTGACGATCTTGCCTGAACGACGTTCGATCATCGGCTCAAGCAGGGCACGTGCCAGCCGAATCGGACCCATGAGATTGATGTCGACGACGCGATCCCAAAAATCAGGTTCGTTGTCGATGAAGGCCTGTGGCTTGCCCCAGCCGGCGCAATTGACCAGTACGTGAACTTCGCCTTGCGCCAGTACGCGCCGAGCAAACGATGTGACCGATTCCGGCGAGGAAACGTCCAGTTGTTCGCAGCGGGCATCATGGCCAGCGGCACGAAGTCGCTCAGCCTCGGCGCGGCCTTTTTCCAAGGCCAGATCGGCCATGATCACCGTCGCTCCGGCCTGCACCATCGCCTCGGCGGTGGCCAGGCCGATGCCCGAAGCGGCACCTGTCACCACCACAGTCTTGCCATCCATTTTCATCTTGAACCTCTTATCGTTGCAGGAAATCGTTGACGCGCTGACGCGTGTCGGCGTGCGCGAACAGCGCAGCGGTCAGGTGCAGTTCCACCGCCATGCCGTGCTGAGATGAACCGTCCGCGACACCCAGACATTGCTTGCATGCCGCCAGGGCATGGGGCGACAGGGCGGCCACGCGCTGCGCCAACTGCAGAGCAAAACCGTCAAGCCCGGCCGCCGGCACAGCCCACTGCACGATGCCCAGCGTTTTGGCCTGACTGCCGTCAAGCGTCTCGGCCGTCAGGATCAGGCGTCTGGCGGCGCCCGGCCCGCACAGGCGCGTGAGCCGCTGCGTACCGCCGGCCCCGGGCAACAGCCCGAGCCGCGCCTCGGGCAAGCCGAGTTGGGCTTCGTCGGCAGCCACGCGCAGGTCACAGCTGAGCGCCAGTTCGAACCCGCCACCAAAGGCGGCACCGCCAAGCACGGCTATCGTGACCTGCGGCAGGCGCTCAATGCGGTCATAAAGCCGTTGCATGCGACGCACAACCTCAAGCATGCGGGCGCGACCGGCGTCTCCGGTGAAGCACTCGCGCATCAACTTGAGATCGGCTCCGGCGGAGAACGAGCGCTGCGACGAACGCAGCACGAGCACCGAGACGTCCGTGCGCATCCCCAGTTCGTCGAGGATGGCATTGAACCGATCGATCCACTCGTCATTGATGGCGTTGACGGGCGATCGCGCCAGAGTCAGTGTCAGCACCGAGCCGGTGTATTCAAGTTCGATCATGGCTATTGAATGAATAATCAGTCATTTTTGAAATACTAACGAATGACTCATGCGAAGTCAATCGGATCAGCTTCGTTTGCCTGGCTGCTGACCACCGTCAGCGGATGCGGGCGAGCGGCGTTTGGACTTTGCCGCTTTCTTGCGCGATGCCAGGAAGCGCTGGTATTCCTGACGACCGCTGTCGGTCGCCAGCGCCAGAACGAACATGTCGAAGCCGCTTGCGACGTAATCATCGAAGGTGATCAGCTTATTGAAGCGCCAGGACTTGAGCGACCAGGCGTGGGCATGCAACACCAACTGGTAGGTCACCAGGTCGGCATCGACCTTCCTGAAAAAGCCCGCTTCGATGCAGTCGCGCACACGCGCGGCGATCAGCTCATTGGTGGCGATCTCGGCATTCTTGATGTAGCTGCGGTGCTCCAGCGGCAACGACATCGTCGAACGATATGCGAGCATGGCCGCCGCCTTGAACTGGTCCACCACGCGGCAATATGCTTCGAGCGCTATGAACACTCGCTCCAGCGGGCTTTCGGCGTCTTCGGCTTGCTCGATCTCGCGACGGAACCGGTTCATGACATGCAGCAGCGCCAAGAGCAGCACGTCCTCCTTGGTTTCCGCGTACTGGTAGATCAAGCCCGAGCTGAAGCCGCACTGGCGCGCCAGCTGCTGCATCGTCGTGCGATAGAAGCCGTTCTTTGAAAACAACTCGGCCGCAGCCGCGGCGATCTGTTCGCGTCGACGTTGGACCAACTCGGGATCCGCGACCTGACTCTTGACGACATCAGGAACAAGGTCGGCATGATCCTTGGTGAAAGATTCGCTTGCGCGTTGTCGCGTCACTCTAGTTTTCCGAATTATGTTTTCGTCCTCTGGACGAGGAGCCGACAGCCTTCACCGTCGCCAAGGTCTGCTGGATTTCTGTCGCATGCCGCCAGTCGGTGCGATGCGCTCCCGAGAGGCCGGGTTGTATCACAGAGCCAGGCCCCGACCGCACATCGGCATGGCCACGCAGCGCCCGCCACGCCATCACGACACTCCCTCGGCAGGGTCCGGCAGCGCGATCTCCGCACGCTCACGCTCGGCCCGCCCACAGGCCGATTCCAGCACAAGCTTGCCGAGCGCCCTGCGGTCCGCAATCGCGGCCAGTGCCAGCGCCGCATCCGCGAGCGGATACACCCTCGTCACCGGAGGTACCAGGCGGCCATTGCGCCAGAACCTGAAAATTTCCGCCTGCGCATCGCGCATCCGCTCGGGGAAGCGGTCGCGGTAGTCACTCCAGTGCAGACCGCTGATGCTGATGTGCTTGATCAGTGGGTAGTTGGCTTTCACCACCGGAATTTCACCGCCGGCAAAGCCAACGATGATGAGCCGTCCCGACCAGGCCAGAGCCCGCAGGCAGCCGCCGAACACCTCGCCGCCCACCGACTCGATGACTACGTCGGCACCTTCCCCGTGGTTGTGCTCGCGCACCTGGTCGCGGATCGACTCGCGCAGGTTTCCCCGACGCGTGTCAACAACGCCGTCGGCGCCCAGGGCGCGCACGAATGCAGCCTTCTCGTCGCTGGAAACGGCACCCAGGACGCGGCAGCCGGCCGCCTTCGCCAGCTGCACGGCGGCGCTGCCGACGCCGCCGGAGGCACCGGTCACCAGCACCGTCTCCCCCGGCCGCAGGCGAGCGCGGTCGAACAACGCGAACCAGGCCGTCTGGTACGTCAGCCCCAGCGCCGCCGCCTGGAACATGGGCAGGCCAGGCGGCATGGCAAAGCAGTGTTCTGCCGCCACCGTGACCGACTCGGAAAACGCGCCGCACTCCAGTTGCACCATGACCCGGTCGCCTGGACGCCATTGCCGCACGCCGGGCCCCACCGAGACGACACGCCCAGCCGCTTCCTTGCCGGGCACGAACGGCAGGCCCGGCAGGTTCTGGTAACGCCCGGCAACGGTCAGGACGTCGGGAAAGTTGACCCCCATCGCGTGCACATCAACGCGCACCTCCCCGACACCCGCAACCGGCTCTGGCCACTCGGCCATGTGCGCCGCCTCGGGCGGCCCGTAGGATTCGACGACGATAGCCTTCATACTGCGACGTGCCGCTTCAGATGGTCGATTGACATGCCCTCGGTGCTGCCCTGCTCGACCACGGTACCCTTGGACAGCACGTAGTAGCGGGTGGCGGTACGGTGCACCAGGCTGAAATTCTGCTCGATCAGCAGGATGCTCGTGCCCTCGCCGGCCAAGTGCACCAACGTCTCGGCCAGCTCATCAACGATGACCGGCGCCAGACCCTCGCTCGGTTCATCAAGGATGAGCAGGTCAGGATTGGCCATCAGGGCCCGGCCGATCGCCAGCATCTGCTGCTGGCCTCCGCTGAGAGCCGTGCCCTGCGTCTCGGAACGCTCGGCAAGAATGGGAAACAGCGCGCAGACCGCCTCCAGATTCCACTTCCCCGGCCGGCCGACGGCGGCACCCAGAATCAGGTTCTCGCGCACTGTCAGGCCGGGGATGATGCGTCGCCCCTGCGGCACGACGGCGATGCCAGCCTGCGCCGCCGAGAAGTACTTGATCGCCCTGGGTTCGACCCCCTGGAAGGCAATGCGCCCGTGGCCGATGCGAGCTATGCCAAGGCAAGTGTTGACGACTGTCGTCTTGCCAACGCCGTTGCGCCCGAGGATCGCCACGCGCTCGTGCCGGTGGACCTCCAGCGACACCCGGTTGAGAATCTTGGCCTCGCCGTAGTAGGCATCGACGTCGGTGAGCTTGAGTAGTGTCATGCGAAGGTCGATCCAAGATAGGCACGCACGACCTCGTCGTTGGCGCGAATTTCGTCACACGAGCCTTCGGCCAGAACCTGACCTAGGCTGAGCACAGTGATGCGATCGGAGACGGTGAAGATGACTTCCATGTCATGCTCGACCAGAAGCACGGTGACCTTCCAGCTCTGGGCCAGTTGCTTGAGCAGGCGCGCCAACGTCGTCGACTCCTCGATCGACAATCCGGCAGCCGGCTCATCGAGCAGCAGCACCGACGGTCGCCCGACCAGGGCCAGCGCCAAGTCGAGGCGCCGCTGGTCGCCATAGGCGATATCGGCTGCACGCCGGTCAGCCAAGCCGTCCAGGCCAAGCGCAGACAGGACCTCGTCGGTATTGTCGATCTCGGCCATGCGCGCCGCCACCATGACCTGCTCGCGTACCTTGAGGTCGGGAAAGATGCTGGTCTTCTGGAACGATCGCGACAGGCCAGCGCGCCGGCGGGCCTGCGCCGACAGACCACTGATTTCGCGACCGCCCAGGAAGACCTGCCCGCCAGTGACGCCACCGCGTCCGCACAGTGCATCCATCAAGGTCGACTTGCCGGCGCCGTTGGGCCCGATCAACCCCCTGACTTCGCCCGGCCGCAGCTGTAGCGAAACGCCCTTGAGAGCGGCAAAACCGCCGTATCTGCGCGTCAGGCCGATGCCTTCGAGTGCGAGAGTGCTCATGACTTGCCCCGGGAGCGCAATGAGGACAGGCGCAGCAAGAGGTCGCTGACGCCGCGCGGCAGCACGACCGTCACGGTCACCAGCAGCAGGCCGATGATCGCCGGCCAGTGCTCGGTCATGTTGCCGACCGTGTCCTTGATGAAGAAGAAGATGACGGCTCCGAGCGCCGGCCCCCAGAGCGCGTTGGAGCCGCCGATGATGGCCATGATCAGGGTCTCTCCGGACAGGCTCCAATGCAGCGCGTCCGGCGAGGCGAAACCGTCGTAGAGTGCGGATAGGACGCCGGCCAGGCCGGCGACCGCCGCCGACAGAGAAAGTACCAGCACGCGCGGAATCAGCGTGTGATAGCCAAGGTAGCGGGCGCGCTCTTCGTTCTCACGGATCGCAATGGTGAGCACGCCAAAGCGGCTGCGCGCCATCCAGGTGATCGCCACCAGCACCAGAACCAGCGCGATCCAGGAGACGATGAACATTGATTGCGGCGCCTGAAACACCTCGATGTCCAGGCCGAACAGCGTTTGCGGCAGGCGAACCGACAGGCCATCGTCGCCATTGGCCAGCTCACGCCAGCGCAGCATGAGCTGGTAAAGAGACTGCGCGAGCGCCAGCATGACCATCGAGAAGGACAGCGGCGGCAGTTGCACAATGATCAAGCCGACAAAGAATGCGAACAACGCCGGTAGAACGATGGCCAGCAACACCGCCAGTTCGGCCGGCATCCAGCCGTACTTGCCGTTCAGGGCCATGAAATAGACGGCCATGCCGAAGAAGGCAGCATGGCCGAAACTGGTCAGCCCGTTCTGCCGGATGAGAAAGCCGATCGCGGTCGCCACCATGGCCAGGATCGTCGCCCGCGTCATCAGCCCGAGCAGCAACTGCGAGCCGACCAGCCACGACATGGCCACCCCAGCCACCAGCAGCAGCGCCGAGCCGGCCAGCAAACGCCAGGCGCCGCTACCCGTCCTCGCGCGCACCGCACTCCCATGGCCCAAGGCAATTACCTGTGACTTGCTCATCGCGCCACTCCCCCAAATCGCACCCGAGCGATCAGCACGAACACCATGATCAGCAATGGAATCACCGAGGCGATTTCGGGCACGTAGACCACCCCGAGGTTGTGAAACTGCCCGATCGCCAGCGCCGCGATGAAGGCGCCCAGGAAACTCGTCAGGCCGCCGGTGACGACGACGATGAAGCAGTCGATGATGATGTACCCGCCCATAGACGGAGACAACGCCATCAGCGGGCTTGCGATGGTGCCCGACAGTCCGGCCAGACCGATGCCAATGGCGACGACGATGGCGCTGATGCGATCGGTGTTGACGCCCTGCATGCCGGTGGTCACCGGATCGACGCTTGACGCTCGCACGTACAGCCCGACCTTGGTCAGGCGCAGCCACAGCGCCAGACCGACGGCCACCGCGACCGCCACCGCGACGACGAACAGCCGGTAGGTCGGGAACTGCGTGCCCAGGATCATCACGGTGCCGCCCAGTGGGTCGGGCGCGGCCACCGAAATGTAGTCCTTGCCCCAGATCGTGCGCACGCCATCCTCGAGCAGGAACAGCAGGCCGAAGGTCACCAGCAGCGTGGCGATGGGATCCTCTTTGGCCAGCGGCCTGAAGACGAAACGATCAAGCGGCACCCCGAGCGCTGCCAGTAGTACCACCGAAACGACCAAAGCTGCCCAGAAGCCCAAATGCAGTGATGCCGCGTACGCAACGTAGGCGCCAATCATGAAGAACCCGCCGTGGGCAAAGTTAACGACCTGGCGCAAGCCGAAGATCAGGACCAAGCCTACCGACAGCACATAGAGAAAGCTGCCATAGACCAGCCCGTTGAGGAGCTGAATGATCATTGCTCTGAACCCTCCCCTCCAATCAATGGCACGGCCGCGGCAAGTCGCCACGGCCACCCACCTTTTCCAACGTGGCCGCAGTCGTTCAAAGCTTGCAGCTGCCATCCGGCGCCGGCGTCGCGTCTTTGGCCGGCACAGTCATGGTGATCACCGGTCGCAGCTTGCCTTCATATTCTTTGACAACGCCAAAGAAATTAGGCCCGACCAACTGGTGATCTTCCTTGCGCATCTGCTGCGTGCCCAGAAGCGTCTCGAAGGTGCCGCCCGAGAGGGCCTTGGCAACATCGGCTGGCTTGACACTGCCGGCCTTCTTCACGGCCTGGAAGATCACCTGCATGCCGATGTAAGTCTCACCGCCAAAGTTGGTTGCAGCGTCACCCGGATACACCTTGCCCCAGTCGGCGACAAACTTCCGGTTGGCCGGCGTATCCAGGGTGGAGCTGTAATTGATGATTGTGTGGACGCCCTTGACCGTATCCCCGAGGACACTGACCGTGCCGTCCGTGGTGAAGCTGATCCCGGCTGTCGTGACCTTGTCCAGCAACCCAAACTGCTTTGCCTGGCGCGCGAAGGTGATGGCGTCACGCCCTGCCAGAGCGACCCACATGCCCTGCGCACCTGAATCAGCCACCTTCTGGATGAACGCCGCATAGTCGTTGCTGCCCAGGGCTGGGTAATTTTCCGAGACGACCGTCTTGCCGGTTGCGGCAGCCGCCTTCTTGAAACTCTCACCTGAGTTGCGGCCCCACGCATAGTCGGCGCCAACAATTGCCCACTTGGTTTCAGAGCGCGTTGCCAGCCATGGCTGAATCACTGCACCGTCAGAATAGTCGGGCCGGTTGACACGGAACAGCCTGGGCTGGCACTGGGCGCCGGTGATGTCATTGCCCTTTGTCACGGTAGCAACGTAGACCGCATTCCAACGATTGAGCATCGGTCCAATCGCAAGGACTTCGTTTGAAGCAATTGTCGCGGTCATGATGTTGAAACCATCCAACGCCAGCTTTTCCGCTTGCTGCCGTGCCAGATCGGGCTTGGCCTCGGTGTCGAGAAAACGCACCTCGACCTTGCGGCCGTCGACGCCACCGGCGGCATTGGCCTCGTTGACCGCGAACTCGACGGCACGCTTGACCTCGTCGCCGAGCTGCGCATAGGGGCCTGTGAGAGAGGTCGGGACGCCGATCTTGATCGGTTCCTTGGCCGCCCAGGTGCCAGTCGACATTAGCGCCGCCAGAGCGAACGCGATCATGTGCGAGGCTCTTACCCTATTTGAACTGTTCATCTCATCGTCTCCAAACTAGGTTGTCAGGCCAGTCAACAAACTGACTGACTATTCATTTAATAGACAAAGTGAAGAAAAGTCAACGTATGAAATCCTAGGGTTTACCCAGGGTTTCGCATGACGTTCCGATGAAGCAATTCGAGGCGTTCGGTAAAAGCCAGGATAGCTGTCACCTGACTCATGCAGTCAGCAGTGCTGATTCATGATGACTGCCTGGATTGCAGCCTCACGCTTCGGATTGAGCGTGACCACCCCGATCACTGCCAATTACGCGTGTTGTTCAACCAACCCCGCAGGCTGCTGTGTCGGGGCCAACAGTGAAATATCGTGGGCAAATTCGGGCCAAACGCAAAAAGGCCCACCGAAGTGGGCCTCTGATACAAGCTAAGCGCTCGATTTATTGGTTGCGCGGGAAGGATTTGAACCTCCGACCTTTGGGTTATGAGATAAACCATCCCCCTCTGGTAAAACGAAAAATCCAATAAAATCAAAGAGTTAACTTACCTCGTCTGCTCCCAGTTTACCCCAATTTACCGGGGGAAGTGCAGCAAAAGTGCAGCAATCCGAGGGCTGAGGGGTGGCGAGCGCCAGTCCAGGTAAACAGAACGTTCGAAATAGGCGCTTTGAGCCTATACCCTGGACGGCCAATGTGGCCGGGCCTCTTCGTACAGACGATGACTCCTCTCCTGATCACTCCCACCGAGCTGGCTTCCAGTGTAGGCTTGAAGACCCGCACGATCTACAACCGCATCAACACAGACGGTGACCTTCCTCCGGTATTGTACCTGGGGCGCCTACCTCGGTTCGCGGTCACTGACGTCAAAATATGGGTCGAGGCGAAGCGTTCCGCCGCAATGCCCGCGTCATCCCCTACACGCCGCCGTCCTGGTCGTCCGACTAAGGCCGAGCAGATTGCTCGTCGGGAGGCTGTATGACCAAGCAATTGTTGAAATTTGCAAATCTCGCGCCCCAGGTTGCTCAAGCCGTAGGGCTTTTCAGAGCTACCCCAAAGTCGTTGAGCCCGTGCCAGGGGCGGTGCCACGCGAGAGGGGAGGGGTAAATTGCCCATAGGGCAAGAGGGGGGCAGAGCCCCCCTGTAAATCTTGAGGACCGAGAATGATGATGACCGCCAAGCTGCACTACTCAAGCCGAAGCGGCGCCTTCATCCTCTCAGGATCGAAGAGCCGAGCTGAAGCGTCCACCCAGCGGCTTGCCAGGGACGAAGTGGCTGGCGCGCTGGTTGCGTGGTGGCCCCTTCGTCGAGCCCATGCTGGGGTTGGTGCTGCAACGCCCTGCCCGTGAAGGCCACAAACCACGCCAGGAGCGTTTTATCCTTGCGGCGCCACCCTCCTGCCACTTTTTCGTTTTGCCACCGTGCCGCGCGACCTGGTGCGTTCTGGCTGCATTTCCAGCAAGGAGTTATCAAGCCGTTTGGAGCGAGGGTGGCTCTGGTCGACACCAAGGCCGAACCGGCCAGACGCGTAGAGCGAGTGGCTCACAGCATCACGCGCTCGCCGTGCCCTACCTTCCTCAGGAAGTGCACGAAGGGCAGATCACCCGTGTAGCCGTGTTGCCGTGCGTACTGGCACAGGGACCAGGATTGCTCGCGCACACCGTGGAAGCCGGGCTGGTTCGCGATCCGCGCCAGCGCGTCGCAAACCTGGTCTTGCCGGCGCCGTGCAAGCATGTCACCCAGCATCAGGTAGTGCTCTGTCATCTCACTTTTGGGGCGCCGCCATGTCCAGCTCGTAACGCCTCTGTTGGCGCGCCTGATGAGCTCGTAATCGAGCCATTGGAGGCGAGGCTTTGACGCGATCTCCCCAAGCTTCTCGGGCGAGTCGAGTTCGCCATCGGTGAACAGCATGAGCCACTGAGCGACTTGCGCGTCTTCGGGCAAATAGAAGCACAGGATGGCATTCGCTTTGCCATTTTTTTTACGCGTGAGGCGCTCGGCAGGGGTCGCCCCGATGCTGTGGCGTTGGTGCAGTTTATGGATGAGTGCGATGGCTTTTTCGGCGGGCACCTGACCGCTGGTGAAGCGGTGATAGCCGCGTCCAGCGGCGTCGAGGATGCGCGTCAGCGCGGCGGTTTTGGAACGAGAGATGGGGGTCGATGCGGGCATGTGGGCTCCGGCTGTTGATGCGCTGTATAGCGATTCATCAAAAGAATGAGCCACTCTTGAACGTGTCGCCAGAGCTCTCAGCCGTGCCGTTGCTCCGTGGCCCGCGCAGAAAGTACAAGCGTGGGCCAAACGAGATACCTGCCTGCTGCATGCCCCTCGCGGAGCCTTCAGCCAACGCCCGAAACGTCGGCAGGGTTGGCACCATGGTATTGACGCAGTCGAGGACCGTCAAACCTCTTGACGCCGCCATGCTGGCCATGACCGTCGACGACGTCGCATTTCGGGATTGAGCGTGTCCTGAGATTCCTGCGGCCTAACTGGTCGCCCCCATATTGAGCTCCGTTTTTACGGCTGGTTTCCGGCCTTGTGGCCGCGAGTAACGCTGTCCGTTTGCGAACAAGGGGGCTGAGGGAGAGTGGGGGAGCCAGGTCGCCGCGAGATGGAATCCAAGTTTCCCGGCGGCCGTTTACTCGTACGTAACTCGATGTCACACTACGCTACGTCGCCACAAAAGACACTCCCCATGCGCGCTCTTGCCACTCTAATAGTCCTTTGTCTCTCCGCCTGCGCAGTACCCACGAAGCAGGACGTTGCCCAGCAGTGGGTAGGACGCAATATCACCGAGGCAGTCTCCGAGTTTGGCCCGCCCCAGTTCGTCACGCCCCTACCGGGCGGTATCACTATCTACACTTGGGAGCAACAGTACGGCTCCTCGACTGCAATTAGTAGGGCCACTTGCAGGAAGGGCTTGCATGTGAACGCTCAAGGGCAAATCGTAGATGCTTCCCAGCTGTCTGAGTCACTTCTCTGCAAGTGAAAGCGTCGCTAGGAACTCCAGTAGCTGATGTTGCCCCCGTACTCCCACCCGCGCATCCCGTGTTTGATCGCGTTCTTGCTGCTCGCTGACTTCCAGGCGGGGGGTCGGGGACCTGTCGATTTCGCCCACGGTTGCCATTGATGAAGCGCATCACGCGGCTCCGGCCGCTGCCTGCGGATCACGCGGGCCATGCACCAGACGAAGAAGGGCAACCATGGCACTTCGGGATGAAGGTGCATGTCGGCGTAGATGCCGAGCCGCGCAATCGAGCGGTCGGTCCGAGGGGAAGCTGCCGTTCATGACAGGCGGCGTTCAACGACCAGTGTTGGCGGTGGCTGCCGTTGAAACACTGGACCGCGAATGACTCACATCAGTCTGGAAGCTGGTCTCAGCCAGCAGTGCCTGCCTGGGAAAGTTTCTGGCCGTAAGCCGCCGCAAGCGTTGCGTATGGCCGAATCGAGCCGCAGGACTACAGCAAAGGCGGCCGCTCTGATTCTCTCCCGGGATGAACTGCAGAGCGTGATGATGCGGACTCGGTTAAGTACGCGGTCGTTTGTCGGGGAGCGAACTCACATGAACAGACGATAGTCGTACGACCGGTCCGAGTACCGGTCGAGCAGTGCGCCAATCCGCGCCACGCGCCTTGAAGTCTCGATGGTGGCTGGAAGTTGCCCGTAAAGGTCGAAGCTGTTGAAGTTCATCTTCGAGAGGCCGAGGATTTCGGCAGCCAGTGTCATCAAGTCGCTGGTCCCGGCATGCCGAGTCAGCACAAGAGGTGCTGGGATTCGACGCTTACCCTGGTAGTACGCACGATTGGCCCTCAACGCCGTCGAGGCGCCATGCACCCACAACAGCGCAGTCGCGTCATCCACAACGATTGTGGTACCTCGATGGATCGGGTACCCGTCGATCTGCAGAGCTCCCTTCCTATCCGCCTTGGACGCCACATACCGCAATGTGTCGTCAATGTGGATCTGCAGGAGTTCCACACATTCCACACCCTCCAAGCCAGCCTGAAGTCCCTCGCGTTCCTCCTTCAAGAACGGTGTTTGCTTGTGAATAACAACGCGCTTAGGTAGCCTGAGATTCGCTTCGAAGAAGAGTTCTCGGATGCCCTCCCCGAGACGGCGCGCATCATCAAAGCTCATGAATGGGTTCTTTCTGCGCATGATCGGGTTCTCAATTTTGCTCAGTCGGAACTGGAGACCGAGTCCGTTCGGGCTATAGAGGTGGCTGCAACCCAAAATGACGTTCCCATCCTCCCCCGGCCGATGTCGCAGGCTGTAGCCGACGCCGACATAGGCGGAGTCTTTGTCTAGGCCGTCAAGCGCCCAGGGACTACGCATGGCTTTGGCGTAGGTCGCTAGCGAGAGCCACCATCGAACCCGGCACTGCTGGGGATGTGTGAGGGTGTCTTCTTCCAGGAACTGAGTGGCGACGCCCTGCGGAATGGCGGAGGCCTTGACGAAGTCATGTAAGTCAAACTTCTCGCCTTCAACGTCATAGCCTCGGAGCGCACTCCATCGGGAAGGAATGAAGATGAAGATCACGCTGGGGTTGGCAGCCGCCTTCAATGAGGACACTGCTGCAGCGATCCGCGCACCCAGCTCACGTGCGGAAGCCGTCGTCCAGTCGGTCGGCTCGTCGAGACCAACAAATCCCTTACCGCCCGGCTGTGTCACCTCCAGTCCGCACTTGAACGCATTACTGAAGCCCGGAAAGGCCAGCAAGTAGTCTTCATCCGAGCGGGTCGGGTCGACAGGCTCCTGCAGCTTGCCGAGATACTCACTGACCCGCCGTCCATCCCTGGCGGGCGAGATTAGGGCGGCGCGGATTTTGGTCGCGATACCGGTGTCTGTCAGCAGCGCATCGAATGGCCGATCCTGCATCAAGCCGCGAATGGGGTGTGTGTCGAACGCTGTCCCCCTTCCCGACTTCGGCAAGAAGGACAGCCGCGGTTCCGCGATCTGCAGCCCGACCTGCGAGGCCAGGCGCTCGTGCTTGTAGCTAAGCCTGACCGAGGCGTCGCGTTCGTCGGTGATCTTGGCGAAGAAGGGCCGAGCGGAAACGGAGAACTTGACGCCCTCGTTCACGTCAGGGAAGCGGAGCACAGTCTCATGCTCAGGGAGGAGCTTCCCACGCCAAAACTCAAGCGCCTCATTGAATTGAGCGTTGTGCTGGTAGCCAAGCACCTTGATCTTCACCGCGTTGACGACTATTCGGGGCGCTTCATTGCCCTTGGCATCGGTGACAAAAAGGGTCGGCTTCAGTACCAACGCCAATGAGCCACTCACCGTCTTCACCTGCAGAATGACTGCCCAATACGCGATCCATTCTCGTCTTTCCACCCAATGCTTGTTGCTGTTGCTTGGGTCCCAAATTAGGCCTTCGTGATCGCATGGCAACCCCGCCCTCGCGGCCAGCGCCAGCGCGGTCGCCCGTCGCATAAGGCTGTTGGCTGTACCGTCTTCGTAGCGCAGGTCCTCGTCATTGAGCGGCACCCGCTTCACCTCGGAAGCGAGGTTTCCCACGAAAGCCCGTTGGATTTGCTGAGGCGACGCAAGCGCGTAGACCTTGCCCCGGAATGGCGCAGCAACGAAACCATGCGCTTCGCCAAGGGCTCGTAGCTCCGCCCAGACGGTTCCACGAGCTGGCCACCGTGTCAGATCGAATTCGAGCAATTCACCAGGGGGGTGCATCGGAAATGCGTTGCTCTTGACCAGACCGCTGACCGGTAGGTTCGGCAGGGAGAAGGCTGCCCGTTGTGTCGTGGGTGACTCTTTGAATCTGTCGAGGATTGTGTCGACTCGGTGCCGATCGTCGGGGGGCGTCACATGCAATGCGATTCGGCGCATCAAGTCGTCGAAGGTCACGCCCGGCACGAGGAAACGCTGGGGCTCAAGGTTTCCCGGGGTCTCCAGCAGTCTTGCCACATCGCCAGTGGCCGCCGCGTCGCCGTACTGCGTCCAGAACAAGGGAAGGCGCTGCTGCTTAGGGTCCTGATAAGCCTCCAGGAATGCCTCCATCACGCTTGTGTCCCTGCCACTGTATCCACAGACGAGCACAGGATGAGATTTCAGCAAGGGGATCAAGGTCGCACGAAGCTCGGCCTCCTGCTCTGCAAGTTCCCTCTGCGTGTTTTTGAGTGGGTCGTACCGATAATCGCCATGCATCGAGACGCACTGCAGCTCGCCTAAGGCCAGCGGGCGCGTTACGCGCTCTTTGGAATCTTGCCCTATCTCTATGGTGGTAACTCCGTGGGCGGTGGCTGCTCGTGCGACGAGTGAATCGAAGTTTGTCGTCCAGACCGAACTGACCGAATTACGCCTCGCGAGCTCAGCCAACAACTGGTAGCCCAAGCCGGGATTCGAAGCCTTCACCCACTCCTGAAAATAGCGCCGGCGATCATCCCCGCGCGTGTAGCATTCCTCGATGAAAACTGAATATTCATCTGGCGCCCCCTCCTTGGGAAACCGCTGCTGAGCATCCAGCCAGCGCTGAATTCGCTGCCGAACGGAAGGAAGCGAAAGCTCATCGAACTGCCGCTCAAGACCCGGATTGTTGGTAAGAAAGATCGACCGTTTCCATTCCCAAATGCATTGGACGGCCGATGGCATTCCTGAGCTCATGGAAGCACCAGCCCCCAAGAAAACCAGCAGCGGCTGGTCCTTCAGCACTCCGATCGAACGCACCATTGCGTCCACCGACAGCGTCTGGGTCAACTTCAGTCCTCCACCCGTGTAATGCTTTTGAATGGCGCCAGCCGTTTTCAGCAGGCCTACACGAGGTTACCTCAAGACGATTGGTCAGAATCTTGCGGAGTATCTCGGGCCCTGCCGGCGTCGCCGACTGGCCGTTCCCGGTTAGCAAGTCCATTGACCCGTAGCAGTCGTACTGCGTGGACAGCAGTCGGGATAACCAAATCGACCGATGAATCAGCAAGGCTAGAGCGGACCCAAGGAGGTAGCCTGCGAAGGTCCTTCTGCTCTACGCTCTGAAGCAGTCTTGGCCGTTTCGACCGACCGCAATCAGCGGAAGCTGCCATAACGTAGGTCAGTTCTGCAGCGGGTGCAGTCCGTCGCTGCGGCTGGCCGAACTCACGCTAAGAGCCACCAAGCGGTCGCTGGACTTGGCGACTGCGAGAAGCACGAAGGTCAGCTGTACAAGGTTCAGCGAGCGTAGGACTTGTGCGCGGCAATCGGCGCCGCAGCGCTGACTGCTTCTGCCCAGAACGAACTCCCGCTTTCGACCCACAGCGGTCGTTCCCTTCTTCGTTATGAACGACCTTTCAGCAGCAGGAGTCAACTGTCAATCCGCAAGATTCGGGACAAGAAGCGCCGCCATAAGCAAGTCACGAAGATGGCAAATGGTGGGGAAAACCGATAATCCTAAGACAAGCATTTCGACAGTAGAGTGAACGAAGGTGGAGAAGATATGGCGTTTGGCGACTATTTCAAAGGCCCGGAACACAAGGAGAATGCGGCTCGGCTGGCAGCCGAATTGCAGGCTAATCGGCAGCAATCCCAAGCCGAAATGCAGACGCTGCAGGCCAAGTACGACGATCTGGAAGCAAAGGCTCGGGATATCGGGTTACTGGATCTGCTGGCGGTAAAAAAGCAGATCCAGAACGAAGGAACACTGCTTGCCAGTGTCCAGGCCCAGGTCGCGGCGACGCAGGCTGATTTGGAAGCAGCACGTTCCCAGCTACAAGAGATCCAGCAACAAATTTTGGGAGCCGAAGATACCGTTCAGCTGGAGTCTTTTGCGCTGTATGAACCCAAGTATCAATTCACGAACAGCATTGACTACAAGAATCGACTCGATGAGATTCGCGAGGATCAGAAGCGAACAGCCAGAGGGTTGAGTGCAGAGGTTGATGCATGGGACAACTACGCCGTTGAATTCACAAAGACGCAGTGGAAAAAATTGCGCAAGGATGCATTGAAGCTGGCGCTGAGATCCTTTAACAGCGAAAGTGAGTATTGCATTGACAACGTCAAGTTCAGTAACCTGGAGAAGATGGAGGAGCGCATACGACGGTCATTTGAGACCTGCAACAAGCTGTTGAAGGCTATCGACGCCTGGTGGAAAGACATCGTCTTGGAGCGCAAGCTGCAGGAGCTGTATCTGGCACACGAATACCAGATGAAACGCCAAGAGGAAAAAGAGGCAGTTCGGCAGGCAAGGGAAGACCGACGTGAGCAAGAAAAACTCGAAAAGGAAATCCAGGAGGCGCGGGCCAAAATCGAGAAAGAGCGTCGCCACTTCACCAGCGCACTCCAGAAGCTGCAATTGCGCCTCGGTGCTGCAGTTGACCAGGATGAGCGTGACGATCTGCAGACTCGTATCGATGAGCTTTCCAGCCAGAACAGCAAGCTAGATGAAGAGGAAAGACTGCTCGATTACCGCGAACAGAACGCCCGGGCTGGTTACGTTTACGTGATATCCAATATAGGCGCGTTTGGAGAGGGCATCTTCAAGATCGGGATGACTCGGCGCTTGGAGCCGATGGATCGTGTAGATGAACTGGGGGATGCATCAGTCCCGTTCCGCTTCGATGTGCATGCCCTGGTGTTTTCCGACAACGCCCCGGCTCTGGAAGCCAAGCTGCATTCTCATTTCGCGTCTGGCAGACTCAACAAAGTCAATGGGCGTAAGGAATTTTTCCGTGCCGACCTTAAGGTGATCGAGGCTGTGATTCGGGCGAACTACGATGCCGTGGTGGAGGTTATCCATGCTGCTCCAGCGGAGCAGTATCGCGAGAGCCTTCGGTTGGCTATGCCATTGGACTCCATACAGACTTCCGAGCGGATTGCCTTGGACGATAGCGTGAAACATATGGTTCCGAGTGCATGACTACTGAATCTAAGCCTGCCAACGACTGCTCCTGGCCGGGAGCACCCGCCCGTGCGCAGTGCCAAGTAGCGGCCACTCAACGCAGCAGGCGGCTTGCTCCATAGTCAGCTTTCAGGGCAGGCTGCGAGATCACACTACCGGCCATGAGCCGCCGCTGGCGGTATCAAGAAGCAGGCACTCACGGCCAAGATAAGCCGCCCGCCGCAGGCGGGTCGGCTTGAGCGCCTGGTTAGAACCAGTAGGGGTTAGGGATGAAAAACTGCTCAATGCTTAAGTGGTGCTGACTTTTGCAACGGAACCACATGAGTTGCAAATGACCTTCGATATTTCCGGGCCCATAGACCCCTCCTTGCCCCAAGTAACCGTAAAATTTTTCATGATCTTCCCGGATTCCCAAGATGCGCCATAGGAAGAGCCATGTTGGATGATGGGATGGACTCCCCCGTTTGTTTGCGCGAGATTGGCGCACTGGTCTTCATTGGCGTGGGGATCAGGTCTTCAAACGAAAGGAGTCCGACATGCATGCTACTACCGTGGCCGTCGACTTGGCCAAATCCGTTTTCCAGATCGTCGTTGCCGATGACCAATGGCGCATCATCGATACCCAGCGCCTGACCCGCTCGCAGTTCGAGCGCTGGTTCGTCAACCGATCCGTGGGCCTGGTCGTGATGGAAGCCTGCGGCTCGGCCCACCACTGGGCACGCTGGCTGGGTGACCTGGGCATCGAGGTGAGCCTGCTTCCCGCCCAGTACGTGCGTGCCTACGTGCGGCGCAACAAGACGGACGCCACCGACGCGGCCGCCTTGCTCGAAGCCGCCCGCGCTTCGGACATTCGCCCGGTGCGCGTGAAGTCGGTCGAGCAACAAGCTCTACAGGGCCTGCACCGCATCCGCTCGCTCTGGATGGGCACGCGCACCTCGCGCATCAACGCCCTGCGCGGCTTCTGTCGCGAGTTCGGCATCACCATCGCACAAGGCGCGCGCACTGGTGTGGAGACGATCAGTCGGGTGCTGGCCGACCCGCGCTCGGCCGTGCCCGAGCTGATCCGCCACACCGCCTCGATGCTGCTCGAAGAGATCCGCCTGCTGGAGACGCGCATCGCCCAGGTCGAGCGCGAGCTGGCCAGCGTGGCTCGCGACAGCCCGGCCTGCACGCTGCTGTTGTCGGTGCCAGGCATTGGACTGCTCACAGCCACCGCCCTGGTGGCCGCCACCTCGGGCGATGTGACGCACTTCCAGGACGCACGCCACTTCTCCAGCTGGTTTGGCCTGACGCCCCGCGAGTACAGCTCGGGCTCCAGTCGTTACTTGGGCCGCATCTCCAAGAAGGGGGATCGCTACCTGCGCATGCTGCTCACGCACGGCGCACGCAGTGTGCTGCGAGCGGCCAAGGTGGCGCAAGGGGCGGGCAAGGAGTTACAGGGCGTGCGCCGCTGGGCTCTGGATGTGCAGGCGAGAAGCAACCACAACAAGGCGACCTGCGCGCTGGCCAACAAGCTGGCGCGCATTTGCTACGCCACGCTGCGCGATCACAAACCGTTCGATGAAGCAGCTCGGCTGAACAGGAAAGAGAGGCGCCAGAGCTTTGCGATGCCCGACTGAACCGGTACAGCCGTTCAGCACGCCAGACCAGCAATTCCTTCACCACTTGCGACGAGTTTGATCGACCATCATGGCCAATCGGGTTCCTCCCACACCGCACTACGCCGATAACTCTTCCGGCAGCTTGCCTGCCGCTTGTAACGTGTGGCGACGCGGTGACGCAGATTCCATGTCGGCACGGACCACCACAGAGTCCACGACAGATGCCCGATATACGACTGCAGGTTTTTTACCCCTTGGTCCCCAATCGGTCAGGCTCTTGCTGTTGTGGGGGAGTCCATATATGATAGGTTAGGGCACATTTCGGTTTTTCTGAATCTCATCAATGGTTGGCGCGCGAAACGACAGCGATTCCCTCTTGAGGAGACTTTCGTATGGTTCACGTTCCAACTCAGTTGTAAGCGCGCTGCACAGTTGATCGAACTCCGCGATGACCCAAGAGTGCGACTTCTGGACCAGCAATTTGAGGTTACTGTAATTTTCCTGCGTTAGAGTTTCAATTATCGCAGCGAAGCAGACAATTTTCTCTATTTTGTAGCTTTTCGTCTCGCTGTTCAGGATTGCGCCAGGGAGGCTCTGGGCATACGAATTTTCGTCATGAACGAAATGCTTGTTTCTAAGGTCCTTGAAATACTCAAAGGCCATTGACACTTCGGGCAGCTCTCCCTTCAGAATTTTCACTGATGAGAGCTGAAAACGGGCGCCTGAGTCACCGAAGCACTTCATAAAGTGTACGATGGCGGATCGCCAGAGTGCCTCTCGAATGACGAATGGCTCTTCAGGTGAAACGTTTATGGCATCTAGGCAACTATCGGCAAACTCTAGGTCATCCTTGTGGAGGGCTAGGTCAGCCAAACGTTTGGAGCGCCACCCTTCAACAGCAATTACCTTCACTGCGTCGGGAAACCCCTCAATGTGAAGGCCAGATTCCTGTTGTGATATCTCGAAGTGTTCCATTGTGCCCTAAGGATCATGTCCAAAACAAACTCTCGAACAAAATTTGAGTTGGCGTTTGCCACATGTTGAAGAATTCGGCTGGTTTTTCGCTCTGTGTATCAGACCATCAGGGAGAGCAAGGGTTTTGAACACCTTCCTTAGGCAATAATTTTTTTCTTTGCAGTGTCAAATTCTTCTTGAGAAATAGTTCCGTCCTTTAGTAATTTTTGAAGACGCTCTATTTCTTCAGCAATGCCAACTCCCGAATTTGCCGTAGCCCTCTTCGAGCGGTTGGCCAAGCTAACAAATGCCGGGGAAAAATTCATTTTTAATATGGCTGGTTCCATTTCTGTGGTGTGCAGATAGATTTCACCAGTTTTGGAGAGCACTCTGATGAAAGTGTTGGTCGAACTCTTTGTAGTTGCCGCATTGATGATGCTTGCTGCTACAGCACCTTTCAAAAAACCTTCAAGCCCAAAGCCGCCACCAACAACTCCTGCACTAGTAGTCACGGTGCCTGGGCCAGATATTTCAAGTTCATTAATTCCATCGAAATTTATCTCTATTCTCTCAAGCGTTTCTTTCTTTAAAATAATGAGAGATGAAGCACTTATTCCAAGATTGATGGGTTGATTTTTTACAAATGTATATCCGGAGCCTCCGATGATTTTTGCGGATAGTGGTCCAAAAGCAAAATCTGATTGTGCCTTCTCAATTTCTCCATTAATTTTATTTTGTTTTTCTGCTTGTTCTTTGTGCACTTTTTGCTCCTGCATTTCTCGTCGATTCTTTGCTTGATTCATTTTATAAAGCAAAATACAAAAAATTGCAGGAATGATGATGCTGAGCGATTCTTCAATCACTCCATCCGCCTCTGAGAAAGAGCGTAGCCCAAATATGATGGAAATTATGGCTGCTGCTATGTACAAGATATATCCTTTAAAAAATAAATAAGATAATTTAAATTCAATAATACAATTTATGATTCTTAGATGAAAATAATGGAATTCGTTATTCGTGGTGCATCACGGCACACATTAATTGAAAATTCCCATATTGCAACGCCTGACCGATTTTGTTAGTTTGGAAGACCTGTTCCCTCGGCTCTAATTTCACTTTCTCTGCTAACGTAATGTAGACCGCACCAACTCGCAGGCTATATCCGGCGCTTGCGGTCTAAATTGGCACGCAGAAAACGCTGCACGGGGCTTGTAGCCTAGGAAAGGTCTGCAAAAGTCCACCACCTGAGCCCCTCGGACGTTGAACACCCATGAAGCAAATGAGCCTTGCAACAAGCGGATTTGAACTTGCCCCCAAGAGGACGCGCAAGCGTGCATTCCTCGATGAGATGGATGCCGTCATCCCATGGCCTGATCTTCTGGCGCTGATTGCACCGCACGCGCCTGCAGGCAAGACGGGGCGCCCGCCCTTTGCCCTGGAGACGATGCTGCGCATTCACCTGCTGCAGCAATTCTTCGGGCACTGCGACCCGGCGATGGAAGAAGCCTTGCACGACGTCCCTCTGTACCGAGAGTTCGCCCACCTGGACGCAGGCATCACCCGCCTGCCCGACGAGAGCACCATCCTGCGCTTTCGACACCTCTTGGAGAGGAACGAGCTGGCAGCTCAAATCCTTGCCACCGTCAATGCCCAACTGGCCGCCCGCGGCCTGCTGCTCAAGAGCGGCACCGTGGTCGATGCCACCTTGATTGCCGCACCCAGTTCCACCAAGAACAAGGATGGGCAGCGCGACCCTGAGATGCACCAAACCAAGAAGGGCAACCAATGGCACTTCGGTATGAAGGCGCACATTGGCGTGGATGCCGATTCGGGCTTGGTGCACACCGTCACCACCACGGCCGCCAACGCCCACGACATCACGCAGGCAGCGGCGCTGTTGCACGGCGAGGAAACACAAGTCTTTGCAGATTCGGGCTACCGAGGTGTTGACAAGCGTGGCGAAGTACAGGAGCAGCACCCTGATACCCATTGGCACATCGCCATGATGCCGGGCAAGCGCAAGAAGCTCGACAAGAACCGCCCCCTTGATGTGTTGCTCGATCAGATGGAGACCGTCAAGGCGCGTATCCGCGCCAAGGTCGAGCACCAGTTCCGAGTTCTCAAGTGCCAGTTTGGCCACCGCAAGGTGCGTTACAAGGGCCTGGCCAAGAACACCAGCCAGCTTCTGGTGCTGTTCGCGCTGTCCAATCTGTGGATGGTGCGCAAGCGCATTTTGCAGGGAGCGCGGGCATGAGTGCGCCTGCAGCACGGGCAAGGGCCCGCAATACGGCTGAAATTGGCCGAAAGAGCGGGAAATCGGGCGTAAATTCGGCTTCGGTTTCACCATGTGAATGTTCACGCATCAGCTTGCGCCATGAGGCGGGTTGTGCAGACCTTCCCTAGCTTTGCGGCATGTATATCGTACAAAAATACAGTACTAAATTCAGCCATGAAACCCGCCGCCCCTCCTGTGTTGCGCGCCACACGGTTGCTGGATCAGGTCCGTGAGTGAATTTGTTACAAACACTAGCACCGAACAGGCCTATGTGCAATGGGTGCGCACGTTTGTGAAATGGCACGGTTTGCGGCATCCGCGAGACATGGGGCACGTGGAAATCGAGCGTTTTCTGGGCATGCTGGCCAACGAGCGGCGGGTGGCTGCTGCCACGCACAACCAGGCGTTGAGCGCGTTGCTGTTCCTTTACCGCGAAGTGCTGGGCATTGACCTGCCATGGCTCGATGCCGTGCGGCGCCCGCGCGCGCCAAGGCGTATTGGCCTTGCACATGCCGCTTGGCTGAATGACAGCTTTGGAGCTTTCATCTGGATGGCTGCTCAGGGTCGACAGCGCCAGTTGGCTGATGGTGGGAGCGGACGTTCAGCGCCATCGCCCGAGCAGCGCTGGCACCCATTCATGAAATTGTGGATGAAGGAGCCGTCTCTGACCAAAGCGGTCAGCCGGCGAGGCATCCAACGAGCGGCTGGTTTTGATGGCTGCCGACATTCGTCTCTGAAATTTAACCGACTGCCTCCAGCCTGAAGCGGTTGGCCAAAAAAGGTGTTGCGGCGCGACGCGGTCCAGCACGATGTCCCTGAGCCAATGCGTGCCAGCCCGCTACGGGCGGCCAGGCACGATAGCCGACCGAAACGGCTTGTCCGGATGGCACGGGCGTTTCCATCTGCACCGCCGCTGATCGGCAAGCGGCGCGCGCTGCTTCGGCGCGTCAGATCTACTTCGATTGACACGCGGCAGTATGAAATTTTTCTACGACTTGCGAGGATTTGCATCGCGCCGCAGCCCGCGTGGTTGTTATGTGATTTGGTTTCCGGAAGTTTGATGTATTGATGTTCCTCGAAATCCTCCTGTAGATTCTTCCGAAAAGCGCTATACCCGTGCAGAGGAACGATGCTTGCGGGCGCGGAAGCGACCGCACCTGCGTCGGCGATCCTGCCCCGTGCGCCTTGCGCCAGGGCGCATCGGGCAGGATCGCCAACTTGCAAAATACACACAGGGGGAGACCCCACGCTGACGCTCGCCAAGCGTCAGCAAACCGCCTTAGCTGCATGCCGGGTAACACTGGCTGGTGCGGCTGAAACGGGCGCTTGGGGGGGGGCACCCCCCGTTCGACCCAATCAATTTGTGGATGGATCGAATGTTGGGCGACGTGGAAACGGGAGGCTCGGTAACGAGCACAAACCCTGTTCATCTGTGAAGTGGTGAAAATCCACCATCCGGGACGTTCGGAACTGAACGGCGTGACGGATGCCGCGCGTGTGGGCTGCTGAGGTGTCAGAAATGGCACAGGGGCGAGGGGAGACCCGGAAGCCTGGCACCGTCGTAATGGACGGGTCGCTGGATAGCTCAAGCACGTAGCTAGGGGTGAGAGCCCCCTTTATCGCGGTAAGAAACCTTGGTTGTGCCCCGCAAGGGGTGATTCATCGGTGAAAGTTCAGGGCGGGTAGGCGCTCGCTATGGAACATCGGAGTGCTGAAAGGGCGAAGGCCCGTAAGCGTATGCGATGCCTTGAACTTGAGATGACACAAGCCGAAATCGTGGTTTCGACACGATGAACTAACACGGGAATCTCTGACGGCCAATTGACCGGGGTGGCACCTGGGACGGCACAAGAGAGGGAGCGGCGGATAGTAGAGGTTGAGCTGATGGCGAGGACTAATCACCCAAGCCCGAGGCGACGGTCGCAAGACCACTCGAAAACTGCCAGCGGTTGAAAAGTGTGTACCCCGCAAGGGGATTTGAGCTTGGCGGCTCATTGCAGGTCTGATAGCTGAAGGTGCTTGGCGGCACTGACAGCGAACATCCCCCGCTTGGCGGCAGGGGAAAGCAGGAAGGGATGAAGTCCGCGTGTCTCTGGCTTGCCAGAGGAGGTCAGACTGCGCGGCATCAAAGCGAGCTGCACTGCTCGCTTGAGGACATTCTTACCTCAGCCCCCACCGTCTGGTGGGGGCTTTCACCCCTATCCGGCGCACAGCCCCGCAGACCTTTAGCCATAGGCGAGGAAGGGCTCTCTGCACGCCCCACGCCGCCCGCCCCTTCCTCCCTGGCAGGCCGATCACGCCGCCGCACGTACCAGCGCGACAAGCTCAGCTTCGCGCGGGTTGTAATACCGCATCGCCATCTGAAGTGTCTTCCAACCCATGATTTTCGCCAGCGAGGGAGCCGCCATGCGTGGAGCGAAGCGCGATGCCGCCTCATGGCGCAAATCGTGAAAGTGGAGGTCTTGGATGCCAGCCCTCCGGCAGGCACGGGTGAAAGCCGCGCCCAATCCATTGGAATCGTAAAACGAGAAGATCTTGCAGTTGGTGGCGCGCGACGGGACTCGAAGCGCTCGAAGCGCTTCTTCCGCTTTCACGGACAACGGCACGATACGTCCTTCCCCGTTCTTCGTTTGCACCAATCGAACAACGGAATTGCTGAAGTCCACCTGAGCCCACGTCAATCCGGCGAGTTCGCCGCGCCGCATGCCAGTCTCAATCGCAAGCACGACAGCAAATTCGAGCCCCTCGCTCTTGCTCTCTTTGCAAGCAGTCATCAGTTTTTGCTCTTCGTCCGCAGAGGGTCGGCGTTCTCGATGCTTTCCAGCCGCAGGCTTGCGTAAGTGACAAACCCAGTTCTCGACTGGAATCGACCATTCTTTGGACGCCGTGTTGAGGACCGCGGACAACAACAGCAGTTCTTCACGAACTGTCTTGTTTGACGCCCCTTCGTCAAGACGCTCATCCCGGTAGTCCGAGAAGTCCACGGCTCGAAGTCGGGCCAGGCGCTGGAGGGCGATAGGGTGTGCGATCAACCGCTTGAGCCTGGATCGTTCAGGAGCTTCGCCACGCTTCAGAGGTGTTACCTTGTCGCGGTAGCGTTCAAGCAGTTGGCCCAGCGTCATGCGCTCGGCCTCGGTGCGGTCAACGAAGACTCCGCGCCGCATCTCTGACTCGACCGTCGACGCCCAATCCTGGGCATCGCGCTTTGCTTCAAACGTCTTGCACTGGGTCGGGTACCCGGCTCTGCGGACGATCGCCTGATACTGGTACAGGCCGCGCTTGTTGATGGTAGCCATCCTTGTCTCCGGATGAGTTTCCGGAAGGGGACATCCCATCCGGGACAAGGTATAGGAAAAAGTGCAGCAAAAGTGCAGCAAAAAATCCGGCAGCAATAAAAAAGGACCTACGATCTCTCGTAAGTCCTTGATTTTATTGGTTGCGCGGGAAGGATTTGAACCTCCGACCTTTGGGTTATGAGCCCAACGAGCTACCAGACTGCTCCACCGCGCGGTAAGCCGGGTATTGTATCAGGTAATCAGGCCTTCGTTTCCGAATTGGTGGAGGCGACGGGGCCGTCCACCAGTTCCACGTACGCCATGGGAGCGTTGTCACCCACGCGGAACCCCATTTTCAGGATGCGCGTGTAGCCGCCTGGACGGGCCTTGAAGCGCGGACCCAGGTCGGTGAACAGCTTGGTCACGCTGTCCGAGTTGCGCAGGCGGGCAAAAGCCAGACGGCGATTGGCCACCGAATCCGCGCGAGCCAGGGTGATCATGGGCTCGATCACGCGGCGCAATTCCTTGGCCTTGGGCAACGTGGTCTTGATGGCCTCGTGCTCGATGAGCGAGTTCATCATGTTCTGCAGCATCGCCTTGCGATGCGCGCTGGTGCGGTTGAGTTTTCGCAGTCCGTTTCCGTGACGCATGGTGCTTCTTCCTTCTGGACACTTGTAATGCGGGGGGCCGTGTCAGGTACCTCCCGCGGCACCGGGCTGGCTGGCAGCCCGTACTTGAAATCAACGTCTTTCGAGCCCGGCCGGGGGCCAGTTCTCCAGTCGCATGCCCAAGGTGAGGCCGCGCGAGGCAAGCACTTCCTTGATCTCGTTGAGCGACTTGCGACCCAGGTTCGGGGTCTTGAGCAGCTCGTTTTCGGTACGCTGGATCAGGTCACCGATATAGTAGATGTTCTCTGCCTTGAGGCAGTTGGCCGAACGCACCGTGAGCTCCAGCTCGTCGACCGGGCGCAGCAGCACCGGATCGAAGGACGCGCCGCTGGAACGCGTGCTGGAGGCCCCTGCTTCGAAAATATCCCCGCCATCGAGCTGGGCGAATACCGCCAGCTGTTCGACCAGGATCTTCGCCGAGGTGCGGACGGCTTCCTCCGCCGTGACCGTGCCATTGGTTTCGATGTCGAGCACCAGTTTGTCCAAGTCCGTGCGCTGCTCCACGCGAGCGCTCTCCACGGTGTAGCTGACGCGGCGAATCGGAGAAAAGGAGGCATCCATCACGATGCGGCCAATGGCCTTGTTGGGCTCATCGCCGTGCCAGCGCTGGTTGCCGGGAACATACCCCCGACCCTTCTCCACCTTGATCTGCATGTCGAGCTTGCCCCCAGCCGACAGAGTGGCGATGGGATGCTCGGGATTGATGATCTCGACATCGTGCGGTGTCTGGATATCCCCCGCCACGACCACGCCCTCGACGTCCTTGCGCAGCGACAGCGTCACTTCATCGCGGTTGTAGAGCTTGAAGACCACGCCCTTGAGATTGAGCAGGATGTTGATGACGTCTTCCTGCACGCCATCGATGGACGCATATTCGTGGACGACGCCCGCGATCGAGACTTCCGTGGGCGCGTAGCCATCCATCGAGGACAGCAGGACACGGCGAATGGCATTGCCGAGCGTATGACCGTAGCCACGCTCGAACGGCTCGAGCTCCACCTTGGCGCGGTTGGCGCTGATCTGCTCCACGTTGATGGTCTTGGGTTTGAGCAAATTGGTTTGCATGCAGACTTCCTCTCAATGCCCCCAGCTCGTTACACCGGTAAGGCTGATGAAGCGCCCGCCAGACGATGCCTCGCCGGGCGGGAACGATTGCACAATGCGGATGCGCCCCGGAATCAACGCGAATACAACTCGACGATCAGCGATTCATTGATGTCTGCGCCGAATTCGTCGCGATCCGGCACCTTCTTGAAGACACCCTCGACCTTGTCGACGTTCACTTCCATCCAGGCCGGAATACCCACTTGCTGCGCCAGCTGCAGCGCTTCCGTGATGCGCGCCTGCTTCTTGGATTTTTCGCGAACCGCGACCTGATCGCCCACCTTCACCAGATAGGAAGCGATGTTGACGCACTGGCCGTTGACGGTGATCGCCTTGTGCGAGACGAGCTGACGCGCCTCGGCACGCGTGGAGCCGAAGCCCATGCGATAGACGACATTGTCCAGGCGCGACTCGAGCAGCGACAGCAGATTGGCACCCGTGTTGCCGCGGCGGCGATCGGCCTCTTCAAAATAGCGGCGGAACTGCTTCTCCAGCACCCCATACATGCGCTTGACCTTCTGCTTTTCGCGCAGCTGCAGGCCGTAGTCGGAAGTGCGGGCGCCCGAAATGCGGCCGTGCTGGCCGGGCTTGGAGTCGAACTTCGCCTTGTCCGCAATCGAGCGACGAGCGCTCTTGAGGAAGAGGTCGGTGCCTTCGCGGCGGGAGAGTTTGGCCTTGGGGCCGAGATAGCGTGCCACTGGGTATTCCTAGAGTTGTACTGCCGCAGCGATTGCGCTGCGGGAGCCACCATCGCGCCAGGCGATCGGTGGCGGTGGGCTTATGAAAAAATGTTCAGATACGGCGGCGCTTCTGGGGGCGGCAGCCATTGTGGGGAACGGGTGTCACATCGGCGATCGACGTGATGCGGATGCCCAAGGCACCCAGCGCACGCACCGACGATTCACGGCCCGGACCCGGGCCTTTGATTTCGACGTCCAGGTTCTTGATGCCCTGCTCGATCGCGGCACGACCGGCGACTTCAGAAGCCACCTGAGCGGCGAACGGCGTGGATTTGCGCGAACCCTTGAAACCCTGACCACCGGAGGATGCCCACGACAAGGCATTGCCCTGACGATCCGTGATGGTGATGATGGTGTTGTTGAACGAGGCGTGCACGTGCGCAATGCCGTCGGATACGTTCTTGCGAACCTTCTTGCGCACGCGCTGCGCTGCGTTGTTGGCTGGGGATTTGGCCATGATGATCTCTCAATCCTTATTTCTTCAGCATTGCGGCACCCTTGCGCGGGCCCTTGCGGGTGCGGGCGTTGGTGCGCGTGCGCTGTCCGCGTACCGGCAGGCCACGGCGATGACGCATACCCCGGTAGCAGCCGATGTCCATCAGGCGCTTGATGTTCATCGTCATCTCGCGGCGCAAATCGCCCTCGATCGTCAGCCGAGCGATCTGGTCGCGAATCTTCTCGAGATCAGCATCCGTCAGGTCCTTGATCTTGGTCGAATAGGCGATGGCGCACGCCTCGCAAATCTTGCGGGCACTCGAGCGACCAATGCCGTAGATAGCCGTCAGACCGATTTCGGTGTGCTGATGCGGCGGAATATTGATACCAGCGATACGAGCCATTTGCGTCCTCTAATCGTTTCAATCAACCTTGGCGCTGCTTGTGGCGCTGGTCAGAGCAGATCACACGTACCACACCCTTGCGGCGGATGATCTTGCAATTGCGGCAAATTTTCTTTACAGAAGCCGACACTCTCATTTTTCTCTCCTGGACGATGCGAGGTGCACCCAACGCACCTACGCCGTGTTACCGATCAAACCGGCTCATCGCTAAGTGCATTCTGCAGAACCGGGCATTGTAGATGATGATTTGCCAATACGCTAGCCATTGATCGTTGTTCTGAAATTTGCCTTCTTGAGCAACGACTCATACTGCTGACTCATGAGATAGCTCTGCACTTGAGACATGAAGTCCATCGTGACCACCACGATGATCAGCAGGGACGTACCGCCGAAATAGAACGGCACGTTGTAGCGCAGGATGAGGAACTCAGGCAGCAGACACACCAGCGTGACATAGATGGCGCCGACCAAAGTGAGCCGCAGCAGGATCTTGTCGATGTACTTGGCGGTGTGCTCTCCGGGGCGAATGCCAGGAATGAACGCGCCGCTCTTTTTGAGATTGTCCGCCGTCTCGCGGCTGTTGAAAACCAGTGCCGTGTAGAAGAAGCAGAAAAAGATGATGGCGCCCGCATACAGCATCACATACAGGGGCGAGCCCGGTGTGAGGGTGCTGGAAATGTCCTTGAGCCAGCGCATCGACTCGCCCGAGCTGAACCAGTTCACGACGGTGGCCGGCAGCAGGATGATCGACGACGCGAAGATAGGCGGAATCACGCCTGACATGTTCAGCTTGAGCGGAAGATGCGACGACTGACCGCCATACACCTTGTTGCCCACCTGCCTGCGCGCATAGTTGACCAGTATCTTGCGCTGGCCACGTTCCACGTAGACCACGAAATAGGTGACCAACACGACGAGCGCCACGACGAAGAGCGACACAATGATGCTCATCGCACCTGTCCGCACCAGCTCAAGCAAGCCCCCCATCGCATTGGGCAGGCCGGCGACGATGCCGCCGAAAATCAGCAGCGAGATGCCGTTGCCCAGGCCGCGCTCGGTCATCTGCTCGCCCAGCCACATCAGGAACATGCTGCCCGCCGTCAGGCTGACCACGGCCGTCATGCGGAATGTAAAACCGGGCTCAATCACCAGCCCTGGCGTGCTCTCGAGCGCAACGGCTATGCCCAGCGACTGGAACAGGCACAAGCCCAGCGTGCCATAACGCGTGTATTGCGTGATCTTGCGACGGCCAGACTCACCTTCCTTGTTCAATGCCTCGAACGTCGGTATCACGTAGGTCATCAACTGCATGATGATGGCCGCCGAGATGTAGGGCATGATGCCAAGCGCGAACACGGTGAAACGCTCCAGCGCCCCACCCGAGAACATGTTGAACAGGTTGAGGATGCCGCCCTGCTGGTTGTTGAACAGCTGTGACAGTTGGTTTGGATCGATTCCCGGCACCGGAATGTGCGCGCCGATCCGATACACCACGAGGGCGAGCAGCAGAAAAACCAGACGGCGACGCAAGTCGCCGAATTTTCCGGTCTTTGCCAGTTGAGCCGCGTTGGTTGCCACGATCGCTCAGGCTCTCTCAGGCGACGCTACCGCCGGCCGCTTCAATCGCAGCCTTGGCACCTGCCGTGGCTCCGATGCCGCTGAGCTTGACGGCTTTGCTGATGCTGCCGCTCTTGATCACCTTCACGACGCGCGCAATCTGCCCGACCAGGCCTGCGCTCTTGAGTGCGAGCAGATCCACCTCGGCAAGCCCCAGGCGATCGAGCGCAGACAGAGTCACTTCGGCGTTGTACTTGAGCAGCACGGACTTGAAACCGCGCTTGGGCAGACGCCGCTGCAGCGGCATCTGGCCGCCTTCGAAACCGACCTTGTGATAGCCGCCCGCACGGGACTTCTGCCCCTTGTGACCGCGGCCCGCGGTCTTGCCCAGGCCCGAACCGATACCGCGACCCACGCGGCGCGCGGCGTGCTTGGCCCCTTCAGCGGGTTTGATGCTGTTGAGTTTCATGATCGGCCTTTCAGAGAATCTTCACCAGGTAGGCGATCTTGTTGATCATGCCGCGCACTTCGGGCGTGTCCTTGAGCTCGCTCACGCTGTTGAGCTTGCGCAAGCCAAGACCACGCACGGTGGCGCGATGGGATTCCTTGGTGCCGATGGGGCTGCGCACCAATTGCACCTTGAGGGTCTGTTGAGTTGTCACTGCTAGCCTCGATTCAGTAGCCGACTTCAGGCGGCAAAGAGGTCTTCGACCGACTTGCCGCGCTTGGCGGCGATTTCGGCCGGCGTCGTCGAGCGCGTGAGCGCATCAAACGTGGCACGCACCATGTTGTAGGGATTGGATGAACCGTGGCTCTTGGCGACGATGTCGGTGATTCCCATCACCTCGAAGACGGCGCGCATCGGGCCGCCGGCGATGATGCCCGTCCCCTTGGGGGCCGGGGCCATCATCACGGTGGCGGCGCCATGCCGCCCCACGACGTTGTGATGGATGGTGCCGCTCTTGAGCGACACCTTGACCATCCGGCGGCGAGCCTCTTCCATCGCTTTCTGCACAGCGGCAGGCACTTCCTTGGACTTGCCCTTGCCCATGCCGACGCGACCATCGCCATCGCCGACCACCGTGAGCGCCGCGAAGCCGAGAATGCGGCCACCCTTGACCACCTTGGTGACGCGGTTGACCGCGATCATCTTCTCGCGCAGACCGTCGTCGCGCTCGTCGCTATGTACCCTGGGTTGAAATTTCGCCATTTTCCGCTCCGCTCAGAACTGCAAACCCGCTTCGCGGGCTGCTTCCGCCAGGGCCTTCACCCGGCCGTGGTAGGCATAACCGGCGCGGTCAAACGCCACTTTTTCGACACCCGCCGCCTTGGCCTTCTCGGCAATGCGCTTGCCGATGGTCGCAGCCGCGGCGGCGTTGCCGCCCTTGCCGTGACCACCCAGGGCTTCGCGCACTTCCTTCTCGGCGGTGGAGGCACTGGCCAGCACCTTGCTGCCGCAGCCGGAAATAACGGTAGCGTAGATGTTCAGATTGGTGCGATGCACCGTCAGGCGCACGACGCCCTGCTGGGCGATACGTACACGCGTTTGACGGGCCCGGCGCAGACGCTGCTGTTTCTTGTCTAGCATGATGGTGCAGCTCCTTACTTCTTCTTGGTCTCTTTGATGACGACCGTCTCATCCGCATAACGGATGCCTTTGCCCTTGTAGGGCTCGGGCGGGCGCACGGCACGGATTTCAGCGGCCAGCTGGCCAACCACCTGCCGATCCGCACCCTTGATCACGATCTCGGTGGGGGTCGGACAGGCCACGCTGACACCCGCGGGCATGACGAAATCCACCGGGTGGGAATAGCCGACGTTCAGGTTCAGCTTGTTGCCCGAGGCAGCCGCCTTGAAACCGACGCCGATCAGCGAAAGCTTCTTCTCGAAACCCTTGCCGACGCCAACGACCATGTTGTTGACGAGCTGGCGCACCGTGCCGCTCAGGGCATTGGCTTCGCGGGACTCGTCCACCGGCTCGAAGGAAAGCCTGCCAGCGTCGTTGGCCACCTTGACGCGCGGATTCTGCGGCACGGACAGGGTGCCACCGGCGCCCTTGACCTGGATGTGCTCGGCGGTAATGGAAACATCCACCCCGGACGGGATGATGACATGTGCTTTGGCTACGCGAGACATTGCGGTATTTCTCCTTCTGCGCTCAGGCGACGTAGCACAGCACTTCGCCGCCCACGCCGCTGGCACGCGCCTTGCGGTCGGTCATCACACCCTTGGGCGTGGTGACGATGGCGACACCCAGGCCGTTCATGACCTGCGGAATGGCATTGCTGCCCTTGTAAATACGCAGGCCCGGACGGCTTACGCGCTCGATGCGTTCGATGACGGGGCGACCGGCGTAATACTTCAACGCGATTTCGAGCTCGGACTTGCCGCCTTCGCTCTTGACCTGGAAACCGTCGATGTAGCCCTCGTCCTTCAGCACCTGGGCGATGGCCACCTTCACCTTGGAGGCGGGGGCGGACACCGTGGTCTTGGAGACCATCTGGGCGTTGCGGATGCGGGTCAGCAGGTCGGCGATGGGATCACTCATGCTCATGGTTCAAATCTCCTGCTCGGGCTTACCAGCTCGCCTTGATGACACCGGGAATATCGCCAGCGAAGGCGAGTTCGCGCACCTTGGCGCGGCCCAGGCCGAACTGGCGGAAGGTGCCGCGCGGACGGCCCGTCATCTCGCAGCGGTTGCGCTGGCGCGTCGGGTTGGCGTTGCGCGGGAGCTTTTGCAGCGCCAGACGTGCGGCATCGCGCTCGCCATCGCTGCGCTTGGCGTCACCGGCAATGGCCTTGAACTCGGCGTATTTGGCGGCGTATTTGGCAGCCAGCTTTTCGCGCTTGAGTTCGCGCTCGATCAAACTTTTCTTGGCCATGCGCTACCTCAGTTCTTGAAGGGAAAACGAAATGCCGCAAGCAGCGCCTTGCACTCGGCATCGGTCTTGGCGGTGGTGGTAATGCTGACGTTCAGACCACGCAGCGCATCCACCTTGTCGTACTCGATTTCCGGGAAGATGATCTGTTCCTTGACGCCGATGTTGTAGTTGCCACGGCCATCGAACGCACGGCCGGAAACACCGCGGAAGTCACGCACGCGCGGCAGCGCAACGGTCACGAAGCGGTCGAGAAACTCGTACATGCGCACGCCGCGCAGCGTGACCATGCAGCCGATGGCCTGGCCTTCGCGGATCTTGAACCCCGCGATGGCCTTCTTGGACTTGGTGACCACGGGCTTCTGGCCGGCGATCTTGGTGAGATCCGCCACGGCGTTATCCATCACCTTCTTGTCGGCCACTGCCTCGCCCACACCCATGTTGAGCGTGATCTTGGTCAGGCGCGGCACCTCCATGATGGAGCCGTAGCCGAACTTTTCCTTGAGTTCGCCCGCGATCTTTTCGCGGTAGAGTTTTTGCAGTCGTGCCATCTGTATGTACCTCAGGCGGTGGCGATTTCAGCGCCAGTGGACTTGTAAATGCGCACGCGCTTGCCGTCGTCCTGCACCTTGATGCCCACGCGGTCGGCCTTGCCGGTCTGCGCATTGAAAATGGCGACGTTGGACTGGTGGATCGGCATGGCCTTCTCGATGATGCCGCCCGTGGCGCCCTTCATCGGATTGGGCTTGACGTGCTTCTTGACCATGTTCACGCCCTCAACGACGAGATGCGTCTCGTCGGTGCGCAGCGCGACGGTGCCGCGCTTGCCCTTGTCGCGTCCGGTCAACACGATGACCGAATCACCCTTGCGAAGCTTGTTCATGACCTGCCTCTTCCTTAGATGACTTCGGGAGCCAGCGACACGATCTTCATGAAGCGCTCGGTGCGCAACTCGCGCGTGACCGGGCCGAAGATGCGGGTGCCGATGGGCTCCAGCTTGGCGTTGAGCAACACGGCGGCGTTGCCATCGAACTTGACAAGCGCGCCGTCGCCGCGGCGGATGCCCTTGGCGGTGCGCACCACCACCGCGCTGTAGACCTCGCCCTTCTTGACGCGGCCACGCGGAGCGGCTTCTTTCACGCTCACCTTGATGATGTCACCCACACTCGCGTAACGGCGCTTGGAGCCGCCCAGCACCTTGATGCACTGCACGGTCTTGGCGCCGGTGTTGTCGGCGACCTCTAAACGAGATTCTGTCTGGATCATTGCAATATTCCCAACTTGCACCGGCCGAGCCGGACAGTCTTGGGCCCGTCGTCCGCCCAAGCAAACATGCTGCCTGGACTTGCCGCTGGGCAAGAAGTCTCGTGCGTAAATGCACGAAGCCGCCAATTATGGCAGCGTTTTTCTGATGCGTCAAACAACGCGGCTGATTTTTTCAGCCTGGCAGCTGCGCATAGCCGCGTGCGAGCAACAGAAAATCGTCGGTGCGGACATCCCGTCCGAGCTCTTCACCCAGGATGGCCGCCACGGACTGCGCAAGCTCCCCGGCCTTGCGCGCATCAAGGAAAAGCATGCGACTGCGCCGCGCCAGCACGTCCTCGACCGAGCGGGCGTATTCGAAGCGGGCGGCAAAGCGCACCATGGCCTCGCTCAGACCGGGAGCCAGGAGACGCTCGGCGCCCGGCAGCGCCTGAACGCTCGCGGCCTCGCTGCCGTACAGATGCAGGCCCGGTTCGTCGCACAGGCGGTGGCGCACCGGCCCGGACGGGGCACCCACCAGCGCCAGGTCACGCGTGACGCCGGCAGGGCGGGCGTCCAGCAGCCCTTCCTGCGCGCACTTGAGCAGCACATCCTCGGCCATGGCGCGGTAAGTTGTCCATTTGCCTCCGGTCACCGTGACCAGCCCGTCGTGCTCGACCAGCACCGTGTGCTCGCGGCTGACCGAGCGGGTCTTCACCCCTGAAAGATGCTGGGGCCTGACGAGCGGGCGCAGGCCCGCCCAGCAGCTGCGCACATCGGCGGGCCGGGGTGCGCGGCGCAGGTATCTGGCGGATTCGCGCAGCAGGAAGGCCACCTCTTCCGGCAGCGCGCGAGGCTCCAGTTCCGCATGGTCGCGTTCGGTATCCGTGGTGCCGATCAGCACCTTGCCCAGCCACGGCACGGCAAACAGCACGCGGCCATCGGCCGTCTTCGGCACGAGGAGCGCGTGCTCGCCCGGGAGAAACTCGCGGTCGACGACCAGGTGCACCCCTTGGCTGGGCACCACCAGGGGCTCATGCGCATGCCCCGCACCGCCCGCGCTCATGGCACGCACCTCGTCCACCCAGACACCGGTGGCGTTGACCACCGCGCGTGCCTGCACGGTGTACTGCCGGCCGGTTTCCGCATCCTCGCACACCAGGGCCCTGAGTCTTCCCGCTTCGTGGCGCAAGGCCCGCACCGGGCAGTAGTTGACGAGCAACGCTCCCTCGCGCGCCGCCGTGCGCGCCAGTGCCAGCGCCAGGCGTGCATCGTCAAACTGGCCATCCCAGTACTTGACGCCGCCCTTGAGCCCCCCGGCACGGATCCCCGGCACGCAGCGCAGCGCGCCCATGCGCGAGAGAAATTCGGTGGTCCCGAGTCCGGCGCGGCCCGCGAGCACGTCGTACATCTTCAGGCCCGCACCGTAGAAGGGCGTCTCCCACAGGTGATAGGACGGCATGACGAAGGGCAGCGGCTGGGCCAGATGCGGCGCGTTGCGCAGCAGCGTCGTGCGCTCATGCAAGGCTTCATAAACCAGCGAAACATTGCCCTGCGCAAGGTAGCGCACTCCGCCATGCGCCAGCTTGGTCGCGCGCGAGGACGTCCCCTTGGCGAAGTCGTGCGCCTCCATCAGCACCACGGAAAATCCACGCGCGGCCGCATCCAGCGCCACGCCCAGGCCCGTGGCTCCGCCGCCGATAACCGCGAGGTCGAATGAATGCCCATCGCCCAGGCGGGCGAACAGGGCGGAACGGTCGGTCGGCTGCGCGGGCGCGGGAACGGTCATGGGCTGAATTTCGAAGCGATTCACGAACGGGATGCGGCGGACAGGTCCGCCGGGCCTGTCGATGGCGCACGGCGACCAGTCAGGACGAGACTGCCGACCAACCGCCGTGGCGCTCGGGTCACCTGACCCTGCCCGCCTTCCAGGCGTTGAGCAGCTCATCGTAGGACACTGTCTCTCCCTTCGGCTTTTCGTTTGCTAGCTTTTTCCACGGCGCATGCTCGTCACTGAGCCACTTCTCCGGCTTGCTGCGCGGATTGAGCTTGGGCGCGCAGTGGGCCATGCCGGCGCGCTGCAGACGGGCCATCACGTCATCCATTTCCTTGGCGAGATTGTCCATGGCGGCCTGCGGCGTCTTCTCTCCGGTCACGGCCTGGGCCACGTTCTTCCACCACAGCTGCGCGAGCTTCGGATAGTCCGGCACGTTCGTGCCCGTGGGCGTCCAGGCCACGCGCGCGGGGCTGCGATAGAACTCGATCAGGCCACCGTACTTGTTGGCGTTCTGCGTGAAGTAGTCGCTGCGGATGTCCGAATCGCGGATGAAGGTCAGGCCGGTGATGGATTTCTTGAGCGACGTGGTCTTGGCCGTCACGAACTGGGCATAGAGCCAGGCAGCGGCCGTACGGTTCGGATCCTGGCCGCTGAAAAAGGTCCAGCTGCCCACGTCCTGGTAGCCGTTTTGCATGCCGTCCTTCCAGTACGGGCCGTGCGGGCCGGGCGCCATGCGCCACTTGGGCGAGCCGTCGGCGTTGACCACCGGCAGACCCGGCTTGGTCATGTCTGCCGTGAAGGCGGTGTACCAGAAGACCTGCTGGGCAATCTGCCCCTGTGCCGGTACCGGGCCGGCCTCGCCAAAGGTCATCCCCGTGGCTTCCTTGGGAGCGTACTTCTTCATCCAGTCGATGTATTTGGTCAGCGCGTAGACGGCCGCCGGGCTGTTGGTGGCACCACCGCGCGCGACTTCCGCGCCCTGCGGATTGCAGCCATCGGCCGACACGCGAATGCCCCACTCGTCCACCGGCATGCCGTTGGGGATGCCCTTGTCGGCGGAGCCGGCCATCGACAGCCACGCGTCGGTGAAGCGCCAGCCCAGGCTCGGGTCCTTCTTGCCGTAGTCCATGTGGCCGTAGATGGGCTTGCCGTCGATTTCCTTCACGTCGTTGGTGAAGAATTCGGCGATGTCCTCGTAGGCGCTCCAGTTGATCGGCACGCCCAGGTCATAGCCGTACTTGGCCTTGAATTTCTCCTGCAGGTCCTTGCGCGCGAACAGGTCGGCGCGGAACCAGTACAGATTGGCGAACTGCTGGTCGGGCAGCTGGTAGAGCTTCTTGTCCGGCGCGGTGGTGAAGCTGGTGCCGATGAAGTCCTTGAGATCGAGCCCCGGATTGGTGAACTCCTTGCCCGCGCCCGCCATGTAATCGGTCAGATTCATGATCTTGCCGTAGCGGTAGTGGGTGCCGATCAGGTCCGAGTCGGAGATCCAGCCGTCATAGATGCTCTTGCCCGACTGCATCGAGGTCTGGAGTTTTTCGACGACATCGCCCTCCTGGATCAGGTCGTGATTGACCTTGATGCCGGTGATTTCGGCAAACGCCTTGGCCAACACCTTGCTTTCGTACTCGTGGGTGGTGAGCGTCTCGGAGACGACGGAAATCTCCTTCACGCCCTTGGCCTGCAGTTTCTGCGCCGCGTCGATGAACCATTTCATCTCGGCCATCTGCTGATCCTTGGTCAGCGTCGACGGCTGGAATTCGGTCTCGACCCACTTCTTGGCCGCCGCTTCATCGGCCCAGGCGGCCGTGCCCGCCAGCAGCGCGGCCGCGAGTGCGACCACCTTCAACTGTATTTTCATGTTCCGCGTCTCCTCGTGAGCACTCCCCGAAGATGGAAAAGCGCCCTGGCCACGGGGGAGGAACGGGCCGGGGTGCGGATGGACAAATCGCTTCAACCCTTGCGCATGACTCCCGCCAGCAGGCCCATGGACGCGATGAAGCTGATCCAGACGCTGGGCTCGGCTTCGAGGGCAAAGCTCTCCTGCATCCACTCGCCCAGGCCGACCCAGGCGAGATTCACATAGGCCGCCAGAAGCAGCCCGATGAAGAGCCGGTCGCCGCGCGTGGTTGCGATTGGCAGCCACCCCTTGCGCAGCACCGAGGGCGATGTGATCTCCCAGACCGTCATGCCGATGAGCATCAGCAGCACGCAGATGAAAAACACCGCCGTGGGAAGGGTCCAGACCATCCAATCGAACATCACACCCTCCCCATGGCAAAGCCCTTGGCGATGTAGTTGCGCACGAACCAGATCACGAGCGCGCCGGGAATGATGGTGAGCGTGCCGGCGGCCGCGAGCGTGGCCCAGTCCATGCCCGAGGCGGACACCGTGCGCGTCATCGTGGCCACGATGGGTTTGGCATGGACGCTGGTGAGCGTGCGCGCCATCAGCAGTTCGACCCACGAGAACATGAAGCAGAAGAACGCAGCCACACCGATGCCGGCCTTGATGAGAGGCACGAACACCGTGAGAAAGAACCGCGGGAAGGAGTAGCCGTCGATGTAGGCGGTCTCGTCGATCTCGCGCGGAATGCCGCTCATGAAGCCTTCCAGGATCCAGACCGCCAGCGGCACGTTGAACAGCATGTGCGCGAGGGCCACGGCAATGTGCGTGTCCATCAGGCCAAGCGTGGTGTAGAGCTGGAAGAACGGCAGCAGGAACACCGCGGGCGGCGTCATGCGGTTGGTGAGCAGCCAGAAGAACACATGCTTGTCGCCCAGGAACTGGTAGCGCGAGAAGGCATAGGCGGCGGGCAACGCCACGGTGACCGACATCACCGTGTTCATGCACACGTAGATCAGGCTGTTGATGTAGCCCGAATACCACGAAGGGTCGGTGAAGATGGTCTTGTAGCTGGCCCAGCTGAAGGGCTGCGGCCAGAGGCTGAACTGCGACAGGATCTCCTCGTTGGTGCGCAGGCTCATGTTGGCCATCCAGTAGATGGGCAGCAGGGCGAAGATGAAATAGGCGATCAGGAAAAATGGCCGCCAGCTCAGACGCGAATGCCGCATGCTCATGACGCTGCACCTCCGGGCGCGTCCTGCGTGCCCACGCGCTGCATCCAGTTGTAGAGGATGAAGCACAGCAGCAGGATGATGAGGAAATAGATGAGCGAGAACGCGGCCGCGGGGCCCAGGTCGAACTGGCCGACGGCCTTTTGCGTGAGGTACTGGGAGAGGAAGGTGGTGGCATTGCCCGGGCCGCCGCCGGTGAGCACGAAGGGCTCGGTGTAGATCATGAAGCTGTCCATGAAGCGCAGCAGCACGGCGATCATGAGCACCGCACGCATCTTCGGCAGCTGGATGTACCAGAACACGGCCCAGCGGCTCGCGCCGTCGATGCGCGCCGCCTGGTAGTAGGCATCGGGAATGCTGCGCAGCCCCGCGTAGGCGAGCAGCGCCACCAGCGGCGTCCAGTGCCAGACGTCCATGACCAGCACGGTGAGCCAGGCGTGGGTGGCGTTGCCGGTGTAGTCGTAGTCGATGCCCAGCACCTGCAGCGTGTGGCCGAGCAGGCCGATGTCGGCGCGCCCGAAGATCTGCCAGATGGTGCCGACCACATTCCACGGAATGAGCAGCGAGAGCGCCACGATCACCAGCGTGACCGAGGCCTTCCAGCCCTTCTCGGGCATGGCCAGCGCGAGGATGATGCCCAGCGGAATCTCGACCGCCAGCACCGCCAGCGAAAAGCGGATCTGGTTCCACAGCGCATCGTGCAGGTCCGAATCGCGCATCACGCTGGCGAACCACTCGGTGCCGACGAACACCCGGCGGTCCGGGCCGATGATGTCCTGCACCGAGTAGTTGACCACGGTCATGAAGGGCACGATGGCCGAGAAGGCCACGCACAGGATCACGGGCAGCACCAGCCACCAGGCTTTCTGATTGACGGGTTTGGTGGTCATGCCAACAACTCCTCATGGCGATAGAGGCAGGTGTGCCGGGTCAGCAGCGCCACACCCAGTGGCGTGCCCGGTGGCGGCGGCACCAGCGCCAGATCGGTGCAACGCACCTTGACGAGGACCTCGCCCACCCGGCAGGCGATCATCTGGTGGGTGCCCTGGTCCTGCGCGCGCACCACGGTGGCGGGGGCGACACCCGGCTCGCCCAGCGGCGCGAACCTCAGATGTTCGGGCCGGATCCCTAGCCTGAGCGGGCCATCCGCCACCCCCGCCGGGGCCGCGCCGAGCACCTGCCGGCCCAGGCAGATCTGCCCGGACCGGACCTCGGCATCGACGAAATTCATGCCCGGTGAGCCGATGAAGTGCCCGACGAAGGTGTGCGCGGGGCGCTCGAACAGCTGCTCGGGCGTGCCCGCCTGCACCACGCGGCCGCGTGCCATGACGATGACCTGATCGGCAAAGGTGAGTGCCTCGACCTGGTCGTGCGTGACGTAGATCAGCGTGAGCTTGAGTTCGTGGTGAATCTGCTTGAGCTTGCGCCTGAGCTTCCACTTCAGGTGCGGGTCGATGACGGTGAGCGGCTCGTCGAACAGCACCGCCGCGACGTCGGGGCGCACCAGGCCGCGCCCGAGCGAGATCTTCTGCTTCTCGTCGGCCGACAGACCCGCGGCGCGCCGGTCAAGCTGGTGGCTCATCTCCAGCATCTCGGCGATCTTGCCCACGCGCTCCTTGATCTGCGCGCGGGGCACGCCGCGGTTCTTCAGCGGGAAGGCCAGGTTCTGCGCCACCGTCATGGTGTCGTAGATCACCGGGAACTGGAACACCTGCGCGATGTTGCGCTCCTGCGGCGAGGCGTGCGTGACGTCGCGCCCGTCAAAGCGCACCGTGCCGCTGGAGGGCACCAGCAGGCCCGACATGATGTTGAGCATGGTGGTCTTGCCGCAGCCCGAAGGGCCGAGCAGCGCGTAGGCGCCGCCGTCCTCGAACACGGTCTTGAGCGGCAGCAGCGCGTAGTCCTCGTCGCCGCGCGGCGCGCTGCGGTACGAGTGGGCCAGTTCAAGTTCGATGCGGGCCATGGTTCAGCGCTCCCCCCCGGGGCGCACGGGTGCATGCATGAGCGCGCCCTCGGCATCGAAGACATAGACCTCCGAAGCACTCAGATACAGCGTGACCGCCTGCCCGAACGTGAAATGGTGCACACCGGGCAGCCGCGACACGACTTCGCCGACAGCGGTGGTGACGTAGACAAAGGTGTCCGAGCCCGAGATTTCAGCCAGCTCGACCCGACCGGGCAGCGGCAGCGATTGCTCCTGAGGCGTCAGGCGCAGCGCGTTGGCCCGCACGCCCACGGTGAGGTCAGCGTGCGCGCCAGCCGTGCCGGCGCCGGCGGGCAGTGCCAGGACCAGCTCCATGCCGCCGGGCAGGCGCACGCCGTTTTCCGTGCGCGCGCCCGCCACGAGATTCATCGGTGGATCGCTGAACGCGCGCGCCACTTGCACGCACCGGGGGTGATGAAACACGTGCGCGGTGGGTCCGTACTGCAGCAGCCGCCCTTCATGCAGGACGGCGGTGTGCCCGCCCAGGAGCAAGGCCTCGCCGGGTTCGGTGGTGGCATAGACCACGGTGGAGTCGCCCGAGGCGAAGAGCTGCATCAGTTCCTCGCGCAATTCCTCGCGCAGCTTGTAGTCGAGATTGACCAGGGGTTCGTCCAGCAGCATGAGCGGCGCCTGCTTGACCAGCGCCCGGGCCAGTGCCACGCGCTGCTGCTGGCCACCGGAGAGCTCGGACGGCAGGCGCTGCAGAAAAGGCTCGATGTGCAGGCGCGCGGCCAGTTCGTTCACCCGGGCGTCGATTTCCTCATGCGCTGCGCCGCGCAGACGCAGGGGAGCGGCGATGTTCTGCGCCACCGTGAGCGAGGGGTAGTTGATGAACTGCTGATAGACCATCGCCACGTTGCGCTTGCGCACGGGCTGGCCGGTCACGTCGCGGCCGTCGACCTTCACGCGACCGGTGCTGGGCACGTCCAGGCCCGCCATCAGGCGCATCAGGCTGGTCTTGCCCGCGCGCGTCGCGCCGAGCAGCACCGTGACCGAATGCTCGACCAGGGCGAGCGTCAACGGCGCAATCCAGGTTTCCTGCCCGACGCGCTTGCTCACCTGCTCCAGCACCAGTTGCATCTCTGTCCCTCGCCAATCATCGCGCTCATGAGTTTATGTTCGTTATTTTTCTATTATTTTCTTTTTTGCTCGCATTGCATGAGTATTTACCCCAAGATTTGTTCGTTTTGGTTCCCATTACAGTTGCACGGGTGAAAGACCTCAACCCCCGTCAAGTCAAGCTGCTCGAAGTCGTGCGCGGTCGCGGCGCGATGCAGGTCGAGTCGCTGGCGCACGAGCTGGGCGTGACCCTGCAGACCATCCGGCGCGACGTGCAGCGCCTGGCCGACAGCGGGGTGCTGGCGCGGTTTCACGGCGGCGTGCGCCTGCCCGGCTCGACCACCGAGAATCTGGCCCACGCGCAGCGCCAGGCACTGCACGCTCACGCCAAGCACCGCATCGCCGAGGCGGTGGCGCGCGACGTGCCCGAGGGCAGCTCGCTGCTGATCAACATCGGCACCACCACGGAGGCGGTGGCACAGGCGCTGCTCAAGCGCAGCAACCTGCGCGTGATCACGAACAACCTGAACGTGGCCACCGTGCTCTGCGGCAACCCGACGCACGAGGTGGTTGTGGCCGGCGGCGTGGTGCGCGGGCGCGACCGGGGCATCGTCGGCGGCGCGGCGGTGGATTTCATCCGGCAGTTTCGCGTGGACATCGGCATCATCGGCATCTCGGGCATCGAATCCGACGGGAGCCTGCGCGACTACGATCTGCGCGAGGTGCAGGTGGCGCAGACCATCATCGCCCAGTCGCGCGAGGTCTGGCTGGTGGCCGATGCGAGCAAGTTCAACCGCCCGGCGATGGCCGAGGTGGCGCGCCTGAACCAGATCGACCGCCTCTACACCAGCGCGCAGCCGCTGGCGCCGTTCAACCGGCTGCTCGCCGACGCCGACGTGGACTGCAGAATCTGTGATTGAGCGCGGTCGCATCCGCCGCGCCGCCCCGAAGACGCAAGACCCGAGAGACCATGAAACCCTATCTCCTCGCACTCGACCAGGGCACCTCCAGCTCGCGCAGCATCCTGTTCGACCACGCGGGCCGCATCGTGGCCATGGCGCAGCAGGAGCTGACGCAGATCTACCCGCGCCCGGGCTGGGTCGAGCACGACCCGATGGAGATCTGGCGCACGCAGCTGGCGACGGCGCGCGAGGTGATGGCGCGCGCGGGGGTGACGGCAGCGCAGATCGCGGCCATCGGCATCACCAACCAGCGCGAGACCACGGTGGTCTGGGACCGCACGACGGGCGAGCCGATCCACCACGCCATCGTCTGGCAGGACCGGCGCGCCGAAGCCACCTGCGCGCAGTTGCGCGAGGCGGGGCTGTCGCAGCACGTGCGCGAGCGCACGGGCCTGGTCGTCGATGCGTATTTTTCGGCCACCAAGCTGCACTGGATCCTGCAGCACGTGCCCGGGGCGCGCGAGCGCGCGCTGCGCGGGGAACTGGCCTTCGGCACCGTGGACAGCTGGCTGATCTGGCAACTGTCCGGCGGCTGGCAGGAGCGCACGCGCGCGCAGGCGCGCCACGTGACGGACGTGAGCAATGCCGCGCGCACCATGCTGTTCGACGTGCACGACAACCGCTGGGACGACACGCTGCTGGCGGCGCTGGACATCGCGCCGGCGCTGCTGCCGCGGGTGCTGCCGTCGAGCAGCGAATTCGCACGCGTACACGCCGACCTGCTGGGCGAGGAAATCCTGATCGGCGGTGTCGCCGGAGACCAGCAATCGGCGCTGTTCGGCCAGGCGTGCTTTTCCGCCGGCATGGCCAAGAACACCTACGGCACCGGCTGCTTCATGCTGATGCACACGGGCGGGCGCTTCCAGACGTCGGCCAACGGCCTGATCACCACCGCGGCCGCGCAGGTCGGCACCGGACGGCAGTACGCGCTCGAAGGCAGCGTCTTCGTCGGCGGCGCCGTGGTGCAGTGGCTGCGCGACGGCCTGCACGCCATCAAGGCCAGCAGCGAGGTGCAGCAGCTGGCCGAGAGCGTGCCCGATTCGGGCGGCGTGATGTTCGTGCCCGCATTCACGGGCCTGGGCGCGCCGTACTGGACGCCCGACGCGCGCGGCACGATCACGGGCCTGACGCGCGGCAGCACCATCGCGCACATCGCGCGCGCGGCGCTCGAATCCATCGCCTACCAGAGCGCGGCGCTGCTCGCCGCGATGAGCCGCGACGCGGTGGCCGCGGGCGGCCAGCCGGTGCACGAGCTGCGCGTGGACGGCGGCGCGTGCGTGAACGATCTCCTGATGCAGTTCCAGGCCGATCTGCTGGGCATCCCCGTGGTGCGCCCGCAATGCGTGGAGACGACGGCGCTGGGCGCGGCCTACCTGGCAGGGCTGGCCGCAGGCGTGTACCAGAGCCTGGAAGAACTCTCGGCGCAGTGGCGCGTGGAGCGCACCTTCACCCCGACGATGACATCCCCACGCGCGAAGGAGTTGATGGCCTTGTGGGAACATGCGGTGGCCCAGACCCGACTGGCCATGTAAATTTGATAGCTGCTTGCGCTTTCTGCCATTCGATACGAGACACAATCCATATTGAAAACGTCTTCTAGCAAGCGTGAGAAGCTCTGTTTTTGAAAGCAACCCATGACACAAGCCCTCACCCCTCTCATCGCCTGCATCGGCGGCGGCAACATGGCCGGCGCGATCCTGGGCGGCCTGGTCGGCCAGGGCATCGCCCCCGATCAGCTCACCGTGGTCGAACCCTTCGAGGCGGCCCGCGCCGCGCTCAGGCAGCGCTGGGGCATCGACGCCAAGCCGGATGCGCTGGCTGCCGCGACCACGCTCGCGCACGCCGATCTCGTGATCTGGGCCGTCAAGCCCCAGGTCTTTCGCGAGGCCGCCCAGCCCGTGGCGCCGCACGTGCGCGCGGCGCTGCATCTGAGCGTGGCGGCCGGCATTCCCAGCGCGAGCATCGCGCGCTGGCTCGGCACCGAGCGCATCGTGCGCGCCATGCCCAACATGCCGGCGCTGATCGGCCAGGGCATCAGCGGGCTCTACGCGCGCGCGGGCGAGAGCGGCGCCGACCGCGCGCAGATCGAGCGCGTGATCGGCACGACGGGCGAATTCCTCTGGCTGGACGACGAAAGCCTGCTCGACGCCGTGACGGCGCTCTCGGGCTCAGGCCCCGCGTATGTGTTCCTCTTCCTCGATGCCATGGTGCAGGCGGGCACGAAGATGGGCCTCACGGCCGAGCAGTCCCAGCGCCTGGCGCTGGCGACCTTTCGCGGCGCCACCGAACTGGCCAGCCGCAGCGACGAAACGCCCGAGGTGCTGCGCCAGCGCGTGACCAGCAAGGGTGGCACGACGCACGCGGCCATCACGCACATGCAGGCGACGCGCCTGCCCGAGCATTTCATCGAGGCACTGGAGGCCGCGCAGCGACGCGCGCGCGAGCTGGCCGCCGAATTCGGCGCCTGAACGCGATCACTTGAACGCAATCACCCGAGCGCGAAGCCCAGCGCCACGCCGGCGAAGAGGCAGGCGCCCAGCCAGTGGCTGCGGCTGAACGCGGTGAAGCACCCGGCGCGCTCGCGCGAGCGGATCAGCGCGTGGTGCCACGGCAGCTGCGCCGCTGCCAGCAGCCAGCCCAGCCAGAACGGCCAGCCGAGCGCCAGCGGCGCCAGCAGCCCCGCGGTGAGCAGCAGGCAGGCCGCGTAGCAGCCCATGACGCAGGCCACGTCCCAGCGGCCGAAGGTGATGGCGGAGGTCTTGATGCCGATCGTGAGGTCGTCATCGCGATCGACCATCGCGTACTCGGTGTCGTAGGCCAGCACCATGCCCATGTTGGCCGCCAGCAGCAGCCAGGCCAGCGGCGGCACGTCGCCCGTCACGGCCGCGAAGGCGATGGGGACACCGAAGCTGAAGGCCACGCCCAGCACCGCCTGCGGCACCGGCAGAAAGCGCTTGGTGTACGGGTAGACGACGGCCACGAGCACCCCCAGGGCCGACCACGCCACGGCCTCCCGGCGCGTGGTGAGCACCAGCGCCAGCGCCAGTGCGGTGAGCGCCAGGCCGACGAGCGCGGCCTCGCCCACCGACAGCTCGCCCGTGGTGAGCGGGCGCGTGCGGGTGCGCTGGACGTGGCGGTCGAACGCGCGGTCGGCGATGTCGTTGATGACGCAGCCCGCCGAGCGCGTAAGGATGGTGCCGAGCACGAACACCGCCAGCAGATGCCAGCCCGGAAAACCGTCCGACGCCACCCACAGCGCCACCAGCGTGGGCCACAGCAGCACGAGCCAGCCGGCGGGCCGATTGAAGCGGATCAGGTCCAGGTACAGCGCCACGCGCGAGCGGCGCGTCGGCGCCGCCAGCGGCAGCGCGGAGTCGGTCATGCGCGAAATTGTCGGCAAAACGCGCGGCGCCTGCACGACGCCCGCGCGCCGCGGGCTCGGGCGCTCAGTCTTCGAGCAGCGAGCGTAGCATCCACGCGGCCTGCTCATGCACCGTCAGGCGCTGCGTGAGCAGGTCGGCGGTGGGCTCGTCGCCCGCCTTCTCGACGGCGGGAAACAGGCCGCGGGCGGTGCGCGCGACGGCCTCGTGGCCCTCGACGAGGATGCGCACCATCTCCAGCGCCCTGGGCGGCGTGGCGGGCGCGTCGGCCACGCTGGCCAGCTTGCCGTAGGCCGCGTACGAGCCCGGCGCCACATGGCCGAGCGAGCGGATGCGTTCGGCGATGGGATCGACCGCGTTCCACAGCTCGGTGTACTGCTGCATGAACATCGCATGCAGGGTGTTGAACATCGGGCCGGTCACGTTCCAGTGGAAGTTGTGCGTCGTCAGGTACAGCGTGTAGGTGTCGGCCAGCAGGCGCGAGAGCCCCTGGGCGATGGCGGCACGGTCTTTTTCACCGATGCCGATGTTGATGGCGACGCCGCGGGCGGCGGTTTTCGTGGTCTTGGCCATGGTGTTCCTCCTGAGGTTTCGCGAACAGGCCCGCAAGCGGCTGCGGGTCTAGCAAAACTATAGCTGAAACCGCTTGATTCAAGAGCGCGCGCGATGAATTGTGGCAATCATCAGGATAGCCCGGACGTGCTCAGGTGAGCATCTGCACGCCCGGCAGGTTGCACGCGTAGACGGCATTGCGCAGCGCCGCGATCGCCTCGTAGCGCGTGAAGCTGCGCCGCCAGACCAGCACCACCCGGCGGCTCGGCGGCGCCGCCCCTTCGGTCTCCACCAGCGGCAGGTAGCGCACCGAGGGCTCGTCGGAGCGGCGCCGGCGCACGGTCGAGAGCGCATCCTGGGGCACCGCCAGCCGCGGCACCAGCGTCACGCCCATACCGGCGGCCACCATGTGCTTGATGGTTTCCAGCGACGAGCCTTCGAAGGTGCGCCGTATGCCCTCGGCGTTGGTCGCATAGCGGGCGAATTCCGGGCAGACCTGCAGCACATGGTCGCGAAAGCAGTGGCCGGTGCCCAGCAGCAGCATGGTCTCGTTCTTGAGTTCCAGCGCGGAGACCGACTCGCGCTCGGCAAACCGGTGGGTGGCGGGGAAGGCGGCGAGGAAGGGCTCGTCGTACAGCGGCGCAACCGCCAGGCCGGTGTCGGGAAAGGGCTCGGCCATGATGGCGCAGTCGATCTCGCCCGTGCGCAGCATCTCCAGCAGCTTCATGGTGAAGTTTTCCTGCAGCATAAGCGGCATCTGCGGCGTGCGCCGGATCGCCTGGCGCACCAGCTGCGGCAGCAGATAGGGGCCGATGGTGTAGATGATGCCGAGCGTGAGCGCGCCCGCGAGCGGGTCCTTGCCGCGCTTGGCGATCTCGCGGATTTCGGCCGCCTGCTCCAGCACGCTCTGCGCCTGCTGCACGATTTCCTCTCCGAGCGTGGTGAGCGTGATGTCCGCCGTGCTGCGCTCGAAAATCTTTACGTCCAGCTCTTTTTCGAGCTTCTTGACGGCCACCGAGAGCGTCGGCTGCGCGACGAAGCAGGCCTCGGCCGCGCGGCCGAAGTGCCGCTCGCGCGCCACGGCGACGATGTATTTGAGTTCAGTCAGCGTCATCGCCCCGTCTCCCGGATAGGTTTTTATTCAGCGCGGATTTTCCCGCACCTGCCGTTTCCCGTCACGCCTTGAGGAATTGCGCCCTGCCGCCGAGCCAGCGCTCGATGTGCTGGCCGGCGAGCCGCGGATGCCGCTCCAGCATCCACGGCGCCGCCGCGCGCGCCCACTGCAGCAAGGCGCCGTCCATCTCGAGATCGGCAAAACGCAGCATCGCGTCACCCGACTGGCGCGCCCCGAGGAATTCGCCGGGGCCGCGGATCTCCAGGTCGCGGCGCGCGATCTCGAAGCCATCGTGCGTCTGCGCCATGGCCTTGAGGCGCTCGCGCGCATTTTCGCCCAGATGCCCGCTATCGCCCATCGAAAACAGCAGCACGCAGGCCGACGCCGGCGCCCCGCGCCCCACACGCCCGCGCAGCTGGTGCAACTGCGACAGGCCGAAACGCTCGGCATGCTCGATCACCATCAGGCTGGCGTTGGGCACGTCCACGCCCACTTCGATGACGGTGGTCGAAACCAGCACCGCGATCTGCCCGGCCTTGAAGCCCTGCATCACCGCCTGCTTTTCGGCCGCCGGCATGCGCGAATGCAGCAGACCGACGGCGACGCCGGGCAGCGCCTCGCACAGCTCGGCGTGCGTGGCCGTGGCATTGCGCAGATCAAGCTGCTCGCTTTCCTCGATCAGCGGGCAGACCCAGTAGGTCTGCCGCCCCTCGCGCACCTGATCGGCCATGCGCGCGATCACTTCGTCGCGGCGGCTGTCGGCGATCACGCGCGTGACGATGGGCGTGCGCCCCGGCGGCAGCTCGTCGATGGTGGAGACATCCAGATCGGCGTAGTAGCTCATCGCCAGCGTGCGCGGAATCGGCGTGGCCGTCATCATCAAGAGGTGCGGCTCGGGCGCGTCCTCTCCCGCATCGGCCGGCTTTTGTCGCAACGCCAGGCGCTGCGCCACGCCGAAGCGGTGCTGCTCGTCGATGATGGCCAGGCCCAGCCGTGCGAAGCGCACCGTCTGCTGGATCACGGCGTGCGTGCCCACGACCAGCGCCGCCTCGCCACTGGCGATGCGCACCAGCATCTGCTCGCGCTCTTTCTTCTTCTGCCCGCCGACGAGCCAGGCCACGCACTGCCCGCGCGCATCCAGCAGTGGCGCGAGCCACTGCACCAGCCGGGCGAAGTGCTGGCCCGCGAGGATTTCGGTGGGCACCATCAGCGCGCACTGCCAGCCCGCATCGATGGCCACGCAGGCCGCCAGCGCCGCCACCACGGTCTTGCCCGCGCCCACGTCGCCCTGCAGCAGGCGGTGCATGGGCTGCGCGCGCGCCAGGTCCCGCGCGATTTCGCGGCTCACGCGCCGCTGCGCCGCCGTGAGCGTGAACGGCAGCGTCGCCAGCAGCTGCGCGTGCAGGCTGTCCGCCGCCTGCGAGGGCGCCAGCACCGGCGCCCGCAGGCGCGCGCGCTGCGCCCGGGCCATGCACTGCGAGAGCTGCTGCGCCAGCAACTCCTCGGCCTTCAGGCGCTGCCAGGCCGGATGCGTGCGATCTTCGAGCTGCGCCAGCGAGACTTCGGGCGTCGGATGATGCAAAAACAGGAGCGATTCGCGCAGATTCCACAAGCCTTTCGGCCTGCTTTCATGATGAAGCTGCACCGGTGGCGGGGGCAGATCCGCGGGCAGTGTTTCATCGAGCGGCACGCGCGTGAGCGCCGTGGCGATCGCTCGGCGCAGATAGGCCTGCGGAAGCTGCGCCGACGCGGGATAGACCGGCGTGAGCGCCGTCGGCAGCAGCCCCTCGGCCTTGCGAAACGCGGGGTGCACCATCTGCCGCCCCCAGAAGCCGCCGCGCACCTCGCCGCGCACGCGCAGGCGCTCGCCCACGGCCATGGCTTTCTGCTGCGAGGGATAGAAGCTGAAAAAGCGCAGCTCGCAGCGCCCCGTGCCGTCATCGATCACCACCACGAGTTGCCTGCGCGGGTGCAGCTGCACCTCGCAGCTCAGCACCGTGCCCTCGATCTGCGCCACCTCGCCCTCGCGCGCGTTCCTGATCGGCACGATGCGCGTCTCATCCTCGTAGCGCAGCGGCAGGTGCAGCGCCAGATCGATGTCGCGCACGAGGCCAAGTCTGACCATGGCCTGGCGTGCCGGACTGCGTCCCGTGCCTTGTGTCGCTGAAACAGGTGCTTTGCTCACGCAAACAGGCTACCATGGCCCGCATTCCCGCTTTCCAGCCGATTCGCCCACCGGCATGCTCAAGCGCATCCACGTCCACCACCTGTCTCCCGGCATGTTCATCCACGAGTTCTGCGGCTCGTGGATGGAGCATCCGTTCTGGCGCACGCGCTTTCTGCTCAAGAACGAGGAGGACGTCGCCCGGATTCGGAGCAGCTCCATCCGGGAAGTCTGGATCGACACCGACAAGGGCGGCGACGTGCCCGAGGTGGCGCGCCCCGTCTCGCTCACCGAAGCGAACGCGCAGATCGACACCACGCTGGCCGGGCTCGACGAACCCTCACCCGCCCCGGCCTCCATCATCGCGCTCGCCCCGCGGGACGAGCGCGCTCCCACCAGCACCACGCAGGAACTGGAGCGCGCGCGCGGCATCTGCGCCAGTGCCAAGGCCCAGGTGCTCAGCATGTTCGAAGATGCGCGCATGGGCCACGCTCTCGATGCGCGCGGTGCCGAAGCCACGGTGGATGAGATCGCGGGTTCTCTGGCGCGCAACCCCGGCGCGCTCATCAGCCTGGCGCGCCTGAAGACGGCCGACGAATACACCTACATGCACTCGGTCTCGGTCTCGGCGCTGATGCTGGCGCTGGCGCGCCAGCTCGAACTCGACGAAGCGACCACGCGCCTGGCGGGCCTGGCGGGCCTGATGCACGACATCGGCAAGGCCAGCATTCCCGATGCCATCCTGAACAAGCCGGCCCGCCTCACGAATGAGGAATTCGACATCATGCGCAGCCACCCCGCCTTCGGCACGGAGGTGCTGCGCGTGAGCAAGATGCCGCCACAGGTCCTCGACGCCTGCCTGCACCACCACGAGAAGATGGACGGCAGCGGCTACCCGCACCGCCTGATGGGGGCGGACATCCACCTGCTGGCGCGCATGGCCGCGGTGTGCGACGTCTACGACGCCATCACCTCCAACCGCCCCTACAAGAACGGCTGGGATCCGTCGGACGCGCTCAGGCGCATGGCCGAATGGACGCGCGGGCATTTCGACAGCCGCGTCTTCCAGGCCTTCGTCAGATGCATGGGCATCTACCCCACGGGCTCGCTCGTGCGCCTTGCGTCGGGGCACCTGGCGGTGGTGCTGGAGCAGTCGCGGGGCACGCTGCTCGCACCGCGGGTCAACGTGTTCTTTTCCCTGGAATCGGGGCTGCGCATCGCGCCGCAGGTGATCGATCTCGCGCGACCGGGGTGCGGCGAAAGAATTGCCGGACGCGAAGACCCCGCGCGCTGGGGTTTCAAGGATCTGAATTCGCTCTGGAGCGGCGCTGCGGCGGCGCACTGACCCCACCCCGGCACCTGCCGGCTCTCCCGCCTCTCCTGCCCGCGCCATGCTCAAACGCATTTCCGTTGACGACCTCGCCCTCGGCATGTACGTGCACGAGCTCTGCGGCTCCTGGATGGACCACCCGTTCTGGCGCTCGCGCTTCGTGCTGGACAACCCCAGGGATCTGGAGCGCATCCGCGCCACGCCGATTCGCGAGGTGATGATCGACCTCTCCCACGGCAAGGACGTCGCCGCCAGGCCGCAGGCCGCGGCGCCACTGGCAGCGCCCATCGCCGCGCCGCGGCCGACCGCGCCCCCTATGCCCGACCATGCGCCCACCCGCACACGCGAAGAAATGCGCCGCGCCGCGCTGATCTGCGGCAAGGCCAGGCAAGCCGTGGTGTCGATGTTCCAGGAGGTGCGTCTGGGCAGGGCGCCCGATACGGCGGCCGCCGGCGGGCTGGTGCAGGAAATTTCGGATTCCGTCATGCGCAACCCCGGCGCGCTCATCAGCCTCGCGCGCCTGAAGACCGCCGACGACTACACCTACATGCACTCGGTCGCGGTGTGCGCGCTGATGGTGGCGCTGGGCCGCCAGGTGGGGCTCGATGAAGAAGAGCTGCGCACGGCGGGCCTCGCGGGGCTGCTGCACGATCTGGGCAAGGCGCTGATGAACCAGGACGTGCTGAACAAGCCCGGCAAGCTCACCGACGAAGAGTTCGAGCACATCAAGAGCCACCCGCACGAGGGCTGGAAGCTGCTCAAGGAAGCGGGCAGCGTGAACGAGGCCGTGCTCGACGTCTGCCGCCACCACCACGAGCGCACCGACGGCAACGGCTACCCCGACCGCCTGGCGGGCGAGCAGTTCACGCGGCTCGCCCGCATGGGAGCGATCTGCGACGTCTACGACGCCATCACCTCCAACCGCCCATACAAGCGTGGCTGGGATCCGGCGGAATCGATACTCCGCATGGCGCAGTGGACCCGGGGGCATCTGGACCCCGCGCTGTTCCAGGCCTTCGTCAAGAGCCTGGGCATCTACCCCATCGGTTCGCTCGTGCGCCTCGCTTCCGGGCGCCTGGCCGTGGTGCTCGAGCAGTCTCCCGACACCCTCGTGGCCCCCACGGTCAAGGTGTTTTACTCCACCCGGTCCGGGATGCGCATGCCCCCCGAAGTGCTCACGCTGTCGGAGCCGGGCTGCCGGGACAGGATAGAGGCACGCGAAGATCCGCAGGAATGGAATTTCCCCGATCTGGACGAACTCTGGACCGAACCGGGCGCCAGCGGCTGAGCGCGCGACAATTGCGGGTTTTCACCGCTGGCAGGCGGCACACCTGGCACACCTGTGCCACACCGCCTGATGACTGCCTTGACCGACCGCGCCTACACCCTCAGCAACTTCGACTTTCACCTGCCGGCGGAGCTCATCGCCCAGCACCCCGCGGCGCGGCGCAGCGATTCGCGCCTGCTCGACGGCCGCGGCCCCGCGCCCGTCGACCTGATTTTCAGGGACCTGCCCAGGCTGCTGACGCCGGGCGACCTGATGGTGTTCAACGACACGCGCGTCGTGAAGGCGCGGCTGTTCGGTGAAAAGAGCAGCGGCGGGCACGTGGAGCTCCTGATCGAGCGCGTGCTCACGGGCGCCGAAGTCATCGCTCACCTGAAGGTGAGCAAGAAGCCCGCCCCGGGCGCCGTGCTGCGCTTTGGCGGCGGGCGCGCGCGCGGCGGTTTCGATGCCGTGCTGCTCTCGCGCTGGCCCGATGCACAGGGCGCACTGTTTCGGCTGCGCCTGGAAGGCGCGGCGGGCGAATCGCCCTGGGAGCTGATGCAGCGGCACGGCCACCTGCCGCTGCCGCCCTACATCCGGCGCGAGCAGGAGGGCGGACACGACGCCTGGGAGGCCGAGGACAACGAACGCTACCAGACGGTATTCGCGCACACCCCCGGCGCCGTGGCCGCGCCCACAGCCGCGCTGCACTTCGACGAGGGCGTGCTCGCGCGGCTGGCGGAGCGCGGCGTGCAAACCGCCCACGTCACGCTGCACGTGGGTGCGGGCACCTTCCAGCCGGTGAAGACCGAGCACATCGCCGAGCACCACATGCACAGCGAGTGGTACCGGATTCCGGCCGAAACCCTGGCCGCGATCGAGGCCTGCCGCACGCGCGGCGGCCGGGTGCTGGCGATCGGCACCACCACGGTGCGCACGCTCGAATCGTGGGCCAGGAGCGGCAAGACCAGCGACGACACGGACATCTTCATCACACCGGGCTTCGAATTTCGCGTGGTCGATCTGCTGGTGACGAATTTCCACCTGCCCAAAAGTACGCTCATGATGCTCGTGAGCGCGTTTGCCGGTTACGAGCACGTCATGCGTCTGTACCATCACGCGATAGCCGGGCGCTACCGCTTCTTCAGCTACGGCGACGCGATGCTGCTGGCACGCGCCTCAGCCGCCTGAGATCGCGGCGTCCGCGCCCGGGGGCTCGTCACCCACCACGCGATTGCGCCCCGTCTGCTTGGCGCGGTACAGGCACAGATCCGCGAGCGCCACAAGGCGCTCGGGCCCGCCCAGTTCGTCGGGCACCAGGGTCGCCACGCCGACACTCACGGTGACCACGCCCGCGACGTGCGAGCCCGCGTGAACGATGCCCAGATCCTGCACCGCCACGCGCAGCGCATCGGCCTTGCGCAGCGCTCCCGGCATATCGCACATGGGCAGCACGCACAGAAATTCCTCGCCCCCGTAGCGCGCCACCAGGTCGTGCGGGCGGCTCAGCCCGGCGCGCAGCGCCCCGGCCACGGCCGCCAGGCATTCGTCGCCTTTCTGGTGGCCATAGAGGTCGTTGAAGGACTTGAACAGGTCGATGTCTATCATCAGCACCGCCAGCGGCTGGCCGCTGCGCTGGCAGCGCCCCCACTCTGCCTTGAGCGTCAGATCGAGCTGGCGGCGATTGGCGATGCCCGTGAGGCCATCGATGAAGGCCATCTGCTGCAGTATTTCACTGCGGGCGTGCTGCTCGGTCTGGTCGGTGAAGGCCAGCAGGTAATGTCGGCCAAACACCATGCCGCTGATGGCCATGGTGCGCTGCCCGGCGGCGCGCGTCCACATGCGCACTTCACCTGAAGTGATTCTCCCGCCGCGATCGGACGCCTCGCGTTTGGAATTTTCCCAGGCGTCACGCATCTGCGCGCGGTAATCCTCGTCCGGGAAGACCTCGCGCCACCAGCGCTCGCGCGTGAGCACTTCGTCCGGGCCATAGCCGAAATATTCCTGAAAGGCGCGGTTGCGGTAATAAAAAAGCCCGTTCTCGTCCACCATGCACAGCGCCACCGGCATCTCGCGCATCAGGTGATCCAGCAGCTGCTGTGCCTCTTGCAGCTTCATGGCCTGCTCGCGCGCCTCGGTCACGTCCTGCACGTAGCCATGCCACAGCACCGCACCGCTCGACAGGCGCTGGGGCCTGGCCTGCGCGCGCACCCAACGCTCGGCGCGGCCCGGCACGTTCACCCGGTACTCGTGCGTCCACACCGTCATGTCGCGCGCGGAGTCGGCCAGTTTCTGCATGCCGACCGCAAGATCGTCGGCGTTGAAACGAGCGTACACCGCCTGCGCATCGCTGCACATCTGCTCGGGCGTCACGCCGTAGAGCGCGATCGCGCCCTTGCTCGCATACGGAAAATACTTGCGCCCGTCGGGCTCCACGCGCGACTGGTACAGCAGCCCGGGCACGTTTTCCACCAACAGGTCCAGGCGTTCGCGCAGCGCATGCTCCAGCGTGGCATCCCACAGGTAGCCTGCCCAAAGCGTCGAGCCATCGTCCATGCGCTTGGGATGAGACATGCCGCCCACCCAGCGTTCGGTGCCATCGGGCAGGTTGATGCGGTAGGCATGGCGCCAGGGCGTGAGGTTCTGCATCGACACCTGCAGGCTGCGCAGCAGCGCGGACACATCCTCGGGATGCACCCGCTTGAGAAGCTGGCCGGCGCTCTCCTGCAACTGCGCCGGCGTGAGGTCGAGCAGCTCGGCCACCTTGTCGGTGCAATACGGGAAGGTATCGTGGCCGCTCGCGTCGCGCCGGTACTCGAAGAGCACGCCCGGCACGCTTTGCGCCAGGTGCTCGAGGCGCATTTCCAGCGCATGGCGGCGGCTGATATCGACCAGGATGCCGGCAACGCGCAGTGGCCTGCCCTGCGCATCGCGCTCGACCGTGCGGCCGCGCAGCTCCACCCACTGGTAGCTGCCATCCTTTCGCCGCATGCGGTTCACGCTTTCAAAAGGCACATCTTCCGACTGCTGGTAGGTCTGCTGCACTCGCGCCACCACGGCGTCACGCTCGTCGGGATGCAGCCGACTCGCCCATTCATGCCAGCTCTCGCTGAAATCCTCATCGGCATAACCGAGCATGCGCTTGAAGGTGGACGAGTAATACATGCGGCGCGTGCGTGTGTCCCAGTCCCAGATGCCCATCTGCGCGGCCTGCAGCGCCGCCTCCCATCGCGTCTTGACGGTGTGCGCCTTCTGCCTGCGCCGCTGCTGCAGCGCCAGCCGCACGCTGCGGCGCTTGCGCACCCAGACGATGCCGCCCGCCGCGATGAATGCCGTGACGACGTAGATCAGGATCAGCGTCCACGCCAGGGTGCGCCAGCCGCGGAAAATTGCCTTCCCGGTGCGCGCCACGCCCAGCGTGATCGGGTGATCGAGGGCCAGTGCCGAGGTGTCCAGCGTCTGCAGCGCCACCACGAGTTGCGGCGCGTCGTCGTGAGCCGGAGTCTCCTGCACGCTGGCCGGCACGCCGCCGGCGCGGTGCTGCATCATCGCCAGACCCGGCACGGAGGGCTGCAGGATCGACCCGCCCCCGCCATCGCCATCGTCCAGCGCGATCAACAGGGTCTCTTCCCCGTAGAGCAGCCATGCCACCGCATCGGGCGCCACGCGCACCTGGTCAAACGTGCGCTGCAGCCGGCCCAGGTCCAGCACCGCGCAGACCACGCCAGAGAGCCACCCATCGGGCCCGATGATGGCGCGCGAGAGCACGAGCGAACGGCCCGCCAGACCCGTGGGGTCGGGCGGGCCGAGGTAAAGCGTGCGGGCCGACGGCGCGCGCTCGATCTGCTGGAAAAAAGACTCGCCCGCATGGGTGGATCCCGCCAGCGAGGCATCGCTGGCCACCAGCACCCTCCCCTGCGCGTCCAGCACCGCCTGCGCTCCGCCATGCAGGCGCGACTGCGAACGCACCTGGCGCGCCAGCCAGCCCTGGCCCGTGGCGGCCTCCTCGCGCGTGTGCGCGGGGGCATCGGCCAGCACCTCGAGCGCGCCGTTCACGGTGGCGATCTGGCGCGCCAGCGCCCGCGACAGGATGCGCGCCTGCTGAGCCAGCAGCACCTTCTCGCTCGACTCGACACGCCCTCGATCGAGCCACAGCACACACGCGAGCGCCGCGCCCACGAGCAGCCACACCAGCGCCAGCCAGCGCAGTTCGCCCGCGAGCGGACTCAAACGGCGGTCAGGAATGTCCGCCATGACGGGCTGGGAGTGAGGTAAGGGGCAATCACGGCCATCGCTTGATGCGTAACCGATTGCAATTTACCCGAACAGCTCTCCCAAAGCCAGTCCCGGAGAGTCCGCGCGCATCAATGTTTCCCCTATCAGAAAAGCGCCGATACCGGCTTCTTTCAGCGTCCGCACGTCGCCCCGCGTGACAATGCCCGATTCGGCCACGAGCAGGTGCCCGGGCGGCACCATGGCGCGCAGGGCGAGCGTGGTCTGCAGGCTGACCTCGAAGGTGCGCAGATTGCGGCTGTTGATGCCGATGAGCGGCGCCTGAAGGTGCAGCGCGCGTTCCATCTCCGTGGCGTCGTGCACTTCCAAGAGCACGGCCATGCCCAGCCCATGGGCCTGGGCCTGCATGTCCGCCATCTGGGCATCGTCCAGGCAGGCCGCGATGAGCAAAATGCAATCGGCCCCCATCGCGCGCGACTCGTCGATCTGCCAGGCATCGACCATGAAGTCCTTGCGCAGCACCGGCAGGGCGCAGGCCGCGCGCGCCTGCTGCAAAAACTCGGGTGCACCCTGGAAGAATTGCCGGTCGGTGAGCACCGAAAGACAGGCGGCGGCCAACGCGCCGTCGCCCTGCGCGTAACTTCGCGCCAGCGCCGCCGGGTCGAAGTCCGGGCGGATCACGCCCTTGCTCGGGCTCGCCTTCTTGATTTCGGCGATCACGGCGGCCTGCCCCGCGTCCATGCGCGCGCGCAGGCTGCCGACAAAGTCTCGCGCGGGCGGCGCGGCCACCGCCGCCGCGCGCATGGCCGCCGCCGGGGTGCGTTGCCGGCCCTCGGCCACCTCCTGCGCCTTCACCGCGCAGATGGTCTGCAGGATATCGGGCACGGCGCCCGCAGTGTCCGTCATGCCGCGCACCGCTGGGTGAAGGCGACGAATTCGTCCATCTTGGCGCGCGCGGCGCCGCTTTCCACGGCCTGGCGTGCGCGCCGCAGTCCATCGGCGATGTCCCCGGCCACACCGGCCGCATACAGCGCCGCGCCGGCGTTCAGGCAGACGATGTCGTGCGCCGGCCCGGTCTCGCCCGCCAGCACACCGAGCAGCATGGCCCTGGATTCCTCGGGTGTGTTCACCCGCACCGCGCGTGTGCCCGCCATGCGCAGGCCGAAGTCCTCGGGGTGGATTTCGTACTCGTGCACCACGCCGTCCTTGAGCTCGCCCACGCGCGTGCCCGCGCCGAGGCTGATTTCGTCCAGGCCATCGCGCCCGTAGACCACCAGCGCATGCTCGGCGCCCAGGCGCTGCAGCGCGCGCACCTGGATGCCCACCAGATCCTCATGGAACACGCCCATGAGGATGTTGGGCGCGCCCGCCGGGTTGGTGAGCGGCCCGAGGATGTTGAAGAGCGTGCGCACGCCCATCTCGCGGCGCACCGGCGCGACGTTCTTCATCGCCGGGTGGTGGTTGGGCGCGAACATGAAGCCGATGCCGACCTCGGCCACTGACCGCGCGATCTGCTCAGGCGTGAGATTGACGTTCACCCCGAGCTGCTCCATCACGTCGGCGCTGCCCGATGTGCTGGACACGCTGCGCCCGCCATGCTTGCTCACGCGGCCGCCCGCGGCCGCCACGACGAAGGTGGCGCAGGTGGAGATGTTGAAGGTGTTGGCGCCGTCGCCGCCCGTGCCCACGATGTCCACGAGGTGCTTCATATCGTGCACCTGCACCTTTTTGGAAAACTCGCGCATCACCTGCGCGGCCGCGGTGATCTCGCCTATCGTCTCCTTCTTCACGCGCAGGCCGGTGATGATGGCCGCGGTCATGACCGGCGACATCTCGCCGCTCATGATCATGCGCATGAGCTGCAGCATTTCGTCGTGGAAGATCTCGCGGTGCTCGATCGTGCGCTGCAGCGCCTCCTGGGGGGTGATGGTGTTCACGGTATTCCTTTATTGATAGCTTTCAGCGCTTTACAGATAAGCATTTCAGGCCGATTTATCTTGAAGTCTCAGGCGGTGCGCTGCTGCAGAAAATTGCGCAGCAGCGCATGGCCATGCTCGGTGAGGATGCTCTCGGGGTGAAACTGCACGCCCTCCACGGCCAGCGCCATGTGGCGCACGCCCTGGATTTCGCCGTCCTCGCTGGTGGCCGTCACCGTCAGGCACTCGGGCAGCGTGTCCCGCGCGATCGCGAGCGAGTGGTAGCGGTTCACGGTGAACTGGCGCGGCAGCCCGGTGAACACGCCCTTTTCATCGGTGGTGATGACGCTGGTCTTGCCGTGCATCTGCCGGCCCGCGCGCACCACGTCGCCGCCGAAGGCCTCGCCGATCGCCTGGTGGCCCAGGCACACGCCCAGCAGCGGGATCTTCCCGGCAAAGGCGCGGATGGCCTCGACCGAGATACCCGCCTCCTTGGGCGAGCACGGCCCGGGCGAGATCACCAGCCGCTCGGGCGCGCGCGCGGCGATGTCCTGCAGCGAGGTTTCGTCGTTGCGCACCACATCGACCTGCGCCCCCAACTCGCCAAAATACTGCACCAGGTTGAAGGTGAAACTGTCGTAGTTGTCGATCATCAGGAGTTTCATTCCAGCCCCTCCTCCACCAGTTCGGCCGCGCGCAGCAACGCACGCGCCTTGGCCTCGGTTTCCTTCCATTCGAGCTCGGGCACCGAATCGGCCACCACGCCGGCGGCGGCCTGCACGTAGAGCACGCCATCCTTGACGATGCCGGTGCGGATCGCGATCGCCACGTCCATGTCGCCCGCGTAGGAGAGATAGCCGCAGGCTCCGCCGTACAGGCCGCGCTTGGTCGGCTCCAGCCGGTCGATCAGCTCCATCGCATGCACCTTGGGCGCGCCCGTGAGCGTGCCCGCAGGGAAGGTCGCCTTGAGCACGTCCAGGCTGCTCATGCCTTCGTTGAGCAGGCCCTCGACATTGCTCACGATGTGCATCACATGGCTGTAGCGCTCGACCACGAAGGCCTCGGTCACCTTCACGCTGCCCACCCGGGCGATGCGCCCGATGTCGTTGCGCGCCAGGTCGATCAGCATCACGTGCTCGGCGCGCTCCTTGGGGTCGCTCACCAGCTCCTGCTCGGCCGCCTGGTCCCGTTCAGGCGTGTTGCCCCTGGGGCGCGTGCCCGCCAGCGGGCGTATCGTCACCTTCACGCCTTCGTCGGTGCGCTCCTGGCGCACCAGGATCTCGGGGCTCGCGCCCACGACCTGGAAGTCGCCGAAATCGTAGAAATACATGTAGGGCGAGGGATTGAGCGAACGCAGCGCGCGGTACAGCGACAGCGGCGACTGCGTGTAGCGCTTGTGGATGCGCTGGCCCACCTGCACCTGCATGAAGTCGCCCGCGGCGATCAGCTCCTTGGCGCGCTCGACGGCCGCGATGAAGTCGGACTTGGCAAAGCCGCGCTCGGCCGGATGGCTCTCGCTGCGCTCGAGGCGCGGCGCGCTCACCGAGTACTTGAGCTGATCCTTGAGCTCGCGCAGGCGCTTCTTGCCACGTGCATAGGCCTCGGGCTGCGTTGGATCGGCGTAGACGATGAGGTAGAGCCTGCCCGAGAGGTTGTCGATGACGGCCAGCTCCTCGCACTGCAGCAGCAGGATGTCCGGGCAGCCCAGTTCGTCGGGCGGGCAGGAATTCTCCAGCTTCTTCTCGATGTAGCGCACCGCGTCGTAGCCGAAATAGCCCGCGAGCCCGCCACAGAAACGCGGCAGCCCGGGGCGCAGCGCCACCTTGAAGCGCTTCTGGTATTCGGCGATCACGTCCAGCGGGTTGCCCGCCAGGGTCTCGGTCACCTGGCCATCGGTCACGATCTCGGTCTTCGCCGCCGCGCCAAAGCCGCTGGCGCGCAGGAAGGTTCTGGCCGGCAGGCCGATGAAGCTGTAGCGCCCGAAGCGCTCGCCGCCCACCACCGATTCGAGCAGAAAGCTGTTCCGACCCTGACCCGAGCCGCGGGCCAGCTTGAGGTAGAGCGACAGCGGGGTTTCCAGATCGGCAAAGGCTTCCGCGATCAAGGGGATGCGGTTGTAGCCTTCACCGGCGAGGCTCTTGAATTCAAGTTCAGTGATCACGGGGATCTCCCAGTTCCGGCGGCGTGTGCGGGTGAGCCGCCGGGTTCATCTCGTGAGGAAGCGCCTGCCCTCGTGCATGGGTCAGGCTGCGGGGCACCCTGGGTGGTGCCCGGGTGCGTTCAAGCGGTATGCATGCAGCTGCGCCAGGGCCAGGCTCCCCGGTCACTCAGACCTGCAACGAACGCGCGGTGGATGAACATGGGCGCCAGTGTAGCAAAGAGCGCCTGCAGAGATCGGGCGATGGTGCTACCTTCGTAAGTTCTCCCACCTGAAGAAAGCCCGCATGACCGCATCCGCACGCACCACCACCGCCCGCCGCCGCCTGATCGCCACCAGCGCGCTGCTTGCCACCGCCGGCGCACTCGCCCAGGGCAAGAGCGAGGGCGGGGACAAGGTGGTCTACCACATCGACGACTGGAGCACGCAGGCCACCAAGGGGCTGCGCAACGTACGCAACCACCTGGACGTGGCGCCCGAGACGAAGATCGTCGTCGTCACGCACGCCAACGGGATCGACTTCCTCATGGACGGCGCCAAGGACCCGAAGAACCCCAACATCGACTACGCCTCGCTCGTGAGCGCGCTCAAGGCGCGCGGCGTGCGCTTCGAGGTCTGCGAAATCACGCTGCGCAACCGCAAGATCGATAAGGACAAGTTCATCATGGACGCCGATTTCACGCCCTCGGGTGTGGTGCGCATCGGCCAGCTGCAAAGCCGCGAGCATTACGCCTACATCAAGCCCTGAAGCCACGCCAGGCAAGCGGCGCCCGCACCCGGCACTTGCCGGAATGCTTGCCAGAAAGGAGCGATTGCCGTAGTCTTTCACGCGACACTTCGTGAGAGGCTGCATCAATGGCCACCGCCCGCCCGCTCCATCGCCAGCGAGTCGAATCACCACCAGGTGCCGTTTCCCGCAGCCATGCAGGGCGACTGCTGTGCATGGCCGGTGCCTTGCTCGTGGCCGCCACCGCCTGGGCCTCTGGCGCCAGCGTGCCGATCGATCGTTTCGAGGTCAGCGGCAATACCCTGCTGCCCCAGGCCTGCGTCGATGAGGCGCTGGGCACGGCGGGCGCCGACATGGATGTCCCCGCCATGCAGGCCGCCGCGCAGCGCCTGCAGGACGCCTACCGTGCGGCGGGCTGGGGTGCCGTCGTCGTGCTGCTGCCCGAACAGCAGCCGGGCAGCCGTGTGCTGCATCTGCAGGTGGTCGAGGGCAGGGTGAGCCAGATCAGCACCGCGGGCCAGTACCGCTTCAGCCGCGACAACGTCCTGCGCAGCGTCCCCGCGCTGCAGCCGGGCCGCACGCCCAGTCTCCGGGACCTGGACCGCGAGCTGCTGCTGGCCAACACCAATCCCGCGAAATACAGCCGCGTGCTGCTGCAGCCGGGCTTCGACACCGGCGACGTGGAGGCGCTCGTCACCGTAGAGGAACGCCCGCTGCGGCCCTGGCGCATCGACCTCTCCAACACCGGCACGCCCGACACCGGCCGCTGGCGCCTGGCCGCGCAGTACCAGAACGCCAACGTCGCCGATCGCGACATGGTGCTGGGCGTGCGCGCGGAGACCGCGCCCGAACGCCCCTCGCGCGTCGCCGTGTTCAGCGGCACCCTGCGCGTGCCGCTGTACAGCGCGCACATGGCGCTGGAAGGCGCGCTGCTCGCGTCCAACACCCGGTCGAGCACCAACACCACGACGACGGGGGACATGCGTTTCGCCGGCGACGGCCTCTCGGCCGGCGTGCGCGCCATCTGGCTGCTGCCTGGCCTGAGCGAGAGCAAATCCCAGCTCTCGCTCGGCCTGGACGTGCGCCGCTACCGCACCGAATGCACGCCGGGCGATCCGGGGCAGGCCGGCTGCGGCCCCACGGGCAACAACACCCAGCATGCCCTGCCCCTGGCGCTGGGTTACACGCTCTACCGGCCGGATTCGTACATGCTCAACATCCAGTGGGTACACAACCTGCCCTGGGGCAGCGCCGGGCGCGACAGTGATTACGCCGCCAACCGGGCGGGCGCCGACAGCCGCTACCAGCTGCTGCGCCTGAATGCCCAGGTGCTGGGGCGCCTCTCGCCTCACTGGCAGCTCAAGTGGCGTCTGGACGGACAGGTCGCGCCCCACGCGCTCATCACGGCCGAGCAGATCGGCGTGGCCGGCAGCGCCACCGTGCGCGGTTACGAAGAACGTGCGCTGGTGGGCGACTCGGGCGCTTCCACATCGCTGGAGCTCAGCACCCGGCTGGACACGCTGCTGGGCCAACCCGTGTCGGACGCCTGGCCGACGCTGTCCTTCTTCGCGGACGCGGGCCGCGTCTCCAACCACCTGGGCAGCCCGTGCCGCCCCGGACACAGCAGCTGCACGCTGTGGTCGGCGGGCATCGGCGCCTCCTGGGCCGTGGGCAACCGCTTCTTCCTGCGCATCGATGCCGCGCGTGCAGGTACGCAGGTGCAGGAGACCCGGCGCGGCGACTGGAAGCTGCACCTGGGCCTGACGGCGCAGTTCTGATCGCCGCCCGCGCACAACCCCGTCCGTCAGAGGCCGTCATGAACTCCAGCCACACCCCGAAGCGCACCCAATGGACCGCGATCTGCCTCCTGCTCGGCACCCTGCAGGCGGGTCTGCCCCCGCACGGCGCTCAGGCACAGAGCGTGATGCTGCCGCCCAGGCCCTCGCCCTCTCCAACACCTGCGCCCACGCCCGCACCCACGCCAATACCCATACCGGCACCAGCACCAGCGCCCGTCCCTCCGCCAGCACCTGCACCAACGCCCACGCCTCCCCCAGTACCCACGCCTGCACCCGTTCCCCCACCTCCACCCACACCGGGTCCGCGGGCCGGTGACAGCCAAGATCTCTGGTCCGACTGGGAGCGCGGTTCGCAACGCATCAACCGCCCCGCCACCGCAAACGGTTCGACCACCATCGTGGACATGGTCGCGCCGACGCCAGCCAAAGCCGATGGCACGACGCACTGGGAGCCCTCGGGCTTTCTGTCTCCCCAGCCCGATGGCACGAACTACCTGCGCGTGCTGCCGCTCGCCCAGCTGCCGCCCGCGGCGCGCAACCAGCTGCTGCGCGAACGCAGCCAGTTCATGGCCGCGCTTCTGGCCCCCGCGGTCAACCAGCTCAGGGCCGATCCGCGCAGGGCCGACGCCCCCGGGTGCGACACGGCCGGCCCCGGCTGCCTGCTGCGCCGCCAGACCCACGCGGTCTCGCCGCTGCGGCCCGCGCGGCACACGGCGCTTTTCATCGGTCTGGACCGGTATCAGGATGCACGCATCCCGCAACTGACCAACCCGACTTCGGACGCTCAGGCCATCGCCGCCGTGCTGGGGCAGCGCATGGGCTACGAGGCGCGGGTCCTGCCCAACGCCAGCAAGGCGCAGGTGCTGAACGAGCTCAACCGCCTGATCGAGGAATCCGGCCCGAACGACAGCGTGGCCCTGTATTTCGCCGGGCACGGCACCGTGGTCCAGGAGACGGGCGAGGGCTACTGGCTGCCCTCGGATGCGCGCGCCGACGACTCTTCGGGCTGGCTCTCGAACGCCGACATCAACCGGGCGCTCTCGGCCATCGCCAGCCGGCAGATCGCCGTGTTCGCCGACAGCTGCTACTCGGGCACGCTGGCGCAAGGCGATGCACTGCTCGGCGCCGGGGCCGAGACGCCGCCCGACGTGGAGCAGATGCGCCGCATGCGCGCCGTGGTCGTGATGGCCTCGGGCGGCAACGAGCCCGTGGCCGATGGCGGGCGCGCGGGCCACTCGGTTTTCGCCTGGAGCCTGATGCGACAGATCGATCAGGTCCGCGACTGGGTGCCCGCCGCGCGCGTGTTCGGCGCCGTGCGCGCCGACGTGGCCAGGGATCTGCCGCAAACGCCGGTCTACGGCATCGCGCAGGCCGCCGGACACGAAGAAGGAGCCGACTTCCTGTTCCGGGGCAACGCGCCCACCAGGCAGTAAGGCGACGCTGCACAAGTCCCCGCGATGCGGCGCGCCCTGCACAGGGAAGGGTGCGACGCATGCGAGGGACCTGTCCGGCGCCACCGGCAACAGGCCCTACAGTGACGGCCGCAAATGCCGATACTCCCCCGGCGGCGAAGACCTTCGCCCGCGCAACCCACTCGCCCCAACGGTTACTCATGTCTTTCATCCATCGTTTCAGTGTCTCGCGCCGCCTGGTGGCGCTCGTGATCCTGGCCTTTGCCGGGCTGCTGGTCGTCAGCAGCGTGCTCACGGTGTCCGAACGCTCGCTGCTGCTGCGCGAACGCAGCGCCGCCGTGCGCCAGAGCGTCGAGGTGGCCTACGGGATCATCCAGCACCTGCACGACGAGGCGAGCAAGGGCCGGCTCACAGAAGCCCAGGCGCGCCAGCAGGCGATCGATACGCTGCGCGTGCTGCGCTACAGCGGCAATGAATACTTCTTCGTGACCGACATGCATCCAACGACGGTCCTGCATCCGATCAGCCCCAAGCTCGAAGGGCAGGACATGACAGGGGTGAAAGACCCCGACGGCAAGCATCTCTTCGTCGAATTCGTCAACACGGTCAAGAAGAACGGCGAGGGCTACGTCGACTACCTCTGGCCCAAGCCCGGCAGCGCCAAGCCGGTGCCCAAGGTCTCCTACGTCAAGGGTTTCGCGCCCTGGGGCTGGATCGTGGGCTCGGGTGTGTACGTGGACAACGTGCAGGCCACGTTCATGCAGCGCATCGCGCAGGCCGCGATCATCGTGGCGCTGATGGCGCTGGTGCTGCTGGCCTTCGGCTGGGCCATCTCGCGCAGCATCCTGCGTCAGCTCGGCGGCGAGCCCACCGAGCTCAACACGATCACGCACAGAATGTCCCAGGGCGATCTGGCTGTGGACATTCCGACCGCCGCGGCCGACAGCGTGATGGGCGGCGTGCGCGCCATGCGCGACTCGGTGGCGCGCATCGTCGAGCAGGTGCGCACGGGCTCGGAGAGCGTGGCCACGGCCAGCGCCGAGATCGCGCAGGGCAACCAGGACCTGTCGGCGCGCACCGAAAGCCAGGCCGGCGCGCTGGAACAAACCGCCGCCTCGATGGAAGAACTGTCGTCCACCGTGCGCCAAAATGCCGACAACGCCCAGCAGGCCAACCAGCTGGCCATGAGCGCGAGCACCATCGCCGCGCAAGGCGGCACCGTCGTATCGGACGTGGTGCAGACCATGCACGGCATCAGCGAGGCCAGCAAGAAGATTGCCGACATCATCCAGGTGATCGACGGCATCGCGTTCCAGACCAACATCCTGGCGCTGAACGCCGCCGTCGAAGCCGCGCGCGCCGGAGAGCAGGGGCGCGGCTTCGCCGTGGTGGCTGGGGAGGTGCGGGCGCTCGCGGGGCGCAGCGCCGAAGCGGCCAAGGAAATCAAGAGCCTGATCGGCGACAGCGTGGCCCGGGTGCAGGCGGGTGTGCAGCAGGTGGAGCAGGCGGGCCACACCATGGCCGAGGTGGTCGGCTCCATCCAGCGCGTGACCGACATCATGGGCGAGATCAGCGCGGCCAGCCGCGAGCAGAGCCAGGGCGTGGGCCAGGTGGGCGAAGCCGTCACGCAGATGGATCAGGCGACGCAGCAGAACGCCGCGCTGGTCGAGGAAATGTCGGCGGCCGCAAGCAGCCTGAACCAGCAGGCGCGCGACCTGGTGCAGGCCGTGGCGGTGTTTCGCACCGGCGCCACCGCTGCGCAGCTGCGCTGACGCCGCTCAGCCGCCCGTCAGCTGCGTCAGGCGATCCACGTAGCCATCGGCCGGCACCTCGCGCACCGGCCGGCCGTGGTTGTACCCGTAGGTGACGAGCACCACGGGGCAGCCCGCAGCGCGCGCGGCCTGCGCGTCGTTGCTGGAGTCGCCGAGCATCAGGGTGCGGCCCGGCGCGGTTCCGAGCCACTCGCAGGCCTTGAGCAGCGGCAAGGGGTCGGGCTTCTTGCGTGCGAAGCTGTCGCCGCCGAAGACCGCCTCGAAACAGCCATCGAGCCCCTTGCCGCGCAGCAGTGCCAGCGCATGCGCGCGCGGCTTGTTGGTCAGGCAGACCAGGCGCAGGCCCGATTGCCGCAGGCACTGCAAACCCTGGGCGACGTCCGGATAGACCGTGGCATGCTGGCCGTTGATGGCCTCGTAATGGCGCTGGTAGCGCGTCCAGGCGTCGGCGTACAGCGCATCCGGATCGGCGCCGGCCCGCCCGTCGGGGACCTGGGCACAGGCCCAATCCAATACCGAATGCAACAAGTGCTCCGAACCTTTTCCGACGCGCAGCGCGATTTCGCCCGCCGCGACGGCGGGCAGATGCAGGTCGGCCAGCGTGCGGTTGATCGCCGAGCAGAAATCGCCCAGGGTATCGACCAGCGTGCCGTCGAGGTCCGACATCACGGCATCGATGCGTTGCGCGAGCGCGTCCGGATGCCGAACCGCAATAGGCGTCAATTCCGTTTCATTCATTTACATTCATCTCGACAAAAATACGTCGTTACGCATCCAACTGGCAGCTCGCACCCGTTTGTTGCGGTGCATAAGGAGGATTTTGATCATGCTGTCGTCACGTTTTTCACTTCTGGCCTCGGCCACCCTGCCGCTTGCGGTGCTGCTCTACGGCGTCCCGGCGCATGCCGCGACGGCGAATGCCGCCGCTTCCTGCGCCAGCGTGCCCGCCGAAAGCCGCGCCGCCTGTGTGCGCGAGGTGGGCGCGGCCGCACAGGCCGCGCGCGCGGGCCAGCTCACCAGCGACGACGCCGCGACCTATGAGCGCAACGCCCTCGCCCGCTGCTCGGTCTTCAAGAACCCGCAGGACAAGTCCGACTGCATCAAGCGCATGGGACCGCGGGCCAGCTTGAGCGGCTCGGTCGAGGGCGGCGGCATCCTGCGCCAGGAAACGGACACCTACATCGTCAAGTGAATGACGCGCGAGCGCCGCGCATGCCGTGCGGCGCTCACCCGGCCAGACGCGCGCGCATGGCGTCGATGACGGCCTTGTAGTCCGTCTGGCCGAAGATCGCGCTGCCAGCCACGAAGGTATCGGCCCCCGCATCCGCCACGGCGCGGATGTTGGCGGCCTTGATGCCGCCATCGACTTCCAGGCGGATGTCGCGGCCGCACGCCTCGATTCGCCGCCTGGCCTCCTGCGTCTTGCGCAAGGCGCTGTCGATGAAGCTTTGTCCACCGAACCCCGGGTTCACGCTCATAATGAGAACGAGGTCGATGTCCTCGATCACCCAGTCCAGCACATCAAGCGGCGTCGCCGGATTGAACGCCAGACCCGCCCGGCAGCCCGCGGCCCGGATGGCCTGGATGCTGCGGTGCACATGCGCGGTGGCGTCAGGGTGAAAGGTGACGACGCTGGCGCCCGCCTGGGCAAAGGCCGCGGCCAACGCATCCACGGGCTGCACCATGAGATGCACGTCGATCGGCACCGGCGTGCCGTCGCCCCGCACGGCGTGGGGCTTGAGCGCCTGGCACACCATGGGGCCGAAGGTGAGATTGGGGACGTAATGGTTGTCCATCACGTCAAAATGAATCCAGTCGGCCCCGGCGGCGACGACGTTTTTCACCTCTTCGCCCAGACGGGCGAAGTCGGCCGAGAGGATGGACGGGGCGATGCGGTAGGTGCGGCTCATGGGCGCCGATTGTCGCAGCCGCCACGGCTCGCGGTATTCTTGTCTTGCGCAGACTGAAGGATTGCCGATGCAAGGATGGATGGATATCTGGGTCCAGTGGGCGGCCCTGCTGGCCGTCGCCGCGGCGGTGGGCTACCTGGTGCAGCGCCGCGCCGGCCTGCCCAAGGTGGTCGGCTACACGCTCGTGGGCACCGTGGTGGGCTTGCTGGGCTTTGGCGGCACGGTGTGGCCGCTGACCGGCACGGGGCTCTTTCTCATGGAGTTTGCCGTGGGTCTGGTGCTGTTCGAGTGCGGCGGCCGCCTGCCGCTGCGCTGGCTCGCGCGCAACCCCATGGTGCTGGTGCAAAGCGTGGCCGAATCGCTGCTGACGTGGCTCGCGGTGTACTCGGTGATGCGCTGGCTCGGGGTGGCGGCGCAGCCGGCCGGCCTGCTGGCGCTGGTGGCCACCGCAGCCTCGCCCACCGTGCTCGTGCGCGTGGTGGCCGATACGCGCGCGGCGGGCCCGGTCACCGAGCGCGCCATCGTTCTGTCCACGCTCTCGTCGCTGTACGTGCTGGCGCTGGGCGCGGCGGGCGCGCAGCTGCTCGTGCTGCCCGGGGGCGGCACGCCGCAGGCGTGGGAGGCGGTTCTGAAAGAGCTCGTCACCACCGTCGGCATGGGCGCCGCGCTCGCGCTGGCCTTGCGCCTGATGCTGCGCCTCATGAGCCCGCTGAGCGAGAACACCGCCATCGTGGTGCTGGGGCTGATCGCCACCACCACGGCGCTGGCCGCGCACGTGGGTGGCTCGCCGCCGCTGGCGGCGCTGCTCGCGGGCGTGCTGCTCAAGCACTTCTACCCCCGCCCCTGGGCCTGGCCGCGGCAGGCCAGCTCGGCCTCCACGCTGCTGGCGATTTTGATGTTCGTGCTCGTCTCCACCGTGGCCGCGCAGTCGCCGTGGAACGTGGCCGTCGCCGGCAGCGTACTGGCGCTGGCGGCGGTGCGCCTGGCGGCCAAGGCAATGGGCGTGGGGCTGGCCAGCCCCGGCAGCGGCGCGAGCTGGCGCCAGGCGCTGTGGACGGGCGGGGCAATGACACCGATGTCCGGTGTGGCGCTGCTCGTGGCCTCGGGCTTCATGGTGGCCTCGCCGGAGACGGGCACGCTCATCGCGCAGATCGCGCTGCCCGCCATTTTGCTCATGGAGGTGCTGGGCGCGGTCATCACGACGTTCGCGCTCTACGGCGCGGGTGAGAGTCTCAAGCCCTGGACGCCGCAAATGCGCGAGCGCGCCATCGAACGCGAGAGGGATGCGCCATGAGCCTGGAAGCCTTTCATGACTCCGAACCGCTGACGCTGGGCGTGGAGCTGGAGCTGCAGCTCGTGAACACGCACGACTACGACCTCGCGCCCTACGCCGAAGACATGCTGCGCCTGATGAGAAAAGAGCTGCTCCCCGGCTCGGTCGTGCCGGAGATGACCAGCGGCATGATCGAGGTCTCGACCGACGTGTGCCGCAGCAGCGCCGAGGTGTTGAGCCAGCTCACGCAGATCCGCGATGCGCTCGTGAAAAGCGCCGACAAGCTCAACATCGCCGTGACCGGCGGCGGCACACACCCGTTCCAGCAATGGCACGAGCGGCGCATCTATGACAAGCCGCGTTTTCAGGAGCTGTCGCAGCTGTACGGCTATCTGTCCAAGCAGTTCACGATCTTCGGCCAGCACGTGCACGTGGGCTGCCCCGATGCCGATGCGGCGCTCCTGATGCTGCACCGCCTGAGCCGCTACATCCCGCACTTCATCGCGCTCTCGGCCTCCAGCCCCTACGTGCAGGGGCACGACACGCAGTTCGATTCGGCGCGGCTCAATTCCGTGTTCGCCTTCCCGCTGTCGGGGCGCGCACCCTGCGTGCTGACCTGGGCCGAGTTCGAGGACTATTTCGACAAGATGACGGGCACGGGCGTGGTCAGGAGCATGAAGGATTTCTACTGGGACATCCGCCCCAAGCCGGGTTTCGGCACGGTGGAGGTCCGCGTGTTCGACACGCCGCTCACCATCGAGCGCGCGGCGGCGCTGGCGGGCTACGTGCAGTCGCTCGCCGCCTGGTTCCTCGCCGAGCAGCCGTTCATGCCGCGGGAGGACGACTACCTCGTCTACACCTACAACCGCTTCCAGGCCTGCCGCTTCGGGCTGGAGGCCGAATACGTCGAGCCCGTCACCGGCGAGCACCTGCCGCTGCGCGAGCACATCCTGCGCACGATCGCGCGCATCGCGCCCTTCGGCGAGGCGCATGGCGCCGCAGGGGCGCTCAGCCTGCTGCGCGGCGAAACCCAGGCCGAGCGCAACGACGCACGCTGGCTGCGCGAGCTCATGGGGCGCGAGCAGCTGCTCGCCGAAGTCACGCGCCAGGCGGCGCAGCGCTTTCGCGGCAGACCATGAGACACCCCCCTGAGTCGCTTCGCGCCTTTCCCCCGCTCTCGCTTCGCTGCGCTGCGCGGGCAGGGGGACGCCAACAGCGCGGCGGGGCGGCCCTTGCGCGGTGGCCCGCGTCCAACACCCGCCAGCAGCACAGGCCATGGATGGGCGAACATGGGTGAATTCGATCTCATCGCGCGCTACTTCACGCGCCCGCCCAGGCGCGCCGCGCTGGGGGTGGGCGACGACTGCGCGCTCCTCACGCCGCGGCCCGGCATGCAACTGGCCGTCTCGTGCGACATGCTCGTGCAGGGGCAGCATTTTTTCGCGGATACCGACCCCGGGCGCCTCGGGCACAAGGCGCTCGCGGTGAATCTTTCAGACCTGGCGGCCTGCGGCGCACGGCCGCTCGCGTTCACGCTGGCGCTGGCGCTGCCGCGCGCCGATGACGCCTGGCTGGCCGCCTTCGCGCGCGGGCTGATGGCGCTGGCCGACCTGCACGACTGCGAGCTGATCGGCGGCGACACCACGCAGGGGCCGCTCAACATCTGCATCACTGTTTTTGGCGAGGTGGCGCACGGTGACGCGCTCAAGCGCAGCGGCGCACGCCCCGGCGACGAGATCTGGGTAAGCGGCGCGCCGGGTCAGGCCCGCCTGGCGCTCGGCGCGCTGCGCGGCGAATGGCCGCTGCCCGACGCCGTCATGCGGATTGTCCGGCAGCGGCTGGAGCAGCCCACGCCGCGCGTGGCGCTGGGCCTGGCGCTGCGCGGCATCGCCACGAGCGCGATCGACGTGAGTGACGGGCTGCTCGGCGACCTCGCGCACATCCTGCGGGCCTCGGGCGCGGGCGCCACCCTCGAAGGCGACAAAGCAACTTATTTGATAGCTTCAAGCGCTTATACAGCAAGCGATAGGGCCTGTTTTGACATAAGACTCCTGACGCACACCCTGGCGCAGCGCAGGCAATGCGCGCTTGCCGGGGGTGACGATTACGAGCTCGTCTTCACCGCCCCCGCAGCGCGACACGCGGCCGTGCTGGCGGCGGCAGCCCGAGCCGACACGCGCGTGACCCGCGTCGGCCGCGTCGATGCCGCGCCGGGTCTGCGCGTGCTGGATGCGCACGGCCAGACGCTGACCGAGCGTTTCGCATCTTTCGACCACTTTGCCTGAACGAGAGCACGCTCAGGCACACTAGCGCTCATGCGACATTCCCCCTTCATCGCCCTGGCAAGCGCCCTGCTGCTGGCACCTGCGTGGGCGCAATCGACGGCGCCGGCGGATGTCTCTCGGATCGACGCCGTCACGCTCTACCCCGGCAGTGCCGTGGTCGAGCGCGTGCTGAGTCTGCCCCGGGGGGCCACGCGCGCGGTCTTCGGCTGCCTGCCCGCGCAGCTCGACGCGCGCAGCCTGCAGCTGTCCAGCCCCGGCGAGGTGCGCCTGGGCGAAGTGAACGTGCAGATCGTCGATCGCCAGGTCGCGAGCGGCTGCGCCAGCGCGCTCGACGGGCGCCTGCGCGGCGCCGAGGACGACGTGGCCGGCGCGCGCGCCGAGGCCGAGGCGCTGGAGCTGGCGCAGACCTGGCTCAAGACGCAAGCGCACAACGCACCCGCCGCCACCCGGGAGAGCCTGGCACCGGCGCACATCGCCGCGACGCTGGAGGCGCTGCGCCGCTCCGCGCAGGACACGCTGACCCGCCTGCACCAGGCGCGGCGCACGCTGCAGGAGCGCGAGCTCGCGCTCAGGCGCCTGCAGGCCGAACAGGGCAGCGTGCAGGCGTCCAAGGTGGCGATGGTGCGCGTGACACTCGCCGCCCCCGCGCCGACCGAGCTGCGCCTGACCTACCAGGTGCGCGGCCCGAGCTGGGGGCCAAGCTACCGCGCGCGCCTGGATACCCGCACGGCGCAGCTGCAGCTGGAGCGCCTCGCGCTCGTGACGCAGTCCACGGGAGAGGACTGGAGCGGCGTGCGGCTCACGCTCTCCACCGGCCAGCCCCTGGCCGCCACGCAGGGTCCGCTGCCCCGGCCCTGGACCCTGGACGTGCCGCCGCCCGAGCCCGCGCCCATGGCCGGCAAGGCGCGCGGCAACGCGGCCGCACTCATGGCGGCGCCCGCGCCAGCCGCAGCGCCCGCCCCCGTGGCCGAAACCGAGGCCATGCCCAGCTTCGACGTGGTCGCCACCGAAGGCGCCTACGCCACGCAATTTGCCGTGCCCCAGCACGTGAACGTGCCTTCGGGCGGCGAGCACGTGACGCTGTCGCTGGGCAGCCAGAACGTCGCCACGACACTGCTCGCGCGCACCGCCCCGGCGCTCGAACCCCAGGCCTGGCTGGTCGCGCTGCTGCCCCCGCTTTCGGGCAGCTGGCCCGCCGGGCCGATCGCGCTGGAGCGCGACGGCGCGAGCGTGGGCCAGTCGCGCTTCGATCCGCAGACGAGCGATTTCGCGCGCACGGGCCTGGCCTTCGGGCGCGATGAGCGGATCATCGTGAGCACCGATCCGGTCAAGGAATTCACCGAAAACGCGGGCTTCACCGGCACGCGCACCGAGCGCACGCTGCAGCAGGGCTACACGATGGAAAACCGCCACGCGCAGCCCGTGACCGTGCAGGTGCTCGATGCCGCGCCGGTTTCGAGGAACGAAGCCATCACCGTGCAATCGAGCTACGAGCCCACACCGCAGGACATGGCCTGGGGCGGGCAGGGAGGCACCATCGCCTGGCAGCAGGAGCTGGCGGCGGGCGCGAGCGCCCGCTTCTCCGCGCGCCACGTGATCAGCCACGACAGGGACGTGCGCGTGCGCGAACGCCGTTGAGCCCGGCCATGCCCAGCGCCACCCTTGCCGTCATGCGCCCCAGCCTGCGCTTCATGCTCGCGCACCCCGCGCACCTGATCGCGCTGGGCTTCGGCAGCGGCCTCTCGCCCATCGCGCCCGGCACCGCGGGCACGCTCTGGGGCTGGCTCGCATTCACCGTGGCGTGGCACTGGCTCACGCCGCTGCAGATCGGCCTGGCACTGCTGGCGGCGCTGCCCGTGGGCTGGTGGGCCTGCACGCTCACGGCGCGCCATCTGGGCGTGGCCGACCCCGGCGCCGTGGTCTGGGACGAGGTGGTGGCGATCTGGCTCATCCTGTGGCTCGTGATGCCCGCGGGCTGGCTGGGGCAGTGCGTGGCGTTTGCGCTGTTTCGCTTCTTCGACGCCGTCAAGCGCGGACCGGTGGGCTGGGCCGATGCGCGCTTCAAGGGCCTGGGCTGGCGCGGGGGCTTCGGCATCCTGTTCGACGACCTCGTCGCGGCGCTGTGCACGCTGATGGTCATCGCACTCTGGCGCTTCATCGCGGGGTAGGCCATGGCGCTCTCAAATACGGAGCTGCCAACGCTTGACGGACAAGCGCTGGAGTCCGTTTTGACTCAAATTTCCAGCCGGCTGCTGGCGCGCCGCGAAATGCTCGCCACGGCCGAAAGCTGCACCGGCGGGCTGATCTCGGCCGCCTGCACCGCGCTCGCCGGGTCCAGCCTGTGGTTCGAGCGCGGCTTCGTCACCTACTCCAACGCCGCCAAGACCGAACTGCTGGGCGTGCCCGCGCCGCTCATCGAAACGCATGGCGCGGTGAGCGAGCCCGTGGCGCGCGCGATGGCCGAAGGCGCCATTGCCCGCTCACACGCGCAGGCCAGCGTGTCGGTGACGGGCGTGGCCGGCCCCGGCGGCGCCAGCCCCGGCAAGCCGGTGGGCACGGTCTGGTTCGGCTGGTGCGTGGCCGGGCAGACGCACAGCGAGGCGCGGCATTTCGCCGGAGACCGCGCGCAGGTGCGCGCCGCCACCGTGCAGCACGCGCTCACGCGGCTGCTGGCGCTGCTGGCCTGAACCGAACGCGCCCGCCCCGCCGCGGCGCATCCAGCGGCCCGCCGGCATGAAACCCCAACGGTCACGCGGATGGTCGGCGCACCGCGTCGCGGCCGGGCCCGGCCGTCTTATGATCGGCGCGCCCCACGCCATGGCCGACCTGCAACCCGATTACGCCGCCTTCCTCGCACAGCATCTGCCCACTCAGAGCGGGCCGCTGGCGTGCTACAGGCTGGGCGACGGCCACGTCTGGCTCTGGCGCGCCGGCGCATTCGGCCACCCTTTGCAACGGCGCCTGCTGGCGCTCGTGGCGCGGCTGTCGCACACGCCGGCACTGCGCCTGCCGCCCGCCGCCGACGTCGCGACACAACGACAAGGCCTGCAGGCCCTGGACGCCCACGGCCTGCGCGCGGCGCAGGTGCTTGCGAGCCACGACGACGGCCTGCTGCTGCGCGATCCGGGCAGCGGCTCGCACACCCCCACCACGCTGGAGGACGCGCTGCACGCGGCCGACTCCGACGGGGCTGACGCACTGCTCACGCTCTGGCGGCAGGGGCTGGCCCTGATCGACGCCGCGCACGCGGCCGGCCTGAGCCTGCGCGGCGCGCTGGCAAGCGACCTGAGGGTCTGCGCCGACCAAGGGCTTGCCTGCACCGGCGTGGACGGCGCGGGCGCCAACGCCTTGCCCCTGGAGCTGCGCCAGGTGCGCGACGCGCTGGGCTACCTCTGGTCCACCGCGGGTTGCCTGCACCTGGCGGGGCAGCGCGAAGCGGCGCGACCCCTCTGGGATGCCTGGGTGGCAAGCCCCGTGCGCGGCCACGCCTTTCGCACCGCACTGACGCAGCACCTGTCGCGCCTGAGCTGGCTGCGCTACCTGCCGCCGGACAGCCGCTGGGGCAGCGCCACCTACCAGATGCGCGCCGCCTACGAGCAGGCGACCCGGCCCCGCTACGGGGAAGCACCCGCAGCCAAGCCATTGTGAAACCGGCCCCTAGTCGGCCCAGGAGAACCCCCCGTGAACACCGTCCATATCGTCGCCTCGCTGGCCGTGCTCGAATACCTTGCCTTCACCGTGCTCGTGGGCCGTGCCCGCATGAAGAGCCACGTGATGGCGCCCAGCACCACGGGCGATGAGGCCTTCAACCGCGCGTTTCGCGTGCAGCAGAACACGCTGGAGCAGATCGTCGCCTTCCTGCCGGTGCTCCTGATCGCCGGCCTCTACTGGCCGCAGGCGGTGGTGGCCGGCATCGGCGCGGTCTGGCTCGCCGGCCGCCTGCTCTACCGCCAGCAGTACGTGAAGAACCCCGCCAGCCGCGCGCCCGGCTTCGCTCTCACGCTGCTGCCCACCGTGGTGCTCACGCTCATGGTGCTGGCGGGCGCGCTCCTCAAGGCCTGAGGCATCAGTCCAGGGCGGCGGCCAGCGCCGCCGCAAGGCGCTCGGCATAGTCCGCCGCGCTGACGAAAGCCGGCGCCAGCTCGCGGCACGAGACGGTGCGCCCGCGCATCGCCTGCGCATCCTCGGCATGGCCGAGGGCCGCGCACAGCAGGGGCCAGTCGGGCGTTTGCACGAGCGTACCCGCCACCAGCAGCATGCCATGGCGCTGGCGGCGCTGCGCCAAACCCACGAGCTTGCGCCCGCGCCCGCGATCGACCACCTCCCACGCACCCAGGCTGCCATAACACGACCAGGCGATCTTCGGCCCCAGGCGGGCATCCATCCCCGGCACCTCGGCGGGCGGCACGCCTGCGGCCTCGACCCCCAGAGGGGCCAGCAGGCGCACGTACAGCTCGGCCAGCGGCTGGTAGCTGTCGTTGATGCGCGGTGCGACCCAGGGGTGCGAGAGCGGCACCACGACCGAGCTGCTCACCATCCACGGTCCGGTGAGCACGGCGCCACCGCCCGAGGCACGCACCAGCGCCGGGATCTGCGGCGCGCGCGTCTGCAGTGCGGCAAGTTCGCTGCGCTGCGAGCAGCCCAGCACCACTGCGGGCGCCTCGTAGGTCCAGACGGCAAAGCGCGGCGCCGTCACCGGCTCGGCCAGTTGCTGCGCGTTCCAGGCTTGTTCTTCTTCAGCGGTCGAGGGCATGCAGGGCTCGTCAGGGAAAAACGCTAGGGTAGCAGCGCTGCACCGGCCGGGCGGCTGTCGCACAATCGCCGTCATGCATCTGTCCAGCCCTACCCCGTTTCCGGCCAATCGCCCGCGCCGCATGCGCCGCGATGCGTTCTCGCGCAACCTCATGCGCGAGTCGCGCCTGTCGAGCCACGACTTCATCTACCCGGTGTTCGTGCACGAAGGCGAGAAACGCCGCGAGAGCGTGCCCTCCATGCCCGGCGTCGATCGCCTGAGCCTCGATCTGCTGCTGCCCGTGGCCGAGGAATGCGTCAAGCTCGACATCCCCGTGCTCGCGCTCTTTCCCGCGATCGACGGCGCACTCAAGACCCCCAACGGCAAGGAAGCGGCCAACCCGGACGGCCTGATCCCCCGCGTGGTGCGCGCGCTGAAGAAGGAATTCCCGCAGCTGGGCGTGATGACCGACGTGGCGCTCGACCCCTACACCAGCCACGGGCAGGACGGCGTGCTCGACGACACCGGCTACATCCTGAACGACGAAACGGTGGAAATCCTGGTGCAGCAGGCGCTGGCGCACGCGCACGCGGGCGTGGACATCGTCGCGCCCAGCGACATGATGGACGGGCGCATAGGCGCGGTGCGCCGTGCGCTCGAAGCCCAGCACCTGATCCACACCCGCATCATGGCCTACAGCGCCAAGTACGCGAGCAGCTTCTACGGGCCGTTCCGCGATGCCGTGGGCACGCGCGGGGCGCTGGGCAAGGCCGACAAGAACGTCTACCAGATGGACCCGGGCAACAGCGACGAGGCGCTGCGCGAGGTGGCGCTGGATATCGCCGAGGGCGCGGACATGGTGATGGTCAAGCCCGGCATGCCCTACCTGGACGTGCTGCGCCGAGTCAAGGATGAATTTCGCATGCCGACCTTCGTCTATCAGGTCAGCGGCGAGTACGCGATGCTCAAGGCAGCTAGCGCCAACGGCTGGCTCGACCACGACGCGGTAATGATGGAAGCGCTGCTGGCGTTCAAGCGCGCCGGAGCCGACGGCATCCTGACCTACTTCTCGCTGGATGCGGCGCGCCTGCTGGCACGCACCTGAGCCGCGCGCAATACACTCACAAACGATGTGCCTTTAGGTTGGCTTCAATAGACTACGGGTTTTTACTGATTCCCAACTCGACAGCAACGTCGATGCACGCGTTCTCGTTTTTCTGTCAGCCCAAAAAAAGGAAGCTCCCGTGAGCAACGATTCCTCTCCCAGTACGCCCCCGGATACCTGGTCGGCGCTCTCCACCGCCGCGCTGCGCGTGGCCTTCGGCATCATCTGGATCGTCAATGCCGCGTTCACCTGGATGCCCGGCTTCTCGTCCAACTACGCGGGCTACCTGCGCAACGCCGCCGACGGCCAGCCCGCCTGGTCGGCCTGGTGGTTCAACCTCTGGATCGCGATTGTCGAGCCGCACGCGGACACCTTCCTCTGGCTCACGCGCATCGCCACCACGCTGCTGGCGCTGGCCCTGCTGTTCGGCTTCGCGCGGCGAACGGTCTATGTGATCGGCGCGCTCTACAGCTTGCTGATCTGGAGCACCGCGGGCGGTTTCGGCGGCCCGTACACCATCGGCGCCTCCAACACCGGCGTGGGCCTCATCTACGTGCTGATCTTCGCGGTGCTGATCGCCATCAACCACCGCGCCGGCACCAGCCCCTACAGCCTGGACTACTTCATCGAACTCAAATGGCCCGCCTGGAGCTGGGTTGCCGAATGGCGCGAGCGGCGCCTCTCGGACGCGCCGCGCGTCGCCTGGTGGGCGCAGACCGGCATCCTCGCCGGTGTCGCGGCCGTCGTGTTCTTCCTCGTCGCCGGCCTGCAAAGCAGCATGAACGTCAAGGCGCCCACGCCCGCGGCCGCGGCCGCCGCGGTGTCGCCACTGCAGCTGATGAGCAAGGAACCCGTCAAGCAGGCGCACGACGCATCCCTGCCGCCCCTGACCCAGGGCAAGGAAGTCACGCTCAACATCGACATCTCCGACAAGGACGTGGAAATCGCCAGCGGCGTGAAGTACAAGGCCTGGCCGTTCGGCGGCTCGGTGCCCGGCCCGACCCTGCACGTCAAGCAGGGGCAGATGGTCAAGGTGGTGCTGCGCAACAAGGCGACGATGCACCACTCGATCGACTTCCACTCGGCGCTCACGCCGCCGAACACCAGCTTCGCCGACATCATGCCGGGCGAGCAGATCGAATTCACCTTCGAGGCCAAGGTGCCCGGCGTCTTCGTCTACCACTGCGGCACGCCGCCCATCCTGTTGCACATGGCCAACGGCATGTACGGCGCGATCGTCGTCGACCCGGCGGACGATCCGCGCCCCAAGGCCGACAAGGAATACGTGCTGGTGCAAAGCGAGTGGTACACGCAGCAGATCTCGGGCAACCTGATGGGGCCGGACTTCGGCAAGATGCAGAAGATGCAGCCCGATATCGTCGCCTTCAACGGCGTTGCCTTCCAGTACAAGGACCACCCGCTCACGGCCGAGCCGGGCCAGCGCGTGCGCCTGTACGTGGTCAACGCCGGACCCAGCATGTGGAGCGCGTTCCACGTCGTCGGCGCCATCTTCGACAAGGTCTACACCGACGGCGATCCGAAGCACTCGCGCAGCCACGTCTCCACCTACACCGTGGCGCCGGGCGAGGGCACGGTGTTCGACCTGGTGATTCCGGATGCGGGCGAATACGTCTTCGTCGACCATGCCTTCGCGCACCTGGACAAGGGCGCGGCCGGCGTGCTGGACATTCGCAAGCCCGGTCAGGCGCTGGGCAAGCCCAACATCAGCAAGATCCCCGGCGGCGCGGCCCAGGCCGCGGCGCCCGCAGTGGCCCCGGCCGCAAGCGGCCCGTACAAATTCGACGCACAGCGCGGCGAGCAGCTGTACACCGCCAACTGCGCGGCCTGCCACCAGGCGACGGGCACGGGCCTGCCCGGCGCCTTCCCGCCGCTGGTGAAGAACGCTGCCGTGCTCGACGCCGATCCGACCATGCAGCTGCGCACCATCCTGCACGGCCTGAGCGGCGTGGCGATCGACGGCGTCTCCTACCCCAGCCCCATGCCGCCGTTCGCCGAGGCACTTTCGGACGCCGACGTGGCCGACATCGCCAACCACGAACGCACCTCGTGGGGCAACCAGGGCAAGCTCGTCACGGCGGACCAGGTCAAGGCACAGCGCTGAAGCTGCGCCGGCAACAAGACCGCCCCTTGATCGGGGCGGTCTTTTTTTGCGCCGATGGTCTTGGCGACGGCTCCTGTAACATTCGGTATCCGTCAGTCACTTCAAGCCGCCCATGAAAGACATGAAAATCGCAACCCGCCTGGCCCTGGGCTTTGCATTGATGGCGCTGCTGCTGGTGGTCACCGGCGCCGTCGCACTGTGGAAGGCCACCCCGGTGGAACAGAGCTTCAAGGCGGTGACGCAGGAGCGCATCCCGCGCGTGCTGGCGCTGCACGAGGTGGAGCGCCAGATCACCCTGATCGCACTGGCGATGCGCAACGTCCTGCTGGAAAGCGACATCGAGGCCTTCCAGAACGCCAAGAACCAGGTGCCGGTATCGCGCAAGCGCATCGACGAAATCCTGGGGCAGCTCAAGGGCGAGATGAAAGCCGACCGCGCGCAGGAGCTGCTGGGCGCCATCCTCGCCCAGCAGGCGCGCTACACCGAGACGCAGGAGCGCTTCTTCGCGGAATACAACAAGTCGGGGGCTGGCGCGGCGCAGGGCTACCTGTCGGAGACGGCCAATGCCGTGCGGGCCGACTACATGAAGGCGATCACCGACCTGCAGGCCTTTCAGCAGCAGGTGCTCGACGGTGACAGCCGCACGGCCGGCGAGAACGTGCGCGCCATCCAGACGGCGGTAGCCATCACCTTGCTCATCGGCCTGGTGGCCGCGGTCCTGCTGGCGCTGTGGATCATCCGCGCCATCACGCGGCCGCTGCGCAAGGCCGTGAACGTGGCGCAGGCCGTGGCCGCCGGAGACCTTTCGGTGCAGGTACACCCGCGCGGCACGGACGAAACCAGCCAGCTGATGCAGGCGCTGGCGCAGATGCTGCAGAGCCTGCACCAGGTGGTGGCCAACATCCGCGGCAGCTCCGAGAGCGTCGCCAGCGCCAGCAGCCAGATCGCGCAGGCCAACCTGGACCTGAGCTCGCGCACCGAGGAGCAGGCGAGCGCGCTGGAGCAGACCGCCGCATCGATGGAGCAACTCAGCGCCACCGTGCGCCAGAACACCGACAACGCGCAGCAGGCCAACCAGCTGGCGCTAGGCGCGTGCGGCGTCGCCGAGGAAGCCGGCCAGGTGGTGAGCGACGTGGTACAGACCATGCGCGCGATCAGCGGCGACAGCCAGAAGATCGCCGACATCATCGCCGTGATCGACTCGATCGCCTTCCAGACCAACATCCTCGCGCTCAACGCGGCCGTCGAAGCCGCGCGCGCGGGCGAGCAGGGGCGGGGCTTTGCCGTGGTGGCCAGCGAAGTGCGCTCACTCGCGGGGCGCTCGGCCGCGGCCGCCAAGGAGATCAAGCAGCTCATCGACGCCAGCGTCGCGCGCGTCGGGCAGGGCACCGCGCTGGCCGACCGGGCGGGCGAGACCATGGGCAAGGTGGTGAGCGGCATCCGCCGCGTCACCGACCTCATGGGCGAGATCAGCGCGGCCAGCCGGGAACAAAGCCAGGGCGTGGCTCAGGTGGGCGACGCCATCACCCAGATGGACCAGGTGACGCAGCAGAACGCCGCCCTGGTGGAGGAAATGTCCGCGGCCGCGGGCAGCCTGCAGAGCCAGGCTGGGGAGATGGTGCGATCCGTTTCCACCTTCAAGCTGCAAGCGCACCCGCAAGACCCGGACACGCGCGCGCCCGCATCGGTGCCATCGGCCTCCTCCAGGCCCGCCATCGGCGAACGCCCGGTTCCACGGCCCGCCGCCACGGCCAGGCGGGTCGCCGCACCCCAGCCCAGGGCATTGGCCCACGCCCACCCGGGCGAGGATTGGGAAGATTTCTGAGCCCGCCGCTCCCGGGCGCTCCCCGAATCACTGACCCATGCTCGTGACCTTGCGCGCCAAGGCGCTCGCGGCGCTGGCGGCCGTTGCGCTGCTGGCGGCCGCGAACGTGCTCACGGTGCAGTATCTGCTGCACCGCTCGGACACCATCGCCGCCACGCTCGACGTGGCAGGCAGGATGCGCATGCTGGCCCAGCGCGCGGGCCTGCAGGCGCTGGCCGCGCCGGCCGTGGGTGAGGGCGCGCCATTGGCCCGGTACCAGCAGGACTTCGCGACCGCGTGGGGCGCGCTGCGCTCGGGGGGTAGCGCCTTCGGCCTGCGCGTGGCGCCGGTGCAGGCCGATCTGCAACCCCTGCTGCAGACCGTGGAGACCCGCTGGCAGCATTACCAGACGCTGCTTTCCGGGCTTCCCGCGACCGGGCACGCCAGCGCCGCGCAAGTGGCGCAGGTGCTGGACGCGAGCGACGAAGTGCTCGCGCACACCGAGTCGCTCATCGATGCGCTGGTGCGGCACGCCGCGCGGGTGCAGCGCCATGCCAGCCTCAGCACCACGCTGCTCTTTGTGCTGGACCTGCTGCTGCTGGCGCTGGGCTACGTGCTGTTCACGCGCCATGTGCTGGCGCCCATCCGTGCGCTGACGCACCAGTGCCGCTCCATGGCGCAGGGGCGCTACGTCACGCGCGTGACGGTGCAGACCGGCGGCGAGTTCGGTGAACTGGCGCAGGCCCTGAACACCTCCGGCGAGCGCATCGCGCAGCTGCTGCTCGACGTGCGCACCGAGCGCGAGGCCCTGGCGCAGATGCAGGCCATGTTCGACGGGCTGGCGCAAAACAGCGTCGTCGGCATCTACATGCTCGACGAGCGGATGCGGCTGACCTACCGGAACGACCGCTTTGCCGAACTGCTGGGCTATTCGCTGGACGAGCTGCGAGCCGGTTTCGAGGCGCGGCGCCTGTTTCCCGCGAAGGTCTGGGAGCAGGTCTCGCGCAGCATCGGCGAGCGGCTCAGCGGCCGCACGCACAGCGCGCGCTACGAATGCAAGGCGCTGCGCGCCGACGGCACGCCCATCGACGTGGAGGTTTTCGGCTCGGCCATGCGGCTGGGGCAGGCGCCCGCCACCATCGGCATGCTGATCGACATCGGCCAGCGCAAGCGCGCCGAGGCGTCGATGCGCCGCGCCAACATCGTCTACCAGAGCACGCGCGATGCCATCGTCGTGACCGATGCCGACGGGGTCGTGCAGGACATCAACCCCGCGTTCACCACCATCACCGGCTATACCCCCGCCGACATCCTGGGCCGCCGGATGAACCTGCTGAGCTCGGGCAAGCACGACAGGCCCTTCTACCAGGCGATGTGGGAGAGCCTGGAGGCCACCGGCTCCTGGAGCGGCGACATCTACAACCGGCGCAAGAAGGGCGAGGACTTCATCGAGCACCTGGAAATCTCCACCGCGTACAACGACGACGGCAGCGTGGCCTGCCGCGTCGGGCTGTTCTCCGATGTGACCGAGGAGCGAACGCGCGAGGCGAGCATCTGGCACCAGGCGCACTTCGACCACCTCACGGGCCTGGCCAACCGCCAGATGTTCGAACAGCGCCTCTCGGCCGGGATGGAACACGCGCGCGCCAGCGGCCTGCCCATGGCGCTGGTGTTCCTGGACCTGGACCTGTTCAAGGAGGTCAACGACACCTTCGGGCACGACGAAGGCGACGCGCTGCTGCAGGAAGTCTCGCGCCGCCTGCTCACCTGTGTGCGCGCCACCGACCAAGTGGCGCGCCTGGGCGGCGACGAATTCACGCTGATCCTCAAGGACGTGCAGCACGAGAGCGATGTGGCGCGGGTGTGCGAGAAGGTGCTGCAGGCCATCGTGCAGCCCTATGAGCTGCGGCACAACACCGTGCACATCTCGGTGAGCGCGGGCATCGCGTTCTACCCCTCGGACGCCAGCGCCAGCGCGCAGCTGCTCAGGCACGCCGACCTGGCGATGTATGCCTCCAAGGAACAGGGGCGCAACCGCTTCTTGCGCTTCGAGCCCGAGATGCTGCGCGAGGAGCAGTGGCGGCTGCAGCTGCTGCACGAGCTGGAAAAAGGCCTGGAGCGCGAGCAGTTCATGCTGCACTACCAGCCCATCGTGGAGATGGCCACGCTGCGCACCGTCAAGGCCGAGGCGCTGGTGCGCTGGGCGCATCCGCTGCACGGCATGGTCAGCCCGGCCGAATTCATCCCCGCCGCGGAGGAATCGGGGCTGATCGTGGCGCTGGGCGACTGGGTCTTTCGCGAAGCCGCGCGCCAGCTGGCCGAGTGGCGCCATACGGTGTGGGACGGTTTCTCCCTGAGCGTGAACGTCTCTCCCAGGCAGCTGCATGCGAGCGAGCAGCACGTGCAGGACTGGCTCGGCTGGCTGCGCCAGCTGTCGCTGCCCACCGACAACCTGACGGTGGAAATCACCGAAGGCGTGCTGCTGGATGTCGACAAGGCCACGAGCGCCAAGATGCTGGAGCTGCAGGCGGCGGGCCTGAAGGTGGCGCTGGACGACTTCGGCACCGGCTACTCGTCGCTGTCCTACCTCAAGCGCTTCACGATCGATTTCCTCAAGATCGACCGCAGCTTCGTGAGCAAGCTGCCCGACTCCGGGGAAGACCGCGTGCTGTGCAACGCGATCATCGCCATGGCGCACCAGCTGGGCATCCGGGTCATCGCCGAAGGCGTGGAGACGCGCGAGCAGCATGAATTCCTGCGCGCCCAGGGCTGCGATCTGGGCCAGGGGTATTGGTACGGCCGCCCCATGAGCGCCGACGCGCTGCGCGAGCGGCTGGTGCACGAACACCCCGCCCCCTGACGCGGCGCGCGCCCGCACGCGGGCAGCCGCCCGGGGCCGTCATGTTTGAGACAACAATTGCTGCTCAAACAAATACAATCGCGCCATGCCGGAAGACCCAGCCATCGCCGCGGCCGTGAGCCCCGCGCCCTACGACCCGGGCTACAGCCTGGGCCGGCAGCTGCGCCGCGTCGTCACGCAGATCGTGGCCACGATAGACCGGCGCATGGGGCCGATCGGCCTGACCGACGCGCAGTGGCGCCCGCTGCTGTGCCTGCGCCATGGCTCCCCCGCCACAGCCACGGAGCTGGCGCGCCGCTGCGGGCTCGACACGGGCGGGCTGACCCGCCTGGTCGACCGGCTGGTGGCCAAGGGCCTGTGCGCGCGCGAGCGTTCCGAGACCGACCGGCGCGTGGTCCACATCTCGCTGACCGCCGAGGGCCAGCGCGTTGCCGCCGAACTGCCCGCCATGCTCGCCGTGGTGCAACAGGATCTGATGAGCGGCATCAGCGCCGACGAAGAGGCGCAGCTGCGGGCGCTGCTCACCCGCATGGAGCGCAACATCGCCGCTCCCGACAACCCGGATATCTGATTCAAATCAGGGTTTTGCGCTTACCTGACAAGCGCTTACAGCTATTCATTCGATAGTTACCCATCGCTCCCCCACGGGGGAGACACCCGCACCGCACTCCTGTCGTATCCACCATGACCGAACCGCAATCCTCCACCCCCGTCTCGCAGGCCAGAGCCAGTCGGCGCAAGCGCCTGGCCGTGCTGGTGCTCATCGCGCTCGTGGGCGCGGCCGTCTGGGGCGCCTACGACGTACTCGTCGCGAGCCATCAGGAAGACACCGACAACGCCTACGTGCAGGGCAACATCATCCAGATCACGCCGCAGGTCGGGGGCACGGTGATGGCGATCCTCGCGGACGACAACGACTTCGTGCGCGCGGGCGCACCTCTGGTCAGGCTGGACCCGGCGGACACGCAGGTCGCGCTCAAACAGGCCGAGGCGGGCCTCGCGCAGACCGTGCGCCAGGTGCGCCAGCTCTACGCCAACAACGCCACGCTCACGGCGCAGATCAAGCTGCGCGAGACCGACATCGCCAAGGCCCGGGCCGCGCAGGCCGCGGCGCAAAGCGAGCTGCAGCGCGCCGAGCAGGACGTGCAGCGGCGCCTGCAACTGGGTGCGCGCGGGGCGGTCTCGGCCGAGGAGCTCAAGCACGCCGAAAGCGCCCAGACCGCGGCGCGCACGCAGCTGGCCGCCGCCCGCGCGGGCGAGGAAGCCGCGCGCGCGGGCGTGGCCGCGGCGCATGAGCAGCTCGCGAGCAATCAGGCGCTGACGCAGGGCGTGAAGATCGCCGAGCACCCGAGCGTGAAGGCCGCGGCCGCCCAGCTGCGCTCGGCGTGGCTGGCCGCGCACCGCACCGAGCTGCCCGCGCCGGTCGACGGCTTCATCGCGCGGCGCAGCGTGCAGCTGGGCCAGCGCGTGGCCGCGGGCACGCCGCTCATGGCCGTGGTGCCGCTGCATGGCGTGTGGGTGGACGCCAACTTCAAGGAAACGCAGCTCAGCCACCTGCGCATCGGCCAGCGCGCCACGCTCACCGCCGACCTGTATGGCACCAGCGTGCGCTACAGCGGCCACGTCGCCGGGCTGGGCGTGGGCACGGGCGCGGCGTTCGCGCTGCTGCCGCCGCAAAACGCCACCGGCAACTGGATCAAGGTGGTGCAGCGCATCCCGGTGCGCATCGCGCTCGACCCCGAGCCGCTGGCCCAGCACCCGCTGCGCCTGGGCCTGTCCATGCTCGTGAGTGTGGACACGCGCGAACAGAGCGGCTCGGCGCTCGCGACCGCGCCGCGCGCCGAACCGCTGGCGCAGACCACGGTGTTCGCCGCGCAGGAGGGTGACGCCGACGCCGAGATCGCGCGCATCATCGCCGCCAATCTCGGCGGCCACTGAGCCCGGATCCGGAGCCCGGCCCATGGCCACGACCACTCCCGCCGGATCGGAAATCGCGCCGCTTTCGGGCTCGGCGCGCGCCTGGGGCACGCTCGCGCTCTCGGCCGCGACCTTCATGAACGTGCTGGACACGTCGATCGCCAACGTGTCGCTGCCCGCCATCGCGGGCGACCTGGGCGTGAGTCCCAACCAGGGCACCTGGGTCATCACCAGCTTCGCCGTGGCCAATGCGATCTCGGTGCCGCTCACCGGGTGGCTGGCGCAGCGCTTCGGTCAGGTGCGCCTGTTCGTGCTCAGCGTGCTGCTGTTCGTCTGTGCCTCGTTTCTCTGCGGCCTCGCGCCCAGCATGCCGCTGCTGATCGCCGCACGCGTGCTGCAGGGCTTCGTCGCCGGGCCGATGATTCCGCTGTCGCAGGCGCTGCTGCTGTCGAGCTACCCCAGAGTGCTCGCCGGGCTGGCGATGGCGATGTGGTCCATGACCACGCTGATCGCGCCCGTCATGGGGCCGCTGCTGGGCGGCTGGATCACCGACAACATCAGCTGGCCCTGGATCTTCTACATCAACATCCCCGTGGGCATCGTCGCCGCCATCGGCACCCTGGCCATCTACGCCGAGCGCGAAACCGCCACGAGAAAACTCCCCATCGACGCCATGGGCCTGGCGCTGATGATCATCGGCGTGGGCAGCCTGCAGATCATGCTCGACATCGGCAAGGAACACGACTGGTTTTCCTCGTCCATGGTCATCGGCTTCGCCGTCGCCGCGGCCTTCGGACTCGTCGCCTTCGTGATCTGGGAGCTGGGCGAGGAACACCCCATCGTCGATCTCTCGCTGTTCAGGATCCGCAATTTCTGGGCCGGCACCATCGCCACCGCCGTGGGTTACGGCATCTTCTTCGGCAACGTGGTGCTGCTGCCGCTGTGGCTGCAGCAGTACATGGGCTACACCGCCACGGCGGCGGGCGAGCTCATGGCGCCGGTGGGCTTTCTCGCCATGATCCTCTCGCCCATCGTGGGCAAGAGCATCGGCCGGGTCGATCCGCGCCGCTACGCCACGGTGGCCTTCTTCGTCTTTGCGCTGGTGCTGTGGCTGCGCTCGCAGTTCGCCACGACGGCGGACTTCACCACGGTGATGATCCCCACCATCGTGCAGGGCGCGGCCGTGGCCTTCTTCTTCGTGCCGCTGGTCACGCTCACGCTGTCGGAGATTCCGGCGGCGCGCATCCCCGCCGCGTCGGGCCTGACGAATTTCGTGCGCATCACGGCGGGCGCCGTCGGCACCTCGGTCACCACCACGATCTGGGAGCGGCGCGCCACGCTCGCGCACGCCAACCTGATCGAGCACCTGCACGCGGGCAGCGAGCCGCTGAACCAGGCGCTGCAGACCATGCACGCGCTGGGCCTCACGCCCGATCAGGCGCTGGCGCAGCTGGAGCGGCTGGTGACGCAGCAGGCCTTCACGCTCGCCGCCAACGACGTGAACTGGGTCTCGGCGCTGCTGTTTCTCTTGCTGGTGCCGCTGGTCTGGCTTGCCGATGCGCCCCACCGCGGCGCGGGCGCCTCGCAGGCGGCGGCGGGCGCACACTGACCCTCAGGCACGCCAGCTCAACCCGTCATCGACCCCAGATGCCGGTCGAAAAACGCCAGGGTGCGGTCGCGCGCGAGCATGGCGGCGGCTTCGTCGTAGCTTGCGCGCAGGTCGCAGTTGAAGCCGTGCTCCGCGTCGTACAAATGCACCTCGACCTCGGGATGCGCCGCCGAGAGGGCCTGCACGCCGCTCACGGGGATGTTCCTGTCCCGGCGGCCGAAATGCGCGAGCACCGGCACGCGCGGCTGGCGCGCGATCTCCGCCTCGCTCGTCATGCCGCCGCCGTAGTAGGGCACGACGGCTGAGAGCCCCGTGCACAGCGCCGCCGCGCGCCAGGCGAGCAAACCACCCCAGCAGAAGCCGGTGAGCCCCACTTTGCCGCCGCTGGCGTGCGCGCCGTGGTCGATCGCGGCCTGGATGTCGGCCATCACGCCCGGGGCGGGCAGGCCCTCGACCTGCGCTTTCAGCGCCACGCCCACGCCGATGTCCGAGGCGCCATAGCCCAGATCGACACCCGGGCGCACGCGCTCGAAGGTGGCGGGCGCGATGGCCCACCAGCCGCGCGCGGCGAGCCGGTCAACGACGGCGCGGATGTGCGCGTTGACCCCGAAGATTTCCTGCAGCACCACGATGGCGGCGCGCGGCGCGGCATCCGGCGCGGCCTGCCAGGCCGGAAATTCAAATCCGTCGGCGCTCTTGAGCGTGACCCATCGTCCCATGTGACCCTCCTTTTTCGAGACAATGCCCCTGTGCACGTCCCCGCGTTGTACACCATCGCATGGCGAGCGCCCCCTGCCCCCCGGAAACCGCCCATGGAATTCCTCAAACCTCTGATCGCGCTGCTCGCCATCGTCAATCCCCTCGCGGTGGTGCCCTTCTTCATCCACTACACCGAGGGCTTCAATGCCATGCAGAAGAGGCGCACGGTGCAGGTGGCGGCCTTCACTGCGTTCTGCGTGATCGCAGCCTGCGCGCTCGTGGGCCTGCAGATCCTGGCGTTTTTCAACATTTCGCTGGCGAGCTTTCAGGTGGGCGGCGGCATGCTGCTGCTCATCAGCGCGCTGAACATGCTCAACGCCCACCCGGCCGAGGCCAAGCCGCACACGCAGGAGCTCGAAGACGCGGCGGACAAGGCCGCGCAGGGCGACAGCATCGCCGTGGTGCCGCTCACGATCCCGCTGCTCACGGGGCCGGCGGCGATGTCCACCGTGGTGATCTACGCCGACCGGGCCAGCAATGTCTGGCAGCATCTGGCGCTGGTGGGCTACGGCGTGGTGGTCGCGGGCGCGACCGCGCTGTGCTTCTCGCTCGCCGATCCGATCTCGCGCATCCTCGGGCGTACCGGCATCAACGTGATGACCCGCCTCATGGGCCTGATCCTCGCGGCGCTGGCCGTCGAGGTCATGGCCAACGGGCTCGGGGGTCTGTTTCCGACGCTGCGCGGCTGAGGTTCACGGCAAACTCTCCAGCCAACGCGCCACGTCATCGGCGGCCTGCGCGGCCGCGTCGGCCAGGGCCTGCGCGCCTCCGGCGGCGTCCGGCGTGGCGGCAGGGCGCTGGACGATGAAGAGGCGCTGCGCACGCCATTGCTCTCCCGTGCGCGTGACGCGCGAGAGCGAGGCGCGCAGGCGCACGAGCGCATGGCTGGCCTCGGGTGTGCTGAAGACCTGGCTGAATTCCTCCAGCTCCACCCGCAGCACGTCGGGCAGCGCATCACCGGCCAGGCTCTGTCCCAATGCCGTGGCGGGCAGCACCGGGCGCTCTTCGCCCAGCCGCGCCCGCAACGCCTGCGCCAGCAGGGCCGACGGGCTCTGGCTCCAGCGCGCATCGCGATAGGGGTGCAGCTGCTGCGCATTGGCGTAGGCCAGCCGATAGTTGAGCGCGGTCTCGGCTTCGGGCTGGCCGCTGACCCGCACCTCGCCCAGGATGATGGCGGGCAGCGTGCCTTGCGCCGCGGCGGCGGCCGTGCGACCCGGACCGAAGTCGTACACCCGCGCCCGCACCGGCGGCTGGGGCAGCGAGGAACAGGCCGCCAAGCCCCCCGCCAATATCAAACCAAAAAACCATTTTTCCCTTGTGCACAGGGCGCGAGCAGCGATGCTTTTCATGGATGTTCTCCTGAATGCCCCGCCGGGGGCACGACAAAGCCCGGCTCACCCGGGCCCGGGGAAATGCGCGGCGCGCCATAGAGCAGACCCTGCGGGTTCTCGCTCACGCCCGAAGCCAGGCGTCCCAGGCCGCGAGCGGCCTGCGTGGTGGCGTCGGCCGCGCGGTCGAGTTGCGGCAGACTGGTGCGGCCGAAACGATCGGCCACTTCGCTGAGCCTGCGCGTGCCCTGCCCCAGGTCATGCAGCAGCCCATCGGGTGCACGCAGGGCGCGCGCCACGTCACCAGCCTCCTGCGCCGCCTGCGCCGTGCGCTCGCCCGCCGCGCGCAGCGCCTGCAGCGTCCGCCGGGACTCCTCCAGCAGCTGCGGCAGCTGCGCCAGCGCCGGATCGACGCCCGTGGTGACCGTGTGATTCAGGCTCAGCGCCAGCTGGTCAATGCTCTGCGCCGTGGCGCCCAGGCGCTTGAGCAGGCTGGAAAACTGCTGCTGGTTCTCGTCGCCCAGCAGGCGGTTCACGCGCTCGGCCGCCTCCTGCACCTTGGCCAGCAACAGCGGCCCCTGCTCGGCGAGCTGGCTGAACGGCGAGGCCTGCATCGGAATGCGCGGCAGGCCACTGCTGCCCGGGGCCATCTTCGCCAGCGGCTTGTCGGCATCGCTCAGCAGGATGTGCGCCAGACCCGTCACGCCCTGATAACCGAGCGTGGCGTAGGTGGTGGCGCTGATCGGCGCGTTGCTGTCCACGTCGATGCGGATCACCACGCGCCCCGGCTCCTTGGGATCGAAGCCGATGGCCAGCACCCGACCGGCCGGCACGCCCTTGTAGCGCACCGGCGCCTGCGGCTGCAGGCCGCTGACGTTCTCCGTGGTGGTGAGCTCGTAAGTGGTATGCGGGATCTCGTCGCTCGAAATCCAGTAGCCGAGCGCGGCCAGCAAGGCGCCGACGAGAAGGATGAACAGCCCGGCGGCCAGGGCATGTGCTTTGTTTTCCATCAGGACTCCTTGGCCGGCGGCGCGGCGGCCGGTGCGGGTGCCAGCGCACGCAGGCCGCGCTGACCGCGAAAGAAATGATCGATGAAGGGGTGGTCGAAGCGCGCCACTTCCGCGGGCGGCGCATGCACGATCACGCGTTTGTCGGCCAGCACCGCCACCTTGGTGGAGAGCGCGTACAGCGTATCGAGGTCATGCGTGACCATGACCACCGTGAGGCCGAGCGTGGCGTGCAGCTCGCGCAGCAAGTCGCAGAAAGCGTCCGAGCCGTTGGGGTCCAGCCCCGCGGTGGGCTCGTCGAGCAGCAGCAGCGGTGGATCCATCACCAGCGCGCGCGCCAGCGCCACGCGCTTGACCATGCCGCCCGAGAGATCGGCCGGCATGCGCCGCGCGTGCTCGGGCTTGAGGCCCACCATGCAGAGCTTGACCATGGCGATCTCGTGCGCCAGCGCCCGCGGGACGGTATGCAGTTCATGGAGCGCGAACGCGATGTTGTCGAGCACATTGAACGCGGTGAACAACGCCCCGTGCTGAAACAGCATGCCCACGCGGGAGCTCGCACCGTCGCCGCCCAGCTCCTGGGCGGGACGCCCCAGCACGGTGATGCTGCCACGGGTGGGCTGCGTGAGCCCGAGAATATGGCGCAGCAGCACCGTCTTGCCCGTGCCCGAGCCGCCCACGAGCGAAAGCAACTCGCCGCGCGCGACCGTGAGGTTCAGATGCTCGTGCACGCTGAACGCCTGCGCGCCCTTGCCAAAGACCGTGCTCAGATCATCAATCCGTACGACGGCGGGGACGGCCGGCGCTGCCTCGCTCATTGAAACCCCACGTTCTTGAACACGATGGCAAACAGCGCATCGACCAGGATCACCATCGTGATCGCGCTCACCACGGAGGCCGTGGTTCCCTCGCCCAAGCTTTGCGTATTGGGCTGCACGCGCATGCCCCAGACACAGGCGATGAGCGCGATCAACACGCCGAACACGATGGACTTGGCCGTCGCCAGCAGCAAGGTCACCCCCTGCACCACCAGCGGCAGCGCCTGCAGGAAGTAACCCGGCGTGATGTGCATCACGACGTCGGACGCGAGGATGCCCCCCGCGAGCGCCGCCACGGTGGTCCAGGCCGAAACCAGCGGCATCGCCAGCCCCAGCGCGATCGCGCGCGGCAGCACCAGACGGTAGCCATGCGCGATGCCCATCACGCGCATGGCATCGAGCTCTTCGGTGACGCGCATCACCCCGATCTGCGCCGTGATCGCCGAGCCCGAGCGCCCCGCCACGAGGATGGCGGCCAGCATGGGGCCAAGCTCACGGATGAGCGAGATCCCCAGGATGTTGACGATGAAGGTCTCGGCGCCAAAGCGCTGCAGCTGCAGGCTCATGAGATAGGCCAGCACCACGCCGATCAGGAATCCCACGAGCGCGGTGATGGGCAGCGCCATCGCGCCCATTTGATAAAGATGTCCGGAAATATCGCGCCACGGTCCGCGCCCGGGGGCGCGCAGCAGCCGCCCGAGGTCCAGCGCCAGCTGGCCCAGCACCTGCACCAGCTGACGCAGGAACTGCAGCGCGCTGAGCACCCTGGCCCCCAGGTGATCGATGGCCTCGCCCCGGCGCCCGGGCGAGACGTCGACGCGCTGCGGCGTGAGCCGCGCCACACGCTCGAGCAGCTGGCGCTGGCTCTCATGGGTCAGCACGGTCTCGGGCCAGCGCCCTCCCCAGTGATGCCAGAGCAATTGCGCACCCACGTGATCCAGGCGTCCCAGCGCCCTCAGGTCCCACGATGGCGCGCCCCTCGTCGTCTTCAGACGGGCGGCCAGATGGCGCCATGTGGGCCGGTCGGCCAGAGCCGCCGCCACCCAATCGCCGCGCAGGCACACGCACGGTGTGCCGGCGCGCTCGATCGCAAGCGTGGGTGGCGCGAAAATCTGCATGAATCCCCTGGAAATGGCCCGAACGACACACACGCCGCGCACGGATCGTGCGGGCCATGCGACAGGCGCAAGTATGGAGCATGCGGCGGCCTGCTCGCACGCATGGCGCGACGCCACCACAGGCGTTTTGCCAAAGGGGCCGGCGGCGTCGCACAATGCCCGAAGTCTGAACCCGCATGAAAATCCATGAGCGACACCACCTTTGACACCATCATCGTCGGCGCCGGCACGGCCGGCTCGCTGCTCGCCAATCGACTCAGCCAGGACCCGAATCGCCGCGTGCTGCTGCTCGAAGCCGGCCCGCGAGACAACTACCACTGGATTCACATCCCCGTCGGCTACCTCTACTGCATCGGCAACCCGCGCACCGACTGGCTCTACCAGACCGAGCCCGACGCGGGCCTGAACGGGCGCCAGCTGCGCTACCCACGCGGACGAACGCTCGGCGGATGTTCGAGCATCAACGGCATGCTGTACTTGCGCGGGCAGGCGCAGGACTATGAACACTGGGCCCAGGTGACGGGCGAGGACGATTGGCGCTGGGACAACGTGCTTGCCACCTTCAAGCGCCACGAAGACCATTGGCGGCTGGACCGGCCCGATGATGCCGACGACACCTTCAAGCAGCTGCATGCCAATTTTTCCACCGGCAGCAGCGGCGAATGGCGCGTGGAGAAGCAGCGCCTGCGCTGGGAAATCCTGGACGCGTTCGCGCGTGCCGCGGTGCAGGCAGGCATTCCCGCGACCCGCGACTTCAACACAGGCAACAACGAGGGCGTGGGTTACTTCGAGGTGAACCAGCGCCGCGGCTGGCGCTGGAACACGGCCAAGGCCTTCCTGCGCCCGACCTGCGAAAGCCGGCCCAACGTCACCATCTGGACCGGCGCGCAGGCGACAAAGCTCATCACCACCCTGCAGCCCGACGGCCGCAAGCGCTGCGACGGCGTGCAGGTGATCAGGGATGGCCAGGAGGTGACGGTACACGCCGTGCGCGAAGTGATCCTGAGCGCGGGTTCGATCAATTCGCCGCAGCTGCTGCAGCTCTCGGGCATAGGCCCGGGCGTGCTGCTGCAGGCGCACGGCATCCCCGTGGTGCACGATTTGCCCGGCGTGGGCGAAAACCTGCAGGACCATCTGCAGATCCGCGCGGTCTTCAAGGTGCAGGGCGTCAAGACCCTCAACACCCTGGCCAACGATCCCTTCGGCAAGGCGTGGATCGGCCTGCAATACCTCTTCAACCGCAGCGGCCCGATGAGCATGGCGCCCTCGCAGCTCGGCGCCTTCACCCGGTCGGACCCTCAGCGCGAACGCCCCAACCTCGAATTTCACGTGCAGCCGCTCTCGCTCGATGCGTTCGGCGAGCCGCTGCACGACTTTCCCGCGTTCACCGCCAGCGTGTGCAACCTGCAGCCCACGAGCCGCGGCAGCGTGAAGATCAAGAGCCGCCACTTCAAGGACGCCCCGGCGATCGCGCCCAACTACCTCTCCACGCCCGAAGACCGCCTGATCGCCGCCAGCAGCCTGCGCGTCACGCGTCACATCGCAGCGCAACCGGCGCTGGCGCGCTACCGGCCAGAGGAATACAAGCCGGGCGTGCAGTTCCAGAGCGACGAAGAGCTCGCGCGCCTGGCCGGCGACATCGCCACCACCATCTTTCACCCCGTCGGCACGACGCGCATGGGCCGGGCGGACGACCCGATGGCGGTGCTCGATGCACACCTGCGCGTGCGCGGCATCGAGGGCCTGCGGGTGGTCGACGCGGGCGCCATGCCCACGATCACCAGCGGCAACACCAACAGCCCGACGCTGATGATGGCCGAGATGGCCGCCCGCTGGATCGCCGAGGGGAAGTAACCGCGCACCAGCACGTCACCCCCGGGAAAATCCCGATGCACGGATACCGGCGAATGATTAAAGTTCCATCACTCAAGGCACGCCACCGCGCGTCCAGCGAGGGGCCGGGGAGACACCGCCTACAAAAACAACACCAAATGATGAGGCGCCCATGAAGAGGCGCCGTATTTTTGACACAAGCACCCGCCTGGCGGGTGCTTTTTTTTCGTCCGACCGGTGCGAAAATCCGCGCGATGGATTCCGTCATCGTTGCGCTGGCCTCTCTGCTGGCCGGTTTTGTCGATTCGATCGTCGGTGGCGGAGGACTCATTCTCGTGCCGGCGCTGTTCGCCACCTTCCCCACCGCCATCCCGGGCGATCTGCTGGGCACGAACAAGAGCGCCTCCATCTGGGGCACGGGGGTGGCCACGGCGCAATACGCGCGGCGCGTGCAGATCCGCTGGCAGGCCATGCTGCCCGCCGCCGTCACGAGCTTCGTCGCCGCCTTCGCGGGTGCCTGGGTGGTCACGCTGGTCTCGGCCGACGCGCTGCGCAAGCTCCTGCCCGCCGTGCTCGTGGCGCTGCTCATCTACACGCTGGCGCGCAAGGAGCTCGGGCGCGTGCACGCGCCCTTGCTGGGTCTCGCCAGCGAGCGCCTCGTGGCCTGCGCGATTGCCGCGGTCATCGGCTTTTACGACGGCTTCTTCGGCCCGGGCACCGGCAGCTTCTTCATCTTTCTCTTCGTGCGCTTCCTGGGCTATGACTTTCTCAACGCCTCGGTCTCGGCCAAGCTGCTCAACCTCTCGACCAACGCCTCCTCGCTCATCCTGTTCGCGAGCATGGGCCACGTCTGGTGGCATCTCACGCTGTGGCTGGCGGCGGCCAACGTGATCGGCAGCCTGCTCGGCGCGCGCCTGGCGCTCAGGCATGGCGCGGGGTTCGTGCGCATGCTCTTCATCATCGTGGTCGGCGCGTTGATCCTCAAGACCGGCTACGACGCCTTCCTGCGCTGACCCGCGCGCTTATTGCGGCGCGCTCTGCTGCGCGCCGCCGGCCAGAGGAACGTCTTCGGCGCGCCTGGGCGTGCCGATCGGCGCCGAGGCCTGTCCGCGCGCGACGGCGGCCACGTCTTCCTCGCTCGGGTACTGGCCCAGCAGCCAGTAATCGAATACCCGGCGCACGATGGGGCCGGCGGCCGCGGCGCCAAAACCCGCGTTCTCGACGATCGCGGCCACCACGATGCGCGGACTCTCCAGCGGCGCGAACGCCGCAAACAGCGAATGGTCGCGCTGGTGCTCTTCCATCAGCCTGGCGTTGTATTTCACGTTCTGCCCCAGACTCACGGCCTGCGCGGTCCCGGTCTTGCCGGCCGACGTGTAGGGCGCGCCGGCGAACACGCGCTTGCCCGTGCCCGCCTCGTTCACGGCCGCGAGCGCATTGCGCACGATCGCCAGGTTCTTCTCCTTGAAGCCCAGCGTCACGCCCGCAGGCTCGGACACCAGCGAGACCTGCCCCGTCACCTGGTCCTTGACGGCACGCGCCACATGCGGGCGGTAGCGCGTTCCGCCATTGGCCAGAATGCTCTCGGCCACCGCCAGCTGCAGCATGGTGAAGCTGTTGTAGCCCTGCCCGATGCCCAGCGACACCGTCTCGCCCGGAAACCACTTCTTCATGTCGGCGCGTTTGTAGGCGTGCTTCTTCCATTCGGTGCTGGGCAGCAGGCCGCGCACCTCGCCCCCGAGGTCGATGCCCGTGAGCTGGCCGAAACCAAGCGGCGCCATGAAGTCGTGGATGGCGTTCACACCCATGTCCACCGCCAGCGAATAGAAGTAGGTATTGCTCGAAAACTGGATGGCGCGCGTCATGTCCACGCCGCCCAGCCCCCCCTCGTGGCTGCGGAAGGTGTGCCCGCCGAAGACGTAAAACCCCGGGTCGTTGATTACCAGTTTCGGATCGCGCTTGCCCAGCTGCAGCGCGCCCAGCGCCATGAAGGGCTTGTAGGTCGAGCCCGGCGGGTAGGTGCCGCGCAGCGCGCGGTTGAGCAGCGGCTTGTTGATCGATTCGTTCAGCGCCTGCCAGTTTTCCTGGTCGATGCCTTCCACGAACAGGTTGGGGTCGAACGTGGGCTTGGAGACCAGCGCGAGCACCTCGCCGTTGCGCGGATCGATCGCCACCAGCGCGCCGCGCCGCTCGCCATAGAGGTCTTCCACGAGCTTTTGCAGCCTGATGTCGAGCGAGAGAATGAGCGTGCTGCCGGGCGTCGCCGGATGCGTTTCCAGGCGCCGCACGGCGTAGCCGCCGGCAGAAGTTTCCAGCAGCTCGAAACCGGTCTGCCCGTGCAGCTGCTCTTCGTAGCTCTGCTCGATGCCGAGCTTGCCGATGTAGTCGGTGCCGCGGTAGTTGGCCGCGTCGTCCGAGTCCTCGATGCGCTCCTTCTCCTTCTGGTTGATGCGCCCGATGTAGCCGATGGCGTGGCTGCCCACCTCGCCCAGGGGATAGGAGCGGAACAGCCGCGCCTTCACCTCGACGCCCGGAAAGCGCCAGCGCTGCGCGGTGAAGCGCGCCACTTCCTCGTCGGTCAGGCGCGTGCGGATGGGCAGCGAATCGAAGCGCCGCGATTCGTCCGCCAGGCGCTTGAAGCGGCGCCGGTCGCGCGGCTGGATGTCCACGACCTTGGAGAGCGCGTCTATCGTCGCCTCCAGATCGAGCGTGCGCGAGGGCGTGATCTCCAGCGTGTAGGCCGAGTAATTGGTGGCCAGCACCACGCCATTGCGATCCAGGATCTGCCCGCGCATGGGCACGATGGGCACGACCGCCGTGCGGTTGCTCTCGGCCTGCTCGGCCAGATCCTCGTAGCGCTGCACCTGCAGCACCGTGAGGCGCCAGACGATGAGCGCGAACGCCAGCAGCACCAGCGCCCCGACGGCCCAGATCCGCAGTCGAAAGCGCGCCGCATCGCGCTCCGCGTTGCGCAGTTCGGTGTTCACAGCGGCCGATTCTCGTCCTGGTCGGGCGGGCGGCGCTGCGGCGCGAGCAGCAGGCCGCTGGCCAGGGGCCAGATCAGCGTCTCCAGCAGCGGCGCCAACGCCGCCTCCCAGCCCGGCGCCACGCCCGAGCCGAGCAGGCGCAGCAGCAGCTCCAGCAGGTGCGCGCCCGCAAAGAGCGGCAGCAGCTGCAAGGCCTGCCACAGGGGCCCGAACCAGAGCAGGCGCCGCTGCAGGGCCTGCACGCCGAACACGAGCAGGCAGTACACCAGCGCGTGTTCGCCCAGCAAGGTGGAATGATCGACATCGATCGCCAGCCCCAGCACGAAGGCCGCCCCCATGCCGACGTAGCGCGGTTGATGCAGCCCCCAGAACGCGAGCAGCACCATCAGCCAGTCGGGCGTCCAGGTGATGCGCCCCAGCGGCAGAAGATCGAGCGCCAGCGCCACGGCGATGCTCGCCACCATGAAGGGGCGGCTCACGGGCAGCAGCAGCTGCTGGGCCTTGGGCAGAATCATCGCCTTGTCCCCCGCTCGCGCGGCGCGGCCGGCCTGGCGGCTGCCTTGGCGGCCGGCTTGACCGGTGCCGCGGGCTGCGCCTGCGCATCGAGCTCCCCGCGGCCCACGGGTTGCAGCACCATGACCTGCCGTGCCCCATCCATCTGCGCCAGCGGCGCGCAATAGATGCGGGCGAACGTGGAATCCGCGCGCCGCTCGATGTGCATCACGCGCGCCACCTGCAGGCCGGCCGGATAGACGCCATCGACGCCGCTCGTGGTCAGCAGGTCGCCCTCCTGCACGTCGGCGTTGCCCGGCATGAAGCGCAGCTCCATTCCGCCGTCGTGGCTCGCCAGCGGATCGCCATAGGCAATGCTGCGCGCGCCAGTGCGGGCATTGAGCACGGGAATGGCCTGGTCGCGATCGATGAGCAGCGTCACTTCGCTGAGCGCGGCGAATACCCGCGTCACCTGGCCCAGCACGCCGTGCGCGCCCACCACCGGCGAGCCGGGCTGAACGCCGGCCAGCTGCCCCTTGTCGATCGTAACCTTGCGTGAATACGGATCGGCCGTGTCGTAGAGCACCTCGGCGGCGATGGAGGGCGTATCGATGCGCTGCCTCAGGGCCAGCAGCTCGCGCAGCTGCGCGTTCTCGTGCTGCAGCAGTTCGGTCGCGCCCGCGCGCACCGCCATCTGCGCCATCTGCCGGCGTGTCTCCTCCAGCCTCTCATGGGCCTCGTCAAGCGACTGGAAATACCCCGCGCCGCGACCCACGAACTCCACCGGCTGCAGCATCAGCCATTGCAGCGGATAGAGCACCACGGCCACCACCTGGCGCATCGGCTCCGTCACGTGAAAGCGCGCGTCCGCCACCATGAAAAACAGCGCCATGGCGCTGTACAGGACGACGCGAGACAGGGCGGAAGGCCCCTGCCTGAAGGAGGGTACCTTGCGCTCCAGGGTGCCCAGAGGCATGCGCGTCGCCCGGGGTCAATCGCTGGTGAAGATGCTGCCCTGGCGATCGAGCCTATCGAGCGCAATACCGCAGCCGCGCACCACGCAGGTCAGCGGCTCCTCGGCCACGAGCACGGGCAGGCCGGTTTCCTCGGCCAGCAGGCGATCGAGATCGCGCAGGAGCGCGCCGCCGCCGGTCAGCATCATGCCGCGCTCGGCGATGTCGGCGCCGAGTTCTGGCGGCGTCTGCTCCAGCGCGTTCTTCACCGCCGAGACGATCTGGTTGAGCGGCTCGGTCAGCGCTTCGAGCACTTCGTTGGAAGAAATCGTGAAGCTGCGCGGCACGCCTTCGGAGAGGTTGCGCCCGCGCACCTCCATCTCGCGCACCTCGGAGCCCGGAAAGGCGCTGCCGATCTGCTTCTTGATGCTTTCGGCCGTCGGCTCGCCGATCAGCATGCCGTAGTTGCGACGGATGTAGTTGACGATGGACTCATCGAAGTTGTCGCCGCCCACGCGCACGCTCCCCTTGTAGACCATGCCGCCAAGCGAGATCACCCCCACCTCGGTGGTGCCGCCGCCGATGTCCACCACCATCGAGCCCGAGGCTTCGGAGACCGGCAGCCCCGCGCCTATGCCCGCGGCCATGGGCTCCTCGATCAGGAAGACCTCGCGCGCGCCGGCGGCCTCGGCCGCGTCCTTGATGGCGCGCCGCTCGACCTGCGTGGAGCCGCAGGGCACGCAGATGATGATGCGCGGGCTGGGCGTGAAGACGCTGCGCGGATGCACCATGCGGATGAACTGCTTGATCATCTGCTCGGTGATCACGAAGTCGGCGATCACGCCGTCCTTCATCGGGCGGATGGCCTCGATGTTGCCCGGCACCTTGCCGAGCATGGCCTTGGCCTCCTTGCCCACGGCCTGAATCACCTTCTTGCCGTGCGGGCCGCCCTCGTGACGGATCGCGACGACCGAGGGCTCGTCAAGCACGAGGCCCTTGTCGCGGGCGAAGATCAGGGTGTTGGCCGTACCCAGGTCGATGGCCAGATCGGTGGAAAAATACCGACGAAATGCTCCGAACATGCACTAATCCTTCTCGGCACGGCATGCGCGTCGGCCTGCCATCGCCGCAAACTGCAGGGGTGTGGGGGGTGGTTTTTCGCTCAATGACCAGCGCGATGCGGGGTATTGCGGCAAAGCTCGGATAATACTGCATCCCTGTGAATAACTTTGCGCCGTTCGCAGCCGTTTGCAGTGTTTTGCAAGCCGTTACGACGCCGTTTCCCACCATGGCACTGACTCCCGAAGACATCACGCGCATCGCGCGTCTGGCGCGGCTCGAACTGAGCGTCGACGAAGCCGAACGCATGCGCGCCACGATCAATGATTTCTTCACCGTCGTCGAACAGATGCAGGCGGTGGACACGAGCGGCATCAAGCCGCTGGCGCACCCACTGTCGGCCGTCGAGCCCGTGGCGCTGCGCCTGATGGATGACGCGGTGAGCGAGCCCAACGAGCGCGAGGCCTACCTGGTCAATGCCCCGGCCGCCGAACGCGGCCTGTTCCTCGTGCCGCGCGTGATCGAGTAAACCCATGAGCACCGAACTGCATCAACTGGGCGTGGCCGAGCTGGCTGCGCAACTGCAAGGCAAGCACGTCAGCAGCGTGGAGGCGGCACAGCACTTTCTGGCACGCGCTCGCACGCACCAGAACCTGGGCGCCTTTCTCGCGGTCGACGAAGAGGCGACGCTCGCCCAGGCGCGCGCGCAGGACGCGCTGATCGCGAAAGGCGCAGGCGGTCGGCTCGCCGGCGTGCCCATCGCGCACAAGGACGTCTTCGTCACGCGCGACTTCACCACCACGGCCGCGAGCAGGATGCTCGCGGGCTACCGCTCGCCGTTCGACGCGACCATCGTGCGCCAGCTCGCCGATGCGGGCTGCGTGACGCTGGGCAAGCTCAACTGCGACGAATTCGCCATGGGCGGCGCGAGCGAAAACTCGGGCGTGGCGCCCGTGGGGTTCGACGCCCCGCAGCCCGTGCGCAACCCCTGGAACAGCGCGCGCGTGCCGGGGGGCTCCTCGGGCGGTTCATCGAGCGCGGTGGCCGCGCGCCTGGCGCCCGCGGCCACGGGCAGCGACACCGGCGGCTCGATCCGCCAGCCCGCGGGCTTTTGCGGCGTGACCGGCATCAAGCCCACCTACGGGCGCGCCAGCCGCTACGGCATGATCGCCTACGCCTCCAGCCTCGACCAGGCGGGGGCGCTCGGCCGCTCGGCCGAGGACTGCGCGCTCATCCTCTCGGCCCTGTGCGGGCCGGACGTGATGCACGACGCCACCAGCGTCGACCGCCCGGCCGAGGACTACACGCAGGCGCTGGGCGCACCGCTTGGGGGCCTGAGGATCGGCATCCCCGAGGAATTCTTCGGCGACGGCCTGGCAAGCGATGTGCGCGCAGCGATCGACGCCGCGCTCGCCGAATATGAAAAACTCGGCGCGCGCCGCGTAAAAATCTCGCTGCCGCGCACGCGCCTGTCGGTGCCGGTCTACTACATCCTGAGCCCGGCCGAGGCGAGCTCCAACCTCTCGCGTTTCGACGGCGTGCGCTACGGCCACCGCGCCGCGAAATACACCGATCTGCTGGACATGTACCAGAAGAGCCGCGCCGAGGGTTTCGGCGAAGAGGTCAAGCGCCGCATCATGATCGGCACCTACGTGCTCTCCGAGGGCTATTACGACGCCTACTACCTGCAGGCACAGAAGATCCGCCGCCTGATCGCCGACGACTTCCAGCAGGCTTTTACGCAGTGCGACGTGATCGCCGGCCCGGTGGCGCCGACGGTCGCGCCCGCCATCGGCGCGCAGACCGACCCCGTGACCAACTACCTGGCCGATGTCTACACGCTGCCGGCCTCGCTCGCCGGCCTGCCGGGACTGTCGCACCCCGTGGGCAGCGGCGCGCACGGCATGCCGGTGGGGCTGCAGCTCATCGCCAACCACTTCCAGGAGGGGCGGCTGCTGAACGCCGCGCACGCCTTCCAGCAGGCGACGGACTTTCACCTGCGCACGCCCGACGGATACTGAAATGAACGCACCATTGATCGAGGGCTATGAAGTCGTGATCGGCTTCGAGACGCACGCCCAGCTTGCCACGCAATCGAAGATCTTCAGCCGCGCCAGCACGGCGTTTGGCGCCGAACCCAACACGCACACCAGCCCGGTGGACCTGGCACTGCCCGGCGCGCTGCCGGTGATGAACCGCAAGGCCGTCGAGTGCGCTATCAAATTAGGCCTGGCACTCGGCTCCCACATTGCGCCAGAGAGCATTTTTGCGCGCAAGAATTATTTCTACCCCGACCTGCCCAAGGGCTACCAGATCAGCCAGTTCGAGATTCCCGTGGTGCAGGGCGGCAGCGTCTCGTTCTACCTCGGCGAGGAAAAGCAGACGGTGCGCCTGGTGCGCGCGCACCTGGAGGAAGACGCGGGCAAGAGCCTGCACGAGGATTTCATCGGCCAGTCGGGCATCGACCTGAACCGCGCCGGCACGCCGCTGCTGGAGATCGTGACCGAGCCGGACATGCGCTCGTCGGCGCAGGCCGTGGCCTACGCCAAGACGCTGCACCAGATCGTCACCTGGATCGGCATCTGCGACGGCAACATGCAGGAAGGGTCGTTTCGCTGCGACGCCAACGTCTCGGTGAGGAAGCCCGGCGCACCGCTGGGCACACGCCGCGAGATCAAGAACCTCAACAGCTTCAAGAACATGCAGCTGGCGATCGACTACGAGATCCGCTGGCAGATCGAGCAGCTCGAGGACGGCCACGCGATCCGCCAGGCCACGGTGCTGTTCAACCCCGACACGGGCGAGACGCGCGCCATGCGCAGCAAGGAAGACGCGGCCGACTATCGCTACTTCCCCGATCCGGACCTGCCGCCGCTCGTCATCGCCGACGCATGGGTGGCGCAGGTCAAGGCGCAGATGCCGGAGCTGCCGCAGCACATGGCCGCGCGTTTCGTCTCGCAGTACGGCCTGCCCGAGTACGACGCCACCACGCTCACGCAAAGCCGCGCGATGGCCGCCTACTTCGAGGACGCGGCGCAAGCCTGCGGCCAGCCCAAGCTGGCGAGCAACTGGGTGATGGGCGAGATTTCACGGCGCCTGAACCAGGAAGAGATCGGCATGGAGGCCGTCAAGGTCACGAGCCGCCAGCTCGCGCAGTTGATCGGGCGCATCCACGACGGCACCATCTCCAACAACGCCGCCCGCCAGGTCTTCGAGGCGCTGTGGAACGGGGACGGCGCGACCGCGGACGTGGACGCGCTGATCGCTGCCAAGGGCCTCAAGCAGATGAACGACACCGGCGCGCTGGAGAAGATCATCGCCGAGGTGATCGCCGCCAACCCCGACAACGTGGCGCAGGTCAGGGCGGGCAAGGACAAGGCCTTCAACGCCCTCGTCGGCCAGGTGATGAAGGCCAGCAAGGGCAAGGCCAATCCGCAACAGGTCAATGAACTATTGAAGGCCAAATTGGCCTGAAACGCTTGCCAGACAAGCGCTGCCAGCTCTCTTTTCAGGGTTTTGCCGACGTGGGTGACAGGGCTTCCTGCGCCGCCTGCTGCTGCGCCCAGAGCACACGCAGTTTGGCCAGTTCCTCGTCGAAGCGCTCGTTGATGCGTTTCTTCTCCTGCTGCCTGGCGAGGATGAAGCGCTCCTGCTCCTCCACGGCCTGGTCGTTGTCGGAAAACGCGCGCTGCAGTCGCACGGGAGCCTTGGCGAGCGCACCGTTGTAGAACTCCAGCTCCTGATCGAGTTTTTTGCGGTCGGCCTGCAACTGCGAGATGCGTCCCCTGGCCATGGCGATCGCGTCATCGACCTGGCTGAGCGCGCTCTGGCGCTCGGCCCGGTGCGCCGCCTCATCCGGATAGCGCGTGATCAGCACACGCTCGGCGCGCCGATCCGCCAGCTCCTGTGCCTTCACCTGGGCACGCTTGCGCCGCTCGGCCTCCTGGGCACTGCGTTCGTGCTCGCTCAGCGCCGGGCCGATGCGCCGGCGCTCCGCGCCCGAAGCGTCGAGCACGCGCTGCTCGCGGTCGCCGCACTCGGGGATGAAACGATCGGAGGTGATCCGGCGGCCATTCCTGTCGATGCAGGTGTAGACTTCCGAACCTGATGCCTGGCCCGTCGCCTGGGCCAGTGCCGCCGCACTGACGCACGCCGCCAGCGCGCCGATTCCCAGCATCAACCATCGCCCAGCTGCCACGCTCCTCGCCTTTCCTCAGTCCGTCACGCCATACCGTGCCCGATACGCCAGCACGCGATCGCGATGCTCGCGCATCGGCCCATCGCTGCCGCCGGCGGACAGATAATGCAGCAAATCCTGCAGATTGGCGATAGCGCAAACCTGCATGCCCAGTGTGTTGCGCACGTACTGCACGGCGCTGTGCGGCACGTCCCGGCCGTCTTCCGTCGCCATCTCCTGGCGATCGAGCGCAATGGCCATCGCGTGCGGCGTGGCCCCGGCGCCACGGATGAGCGCGATCGACTCGCGCGCCGCCGTGCCCGCGCTCATCACGTCATCGACGATGAGCACCCGCCCCTTGAGCGGCGCGCCCACGAGCGTGCCGCCCTCGCCGTGGTCCTTGGCTTCCTTGCGGTTGTAGGCAAACGGCACATTGCGCCCCAGGCGCGCCAGCTCGATCGCCACCGCGGCCGCCAGCACGATGCCCTTGTACGCCGGGCCGAAGAGCATGTCGAATTCGATCCCGCTGGCAATCAGCGCACGTGCATAGAATTGCGCCAGCCGCCCAAGCCTGGCGCCATCGTCGAACAGCCCGGCATTGAAGAAATACGGGCTCATGCGCCCGGCCTTGGTCTTGAATTCGCCAAAGCGCAATACGCCGCATTCGAGTGCAAACCGCACGAAATCCTGCGCCAGAGCGCCCGGCTCCGCAGGCAACGCCCCTTGATCCGTCATGACACATCCCCAGTTCACCCTGACCAGCCTCAACCTCAACGGCATCCGCTCGGCCACCACCAAGGGGCTGGCTGAATGGCTGCAGACACGGCGTCCGGATTGTATTTGCGTGCAGGAGCTCAAGGCGCAGGCGGGCGACGTGGCCGGGCGCTTCGAGCACCTGGCCGATCTTGCCGGGCATTTCCATTTCGCCGAGAAGAAGGGGTACTCGGGCGTGGGCATCTACACGCGCCATGAGCCCAGCGACGTGCTCACGGGCATCGGCAGCCCCGAGTTCGATGCCGAGGGGCGCTGGGTGGAGCTGCGCTTCGACACTCCGGCGCGCAAGCTCTCCATCATCAGCAGCTATTTTCCGAGCGGCTCGTCGAGCGAGGAACGCCAGGAGGCGAAATTCCGCTTCCTGGAGGTGATGGCGCCGCACCTGCAGCGCCTGAAAGAGGAGCGCGACTTCATCCTCTGCGGCGACCTGAACATCGCGCACCAGCAGATCGACCTGAAGAACTGGCGCAGCAACCAGAAGAACAGCGGCTTCCTGCCCGAGGAGCGCGCCTGGATGAGCGCGCTGCTGGCACCCGACACCGCCCCCGCGCTGATCGACGTCTACCGCCAGCTGCACCCTGAGGCCACGGCGGAAAGCTACACATGGTGGAGCAACCGCGGCCAGGCCTGGGCCAACAACGTCGGGTGGCGCATCGACTACCACGTGGCCACCGCGGCTCTGGCGCAACGGGCGCGCCGCGCATCCGTCTACAAGGAGGCGCGCTTTTCCGACCACGCGCCGCTCACGGTCGAATACGACTTCGGCCTGTGATACGGATTTGCCTTCAATCGTCTAACTTCGTTGGTTCGCCTTGCCGTGCTGCAGCACTGTCTTCGGCTTCCCGCCTTGTTAGCCGACTGAATGCAAACCCGTATGAATCGCCATGAAGCGGCAGGGGTGCGCATCAACGCGCCTCGCCCACGCCGAGCGGCGGCGGCGCGAGCTGCGTGATGCGCTTGAACAGCTGCGCATAGCGGTTGTCCTGCCCGGTCCAGGGGTCGCCATTGCGCGCGAAATCCTCGCCGATGCCCTGCCACTCCTCGGCGCTGAACAGCCGCCGCGCGGCGGGCAGGATATGGCGTTCCTCGGTGTTCACGTGCTTCCACTCGTCGGCCACGTAGGCGCGCGCCGCGTCGCGAAAACCCGCGAAGCCCTCGGCGCCGCCCTGCACGTAGCTGACCAGCGCGCGATCGAGCCGGCTGGTCTGCGCCACGGCCTCGCGGTGCTCGGCTTCGAGCTGGTCGAGCTGGGCATCGACCTCGTGCGTGCGCTCGCGCAACATCGCGAAGATCTGGTTTTCCTTGGGATGGTGGACCTTGTCCGGCACTTCGGCGAGGTATTCGATCAGGCTCGCAAGCAGCGTGAAATTGGGCTGCAGACGCCCGGCCTCCAGCTCGTCGACGATGCGCGTGAGCGCGTTCAGCACGGCCGCGATCGCGCGATGCTCGTTGCGGATGGCATCGATCGCGGCGATGCGCTCGGGCGCCGGCGCCGCCGGCGCCGCGGCAGCGCTGGAACCGGTGGTCGAACCCGCCCCGAGCCAGCCATCGAGCCGGGCGCCATCGGCGAGCAGTTCGGCGCTGGTGCCCGAGTAGACGACGCGCCCGCGCTCCAGCACCAGCGCCTCGCGCGTGATCGGCAGGATCTGGCGCGCATGCTGCTCCACGAGGATCACCGCCATGCGGCCCTCGCTCACCATGGTGTGGATGATGTGCAGCAGCTCCTGCGCGATCAGCGGCGCCAGGCCCTCCAGCGGCTCATCGAGCAGCAGCATCCTGGGGTTGAGCATCAGTGCGCGGCCGATGGCGAGCATCTGGCGCTCGCCGCCCGAGAGCTGGTTGCCCATGTTGGCGCGGCGCTCGCGCAGGCGCGGGAACATGTCGTACACGCGCTGCAGCGTCCAGTGACCGGGGCGGGCCACGACGGTAAGGTTTTCCTCCACCGTGAGCGAGGGGAACACATCGCGTTGCTGCGGCACCCAGCCCAGGCCGAGCTGCGCGCGCCGGTGGCTCGGCATCTTCGTGATGTCCACGCCATCGAACACGATGCGCCCGCGGTGCAGCCGCGTGGCGCCCATCAGCGTGGTGAGCAGCGTGGTCTTGCCCATGCCGTTGCGTCCGAGCAGCGCCAGGCTGCCGCCCGCGGCGACGCTGAACGACAGCTCTTCGAGCACGATGGCATCGCCATAGCCGGCCCAGACGTTCTCCACCTGCAGCAGTTCAGCCATGGGCTTCTCCCAGATAGACCTCGCGCACGCGCGGGTGGTTGGCGATGACCTCGGGCGTGTCTTCCAGCAGCAGCGCGCCCGAGACCAGCACCGAGATGCGCTCGGCAAAGCGGAACACCAGGTCCATGTCGTGTTCGATCAAGAGGATGGTCACGTCGCGCGGCAGTTGCGCGATCACCTCGAACAGCTCGCGACTCTCGCTCGTGGGCACGCCCGCGGCCGGTTCGTCGAGCAGCAGCACCTTGGGGCGCTGCGCCAGCGCCAGCGCGATCTCGATCAGCCGCTGGCGCCCATAGGCGAGGTTGCGCGTGGTCTCGTAGGCGTCGGAGAGCAGCCCGAGGCGCTGCAGGATCACCGCCGCCTCATCGACCGCCTCGCCGCGCGCCGCCAGGGGTTTGAACCAGCTGGTGCCCAGCCCCAGGCGCTCGCTCACCGACATCGCGACCGATTCGAGCACCGTCATGTCCGCGAACAACTGGTTGATCTGGAAGGTGCGCACCAGGCCCTTGCGGCAGCGCGCGTGCTGCGCCATGCGCGTCACGTCCTCGCCCATCAGCGTGATGCGCCCCTCGGTCGGCGCAAGGTAGCCGGTGAGCAGGTTGATCAGCGTCGTCTTGCCCGCGCCGTTGGGGCCGATGAGCGCGTGGCGCGCGCCCGCCTGCACGGCCATATCGACGTGGTCGGTGGCGACGAAACCGCCGAAGGTGCGCACCAGGCCGTGCGTCTGCAGCACCGCGTTCATGCCGCACCCCCCACCGGGCGAGACTGCGCGCGCTGGCGCCGTTTTTCCAGCCATTTCGACGCCGTTCCCAGAATACCGCCGCGCGCATACATCACCAGCAGCACCAGCGCCAGGCCGAGCCAGAACTGCCAGTACTGCGGGTTCAGGTCGGACAGGAAATGCTTGGCGACGATGAACACGATGGCGCCGATGAGCCCGCCGTACAGCCGCCCGGTGCCGCCCAGGATGAGGATGAGCAGCAGATCGGCCGAATTCTCGAAACCGAGCACCGAGAGCGAAACGAACTGGTTGGTCTGCGCCAGTATCGCTCCGGCCACGCCCGCGTAGGCCGCGCCCAGCGTGTAGACCGCGACCAGGCGCCGGTTGACCGGCACGCCCAGCGCCGGCATGCGCTGCGCATTCATCTGGATACCGCGCAGGCTCTGGCCGAAGGGTGAATGCACGATGCGCCGCGCGATCCAGAACAGTACGAACAGCACCACCACCGCGTAGATGTAGCCAGTGCGGCCGTACAGGTCGAATTCGAACAGCCCGAGCACCGGCTTGATCTCGATGCCGGGTATGCCATCGACCCCGCCCGTGATGCGGCTGAACTTGTTGGCCAGCTCGTAGAGCATCAGCGCCACGCCCAGCGTCACCATGAGCCGCGCCAGATCGCTGCCGCGCAACAGCAGGAAGCTGCTGAGAAACCCGAGGATCGCGGCGAACAACGCGGCCAGCACCAGCCCGGTCAGGGGATCGCCCATGCCGCGCAGGCCGAGCAGGCCGACGGTGTAGGCGCCGATGCCGAAGAACGCCGCGTGCCCTAGCGAGATGATGCCCGCGTAGCCGAAGATCAGGTCGAGCGAGAGCGCGAACAAGCTGGTGACCGCGATCTGGCTCAGCAGCAGGTAGTTGCCCGGAAACAGGAAATACGCCGCGACAGGCAGGCACCAGAAGAGATATTCCAGCGGCTTCCAGTCGGCCGAGCGGCGGTAGCGCCGCAGGCTGTCGTGGATGGCCGTGCCCGGATCGGGCGCAGCCGCGGACGAAACAACAGAGGTCATGACGGCGCCTTACTGGTGTGCACGGCCGAACAGGCCTTGCGGACGAAAGATCAGGATCACGACCATGATCGCGTAGATGATGAAGGCGCCGATCTGCGGCACATAGTATTTGCCCGCCATGTCGGCCACGCCCAGCAGCAGCGCGGCCCAGAGCGAGCCCAGGATGTTGCCGCCACCGCCGACGGTCACGACGATCAGGAAGTACACGAGGTACTTGACCGGGAACTCGGGATCGAGCCCGAGCATCTCCACGCCCAGCGCGCCGCCCAGGCCCGCGAGCGCCGAGCCGAGCGCGAAGGTGAGCATGAAGACGCGGTTCACGTCGATGCCCAGGCCTCGCGCGGTGCGCTGGTTGTCCACCGCGGCGCGCAGCCGCGCGCCGAACGAGGTGCGGATCACCGACCACTGCAGCCCCACCGCCACGACGATCCCCGCGATCACGAGGAACAGCCGGTAGACCCCGATGTCGGCGCCCGGCAGATGGATCTGCCCCGAGAGAAACGCCGGCAGGTGCAGCGGCTGCTGGCGTGCGCCGAAGAAGTAGTGCGTCGCCGCCACCGCCATGAACACCAGGCCGAGCGAGAACAGCACCTGGTCGAGGTCGGACGCCTCGTACAGGCGCCGGTACAGCAGGCGCTCCAGCACCACGCCGACGAGGCCGGGCACGACGATGGCGAAAGGAATCGTCGCCAGGAAAGGCACGCCCCAGTCGTTGAGCAGCACCACGCAGACGTAGCCACCCACCATCGCGAACACGCCGTGCGCGAGGTTGACGAAGTTCATCAGGCCCAGCGTGACCGACAGGCCCACGCTGATGAGGAACAGCAACATGCCAAAGGCGATACCGTCAAACAAGATCGTCATGGTGGCTCATGCAACAGGTTGCGCGCGGCGCGCCATGGGGCGTGCCGCGCAGGCCGGGGGAATGCTTACTTCGCCGCCTTGCCGGGGTCCTTGACCGCCTTCAGCGTGGCGAACTCGACGTTCTGCACCTCGCCGTTGACATTCTCCAGCTTGCGGATGTACTCATTCTGGATGATGTCGCGCGTCTCGGGGTCGATCTGCACCGGGCCGCGCGGGCTCGTCCACTGCAGGCCCTTGGCCGCCGCCACGAAGGCGTCGCCGCTGGCATCACCCTTGGTCTTTTCCAGCACCTGGTAGATCAGGTGCATGCCGTCGTAGCCGCCCACCGACATGAAGTTGGGCCGGTCCTTGGGGAAGGCCTTGAGGTAGGCCGCGACGTAGGCCTTGTTCTCGGGCGAATCGTGCGCCTGCGAATAGTGGAAGGCCGTGACCAGCCCAAGCGCCGAATTGCCCATCGCGGCCAGTTCGTTCTCGTCGGTCAGGTCGCCCGGGCCGATGGCCTGGATGCCGGCCTTGTCCAGCCCCAGCTCGCGAAAGCCCTTCATCAGCGCCACCATCGAGCTGCCCGGCGGCACGAAGGTGAACATCGCGCCGGGCTTGGCGTCCTTCACGCGCTCAAGATACGCCGCGTAGTCGGCGGTGTTCACCGGCGTGCGCACCTCGCCGACGATCTTGCCGCCGAGCTCGGTGAAGGTCTTCTTGAACTGCACCTCGGCGTCGTGGCCGGGGCCGTAGTCGGCCACCAGCGTGTACGCGGACTTGATGTTGTTCTCCGCGGCCCACTTGGCCATGGCCCACGCGCCCTGCGGCAGCGTCATCGACACACGCACGATGTAGGGCGATTTTTCGGTCACCGACGAGGTCGCGGCGTTCATCACCACCATGGGCACCTTGGCCTGAGTGGCCAGCGGCGCGGCCGAGAAGGCGTTGGGCGTGAGGTCGAACCCGGCGAGGATGTCCACCTTGTCATTCACCAGCAGCTCCTGCGCCATGCGCTTGGCCACCTGCGGCGCCATGCCGGTGTCGTCCTTGACGATGAGCTTGACCTTGCGCCCGGCCACGGTGTCGCCGTGCTGCGCCATGTAGACGTCGATGCCATGCTTGATCTGCTTGCCGTAGTCGGCGAACGGGCCGGACACCGACAGCACCAGGCCTATGGTCAGGTCCTTGGCCTGGGCCAGCCCGGCGCTGGCGAGCGCGCTGGCCACCAGCGTGGCCTGAATCACGGTTTTGACGAATCGCATGGAAGTCTCCTGTGGTTGAAGTGGTGAACGAAAGCGACGGCGGCTTCAGGCGCGCGAGCGCATGAAACCGGGCAAGAACGCGGCGAGCTCGGCCGTGGCCGAGAGCGGCAGCACGTGCGCCACGTACTGGTCGGGGCGCACCAGCACGAGCGCGCCCTCGCGGCTGATCGCGCGCTGCGCGAAGATGTCCTCATCGGCCAGCGCAGCGAACACGTTTTCGTGATCGACGAGCTGCCATGGACCGACACGCGGCTTGAAGGCATCGGGGACATGCGCGATATCCACCTCGGTGTGCGGTTGCTGGTAGATGACCTTCACGTCGAACCAGGCGTTCGCGTCCAGCCCCGCGGGCGTGCAGGCGCGCAGCGGCGAATCGGCGGCCTCGGCCAGCCACGTGGCCAGCGCGGTGGTGGGCGAGGCTTCGCCCGCGCGCGCCGCATCGGCAAACACATAGAGCCGCCAGCGCCCGTCGGCCCGCGCCTGATGGCCCAGGTGCAGCGGCCTGGCATCGGCCACGCGCGTCACGCGCGCGGAATGAAAGCGCTTGCCGATGGGCAATCCCGCTGCCAGGTGCTGGTGCTCGCCACCGCCCGTGATGAGCGACGGCGCGTACTGCGTCATGAAGCCCTGGGCGAATTCGGTGATTTGCGCATACGCGGCTTCGACCTCGTGCGGACTGCCGAACTGCTCGGGCGGCGTGGCCATCGTCGTGGCCCAGCGCTTGTCGAAGTCGATGATGTTCTGGCCGATCACCTGGCGCTCGGCCGAATAGCTGGCCAGCAGGTTCTCGGGACTGCGGCCTTCGAGCACGTGCGCAAGTTTCCAGCCGAGGTTGAAGCCGTCCTGCATGGACACGTTCATGCCCTGCCCCGCCTTGGCGCTGTGCGTGTGGCTGGCATCGCCCGCGATGAACACGCGCGGCATGCGCCGGCCTGCCTGATCGGGCGGCACGTCGTCGAAACGATCACAGACGCGGTGGCCCACCTCATAGACGCTGTACCAGGCCACGTGGCGCACATCCAGCACATAGGGCCGAAGGATGGCCTGCGCCCGCGCGATGGTCTGCTCCACCGTGGTCTGGCGGATGCTGCTGCGCGCCTCGGGATCGACCTCGCCCAGATCGACGTAGAGGCGGAACATGAAGCCGCCCTCGCGCGGGATGAGCAGGATGCTGCCCTGGTCCTCGGACTTGATCACGCACTTGGTGCGGGTGTCGGGGAAGTCCGTCACCGCCAGCAGATCCATCACGCCCCAGGCGTGGTTGGACGCGCCGCCCGTGAAACGGCAGCCGATGGCGCCGCGCACGCGGCTGTGCGCGCCGTCGGTGCCCACCACGTACCGGGCCTGCACCACGCGGGTCTGGCCCGTCAGATCCCCGGCGGTGTGGCGCAGCGTCACCGCCACCGGGTATTCGCCCGTCGCCGCCACGTCCAGGCCAACGAATTCCAGCCCGTAGTCGGGCCGCATGCGCGTGGGCGCGCGCTGCATCGCCTGCTCGAAATAATCGAGCACGCGCGCCTGGTTCACCAGGATGTGCGGGTACTCGCTGGTGTCGTGCTCGTCCTCGGGCTCGCGCGAGGTGCGAACGATGCGGGCCGGGTTGGCCGGGTCGGGCTTCCAGAACACCGTCTGCGTGACCTCGCAGCCCTCGGCGACGATCTCGTCGGCGAAACCGAAAGCCTCAAAGGTCTCGACGCTGCGCTTCTGGATGCCGTCGGCCTGCCCGATTTCCAGACGGCCCGCGCGCCGCTCGACGATGCGCGTGGTGATACCGGGAAACTGCGCGAGCTGCGCCGCCAGGATCATCCCGGCCGGACCCGCGCCGACGATCAGCACATCGACCTTCCCGGGGATCTGCGCCGGACGATCAATGCCGACACCCGCCGCAGGCTGGATGCGCGGGTCGCCGGAGACATAGCCGTGGTGGTGAAACTGCATGGATGCCAAAGTCCTATGGAGCCGTGAGTTGCCGCTGCAGGTCGTGCAGCACCTGGTAGCAGCCGAAGACCTGCCGGACGCTGGCGTTGGGTTCACGCCCTTCGCGGATCGCGGCGAAGAATTCGCGGTCCTGCAGTTCGATGCCGTTCATCGACACGTCCACTTTGGAGACGTCAATCTTCTCGTCCCTGCCGGTGACCAGGTCGTCGTAGCGCGCCAGGTACGTGCCGGTGTCGCCGATGTAGCGGAAGAACGTGCCCAGCGGCCCGTCGTTGTTGAACGAGAGGCTGAGCGTGCAGATCGCGCCATTGGCCGCCTTGAGCTGGATGCTCATGTCCATCGCGATGCCGAGCTGCGGGTGGATCGGCCCCTGGAGGGCGTTGGCCTGCACGATGGGGCTGCCCGCCTGGTACGCGAACAGATCGACCGTGTGCGCGGCGTGGTGCCACAGCAGGTGATCGGTCCATGAGCGCGGCTGACCCAGCGCGTTGGTGTTGGTGCGGCGAAAGAAGTAGGTCTGCACGTCCATCTGCTGGATGTGGAACTCGCCCGCGGCAATCTTCTTGTGCACCCACTGGTGGCTGGGGTTGAAGCGGCGCGTGTGCCCGACCATGGCGATGCGCCCGGCCCGTTGTTGTGCGTCCAGCACGCGCTGACCGTCGGCCAGCTTGTCGCACAACGGAATTTCCACCTGCACGTGCTTGCCCGCCTGCAGGCACTCGATGGCCTGCGCCGCATGCATCTGCGTGGGCGTGCACAGGATCACGGCATCGACCTCGGGGCGCGCGAGCGCCTCGGACAGTTCGGTCGCGACGTGGCCTATGCCGTACTTCTTCGCCACCTCCTGCGTTGGCTCCAGCCTGCGGCCGACGAGCGAAACGACTTCGACACCGTCTATCTTCTGAATGCCGTCCAGATGCTTGATGCCGAAGGCCCCGGCGCCTGCCAGCGCCACCCTGATGGTTTGGGTCATGGGAATTTTCCTTTTTTCATAGCTGATAGCGCTTGCCCAACAAGCGCTACACCGGATTTTCCATAATAAGATGGCCCACGGCGGTGTTCGACGCAGGCACGTGATAGAAGCGGTGCACCACCTTGGGCAGCGGCCGCGCCTGATCGACGTCGGCCATCGCGCCGCGCGCGATCAGCCACATCACGAGCTCGATGCCTTCACTGCCGGCCTCGCGCACGTATTCGATGTGCGGGATCTCGGCCAGGCCCACGGGGTTTTCGATCAGCAGGTCGAGGAAGCGGTTGTCCCATGCCTTGTTGATGAGCCCGGCGCGCGCGCCCTGGAGCTGGTGGCTCATGCCGCCCGTGCCCCAGATCTGCACCTTCAGATCTTCGTCGTAGCTCTCGATGGCCTTGCGGATCGCTCGGCCCAGGTTCAGGCAGCGCATGCCCGAGGGCACGGGGTACTGCACCACGTTCACGGCCAGTGGGATCACCGGGCAGGGCCAGGCATCCTTGACCGGGTCTTTCTCGCCGCACATCAGCGACAGCGGCACCGTGAGGCCATGGTCCACGTCCATCTTGTTGACGATGGTGAGGTCGAAGTCCTGCTGGATCACGCTTTGCGCGATGTGGCTCGCGAGCTCGGGGTGGCCGGTCACCTTGGGCACGGGGCGCGGGCCCCAGCCCTCGTCGGCCACCTGGTACTCGGCGGCGGTACCGAGCGCGAAGGTGGGAATCATGTCCAGGCTGAACGCGGTCGCGTGGTCGTTGTAGACCATGAGAATCACGTCCGGGGTGTTCTCTCTGAGCCACTGGCGCGAGAAGTCGTAGCCCGCGAACATGGGCTGCCAGTAGGGTTCGTGCGTCTTGCCCAGATCCATCGCCGCACCGATCGCGGGCACGTGGGAGGTGTAGACGGAGGCGGTGATGCGTGCCATGTTCAGTGTCCTTTCGCCTGGGCGTCGCGGCCCGCGTGGCCCTGGGGCTGGTGCTGCGGCTGCGCGTCGCCGTCTTCGCCGAGGTAGCGATTGCCCTCGGCCGAGCGGCCGCCCGCCACCATCATCGCGCGGTATTCGTCCTCGCTCATGCCGGTCATCGAACCGGCCATCTGCTGAAAGCTCTTGCCGTCGGTAGCCCCGATGCGCGCGAGGAAATAGATATTGCCGCCGGTGCGCATGCACCAGTTCAGGTCGCGCGCCAGCACCGCCTGCTTCTGCTCCTCGCTCATCGGCCACTCGTCGAGATAGGCGCGCTCGTTGGCCTTGAAGCGCGCGCGGTTGTCGGCCTTCATCAGCGAGACGCAGAACTGGTTGAGCCAATAGCCCTTGCGGCTCTGCTCGGCATCGAAGATGATCGTGCCGGGTACGTCGAGATAGGGTTTTTCCAGGGCCACGGTGCGCTCCTTTCAGTGTTCCTCGGGCCAATAGAGGCGCATCGGGTTGTCCACCAGCAACTGCCGCTGCAGCGCAGGCGTGGGCGCGATGTGCGGGATGAAATCCACCAGCAGGCCGTCGTCGGGCATGTGGTTCTTCAGGTTCGGGTGCGGCCAGTCGGTGCCCCAGAGGACGCGGTCGGGGAAGAGCTCGACCACGCGGCGCGCGAACGGCACCACGTCGCGGTAGGCGTTTTGCTCGCCATGCAGCGCGGGCGGGCCGCTGACGGAGAGGCGCTCGGGGCAGCTCACCTTGCTCCACACGTTGTCGTGCTCGCGCATGAACTGCAGGAACAGGTCGAATTCATCGCTGTCCACGCCCTGCTTCACGTCGGGCCGACCCATGTGATCGACGACCAATGTCGTCGGCAGGCTGGTGAAAAAGTCCCACAACTCGGGCAGATCGACCGCCTCGAAGTAGATGACGACATGCCAGCCCAGGGGCTGGATGCGCTCGGCAATCTCCATCAGCTCCTCGCGCGGGGTGAAGTCCACCAGGCGCTTGACGAAGTTGAAGCGCACGCCGCGCACGCCGGCGGCATGCAGCGCCTGCAGTTCCTCGTCGCTCACGCCGCGCCTGACCGTGGCCACGCCGCGCGCCCTGCCCTGCGCGGCCTGGAGCGCATCAACCAGCGCGCGGTTGTCCGCGCCGTGGCAGGTGGCCTGCACGATGACGTTGCGCGCGAAGCCCAGGTGGTCGCGCAGCGCGAAGAGCTGCGCCTTGCTCGCGTCGCAAGGTGTGTACTTGCGCTCGGGCGCGTAGGGGAATTCGTCGCCCGGGCCGAAGACGTGGCAGTGCGCATCGACCGCGCCCGCGGGGAGCTTGAAGCGCGGCGTGGACGGCCCTTGGTACCAGTCCAGCCAGCCCGGGGTTTTTTCAAAAGTGCTCATGTGCTTTCCTTGAGGTGCGCGAGCAGCCGGTCGGCCTCGACGCGCCAGTCGCCGCTGCGCGCAAAACCGGGGGTGCCGCGCTCGCCGAATACGCCGACTTGCGCCAGATCGGCGATCCATGCCTGGCGCTCGGCCGCGCCTTGGGCGATGGAGGGCGGCAGGCCCGCGTCGCGCACGGTGCGCGCGGATTCAAACATCTCCTCGCTGCGCCGCCGGCCATGCTCGATCACGCGCTGGAAGAAATACGCGCCATGCCGCTCCCAATCGATGCCGGGGAAGGTTTCATGCAAGGAAGCGAGCACCGCGTCCTCCACGCCGTAGTGCCGCGCGGCGGTGAAGCTCTCGATCACCATGGCCTCCAGCCCCTTGATCATCACGCTGCGGCACATCTTGGTGGCCGAGGCGACGCCGATACGCTCGCTCGCCACCTGGGCCGCAAAACCCAGCGGACGGATCTTTTCGGCCAGTTGCGCCGCATGTGTGCCGCCCAGCAGCAGCGGCACCTTGATGCGATACGGCGGCACGCTGGTCATCACCGCGCCCTCGACGTAGCGCGCGCCGGTGGCGTCGACGAGCGCCGCGGCCTGCTGCTTGGCGCCGGGCGAGGCGGAGTTGAAATCCAGATAGAAGGCCCCGGCGCGCAGGCCGCTTGCGCAGGCCTGCGCCACCGCCACGGTCTGGCTGGCGGTCACGGCGCTGATGACGAAATCCGATTGCGCCGCAAGTCCCGCATGGTCGGGCTCAAGCCGAACACCGTGCTGGCTCGCGTGGGCCTGCAGCGCCTGCCCCTCAACGGTGCCGAGCTTGAGGTCGTACGCCGCCACGGCCACGCCCTGCGCGCGCAGATCCTCGGCCAGGATCCGACCCACCTCGCCGTAGCCGACGAGGCCGACCGTCCAGTCCAGCGCAGATGCGGGCAGGGTCATCGCGGGCTCGTCAATCGATGTAGCGCAGCCCGGCCTTGGCCAGGCCTTCGCGCATCTTGTAGTAGTCCAGGCCCAGCGTGCCGCCGGCGAAGACCTCGCGCTTGGCCGTCTCGTTGGCCTCGCGCTTTTGCGCGGCCGCGAGTGCCGCCGCCGCCTTCTCGCGCGGCACGCAGACGATGCCGTCGTCGTCGGCCACGATCACGTCGCCGGGACGCACCCACATGCCGGCGCAGACCACCGGGATGTTGACCGAGCCCAGCGTCGCCTTGATCGTGCCCTTGGACGAGATCGCCTTGCTCCAGACCGGGAAGTTCATCTCGTGCAGCGTGCGCACGTCGCGCACGCCGGCGTCGATGATGAGCGCACGCGCGCCGCGCGCCTTGAAGCTGGTGGCGAGCAGGTCGCCGAAGTAGCCGTCGGTGCAGTCGCTCGTCACGCCCGCGACGACCACGTCGCCCGGGCGGATCTGCTCGGCCGCGACGTGCAGCATCCAGTTGTCGCCCGGCTGCAGCAGCACGGTGACCGCGGTGCCCGAGATCTGCGCGCCCGGGTAGATGGGGCGCATGTAGGGCTTGAGCAGGCCGACGCGGCCCTGCGCCTCATGCACCGTCGCGGCGCCGTAGCGCGCCAGCGCATCGGCCACGGCCGCATCCGCGCGGGTGATGTTGCGATAGACAACGCCTAGTTCATACATGGCTCAACTCCGAAAAATCCCTCAAAAGATAGCTGTTGACGCTTGATGGATGGGCGTTTCAGGCCGATTTCATTCAAATTCACGCCTGACCCACTTCGCGCGCCTTGAGCCGCGCATCCAGCCGCGTGAAGACGCGCCGCGCGTTGCCTTCATAGATCTGGTGCTTCTCCTCGGCCGTCAGGTTCTGCGTGGCCTCCACATAGCGCTTGGTGTCGTCGTAGTAGTGCCCGGTTTCGGGATCGATGCCGCGCACCGCACCTATCATTTCGCTGGCGAACAGGATGTTCTTGACCGGGATCACCTCGGTCAGCAAATTGATGCCAGGCTGGTGGTAGACGCAAGTGTCGAAGTAGAGGTTGTTCAGCAGGTGCGTGTCCAGCAGCGGCTTCTTTAATTCCTGCGCCAGGCCCCGGTAGCGGCCCCAGTGGTAGGGCGCCGCGCCGCCGCCGTGCGGAATCAGGAACTTGAGCGTCGGAAAATCCTTGAACAGATCGCCCTGGATGAGCTGCATCACGGCCGTGGTGTCGGCGTTGATGTAGTGCGCGCCGGTGGTGTGAAAGCACGCATTGCAGCTCGTGCTCACGTGGATCATCGCGGGGATGTCGTATTCGACCATCTTCTCGTAGATCGGGTACCAGCTGCGGTCGGTCAGCGGCGGGCTGCTCCAGTGCCCGCCCGAGGGGTCGGGATTCAGGTTGATGCCGACCGCGCCGTACTCCTTCACGCACTTTTCCAGTTCCGGGATGCAGGTGGCCGGATCGACGCCGGGTGACTGCGGCAGCATCGCGGCGGGCGCGAAGTGATCGGGGAACAGCTCGCTCACGCGGTGGCAGAGTTCGTTGCAGATCGCCGCCCAGGTGCTCGATGTCTCGAAATTGCCGATGTGGTGCGCCATGAAGCTCGCGCGCGGGCTGAAGATGGTCAGATCCGAGCCGCGTTCCTTCATCAGGCGCAACTGGTTCTTCTCGATGCTGTCGCGGATGTCGTCGTCGCTGATGCGGAGCTCAGCCACCTTCGGCTGCAGGCCGGGGTCTTTCAGCGCGGCGATCTGCCGGTTGCGCCATTCACCCAGCGCCGCGGGGGCGGTGGTGTAGTGGCCGTGCACGTCGATGATCATGAATCCATTCCTTCTCGAAATCTCACAGCGGCCGCATGCCCTGGCGCTGCTTGGCCGCCGCGGCCTGCGGACCCGCGAGGAACGCGAGAAACTGCCGCGCGGCCGCTTCATCGCGACCACCGGCGACCAGCGCGCCGGAGAACACGGTATCGATCGCCACCGCCGGCGGCAGCTCGCCGACCACGGTGATGCCCGGCACATGCATCAATTCACTCCGTTGCTGAAACCCCAGGGCCGCTTCGCCCCGCGCGACAAGCTGCCCCACCGGCACGCCGGGGCGCGCCTGCACCAGCCGGGGCGCGAGCTGCTCTGCAACACCCCAGCGCGCAAACAGCTGCAGCAGGGCCTTGCCGCTGGGGCCGGTGGAATAGCCGATGCTGGCGGCCTGCAGCACGGCGGCCCGCAGCGCGGCCTCGCTGCCGATGTCCGGCAGCGAAGCCCCCTCGCGTACAGCCACGGCGGTGCCGGAGCGCACCCAATCCACCTGGCTGCCGGCGACGGCATGGCCGCCCGCGATCAGCGCGGCGATCGCATCGCTGGCCAGCAACACCACGTCCAGCGCTTCACCCGCTTGCACACGCCGCGCGGCGTCCACTCCGCCGACCGATTCGAGCGCCACTGGCTGCCCGCCCTGCTGCTGCCAGGCGCGCACCAGATCCGCCAGCACGGCGCGCGTGGCCATCGAGGAGATGGCGCGCAGGGCTGGGGAGGTGCTCGTGCTCATGACAGATGGATGAAAAGGCTGTACTCCGAGGCATTGTGGATATGCGTGTCCGTCGGAACAAGTCGATATCGCCACTAGCAGATATGCCAAAACGGCATGGCTTGGCTTACGATGACGCCCATCCCCAGGGGGTGTGTCCATGGATCTGAAGCAGCTCGAATACTTTGTGCGCGTGGCCGAACTGGGCAGCTTCACGCGCGCCGCGCAGGCACTGGAGGTGGCACAGCCGGCGCTGAGCCGCCAGGTGCGGGCGCTGGAACTGGAGCTGCGCGAGACACTCCTGACGCGCACCGGCCGCGGCGTGGTGCCGACCGACGCGGGCCGGCGGCTGCTGGAGCACGGCCACGCGATCCTGCAAGGCGTCGCGGCGGCGCGCGACGACCTGCTGAGCGGGCGGGGCGAGCCCGTCGGGCGGGTGACGGTCGGCCTGCCGCCCAGCCTGGCGCGGCGCCTCACGCCGCTGCTGATCGAGCGCTTCCAGCACGACATGCCCAAGGCGCGACTGGAAATCGTCGAGGCATTTTCCGTCACCATTGCCGAGTGGCTGGGCAGCGCGCGCATGGATCTGGGCCTGGTCTATTCGCCCGCCAGCCACCCGCAGATCGAGGCCGCCCCGGTGCTGGAAGAACGCCTGCGCCTGATCGGCCCGGCCGGCAGCCTGCCGCCAGAAGGTGTGGCGTTTGCCGATCTTGCCCGCTACCCGCTCGTGATGCCGCAGCGCAGCCAGATCTTTCGCAAATTGATGGAAGCGCAGGCCACGCTCTCGCAGGTCAAGCTCGACGTGGTCTGGGAAGTATCGAGCGTGCCGGTCATCCTCGACCTCGTGCGCGCCGGCTACGGCTACGCCGCGCTCACCGACAGCGCGCTACAGGGCCAGGGCGGCGACACTGGCCTGGCCGAGGCGCCCATCCACTCGCCCCACATCGTCAGCACCCTGTACGTGGTGCAGCCCGCCACCCGGCGCTCGACGCCGCTGGTGCAGCGCACGGCCGAGCTGCTGCGCCAGCTGAGCCTGCGGGTGTGCGCAGTGGAAAGCGGCGCGGCCTGAGGCCGGCCCTTCACACCAGCGGCCGCAGCGTCCGCGCCGCCTCCTGCAGCAGAGGCAGCAACTGCCGCTCCAGCTCCTGCGGCGGCATGCGGTTCGTCGCGGTCACCACGTTGAGCGCCGCCAGCGTGTTGCCACGCACGTCGCGCAGCGGCACGGCCAGCGCCTGGATGCCCAGCTCGTGCTCCTGCACGGCCACGCAGTAGTCCATGCGCCGCACGTCATCGAGCACGGCGGCCAGCGCGGCCGCATCGCTCACGGTGTGCGCCGTGAGGCGCTGCAGGTCGACACCCGCGAGCCACGCAGCGCGCTCGGCGTCGGGCAGCGCGGCCAGCAGCACGCGGCCGGTCGACGTGGCGTGCGCCGGCAGGCGCGAGCCCAGGTGCACGCCGTGCGCCAGCAGCCGGTCGCCGCTTTCGCGCACCGCGCTGCGCGCCACGATCACGACGAAATCGCCATCGCGCACCGCGCACGAGAACGACAGCCCGGTGCGCGCCGCCATGCGATGCAGCTCGGGCTGGACCACGCGCGGCAGCCGCGCCGTGGCCATGTAGGCGCCCGAGAACCGCAGCACCTTCGGCGCCAGCCAGTAGTACGAGCCATCCGATTCGAGATAACCGAGGTGCGCCAGCGTGAGCAGGTGGCGGCGCGCCGCCGCGCGTGTGATGCCCGCGCGCTGCGCGGCCATGGTCGCATTCAGGCGCTGGCGCTCGGTGTCGAAACTCTCGAGCACCGCCAGGCCCTTGGCGAGCCCGGCGATGGTGTCGGCAGGGGCAAGAGAAGTCGGAAAGTGATCCGTCATTTCGCGCGATGATCGATAAATCTGCGCGATGATCGCACAACACCCACAGAGTGCCGCTAGGCACGGTGTCCATCGCGCACTAGTCTCTCGAGATTCGATCCGGGCCTGTCGCATGCATGCCCACAACACTCTGGAGACCCCCGATGCCCACCCCCACACACATTCCCGTCGTCATCGTCGGCGCCGGCCCGGCCGGCCTGCTGCTCGGCCAGCTGCTCTACAAGGCCGGCATAGACAACCTCATCCTGGAGCAGCGCAGCCCCGACTACGTGCTCGGCCGCATCCGCGCCGGCGTGCTGGAGCAGGTCAGCATGGACCTGCTGCGCGAGGCCGGCGCCGCCGAGCACATGGACCGCGACGGCCTGCACCACCATGGCATCGAGCTGCTGTTCGAAGGCAAGCGCCACCGCATCGACCTGCATGGCCTGACGGGCGGCAAATCCGTGATGGTCTACGGCCAGACCGAGGTGACGCGCGACCTGATGAAGGTGCGCGCCCTGGAAGGCCTCACCACCGTTTACGAAGCGCTGCACGTGCAGCCGCGCGACTACGACGGCGAGCAGCCGCGCGTGCGCTACGAGAAGGACGGCGAGCTGCACGAGATCACCTGCGACTTCATCGCCGGCTGCGACGGCTTTCACGGCGCCTGCCGCGCCAGCATCGCGCCCGAGCGCATCCGCCACTATGAAAAGGTCTACCCGTTCGGCTGGCTCGGCCTGATGAGCGACACGCCACCCGTGAGCAAGGAACTGATCTACGTGAACAGCGAACGCGGCTTTGCGCTGTGCAGCCAGCGCAGCCTGACGCGCAGCCGCTACTACCTGCAGGTGCCGCTGACCGACAAGGTCGAGGACTGGAGCGACGAGGCGTTCTGGGAGGAGCTCAAGCGCCGCCTGGACCCCGAGGCACGCGAGCACCTCGTCACCGGAGCGTCGATTGAAAAGAGCATCGCGCCGCTGCGCAGCTTCGTCGCGGAGCCGATGCGCTTCGGGCGCATGTTCCTCGCGGGCGACGCCGCGCACATCGTGCCGCCCACGGGCGCCAAGGGGCTGAACCTCGCGGCGTCCGACGTCGGCTACCTCTCACGCGCCTTCATCGATTACTTCAGGAACAAGAGCACGCACGGCATCGATCACTATTCCGAGCAGTGCCTGAAGCGCGTCTGGAAGGCCGAGCGCTTCTCGTGGTGGATGACCTCGCTGATGCACAACTTCCCCGAAGAAGGGGCGTTTCATACCAAGGTGCAGGAGGCCGAGCTCGACTACCTCGTGCATTCCAGGGCCGCGTCGACGAGCCTCGCGGAAAACTACGTCGGTCTGCCAATGGCGTAGTCGGGTGGCCGCGGCATGGCATGGGCCACAATCGCTCGCCATGCTGCATTACCACACCCTGCCCGTCACGCCGTTCGCGCAGAACTGCTCGCTCGTCTGGTGCGACCAGACGACGCTGGCGGCTGTCATCGACCCGGGCGGCGACCTGGATCACATCCTTGCCGAGGTGCGGCGTCTGGGCCTCTCGCTGACCGCCATCTGGCTCACGCACGCGCACATCGACCACGCCGGCGGCGCCGGTGAGCTGGCTGAACGCTTCTCGCTGCCCATCATCGGCCCGCACGAGGGCGACCAGTTCTGGATAGCCGGGCTGCCGCAGCAAAGCGCGATGTTCGGCTTTCCACCGGCGAGAACCTTCACGCCCACGCGCTGGCTGCGCGACGGCGACGCCGTCACCATCGGCCACGAACAACTCCACGTGCGCCACTGCCCCGGCCACACGCCCGGCCACGTGGTGTTTCATGCGCCGCAAATCCAGCGCTGCTTCGTCGGCGACGTGCTGTTCGCGGGCAGCATAGGCCGCACCGATTTCCCGCAGGGCAATCACGAGCAGCTCATCGCCAGCATCACGCAGCGCCTGTGGCCCATGGGCGACGACACGATCTTCATCCCCGGCCACGGGCCCGAGAGCAGCTTCGGACGCGAACGGCGCAGCAATCCCTACGTCGGCGGCACCTGAGGGCAGGCGCGCGGGCCCTGCACGCCGCCACGCGCACCCCCATGGCGCGCGGCGGCCCATCGCTCTATACTCGCGCCCGCTCCGGGGTGCACGACAGTGGCGTGCTGAGATGGCGGGCCGACCCGCCAAAACCGCGAACTTGATCTGGTTCGTACCAGCGTAAGAAGAGCTGCAGTGAACAAGCTGTGTGTGCCGCCCGTGCGCATGCGCGGCCGTTCGCCGATTGCGGAGCATTCCATTCATTTTTTGAGGAATGCACCGCCATGAACGCCCCCGACCCGTTTTCCGAATCGCTGGCCCGCGCACGCGAGCCCTTTCCCGCATCCGCCAAGGCCTGGATCACCGGCAGCCGCGCCGATCTACGCGTGCCGGTGCGCGACATCCAACTGACCAACGGGGAGGTCGTGAGCGTGTACGACACCTCGGGCCCGTACACCGACCCGGCCGCCACCATCGACGTGAGGAAGGGCCTGCCCAGCGTGCGCGGCGCCTGGATCGCCGAGCGCGGCGACACCGAGCCTTATGAAGGCCGCTCGCCCGTGGCCATCGACGACGGGCAGAAGAGCGACGCCTCCGAGCGCCTGGCCGCGCTGCGCGCCGAGGCCATCGGCCTGCAGCGCTCGCCCCGGCGCGCCCAAAGCGGCGCCAACGTGACGCAGATGCACTACGCGCGCCGCGGCATCGTCACGCCCGAAATGGAATTCGTCGCGCTGCGCGAAAACGGGCGCCGCGAATGGATGCGCCAGTACCAGGCCGACCGCGCGCGGGAAAGGCGCCTGGCCGGCGACCCCAGGGGCGCGGCCATCCCGCCCGTGATCACGCCCGAATTCGTGCGCGACGAAGTGGCGCGCGGCAGGGCCATCATCCCGGCCAACATCAACCACCCCGAGGTCGAGCCCATGGCCATAGGGCGCAACTTCCTGGTGAAGATCAACGCCAACATCGGCAACTCGGCCGTCACCTCCAGCATCGAGGAAGAGGTGGAAAAGCTCGTCTGGGCCACGCGCTGGGGCGCGGACAACGTGATGGACCTGTCCACCGGCCGGAACATCCACACCACGCGCGACTGGATCGTTCGCAACTCACCCGTACCCATCGGCACGGTGCCGATCTACCAGGCGCTGGAAAAGGTGGGCGGCATCGCCGAGGACCTGACCTGGGAGATCTTCCGCGACACACTGGTCGAGCAGGCCGAGCAGGGCGTGGACTATTTCACCATCCACGCGGGCGTGCGCCTGGCCTTCATTCACCTCACGGCGCGCCGGCGTACCGGCATCGTCTCGCGCGGCGGCTCCATCATGGCCAAGTGGTGCATGGCGCACCACAAGGAGAGCTTCATCTACACGCACTTCGAGGACATCTGCGACCTCATGAAGCGCTACGACGTGGCCTTCAGCCTGGGCGACGGCCTGCGCCCCGGCTGCACAGCGGACGCCAACGACGAGGCACAGTTCTCCGAGCTCTACACGCTGGGCGAGCTCACTCAGGTCGCCTGGAAGCACGACGTGCAGACCATGATCGAAGGGCCGGGACACGTGCCCATGCACATGATCGAAGCCAACATGACCGAGCAGCTCAGAACCTGCCACGAGGCGCCGTTCTACACGCTCGGACCGCTCACCATCGACTGCTCTCCGGGCTACGACCACATCGCCAGCGCCATCGGCGCGGCCATGATCGGCTGGTTCGGCACCGCCATGCTGTGCTATGTGACGCCCAAGGAGCACCTGGGGCTGCCCAACCGCGACGACGTCAAGCAGGGCATCGTCGCCTACAAGATCGCCGCGCACGCGGCCGACGTGGCGAAGGGGCACCCAGGCGCGCGCGCCCGCGACGACGCGCTGAGCCAGGCGCGTTTCGACTTTCGCTGGATGGACCAGTTCAACCTGAGCCTGGACCCTGAAACCGCGCAGGCCTTCCACGACGAGACGCTGCCCAAGGACAGCGCCAAGGTGGCGCACTTCTGCAGCATGTGCGGTCCCAAGTTCTGCTCGATGAAGATCACGCAGGAGGTGCGCGACTACGCTGCCGCCAAGGGTCTGGCCGATGAGGCGGCCATCGAGGACGGGCTGAGCGCCAAGGCGGCCGAATTCAAGCAGGCCGGAGGCTCGCTGTATGTGCCGGTCACCGCCCCGCAGGCAGGTGACTGAGAGGCCGGTGATGTCCCGCCCGAAGGCGCGCGAGGCACAATGCGCGCTCTTTGGACGGCACCCCATCTCACGCGAACATGGATGAAATGCACCCCTGGAGCCTGACCCCCGCGCAGCTCACCGATCTGGCCCATGCCGATGCGCAGCGGGCGCTGCGGGAAGACGTGGGCAGCGGCGACCTCACCGCCGCGCTCATCCCGGTGGAAAAAACCGCGACGGCGCGCGTACTGCTGCGCGACGACGCCGTGCTCTGCGGCCTGCCGTGGTTCGAAGCCGTGGTGCGGCAGATGGACCCGGGCGCGCGCATCTCGCGCCTGGCGGACGAAGGCGCGCACTGCCGCGCGGGCAGCTTCGTGATCGAGGTCACGGGCAACGCGCGAGCGCTGCTCACGGCCGAGCGCACGGCGCTCAACTTCCTGCAGCTGCTCAGCGCCGTGGCCACGAGCACCGCGCGCCACGTGCGGGCGGTGCAAGGCACGCAGGCGCGCATCGTGGACACGCGCAAGACCCTGCCCGGCCTGCGTCTGGCGCAGAAATACGCCGTGGCCGTGGGCGGCGGCGTGAACCACCGCATCGGCCTGTTCGACGCCATCCTCATCAAGGAAAACCACATCGCCGCCGCCGGGGGCGTGGCCGCCGCGCTGCAGGCTGCGGCCCGGCTGGGCGGCGCGGCCCAATTCATCGAGATCGAAGTGGAGACGCTCGCGCAGTTCGACGAAGCACTGGCGCACGGCGCGCGCATGGTGCTGCTGGACAACATGGACCTGCCGACGCTGCGCGAGGCCGTGCGGCGCAACCGCGCGGCGGGCGAGCGTCGCGCCGTGCTGGAAATCTCGGGCGGGGTCTCGCTCGACCGTGTGCGCGAGCTGGCGGAGACCGGCGTGGACCGCATCTCCATCGGCGCACTGACCAAGGACGTCAAGGCCACCGATTTTTCCTGGCGCCTGCAAGGAGGCTGAAGCATGACCGGCACCGTCATTGACGTGGAATACGAACAACCCGTGGCGCTCGACATCGAGCGCGCGAAGGAGGCGCTCTCGGCCTGCGACACGCGCCGCGCCTGGGCCCGCGTGCCGCCCGAGCTCACGCCCGAGGAGCGCGACGAGACCAAGGCACGCATCCGCCGCCTGCTGCGCGAGCGCAATGCGGTCATGGTCTCGCACTACTACGTGCATCCCGACCTGCAGGAGCTGGCCGAGGAAACCGGCGGCATCGTCAGCGACTCGCTGGAGATGGCACGCTTCGGGCGCGATCACACGGCACAGACCCTCGTGGTCTCAGGCGTGCGCTTCATGGGCGAAACGGCCAAGATCCTCTCACCTAGCAAGCGCGTGCTGATGCCCGACCTGGACGCCACCTGCTCGCTCGACCTGGGCTGCCCGGCGGACGCGTTCTCCGCCTTCTGCGACGCCCACCCCGACCGCACGGTCGTCGTCTACGCCAACACCAGCGCGGCCGTGAAGGCGCGCTCGGACTGGCTGGTGACGTCGAGCTGCGCGCTCGACATCGTGCGCGCGCTCACGGCCGCGGGGCAGAAAATCCTCTGGGCGCCCGACCGGCACCTGGGCGACTACATCCGCCGTGAAACCGGCGCCGACATGGTGATGTGGAACGGCGCCTGCATCGTGCACGACGAGTTCAAGGCGGTGGAGTTGCAACTGCTCAAGGAGCAGCACCCGCAGGCGAAGGTGCTGGTGCATCCCGAGTCGCCACCCGCCGTCATCGCGCTGGCCGACGCCGTGGGATCGACCTCGGCCATCCTTGCCGCCGCTGCGCGCCTGGATGCGCCCGAATTCATCGTCGCCACCGACACCGGCCTGATGCACCAGCTGCGCGTGCGCAACCCGGACAAGGTCTTCATCGAGGCGCCGACCGCCGGCAACGGCGCCACCTGCAAGAGTTGCGCGCACTGCCCGTGGATGGCGATGAACAGCCTGGCCGGCGTGGCGCACGCGCTCGAAACCGGTTCAGGCGAAGTCCACGTCGATCCCGCGCTGGGGCTGCGCGCGCGCGTGCCCATCGATCGCATGCTGGCCTTCACCGCGGGCCTCAGGCAAGGCCACGCGCCCGGCGCGCTTGTGGCCGGTATCGGCGCGGCCTAAAGAGCGCCGCGCCCCCTGGCGGCGGCATCGCGTTGCGACACCCCGGCACGCGCGCCCATCCGGCATGTTCCCCACGGTCCTGATCGACTTCACCGACCCGCGCGCGGACACGGCGCCGCGCCTGCGCTTTGGAGCCCGGGCGCCGCGCGCAACGCTGCGCGCGCACGCGCCGGGCGAGGTGCGCACGGTGCTCGATCAGGTAGAGGACGCCGCGCGCGCCGGCGCCTGGGTAGTGGGGCAGCTGCGCTACGAGGCCGCGCCCGCGTTCGACACCGCCCTGCGCACCCATGCGACCGACGGGCCCCTGGCGTGGTTCGCGGTGTTCGATGCGCCCGAGCCCTGGGATGGCGCGCTGGCGCCGGGCGATGCCTCGGTGCGCTGGGACGCCCCCCTTCCCCGGCACGAATTCGACGCGGCCATCGGACGCATCCACGGCGCAATTGCCGCGGGCGAGTGCTACCAGATCAATTACACGGCGCCGCTGCGCGGCCATCTGCAAGGCGCGCCACACGCCTTGTTCGCGGCGCTGCGCCGCGCGCAGCCCGGCGGTTATGCCGCCTACCTGGACATGGGCGAGGAGGCCGCTCTGTCGGTCTCGCCCGAGTTGTTCTTCGACTGGCACGCCAGGGCCGACGGCACGGGGGACATCCTCGCGCGCCCGATGAAGGGCACGGCCGCGCGCGCCGCCACGCCCGGGCAGGACGCGGCGCAGGCTCAGCGCCTGCGCGCCTCGCCCAAGGAGCGTGCCGAGAACGTGATGATCGTGGACCTGCTGCGCAACGACCTCTCGCGCATCGCCGAGCTGCACAGCGTGCGCGTGCCGCGGCTGTTTCATGCGCAGGCCCTGCCCACCGTGTGGCAGATGACCTCGGACGTGGCGGCGCGCACGCGCGCGGGCACGCGGCTGGCCGACGTGTTCGGCGCACTGTTTCCCTGCGGTTCGGTCACGGGCGCGCCCAAGCCGAGCGCGATGCGGCTCATCCATGCGCTGGAGCCCACGCCACGCGGCGTGTACTGTGGCGCCATCGGCGTGGTGCGCCCCGACGGCGCGGGCGGCATCGCGGCCACCTTCAACGTGCCGATCCGCACCGTGGCGCTGCGCGGCTCGCGCGCCACCTGCGGCATCGGCAGCGGCATCACCTCGGGCGCCACCGCCCACGACGAATGGAGCGAATGGAGGGCCAAGCGCATCTTCGTGGAGCGTGCCAGCGCACCGTTCGATCTGCTGGAAACCCTGGCGCTCGAAGGCGGCGCGTTGCGCCACCGCGCCGAGCACCTGGCGCGCATGGCTCAGGGCGCCGCGCACTTTGGCCTGCCCTGGGACGAGGCGCGCGTGCAGGCCTGCCTGGATACGCTGTGCGCCACCCACCCGCAAGGGTTGTGGCGCGCGCGCCTGCGGCTGGACGCGCTGGGCGCGCCGCATGTCGAGGCCTTCACGCTGCAAGCCACGGCCACGCCCGTGGTGCTGGCTCTGGCCGACCAGCCCTTTGCCGAGGCGCACGGCGAATTCACCCGCCACAAGACCACGCGGCGCGCGCACTATGCGGCGTTTGCGCCGCCGCCCGGCGCCTTCGATACCGTGCTCTACAACATGGCGGGCGAGATCACCGAATCCACCTTCGGCAACGTCGCCGCGTGGCTCGATGGCCGCTGGATCACGCCGGCGCTCGCGTGCGGACTGCTGCCCGGCGTGGGCCGCGCGGTGGCGCTGCGCGAAGGCCGGGTGCGGGAGGGCGTGCTGCGCCTGAAGGACGTGCCGCGCGTCGAGCGCTGGGCCTTCATCAACAGCCTGCGCGGCTGGCTCGACGCCCGCCTGCGCACGCCGTGACGCGCGCCAGTTCAGTTCAGTTCAGTTCAGTTCAGTTCAGTTCAGTTCAGTTCAGTTCAGTTCGGGCACGAGGATGGTGGGCGCGGCCGGCGCGGCCAGTTCGGGCCAGTCGCGGCTGTAGTGCAGGCCGCGGCTTTCATGGCGCGCCTGCGCCGAGCGCACGATGAGCTCGGCCACCTGCACGAGGTTGCGCAGCTCCAGCAGATCGCGCGTGACGTGAAACTGCCCGTAGAACTCCTGGATCTCACTCCTGAGCAGCGCAATGCGGTGCATCGCCCGCTCCAGGCGCTTGTTGGTGCGCACGATGCCGACGTAGTCCCACATGAAGCGGCGCAGCTCGTCCCAGTTGTGCGAGATGACGACCGCCTCGTCGGCGTCGGTCACGCGGCTGTCGTCCCACGCGGGCAGCGCCACGCGCTCGGGCATGTGCGCGGTGGCAATGCTCTGGCTCGCCGCCTGCGCGAACACCATGCACTCCAACAGCGAATTGCTGGCGAGGCGATTGGCGCCATGCAGGCCGGTGCAGGCCGCCTCGCCCACGGCATACAGCCCCTGCAGATCGGTGCGCCCGTGCAGATCGGTGAGGATGCCGCCACAGGTGTAGTGCGCCGCTGGCACCACGGGGATGGGCTCGCGCGTGATGTCGATGCCCAGCGATGCGCAATGCGCAAGGATGTTGGGAAAGTGCTCGTGCAGAAACTCCGGGCTGCGGTGCGAGATGTCCAGCATCACGCAGTCCAGGCCATGACGCTTCATCTCGAAATCGATGGCGCGCGCCACCACGTCGCGCGGCGCAAGCTCCGCGCGCTCGTCATGCCTGGGCATGAAGCGCTCGCCACCGAGCGCCTTTGGCAGCCTGAGCACGCCACCTTCGCCGCGCACCGCCTCGCTGATGAGGAAGGACTTGGCGTGCGGGTGGTACAGGCAGGTGGGATGAAACTGGATGAATTCCATGTTGGCCACGCGGCAGCCCGCGCGCCAGGCGGCGGCGATGCCATCGCCCGTGGACGTGTCGGGGTTGGTGGTGTAGAGATAGACCTTGCCCGCGCCGCCGGTAGCCAGCAGCGTCTGCGGTGCGCGAAAGGTGCGCACGCTGTCCGTCGCCTCATCAAGCGCATACAGCCCCAGGCACGCCTGCCCCTTGCGCCCGAGCTTGCGCGCGGTGATCAGGTCCACCAGCGTGTGCTGCTCGAACACCGTGATCGCGGACGTGGCGCGCACCGCGGCGATGAGCGTGCGCTGCACCGCTGCGCCCGTGGCATCGGTGGCGTGCACGATGCGCCGCTCGCTGTGCCCACCCTCGCGCGTGAGGTGCAGCTGGCCCTCTTCCATCGAAAACGGCACGCCCAGCTCCCGCAGCCAGGCGATGCATTCGGGCGCCTGCTCGACCACGAGGCGGGTGGCATCGGGAGCGCACAGCCCGGCCCCGGCGACGAAGGTGTCCTGCACATGGGCCTCGAAGCTGTCGCGCTCGCCCAGCACGGCGGCAATTCCGCCCTGTGCCCACTGGCTCGATCCGTCGGTGATGGCGCGCTTGGTGATCACGGCCACGCGGTGCGTGGGCGCCAGGCGCAGGGCGGCGCTCAGGCCGGCCAGGCCGCTGCCCACGATGAGTACGTCAAAGTCAAGTTCCTGCACAAGGCACCTGCTGCAAGCAAGGGTCGCGACGCAGCGCGGCCTGGGTTGGTCGGGGTCCGCCACGCGCGAAGGGCGAGGCGGCGTGACTCTACGCCTGTTCAGGCAAGGTGCCGGCGCATATCCATGGGCCGGCATCAGCGGAAACAGCGCCCCGGCACGCCGGGGCGTACACTGGCGCCACTCGCCACATTCAACGATGCTGACCGTCCAGCAACTCACCCGTCGGCGCCGCTTCATCACGCGGCTGCGCCATTGCGGCCCACCCCAGGCACAACGATCGTCCTGCCCTCGTTGTCGCTCATCTGTTGCCTGGAGCCGTGTTCGTGGTCTTTTCCTTTCGCCCCCGCCTCATCTCTTGCCTCGCGGACTATGACCGCACCCGCCTGATCGCCGACATCGGCGCGGGCCTGACGGTCGCCGTCGTCGCGCTGCCGCTCGCCATGGCGTTCGCGATCGCCTCGGGGCTCAAGCCCGAGGCCGGCATCTTCACCACCATCATCGCGGGCTTCCTGGTGGCGCTGCTGGGCGGCAGCCGCGTACAGATCGGCGGTCCGGCCGGTGCCTTCATCGTCATCGTCTACGGCATCGTGCAGCAGTATGGCGTGGCCAATCTGATCATCGCAACCGCCCTCTCGGGGGTGATGCTCTTTGCCATGGGTCTGTTCAGGCTGGGCACGCTCGTGCGCTTCATTCCCGTGGCCGTCATCACCGGGTTCACGAACGGCATCGCGGTACTGATCGCGCTCTCGCAGGTGAAGGATTTCCTGGGTCTGAAAGTCCCCAGCATGCCCGCGGATTTCTTCGGCATTCTCGCCGCCCTGTGGGCCTATGCGCACACGATGAACGTCTGGGCCTTCGGCATTGCCCTCGTGAGCCTCGCCGTCATCGTCGTCTGGCAGCACGGGATGCCGTCGCTCGGCGCACGCGCGCCGTTTTCCGGCAAGCTCACCATGGTGCCCGGCGCCATCGTCGCGCTGGTGCTGGCCACGATCGCGGTCGCCGTGTTCAAGCTGCCGGTGGAGACCATAGGCAGCCGCTTCGGCGGCATACCGGCGGCGCTGCCCGCGTTCACGCTGCCCGAGGTGTCGTGGGAATCGGCGCGCTTCATGCTCATGCCCGCGATCACGCTGGCGCTGCTGGGGTCGATCGAATCGCTGCTGTGCGCTCGCGTGGCCGACGGGATCATCCAGGACCGGCACGATCCCAACCAGGAGCTGATGGCCCAGGGTATCGCCAACTTCGTCGTGCCCTTCTTCGGCGGCATGCCGGCCACAGGCACGATTGCGCGCACCGTCACCAATGTCAAGAGCGGCGCCACCAGCCCCATCGCGGGCATGGTGCATGCGCTGACACTGCTCGTGGTGATTCTCGTGGCCGCGCCGCTGGCCAGTTCGATTCCGCTCGCGTGCCTGGCGGCCATCCTGCTGCACGTGGCCTGGAACATGGGCGAGTGGCGCGCATTCGCGCACCTGCGTCACTACCGGATGACGTATCGCGGCACGCTGCTGTCGGTGTTTCTGCTCACCGTGGTCTTCGATCTCACGATGGCGGTGCAGGTCGGCATCTTCAGCGCCTGCGCGATCTTCATCTACCGCATGGCGCGGCTCACGAATGCGCAGCCCTTGGCGGCTCCGGAGCTGGCAACGGACGCAGACCACGTGCACGCCTGGCGCATCACCGGCCCCTTGTTCTTCGGCTCTGCCACCGCGCTGCAGCAGATCGAGGACGCGCTGCCCTCGCAAGCGCTCGTGCTGGACCTGGGCGCGGTGCCCTACATGGACAGCACAGGAGCGGCAACACTGGGCGCCTTGCTGCGGGCTTGTGAGACGCGAAACGTCCGCGTGCTGATGGCCGGCCTCGGCGACGAGCCGCTGGGAATGGCGCAGCGCAGCGGGCTGACCACGCGCCCCGGCGTGAGCCTGTTCGGCACGCTGGAGAGTGCTCTTGCTGCGACCCGCGAGAGCACGTCCCAGCCCACGACTCGCTAGGTTGCACGGCACCACCGGCGGCGTGGTGCTGGCGCTGGCGCTGCTGGCTTCCGAGCAGCGCCGAACCCAGGCGCGCCATCACGCTCCGCCCGCTTCCTCCCGTGCCGGCAGGCCCATGCGTCGCTGCAACGGAAACAGTTGCCAACCCGTGCGCCTGGCCACCAGTCCCCAGAGGCCCTTGTCGAAGAACAGCATCACGAGCATGGTGATGACGCCGAGCGTGATCAGATAGACGCTGCCCATGTCCGAGAGCCATTCGCGCAGGAGGAAGTAGGCGATGGTGCCGATGATCGGACCTTCCAGCGTACCGATACCGCCGATCACGACGATGAAGAACATCGTCGTCGTCCAGTCGATCGAGAATGCCGGATCGGGTGCGACGCGCAGCTTGGTGATGAAAAGCAGCGCGCCGGTCATCGCGCAGCCGGCCGCCGCGCCCACCCAGACGGCCCACTTGATGCGGCCCACGCGCACGCCCAGGCTGCGAGAGGCGCGCTCCGAGTCGCGCACCGCCACCAGCGCCAGGCCCCAGCGCGAGCGCAGCAGCAGATAGACCGCGAGGGTCGCGCCCGCGCCCAGCGCCAGCGCCCACCACAGCGTGAGGCTGATGCGCGTGTCCATGCCCATGCCCATCACGGTCTTGGCGACGCTCACGCCAGAGCCGCCGCTCACGAATGGCAGATTGGCCACGACGAGGCGAAACACTTCGGCCACCACCCAGGTGCCGATGGCGAAGTGCGCGCCGCTCAGGCGAAACACCAGCGGCGCGACCAGCAGCGCCGCCAGCGCGCCGACGATGCCCGCCAGGGGGATCACGAGGAAGGCGTTCAGCCCCATCTGCAGGCCGAATACCACGAGCGCATACGCGCCCAGGCCAACGAAGCCCTGTTGCCCCACCGACAGCAGGCCACCGTAGCCCGCAAGCAGATTCCACATCTGCGCAAGTGCTAGCATGGCGAGGACTTCGACCGCCAGATAGATCGTCGCGCGCTCGGCCCACCAGGGCATGCTGGCGACGGCCACAATGGCCAAGATGCCGACGATGGCGGCCAGGCGAGCAGGCAAATCAAGTCTCATGGTTACCGATCACGCGTGGTCGGGAACAGCCCTTGCGGCCGTGCCCACAGGATTGCGAGAAATGCCAGATGCCCCGCGAGAGTTCCCCAGCCCGGATTGAGCTTGGCGCCTATGGCCTGCGCCACGCCCAGTACCACCCCACCCGCCACCGTACCCCAGAGAGAACCGAGCCCGCCGATGATCACGGCCTCGAACGCATAGATGAGGCGCATGGGGCCATCGGTCGGATTGACCGTGGTGCGCATCACGAGAAACGCACCCGCCAAGGCCACCATCGCGCTGCCGAACACCATCGCCAGCGCGTAGACATGCTGGCGATCCACCCCCATGAGCGAGGCGGTGTCGGCATCATCGGACGTGGCGCGAAACGAGCGTCCGATGCGCGTGCCGCCAAACAGCCATTGCAATCCCGCGATGGCTGCCAGACCGATCAGCATGACGATGAGCGGCAGCACCCCGACGTTGATCTGCGCCCCGAGACTCCAGGTGGCCGTCGCGATCGGTCCCACGTCCACCCCGCGCACGTCGGCCGAGAACACCGCCTGCAGGCTCTCGCGGATGACGATCGACAGGCCGAAGGTGAGCAGCAGCGGCCGCAGCAGATCGCCACCGAGCGTGCGGTTGAACACGAGGCGCTGCGCCGCGTAGCCCATGGCGGAAAGCACCACGACGACGAGCACGACCGTGATCCCCATGGGCAGGTGCAGATACGATGCGCCGACGATGGTGGCGTAGCTCGCCAGGATGATCATGTCGCCGTGCGCGATATTGATCATGCGCATGACGCCAAAGCTGATCGACAGGCCTGCGGCAAAGAGCGCATAAAGCCCGCCCAGCAGCACGCCCTGCACGATGGTGTTGACCCACTCGGCGGTCATGCTGCCTCCTGCTCGGCCGCGCCGAAATAGGCCTGCGCAATCGCTTCGCGCCCGAGCTGCCCTGGAACGCCTTCCAGCACCACGCGGCCTTCACGCACGCACACCACCCGGCGCGCCACGCGCAGCGCCTGGCTGATGTCCTGCTCGACCACGATCACCGAAACACCGTGCTCGCAGATCCGGGGAAGCGCACGATAGATGTCCTTGACGATCACGGGCGCGAGTCCCAGCGAGATTTCGTCGCACAGGAGCAGGCGCGGATTGCTCATCAGTGCGCGGCCCATGGCCACCATCTGCTGCTGCCCGCCCGAGAGATCGGTGGCGGGTCTGCGGCAGAATTCACGCAGGATGGGGAACAGGCCATAGACCGCCTCGAGGTTCCACGGGCCACTGCGCCGTGCATAGGCGCCCATGAGCAGGTTCTCCTGCACGCTCAGGCTCGGGAACAGCCGCCGGCCTTCGGGCACGAGCGCCAGGCCTCGCGCGCAGATGCGATGCGCGGGCAGCCCTGCAATGGACTTGCCATCGAACACGATCGTCCCCGAACGCACCGGCAAGCTCCCCGCAAGCGTGCGCAGCAGCGTGGTCTTGCCGGCACCGTTGGTTCCGATGATGGCCAGCACCTCGCCCGGCGCAAGCAGGAGATCAATGCCGAAGAGCGCCTGAAAGTCACCGTAAGCCGCGGTGAGGGCATGCACCTGAAGCAGGTTCATGGGACGATCTCCTCGACGGCATCGATGCCCATGTAGATCTCGCGCACGGCCGGGTCCTGCATCACCGTTTTCGGCGCACCCTCGGTCACCATGCGGCCAAAGTCCAGCGCGACGAGCCGATCGACCACCGCCATGAGTGCGTGCACGATGTGCTCGATCCAGATGATGGTCACGCCCGATGCGCGTATCGAGCGGATGGTTTCGATCAGCGTCCGCACTTCCTCGTCGGTGAGCCCTCCGGCAATTTCATCGAGCAGCAGCAGTCGGGGCCTGGCTGCAAGCGCACGCGCTAGCTCCAGGCGCTTGCGATCGAGCAGCGGCAAGGCACCAGCCAGCCGATCGGCCCTGGAAAGTAGGCCCGTCATTTGCAGCACCTCACGCACACGCGGACGCGCGGCCTTTTCGCTCAGGTTCGAGCTGAATACGGCGCCCACCAGGACGTTCTCGAACACCGTGAGCCCGACGAAGGGATGCGGCACCTGGTAGGTACGTGCGATCCCGGCGCGGCAACGCTCCTGCGGCGGCAGCTGCGTCACGTCGTGGCCATCGAACACCACCTGGCCGCTGTTCACGCCGATGTCGCCCGCGATGAGGTTCATCAGCGTCGTCTTGCCTGCCCCGTTGGGACCGATCACGCCCAATGCCTCGCCACCCGCGACCCGCAGGCTGAGCTCATCGACCACGCGCAGCGCGCCGAAGCGGCGGCTGATGCCACGCAGATCAAGCAGCGGCGCGGCGGATGGCGCGCCGTTGTATGTCACCATGGCGCGGCGCTCAGCCGATGGCCTTGAGCTCGGCGCCCACGGGAATGAGGCTGGCCTGGCTGTTCTCGACGATGAGCAGCTCGAACCCATCACCCCGCTTGTGCCACTGGCCACCCACCAACGGGGTCTTGCTGACGCTCGGAACCGGTCCCTTGGTGAAGTTGACGTGACCGACGATGGTGTCCAGATCGGTCGCGCGCAAGGCATCGCGCAGCGCCTTGGGACCCTTGCCGCCGGCCTTCTTGAACGCCGCCAGCGCCACCTCGAACAGCGAGTGCTTGAAACCCACCGTCATGTTCCACGGTCGGCCCGTGGCCTTGGTGTAGGCGGTGGCCAGCGCGGCTGCGCTCTCGCCGGTGAGCGAGCTCCGGAATGGATGGTGCGGTGACCACCAGACCTCGACGGAGAGCCCGTCGCTGCGCGAACCGAAAGCCTGCACGGCGGCCGGAAATTCGGTGGCCTTGCCCACGGTGACGATCTTCGGCTTGAAGCCCTGCTGGGCGCACTGCGCCCAGAAATTGCCGAAATCCGGTGGTGGGACGACGCCGGTGACCACTTCCACCCCGGCCTTCTTGAATTCGGTGATGTAGTTGGTGAAGTTGTCGTTCGGGCTCTGGTAGCGGCCCGGATCGACGAACTTGAGGTTCTTCGCTCCGGCGACAGCCGGGAAACCCATCTTGGCATCACCCCAGGCGTTGCCATCCGGGTCGTTGGGCCAAAGCGCGCCCACGACGCGATTGGTCGGCAGCTTGTCCCAGATGCCGGTGAACACGCCAATGATGTCTTCCAGCCCCCAGAAGAAATGGTTGGTCCATTCGAACCCCTTTTTCGGGTCGCCGCCCCGGCCGAAAAAATGAGGTTGCCAGGGTGTGTCGTTCGTGACGCAGGGCACACCGTTGAGCTCGCACTGGTCGGCCACGGGGTTGGTGGTCTCGGGCGTGCAGCCGGCGACGACGATGTCCACCTTGTCCTTGAGGATGAGGTCGGCGGTCACGTCGGCCGCGCGCGCCGCGTTCGATTGCGAATCCTTGTAGACGATCTCGACCGCGTAGGTCTTGCCGCCCGCCTGAATGCCATTGGCGAGCAGCTTGCGCACGACTTCGAGCGTGTACGGATCGGGTTCGGCAAACACCGAAAGCGGCCCTGTGGCAGGCGCCACATAGCCGATCTTGAGCGTCTGCGCCGCATGGACCCAAGGGGCGGGAAGCATGGAAGCGGCAGCGATGCCGCCCATCCTGGCGAGCGCCTGACGGCGGGAAGAATCGATCATATCTGTCTCCTTGCAGGTTATCGTTGTCTTGCTGCCTGGCATCAGGCTCGCGGTCCGTCAGCGCCCCAGTTCCTTGGCGCTGACTCCGGCGATACCCCAGTTCTCCTTGGGCACCTCCTGGATCATCACGCGCACCGTGCTGACGGGTGCGCCCACGGCCTCGACGAGGGCCTGCGTGACTTTCTCGATCACGGCCTTTTTCTGCGCCTCGGTGCGGCCTTCGAGCATGTAGATCTGTGCGAATGGCATGGTGCGTGGCTCCTGTTCGGGCTCAGACAAAGCGCATCGAGACGCTGCCCATGCCCTGCATGCGCAGGCAGACGTGATCACCCGCCTTGACGGTTACCGCCTCCGTGGCACCGCCCGAGAGCACCAGCGAACCCGCGGGCAGACTCTTGCCGCGGCGCCCCAAATGGTTGACGAGCATGGCGACGGCAGCCGCCGGGTGGCCGAGTACCGCCGCGCCCGCGCCCAGCGCCACGGGCACGCCGTTCTTTTCGAGCACGATGCCAGTGGTGCGCAAATCGACGCTGCGCGCATCGACCGCATGGCCACCAACGACGAAGCGCGCGGCCGAGGTGTTGTCGGCCACGACGCTCTTCAGATCGAACTTGAAATCGCGGTAGCGGCTGTCGATGACTTCGATGCCCGGCAGCACCACGTCGCTCGCGGCGAGCACGTGGGCGATGCTGCAGCCGGGCCCAGCGAGCTCGGTGCGCGTGACGAAGCAGATCTCGGGCTCGACCTTGGGATGGATGAGCTCGCCCACCTTCACCTCGCCGCCGTCGGGCACGGTGAATTCGTCGACGAGAAAACCGAACACCGGGTCGGTCACGCCCATCTGCTTCATCTTGGCGTGCGAGGTCAGACCCGCCTTGTAGCCAGCGACGCGCGCACCGGCCTTGAGCTTGGCCGCGAGGATGCGATCCTGGATGGCGTAGGCGTCATCCCAGTCCATCTCGGGGTGCTCATCGGTGATCTTGGGCGTGTCGCGCGCCTCGCGCTGGCAGGCGTGCAGGTGCCGGGCCAGCTGGTCCAGGGTTTTGGAGGAAAGAGCCATGGTTTTCAGGGTCCGTCAAAGAAAAATCAAGGTACTTCAGGAGGCGGACACGAGCCGCCGACCACCCAGGGGCAGTCGGCCCCTGCGATCGCGCAGCGCCTTGTCCTGTGTGTCGATTTGCGCCAGCGTCTGCCGGGCACCGTCATAGGCCTGGCGCACATCGGTGGGAATCTTGCGGCGCACCTCTTCGAAGCGCCCCGCCCGAGCCAGGGCCAGCGCCTCGCCGCGCACGGCGCGGTAATGCCCCACCGCGGCAGTGAAGGCGGCGGCCGCGGTCGCGGCCTGATGTCTGCTGCCGGGGCCTGCCTGCCAGTGCTCCCAGGCGGCATCCAGCCGCCCGTCGAGCTGCGCGATGCGCCGAATCACGGGTTCGAGCTCGGCCGGCGCCCCGGAATTCATCACGAGGATGTTGCAGGCGCGCATTTCCTCGATGCAATCGATGAGCACGTCCACATCGCGGTGATCGGTGAGCAGCGCCGAAGTCTCCTGCTTGAGCTCGCCGATCAGCGCCTGCACCACGCGCAGCTGCGCGTTGCTCTTGCCCACCCATTCGAGCGACTGGCCGGCGGCCGAGGCGAGCTGCCCGGCGTCCTGCATCAGGCGTTCGCTCGTGGCGTCCTGGGCTTGCGCGGCACTCGCCATGGCCGTGGCGGCCTGCAGCGTGCGTCCGGAGCGTTCGCGGATGTCGGCCAGCGCTTCACCCGTCTCGCGCGTGCGCTGCACGCTCTCGTTCACGCCTTCGAGCACGGTCTTGAGGTGTTCGTCCGCCGCGGCCGCGCTCGCGGTGATGCCGCTGATCGTCTGCTGGATCTGCTGCGTGGCCTCGCCGGTACGCACGGCCAGTTTGCGCACTTCGTCAGCCACCACCGCAAAGCCGCGCCCATGCTCGCCCGCGCGCGCCGCCTCGACGGCGGCGTTGAGCGAGAGCAGATTGGTCTGCATGGTGACGTTCTGAATCACCGCCAGCAGCCCCTTGATCTCCTGCGTGTGGCGCATCACTTCACGAAAGCGCGCATCCAGCGCGCCGGCCGACTGCGCGAGCGCCTCGATGCGCTCGGCCGTGCGGCGCAGCGACTCATCGCCCTGCCGCGCCAGACCGTGCATGGTGCTGACTTCATCGTGCGTGATGTCCGCCGATTGCACGACGGTCCGTACGCTGTCGGCAAGCACGTCCACGCCCTCGCGCAGCCCCGCCAGCAGCGTCTGCTGCTCGCGCGAGGCAGCCACCACGCGGGTGAAGGAGGACATCATCCCGGCGTTTTCGGCGATCACCGCCAGCGCGTGCCGATCGGCGCGCGCCGCGCCATCGGCCCAGGCCACGCCAGAACGCGGGCGCATCGCCAAGGCCAGCAGGCACAACAGCAACAGCGCCAGCAACGCGGCCTGGCCCATGGCGGCCCACGGCGACAGCGTCGACGCGAGCAGCGCCAGCACCAGCGCGAGCAAGGCCCCCAACAGCTTCAGCATGGCATGCGCTCCCGGCTCAGGACGCCTTCAGGCCACCTTCAGGCCGCGCTGGCGCGCGAGCGTGAGCGCGGTGTCCTCGATCATGTCTTCCTGCCCGCCCACGCAGCCCCGGCGGCCCATCTCCACGAGGATCTCGCGCGCGGGCACGCCGTATTTCTTCTCGGCACGCTTGGCAAAGAGCAGGAACGAGCCATAGACACCGGCGTAACCGAGCGTGAGCGCGTCGCGGTCGATGCGAATGGGGAAGTCCATCATCGGCACGATCAGGTCCTCGGCCACGTCCTGGATCTTGAACACGTCGACACCGGTCTGCACGCCCATCAGGTCGAGCACCGCCACGAGCACTTCCATCGGCGTATTGCCCGCGCCTGCACCCAGGCCCGCGCTGGCTGCGTCCACGCGGTTGGCGCCCATCTCGATCGCGGTGATCGAATTGGCCACGCCCATCGCCAGGTTGTGGTGCGCGTGAAAGCCGAGTTCCGTCTCGGGCTTGAGGGCGTCCCTCACCGCGCCCAGGCGCGCGCGCACATCCTCGGGCAGCATGTGCCCGGCCGAATCCGTCACATAGACGCAGTTGGCACCGTAGCCTTCCATCAATTTCGCCTGCTTGACCAGCCCCTCAGGGCTGTTCATGTGGCTCATCATGAGAAAGCCCACGGTGTCCATGCCGAGCTTGCGCGCGAGCGTGATGTGCTGCTCGGAAACGTCCGCCTCGGTGCAATGCGTGGCCACGCGGATGGTGTGCACGCCCACGTCGTGCGCCATCCTGAGGTGATCGACGGTACCGATGCCGGGCAGCAGCAGCGCCGAGATCCTGGCGTGCTTCATCAGGGGAATGACCGCCTTCAGATACTCCTCATCCGTGTGCATGGCAAAGCCGTAGTTGACCGAGTCGCCGCCCAGGCCATCGCCGTGGGTGACTTCGATCAGCGGCATGCCCGCCGCGTCCAGCGCGGTGGCCACGCTCTTCATCTGCTCGATGCTGATCTGGTGCTGCTTGGGGTGCATGCCGTCGCGCAGCGCCATTTCATGCAACGTGATTTTCTTGCCTTTGATGCTCATGGTGTATGTCTCCTTCAGGCGGCCACGGGTTCGAGCGTGAGGCGCCCGGCGAGGATTTCCTCGGCGAACATCTCGGCGGTACGCGCGGCCGCCGCCGTCATGATGTCCAGGTTGCCCGAGTACTTGGGCAGGTAATCGCCCAGGCCCTCGACCTCCAGATAGACCGAAATGCGCTTGCCGTCGAACACCGGGCCGTTGACGATGCGGTAGCCGGGCACGTATTTGTTCACCTCGGCCATCATGTCGTGGATGCTCTTGGTGATCGCGGCCTGGTCGGGTTCGGTCTCCGTCAGGCAGTGCACCGTGTCGCGCATGATGAGCGGCGGATCGGCCGGGTTGATGATGATGATGGCCTTGCCCTTTTTGGCGCCGCCCACCTTCTCGATCGCGCCCGCGGTGGTGCGCGTGAATTCGTCGATGTTCTTGCGCGTGCCGGGACCGGCGGATTTGCTGGAGACCGTGGCGACGATCTCGGCATAGGGCACGGGCTGCACGCGGCTGATGGCCGCGACCATGGGGATGGTGGCCTGCCCGCCGCAGGTGACCATGTTGACGTTCATCTCCTGCTGGCCCACGTGCGCCTTCAGGTTCACGGGCGGCACGCAGTAGGGCCCGATGGCCGCGGGCGTGAGGTCCACCATCATCGCGCCCTGCGCGATCACCTTGCGCGAATTTTCCGCGTGCACGTAGGCGCTGGTGGCGTCGAAAACGATCTGCACGCCATCCTGCTTGATGTGCGGCACGAGGCCATCGACGCCCTGGTCGGTGGTCTTGATGCCCATCTCGCGTGCGCGCTTGAGGCCATCGGAGGTGGGGTCGATGCCGACCATCCACACCGGCTCCAGCACCGGGCTGCGCTGGAGTTTGGCCAGCAGGTCGGTGCCGATGTTGCCGGGGCCGATCAGGGCGCATTTCACTTTCTTGCTCATTTCTCTGCCTTTCTCAAATCACCTGACGAACGGACGTGTGCCCTTCGTCATTCACACAAACCGTACCGAGCAGCCACCAATGCCGCCAATCGCCACGCGCAGGTTGTCGCCGGCCTCCACCGGCACCATGGCCGCGAGCGAGCCCGAGAGCACCACCTCGCCGGCCTCCAGCGCCGTGCCATGCGCGCCCAGCGTGTTGGCGAGCCAGGCCACCGCGTTGGCCGGATGGCCGAGCGCCGCGGCGCCCGCGCCGGTGACGACGATCTCGCCGTTCTTCTCCAGCACCATGCCGCAGGTGGTGAGATCCACATCACGCGCATCGACGAGCCGGTCGCCGAGCACGAAGACGCCGCACGAGGCGTTGTCGGCCACGGTGTCCTGGATCTTGATCTTCCAGTCCGCGATGCGCGAATCGACGATCTCGAAGCAGGCCATCACGCCCTCGGTGGCGGCGAGCACGTCGGCCACCGTCACGCCCGGCCCCTTGAGCGTCTTCTTGAGCACGAAGGCGATCTCGCCCTCGGCCTTGGGCTGGATCAGCCGCTGCATGGGGATGGACTCACCTTCGTTGTAGACCATGGCGTCGGTCAGCCAGCCGAAGTCGGGCTGGAACACGCCGAGCATGTCCATCACCGCCTGGCTGGTCACCCCGATCTTCTTGCCTATGACTTTCTCACCCGCGGCCAGGCGCCGCTCCATCAGGCGCTGCTGCACGGCATAGGCGTCATCGATCGTCATGTCCGGGTGGCGCACGGAGAGCGGGGACAGCACCGTGCCATCGACGAGCGCCTTGTGCAGCTCGGCGCCCAGCTTGTCATGCATCTTGGGAGTCATCTTCAAATCCTTTGCGATTCAGTGCGCGTCCCGCATGCCCTGTTCCCGGGCATCGGCCTCGTCAAGAAAATTGCCCACCAGCTGCGCAAAGCGCGCGGCGTGCTCGATCTGTGTCCAGTGGCCGCAATGGCCGAACACGTGCAACTGGCTGTTCGGGATCCACCCGGACAGCGTGAGCGAGGCCTGCAGCGGTATCACCTGATCCTCGCGCCCATGCACGATCAAGGTCTCGTGCGCCAGCGCGCGGATCGCCGCCTCGGGGCTGGCCATGGCATCGACCCAGCGCTGGCGCGGCGCCGGGAACATCGCGCCGAACGCTTCCTGAAAACCCGGGCGCGCGCTGGCCTCGTAGCGCAATTGCGCCAGCTCGTCCGTCACAAGACCGCGGTCGTAGGCAAACCAGTCCATGATGCGGCGCATGTTCTCGAACGACGCCTCGTAGCCCCAGACCGCATCCAGCCCCGGCGTGATCGGAAACGGAACCCCCACCGAGCCCATCAGCACCAGCCGGCGCACCCGCTCGGGCGCTCGGATCGCCAAGGCCAGCGACAGTGCGCCGCCAAACGAATTGCCCACCACGTCGGCACGTTCGATGTCCAGCGCGTCGAGCAGATCGATCGCCTGGCCCACCCAGGTGTCCATGTTGTAGCGCTCCGGGCCAGTGCCGGCCGGAAAGCGGTCGGTAAAACCGAAACCCACCATGTCCGGCGCCAGCACACGACGCGTGCGGGCCATCACGGGCATCACGAGGCGCCAGTTGGCGTACGCACTCACCCCCGGGCCCGAACCGTGGATGAACAGCACGGGCCTGCCCGCACCCAGATCATGCACATTGGTTTCAAACGCGCCGGTGCGAACGCGGCGCCCGAGCTCCGGATCAGCAGCCATCTCCATCTTCTTTCAGAACTTGACCATCACGTTGCGCAACTCGGTATAGAACTCGAGCGAGTGCACGCCGCCCTCGCGCCCGATCCCCGATTGCTTGGAGCCGCCGAAAGGCGTGCGCAGGTCGCGCAGAAACCAGCTGTTGATCCACGCCAGGCCCACCTCGATCTGCTGCGCCATGCGGTTGGCACGGCCGATGTCCTGCGTGAAGATCGAGGTCGCCAGGCCGTAGCGGTTGTCGTTCACCTTCCTGAGCACCTCGTCCTCGCCGTCAAACGGGGCGATGTGGCAGCACGGGCCGAAGATCTCCTCGGTGATCACGCTCGCGGTCTCGGGCAGGCCGGTCCAGATCGTGGGCTGCACCCAGCAGCCGTCCTTGAACCTGGCGGGCATCTCGGGCACGCCGCCGCCCGTCACCACGGTGGCGCCTTCTTCCACCGCTTTCTTGTAATAGCCCAGCACCTTGGCCTGATGCTCCTTGCTGATCGCGGGGCCGATCTTCGTGGCCGGGTCGAAAGGCTCGCCAGGCGTCATGGCTTCGGCCCTGGCCTTCAGCGCCGCGACGAACCTGTCGAAGATGGGGCGCTCGACGTAGACGCGCTCGGTGCCCAGGCACACCTGGCCGGCGTTCTCGAAGCACGAGCGCGTGACGGTATCGACCGCCACCTGGAAATCGCAGTCGGCGAACACCACGGCCGCGTTCTTGCCGCCGAGTTCGAGCGAGACCGGACGAATGCCTTCGGCTGCGGCCTTCATGATGGCGGTGCCAGTGCGCGTCTCGCCGGTGAAGGTGATGCCGTTCACATCGGGGTGGCGCGTGAGGAATTCACCGGCCGAATCGGGGCCGAAGCCATGCACCACGTTGTACACGCCCGCAGGCATGCCCACCGCGTTCATCACCTCGCCCAGCAGCGTGGCGGTGGCGGGCGTTTCCTCCGATGGCTTGACGACCACGGTGTTGCCGCAGGCGAGCGCCGGGCCGACCTTCCAGGTCATCAGGAGCAGCGGCAGATTCCACGGACAGACGACGGCGATCACGCCGCGCGGCGTACGCACGCCATAGCTCAGCGCCGTCTTGCCGTCGTGCGTGCGCATGTTGAACGACTCGGTGGAGACGCTCTTGATGGTGTCGATGAAGATCTGGAAATTGGCAGCGCCGCGCGGGATGTCCACGTGCGAAGCCAGGTGGTGGGGCTTGCCGGTGTCAAGGATCTCGGCCTGCAGGAAATCATCGAAGCGTTTGTTGATGCCGATGGCCAGCGCATCGAGCAGCTTGCAGCGCTCCACCACCGACATGCGGCCCCAGTCGCCCTTGAGCGCGGCCTTCGCAGCGGCCACGGCCGCATTCACCTCGGGCTGGCCCGCTTCCCACACCTTGCCGATGACGCTGTTGTCCACCGGGTTGCGATCCTCGAACGTCCTGCCACTGGCATTGCGAACGTACTCACCATTGATGAAGTTCAGGAATTCTTTCATGTCCATTGCTCACTGTTGTCAAAACGCTCTGAACCCCTCACTCGTTCAGTCCCAGGGCGGCCAGGCCCGCGCGCGCGCAATCGGCGTCCTGCTCGGCCGAGCCGCCGGAAACACCGATGCCGCCGATCAGCGCGCCCCCTTCACGGATGGGGAGACCGCCGCCAAACACCACATTGCGCGGACGCACCGGCATCCCCAGGCGCAAGGCCTCGTCGCCCTTGAGCACCTCGGCCCACTGCGCGGTAGCGAAACCGAAGCCCGCCGCCGTGTAGGCCTTGTCGATGGCGATGTCCACCGAATGCAGGAAGGCCCCCGGCATGCGCAGGAAGGCCGCGAGCACGCCCGAGGCATCGGTCACGGCCGCGTTGATGCGGATACCGAGCTCCTGGGCCTTGGCGACGGCCGCCACGACGGCCGCATTGGCCGCCTCGGCGGTGATGACGCGTTGTTCGATGCTGTGTGCGCTCATGGCGGATCGTCGTTTGTCCAGGGGGAAGAAATAAGCACGTCAGTGACTGTGGCGAGCGCACCGAAGGACGCATGGCACCGCAAGCCGTACACCCGTACGGCAAAGAGCGCAGGCGCCCGATCGACGCGCGCGGCAGGCCGATATCGCGCTCGCTCAGGTCACCACGCTCAGGAAGGCGTCATTGAGCTTGCGGTCGTGATAGAAGATGCCGGCGCCGACCTCGTCCCAGGTCCAGGTGATGGGCTCCATGTCGGGGTAGTGGTCGTAGCCGCCGCTGAAGGTTTCCAGGCGGTTGCCCGAGGGCTCGAAGAAGTAGATCGTCGTGCCGTTGGTGATGCCGTGGCGTGTCGGGCCGATATCGAGCGAGACGCGGTTCTTGCTCATGATGTCGGCGGCGCGCAGCACCTGCTCCCAGGTGCCGAGCTGGAACGACACGTGGTGCATCTTGTCCTTCTCGCTGTGCCGCACGATGGCGATGTCGTGCGCCTTGGCGCTGCAGGTGAGCCACACGGCCAGGTCGGTCTTGCCGTCCTCGAGCTTCACGCGCTCGACCAGGGTGAAGCCCAGCACGTTGACGAACAGGTCGCGCGCGCCATCCAGATCGTCACCGTAGATCAGGCAGTGGTCGAGCCGGATCGGCGTGATGCCGGGCTGGTCGATCACATCCATGTCGGGGTTGGTGCAGCCCACTCCGCTGCCGACGGCGGTCTTCTCAGCATACAGCTCGATGGTGTGGCCGGTCGGGATCTTGAAGCGCACGCGCTCGCCGGTCTCCAGCAGGTCGCCGGCGGGCACGCGCTCGGTGGCCACCCCGTAGGCCTGCAGTTTCTTTTCGAGATTGTCGAGCGTGGCCTTGTCCAGCACCTTGAAGCCGAAGAAGTCCATGCCGGCATGGTCCGCCTGGCGCAGGATGACGCTGTTGTGGTCACGTTCGGCCCGCGTCTTGAAATAGGCCCGGCCCTGACTGTCGCGGCCCATGGGCTTGAGGCCCATGACGTCGGTGTACCACTTGACCGATTCCTCCAGGTCGAGCACGCGGATTTGCGCGTGTCCGGGACGCAAAACTCCAGTCATTGACATGTTCAGTCTCCTTCTTCGCCTTCAGGCGGGTTCAACGGATGGGGTGCCGGTCGGTAGCGCTGGCCGGCAAACGTTTTTCTTCATGGCGCCCACGACGCGGATGCGCAGGTCGCTGCTCGGGTAGATGCGGCACGAGAGCACGCAGCCGCTGCGCTCCTCCTCGGCACTGACATGGGCGCGGCTCATCACGCGGCGCGTGAACTCGCCTTCGAGCACCTGCACCTTGCAGACGCCGCAGCCACCCTGACGGCAGCCCACGGGAATGCCCTTCTTGCCCAGCGCCTCCATGCCCACGAGCACCGAGCGGCCGTCGGCGCAGGCGTACTGCTCACCGGTGTCTTCTATGCGAACGACAAATTTCGGCATGAGGTTTGTCTCCTTTTCGGCCCCTCTCCAGGCGGGGTCTCGACGGGCATCCGGTGCAGACGATAGGGGAGCATTTCGATACTGTCCAATACCATTTTTTTGCCATTTCGATACCGTTTGCGCATCCAGATGCCGGGTCGGCCCGCGGCGTCAGCCCGCCGCATGCAGCCAGCCATCGAGCCAGCGCGTCAGGCGCGGCGCGACGACCCAGGTCATGAGCACGACCACCAGCACGGTGATCACCAGCACGCGCGGCACCAGCGCCCAGTCGGCCATGGGCGGTGCCACGGTCAGGAACAGCAGCAGCACGGTCGGGAAGATGCCCAGCCAGGTCACGACCGCCACCTTCCAACGCGGCGGCGCGGCCCGGGTGGTGGCGCCGGGCGCGGCAAACCAGTAGTCCAGGCCGCTCACGCGATGCAGCTGCTGCTCGCCCACGGTGTGCGGCAGCACCTGCGCCAGCCAGTGCGCGCGCTCGGGCGAGGACTGCCACGCGGCCAGATGAGGCTCGCTGTCGAACGCGAAGACCACGTGGTAGAGCAGAGGATCGCTGTCGCCGTCCTCGTGCGGGCGTACCAGCTGCCCGCCCAGGTGCCCTTCAAAGTCCTCGGCCGCGGCCAGCATGCCCTGCATGCCCGTCTCGAAAGCCGCCCTCGAAGCTGGCGCCACACGGCGCGTGATCAGCACGGTCACGGCGCGCCGGGGAAGCTCAGCGCTGGCATTGGCGTTGGAAGGTGCGTCCATCTCGTCGCTCCGGTGGTTTTCCAGGCTCCAGTGGCCACGGGCCGGTGGCCGTACCGCAAGGCTCGTGGAGGCAGGCACAACGATAGATTGGCAACTCCATACCATCAAATACCATTTTTCATCAAAATTGATACCATTTCGGCATATACCCAGAAACTGCCGGAGAATCTCGTGGACCTGCGGGACATGCGCCATTTCCTCGCCGTGGCCGAAGAGGGCCACATCGGCCGCGCGGCCGCCCGCCTGCACCTGTCGCAGCCGCCACTGACGCGGCACATCCAGGCGCTGGAGGAAAAGATCGGCGTGCCGTTGTTCGTGCGCACCCCCAAGGGCGTGACGCTGACCGAGGCCGGCCGCACGCTGCTGGAGGAAGTGCCCAATCTGCTGGCGCTGACGCAGCAAGCGACCGAGCGCACGCGCCTGGCCGGCCGGGGCCTGATCGGCCGGCTCGACGTCGGGCTGTTCGGCTCGGGTGTGCTGGACGTGATTCCGCGCATGCTGGCGCGCTTTCACCAGGCCCGCCCCGAGGTGAAGATCGTGCTGCACAACCTCACCAAGGACCGGCAGTTGCAGGCGCTGCGCGAGCGCCGCATCACGGTGGGCTTCAACCGCCTGGTGCCGAGGGAGCCCGGCATCAGCATCGAGACGGTGCTGCGTGAGCCGCTGGCGATCGCCATCGCGGCGGCCCATCCGCTGGCGGTGCGCCCCTCGCTGCGCATCCCGGACCTGGACGGCGTGCCGCTGATCGTCTACCCCAATGTGCCCATGCGTGGCCTCGCGCAGGAGGTGACCGACGCCTTCCGCGCCGAGGGCGTGCGGCTGCGGGTGGAGCAGGAGGTGGAGGATGTGGTGACGGCCGTGGCGCTGGTGTCGGCGGGCTTCGGCGCGGCCATCACCACGCAATCGGCCACGAACCTGCGTCTGCCGGGCGTGATCTTCCGCCCGCTGCACAGCGCCTGGCTCAAGGACCTGGAGCTGAGCTGCCTGTACCGCAGCGGCGACGCCTCGCCCGCGCTGCACGCCTTTCTGGACGTGGTGCGCGCCTTCGCGCGCGACCCCCGCCCGCGCAGCAGCTGAGCGCGGCGGCCGGTTGCGGATGTCGTGTGCGCGCCGCGGCATGGCTCAGATCTTGTGGAACAGCGGGCTGCGCACCTGCTGGGCATCGGCAGCCGAGATGAACTTCTCGGTGAAGATGTCGCGCTCGAACAAACGCCCCTGCATCAGCGTGGTGATGCAGGCCTCGATCATCAGGGGCGGCCCGCACAGGTAGGCCTTGTGGCCGCGAAAGTCGTTGTCGAAATGCGCCTTGGCCGCGTCGTGCACGAAGCCGCGCGCGCCCGCCCAATCGCTGCTCTCGGGCTCACCCGAGAGCGCCGCGACGTAGGTGAAATTCGGGTGCTCGGCAGCGAGCCGCGTGAACTCGTCGTGGTGGTAGAGCTCCTCGCGCGAGCGTGCACCATTGATCAGCGTAACCGGTCTGTCGCAACCCGAGGCGAGCAGATCGAGCACCATGGAGCGGGGACTCGACAGCCCCGAGCCGCCGGCGAGGAACAGATAGCCGTGCCCCTCCTTGCGGTGCGCCGATTCGCGCACGAAAAAGCGCCCATAGGGTCCGGCCAGCTGTACGTGCTCGCCCGGCTTGAGCTGCTCGTGCACCCAGCCGGTGCCGCGCCCGCCAGGCACGTGACGGATGTTGAGCTCGATCTCATCGGCCCGCATCGGGCTGCTGGCGATGGAGAAGGCACGCGAGGCACCTTCGCCCGGAATGTGTAGGTTGATGTACTGCCCCGCCTGGAAGGCGATGGGGTGGTCCAGCCTGATCCATACCCCCTTGATGGTGGGCGTGAGGTTTTCGATGCGCGAGACCGTGCCCGCATAGTCCTGCACCTGCAGGTTGAGCGCGTCGGGCTCCTCGTCCACCTCGGCCTCGATCACCACATCGGATTCGAGCGTGGAGACGCACGCCAGGCACATGCCCTCCTCGCGCTCGTACTCCATCAGCGCGAAGGTGCTGGCCTCGTTGTGCTCGATCTCGCCGTCCTGCACCTGCACCTTGCAGGTACCGCACAGGCCATGGCAGCAGGCATGCGGCAGGTAGATGCCCGCGCGCAGCGCGGCGTCGAGGATGGTCTGCCCGTCCTCGACCTCCACGGTCTGACCCAGGGGCTCGATGGTCAATTGATAAGACATAAGACTGGCCGAACTACGCTATCGATAGCTGCAAGCGCTTGATAGACAAGCGCCTGAGCCATATTTCACTCAAATTCCACTCAGAAGCAGGACCCGGCCAGACCCGTCAGGCCCGGCGTGCGAAATCGGATCACGCTCTTGTGGCCCATGCCGTTCTCGGCCATGGTCTTGCCCAGGTCGGGCGTGAAGGGCTTGCCCGAGTTGAACCATTCGACCTTGTCCCAGGCGATCTTCGCGAAGTCGGGGTGCGCGCCGTACATGTCGGGCAGCGCGCCCTTGACGAAGTCGCCGAACACGGTCGTGGGCGGCATGGGCACGCACAGCGGCGCGCAGAACATCTTGTGGTCTTCCCAGCCCACGTACAGCAGCGGCGCGGGGAACTTGTCCACCGAATCCTTCGGCGGAAAGTCATAGGGGGCAATGGATACGACGGCCATGTTGTGTCTCCTTGCTTGGGTTCAGTTGGTCGTCGCCTGCGCGCGCCAGGCTTCGAAGTTCTTCTTGTCCTGCGAATCGGCGTAGTCCAGGTTGTCGCGGCCGAACTCCATCTTGTAGTAGCGCAGCACTTCCATCAGCGGATCGAAATCGGGCTTGCTCGGGTCCACGTCCTCGGGGAAGCAGTTGCCCTGGTAGATCTGGTGCACGGGCAGCCAGCTCTGGGCGAACTTCTCGGGCTCGTTGTCGAAGATGTGCTTGCAGCCGTCCGAGCAGAAGTGGAACTTGTTGCCGCGCCAGTCGCTTTCGCGGTAGGCAATTTTTGTGGGATCGTCCGGCTCGGTGAAGAACATCGGGATCTGGCAGGTCTGGCACAGCATGGGCAGCGTCTTGTTGTAGAAACGCCGACCCTCCTTTTGCTCCTTCGCGTAGTGCTCCCACAGCGGGCGGTAGTACTTGTCGAAGCTGTCGGGGTACTTGGCCGACAGCCACTTCATGTCCTCTTCGCTCGGCGCCCAGGTGTGGAAGGGCGCGGCCGCGCCGTAGTTGTAGAACACGTTCCAGGCCATGTGCGAGAGGTGATCCTTTTCCTTGCAGGCCTGTTCCCAGCCCAGCGGCACCTTCACGCCATAGCGCGCGAGGTCGCGGAACAGCGCGCCGCCGTTTTCCTCGGCGTAGATCTCCCACGCCTCCTTCCAGCTCATCACGCGCTTGGGAAGCATGTAGTCCATCATCATGGCCACGAGCGTCAGCACGCGGTAGCCGCGCCAGAACCACTTGTCGATCCACTTCTGCACGATGGGCAGGTTGTCCGGGTCCTGCTCAAGCACGAACTTGATGACTTCCAGGCCCAACGTCATGTGGCGCGACTCGTCGGACTGCGCGGAGAAGCCGAAGGCCATCGCGCCCATGTCGCCGTTGTAGGCCGCGCCCGAGATGAAGGGCACGAACAGCAGGTTGGTGAGCACGTACTCGAAGGCGAAGCTGATCGAGAGGATGTACTCGAACGGGCCCGAGGTCACCGCATCCTCGAAGAAGCTCTTGGGCACACTGAGGTACCACACGCGGTGGTGCATGTGCTGCCAGTCCTGGAAGCCGTTGTAGTACTTGTTGTAGTTGCTCATCGCGTGGATCTGCGTCTGAGCGTGGCGGATCTCGTCCAGCGACTGCATCTGGCAGGCCACGCGCGGGCCCGCGCCCTGGAACTGGCGCCCCAGGATGGCAAAGCCCTTGTGCGACATGTATTCGAGCGGCGAGACGCCCGTGAGGAACAGTTTCAGCGTGTTGATGTAGCGTGCATCGGTCACGCCCAGGTGGCCGTTGTTCTGCGCGAACGCATCCAGAATGGCGTAGAGCTTGCGTTCCTTCTCGCCCTGGTACTTCCAGTAGGCGTCCATCGTCATGCGGAACGGATCCTCGAACTTGTCCCAGTCGTGGATCTTGATGCCCTCGTACTCGAGGTACGGATAGATGTCCTTGAGCGACTGGTAGCTCGGCGTCCAGTTCAGGTCGCGGGTCATGCGGTTGTAGCGGTCTTTCAGACCCAGCTTCTTGTTGACTTTCATGTCCATGTTCGGTCTCCTTGGATGGGGGAATCTCTGCGGGCGGCCGGTGCTCAGTGCACCCAGCTCAGGACGAACTCGTCGTCGGATTCATCGATGTGGCCGGTCAGCGTGATCAGGTTCACGTGCAGCTCCTGCAGATCGAACTCGCGCCCGATCTCCTGCTCGATGGTGCTGCGGCGCACCACCAGGCGCCCGGGCACGTTGATCTTGACCATGGCCGGCTGCTCGTCGAGCAGGGCGCCGGGGTTGTCCGCCAGGATCGCGTCGACGATCGGGCGGGTTTCCTCATTGCGCTGCAGCGCGATGAACACGTTGGGTACTTGGGTCATTTTGTCTGTCTCCTGGGAAGGGTGTCGGGGACGGGCGTTCAGACCGCCAGGCCCGCCTTGGCCATGCGGGCATCGAGCTGGGCGCGCACGCGGGCGAGGGCCTCGCCGGCTTCCTCGCCCAGCGCCAGTTGCGCCACGGGCGCGAGCGCTTCCTGCGCACGCGCCACCCAGTGCGCGTACCACTTTTCGAGCAGCACCTTGTTCTCGGCACTCTCGGCGGCGGTGGCCTTGACCACGGCATCGACCCACTTGCTGGTCTCGGGGAACCACTCGGCCGGGAAGCGCGTGAGCATGGACACCGTGGGGCCGGCGCGCTCGTTCAGGTGCTTGTCCACTTCCTTGTACGCCAGGCGGAAGAGCAAGCCGTCGAGCGCCATGTTCTGCGCGACAAAGTTCTCGAACCAGTCCTTCACGACGAAGCTGTCCTCCACGTACTTGCGCAGCGGCTGCCAGGCCGGCGCGTTCATCCAGGCGTGCTTGCCGGCTTCCAGCTCGCTCTCGTTGCCCATCAGGAGGCCCAGGCGCGTGAGGTACTGCGCCACGCCCAGCTGGTCCATGCTGGCGTACAGGCTCGCCTGCGTGATCGCGGTGCCGTAGCCGTAGGCGCTCTGGTAGCCGTTGTTCAGGTTGCCACCCCAGGCCACGTGGCGCAGCGGAATGTAGAAGTCCAGCGCGGCGCGCCGGGCGCTGTCGTCGTAGCTGTCGGCCAGGCCCCGACTCTCGACAAAATCGAAATCCGCCTCGGCCGTCTCCTGCATGCGGGCCCGGGCCTGCGTGTAGCTGCCGTAGTAGTACTGGCGCGGGTCCTTCAGCACATACCAGTCCTTCATCTTGATCGCGGTGCGGCGCTCGTCGAACATCTCGCGCTCGGGATCCCAGGTGGGGCGGTAGTGAAAATTGGTCGTGCCCTGCACGCCCATCGTCGCCTCGACGTAGCGCGACGCCGCCTTGTCGGCGCCGAGGTAGTCGGCGATGTGGTTGTAGGTCTGCCGCAGCGGTGTGATGCTGACGGTACGCAAGTCAATTTGCATGGAATAGGTCTCCTTGTTTTGAAACGAAAAGGAAGGGCGGTTCAGGACAGATCGCGAAAATGCCGCTCGCGCGCGTCACGCAGGTTCCAGTCCCAGTGCGCGTCCAGGCTGTCCTGTTCGTGCTGGGGCAGGCGCCCTTGCGTGGGCACCACGCCCTGCATGCGGCAGAAATCCTCGAACTCCGCGCGTGGCAGGATCATTTCGACGTACAGGTCGGGTTCGCCCGCGGCAAACTCGAACTCGACCAAACCATTGCTGCGCTCCTCCACGATGCGGATGAAGCGCCGCTCCACGTCGAAGGGCTCATGGGAGATGTCAAGTGCTCCGGTCATGCCTGCATCGATGCAGAGAGCGTGCCAGTTATCGAGATAATTACCAAAAAGACCCAAATTCGCGGGTAAACCCTGACGTTTGGCGGCCGAACTTGCGGAATATCAATTGCTTTTTGAAACCGCTCAGAAATGTCTTGCGCTCCGGCTTGATCATTTGCATCATTGATGAACCGCGGAAATCATCAATTCGTGAATTTCCGTTGAGATTGATTGATGATTCTTATCGATAAAATCGTGGCTGAATCCGTCCTCACCATGCCGTCCGACGCCGACCTGCGCCGTCAGGTGCGGTTTTCCTCGGCCGACGGGCGCATCTGGCTCGCCGGCCAGCGCATGGTGCTGATGCACGCCGCGTCGCTGGGCACACTGCGCCGGGAACTGGTGCAGGCGGTGGGCATGGCAAGCGCACGGCGCCTGCTGATGCGCGCGGGCTACGCCGCAGGGGAGCGCGACGCGGCGCTGGCACGGCAATTGCGGGCCAGCGATGACGTTTTCTCGATGTTTTCGGTGGGCCCGCAATTGCACATGCTCGAAGGCTCCGTTCAGGTCACGCCCGAACTCCTCGATCTGGATGTCGGCCAGGGGCGCTTTCACGGCATCTTCCGCTGGGACCATTCATGGGAAGTGGAAGCGCACCTGCGCGACTTCGGACCGCAGAAAGACCCCGTGTGCTGGATGCTGCTGGGCTACGCCTCGGGCTACACCAGCGCCTTCATGGGCCGCCCCGTGCTCTACAAGGAAGTGGCGTGCGTGGGCAGTGGCCACGCGCACTGCCGCATCGAGGGCTGGCCCGTGGCCGACTGGCCCGGCGGCGAAGGCGAGGAACTGGCGCGCGACTATGTCGCCGACGCCCTGCCACCCAGCGAAGGCAGCCCCGAGGTCACCGCCTGGTTCAGCCGCATGCCGGCCGACGACGTACCGGAGACCCCGGTGGATGCGCTCGGGCCGCTGGTCGGCCGCTCGCCGGGCTTCACCGCCGCCACCGAATTGCTGCGCAAGGCTGCCGGCACGCAGGTGACCGTGCTGCTCACCGGCGAGACCGGCACCGGCAAGGAACGCTTCGCACGCGCGCTGCATGCGCTCGGCCCGCGCGCGGCCAAACCCTTCGTGGCGGTGAACTGCGCGGCGCTGCCGGGCGAACTGGTCGAATCCGAGCTCTTCGGCACCGAAAAAGGCGCCTACACGGGGGCCGACGCCGCGCGTCCCGGGCGCTTCGAGCGCGCCAGCGGCGGCACGCTCTTTCTTGACGAACTCGGGGAACTGCCGCTGCCCGCGCAGGCCAAGCTGCTGCGCGTGCTGCAGGACGGCCAGGTCGAGCGCCTGGGTGCCTCGCAGCCGCGCCAGGTGGACGTGCGCCTGGTGGCGGCCACGCATGTCGATCTGCTCGAAGCCGTGCGCGCCGGGCGCTTTCGCGAAGATCTGTACTACCGCATCAACGTCTACCCCATCCGCATCCCGCCGCTGCGCGAGCGCACGCAGGATATCGAAGTCTTCGCCCGGCACCTGCTGCAACGCTTTTGCAGCAAGCACGACAAGCACGTGAGCGGCTTCACCGACGAGGCGCTGCTGGCGCTGCGCGAACACGCCTGGCCCGGCAATGTGCGCGAGATGGAGAACCTCATCGAGCGCGGCGTGATCCTCGCGGGCGTGGGTCAACTCATCGAGGCGCGCCATCTCTTCGCGCAACCCGCCGACGGTGCCAGCCACACGCTGGAAGATTCCGGGCGTCTGCGCAGCAACGACACCCAGGTGGTGGAGGGCAAGCTGCTGGACCAGCTGCTGAACCGGCGCATCGGGCTGCAGCGGCTCGAACGCGAGCTGATCGAAGAAGCCGTCGCTCGCAACAAGGGCAATCTCGCCGCCGCCGCGCGGCTGCTGGGCCTGACGCGACCGCAACTGAGCTACCGCCTCGCCAAAATCCGAGAAAGCTGAACCCATCATGGCCAAACGCAGCATGGATCCCACCAAGACAGCCGCCGACGGCGGCGCCCCCACCACGGCGCGCACGCTCATCGAGCGTGCCTACGAACAACTGCGCGCCGACATCATCGAGGGGCGCCTGGCCCCCAACGAGAAACTGCGCGTCGAGCACCTCAAGGACCACTACGAAGTGAGTGCCGGCACGCTGCGCGAGGCGATCACGCGGCTGGTGAGCGACGCGCTGGCCGTCGCCGAAGGCCAGCGCGGTTTTCGCGTGGCGCCCATCGCGCTCGAAGAGCTCGAAGACATCACGCGGCTGCGGGTGCAGATCGAAACCGAGGCGCTGCGTCAATCGATTCAGGAGGGCGGCGCGGCGTGGCGCGAGGCCGTGCAGACGGCCTACGTCGCGCTGTCCGACGCCGAGCCCATCGTGCCAGAGCGACGGCGCGAGTGGGAGCACCTGAACCTGCGCTTTCACGAGGCCCTGCTCTCGGGCCACGACTCACCCTGGACGCAGCGCGTGCTGCGCCTGCTCTCGCGCCATGGCGAGCGTTACCGCTGCGTCAGCATGCAACTGCCCGGCAGCCTGCGCGAGGTGCATGCCGAGCACACCGAAATCTACGAATACGCCATGACCGGGCAGGCTGCGCGCGCGGCGCTGGCGCTGGAGGCGCACATCCGCGCCACACCCGATCTGCTGATCCAGGCGCTGCGCGAGGGCCGCATCACGCTGCCCAGCGCCGACCACGCCCTGATCGGCGAGGCGCTGCTGGCCTGAGCCTCCCTGCCGCTGACGCGCAAGGCGTCTGCCGCCCGGCGCGTCATCGACGCTCGCGCGCCGCCTCGTACAAACCCTGCACCTTGGGCAGGTTCTGCTCCAGGTTCCTGATGCGGTCCGGCCCCGTGGGATGGGTCGAGAGAAAACCGATGCCCTTGCCGCCCGTCACCTCACCCATCTTGCGCCACAGGCTGACGGCGGCCCGTGGGTCGTAGCCCGCGCGCGCGGCCAGCTCCAGGCCAACGAGATCGGCCTCGCTCTCGTCGGAACGGCTGAACTTGAGCGTGAGCAGCTGCCCGCCCAGGCTCGCCGCCGCGCGGCCCAGATCGCCCAAGCCCAGCAGCTGCGCCCCCAGGCTCAGGCCGATGTTCGTCGCCTGCGTCTTGGCCACGCGCTCGCGCGCATGCTCGCGCAGCGCGTGCGCCATCTCGTGGCCCATCACCATGGCGATTTCATCGTCGCCGAGCTTCAGGCGGTCGAGGATGCCGGTGAAAAAAACGATCTTGCCGCCCGGCATGCAGAACGCATTCACCTCGGGGCTGCGGATCAGGTTCACCTCCCAGCGCCACTGGCGCGAGCGCTCGTTCCACGTCTGCGCCAGAGGAATCAGCCGCTGGGCAATGGCGCGCAGCTGCATGAGCTGCGGGTCGCCCGCACCCGCCAGCGCGCGCCGCGCCTTGGCCTGCGCGAGCAACTGCGCATACTGCTCGCCCGCCGCCTGCTCCAGCTGCCCGGCGGGTACGAGCCGGCGCATGCCCGAGGCACTGCCCACCTGCACCTGCGCCCCCGCGGGCGCGGCCGCCACGCCCAGCAGCGCCAGCACCGCGGCACGGCGCGACATCGAAGCCGCCTCACGCATGATGCCTAGCCCCCGCGCACCACTTGCGGCGCGCGCACGGGCAGCGCGCGCATCTCGCTTCTGATCACCACCAGCAGCCCCGCGATCACAGCCACCAGCCCCAGCCACGCCAGCGCCTGCTGGCGCTCGCCCACCACCAGCACCGCGAGCACGAAGGCCGTCACCGGCTCGGCCAGCGCCAGCGTCACGCCCGTGGCACCGGCGATGAAGCGCAGGCCGTTGGAGAAGAGCAGGTACGCCACACCGGTGCTCACCAGCCCGAGGAACAGCACCACGCCCCAGCTGCCTTCGCCCATCGGCAGGGGGCCGCTGAGACCCCACGCCACGGGCACCGCCACCAGCGACGCCGTGGCGAACACCGCCAGATTGGTCCACGCTGCGCCCACGCGCAGCACCAGCACCTTGTTGATGAGCGTGTAGCTCGCGTAGGTGAAGCCCGCTGTCAGGCACAGCGCCACGCCCGCGGGCGCCAGATGCAGATCCGCGCCCTGCCCCAGCACCATCACCGCGCCACCGGCCACGCTCACCAGCGTACCCAGCCACCAGAGCAGCGGCGGCAGGCGCCGCTGTACCACCGTCTGGATCAGCCCGGCCCAGATCGGCGCGCTGCCCACCGCGATCGCCGTGCCCAGCGCCACGCCGCTGGCACGCACCCCGGCAAAAAAACTCAGGTTGTAGGCCGCGATGCAGCCCCCCGCCAGCACCAGCCGCCCCCAGGGCCAGCGCCCGTGCGCCATGGGCGCGCGCACGGCCAGCAGCACGAAAAACCCGCAGGCAATGCCCACGCGCAGTGCCGCCACCCACCACGATGACAAGCCCGACGGCGCCAGCGCCTGCGCCGTGCCCGTGGTACCCCAGAGCATGGCGGCGAAGAGCACCAGCAGGACGCCGCGGGCGGAGGAGGGGGAAGTGTGCATGGGGGGATTGTGCAGGCTGACGACGCCATAACGCTGTTCACACGTTTCAGCGCTGACGCACCATGCAACACAATCGACAGGCAATGCAAATTTCAGTCGCAACCATGCAAACTGCCTTTTGATCAGACAGTGCGATCAAAAATCAAGACGAATTTTTCATGCTGTCAGCCGTGTATTGGCCACGCGCGACGCCTGCGTATTCACACGGACATTTTTCAACACCAATACTAAATCGGCAACGTTGCACCATCGTCCATTGACTCGCATCCAGACGGATCCACCTGCCTCTTGCGAAACGGGGCAAACCTCCATTGATAGGCTTTTGCAGACTTCCTATGCACCAGACACACGATACGGATACAGCAGGAACGAAGAGCATCCTGCATTCCAAACGCGCCAACCTCTACTACCTGGAGCACTGCCGCGTGCTCGTCAACAGCGGCCGTGTGGAGTACGTGACCGACGCGGGCAAGAAAAGCCTGTACTGGAACATCCCCATCGCCAACACCACCAGCATTCTGCTGGGCACGGGCACCTCCATCACCCAGGCCGCGATGCGCGAGCTGGCCAGGGCCGGCGTGCTGGTGGGCTTTTGTGGTGGCGGCGGCACGCCGCTGTTCGCCGCCAATGAGGTGGATGTAGAGGTGGCTTGGCTCACGCCGCAAAGCGAATATCGGCCGACCGAGTACCTGCAAGCCTGGGTGCAGTTCTGGTTCGACGACGCGCTGCGCCTGCACGCCGCCCAGCAACTGCAGACCCGGCGGCTGCAGCGCCTGTTGGCCGCATGGAACACCCGCGCCCTGCGCGAAGCCGGTTTCACCGTCGATCTGGCCCGCCTGCAGGCGCTGGTGCAGCAGTTCACGCCGCGCATTGCCAACGCCCCCGACGTGACGGCGCTGCTGACTGACGAGGCGCAGCTCACCAAGGCTTTGTTCAAGCTGGCCGTCGATGCGGTGGGCTACGGCGAATTCACCCGCGCCAAGCGCGGGACGGGAACCGACGCCGCGAACCGCTTTCTGGACCACGGCAACTACCTGGCCTATGGCCTGGGCGCCACGGCCACCTGGGTGCTGGGTCTGCCGCATGGTTTAGCGGTGCTGCACGGTAAGACGCGGCGCGGCGGGCTGGTGTTCGATGCAGCCGATCTGGTCAAGGATGCAGCCATCCTGCCGCAGGCCTTTCTGTCTGCCATGCGGGGCGACGACGAGCAGCAGTTTCGCCGCCAATGCATCGAGGCGTTGACGCAAAATGAATCGCTGGACTTCATGATCGACACACTCAAAGACATCGCCCTCCAGACCGCCCGGCCGGTGCAAACGCCGCTGCAGCCCCAGGAGGGCACCGCATGAACGTGCTGTTCGTTGCCCAATGCACCAAGAATGCGCTGACAGAGACGCGCCGCATCCTCGACCAGTTTGCCGAACGCCGGGGCGAGCGCACCTGGCAGACCCCCATCACCCAGGCCGGGCTGGACGCGGTGCGCAAGTTGCTGCGCCAGAGCGCGCGCAAGAACACCGCCGTCGCCTGTCACTGGATTCGCGGGCGCGACCACAGCGAACTGCTGTGGGTGGTGGGCGACACCCGACAGTTCAACGATCAGGGCGCCGTGCCCACCAGCACCACCGCCCGCAACGTGCTGCGCACCGAGGATGAAAATGCCTGGCACCTCCTGCCGCTGATGACGGCTCTGGCGGCGCTGGCTGCCCTGCTGCACGATCTGGGCAAGGCCACGCAGGCATTCCAGGATCGGCTGCGCAATCCCGGCCTGCGCGAGCGCAACCACTACCGGCACGAGTGGGTGTCGGTGCGGCTGTTCCAGGCCTTTGTGGGCAGCGACCACGATGCGCAGTGGCTGCAGCGGCTGGTGGCTTGCGCCGAGCCGGATGCGGATGCCAAGGCGTTTGAAGCAATGTGGCTGGACTACCGAGGTGGGCGTCTGCTGCGCGATGGGCTGGATGAGCCTGCAGCCCAGAGGAGTACCCCTTTTGCCGCGTTAGCCCATGCACCATTGGCCCAGGCGGTGGCTTGGTTGGTGTTTACTCACCACCGCCTGCCGTGTCTGCCCATCAAGCTGCCTGACGGTAGTTCTGACGAAGACATAGGCGAACCCCGCGCGCAGTGGCAGCGCTTTGGCGCCCATCCCCGTTTCGTCAATGCCAACGACCTGGATGGCGTCTTGGCACGCATCAGCGCCGACTGGAACGAGCCGCGTGAACGTACAGACCCGGCCACGGTGCAAGCGCACTGGCACTTCCCGTACGGCCTGCCTGTGGCCACGCCCGCCTGGCGCAAGCAGGCTGCCCGCTACGCCCGCAAGCTGCTGGAGCTCTCGACATCCCCCGCCAGCGGGCCGGTGCTGCACGACCCGTTCGCCATGCATGTCTCGCGCCTGTGCCTGATGCTGGCGGATCACCACTATTCCAGCATCACAGACCGGTCACGCCGCCAGCCTTTTCTCAACGAGAGTTATCCTCTGGGCGCTAATACTGTCAAAAATGATAGCCACTTGCGTTTACCAGACAAGCGTCAAGGCCCGATTTTCAATCAAACCCTGGATGAGCACCTGCTGGGCGTGCAGGCCCACGCCACGCTGGTGGCTCGTTCGCTGCCCAGCCTGGCGCAGAGCCTGCCTGCGCTGAAAAACCACAAGCCGCTCAAAAAGCGCAGCGCCGACACCCGCTTTGCCTGGCAGGACAAGTCTGCCGACCTGGCTGCCAGCCTCCGCACCCAGGCGGCGGCGCAAGGCGCTTTCATCGTCAACATGGCCTCCACCGGCTGCGGCAAGACGCTGGCCAACGCCCGCGTGATGAACGCCCTGGCCGACCCGGCCACGGGGATGCGCTGCGCCTTTGCCATCGGGCTGCGCACGCTCACGCTGCAGACCGGACGCAGCTTTCAAAACGACCTGGGGCTGAACGAAGAACAGCTTGCCATTCGAGTGGGCGGATCGGCCAGCCGCGCGCTGTTCGAATACTGGGAGCAGCAGGCAGAAGCCACCGGCTCCGCCTCGCGCCAGGAACTGCTGGACGAAGCCGGTGCCGTGCTCTTTGAGGGCAACGACCAGCACCCCCTGCTGCAACGCCTGACCGACGATGCGCAGGTACGCCGCCTGATCACCGCGCCGCTGTTGGTCTGCACCGTGGATCACCTGACACCCGCCACCGAAAGCCTGCGCGGCGGACGCCAGATCGCACCCATGCTCCGCCTCTTGAGCAGCGACCTCGTGCTGGACGAGCCCGACGACTTCGACATGGCCGACCTGCCCGCCCTCACGCGGCTGGTGCACTGGGCGGGCCTGCTGGGCAGCCGCGTGCTGCTGTCGTCCGCCACTTTGCCGCCTGCGCTGGTGGAGGGCTTGTTCCTGGCCTACCGCGCCGGGCGTACGGTGTACCTGCAGCACCGCAGCGAGCGGCCCGGCGAGCCGGTGAGCATCTGCTGCCTATGGATCGACGAGTTCCACCAGGCCGCGCAAGACTGCGCCGACGGCGGCGCCTTCCGCGCAGCCCACGCGCAGTACGTGCAAAAGCGCGTGGCCCGGCTGGCACAGGCCGAAGTGCGCCGCCGGGCACGGATTGCGAGCCTGCCCGACACCTGGCACGGCATGAAGGAGGCCGAGCGGCGCCAGGACTTTGCCCGCCTGGTGCTGGAGCAGGCGTGGCAACTACACCAGCAACCCCACAACCACAGCACCGACACCGCAACGGGCAAGCGCGTGAGCCTGGGCCTGATCCGCATGGCCAACATCGCGCCGCTGTACGACGTGGCGCTGGCCATCTACCAGCAGGGTACGCCCGCGCCCGGCGTGCATATCCACCTGTGCGCCTACCACTCGCAATACCCGTTGCTGCTGCGCTCGGCCATCGAGCGGCAGCTCGACAGCCTGCTCAACCGCCGTAGCAAAGACGGAACTGATCCTGCACTACAGCACCCGGCCTTGCGTGCACTGATCGACGCCTACCCTGAACCTCACCATCTATTCATCGTGCTCGGCAGCCCCGTCACCGAAGTGGGCCGCGACCACGACTACGACTGGGCCGTGGTCGAGCCCTCGTCCATGCGTTCGCTCATCCAGCTTGCCGGGCGTGTACGGCGGCACCGGGGCTGGGCCGTGGACGGGGTCAATATGGTGGTGCTGGACAGCAATTTGCGGCATTACGAGCGCCCCGGCAAAGCAGCGTTTTGCAAGCCGGGCTTTGAGATGAACCCCCAGCCTGCTGGCTCCTCGGATGCAGCGCAGCATTTTCGTTTCGAGGCCCACGATCTACACCAGTTGCTGGCCCGCACCGTGAAAGGCGATGTGCCATGGGCTGTCGATGCGCAGCCGCGTATTTCGGCAGCCACGGCGCACTACCACCCTGGCCGCAATTGGGTCGACCTGGAGCACGAACGTATGCGCGATGCCATGCTGCAGCGCTCAGCCGCCAGCAAATACACCACGGCCCCCATCCGGGCGGCAAGCCTGCACTGGGTCCACCCCGATCACCTGTGGCTCACCGGCCTGCTGCCGCAATACCAGCGCTTTCGCCATGACGACATACCGCGTGAAGACGTGGCGCTGCTGCCTGACGAGGATGAAGAAACTCTGCGGCTGCACCGCGCAGAAGATGGATCGCGCCGGGGCGACAAGCTGTACGTGCCAGTGCATGAAAGCCTTTGCCACGAGGTGCCGCAGGCGCTGCTGCAATCCCCCAGCGTTTCACCCTGGCCGCAAGTCGATCTGATGGGCGAATTAACCACCCTGGCCCAGGCACAAGGCCTGTTGCTGCAGCAATGCGCCGAGCGCTATGCCACCGTCAGCCTGCCTCGCAGCCAGAATGGCTGGCTGTTCCACGAAACCCTGGGCTTCACCACAAAAAAATGAGCCTGTCAGGCCGGATGCAGCGCCATGGGGTGCACTGCCATCACCGCCGTCTGCAGCGCCTCATCCAACTCGGCCACGCGCAGGTCATAGGCCGTCTGCAGGTTCAGCCACGACTGCGCATCGCCGCCAAAGAAGCGGCTCAGGCGCAGGGCTGTATCGGCCGTGACGCCGCGCCGCTCCAGCACGATGTCATTGATGCGCGAGGCCGGCACATGCAGCTGCCGGGCCAGGGCGTTGGCGCTCATGTCCATGGGCTTGAGATAGTCCTCGCGCAGCACCTCGCCAGGGTGGACGGGGCGCATGCCATTTTTGAACATTGCTTTCTCCTTGCTATCGGCCACCGCCTAGGCGGCAAGCCATTCATCCCGACCTCAGTGGTAATCCACGATCTCCACGTCGGCCACGCCTTTATCCCTCCAGACAAAGCACACGCGCCATTGGTCGTTGATGCGGATGCTGTGCTGGCCCTGGCGGTCTCCGCTGAGCAGTTCCAGCCGGTTGCCCGGCGGGCTGCGCAAGAAATCCAGGGTGGCTGCCGCATCCAGTTGGGCCAGCTTGCGCTCCGCCACGCTCTGGATGTTGGCAAAGCGCCGACTCTTGCCGTTGGTAAACAAACGCTGCGTTTCCTGGCACTTGAAAGAGAGGATCGCCATGGGATGGAGGAGATTTTATAGCGCTTACCGTTATTCGGTATGCTGCCTATGCGGCAGTCAATGGAATGTGTACGAACAAGCTACGCACATCATTTTCTGAGCTGTCTGCTCGACAAAGCTACGCACATCATGGCATATTACAACCAAATCTGTAAAGGAGGAGCAATGGCAACACCGCCTCAAATCGAAATATCCTGGAAAGACGCGATTGCGACTTTCATCAGCGAACGTTTGAAAGCCAAGCTCGAAAAGCTCAAGGATGACGATCCCAAACGCCCTGAACTCCTCGCGCAGCACAATCCCACCACATGGATTGCCGACGCATCCCACCGAGTGGCCCAAATCCAGGCCGTCACCCACTCCCTCAAGCCCATCCATCCCGACGCACGGGGTACCAACCTCTACGTGGAGCCTGCCAGGCTACCGACGCTGGCCGAACTCGGCAGCCACGCACTGGGCGAGCATTTTGCGGGCGATGTGGTGGGCAATGCCGCCGCGCTTGATGTATACAAATTTCTCAAGCTGGAGGTTCATGGGCGCAGCCTGCTCACCGCCCTGCTGGCGCAGGAGGCCGATGCCTTGGCCGCGCTGCACAGCGACCCGGCCCAAGCCCAGGCGCTGCGCGACGCCTTCGTGTCGCTGACACAGCCACGCGCCGAAGGGCCCAGTAGCCACACCCTGGCCAAGCAACTCTATTGGCTGACCGGCGACGACGCGTGCACCGATGCGGACTACGCCCTGCTGGCGCCGCTGTACGCCACGTCGCTGGCCCATGCGGTACACGTCCAGGTGCAGGAAGATCGCTTTGGCGAAGCCAACAAGGCTGCCCGCGTGGCGAAAAAAGAGCGCAAGGCGCACGACGGCGTGTTCCACGACTACCCCGGCCTGGCTGTGCAGAACATGGGCGGTACCAAGCCGCAGAACATCAGCCAGCTCAACAGCGAACGTCGGGGCATGAACTACCTACTCTCATCCCTGCCGCCGCAGTGGCAGACCAGCGCCATGCGGCTGCCGGTGCAGGCCGGTTCGGTGTTTGACCGCCTATTCATCGCCCGCCCCGAGGTGCGCCGCACCGTGCGGGCGCTGCGGCAGTTTCTGGAGTCCGACCCCGAACCGAATCTGGCCACACGCCAGCGCCGCGAGGCCCTGCTGGACACGCTGCTGGACGAACTGGTATCGCTGGCTGCCGAGCTGCAGCAGCAGTTGCCTCCGGGGTGGAGCCTGGACGACGAGCGGTTTGCAAATCTGCACCGCAGCGAGCAGCTCTGGCTTGACCCTTTGCGCGCCGAGCTTCCCGACCAGACTGCCTTTGCCCAGGAATGGTTGCAAATGGATTGGCCTACCGACATCGGCAAGCGCTTTGCCAACTGGCTGAACGCGCAACTGCGCGGCAAGCTGCCTCTGGGCGATGCCGAAGCGCGTGAGTGGGCGAAGGTGTTGCTGGCCGACGAAGACGGTTTTCAGCTGCAACTGCGTTCCCTGCGTGACCGGCTCGATGGTGTGACTATGGAGGTGGCGCCATGACCCAACCCCAAGCCATTCTCGTCCTACCCCACCTGCGCATCCAGAACGCCAACGCCATCGCCACCCCGCTCACGCACGGCTTTCCGTCGATCACCGCCTTTACCGGCCTGATGTGGGCACTGGAGCGCAAGTTGGCGCAGGCCGGCGTACCGCTGCGGCTGCAGGCTGTGGGCGTGGTGTGCCACCACCACCAGGAGCAGGTCACGCAAGGCTATGTGCGCTGCTTCAACCTGACGCGCAACCCTGTGGACAAGGACGGCAGCACCGCCGCCATCGTGGAAGAGGGCCGCATGCACCTGCAGATCACGCTGGTGCTGGCCGTGTCAGAAAAACGCCCCCCCGGCACGCCCGCTGCACTGGTGCAGGGCAACGACGCGCAACTGGCCGACTGGGCGCGGATCGCGGGCGACACGCTGGCGGGTATGCGCGTGGCCGGTGGCAGCGTGCTGCCCTCGCGCCCCGTGCCGGGCAAGCGGGTGCGACCGTGGATGGCCATCGTGCCCGACGACCCCGAGGCCGCTGCCACTGCGTTCCGGCAGTGGCGCAGGCAATGGCTGCCCGGCTTTGCCCTGGTGGGGCGCGACGGGCTGCTCGCCGAGCGCCTGCAGCACCTGCGCACCACCCAACCCGAAGCGACGCTGTTCGATGCCTGGCTGCACGCGGCCCGCTTCAATCACCAGCCCCTGCCGAGTGCTGACGGCAGCCCAGCGCCCGACGACAAGGTGGCCTGGGGCGACCCGCAGCGCCCCAAGGGCAGCGGCTGGGTGGTGCCCATCCCCGTCGGCTACGCCGCCCTGACCCCGGTGGCACATCCCGCAGGCGCAGTGCGCAACGCCCGCGACGCCACCGTGCCGCTGCGCTTCGTGGAGTCGGTCTATTCGCTGGGTGAATGGATCAGCCCGCACCGGCTGCACAGCCTGATCGAACTGCTGTGGCAGGCCGATACCGACGAGGCCCAGGGCCTGTACCGCTGCCGCAGTGGCTACCGGCCCAGCCCGCAGCTGGACGATAGCGAGGCCCCTACATCAGAGAACTGGGACGACGCCGATGCCTACGACTACACCTGAGCAGGCCGCATCGCCCACAACCCCTTCACGCACCCCATTTTTCAAGGATTGACACCATGACCGACAAACTCACCACCGCCTCCGTCCTGGCCTTCGAGCGCAAGCTCGATCCTTCCGACGCTGTGTTCCACGCTGGCCGCTGGGACGACCGCGCCCAGTCGCACGCCTGGCCACCCGTGACCATCCGACCGAAGTCCGTGCGCGGCACCATCAGCAACCGCCTCAAGGCCAAGGATCAAGACCCCGCCAAGCTGGATGCGGCGATCGAGAACCCCAACCTGCAAACCGTGGACGTGGCCGCGCTGCCGCCGCAGGCCGACACGCTCAAGGTGCAGTTCACGCTGCGCGTGCTCGGTGGCGCGGGCACGCCATCGGCCTGCAACAGCGCGGCCTACCAGGCCAAGCTGCGGGCCACCGTGCAGGGCTATGTGCAACAACACGGCTTTGCCGAGCTGGCCCGGCGCTACGCGGCCAACCTGGCCAATGGCCGCTTTCTGTGGCGCAACCGCGTGGGAGCCGAGAGCGTGGACGTGACCGTGGAGCACATGCAGGGCGGCCAGGCCGTGGGGAATCCATGGTCTTTTGATTCCCTAACGCTGAATACACGAGCGATGTCAGTTATCAATAATGAAGCAACCGGACTCGCAGAACTCGGTCAAGTCATCGCCACCGGACTGGCCGGCACCGCGCATGTGCTGCTGCGGGTGACGGCTTTTGTGCGCCAGGGCGCGGGGCAAGAGGTGTTTCCATCGCAAGAGCTGATTCTGGACAAGGGCAGCGCCGGCAAGAGCAAAACGCTGTACGCCGTGGACGGCATCGCCGCCATCCACTCGCAAAAAATTGGCAACGCCATCCGCACCATCGACACCTGGTACGAAGGCGCGGATGAGCTGGGCCCGATTGCGGTGGAGCCCTACGGCTCGGTCACCACCCAGGGCAAGGCCTACCGCCAGCCCAAGCAGAAGCTGGACTTCTACACCCTGCTGGACAACTGGCTGCTGAAAGACCAGGTGCCGTCTGTGGAGCAGCAGCACTTCGTGATGGCCGTGCTGATCCGTGGCGGCGTGTTTGGCGACGCGAGCTGATCACCATGACCACGCACTACATCGACATCACCCTGCTGCCCGACCCCGAGTTCAGCCACGCGCACCTGCTGGCGGCGCTGGTGGCCAAACTGCACCGGGTGCTGGTGCAGGGGCAAACCACCGACATCGGCGTGAGCTACCCGCAGCACGTCAACCAGCCCCAGGCCCGGCGTACCCTGGGCGCCGTGCTGCGCCTGCACGGCACGGCCGAGGCGCTGCAGCGCTTGATGGCACAGGACTGGCTCAAAGGAATGCGCGATCACACCCAGGTGACCACGGCGTGCTCAGCGCCCGCCGATGCCCAGCACCGCACCGTGCGCCGGCGCCAGTTCAAGACCAACGCCGAGCGCCTGCGCCGCCGCCGAATGCAGCGCAAGGGCGAAACCGCCGAACAGGCCGCAGCCGCCATTCCCGACAGCGTGGAGCGCCGCCCCAATCTGCCGTTCGTGCAACTGCGCAGCGGCAGCACCGGGCAGCCGTTTAACCTGTGTGTGGAGCACGGGCCGCTGTTGCCTCAGCCCATGCCCGGGGTGTTCAATGCCTACGGGTTGGCGCATGAGGCGACGGTGCCGTGGTTTTGACCCCTTTTTGAGGGATACGACACAAAGTCTTGTAAATCAACTACTTGTAGAACGCCTTTGAAATTGGGTGTTCCGGGGTGCGGCGGGTTTTGTTGTTTAAGAATCAACGACTTACAAGTCCGATAATCCTGTTCACTGCCGCATAGGCAGCTCAGAAATCGATCAGCCGGGCATGAAGGCGATGCAGGACGTTCACTGCCGCATAGGCAGCTCAGAAAGGAAGCAAAAACTATGACAGGGCAGATTACATTGTTCACTGCCGCATAGGCAGCTCAGAAATGTTCAAGAAGCTGCCGAACCCCGGCAGCGACGTTCACTGCCGCATAGGCAGCTCAGAAATTTGCCGCCTTGCTGGCGGCCTCGACGCCGGGGTTCACTGCCGCATAGGCAGCTCAGAAATTGTAGCTGTAGGACGACGCGGCGGCGCGCGAGTTCACTGCCGCATAGGCAGCTCAGAAACTCAAGGCCCGCCGCTGGGTGCGCTACGTGGAGTTCACTGCCGCATAGGCAGCTCAGAAACTTGATTGCCCACCTGTGGGCCATGTGCTCAAGTTCACTGCCGCATAGGCAGCTCAGAAATTCGGAGAGCAGGCCCGAGAAGCCCTTGCACGGTTCACTGCCGCATAGGCAGCTCAGAAACGCCCAGGCTTCGGCCTCGCGCCGGGTGCGAAGTTCACTGCCGCATAGGCAGCTCAGAAACTGCTCGGTTGTCCCCTCGGTCAGGGCCTTGTTGTTCACTGCCGCATAGGCAGCTCAGAAATTTGCTGTTCGCTAACAACGCGGAGACGGTCCGTTCACTGCCGCATAGGCAGCTCAGAAATGTCCCGGCCTTTGTCATCTGGCGAGAACATCGTTCACTGCCGCATAGGCAGCTCAGAAAAAGGGCACCATGACCGCCGTTGGCTTTGATCCGTTCACTGCCGCATAGGCAGCTCAGAAAGATGGGCTTGTCGGTTCTGATGGCCTGGTGGAAGTTCACTGCCGCATAGGCAGCTCAGAAAGACCAGGAGCGCGCGCGGCTGCGGGAGACGGGCGGTTCACTGCCGCATAGGCAGCTCAGAAAGCAAATGCTCTGGCAGCTGGCCTGCACCCGCAGTTCACTGCCGCATAGGCAGCTCAGAAAATCGTCATCCGCCTGCTGCTGCGACTCGGCTGCGTTCACTGCCGCATAGGCAGCTCAGAAACTCAGCAATGCCCCACCGAGGCGAACATGCGACGTTCACTGCCGCATAGGCAGCTCAGAAATGACGCTGAAGCGCCACGTATGACGACGATCAAGTTCACTGCCGCATAGGCAGCTCAGAAACAAGCGTAACAATAAATCTGCGCGTCACTTTAGTTCACTGCCGCATAGGCAGCTCAGAAATTCAATCATTCGACGAAGGATGGTTTCAAAGTGTTCACTGCCGCATAGGCAGCTCAGAAAACATCGCAGGGGTGCAGCCGTGAAGCGCATCAGTTCACTGCCGCATAGGCAGCTCAGAAAATGCCCGGACAAGCCGATACGGCCCCGACGACGTTCACTGCCGCATAGGCAGCTCAGAAATCAACCACAGGTGCTGATCCTCTACTGCGAGCGTTCACTGCCGCATAGGCAGCTCAGAAAGCTGAGACGGCAACAGAAGGCAATCTATGGTTGTTCACTGCCGCATAGGCAGCTCAGAAAATGAATTGAAAGGGATTAAGACTACCCTCCGTGTTCACTGCCGCATAGGCAGCTCAGAAATTCTCCGAGCATTCCGACGCCGGCGCATAGTTGTTCACTGCCGCATAGGCAGCTCAGAAAGGTTGCGCACAGCGCGGCGGAGACAAGGGGTGGTTCACTGCCGCATAGGCAGCTCAGAAAATCGAGGCCAGCACGCCGGCCGGCGATGCTGATGTTCACTGCCGCATAGGCAGCTCAGAAAGCTGTACGACCCGAAGGATGTCGCCTTCCAGAGTTCACTGCCGCATAGGCAGCTCAGAAATGTCGCCGAACTTCGCCCATTCGCTCGTCAGGGTTCACTGCCGCATAGGCAGCTCAGAAAGTTTAGCGCCGGATCGGTAACCGTTTCCGATTGTTCACTGCCGCATAGGCAGCTCAGAAAGAAGGCAGTAGCTGCGCACGATGGAAACCACGGTTCACTGCCGCATAGGCAGCTCAGAAACAAGCCTGCGCACGACCTCCTGCGCGCCCTTCGTTCACTGCCGCATAGGCAGCTCAGAAAATGGCGCAAATGGTACACGAGTAACTAAAAAAGTTCACTGCCGCATAGGCAGCTCAGAAAGCCTCGGAGAGCACATGAACCACATACGTATTGTTCACTGCCGCATAGGCAGCTCAGAAAAACTGCGTCTTGACGCTTGGCAGTGTCTTGAGCGTTCACTGCCGCATAGGCAGCTCAGAAATCCGCCAGAATCTGCCGCTCGATACGCTTCATGTTCACTGCCGCATAGGCAGCTCAGAAACCACACTGCAACGGAAGACCCCGCAGCGATCACGTTCACTGCCGCATAGGCAGCTCAGAAAAGTCGGTGTCGCTGACTGGCTCTTCGCTGATGGTTCACTGCCGCATAGGCAGCTCAGAAAACGCTGTAGGGCCGCACGCAGGCTCCGTTGAACGTTCACTGCCGCATAGGCAGCTCAGAAATTTTCGATGTTGCTCGCGAACAGAACAATACTGTTCACTGCCGCATAGGCAGCTCAGAAATTGAGCTGCTGCATCTGCACCAGCAGGGTTGCGTTCACTGCCGCATAGGCAGCTCAGAAATTGATATTCGCGCTGGCAGCTATCGAGTAGTCGTTCACTGCCGCATAGGCAGCTCAGAAACACTCATGCGCCACGCTGCATCTCTACTCCGAGTTCACTGCCGCATAGGCAGCTCAGAAAATGCTCGAAACCGCTGCACAGCGCGGCGCCGAGTTCACTGCCGCATAGGCAGCTCAGAAAACCTCGCCGCGAAGTCCACGACCCATGCGCATGTTCACTGCCGCATAGGCAGCTCAGAAATGCAGGGCTTTTCGTGCCGCCTCCCGCTGCTCGTTCACTGCCGCATAGGCAGCTCAGAAATTGGCTACATCGCGCACGTCCGTGACATGATCGTTCACTGCCGCATAGGCAGCTCAGAAAATGGCACGGGCGCACGGCGCACACGCGAACATGTTCACTGCCGCATAGGCAGCTCAGAAATCTTTGCATTGCGGCGCTAGAAAACGCTTCTTCGTTCACTGCCGCATAGGCAGCTCAGAAAGGCAACCCTGCAGGCTATCCACCACATCCTGGAGGTTCACTGCCGCATAGGCAGCTCAGAAAGCCGGGCATGCGAACGGCGCCCGCAGCGATGGGTTCACTGCCGCATAGGCAGCTCAGAAACAGGACTCAAAGCCCCAGACTTTGTCTACCGCGTTCACTGCCGCATAGGCAGCTCAGAAATTTTTGAGCGCTGCGGCGGCGCGCGCGGCTTTGTTCACTGCCGCATAGGCAGCTCAGAAACTGCCCAGCCAAATCACCGAGAGCGCATCATCGTTCACTGCCGCATAGGCAGCTCAGAAACTGTGGCCACCCAACCCATGCAAGCCTGTCATGTTCACTGCCGCATAGGCAGCTCAGAAACTCAAAGCTCGGCGCGCAGTCCGCGCACATGCAGTTCACTGCCGCATAGGCAGCTCAGAAAATGCGGATGATGTCGTCGCGGGTCATGGCATAGTTCACTGCCGCATAGGCAGCTCAGAAATTGTGCGTGGACGTCACCTCGTCGCGATACTTGTTCACTGCCGCATAGGCAGCTCAGAAAAGCTCGAAGCCTTCAACGCGGGTACCGCCTGCGTTCACTGCCGCATAGGCAGCTCAGAAACGCCACCGTGGCGGGCGAGCAGCGAGTGACGACGTTCACTGCCGCATAGGCAGCTCAGAAAAACCAGTACAAGCGCGACGTGGAGCGCGAGCAAGTTCACTGCCGCATAGGCAGCTCAGAAAAGTTCGACGCTGGCGGCGACAGTGAGCACGATGTTCACTGCCGCATAGGCAGCTCAGAAAGTGCCACTCCTGCACGTAGCGGCGCTGCAAGTGTTCACTGCCGCATAGGCAGCTCAGAAATATGACGACGATGCGAAGAATCTGATCGATGGGTTCACTGCCGCATAGGCAGCTCAGAAATCGGACAATGTGTGCGTCGAAGGCTGCGTGTCGTTCACTGCCGCATAGGCAGCTCAGAAAACACCGAGACAGAGGCGCGCCGCTACGGCGAGCGTTCACTGCCGCATAGGCAGCTCAGAAATTCTGGCACATCATCCGTGGAGACCGGAATGCGTTCACTGCCGCATAGGCAGCTCAGAAAAGATCCATCGGTGTGGAGCGTGTCGAGGTTGTGTTCACTGCCGCATAGGCAGCTCAGAAATGGCAGCGCATCCACGCCGCTCCACATCAAAAGTTCACTGCCGCATAGGCAGCTCAGAAAACGACGGATCACCTGTAACTGGAGAGGACAGATGTTCACTGCCGCATAGGCAGCTCAGAAAGCTTGTTCGCTCCATGGCCAGCGACTGGCACCGTTCACTGCCGCATAGGCAGCTCAGAAAAAGCGCGGGCGGATGTACCTGGAAGGACTGATGTTCACTGCCGCATAGGCAGCTCAGAAATTCAAGCCATGTTTTGAGGTTCATGGCGCCACGTTCACTGCCGCATAGGCAGCTCAGAAAAGAAAAACATCGTGCTCATGCGTCGTCCTTCAAGTTCACTGCCGCATAGGCAGCTCAGAAAAGCGCCACGGGCACTCAGGGTGCAGCCAGCGCGTTCACTGCCGCATAGGCAGCTCAGAAATTGGGGATGGCCGAGAAGCCGTTTGCTCCAGTGTTCACTGCCGCATAGGCAGCTCAGAAAATCTCCGCCTGGTAGTCGAGCCAGGCCTTTCGGTTCACTGCCGCATAGGCAGCTCAGAAAACTCGGCGGGGTGCGTTTTGCGCGTGGCCCGGGTTCACTGCCGCATAGGCAGCTCAGAAAAGACACTTGACGACCAGCTCCCCCTCGTAGTTGTTCACTGCCGCATAGGCAGCTCAGAAATAGAAAATAAATCATCAATGTGTTTGACAACGTGTTCACTGCCGCATAGGCAGCTCAGAAAAGGAACTGGCGTGAGGTACAGCGCGGCCTCTTGTTCACTGCCGCATAGGCAGCTCAGAAAACGCCAGGTGTGGCCGATGTCGTCCACCTGCAGTTCACTGCCGCATAGGCAGCTCAGAAAGCAGACCACCTCCAGAACGTACAGCGCCACGAGTTCACTGCCGCATAGGCAGCTCAGAAACGAACGTGAGCTACGCCGAGGCGCTGGCCGCCGTTCACTGCCGCATAGGCAGCTCAGAAAGCACCGCCGTCGTCAGCTTTGGCGAGCAGGCGGTTCACTGCCGCATAGGCAGCTCAGAAACCGCCGTGGCTGCCTGGCTGCACGGGTGATGTGTTCACTGCCGCATAGGCAGCTCAGAAACCGCCGTGGCTGCCTGGCTGCACGGGTGATGTGTTCACTGCCGCATAGGCAGCTCAGAAATGGATGCCCAAGGCTGAGGGCCTGCTGGGCGCGTTCACTGCCGCATAGGCAGCTCAGAAATTCAAGCGCCTGCGGGTTGCCCACGTCGTCGTGGTTCACTGCCGCATAGGCAGCTCAGAAAACGATCTCGTGCGTGACGCCCCGGCCCGTGTCGTTCACTGCCGCATAGGCAGCTCAGAAATGCGAGACCGCGACAACCCCATGGAGCCTGACGTTCACTGCCGCATAGGCAGCTCAGAAAATGCAGCGAAGAACCAGAACGGCTCCCCCAACGTTCACTGCCGCATAGGCAGCTCAGAAACCATCAGCGAAGGCTCGATGCTCATAGCGATTGTTCACTGCCGCATAGGCAGCTCAGAAAACACTCGATGACATCGTATCTCTCGGCGGGGATGTTCACTGCCGCATAGGCAGCTCAGAAAATACTGGTCCGCAATTTCGCGGCGAGTGCTTCGGTTCACTGCCGCATAGGCAGCTCAGAAAAGTACAGAGCAGGATGCGGAATTCTCCGTTTTCGTTCACTGCCGCATAGGCAGCTCAGAAAGCTGAAAAATCCAGAGAGCACCTAGGGAAGATGTTCAAAACCCGTGCTCTCCCTGATGGTCTGATGCACGCGCAA
>ERZ781399.119-NODE-119-length-187144-cov-36.315294_pt1 | contig 187144 bp, 184 predicted proteins | sample MGYA00511014_ERZ781399 | MGnify/ENA primary metagenome ERZ781399 (study PRJEB29847, sample SAMN06458254) | wastewater metagenome | isolation source: Wastewater bioreactor | place: South Africa: Cape Town | study: EMG produced TPA metagenomics assembly of the...
TGTGGGAAGCGCCAACTCAAATTTTGTTCGAGAGTCTGTTTTGGACATGATCCCTTATGAATATGGAGTTGAACATGCAAGGCAGCCTCAATCGACGTGCGCTACTGAAATGGGGATGGGTCGCGGCTGCCGGCGCTGGTCTTGCAAGCCGTGCGCTGGCGGCGCTGCCCGACATGCAGGCGCGCGAGGCGGCCAGCGGCTGCTGGTATGTGCAGGGTCTGTCGGAGATGGGGTCATCGGCCAATCAGAACTTCATCTCCAACGCCGGTTTCATCGTCACCAGCGCCAGCGTCGTCGTCGTCGATGCGCTGGGCTCTCCGGCACTGGCCGAGCGTTTCGTGGCGGAGATCCGCAAAGTCACGTCCAAGCCGATCACGCACATCATCCTCACGCACTACCACGCGGACCACATCTACGGCCTGCAGGTCTTCAAGGCTCTGGGGGCACACATCATCGCGCAGCAGCTCGGGCGCGAATACCTCAATTCGGAAACCGCGCGGCTGCGGCTGCAGGCCTCGCGCACCGAGCTGGCGCCCTGGGTCGACGAGAACACCCACCTCGTGCCCGCCGACGAATGGATCAACGGGCCCACGACGCTCACCGTGGGCAACACGCAGATTCAGATCATCCCCGTCGGCCCGGCGCATACGCAGGACGACGTGGTCATCTGGCTGCCCGAGCGCAAGGTGCTGTACTCGGGCGACCTGGTCTTTCGCGGCCGCATCCCCTACGTGGGCGACGCCGACAGCGGGCACTGGATCAAGGCCCTCGACGACCTGCTCAAACTCGACGTGAAGGCCGTGGTTCCCGGCCACGGCGCGATCTCGCTCGACGCGCGCAAGGACATGCAGTTCACGCGCGACTACCTCATCTATCTGCGCAAAGCCATGGGCCAGGCCGCGCAGGACATGACGCCGTTCGACGAGGCCTACAAGGCAACGGACTGGAGCCCGTACCGGCACATGCCGCTCTTCGATGCCGCCAACCGCATGAACGCCTACAACACCTACATCCTCATGGAGCAGCAAGCCAAATGACGCAAGGTGGCGCGCCCGCACGGTCATCACGGCGCCATGCGCTGGCGGCGCTCGGCGCGCTCGCCGCCTGGGCGACGCTGGACGCGCGCGCGGCGGGACGCAGCCTGCCCATCTCCAGCGCCCTGCCGCAGGAGCTGGCGCAGGCGCTGGCGCAGCACCAGCCGCTGGTGGTCATGGTGAGCCTGCACGGCTGCCCGTTCTGCGCCGAGGTGCGCAACAACTACCTCGCGCCCATGCACGAACGCGAGGGCCTGCCGGTGGTGCAGGTCAACATGCTCGATCCGCGCGCCACCGTGGCGCTCTCGGGCGAACCCACCACGCACGCGGCGCTGGTGCGCGCCTGGGGCATCGAAATCGCGCCCACGGTGCTGTTCTTCGGCCAGGACGGCCGGGAGGTGGCGCCGCGCCTGGCCGGCGGCCCCAACGACTTCTATTCGGCCATGCTGGACAGCCGGCTGGAAAAGGCGCGCGAAGCGATATTGCATTGAAATACGGCTTTAACGCCCTCTCACAAAGCGTTGGAAGCTATATATAGGATAGTAAACCAGCACAAGGAGATTTCATGCCACACACGTCCTGCCACCCCATGCTTCTCGCGGCCGCGCTGCTGCTGGTCGGTCCGGTCGGCGCTCAGACCCCCGATGCCTTCAAAGACGCCAGCCCGTCACAAGGCCACAAGCTCATGAGCGAACGCCAATGCGATGCCTGCCACGCGCAGAAGTGGGGCAACGACGGCAAGGACATCTACCGCCCCGGCACGCACATCCACAACGTGAATGAACTGCGCAAACGGGTGACCCAGTGCAACACGGGCCTGAACCTGAACCTGTTTCCCGAAGAAGAGACCGACATCGCCGCCTGGCTCAACGAGTCCTACTATCACTTCAAGAATTAGGCAAGCGCATGGATCAAATCGCGGCACGTTCAAGGGTAAGCCCTAGGCGTGGACGCCCATGAACTCTGTTTAAATAAGCGTTTGCGAATGTTCCACAGACAGCCATGACAGACATACAGGCCCAAGCGGCACCCGCCAGCATGGCACGAGGTCTGGTGCGCAAGGCACCGGAGAATTTTCTGGATAGAGCAGATATTCACGCCATCCAGTCCCAAGGCGCCAGTGGCCGCCGCGCATTCATCCGAGGCGCCTTCGCGGCCGCACTGGCCGGTGGCGTGGCGGCGCGGGCCACGGGACAACCGGCCGACGTGGGCGACGGCGATCCCGCCATCCTCAAGCTGCCCCGGCACAGCACGAGTCTGGGCCAGCCGGTCGCGGCCCGCCCCTACGGCCAGCCCTCGAAATACGAAGGCAACGTGCAGCGCCGCCAGAGTCCGGGCCTGACGCAGACCAACCAGGCCTCGGTCTCGTTCGCGCCTATCCAGTCGCTCTTCGGCATCGTCACGCCCAACGGCCTGCACTTCGAGCGTCACCACCAGGGCTGGTGGGACATCGACCCGCAGCAGCACCGTTTCATGATCAACGGCCTGGTGAAGACCCCCAAGGTCTTCACCATGGACGACCTGATGCGCCTGCCCAGCGTCTCGCGCTTTCACTTCATCGAGTGCGGCGCCAACACCGGCATGAACTGGGGCAACGTGGCCGTGCCCACGGTGCAGTACACGCACGGCATGCTCTCGTGCTGCGAATACACGGGCGTGCCGCTCATCACGCTGCTGGAGATGGCGGGCGCCGACCTGAACAAGGGCAAGTTCATCCTCGCCGAGGGCGCGGACGGTTCGGCCATGACGCGCACCATCCCGATCGAGCTTGTCAAGAGCGGCGAGGTGCTCGTCGCCTGGGGCCAGAACGGCGAGATGCTGCGCCCGGAAAACGGCTACCCGCTGCGCCTCGTCGTGCCCGGCGTGCAGGGCGTGAGCTGGGTCAAGTACCTGCGTCGCGTGGAGCTGGGCGACATGCCCTGGGCCACCAAGGACGAGGCGGTGCACTACATCGACCTGATGCCCGATGGCCAGCACCGCCAGTACACCAGCATCCAGGAATGCAAGAGCGTGATCAGCACGCCCTCGGGCGGGCAGGCGCTGCTCGCCACGGGCTTCTACAACATCACGGGCCTCGCGTGGTCCGGCCGCGGCAAGGTCAAGCGCGTGGATGTCTCGGTCGATGGCGGGCGCAACTGGCGCACCGCGCGGCTGGAAAACCCCATCCTCAGCAAGTGCCTCACACGCTTCAACATCGACTGGGTGTGGAACGGCAAGAGCGCCATCGTGCAAAGCCGCGCCATGGACGAAACGGGTTACGTGCAGCCCACCTACAAGCAGCTGCGCGAGGTGCGCGGCTCGCGCTCCATCTATCACAACAACGCGGTGCAATCGTGGCTGGTGCAGGAAAACGGCGAGGTGAAACATGTTCAGGTTGCGTAATGCCCTCGCCCTGGGCGTGATGGCCGCAGCCATCGCGCTGCCCGCCTGGGCCCAGAGCAAATTCCCCAACGTCGGGCGCGACGCCACGCCCAAGGAAGTGGCGGCGTGGGACATCGACGTGCGCCCCGACTTCAAGGGCCTGCCCCCGGGCAGCGGCTCGGTGGACGACGGGCAGGACCTGTGGGAGGCGCGCTGCGCCACCTGCCACGGCATCTTCGGCGAATCCAACGCGGTGTTCAACCCGCTCGTGGGCGGCACCACGGCCGACGACATCAAGAGCGGGCACGTGGCCAACCTCAAGCGCCAGGACTACCCCGGCCGCACCACGCTGATGAAGGTGTCGACGATCTCGACGCTCTGGGATTACATCCACCGCGCGATGCCCTGGGACAACCCCAAGTCGCTCTCGGCCGACAACGTCTACGCGCTCACCGCCTACCTGCTCAACCTGGGCAACATCGTGCCCGCCGATTTCACGCTCTCGGACAAGAACATCGCCGAGGTGCAGAAGAAAATGCCCAACCGCGACGGCATGACCACGGCGCATGCGATGTGGCCGGGCAACGAGTTCGGCAGCGGCAAGCTCAAGCCCGACACGCACGCCACGGCCTGCATGAAGGACTGCGGCCCGGCGCCCACCATCACCTCCGAGCTGCCCGGGCACGCGCGCAACGTCTGGGGCAACCTGCGCGAGCAAAACCGCACCGTGGGCCCGCAGCGCGGCGCCGACACCTCCAAACCGGAAGGCAAGCTGGGCGATGCCGCCGGCCCCGTCAAGGTGGTGAGTCCGGCGGGCAGCGACAGCCCCAACAGCAAGGCCATGGCCCTGACGCAGGAGCTTGGCTGCACCGGCTGCCACAACATGGAAGGCAAGCTCGTAGGCCCGGCGTTTGCCGACGTGGCCAAGAAATACCCCGGAAAGGCCGAATACCTCGAAGGCAAGATCCGCTCCGGCGGCTCGGGCATCTGGGGTGAAACGCCGATGCCGCCGCAGGACGCGCCCGCCGCCGACATCAAGACCATCGCCGAGTGGCTGGCTGCAGGCGCCGGCAAATAGAGGCAGAATCAATCCGGTTTATTTAATTATTTTCCCATCTTTTGATTCAAACTTTAATATCAAATTACTTGAAGGAGAAGACAACGATGCAAACCCGCAGGCAAACCCTGAAGCAGAGCGCCGCTGCCGCTGCTCTCGTGGCTGGCGCCAGCCTTCTGCCACAACACGCCTTCGCGTTCAACAAGGCCGCGTTCGAAGCCAAGGGCATTCACGACGCGCTGAAGGGCCTGGGCGTGAACGGCGATCCGGTCGCGAGCAGCGACGTGACGCTGACCGCGCCCGACATTGCCGAAAACGGCGCCGTGGTGCCATTCGCGCTCTCCACCAAGCTGCCCGACGTCAAGGAACTCGTGCTGCTGGTCGAGAAAAACCCGAACGCGCTGGTCAGCGTGTTCCAGGTCACTCCCGAGGTCGAGCCCAACTTCGCCACGCGCAGCAAGATGGGCGAAACGTCCGACGTCTACGCCGTGGCGATCACCAAGGACGGCAAGGCCTTGTTCGCCAAGAAGGAAGTCAAGGTCACCCTCGGTGGCTGCGGCGGCTGATGACGCACCGCCAGAACATGTCAACACCATCGATTGAGGAGCAATACCATGGGTGATCCGATGCGAATCCGCGCGCAGGCCAAGGACGGCAACGTCCTGGTGCGCGTCCTGATGAGCCACGAAATGGAGTCCGGCCAGCGCAAGGACTCTTCGGGCAACAAAATTCCCGCCTGGTGGATCCAGGAAGTGACCGCCAAGCTGAACGACAAGCAGGTCTTCTCCTGCGAATGGGGCCCGGCCGTCTCCAAGAACCCCTTCCTGCAGTTCACCATCAAGGGCGGCAAGGCGGGCGACAAGGTCAGTGTGAGCTGGAAGGACAGCAAGGGCGACACACGCACCGACGAAGCCACGGTGTCGTAACCCGGTACGTGCCCCCCCGGAGGCAGACACGCACGCGCACGGGTCTGCCTTTTTTCCCGCCAAAACTAGGAGACACACACCATGAAGGCACACCAGTTGGCCCTGGCGGCCGCAGTGCTGGGGCTCATCGCCACCTCTGTGGCATGGGCCCAGAAAAGCACGACCGAAGCCATTGACGAATACCGCGAGATGCTGCAGGACGGCAACCCCGCCGAACTCTACGAAATGAAGGGCGAGGAGCTCTGGAAGAAGGCACGTGGCCCGAAGAACGCCTCACTCGAAAAATGCGACCTGGGCATGGGCGCAGGCGTGGTCAAGGGTGCCTTCGTGCAGCTGCCGCGCTACTTCGCCGATACCAACGAGGTGCAGGATCTCGAATCGCGCCTCGTTACCTGCATGAGCACGCTGCAGGGCATCAACCCCAAGGAGATCATCAATGGTAAGTGGGGCAAGGGCGAGCGCGCCAACGTCACGGCGCTCGCCACCTGGGTGGCGGCGCAATCCAAGGACATGAAGTTCGACCTGCCGCAGTCCAACCCGCAGGAGCGCATCGCCTACGAAATGGGCAAGCGCGCCTTCTTCCAGCGCGGCGGCTCACATGATTTCTCGTGCGCCACCTGCCATGGCGAGGACGGCAAGCGCATCCGCCTGCAGGACCTGCCCAACCTGACCAAGAACCCGGGCGACGGCGTCGGCTTTGCCGCCTGGCCCGCCTACCGCGTCTCCAACGGCCAGATGTGGACCATGCAGCACCGCCTGAACGACTGCTACCGCCAGCAGCGCTTTCCCGAGCCGGGCTACGCCAGCCCCATCACCATCGCGCTGGGCGTGTACATGGGCGTGAACGCCAAGGGCGCCAAGTCGGCCGTTCCGGCCATCAAGCGCTGAACGGGAGGAAGCCATTATGAAGAAATCCACCGCACTGACCGCCACCTTCGCCGTCATCGCCGTCGCCACGCTGGCCGGCTGCGCCGGCAGCAACGGCGCGAGCACCCCCAGCACCGCCGAACTCGACGCCATGGCACAGAAAATGGTGCAGCAGAGCTTTCACGACAAGGGCATCGTCAAGGTCAAGGAGGCGCTGGCAGCCGATGAAACGCTGCGCGACTGCGACGCCGCTGCCGTGGCGGGACACACCATCGACGCCGCCACCGAGAAGAAACTCGAAGCCGCCAACTTCAAGACCATCCAGTGGCCCGCCAACGGCAAATACCTGGGCGACTGGAAGTCGGGTGAAAAAATCGCCCAGAGCGGCAGGGGCCGCACCTGGAACGACAAGGCGGACAGCGCCAACGGCGGCAACTGCTACAACTGCCACCAGATCAGCAAGGAAGAAATCTCCTACGGCACCATCGGCCCGAGCCTGTACCACTACGCCAGGCTCAAGGGCGTGACCGACCCGAATAGCCCCGAGGCACAGGAGATCGTCAAATACACCTGGGGCAAGATCTGGAACGCCAAGGCCTACAACGCCTGCTCCAACATGCCGCGCGCCGGCACCAAGGGCATCCTCACGCAGGCGCAGGTGGCCGACATCGTCGCGCTGCTGCTCGACCCGAAATCCCCGGTCAATCGGTAGACCGCCACCACGACCCGACACCCAGCGGCCCTGGTCGCGATGGATGAGGCGAATTCACCCGCCTGCGCCATTGCCCAGGGCCGTGGTTCATCCCCGCACCCGAGAGAACACCCCGCCATGAACCTCACCAAACGCGAATTTCTGCAAGTCCTGGGCGCCGCGAGCGCCGCCGGCATGAGCCTGGGCAGCTATTCCCACACCAGCGCCGCCACCGCCGCCGAAGGGCTGTACGACCTGCCCAAATTCGGCAACGTCTCGCTGCTGCACATGACCGACTGCCACGCGCAGCTCAACCCCATCCACTTCCGCGAGCCGAGCGTGAACCTGGGGATAGGCGACATGAAGGGCCGCCTGCCCCACCTCGTCGGCGAGCATTTGCTGAAGGTGGCGGGCGTCAAAAGCGGCACGCCCACCGCGCACGCCCTCACGTACCTCGACTTCGACCACGCGGCCGAGCGTTACGGCAAGGTGGGCGGCTTCGCGCACCTGGCCACGCTGGTCAAGCGCCTGCGCGCCAGCCGTCCCGGCTCGCTGCTGCTCGACGGCGGCGACACCTGGCAGGGCAGCGCCACGTCGCTGTGGACCAAGGGCCAGGACATGGTGGACGCCTGCAAGCTGCTGGGCGTGGACATCATGACCGGCCACTGGGAATTCACCTACGGCATGGAGCGCGTGAAGGAAATCATCGAGAAAGATCTCGCGGGCAAGACCGAATTCCTGGCGCAGAACGTCAAGACCGCCGACTTCGGCGACCCGGTCTTCAAGCCCTACGTCATCAGGCCCATCAACGGCGTGCCCGTCGCCATCATCGGCCAGGCCTTCCCCTACACACCGATCGCCAACCCGCGGTACTTCGTCTCGGAGTGGGAATTCGGCATCCAGGACGAACACCTGCAGGAAATGGTGGATGAAGCGCGCGGCAAGGGCGCGCAGCTCGTCGTGGTGCTGAGCCACAATGGCATGGACGTGGACCTGAAAATGGCCAGCCGCGTCACTGGCATCGACGCCATCCTGGGCGGCCACACGCACGACGGCATGCCCGTGCCCACCCTCGTCAAGAACAAATCCGGGCAAACCATCGTCACCAACGCAGGCAGCAACGGCAAATTCCTCGGCGTGATCGACTTCGAGGTCAAGAACGGCAAGCTGGCGGACTTCCGCTACAAGCTGCTGCCCATCTTTGCCCACATGCTCCCGGCCGACAAGGAGATGGACGCGCTCATCACCAAGCTGCGCGCGCCCTACGCCGCCAAGCTGGCCGAGCAGCTCGCCGTCACCGAGGGCCTGCTGTACCGCCGCGGCAACTTCAACGGCACGGGCGACCAGCTCATCGTCGACGCGCTGATGGAAGTGCAAGGCGCGGACCTGGCCTTCTCACCGGGCTTTCGCTGGGGCACCACGCTGCTGCCCGGCCAGCCCATCACGCGCGAATGGCTGATGGACATGACCGCCACCACCTACAGCTACGCCACGCTCTCCGAAATGAAGGGCGAAATGATCAAGACCGTGCTCGAAGACGTGTGCGACAACCTCTTCAACCCCGACCCCTACTACCAGCAAGGCGGCGACATGGTGCGCGTGGGCGGCCTGGCCTACATCTGCAACCCCACCGCCGCCATGGGCCAGCGCATCAGCGACATGCGCCTGAAGGGCGAACTGATCGACCCCGCCAAAACCTACAAGGTGGCCGGCTGGGCCCCCGTGGCCGAAGACGCCGCCAAGGCCGGCAACCCCATGGTTTGGGACCAGGTGGAGCAGTGGCTGAAGGCCCGCGGCGGCAAGATCGCGCCGCGCAAGGTGAACATGCCCAAGCTGGTGGGCGGGGTGCTGCCGAACCCGGGGTTTGCGGGCTGACGGTTTGACGGCGCGGGAGGCCGGGTGATGATGCATCGCCCGGCCGCCACACACGAGGCTGAAGGCCAGCCGATCCGCTGAAATTCGAGCTCGATCCAGGGCCGGGAAAAGCTGCCCTGGCCGCTGCCATGGCTCGCCATGGGCCGGTCCCCACCGCACCATCGCATGCGGCGCGGCCGTTCACTCGAACCGACGCCGCTTCACGGCGCGGCCTGATTCAGGCGCCATGGCCTGAAAAGCTTATCGGAGGCACCATGAGCGACAAACAGGCTTCTCCCGCAACGAAAGGCGTGACGGTCCAATTGCTTTCAACGATGGACCTGGGTCCTGAAATCGAAGGCATGGCGGGCCGCCAGCTCCGCATGCGCAGGGTGACGATCGAGCCGGGAGGTGTTTTCGGCCCGATTCACGACCATAAAGACAGGCCAGGCACCGTCTACATCCTGCAAGGAAAGATCACCGACCATCGGAATGGCGTGGCCACGGACTATGGCCCGGGCGTGGGCTGGCCCGAGGACAGGAACACCACACACTGGCTTGAGAACAGAGGGGCGATTGCGGCGGTGGAGATCTCGGTCGATATCGTCCGGCAAGAGTAAGCTTAGGCCCGGCATCTGACACGGTTGGGCCTGACGCTCGCCCGACCGGACGCGCTCCGTCGGCTTCGCCTTCCTTCGCGCGCCGATGAGCCACAACGTCACGCAACACCAAGGAAAACGCCAAATGACCCAAAGAGTGAATCTCAGCAAATCCGAACCTGGCCTGTACCAAGCCGTTGCAAAGCTCGAACAGCTTGCGTCCGAGGCTCTGACGAAGGCAGGGGTCGCCGACGGGTTCTCGCATCTCTTGCGCTTGCGCGCCTCTCAGATCAACCACTGCGCTTTCTGTTGCCGGCTGCACACGCGGGACGCGCTTGCCAGTGGCGAGCCGAGCGATCGCATCGCTGTGGTTGCGGCATGGCAGGAGACCGACTACTTCACCGAGAAGGAACGCGCCGCGCTGGAACTCATGGAGGCGATCACGCTGATCTCCGAAGGACAGGTGCCGGATGCGGTTTACGATCAGGCAGCGGCACATCTGTCCGGCGACGAAATATCGGCAATCGAATGGCTGGCGATTGTCATCAATGCCTGGAACCGCATTGCCATTTCCAGCCGCTATCTGGTCACGGCATAAACCCGTCTGACGGTTCGCTGCGGCTGCCGCTCAACCTGCTAGGGCGGACCGGGCGGCAATCGAGCTTCAATGTGAGCTGGCTCTCAACCCCCAAGGAAGATCGACCATGAATACCGTAGAGAAGCATCTGGCCGCCATTCTTTCGCACCATTGGTGGGTGCTGCTGCTGCGCGGCCTCATCGCCATCCTGTTCGGCGTCGTGGTCTGGTTCCAGCCCGGGATCTCGCTGGTGGCGCTGGTGATGGTCTTCGGCGCCTACACGCTGGTCGACGGCGTTCTCGGCATCTGGACCGCCGTGGCGGGGCGCAAGGAGCATGAGCACTGGTGGGTACTGCTCCTCTGGGGACTGGTCGGCGTGGGCGTGGGCATCCTGACGCTGGTGGTGCCGGGCGTCACAGCGCTGGCGCTGCTGTTCTACATCGCCATCTGGGCGGTCGCCACGGGCGTGCTGCAGATCGTGACGGCGATCCGCCTGCGCAAGGAGATCACCGGCGAGTGGCTGCTCGTTCTCGGCGGCCTCGTCTCGGTGGTGTTCGGCGTCCTTCTCATGGCGCAGCCCGCCGCGGGCGCGCTCGCGGTGCTGTGGCTGATCGGGCTCTATGCTGTCCTGTTCGGCATCCTTTTCGTGGTTCTGGCGTTCAAGGCGCGCAGCTTCGGCAAGCAACTTGCAGGCGCATGAAGGCGGGCAGTACGATGCGCAATCGGCCCACCACCGGCTGCAGCGGGCGGCGCTGAACCACCACCTCAGGTCTCACCCAGAGAGTTCGCCATGTCTTCACCCAGCGCCATTGCATTGACCGGCTTCATCGCATGGGCGCTGCTGCTGCTCGTCCTGATGGAGATCATCCGAACCGCGCTGGTGGCAAGCGGCAAGGTGGCGGCCAACGGGTTCGCGCCCGACAACGCGGGCCTGTCGCCGTTCATGCAGCGCCTGGCCCGGGCGCACGCCAACTGCCTGGAGGGCCTGCCGATCTTCGGCGGCCTGCTGCTCGTGGCCCTCGTCACGGGCCACACGTCCATCACCGATCCGCTGGCCTATTGGTTCCTCGGCGCCCGGCTGTTTCAGTCTCTCGTTCATCTGGTTTCGGTGTCGGCGCAGGCGGTCAGCATCCGCTTCACCGCCTTCGCCGTGCAAATGGCCATCGGCCTGGTCTGGGCCTTCAAGTTGTTGGCCCTGGTGTGAGGCCTGACCCCTCGGCCCACTGGACGCTCGCCTGATGCGAAGCAGGCTTTTCGTGTTCAAGGCAACCCAGCTCATCGCCCGACAGGCCGACATCACCACGCTGGCTGTCGATGCCATCGTGAACGCCGCCAACGCCACGCTGCTGGGCGGCGGTGGCGTGGATGGCGCGATTCACCGCGCGGCGGGGCCCGAGCTGCTCGCGGCGTGCCGGCGGCTGGGCGGCTGCCCCACGGGGCAGGCCAGGATGACGCCGGGCTTCAGGCTGCCCGCGCGCTTCGTGATCCACGCCGTGGGGCCGATCTGGCACGGCGGTGCTCAGGGCGAGGCGCAGCTTCTCGCGCGGTGCTACGTGAATTCGCTGGCGCTCGCGGAAGAAGCCGATCTGCGCTCGATCGCCTTCCCCGCGATCAGCACCGGGGTGTACGGCTACCCCAAGGCGCAAGCGCTGGAGATCGCAGTGGGCACGGTGGCGGCGCACGCGCTGCGCAGCGTGCGCCAGGTGATCTTCTGCTGCTTCAGCGCGGGTGATCTGGCGCTGTACGAAGCGGCGCTGGCGCGCCTGCGGGCGTAGCCGCCCGGGCAAGGCATGCCAACCATGACGGACGATATTTCCGACGAAGACCGCGCCGCGCTGCAGGCCGCCAAGGCGCTGCTGGAAAACCCCGGCCTGGCCGCGCGCATGACGAACCTCATCGGCAAGCCGATCGAGAGCGGCATCGCGCGGCTGCCCGCGAACTGGAGTGGCGCGATCGACAAGGCGACGCGGCTGGCGCTGACCAAGGCGGCGGACGCCGCGCTCTTCACCATGGCGGATCGGCCCGGACGGGGCGCGTCCAGGCGCTGGCACAAGCTGGCGGTCTCGGTCACCGGCGGCGTGGGCGGCGCATTCGGCTGGGCCGGGCTGGCGCTGGAGCTGCCGGTGTCCACCACGCTGATGCTGCGCTCGATCGCCGACATCGCGCGCAGCGAGGGCGAATCGATGACGGCGGCGCCCACGCGCCTGGCCTGTCTTTCGGTGCTGGCGCTGGGTGGGAGCAGCCCCAGCGACGATGGCACCGATTCCGGCTACTACGCGGTGCGCGCGGCGCTGGCGCGCGCGGTGTCGAACGCCTCGCAGTACCTGGCGCAAACGGCCGGGGCCAGCGCCAGCGCGCCGGCGCTGGCACGGTTGATTTCGGTGGTGGCCAAGCGCTTCGGCGTGCAGGTGGGCGAAAAGGCAGCCGCCGAGGCCATCCCGCTCGTCGGCGCGGTGGGCGGCGCCACCATCAACCTGCTGTTCATCGACCACTTTCAGGACATGGCGCGCGGGCACTTCACCGTGCGCCGGCTGGAACGCCGCTACGGCGAAGAGGTGGTGCAGGCGCTGTATGCAACGCTGCCTGCGGACCGGTGAGCCGCTGGCGGTGCAGCGTTCAGGCAGCGTAGTCGGTGCGCAGGCCCTCGGGCGCCCAGCGCTCGATGTCGGCCAGCTTGGCCTTCAGGCGCCGCGTTCCCATCTCCACGGCGCGCGCGCCCAGCGCGATGTTGCGCGGCGGCTGCGCGTGCTGGCTGAGCTCCAGGATCAGCGCGGCGGCGCGCTCGGGGTCGCCGGGCTGCTTGCCGCTGTGGCCTTCGGTCTGACGCATGCGCGCGGTGACGATGTCGTCGTAGTCGGCGATGCGGCTCGCCGTGCGGTGCAGCGAGCGCCCGGCCCAGTCGGTGCGAAACGGCCCGGGTTCGATGCAGGTCACGCGGATGCCCAGCGGGTTGCACTCCACCGCGAGTGAATCGGCCCAGCCCTCGACCGCGTGCTTGCTGGCCGCGTAGTAGCCCGAGGCGGCAAAGCCCGAGATGCCGGCCAGCGAGGTGATGTTGAAGACGTGGCCGCGTCGCTGGCGCCGCATGAGGGGCAGCACCGCGCGCGTGAGCGCGAACAGGCCGAACACGTTGGCGTCGAACAGCGCGCGGATTTCGGCTTCAATGCCCTCCTCGACCGAGGATTGGTAGCCGTAGCCCGCGTTGTTCAGCAGCACGTCGATGCCGCCGAAACGCTGCTCGGCGGCGGCCACTGCGGCAGCGATCTGCGGCGGCTGCGTTACATCGAGCGCCAGCGCCAGCGCCGTGTCGGGATAGCGGGCCGCCAGCGGCGCGATGCTGTCCGGCTGGCGCGCGGTGACGACGGCACGCCAGCCGCGCGCTAGTACCTGCTCGGCCACGACGCGGCCGAACCCGGTCGAGCAGCCCGTGATGAACCAGATGGGGGTGGCGTTCGTGGCCATGGCCTTGTTCCTTCGTGTCAGTGACATACACCGGAATGCTCGCACCCGTGCGGCGCCGGGTCAAACGGCCCGATAGGAAGCACCGTGCCCGGCTCGGTCATTGCATGCGCGACCCACTCAGTGCTGTCCGCCGCGCCGAGCGTCGAGCGCGCAGGCTCCGCCACCAGCCACCGCCAGGTACAAAAAGATGAAGCAGAAGAGCGCGGCCGATTCCCCCCTGTTCTGCAGCGGCAGCCAGAAGTTGGCCGCGGAGGCATGCGCCATGAAGTAGGCAAACGCCATCTCGCCCGAAAGGATGAAGGCCACCGGCCGCACGAACAGGCCCAGGATCAGCAGCGTGCCACCGATCAGCTCCAGCCACATGGTGTTGATTTCCACGCAGAAGTGACCCACTAACCCCCAGGATTTCCATCCAAACCTGACCCACGTACTAACCCTAACCTGCTGCTTTGTTGAGCAGCAGGAGACCAGGAGTGATAGACGTGGCAACACTGAGTGTCATCAGGCGCTGGGCCCTGCGAGAGCAGCTGTCCATCAGGGAGATCGCCCGCCGCACGGGCCTCTCGCGCAACACCATCCGCAAGTACCTGCGCGCAGGCGAGGCCGAGCCGCACTACGCCAAGCGGGTCAGCCCTTCCAAGCTCGATCCCTTTGCCTTGAAGCTCTCGGGCTGGCTCAAGACGGAAGCTGGCCGATCCCGCAAGCAGCGGCGTACCGTCAAGCAGATGCACGCCGATCTGCAGGCGCTGGGCTATACCGGCTCCTACAACCGGGTCGCGGCCTTTGCCCGCCTCTGGCAAGAACAACGCCTGGTGGCCCAGCAGACCACCGGCCGCGGCACCTTTGTGCCGTTGGCCTTCGGCCCCGGCGAGGCGTTCCAGTTCGACTGGAGCGAGGACTGGGCAGTGCTCGCAGGTGTGCGCACCAAGCTGCAGGTGGCTCACTTCAAACTCAGTCACAGCCGAGCGTTCTACTTGCGCGCCTATCCGCTGCAGACGCACGAGATGCTGTTCGATGCCCACAACCATGCATTCGCAGTCCTGGGCGGTGTGCCCCGCCGAGGCATCTACGACAACATGCGCACCGCCGTAGACCGGGTGCGCCGTGGCAAGGAGCGCGACGTCAACGCACGCTTCGCCGCCATGGTCAGTCACTTCCTGTTCGAGGCCGAGTTCTGCAACCCCGCTTCGGGCTGGGAGAAGGGCCAAGTGGAGAAGAACGTGCGCGATGCCCGCCATCGCCTGTGGCAGGTGGTGCCGCCATTCCTAAGCCTGTCCGATCTCAATGCCTGGCTTGAAGAGCGCTGCGTGGCGCTGTGGCACGAGATCGAGCACGGCAAGCTGCCGGGCACCGTCGCGGATGTCTGGGCTCAAGAGAAGGCAACCTTGATGCCGATGCCCCGGCCCTTCGATGGCTTTGTGGAGCACACCAAGCGCGTCTCACCCACCTGCTTGGTCCACTTCGAGCGCAATCGCTACAGCGTGCCGGCGCCGTATGCCAATCGACCGGTGAGCCTGCGGGTCTATGCCGATCGCCTGGTGGTCGCTGCCGAAGGCCAGATCATCTGTGAACACCAGCGCCTGATCGAGCGCAACCACCATGGCGCTGGGCAGACCGTCTATGACTGGCGCCACTACCTGGCGGTGCTGCAGCGCAAACCAGGAGCTTTGCGCAACGGCGCCCCATTCCTGGAGCTACCAGCGGCCTTCAAGCGACTGCAGGCCACCTTGCTCAAGCAACCCGGCGGCGACCGGGAGATGGTGGAGGTACTGGCTCTCGTGCTGCACCACGATGAACAGGCTGTGCTCGCCGCAGTGGAGTTGGCACTGGAGTCAGGGGCTGCCAGCAAGACCCACATCCTGAACGTGCTCCACCGCCTGCTGGACGGTAAGCCCGCCCCAGCACCGGTCACCTCGCCCCAGGCCCTCAAGCTGTCTGTGGAACCCCGGGCCAACGTGCTTCGCTACGACCGGTTGAGGGAGGTGCGCTATGCGTCATGATCCTGCCATCGCTTCTATCGTGATCATGCTGCGCGAGCTCAAGATGCACGGCATGGCCCAGGCGGTTGCGGAACTGGCCGAGCAAGGTGCGCCGGCCTTCGACGCAGCACAGCCCATCCTGTCCCAGCTGCTCAAAGCCGAGACCGCCGAGCGCGAAGTGCGCTCGGTGGCCTACCAGATCAAGGTGGCCAGGTTCCCTGCATACCGGGACCTAGCGGGCTTTGACTTCAGCCACAGCGAGGTTAACGAGGCACTGGTACGCCAGTTGCACCGCTGCGAATTCTTGGAGAACGCCAACAACGTGGTGCTGGTGGGTGGACCGGGAACGGGCGAGACCCACATTGCCACAGCCCTGGGGGTGCAAGCCATTGAGCACCATCGCCGCAGAGTGCGGTTCTTCTCCACGGTGGAGCTGGTCAATGCATTGGAGGAGGAGAAGGCCAACGGCAAGCCCGGACAGTTGGCCCATCGGTTGGCCTATGCCGACCTGGTGATCCTGGACGAGCTGGGCTACCTGCCGTTCAGCGCATCAGGAGGCGCCTTGCTGTTCCACCTGTTGTCCAAGCTGTACCGAGCGCACCAGCGTTGTGATCACCACCAATCTGAGTTTCAGCGAATGGGCCAGTGTGTTCGGGGATGCCAAGATGACCACGGCGCTGCTGGACCGGCTCACGCATCACTGCCATATTCTGGAAACCGGCAACGACAGCTATCGATTCAAGAACAGCTCCGCACATCAACCACCACAGACCGCCAAGAAGGAGAAGCCGCCCAAGAACTTATCCACAACGTGAGCGTAAAGTTCAAGAACAAGGGTGGGTCAGATCGCGATGGAAATGGTGGGTCAGGTTTGCGTGGAAATCAACACACATGGCGACACCCGGCAGCGACCCCCAGGCCACACCACCGGAGAATTTCATCCAGCCATGCAGCAGGAACATGTAGGCCGTCGTCAGGCGAAGCAGCGTGAGCACGTAGGGCCGCAGTTGGGCCGTTGTGGTTGCTATGGACATGAAGGGAACCTTTCGTGATGTTTCAACGCTATGGGTCACGCGCGGCGTGCCGACGGTGGAGCACGGCCTGGCCTCGCGCGATCGGCACTGTAAGCGCTTATGCGCGAGTCTGCTGGGCCGCGCTCGCGTGCAGGCAGATCGCGGCGGCGGCGGCCACGTTCAGCGATTCTTCGCCGCCCGGCTGGGCGATGCGGATGTGCGCAGCCGCACGCGCCTGCAACGCAGGGGAGACGCCCTGCCCTTCATGGCCCAGCAGCCAGCCGCAGGGCCAGGGCAGGCGCGCGCTGTGCAGCCATTCGCCTTGATGCGAGCTGGTGGCGAGCAGCGGCACGGCGAGGCCCTCCAGATCGGACTCGCTCAGGCCTTCGACCAGCCGCAGGCCGAAGTGCGCGCCCATGCCCGCGCGCAGCACCTTGGGCGACCATAGCAGCGCCGTGCCCTTGAGCGCCGCCACCTGCGTGAAGCCGAAGGCCCCGCTGCTGCGCAGGATGGAGCCGACGTTACCCGCATCCTGCACACGGTCGAGCACCACCGTAGGCGCATCGGGCAGCAGGCCAGGCGGTTCGGGCAGCGCCACCACGCAGCCCATGCCCTCGGGCGATTCGAGCGCGGTGAACTCGCGCCAGAGCGCATCGGCAATGACCACGGTTTTGATAGCTGCCTGCGCTTGATGGGCATGCGTTTGATGCCAATATGACTCTGAAAACACCGCCAGCTCGGGCCGCAGACCGCGCGCGCGCAGTGCGCTGCACAGGTGCTCGCCCTCCAGCCAGACGCGGCCCTGCCTGCGGTAGGCGCCGCTCTCGTGCGCCAGGCGCTTGAGCTGCTTGACCAGTGGGTTGTCGCGCGACGCGATGAAGGTGGGCTCTGCGTGCATCGCGCTATTGTCCGCCGCCGTGCAGCGCGGCGGCCCGCGCCACGGGAGCGAACGAGCGCCGGTGCTCGGGGCATGGCCCCCACTCTTCGAGAGCCGCCAGGTGCTCGGCCGTGCCGTAGCCCTTGTGGCGGTCGAACCCGTAGTGCGGGTAGCGCGCGTGCAGTTCAAGGCACCAGCGGTCGCGCGTGACCTTGGCGAGGATGGAGGCCGCCGAGATCGCGGCCACCTTTGCATCGCCCTTGACGATGGCTTCGGCCGCGATGGCGAGTGGGGGCAGCCGGTTGCCATCGACGAGCACGCGCGCAGGCTCGATCGCCAGCCCCTCGACGGCACGGCGCATCGCCAGCATCGTCGCCTGCAGGATGTTGAGGCGGTCGATCTCCTCGCGGCTGGCCTCGGCCACGCACCAGGCCTGCGCGCGCTGCTGGATCAACGCGAACAAGGACTCGCGCCGCTGGGCCGTCAGCTGCTTGGAATCGGCCAGGCCCGCGATGGGCCGCGCGGGGTCGAGGATGACGGCGGCCGCCACCACCGGCCCCGCGAGCGGCCCGCGCCCGGCTTCGTCCACGCCGGCGACGAGCACGGCGGCCTCCGCGTTCCAGTCGAACGCCGCCTGTTCAGGCAAGAAGGTGCGCGACGGCATCGGCGGCGAGTGTAGAGGTATCGCGGCGCAGGCTCTCGTGCAGCAAGGCAAAGCGCTGCTGCACCTGTTGCACCGCTTCGGGCGCATCGAACCATTTCAGCACCGCATCGGCGAGCGCGCGCGGCGTGGCCGCGTCCTGCAGCAGCTCAGGCACGACGAAGTCGCGGCTCAGGACGTTGGGCAGACCCACCCAGGGCTGCAGCTGCTTGCGCCGCATCAGGCGCCAGCTCCACGGGTGCATGCGGTAGGCGATGACCATGGGGCGCTTGAAGAGCGCGGCCTCCAGCGTGGCGGTGCCGCTGGCGATCAGCGTCACGTCGCACGCGGCGAGCACCTCGTGCGAGCGGCCGGTGACGATGTGCACCCGCCCCGACACCCCGGCATCGCGCGCCGCCGCTTCGATGCGTGCGTGCAAGGCCGGCACGGCAGGAACCACGATTTTGATAGCTTGCCGCGCTTGCTGCACAAGCGCTGCAGCCTGAAAGAACACGGATGCCAGATACGCCACCTCGGCGCGGCGGCTGCCGGGCAGCACGGCCAGCACCTCGTCGTGCGGTGCCAGGCCCAGCCGCGCGCGGGCGCCGCCGCGGTCGGGCGCCAGGGGAATGACGCTGGCGAGCGGGTGGCCCACGAACGTGGCCGCGATGTCGTGGCGCGCCAGCAGCTCGGGCTCGAACGGGAACAGGCACAGCACGTGATCGGCGGCGGCGCGGATCTTCACCACCCGCTCCGGCCGCCAGGCCCAGATCGAAGGGCAGACGAAGTGCGCCGTCTTGATACCCGCCGCACGCAGGCGCGCTTCCAGGCCCAGGTTGAAGTCCGGCGCGTCCACGCCGACGAACACATCGGGCCTGTGCCGCAGCAGGCGTGCGCGCAACTGCCGGCGGATGCGCACGATGCCCGCCAGGCGCACGAGGAGCTCCGCGCTGTAGCCATGCACCGCCAGGCGCTCGCTCCCCCACCAGGCGTCAAAGCCCTGCTCGGCCATGCGCGCGCCGCCGATGCCAAAGCTCGCCAGGCCCGGCCAGCGGGCCTTCAGGCCATCGAGCAGCAGGCCCGCGAGCAGGTCGCCCGAGGTTTCGCCCGCCACCATGGCCACGCGGGGCGCGTCGATCATCGCGGTCAGCGCACGATGCCGCGCGTGGCGCCGCGCAGGAAGCCGCCGAGCAGCACGAGGTCGTCCTCGGAATCGGGGTGGCTCTCGGCCAGCTCGTCGATCTGCGTGATCGCGGCGGCGAGCGTGAGCCCCTCGCGGTAGAGCACGCGGTAGGCCTGCTTGAGCGCGGCGATGCGCTCGACCGAAAAGCCGCGCCGGCGCAGCCCTTCGACGTTGAGGCCGCGCACCGCGAGCGGGTGGCCGTCGACCATCATGAAGGGCGGCACGTCCTGCGCGATGTGACTGCCGAAACCCGCCATCGCGTGCGCGCCGATGTGGCTGAACTGGTGTACGCCGGTGAGGCCGCCGACGATGGCCCAGTCGCCCACGTGCACGTGGCCCGCGAGCGTCGCATTGTTGGCGAGGATGGTCTGGTTGCCCACCACGCAGTCGTGCGCGATGTGCACGTAGGCCATGATCCAGTTGTCGTCGCCGATGGTGGTCACACCCCGGTCCTGCGCGGTGCCGATGTTGAAGGTGCAGAACTCGCGGATGGTGTTGCGCGCGCCGATTTCAAGGCGCGTCGCCTCGCCCGCGTATTTCTTGTCCTGCGGCACGGCGCCGAGCGACGCGAACTGGAAGACGGCGCAGTCCTCGCCCAGGGTGGTGTCGCCCTCGATCACGCAGTGCGCGGCGATGCGCGTGCGCGCGCCGATCTTCACCCGCGCCCCGATGACGGTGTAGGGCCCGACGCTCACGCCCGCGCCCAGCTCGGCGCCGGGTTCGATGATCGCCGTCGGGTGGACGAGGCTCACGCTCACTTGCCCGTGTCGTCGCCCAGGTGGCGCATGGTGCACATGAGCTGTGCCTCGGCCGCCACTTCCTCGCCCACGCGGCCCACGCCGTTGAACTTCCACATGCCGCCGCGCACGCGGTCGATGGTGATGTCCAGAATCAGCTGGTCGCCCGGCACCACGGGGTGCTTGAAGCGCGCGCCGTCGATGCCGACGAAGTAGTAGATGTTGTTCTCGTCCGGCACCTGTCCCATGGCGTCGAACGCCAGCAGGCCCGCGGCCTGCGCCAATGCTTCAAGGATGAGCACGCCAGGCATGACCGGGCGGCCCGGAAAGTGTCCCATGAAAAACGGCTCGTTGAACGTGACGTTCTTGACGGCGCGTATGCGCTGGTTGCGCTCGAGCTCGACCACCTTGTCCACCAGCAAAAAGGGATAGCGGTGCGGCAATTGTTTGAGGATGTATTGGATGTCCATCATGGTTTTCGGGCTCTGGAATCGTCCTGCAATTGTTGTTCAAGGGCCTTGACGCGCTCACGCAGCTGATAGAGCTTGCGCAAGGTGGCCGCGTTCTTTTCCCAAGCCGCATTGTCGTCCATGGGGAAGGCGCCCGTGACGTGGCGTCCGGGCTCGGTGATCGAGCGCGTCACCAGCGTCGTGGCGGAGATGTGCGTGCGCTCGGCAATCGTCAGGTGCCCAACGATGGACGCTGCCCCCGCGATCGTGCAGTGCGCGCCGATGCGCGTACTGCCCGCGATCGCCGTGCAGCCCGCGATGGCCGTGTGGTGGCCGATGTGCACGTTGTGCGCGATCTGGATCAGGTTGTCGAGCTTCACGCCGTCCTCGATCACCGTGTCGTCGAGCGCGCCGCGGTCGATGCAGGTGTTGGCGCCGATCTCCACGTCGTCGCCTATCGTCACGGCGCCGAGCTGCTCGATCTTGACCCAGCTGCCTGCCTCGGGCGCGAAGCCGAAGCCGTCGGCGCCGATGGACACGCCCGCGTGCACGATGCAGCGCGCGCCCACGCGGCAGCGCGCGCCCAGCGTCACACGCGACTTGAGCACCGTGTGCGCGCCGATCACCGCGCCGCGCTCGACCACGCACAGCGGGCCTATGCTGGCGCTGACATCGACCTGCGCCTCGGAGTGCACGACGGCGCTCGGGTGTATGCCCGGCTCGGCCAGCAGACCGTGCGCGCGCGCCCACAGCTGCGTGGCGCGGGCGAAGTAGGCGTAGGGGTCGTCGGTGACGATGCAGGCGCCGCGCGCCAGCGCCTGCGCGCGCAGCAGGGGCGCGACGATGACACAGGCGGCCTTGCTGGCCGCCAGTTGCGCCGCGTAGCGCGGGTTGTTGAGGAAGGAAAGATCCGCGCCGCCGGCGGTGTCCAGCGGCGCGATGCGCTCGATCAGTGTCTGCGGGTCGCCCCCTTCGAGCCGGCCACCCAGGGCGTCAACAATGGCACCCAGGTGCAAGCTCACCTCGCGGCCCTCGCCAGAACCTGCCGCTTACTTGCCCGCCGAGGCGTTCATCGCCTTGAGGACCTTGTCGGTGATGTCGTGCTTGGGGTTGACGTACACCGCTTCCTGCAGGATGACGTCGTAGTTCTCGGCCTCGGCCATCTGCTTGACGACGCGATTGGCCTTGTCCAGCACGTGCGCGAGCTCTTCGTTCTTGCGCGCGTTCAGGTCTTCCTGGAACTCGCGGTTCTTGCGCTGCAGATCCCGGTCCTGGTCGGCGAGCTGGCGCTGGCGTGCCTGGCGCTGGCTCTCGGACATGGTGGGTGCATCACGCTCGAACTTGTCGGAAGCCGCCTTCATCGCGGCGCCCATGTCGCGCAGTTCCTTGTCGCGCTTGGAGAACTCCGCCTCGAGCTTGGCCTGCGCGGCCTTGGCTGTGTCGGCCTCGCGCAGGATGCGGTCGGTGTTGACGAACCCGGCCTTGAAGCTCTGGGCCTGCGCCGCCACCGGCATGGCCGTGGCCACGCAGCCAACCAGGGCAACCATGGAAAGGCCGCGGAAGAATGAATGTTTGAGAAGCATTAGAAAGAAGTTCCAATCTGGAATTGCAGGCGCTGGATTTTATCGCCCGCGAACTTGCGTATGGGCTGGCCCCACGCCAGGCTCAGCGGCCCGAGCGGAGAGATCCAGCTCAGACCGATACCCACCGAGGCACGCATGCCCTTGAGCGACCACGGTTCGTTGTCGCCATAGACATTGCCCACATCGATGAAGGTGAACCAGCGCAGGGTGCGGTCGTTGCCGGCCCCGGGAAACGGCGCCATGAATTCGGTGTTGAGCGTGATCTTCTTGGTGCCGCCCAGGATGGCGCCCGTCACATCGCGTGGGCCGAGCGTGCCCTGGTCGAAGCCGCGCACCGAACCCAGCCCCCCCGAGTAGTAGTTCTTGAACACCGGGAAGGGCCGACCGCCCAGGCCCTTGCCGTAACCGACCTCGCCATTGAAGGCCAGGGTGTAGCGCTTGGTCAGGGGGATGTATTGCTGGTACTGCGCGCCGGCCTTGGCGTAGCGCGCATCGCCCGCCAGCGAGAGCTCGCTCGTGAGCTTCATCAGGCGACCGGTGCTGGGCGCGAGCGCGCTGTCGCGATCGTCGCGCGACCAGCCTATGGTGAGCGGCACGGCGAAGCTGGAGCTGCCGTATTTGTCCGCATAGGCCAGGTAGGCCGCGGGGATGTTGGTGCCGGCCTTGATCCTGGTGCGCTCCAGCCCGGCACCGAAATACACCGTGTCGACTTCGCTGAACGGTACGCCGAACTTGATGTTGCCGCCCTCGCTCACGAGGCTGTAGTCGCCGCCCTGGTACTGGTAGGGGCGCTGCGTGCGGTAGAACACATCGAGCGTGCGCGAGATACCGTCCTGGGTGAAATACGGGTCGGTGGTGGACAGCACGATCGTGCGGTTGTACTTGCCGGTATTCAGGTCGATGCCCAGCGTGTTGCCCGAGCCGAAGACGTTTTCCTGCTTGATGCCGAACGTGAAGGAGAGCTTTTCGGCCGTGGAATAACCGGCGCCGATCTGGATCATGCCGGTGGGCTTTTCCGTCACGTGCACAACAAGGTCCACCTGGTCGGGCGCGCCGGGCACCTCCTGCGTCTCCACGTTCACTTCGGTGAAATAGCCCAGGCGGTCCACGCGGTCGCGCGAGAGCTTGATCTTGTCGCCGTTGTACCAGGAGGCCTCGTACTGGCGGAATTCGCGGCGCACGACTTCGTCGCGCGTGCGGTTGTTGCCTTCGATGTTGATGCGGCGCACATAGGCGCGGCGCGACGGATCCGCGCGCAGTTCGAGTTGCACGCGGTTGTTCTCGTGATCGATCTCGGGCACCGCCTCCACGCGCGCGAAGGCGTAGCCAAAGCTGCCGAAGTGGTCGGTGAACGCCTTGGTGGTCTGCGTCACCAGGTCGGCGTTGTAGGGTTCGCCCGGCTTGATCGTGACGAGCGACTTGAACTCGTCCTCGCGATCGAGGTAGTTGCCCGCGAGCGTCACGCCCGAGACCACGTAGCGGGGGCCCTCGGTGATGTTCACGATGATGGAAATCGACTGCTTGTCCGGTGACAGTGCCACCTGCGTGGAGTCGATGCGGAACTCCATGTAGCCGCGCGCCAGGTAGTAAGAGCGCAGGGTTTCCAGGTCGGCATTGAGCTTGGTGCGCGCGTAGCGGTCGCTCTTGGTGTACCAGCTCAGCCAGCCGCCGGTATCGAGATCGAACAGATCGGTGAGCGTGGTTTCGCTGAACGCATGGTTGCCGACAATGCTGATTTCCTTGATGCGCGCGGGCTCGCCCTCGGTCACCGTGAAGGTGAGGTTCACACGGTTGCGCTCCACGGGCGTGACGGTGGTCACCACCTCGGCGCCGTACAGGCTCTTGTTGATGTACTGGCGCTTGAGCTCCTGCTCGGCACGGTCCGCGAGCGCCTTGTCGAACGCCCGGCCATCGACCACGCCGACCGCGCGCATGGCCTTCTTGAGCTGGTCCTTGTCGAATTCCTTGATGCCGGCGAACTCGACTTCGGCAATGGTGGGGCGCTCCTGCACGACCACGACCAGCACCGGGCCCTGGGCTTCGAGCTTCACGTCCTTGAACAGGCCGAGGGCAAACAACGCCCGGATGGCGGCGGCGCCTTTTTCATCGGTGTATTCGTCGCCGATACGCAGCGGCAGCGAAGCGAAAATGGTGCCCGGCTCCACCCGCTGCAGACCCTCGACCCGGATGTCCTGGACCTTGAAGGGCTGCAGCGCCCATGCGGCCTGCGCCACGAAAACCAGGGTCGCAGCGGTCAACGCGGTGCGCACTCCCAGAGCAGGAAATAGTTTTTTCATGAATGAGGTGCTGGCCGCCGCATGGTGGCGCCCGCGAAAAAAACGTCAGCCGAACAACCGGGTGAAATCGTTGAACACGGCGATGGACATCATCACCAGGAGTAGCGCGACGCCACCGCGTTGCAATCGCTCCATCCAGGCGTCGGACACGCCACGGCCGGTTACTCCCTCCCAAAGATAATACATCAGGTGACCCCCATCGAGGACGGGCAGCGGCAACAGATTGAGCACCCCGAGGCTGACGCTGACGAGGGCCAGGAACACCAGGTAGGCCGTGAACCCCATGTGCGCCGATTTCCCGGCGTAGTCCGCGATCGTGAGCGGGCCGCTCAGGTTCTTGACCGAGGCCTGGCCGATCACCATGCGCCCCATCATGCGCAGCGTGAGCGCCGAGACCTCCCAGGTGCGCCGCGCGCCCTTCCACAAACCCTGGACTGGGCCATAGCGCACCATCAGCATCTCGGGCGCCGCGCCCACATAGGCCCCGATGCGCCCGATGAACACGCCGTCTTCCTCGCGCACGTCCGGCTTGATGGCGAGTTCGAGCACCCTGCCCGCGCGCTCTACCCGCCAGGTCTGGGCAAGCGCCGCGCCGTCGCTCACGCTGGCACGGATCAGCGTGCGCAGCTGCTGGCCGTCGGCCACCGCCTGCGCGCCGATGCGCAGCACCACGTCGCCCGGCTGGAGCCCCTCGCGCGCGGCCGCGCCACTCGGCATCACCTCGCCGATGACCGGCCGCGTCCACGGGCCGGTGAGGCCGATCTTCTTGAGCAACTCGGTGTCGGGCTCGCGTGTGTCCAGGCGATCGAGACGCAAGGTCAACTCGTGCGTGGCGCCGTCGGGCCCGTCCTGCACGGTCAGGCGCACATCGCGCCCATCCAGGGCGCTGCGCGCGAGCAGCCAGCGCAGATCGTCGAACGAGCGCACGGCTTCGGGCGCGTCCTGCGCCACGGCGGCGCTCAGGACCCGCTCGCCCCCCTGCACGCCGGCCTGCGCGGCGACGGTGCCCGCGGCCGGCCGGGCCAGGTAGGGCGCGGGCTCCATCACGCCCACCCAGTTGACCAGCGCATACAGCAGCACGGCCAGCACCAGGTTGGCCAGCGGCCCGGCGGCGACGATGGCCGCGCGCGCGCCCAGCGGCCGGTTGTTGAACGCCAGGTGCCGCTCTTCAGGCGCGACCGGGCCTTCACGCTCATCGAGCATCTTCACGTAGCCGCCCAGCGGAAACATGCCGATCACGTACTCGGTGGGCGAGCCCTTGGGCTGCCAGCGCAGCAGCGGCTTGCCGAAACCGATCGCAAACCGCAGCACCTTGACGCCGCACGCCCGCGCCACGCGGTAGTGCCCGTATTCATGCACCGCGATCAGAACGGCCAGCGCAACGATGAAAGCGACAACGGTCAGGGCCATGGTGTTTCAAAAATGTGAGCTGTCAGCGCTTGTCAGCATTTGAATCCGAATATATTCATATTCGAAGACATTGCTGAAACTGCGCAAGCAGCTCCTTTATTGAAAGCGTGCCACCTGCGCGGATGCGGCGGCACGGCTGCGCTCGTCCAGCGCCAGCAGCGCCGGCAACGAATCCGGATTGGAGGGCGTGACGGCCTCCAAAGTTGCACGGTTGACCGCATGGATCTGGTCGAAGCGGATGCGCCGCTGCAAAAACGCCGCCACCGCCACCTCGTTGGCGGCGTTGAGCACCGCCGTCGTGCCCGGCGGCGCCGCCAGCGCGCGCCACGAAAGATGCAGGCCCGGGAAACGCCGCTCGTCCGCCTCCTCGAACGTGAGCGCGGCCATCCGGGCGAAATCGAGCAGCGCGGCGCCGCTGGCGATGCGCTCGGGCCAGGCCAGCCCGACGGCGATCGGCACGCGCATGTCGGGTGTGCCCAGCTGCGCGATGATGGAGGCGTCCACGTACTGCACCATCGAGTGGATGATCTGCTGCGGGTGGATCACCACCTTGATTCTCTCCGGGGCAAGGTCGAACAGCCAGCGCGCCTCGATCACCTCCAGCGCCTTGTTCATCATCGTCGCCGAATCGACCGAGATCTTGCGGCCCATGACGAAGTTCGGGTGCGCGCAGGCTTCGTCAGGCGTGACGTCCCGCAGGGTGGCCGGATCGCGCGTGCGAAACGGCCCGCCCGAGGCGGTGAGCAGGATGTGATCGACGCGGCGCGCCCAGGTGGCACGGTCCTCGGGCAGGCTCTGGAAGATGGCCGAGTGCTCGCTGTCGATGGGCAGCAGCGTCGCTCCGCCCTCCTTGACCGCGCGCAGGAAGACCTCGCCGCCGACGACCAGCGCCTCCTTGTTGGCCAGCAGCAGGCGCTTGCCCGCGCGCGCCGCCGCCAGGCACGGCGCCAGGCCCGCGGCGCCGACGATGGCGGCCATGACGGCATCGACATCCTCATGCGACGCTATCTGTTCGAGAGCATCCGGCGATTGCAGCACCTGTGTAGGCAAGCCATTGGCCTTGATTTTCTCGGCCAGCTCGCGCGCATGCGCGCTGCTCGCCATGACGGCGTAGCGCGGCTTGAAGCGCGCGCACTGCGCGAGCAGCGCATCGACGCGCGTGGCGGCGCTCAGGGCAAAGATGTCGACCTGGTCGGGGTGGCGAGCCACGACGTCCAGGGTGTTGGTGCCGATCGAACCGGTCGACCCCAGAATCGTGAGGCGTTGTTTCATCGTGAGGCGAATTGGGAAATCATCAGCGCCAGCGGCAGCGTGGGCAGCAACGCATCAACCCGGTCGAGCACGCCGCCGTGGCCGGGCAGCAGCTGGCTGCTGTCCTTGGCGCCGGCACTGCGCTTGACCAGCGACTCGACCAGGTCGCCGACCACGCTCATGGCCGTGAGAAACGCCAGCGCCGGCAGCGCGAGCAGCCAGCCCAGGCCCGCGAGCTGCGTGTACAGGCTGGGCACGCCCGCCTGCCAGCGGCCGTCGGCCCAGGCCCAGACGAGGGCCAGCACCAGCACGCCGGCCATGCCGCCCCAGACGCCCTCCCAGCTCTTGCCGGGGCTGATCGCCGGGGCGAGCTTGCGCCGCCCGAAGGCACGGCCCACGAAGTAGGCGCAGATGTCCGCCGTCCACACGAGGCACAGCACGGAGAGGAGGAAATTGATGCCGACGGCGCGCGCGCGCGCCATCGCCAGCCACGCCAGCCACAGCGCCAGCACGCCGACCACCACGCGCAGCGCCTGCGGCACGTGCGGCCACAGCGGCACGCCGCGCGCGATCAGCCAGCCGCCCACGAGTACCCAGGCCGCGCCCGCCGTCGACCACAGCCAGGGCAGCGGCGCGACAATCCAGCCCGCTGCCCAGCTCGTCAGGCACAGCACGGCGCCTGCGCCCGCCAGCAGCAGCGACGGCCCTTGCGTCAGGCCATTGAGCCGCCCCCACTCCCAGCACCCGGCCGCGATCAGCACCAGCGTGACCACCGCCAGCGGCACGAACGAGGGATAGACCAGCGCGGGCAGCAAAACGGCCAGCAGCACCAGCGCGGTGAGAATGCGTTGCTTCAGCATGAGGCCTCGCTCGCGGTCACGACCTGCTCCGAGGTGCGCCCGAAGCGCCGTTCGCGCGCGGCGTAGTCGGCGATGGCGGCGTCCAGCGCCGCCTCGTCGAAGTCCGGCCACAGCGCGTCAGTGAAATAGAGTTCGGTATACGCCGCCTGCCAGAGCAGGAAATTGCTGATGCGCATCTCGCCCCCGGTGCGGATCACGAGGTCGGGATCGGGCACATGGCCCATGGCCATCGCGCGCGCCAGGTGCTCTTCGGTGATCGCCTCGCCACGCGCGGCCAGAGCGGCCGCGGCCTGCGCGATGTCCCAGCGCCCGCCGTAGTTGAAGCAGACGTTGAGCACCATGCGGCGGTTCGCGGCGGTGGCCGCCTCGGCGCTTTGCAGCGCCTCGCGCATCCCGGCCGAGAGGCTGGCGCGCTCGCCCACGAAATACAGGCGCACGCCATCGCTCACGAGCCGAGGCACCTCGCGCAGCAGGGCCTTGCCCATGAGCTCCATCAGGCCCGAAACCTCATCGGGCGGGCGGCTCCAGTTCTCGGAAGAAAACGCAAAGACCGTGAGCACCTCGATGCCGCGCGCGGCGCAGGCCTTCACGCAGCGGCGCAGTGACTCCACGCCCTGCCGATGCCCGGCCAGGCGCGGCAGGTGGCGCTGCTTGGCCCAGCGCCCGTTGCCGTCCATCACGATGGCGATGTGACGCGGCGCGGCCTGGGGTGCGGTTTGCATGGACAACCGGCCTCAGACGGCCATGATGTCCTGTTCCTTGGCGGCCACCAAGGCGTCGATCTCCGCCACTTGCCTGTCGGTGAGCTTCTGGATCTCGGCCTCCGAGCGCTTGAGCTCGTCCTCGCTCGCTTCCTTGTCCTTGACCATCTTCTTGACGGCCTCGTTGGCGTCGCGGCGCAGGTTGCGGATCACCACCTTGGCCGATTCGCCCTCCTGGCGCACGATCTTGGTCATTTCCTTGCGCCGCTCTTCGCTCATCGCGGGCATGGGCACGCGGATCAGGTCACCCATGGCGGCCGGGTTCAGGCCCAGGTCGCTCTCGCGGATCGCCTTCTCCACCTTGGCGGCCATGTTCTTTTCCCACGGCTGCACACTGATGGTGCGCGCATCGATCAGCGACACATTGGCCACCTGCGACAGCGGCACCATGGAGCCGTAGTACTCCACGTGGATGGTGTCGAGCAGCGCGGTACTGGCGCGGCCGGTGCGGATCTTGGTGAGATTGCCCTTGAACGCCTCGACGGAATGTTCCATCTTCGTTCGGGCGCTTTTCTGGATGTCTGCGATGGCCATGACGAACTCCTGCGCGGCGCACGCAGGCGCCGCAAACCCTCAAGCGTATACCAAGGTGCCTTCGTCTTCACCAAGGATGACGCGCTTGAACGCCCCCGGCTTGAAGATCGAAAACACGCGGATCGGCAGCTTCTGGTCGCGGCACAGCGCAAACGCGGTCGCATCCATGATGCCCAGGTTGCGCACGATGGCCTCGTCGAATGTCAGCTTGGCGTAGCGCGTGGCGGCCGGGTCCTTGTTGGGATCGGCGGTGTAGACACCGTCGACCTTGGTCGCCTTGAGCACCAGATCGGCGCCGATCTCGGCGCCGCGCAGCGCCGCTGCCGTGTCGGTGGTGAAAAACGGATTGCCCGTGCCGGCGGCGAAGACCACCACCTTGCCTTCTTCCAGATACTGCAGGGCCTTGGGCCGTACGTAGGGCTCGACCACCTCCTGGATGCCGATGGCCGACATCACGCGCGCCGTCAGCCCCTGTTTGTTCATGGTGTCGGCCAGCGCCAGCGCGTTCATCACGGTGGCCAGCATGCCCATGTAATCGGCCGTGGCACGGTCCATGCCTTCGGCGCCGCCCGCGACGCCGCGAAAGATGTTGCCCCCGCCGATCACCACCGCCACCTCCACGCCCAGCTGCGTGACCTCGGCGATCTCCTGCACCATGCGCACGATGGTGGCGCGATTGATGCCGAAGGCGTCGTCGCCCATGAGCGCCTCGCCCGACAGCTTGAGCAGAACGCGTTGGTGTGCGGGCTTGGCGGTCATGGGGTCACTCCGTGATGCATGGTGGGTGGTCGAGTACTCAGGTGGCCGATTTCGCGGCGGCCACTTGCGCCGCCACCTCGGCGGCAAAGTCGTCCTGCTTCTTCTCGATGCCCTCGCCCACGATGTAGAGCGTGAAGCCCTTGACCGTGGTCTTGTGGTCTTTCAGCATCTGCGCCACGGTCTGCTTGCCGTCGGCGGCCTTCACGAAGACCTGGTCGGCGAGCGACACCTCCTTGAGGTACTTGTGGATAGCGCCTTCCACCATCTTGGTGACGATCTCGGCCGGCTTGCCCGATTCGGCCGCCTTGGCCGCAGCCACGGCGCGCTCGCGCTCGACCAGTTCGGCGGGCACGTCAGCGCTGGTGAGCGCGACGGGCTTCATCGCGGCCACGTGCATGGCCACGTCCTTGGCGGCCACGGCGTCACCCTCGTACTCGACGACGACGCCAATGCGCGTGCCGTGCAGGTAATGCGCGAGCGGGGTGCCGGCAAAGCGCTTGAAGCGGCGCAGCGACATGTTCTCGCCGATCTTGCCGATCAGGCCCTTGCGCACATCCTCGAGCGTCGGGCCGTAGCCGTCCTGCTCGTAGGGCAGGGCCGCGAGCGCCGCCAGATCGGCCGGGTTGTGCTCGGCCACGAGCTTCGCCGCGCCGTTGGCCATGGCGATGAAGCTCTCGTTCTTGGAGACGAAATCGGTCTCGCTGTTGATCTCGACGATCGCGCCCGCGTTGCCCTCGATGTGCGCCGCGATGACACCCTCGGCCGTGACGCGCGACGCCGCCTTGCCGGCCTTGGTGCCGAGCTTGACGCGCAGGATTTCCTCGGCCTTGGCCATGTCGCCCTCGGCCTCGGTGAGCGCGCGCTTGCATTCCATCATCGGGGCGTCGGTCTTGGCGCGCAGTTCGGCGACCATGCTTGCAGTGATAGCTGCCATTGCTTTTTCTCCAATTCGATACTTACAAAAATGGGGCGCCAGGCCCCACTTGCGTGTGTGATCCCTCGCTCGGGCACAAGCTGGGTTTTCAGACCGCCGTTTCCTGGACTTCCACGAACTCGTCGCCGCCTTCACCACCCGCGACCTTGACCACCTCTTCCACCGCGTTGGCCTTGCCTTCGAGGATGGCGTCGGCGATGCCGCGCGCATACAGCGCCACGGCCTTGGCCGAGTCGTCGTTGCCCGGAATCACGTGATCGATGCCTTCGGGGTTGTGGTTGGTATCGACCACGCCGATGAGCGGAATGCCGAGCTTCCTGGCTTCGGAAATCGCGATCTTGTGATAGCCCACGTCGATCACGAAAATGGCGTCGGGCAGCGCGGTCATGTCCTGGATGCCGCCGATGTCGCGTTCGAGCTTGGCGATCTCGCGCGTGAACATGAGCTGTTCCTTCTTGCTCATGGCGTCCAGGCCGGTTTCCTGCTGCGCCTTCATGTCCTTCAGACGCTTGATCGAGGTCTTGACGGTCTTGAAGTTGGTGAGCATGCCGCCCAGCCAGCGCTGGTCCACATAGGGCATGCCCGCGCGCTGCGCCTGCTCGGCGATGAATTCACGCGCCTGGCGCTTGGTGCCCACCATCAGGATGGTGCCGCGGTTGGATGCGAGCTGGCGCGCGAACTTCTGCGCTTCCTCGAACATCGGAAGCGTCTTTTCCAGATTGATGATGTGGATCTTGTTGCGATGGCCGAAAATGAACGGGGCCATCTTGGGGTTCCAGAAACGCGTCTGGTGACCGAAGTGGACACCGGCTTCCAGCATTTCACGCATGGTGACGGACATTGAAGTACTCCAAAGGTTGGGTCTTAAATCCGGCCCACAATTGCGCCGCGCCAAAGCGCGGAGGCAACACCTGGATGGGCCGGTTTGCGATTTGTCTTCCCGCGTCGCAAAGCCCCGGGTAAACCCTTGGAATGCGTACAGCAGAAAAACCGTCGGATTATAGCTTGCACCAGGCTTTCACACGCCGCAAAACGACACCCATGGCATACCACCCCCATCCGCAGCGCGTTCTGGCAAGCCGGGCTCACCCCCTGCACCATGGCGCCGCCACCCGCCTGCTCGAAGCCGCGGCCAGCGCCGCCCTCGCGCCCCACACGCTGATGCAGCGCGCGGGTGCCGCCGTGGCCAGCCTGGCACGCGCCCTGGCGCCGCATGCACGCACCGTGTGGATCGCCTGCGGCAAGGGCAACAATGGGGGCGACGGCCTGGAGGCCGCGGCGCTGCTGCAGCGCCTGGGGTATGGCGTGCGGGTGTCGCTGCTCGCGCGCCCGGATGAGCTGCCCGCCGACGCCAGGCACTCCTGGCAGCACGCGCGCGACGCGGGCGTGCCCTTCATCGAGACGCCCCCCCGCCTCGAATCGCGGGACCTGTGCATCGACGCCCTGCTGGGCATCGGCCTGCGGGCCGCGCCCGACGCCCACGCCAGCGATCCGCGCCTGCTGCAATGGCTGGGCCACCTGCGCGCCAGCGAGGCGGCCGTGCTGAGCGTGGACGTGCCCTCAGGCCTGCTGGCGGACAGCGGGCAATGGGCTGCGGGCCTGGCAGGCAGACAACCCGCCGCCGGAGCCCGCCACACCCTGTCGCTGCTCACCCTGCACCCCGGGCTGTTCACCGCGCAGGGACGCGACGCGGCCGGCGAGGTCTGGTTCGAGGACTTGGGCGTCGATGCGGCCGGGCAGGCGCCCTGCGCCGTGCTCGGCGGCGCTGCGCCGGCCGCACCGCGCATGCACGCCAGCCACAAGGGCAGTTTTGGCGACGTGGCCGTCATCGGCGGCGAAGGCCTGGCCGCGCGCGGCATGGGCATGACGGGCGCGGCCATTCTGGCGGCGCTCGCGGCCCTGCACGGCGGCGCCGGGCGCGTACTGCTGGCGCCGCTGGATGAAAGCGTGAGCGCGCTGTCCGCCTGGCCCGAACTGATGCTGCGCCGCCCGGACACGCTCGACCTGGCGCAGGCCACGCTGGTCTGCGGCTGCGGCGGCGGGCAGGCGATCGGGCCCCATCTGAGCCGGGTACTGGAGCAGGCCACGCGCCTGGTGCTCGACGCCGATGCGCTTAACGCCGTGGCCGCCGACACGGCGCTGCAGGCGCTGCTGCGCGCGCGGCAGGCTCGTGCCAACCACGCCACGGTACTCACGCCGCACCCGCTGGAAGCCGCGCGGCTGCTGGGCTGCAGCAGCGCGCAGGTGCAGTCCGACCGCCTGGGTGCCGCCGCGGGCCTGGTGGAGCGTTTCGGCTGCACAGTGGTGCTCAAGGGCTCGGGCAGCCTCATCGCCGCGCCCGGGCAGACACCGCACATCAACCCCACGGGCAACGCGCGGCTCGCGACCGCGGGCACCGGCGACGTGCTCGCGGGTCTGATCGGCGCGCATCTGGCGGCGCTGCACGCCCCCACGCAAGAGGCCGTGCATGAAGCCGCGAGCCGCGCCTGCTGGCAGCATGGCGCGGTGGCTGACCACTGGCCGCCGGATCGGGCGCTGACCGCACGGGCGCTCGCGCAGGCGCTGGGCTCGGGGCCGCTGGGCTGAAACTCAGCGCTCGCCCTGCACGATGTCGATGCGACGCTGCAGGGCCTGCGCCTGCGTCTCGTCGCCTGCCGCTTGCGCCTGATGCCGGCGCAGCAGCAGCCACGCCAGCAGCGGGCGGCGCCAGCCCTGGCCGGACGCGGTGTCGGTGGCGATGACCGGCATGCGCGCGTCGGCGCGCCCGGCGCGCAGCGCGGCGCCCGCTGCCACCAGGCGCGAGAGCGGGTCCTCGATGGCCGCAATGGCGCCCACGTCGCGCGCGGCGGCGCGCTGCGCCTCGGGCAGCAGCGCCGCCTGCGCGCCGTCCATCCGCCCCCCCGCAAGGTAGTCGGCGTAGGCCCGGTCCCGCGCATCCGCATCCACGCGCAGCGCCTCGAAGCGCGTGCACTCCTGCCACCGCAGGCTCGCCACCTCGGCGGCGCATTGCAGCAGGGCCAGGCGCGCCACCACCTCGGGGCGGCCGGTGCGCGCCGCCTGGTCGAAGGCGCGTTGCCACTCGCTTTGCGCCACCTTGTCGTCACCGCTGAGCCAGGCCTGCACCGCGCGTCCCGCGGCGTCGTGCGCGTTCATCTGCCAGTCGGGCACGGGCGGTGCATTGCCGCAGCCCGCGAGCAGCAAGGCCAAGGTCGCAAGGGTGAGGCGCAGCAGAGCAGTCACGGTAGTATCAGCTCCATGTCACGCGCAAACGGCCACTTGCGGTTGAGCTCGTTGAGCAGCCCCTCGACCTTGCGCACGCTCGCTTCCACGTCGGCGCGCAGCGCGCCCAGGTCGGTCGTGGCCTCGCGCGCGTTCTGGCCCACGGCCTGCGCCTCGGCCAGCACGGCGTCCACGCGGGTGAGCGTCTGGCGGGCGTCCTGCAGCAGGCTGCTGACCTGCGTCACGCTGGCGCGCACCTCGGGCAACAGCCCGGCGTCGCCGCCCTGGCCGAAGAGCTGACGGTCGGCCTTGGCGCCCATCGCATCCAGGCGCGCCATGAGGGTGCGGCTCTCGGCCACCAGGCGCGAGGTCTGCTCCAGCAGCGCGGGGATTTTTTTGGCCTGCGTGCTGTCGCCCAGCAGCACCGTCATCGCGCCGCCCGGCCCGTTCAGGCGCTCGGCCAGGGTGCGTACCTCGGTAAGCGTGGCCGCCAGCTCCGAGCCCTGCGCCGTGATCAGGTTGAGGTTGTCGAGCAACTGGCGCGCGCTGTTCAGAATCTGCGGGATTTCCGCGCCGGCGTCGCCGCGGATCACCGGGCGCTCGGCGCCGTCGGCCAGCGGCGGGTCGGCGAGCACGCCGCTGTAGGCCTTGATGGTGGTGCCGCCGACGATGCCGCGCACCAGCGTGAAGACGCTGGTTTCGCGCAGCCAGTGCGCCTCGCGGCGCGCCACGTCCACGGCGATGTGCACGCTGCCGTCGCTCGCCAGGTCGATGGTGCGCACGCGGCCGATGGGAAAGCCCGAGAACGTCATGTCCATGCCCACGCTCACGCCTTCGGAATCGTCGGCCACCAGCACCAGGCGCTGCGTGGCCTCGAACGCGCCGCGCGCGTACAGCAGGTACAGCACCGAGCCGACGATGAGTGCGGCGGTGAAGAACAGCAGCACCGTGGCCTTCAGCCGCAGATGCGCGACGGGCGGCAGGGGCTGGGCGGTCTCGGTGGGCGGCTCGTTCATCGCGGTTCGGGCTCAGTCTCAGTAATAGTTGCCCATGAGGGAGACGACCTCGATCAGGAGCAGGATGGCAAACATGCGCGCCAGCGCACCGCCCCCCGCCGCCCCGGCGCGCGGGCCGCTCAAGCCGCTGGCCACGGGAATCAGCGCCACCGCCAGGCTGAAGGACAGGGTCTTGAGCCCGAACACCAGCGTGATCTGGGGCGTGAAGATCTGGCCGAACACCCGCGTGTAGCCGCCAAAGCCCGCCCCATTGGCACCATAGACTCCGATGTAGGCCATGACGAGCGCCACAGCGCACGAGAGCGCCGCCAGCGTGATGCTGGCGTACACCCCGGCCACCACGCGCGGCACGGCCTCGGCGCGCACGAAGGCGATGCCCGTCTCGCGGCCCGGCTCGCGCGCCTGCACCAGCTGCAGGCCACCGGGAATCGTGGTGCGCATGGCGACGAACAGGGCGGCGGTGAGCGGGATGAGCTCCAGCACCAGCACGCGCACCACCATCTCCAGCGCATAGCGCGTCAGGCCATAGCTCTGCGCCGTGACCACGACGATGCGCGTGAGCACCAGACTGATGAGCGCCGCCAGCACCGTGAAGCCCAGCAGGATGGGCAGCGTGTCCGCGACGATCTGGCGCGCCATGCGCGAGCGCGCCGCGCGGCGCCAGCTCGATGGCGAGAGCAGCAGCACCAGCACGACAGCGCCCAGATCGACGATGCGCCACCACGCGACGGCCCGGCGCAGCGCCGCGCGCCAGAAGCGCTCCAGCAGCGACGAGGGGGCCAGCAGTGCGTTCATGCGGTGATCATACGAAAGAACGGCCGTTTACAAGTCGGAACAGCTTGAAACCCTTGACTGACAAGCGCAGCAAGCTCCTGTTTTCTGGTGAGTCGTGCGTGGTCAGTGATGACAGGCCATGCACCGCTTACCGCTTACCACTGACCACTCACACGTGTCTCCGCCCCACCGGCAGCGGCGCTGGCACGGGCTCGGTGTCGGCGCGCTCGTGCAGTGCTTCGATCACATGGCATTCCCGTCCCGTACCGTCGCAGCGCCCGCGCAGGTCCCGGAGCGCGCGTTCGAGCACGCGCAGCTCCCTGAGCCGCGTGCGTACATGGCTCAGATGCTCGTCCAGCGTGGCACAGGCAGCATGGTGTGAATGGGCGCCATGGGCATCGAGCGCGAGCAGCACCCGCACTTCGTCCAGCGACATGTCCATCGCGCGGCACAGCCGCACGAAGCGCAGGCGGTGCACGTCCGCGTCGCCATACAGGCGGTAACTGCTGGCCGTGCGCGGGCCCTGCGCCAGCAGCCCCTCGCGCTCGTAATAGCGGATGTTCGCGGCCGACACGCCCGACAGGCGCGCCGCATCGCCAATGCAGTGGTGGGGGCTTTGCGCAGGCATGCTTGACCTTCGAGTGACTTCAGGGTTTTCAATCATGGCATGAACCACGCCCTCCATGCCCATCGCGAAGGGGCGCGCGCGCGCGCCCCTTCGCATGCCGACGACGACGCGGCAGGCAACGCCTGCGCCCCCTGCGGCAGCGGCGCGCACGACCATGGCGAAAAAGACCACGGCCACGGCGCGCTGCCCGGCTGGCCGCGCATTGCGCTGGCCTTGCTCCTTGCCGCCGGCGCGGAGCTGGCCCACGCCTTCCAGCAGCCCTGGCCTGGCATGCTGCTGGCGCTGGCGTCGATCGCGCTGGCGGGGCTGGGCGTGTACCGCATGGGGCTCAAGGATCTGGCGCGGCTCAGGCTCGGCATCAGCGCGCTGATGACCGTGGCCGTCACCGGCGCCGTGCTGATCGGCCAGTGGCCGGAGGCCGCCATGGTGATGGCGCTGTACGTGGCGGCCGAGCGCATCGAGCACGGCGCGATGGACAAGGCGCGCCACGCCATCCGCTCGCTGCTCGATCTCGCACCCGAGGTGGCGGACGTGGTGCAGGCCGACGCCAGCGTGCGCCGCCAGCCCGCCGCCCAGGTGCCCACAGGCGCCGTGCTGCGCATCGCCCCCGGCGCGCGCGTGCCGCTGGACGGCGTGGTGACACAGGGTACGAGCAGCGTGAACCAGGCTCCGATCACGGGGGAGAGCCAGCCGGCCGACAAGGCCGTGGGCGACCCGCTGTACGCAGGCAGCGTGAACCATCAGGGCGAGCTGCTGATGCGCGTCACCGCCGCGGCCAGCGGCACGCTGATCGCGCGCATCGTGCATGCGGTAGAACAGGCACAGGCCCGCCGCGCGCCCACGCAGCGCTTCGTCGACCGCTTCGCGGCCGTCTACACCCCCATCGTCTTCACGCTGGCGCTGACGCTGGCCGTGGCGGCGCCGCTCTTCATGGGCTGGACCTGGCCGCACGCCGCCTACGAGGCGCTGGCGCTGCTCGTCATCGCCTGCCCGTGCGCGCTGGTGATCTCCACGCCGGTCACGGTGGTGAGCGCCCTCACCGCGGCCGCGCGCCGCGGCGTGCTGATCAAGGGCGGCAGCGCGCTGGAGGGCGCACGCGCGCTTCGCGCCATCGCGCTGGACAAAACCGGCACGCTCACCACCGGCCGGCCCGCGCTGGTGCACTGGCAAGCGATCGAGGGCGCGAACGCCGAACGCACCGCACGGCTTGCGCGAACGCTCGCGGACCGCTCAGACCATCCGGTCTCGCGTGCCATCGCCAGCGGCCTGCGTGCCGAAAGCACCGCCACTGCCGCCACCGCGGTGGCCGCCTTCACCGCCCTGCCCGGGCGCGGCGTGCAGGGCCGCATCGACGACGACGTCTGGGCGCTGGGCAACACGCGCCTGGCGCAGGAGCGCGGCCTGATGAACGAGCGCCTGTCCGAGCTGTCCGCCCGGCACGAAATGCAGGGCCGGGCGGTGGCGCTGCTCATGAACGAGACGGGCGTACAGGGCCTCTTCGCCGTGGCCGACCCCCTGCGCGAGCACGCGAGCGAAGCCATGGCCCGGCTCAAGGCCCTGGGCATCCACCCCGTGGTGCTCAGCGGCGACAACGCCACCACGGTGCGCGCCATCGCCGACCAGGCGGGCATCGCGGACGCGCGCGGCGGCCTGCTGCCCGAAGACAAGCTTGCTGCGCTGAGCGAGCTGCGCGCCACGCACACCAGCGTGGCCATGGTGGGCGACGGCATCAACGACGCGCCCGCCCTGGCCGCCGCCGACCTGGGCTTTGCCATGGGCGGCGCGCACGCCAGCGCCATGGCGATGGAAACGGCCGGCATCGTGCTGATCAACGACGATCTGCGCCGCGTGGCCGATACGGTGCGCCTGTCGCGGCGCGCGCACCGCGTGCTGTGGCAGAACATCGGCGCCGCACTCTTCGTGAAGGCGGCGTTCTGCCTGCTGGCCGTGGCGGGCGTGGCCACCCTGTGGATGGCGGTGGCGGCCGACATGGGCGTGAGCCTGCTCGTGATCGCCAACGGCCTGCGCCTGCGCCGTGCCGGGAACTCCTGAACACCACGTTGGCCCAAGCGGAGGTCAGGCGCTTGTCTGCGCGAATATTTTTCTCTTCGATTGATAGCTGATTGCGCTTTGCCATCAAGCGTCAAGGCCACATTTGATTCAAATACCATGAACCACGCCACGACCAGCCGCCGCCAATGCCTCGCCCTGCTCGCCGCAGGCACAGCCGCCCTGCCCGCCTGGGCCGCCAGCCCCACGTCCACGCCGGTGCAGGTCTGGAAAGACCCGAGCTGCGGCTGTTGCAAGGACTGGATCGCGCACATGCAGGCCAACGGCTTTGCCGCCACCGTGCACGAGAGCGGCAACACCGGCGCCCGCGCGCGCCTGGGCCTGCCCATGCATCTGGGCTCGTGCCACACGGCGCTGATCGGCGGTTACGTGATCGAGGGCCATGTGCCCGCCAGCGACGTGCGCCGCCTGCTCAGGGAAAAACCCAGGGCGCTGGGCCTGGCCGTTCCCGGCATGCCCGTGGGCAGCCCCGGCATGGATGGCCCGGAATACAAAGGGCGCCAGGATGCCTACGACGTGCTGCTGGTGCGCCCCGCGATGAAGAAGGGCGAGGTCACCACCGAAGTGTTCGCGAGCTACAGCTAGCCGGGCGAGGACGCATGCACCATTGATCCCGCCCCGAATATTTCAATGTGGGAGCGGCTTCAGCCGCGAATGGCTCCGTGCGCCAGCCTTCGCGGCCGAAGCCGCTCCCACAGGGGCGGGCGCGCACCCTTGCCCGCACAAATCCGCATCACAGAGGGTGCACGACGAGCTTGAATTCCACGTCGTCGTCGAACGCGCGCACGTCGAAGCCGATGCGCCGCATGAGCTTGAGCATCTTGACGTTGCTCGCGAGCACCAGGCCCTGCATTTCGGTCAGGCCCCGCTCGCGCGCCACGTCCATGATGGAGAGCATGAGGCGCGCGCCCACGCCGCGATTGGCGAAGTCGTCGGCCACCAGCAGCGCGAACTCGCAGCTCGTGTGGTCGGGGTTGGCCACGTAGCGTGACACGCCCACGATGCGCTCGGTGACGGTCACCTCACCCTCGGCATCCACGAGGCGTTCGCGGTGCACCGCCACCAGCGCCATCTCACGGTCGTAGTCGATGAGCGTGAAGCGCGCCAGCAGCGAATTGGGCAGCTCCGACAGCGGCGAGACGAAGCGAAAGTACCGGCTCTCGGGCGAGAGCTCGCGCACCAGGCGCTGGATCATCTGCGCATCGTCCGGGCGGATCGGGCGCACCTGGTATTCGCCCCCGCCCTGCAGCGGCCAGATCTGCTCGTAGCGCTCGGGGTAAGGCAGGATCGCCAGGTGTCCGTAGTGGGCCGTGCCCTTGCCGTCGGCGCTGCCCGCGGCCGCCGTCACGTCATGCACCACGATGCGCGCGTCCACGGCCACGGCGCCGCTTTCATCGGTGATGATGGGATTGATGTCCATCTCGCGCAGCTGCGGCAGCGCGCAGACCATCTCGGAGACGCGCAGCAGCAGGTGCTCCAGCGCCTCGATGTGCACCGCCGCCGCGCCATGCCACTGTCCCAGCGTCTGCGCCACGCGCGAGCGCTGGATGAGCCGGCGCGCCAGGAACTGGTTGAGCGGCGGCAGCTCCATCGCGCGGTCGCGGATGAGCTCGATCATGGTGCCGCCCGCGCCGAAGGTGATGATGGGACCGAAGGGCTCGTCGGTCACGAGACCGATGCACACCTCGCGCCCGCGGCGCACCTTGACCATCTTCTGCACTGTCACGCCGTTGATGCGGGCCTCGGGCTGCAGCATGGCCACGCGCTTGACCATTTCCTCGTACGCGTCGCGCACCGCCGCGCCGTTGTGCACGTCCAGCGTCACGCCGCCCACGTCCGACTTGTGCGTGACGTCGGGCGAATCGATCTTGAGCGCCACCGGAAAACCGATCTGCGTGGCGATCATCATCGCCTCGTGGCTGCTGCGCGCCAGCAGCGTGTTGGTCACCGGAATCTGGAAGGCCGCCAGCAGCGTCTTCGATTCCATCTCGGTCAGGATGCGCCGCCGCTCGGCCAGCACGCTCTCGATCACGAGGCGGGCGCTGTCGATGTCCGGCTTGGTCATACCCGTGAGTGGCGGCGGCGTCTGCTGCAGCAGTTGCTGGTTCTGGTGAAACGAGGCAATGTTGCCGAACGCCCCCACGGCCGCTTCCGGCGTGCGAAAGGTCGGGATCTGCGCGGCGCGCAACATCTCGCGCGCGGGCAGCACCGACGCATCGCCGATCCAGCTCGTGAGCAACGGCTTGTTCGCCTTCAGGCGCGCCTTGGCCGTCACCTCGGCCACAGCCGTGGCGTCGATGCCGATCTTGGGCGAGAAAATGGCCAGCACCCCGTCCACCTGCCGGTCCGCGAAGGCGGCCTCCAGCGCCCGCGCGTAATGCTCGGGCGTGGCTTCCTCGGACAGGTCCACCAGCGCCTCCAGCGTGGCCAGCGGCGGCAGCTGGGGCGTGAGCTCGGCCACCGTCTCGGGCGACAACTGCGCCAGCTCCAGGCCGATCTCATTGGCCCAGTCGGCCGCCAGCACGCCGGGGCCGCCGCCATTGGTGACCACGCACAGGCGCCGTCCCACAGGGCGATAGCGCGAGGACAGGCACTTGACGGCCGAAAAGAGCGCCACGAAGGTACGCACCCGCACCGCGCCCGCACGGCGCAGCACCGCGTCGAACACCTCGTCGCTGCCGACGATGGCGCCGCTGTGCGTGTGCGCCGCCGCATTGCCAGCCGGCTTGCGCCCGGCCTTGAGCACCACCACGGGCTTGGCGAACGCGGCGGAGCGCAGCGCGCTCATGAAGCTGCGCGCGTTCTGGATGCCTTCCATGTAGACCGCGATGCTGTGCGTGTGCGGATCGTGCGAAAGAAAGTCCAGCGCCTCGCTGAGCCCGAAATCGGTGTGCGGCCCGACCGAAATCACGCTGGAGAAGCCCACGCCGTTGTTCACCGCCCAATCGAGCATGCCGGACACGAGCGCCCCCGACTGGCAGATCAGACCGAGCGAGCCCTCGCGCGCCAGCGGCCCCACGGCGCTGGCGTTGAGCTTGATCGCCGGTCGCTGCAGGCCCAGCGAATTGGGGCCCAGCAGATAGATGCCTTCGCGGCGCGCCACCTTGTGCCACTGCCGGGCCTGGGCCTCGTCGACGCCGCTGGAGAGCACCAGCGCACTGCGGCAGCGGATGCGCCCCACGACGGCCAGCGCGGCGGGCACATCGGCGGGCGCCAGCGCGATGACAGCCAGGTCGGCGCGTGTCTGGGCAAGGTCCGCGAGTGTGCCGCTGGTGGTCTTCACGTCCAGATACAACAGGTTGCCGGCAAACCGCTGGGCCTGCAAGGCCGCATGCAGCGCCCGTGCCTGTGGCGTGAGCCGCTCGGGCGCGTCACGGTCGCCCGCGAAGACGACGAGGGAGCCCGGGGAAAACAGCGGGGTGAGGTAGTGTTGTTCTTTCATGGCAGCTCAAAACCGTCGGTGATCGCGGAGGCGGCCGACGGCCCGGTAGTGCGAACGGCATCCATTGTCGTGGAGACGGCCGCCCGTTGCCAAAGCCGCCGTCACGGCCATGGGCAAGCCCGCCACACCCGCGAACCGCGTGCCCTACGCCAGCAGCCGGGCAATCGCCCGGGCCGAAGCCGCGGCCGCGCCCCGGTGGGCGTCGAGAAAGCCCCGGCAGCGGGCGACGAGATCGCGATGGCGCGCGGCATCCATGGCGACCGCCACCGCTTCGCCCACCCCTTGCGGCATGCCCGCGACCCGCACGGCCGCGCCCGCCTCCACGGCCAGCGCCGCCGCCTCGGCAAAGTTGAAGGTGTGCGGCCCCAGCACCACGGGGCAGCCGCATGCCATGGCCTCGATGAGATTCTGCCCGCCCAGCGGCGCAAAACTCCCGCCCAGCAGGGCGCTGCTGGCCATGGCGTAGTACAGCGGCATTTCCCCCAGGCTGTCGCCGATCCAGACATCCGCCGCCTCAGGCGCCTGCCCCCAGCGGCTGCGGCGCGAAACCCGCAGGCCCGCGGCTTCGCACAGCCGCGCGACTTCTTCGAACCGCTGAGGGTGGCGCGGCACGATCAGCCATTGCACGTCTTCCACATTGATAGCTGTCCGCGCTTTATCAGAGCGGGTTTCGGCCCTGTTCTGCTTGTAGATGTCCAGCCAGGCCGCTTCCTCGCCCTCGCGCGAACTGGCCAGCAGCACCACCGGGCGAGCCAGGCCGTTGCGCCAGGCCCGGCCATGTGCCAGCAGCTCGGGCGCGGGCTGCGCATCGAACTTCACGTTGCCGAAGATGCCTTGCACCGGAGCGCCGAGCGCACGCAACCGCTCGGCGTCGGCCTGGGTCTGCGCCCAGACCGCCGTCAACGCGCCGTAGGCGGGCCGGGCCAGCCACGCCAGCCGCAACGCGCCCGCATGTGATCGGGCATTGAGCCGTGCATTGGCCAGAACCAGGGGCATCCCCGCCGCCCGGCACCCGAGCACCAGATTGGGCCAGAGCTCGGTCTCCATCAACACGCCGACCGAGGGCCGGAAGTGCCGCAGAAAGCGGCGCACCGCCCCCGGCGTGTCCCACGGCAGCCAGGTCTGGACATCGCCATCGCGCAGCAACTTCGCACCTTCCGCGCGCCCGGTGGCCGTGCCGTGCGTGAGCAGCAGGCGCATGCGCGGCATCTGCTCGCGCAGCGGCCCGAGCACGATGGCCGCCGCGCGCGTCTCGCCCAGCGAGACGGCGTGCATCCACACCAGAGGTCGATCGTCGGGCACGAAGGCGGACGCGTACCGGCCGAACCGCTCCGGGACGGCCTGGGCGTAGCCCGGCTCCTGCCGCGCACGCCGCGCGAGCTTGCGCTTGAGCAGCGGGATCGCGAGCCACGCCAGCAGGCTGTAGAGCGCCAGCGCCAGACGCTGCATCGCTTGGGTTCAGTGGGCCGAGGCGCCCAGCACGGCGTCGGGCTTCACACGCGCGAGCAAGGCCAGCATCCGGGCGCGGATGCGCTCCAGCGCCGCTTCGGTCTGTCCCTCGAAGCGCAGCACCAGCACGGGTGTCGTGTTGCTCGCGCGAATCAGGCCGAAACCGTCGGGCCAGTCCACGCGCAGGCCGTCCATGGTGCTGATCCGGGCTTCGGCGCCAAAGGTCGGCGGCGCGAGCGCCTGCAGCTCGGCCGCGAGGCCGTGCGGCTCGCCCTCGGCGCAGGCGACGTTGATCTCGGGCGTGCTGCAGCTCGTGGGCAGCGCGTGCAGCACGGCGCCCGGGTCGGCGTGGCGACTCAGGATTTCGAGCAGGCGGGCGCCCGCGTAGGTACCGTCGTCAAAACCGTACCAGCGCTCCTTGAAGAACAGATGCCCGCTCATCTCGCCGCCCAGCGGCGCGCCCACCTCGCGCATCTTCGCCTTGATGAGCGAGTGCCCCGTGCAGTGCATCAGCGGCTCGCCCCCGGCCGCGCGGATCGCGGGCGCAAGGCGCTGCGAGCACTTCACGTCGTAGACCACGGTGCCGCCGGGCACGCGCGCGAGCACGTCCTGCGCAAACAGCATGAGCTGGCGATCGGGGAAGATGTTTTCGCCGCTGCGCGTGACGATGCCCAGGCGGTCGCCATCGCCGTCGAACGCCAGACCGAGTTCCGCATCGCTGCCGCGCAGCGCGGCGATGAGGTCGCGCAGATTCTCGGGCTTGCTCGGGTCCGGGTGATGGTTGGGAAAGCGCCCGTCCACCTCGGTGAACAGCTCCATCACCTCGCAGCCGAGCGCACGAAAGATGCCGGGCGCCGAAGCCCCGGCCACGCCGTTGCCGCAATCGACCACGATCTTCATCGGTCGCGCGAGCTTCACGTCCTGCGTGATGCGTTGCACATAGGCAGGCAGCACGTCGGCGATACTCACCCGGCCGCGCTCGACCCGCGGCCACGCGTCCTTCTCGATCGCGTGCCTGAGCGCCTGGATTTCGTCACCGTAGATCGCGCGGCCCGCGAGCACCATCTTGAAGCCGTTGTGATCGACCGGGTTGTGGCTGCCCGTCACCTGGATGCCACTCTCGCACAGCGTGCTGGCCGCGAAATAGAGCATGGGCGTGGTGCACATGCCGATGTCGATCACGTCCACGCCCGCCTGCGTCAGGCCCTCGATCAGCGCCTGCGCCAGCAGCGGGCCCGAGAGCCGCCCATCACGCCCCACGGCCACCACCTGCTGACCGGCGGCCCGGGCCGCGCCGCCGAACGCGAGCCCCACGGCCTGCGCCACGTCCTCGGTCAGGGTCGCCGGCACGACGCCGCGTATGTCGTAGGCCTTGAATATCGAAGAGGCAAGCTGCACGAAAACTCCGTCCGGCATGGGGCACATGCGCGGATTGTAGGAAGCACCGGAGCGCCTGCCTTCGTTGCCCGCCACGATGCCCCAGAGTGCATGCGGCCCGAAGGCCGCGCGCATCTACACCCATTCGGACCACCCGGACAAGACACTGATGCCATGCGGCCTTTGGTTGGACAAGCACCGGCACGCAGGAACAGAATAAAAAAGTTCAGTTTCGACAGAGGAACCCATGAACTTTCAAGACCCGCTGTTCTGGCGCGCCGGCGCCGTCAGCACCACCCTCGTGATGCTGGTCGTCCTGGCCTTCCTGTCGGTCGACAGCATGCGCTACATCACGGCCGGCGGCATCAACGTGCCCGACTACGACGTGATCAACCATGCGATCGACTACCGGTTCGACTGGTCGCGCACGGCCGACGTGCCCGTGATCGGTGGCGACGAGCCGCTCTTCGGCAAGAAGGTGACCAAGGCCGAAGCCGAGAAGATCATGGAAAAAGGCAAGCTCGTCATCCAGTCGCGCAACTGCATGAACTGCCACACCATCTTCGGCAACGGCGCCTACTACGGCCCGGACCTCACCAAGGCGTGGCTCGATCCGGCCTGGCAGCAGATCTGGATGCCCGCCACCGGCAAGGCCACCAAGGAAGAGGCGATGGCCGAGTTCCTCATGCACCCGGACAAATACCCGACGTGGCGCCGCAAGATGCCCGACCTCAAGATCACCGAGGAAGAGGCGCACGCCACCGTCGCCTACCTGAAGTGGATTTCCGCCATCGACACCAACGGCTTCCCGTCGGGGTTCGGTCACAAGTCGGTCGGCCGCTAAGCGAGGAGACCAGCCATGTACGAAGCACAGAAACTCGGCATCAAGTACCTGACGGCGGCCGCCACGCTCTTCGGCGTGATGATCATCTTCGGCCTGCTGTCCTCGCTGTACTACCTGTTCCCGGGCATGCTCTACAACATCTTCGACTTCAACATGTCGAAGACCATGCACATCGACACGCTGGTGATCTGGATCCTCATGGGCCTGATGGGCGCGATCTACTACTACCTGCCCAAGGAACTGGAGCAGGAAGTCGTCGGCGTCAAGATTGGCAATGTCGCGTTCTGGGTGTTCTGCGTCTCCGTCGCGCTGGTGGCGATCACCTTCCTCTTCGTGCAGATGGGACAGGCCAACGAATTCTCGCTGTGGTTCATCAACCAGGGACGCAAATACGTCGAGGCGCCGCGCTGGGCCGCCGTGGGCATCACGGCGATCATGCTGGCGTTCTCCTGGAACATCATCGCCACCTGCGTGAAGGCCAAGCACAAGATGACGGGCATCCTCTGGGTGCTGTGCCTGGACCTGATCCCGCTCGTGGTCGTCTACCTGGACGCCTACCCGGCGGACACCAACATCTCGCGCGACCTGTACTGGTGGTGGTGGCTGGTGCACATGTGGGTGGAGAGCACCTGGGAAGTGCTGATCGGCTGCATCATGGCCTGGGTGCTGATGGACGTGATGGGCACCTCGCGCAAGATCGTCGAAGCCTGGCTCTACATCGAGGTGATGCTGGTACTGGGCGCGGGCATCCTGGGCCTGGGCCACCACTATTTCTGGATCGGCACGCCCGACTACTGGCTCTCCATCGGCGGCTTCTTCTCGGCGCTGGAGCCGCTGCCGCTGCTGGGCATGGTGGTGCACGCCACCTACGACGCGGGCATGCACCGGCTGCAGACCGCCAACCGCCCGGCCTACTACTGGATCACCACCGAGGCCTTCCTGAATTTCATCGGTGCCGGCATCTGGGGCTTCATGATGACGCTGCCGCAGATCAACATGTTCTCGCACGGCACGCAATGGACCGCCTCGCACGGGCACTTCGCGTTCTACGGCGCCTACGTGTGCGGCATCATCGCCGTGCTCTACGTGGCCAAGCAGAAGGTCGCGGGCGTGCCCACGCTGGGCGGCCACCGCTGGAAGTGGGCCTACGGGCTGCTGAACATCGGCATGGTCGGCATGGTGATGGGACTGCTGCTCGCGGGCATGGCTCAGGCCTTCTTCGAGCGCGCGGCCGGCGGCTCCACCCTCATGGCCTACACCATCGCCTCGGAAAACCCGTGGTTCACGAGCGGCCTATGGGCACGCACGGGCTTCGGGCTGCTGTTTGCCGCAGGCTACGTGGTGCTCGTGATCGACCTGCTCAAGAAGGCCGTGCCGCAGGAAAAGACGGCACCCGCCCCCATCGTGGCACACGCCCAGCCGGAGCCCGCATGACCCCCGAGGCCCTCATTCAGACCGCCCTCATGATGGGGCTGCTGGTGGCGGCCGGCGGCGCATGGTCGCTGCTGTACTGCCTGGGCAAGACGCGCGCGCGCTCCGACCTGATGCACGCGGCGCTGGGCTGCTACGCCATCGCGCTCGGCCTGGCCATCGCCATCGCCATTGATTCCCCGCTGTCCATCGGCTGGAAGCTCCTGATTCTGGTCAGCGCCCTCGCCTATGCGGGCATCCCGCCGATGACGCTGCGCTATCTCCAGAGAACCCATGAAGGCGAGGAGGCCTGACGCACCATGATTCCCAATCTGATCAACACCCTGGGCGGTCTCGTGCTCATGTACGCCGTGGTGCTGCACGCCACGTGGGTGGAGCAACGCTACTTTCCCCTGGCCGCGTTTGCCGCCGTCTTTCTCGTGATGGCCCTCTGGGCGCGCCGCACGGATCCGCACCCATGGTTCAGCTGGACCGGCATCATCGCTTCCATCGCACTGGGCATCCTGTCGCTGTTCGAACTGGCGACCCTGCCCTACCTCACCTTCTGGGCTTCGTTCTGGATCGGCTGCACCGTCTCCATCGTCGCGTTCTGGGCCTTGCTCTACAACCGCGACCTGCGCAAGGCCGCGGCCCACTGAAGCACGTTTTCGTTTTCATCCTCCCGTTGAACCCCGATGGAGAGCAACCATGAATAAAACCGGCATCCTCACCGCGGCAGCCTGCCTTGCCGCCGCCCTTTTCACCGCATCCGCGCAGGCGGCGGATCCCGCCGCCGGCCAGACGCAATACGAGGCCACCTGCGCGGCCTGCCACGGCGCGAACGGCATTTCGGTCGCCCCGGTCTACCCCAACCTGGGTGGCCAGAAGCAGGAATACCTCGTCGCGCAGCTCAAGGCGTTCCGCGATGGCAGCCGCAAGAACGACATCATGCAGCCGCAGGCTCAGGGCCTGAGCAACACGCAGATCGCCAACCTCGCCGCCTACCTGGAGACCGCGGCCAAACTGCGCTGATGCCCGACCCCGCCCTTCGCCTGGAAACGGCCGCCGCAGGGCGGCTGTTTTCGTTGGCGGCAACCAAGACCTCACCCCTGCAGAAAGTCCTTGCGCGCTGCAAAATGTCCGGGACAAAAGACGCTGACAATCCCGTCAGAACCCTGTAAGTGCAAACTGCAACAGTGACAGGGTTTGACGCCATTTTGGTGATAGGAGACAAATTCGTATGGCTACCTCTTCCTCAATTGACTCGATCCTGGTCGAGAACCGCGTATTTCCACCGTCGGACAGCATGGTGAAGCACGCCAACATCCCGGGCATGGCCGCCTATCAGGCCATGTGCGCCGAGGCCGACAAGGACTTCGAGGGCTTCTGGGGCAACCTGGCCCGCAAGAACGTGGTCTGGACCAAGCCCTTCACGCGCGTGCTCGACACCAGCAACGCGCCCTTCTACAAGTGGTTCGACGACGGCGAGCTCAACGTCAGCGCCAACTGCCTCGACAAGCACATGGGCACGCCGGTCGAAAACAAGGTGGCCATCATCTTCGAGGCCGACGACGGCAGCGTCAGCAAGGTCACGTACAAGGAGCTGCTCGCGCGCGTGAGCCAGTTCGCCAACGCGCTCAAGGCTCGCGGCATCAAGAAGGGCGACCGCGTCATCCTCTACATGCCCATGACCGTCGAAGGCGTGGTGGCCATGCAGGCCTGCGCGCGCCTGGGCGTCATCCACAGCGTGGTGTTCGGCGGCTTCTCGGCCAAGGCGCTGCAGGACCGCATCGTGGACGTCGGCGCCGTGGCCGTGATCACCGCCAACTACCAGATGCGCGGCGGCAAGGAGATGCCGCTCAAGGCCATCGTGGACGACGCGATCGCGCTGGGCGGCTGCGAGTCGGTCAAGAACGTCTTCGTCTACGAGCGCACGCACACGGCGTGCAAGATGGTTGCCGGGCGCGACCACACCTTCAGCGAAGTGCTCAAGGGGCAAAGCACCGAGTGCGCTCCGGTGCCGGTCAACGCCGAGCATCCGCTGTACATCCTCTACACCTCGGGCTCCACCGGCAAGCCCAAGGGCGTGCAGCACAGCAGCGGCGGCTATCTGCTGCAGGCCAAGCTGACCATGGACTGGACCTTCGACCTCCACCCGGACGACGTGTTCTGGTGCACCGCCGACATCGGCTGGGTGACCGGCCACTCCTACGTCACCTACGGGCCGCTGGCCGCGGGCGCCACCGAGATCGTCTTCGAAGGCATCCCCACCTACCCGAATGCCGGGCGCTTCTGGGACATGATCCAGCGCCACAAGTGCTCGATCTTCTACACCGCGCCGACGGCGATCCGCTCGCTCATCAAGGCCTCGGAAGCCGACGACAAGGTGCACCCCAAGTCCTACGACCTGTCCAGCCTGCGCATCATCGGCAGCGTCGGCGAGCCGATCAACCCCGAGGCCTGGGTCTGGTACTACAACCATGTGGGCGGCGGGCGCTGCCCCATCGTCGACACCTACTGGCAGACCGAAACCGGCACGCACATGATCAACCCGCTGCCCGGCGCGACGCCGCTCGTGCCCGGCTCGTGCACGCTGCCGCTGCCCGGCATCTACCCGGTCATCGTCGATGAAACCGGCGAGGAAATGCCCAACGGCAAAGGCGGCATGCTGGCCTACAACAAGCCCTGGCCCAGCATGATCCGCACCATCTGGGGCGACCCGGAGCGCTTCAAGAAGACCTACTTCCCGCCCGAGATGAAGGGCCGCTACCTCGCGGGCGACGGCGCCGTGCGCTCCGAGGACCGCGGCTACTTCCGCGTCACGGGCCGCATCGACGACGTGCTCAACGTCTCGGGCCACCGCCTGGGCACGATGGAAGTCGAATCGGCCCTGGTCGCCAAGACCGACCTCGTGGCCGAGGCCGCCGTCGTCGCGCGCCCGGACGACCTCACGGGCGAGGCCATCTGCGCCTTCGTCGTGCTCAAGCGCTCGCTGCCCGCGGGCGACGAGGCCAAGGCCATCGCCAAGGAACTGCGCGACTGGGTGGCCAAGGAAATCGGCCCCATCGCCAAGCCCAAGGACATCCGCTTCGGCGAGAACCTGCCCAAGACGCGCTCGGGCAAGATCATGCGCCGCCTGCTGCGCTCGCTCGCCAAGGGCGAGGCCATCACGCAGGACACCAGCACGCTGGAAAACCCGCAGATCCTGGAGCAGTTGGCGCACAACAACTGATCGCTGCCATACTGGGCGCAGGGCCCGCCGACTCGCAAGGGTCGGCGGGCTTTTTCATCCGAGGAACACGTCATGCAGCAGAGCTTGTCCATCACCGACGTCCAGGGCATCGAAGTCGGCCACCACACCGACACGCGCCGCCCCACCGGCTGCAGCGTGGTCATCGCGCGCGAGGGCGCCGTGGCAGGCGTGGACGTGCGCGGTGCGGCGCCCGGCACGCGCGAGACCGATCTGCTCGACCCCACGCACCTGGTGGAAAAAGTCCATGCGGTGATGCTCGCAGGCGGCAGCGCCTGGGGGCTGGACGCGGCCAGCGGCGCGATGCGCTGGCTGGAAGAACACGGCATCGGCCTGAACGTCGGCGTCGGGCTCGTGCCGCTCGTTCCCGCTGCCGTGCTGTTCGATCTGCACGTGGGCGACGGCCGCATCCGCCCCGACGCGGCGGCCGGCTACGCCGCGTGCCAAGCCGCCTCGCGCCAGCGTCCGGAGGAGGGCAACGTCGGCGCGGGTGCCGGAGCCACTGTGGGCAAGCTCTTCGGCCCGGAGTTCTCGATGAAATGCGGCATAGCCACGGCGGCCGTGCGCGTGGGGCAAGTCACCGTGGGTGCCCTCATCGCCTGCAACGCGGTGGGCGACGTCATCGACCCGCGCACCTCAGCAACCGTCGCAGGCGCACGCATGGTGGACGGCAAAAGCCTGCGCGACAGCACGGCCGCGCTGCTGCGCGGCGAGCGCCCCCACCCGCTGATCGCAGGCAGCAACACGACCATCGGCGTCATCGCCACGGACGCGCGGCTCACCAAGGCGCAGGCCCGGCGCCTGGCCGTCTCATCCCACGATGGCCTGGCGCGCGCCATCAGCCCGGTGCACACGATGACCGACGGCGACACCCTGTTCACGCTGGCCACCGGCATGGTGGACGAATTCCCCGGCATGGTGGTCCTCGCCGCGATGGCGGCCGAGGCCGTGGCGCTAGCCACGCTGCGCGCCGCGCTGACGGCACGGGCCATCAGCACCAGCAACGGGCTCGTCCTGCCCGCCGCCCATGATCTCGCTCAGTCGTGAAGCCCGCGCTCGTCGGGCTCGTCCTTGGACATGCTGATCACGCTCACCGGCTGCCCCTTGGACTTGCGCCAGCCGTAAATGGCATAGCCCGACAGGCTGTAGCAGGCGAACGCCAGGAACAGCACGCTGGGCGGGTCGATGTTGATGACGGCAATGCCCAGCGCGATCAGCACCAGCACGACGAAGGGCACGCTCTGGCGCGCCTGCACGTCCTTGAAGCTGTAGAAAGGCACGTTGGTGACCATCGTGAGCCCCGCGTACAGCGTGATGGCAAACGCGATCCACGACGCCTGCGGCCAGCTCAGGTGCCCGCTGAAGCCGCGTTGCACGCCGTTGTCCGTCATGAGCCAGATGAAGCCCATCACCAGCGCCGCCGCCGCCGGCGACGGCAGCCCCTGGAAGTAGCGTTTGTCCACCACAGCGGTGTTCACGTTGAAGCGCGCCAGACGCAGGGCCGCGCAGGCGCAGTAGACGAACGCGGCGATCCAGCCCCAGCGCCCCAGACCCTTGAGCGCCCAGACGTAGACGATGAGCGCAGGCGCCGCGCCGAAGGAGACCATGTCGGCGAGCGAATCCATCTGTTCGCCGAACGCGCTCTGCGTGTTGGTCATGCGCGCCACGCGGCCATCGAGGCTGTCGAAGATCATCGCCGAGAACACGCCGTAGGCCGAAAGATCGAAGTGCCCGTTGATGGCCATGACGATCGCGTAAAAGCCGCTGAAAAGCGCCGCCAGCGTGAACAGATTGGGCAGGATGTAGATGCCCTTGCGGCGCCTGCGAACCCCCACGTCCGGATCCTGGCCCGATTCATTGTTGACAGTCATATCCCTCGCATTTCCTCGCGCAGCAATCGCTGCCCGCTCTCATTTTGGCGAATGCACGAACGCTGGCGCCTGCATCGGAGTGTAGCCACCCCCGCGTGACGCAAAAAGGCCACCGCGAGGGTGGCCTTTGCGTGCAATGCCCGCGGCTGGCCTCAGTTGCGGCTGCGATCGACCAGCTTGTTCTTGGCGATCCAGGGCATCATCGCGCGCAGCTTGGCGCCGACCTGCTCGATCTGGCTCTCGGCGTTCAGGCGGCGGCGGCTTTGCAGCTCGGGCGCGCCCGCCTGGTTTTCCAGAATGAAGTTCTTGGCGTAGACGCCGGTCTGGATGTCCCTGAGCGCCTGGCGCATCGCGGCGCGCGTGGCATCGGTCACGATCTTCGGGCCGGTCACGTACTCGCCGAATTCGGCGTTGTTGCTGATCGAGTAGTTCATGTTGGCGATGCCGCCTTCATAGATCAGATCGACGATGAGCTTGAGCTCGTGCAGGCACTCGAAGTAGGCCATCTCGGGGGCGTAGCCGGCCTCGACCAGCGTCTCGAACCCGGCCTTGATGAGCTCGACCGTGCCGCCGCACAGCACCGCCTGCTCGCCGAACAGATCGGTCTCGGTTTCCTCGCGGAAGGTGGTCTCGATGATGCCCGCGCGGCCACCGCCATTGGCCATGGCGTAGGAGAGCGCCAGATCGCGCGCCTTGCCCGACGGGTCCTGGTGCACCGCGATCAGCTGCGGCACGCCGCCGCCCTGCGTGTAGGTGCTGCGCACGGTGTGGCCGGGCGCCTTGGGCGCGACCATCCATACATCGAGATCGGCGCGCGGCACGACCTGGCCGTAGTGCACGTTGAAGCCGTGCGCGAACACCAGCGAGCCGCCCTGCTTGATGTGGGGCTCGACCTCGTCGCGGTAGACCTTGGCGATATTTTCATCAGGCAGCAGGATCATGACCACATCGGCCTGCTTGACCGCATCGGCCACCTCCGCGACCTTCAGCCCGGCCTTCTCCACCTTGGACCAGCTCGCGCCGCCCTTGCGCAGGCCGACGACGACCTTCACGCCGCTGTCGTTGAGGTTCTGCGCGTGGGCATGGCCCTGGCTGCCATAACCGATGATGGCGACGGTCTTGCCCTTGATGAGGGACAGATCACAGTCTTTGTCGTAAAAAACTTTCATGGGGGCTCCGGTTGAAATTTCTGGAAAGAGGGGAGTGAAAAAATCGCTCAGACGCGCAGCACGCGCTCGCCGCGGCCAATGCCGCTCAGACCCGTGCGGACGGTCTCGAGTATCGCCGAGCGGTCGATGGCCTGCAAAAACGCCTCGGTCTTCTGCTGGTCGCCCGTGACCTCGATGGTGTAGCTCTTTTCCGTCACGTCGATGATGCGGCCACGGAAGATGTCGGCCATGCGCTTGAGCTCCTCGCGCTCCTTGCCCACGGCACGCACCTTCACCATCATGAGCTCGCGCTCGGCGTAGGCGCCCTCGCTCAGGTCCACCACCTTCACCACCTCGATGAGGCGGTTCAGGTGCTTGGTGATCTGCTCGATCACCTCCTCCGAGCCGTGCGTCTGTATCGTCATGCGCGAAAGCGACGCATCCTCGGTGGGCGCCACCGTGAGCGATTCGATGTTGTAACCACGGGCGGAAAACAGCGCCACCACGCGCGAAAGCGCGCCGGGTTCGTTTTCCAGCAAAACGGCAATGATGTGTTTCATGATGAGATTCCTCTTTTCGCCGCCCTCCCCCGGCCCCGGTAAGGGCCAGGCTTGGCGGACAATAGATTCGTCGAAGATGACTATCGAAGCGATAGCTGCTTGCGCCCAGCCAGAAAGCGTCTGGGCTTGATTTGCCTCAAAGGTCTTCCGACCCCAGGAGCATTTCCGTGATGCCCTTGCCGGGCTGCACCATCGGGAACACGTTCTCGGTCGGGTCGGTGCGGAAGTCGAGGAACACCGTGCGATCCTTGAGCTTGCGCGCCTCTCGCAGCGCGCCTTCCACGTCCTGCGGGCGCTCGATCAGCAGGCCCACGTGGCCATAGGCCTCGGCGAGCTTCACGAAATTGGGCAGCGCATCCATGTAGGTCTGGCTGTAGCGCCCCGCATACTGGATTTCCTGCCACTGGCGCACCATGCCCAGGTAGCGGTTGTTCAGCGACACGATCTTGATCGGCGTGTTGTACTGCAGGCAGGTGGACAGTTCCTGGATGTTCATCTGCACCGAGCCCTCGCCCGTGATGCAGAACACCTCGCTTTGCGGCTTGGCGAGCTTGATGCCCATGGCGTAGGGAATGCCCACGCCCATGGTGCCCAGGCCGCCGGAATTGATCCAGCGGCGCGGCTCGTCGAAGCGGTAGTACTGCGCCGCCCACATCTGATGCTGGCCCACGTCGGACGTGATGTAGGCGTCGGCGCCCCGGGTCATGTTCCACAGCGTCTCGACGACGTACTGCGGCTTGATGACCTCGGTGTTGGCACGGTCGTACGCCAGGCAGTCGCGCCCGCGCCATTCGTCGATCTGGCTCCACCAGGCGGCCAGCGCCTTGGCGTCGGGCTTCGTGGCCGATTCACGCACCAGCGAGATCAGCTCGGTGAGCACTTCCCTGACGTCGCCCACGATGGGCACGTCGACGCGCACGCGCTTGGAGATGCTGGACGGATCGATGTCGATGTGGATGATCTTGCGATCGCGCTGCGCGAAGTGCTTGGTGTTGCCGATCACCCGGTCGTCGAAGCGCGCGCCGACGGCCAGCAGCACGTCGCAGTTCTGCATCGCGTTGTTGGCCTCGAAGGTGCCGTGCATGCCCAGCATGCCGACGAACTTGCGATCGCTGGCCGGATAGGCGCCCAGGCCCATGAGCGTGTGCGTGACCGGGTAGCCGAGCAGATCGACGAGCGTGCGCAGCTCCTGGCAGGCATTGCCCAGCAGCACGCCGCCGCCGGTGTAGATGTAGGGGCGCTTGGCCGAGAGCAGCAGCTGCAAGGCCTTGCGGATCTGTCCCGGGTGGCCCTTCTTCACCGGGTTGTAGGAGCGCATCTCGACGGTCTCGGGATAGCCCGCGAACATCGTCTTGTTGAGCGAGACATCCTTGGGAATATCCACCACCACCGGCCCGGGGCGGCCCGTGCGCGCGATGTGGAAGGCCTTCTTGAGCGTGAGCGCCAGATCGCGCACGTCCTTGACGAGAAAATTGTGCTTGACCACCGGGCGCGTGATGCCCACGGTGTCGCACTCCTGGAAGGCATCCAGGCCGATCGCCGCCGTGGGCACCTGCCCGGCGATCACCACCATGGGAATCGAATCCATGTACGCCGTGGCGATGCCCGTGACCGCGTTCGTCAGACCCGGGCCGGACGTGACCAGCGCCACGCCCACGTCTCCGGTGGCGCGCGCATAGCCGTCGGCCGCATGCACCGCCGCCTGCTCGTGGCGCACCAGCACGTGCTGGATGCTTTCCTGCTTGTACAGCGCGTCGTAGATGTAGAGCACCGCGCCGCCGGGATAGCCCCAGAGGTGCTTGACGCCCTCGGCCTGCAGGGCGCGCACGAGAATTTCGGCGCCCATCAATTCCACGGGACCGGACGAGGTGCGCCTACCGCTCTCGGCCGCCGCAGCCGCCTGGGTCATTTCTGTTTTGGAGATTTCCATGATCAACCTTTGCGAATTTCTCTGACGAAAAACCTAGGGTGCCCCTCGGACGAACCCTTGTGAGGCCGCTTCGGGACTTGAGGCCTCGGTCATGGGCGCCATAGGTATGCGCCGAACCGGGACCCGTTTGCTTCGTTGAAAGTAAGCCGCCATTATTGCACTGCACCATCCATTTCGCACGCAAGGCGCCAAAAACGCAACACGATGGGATAATCGCGACCGCCGCAGCGCAGCATGCGTCGGCATCCTGTGCTTCCCCACCGTGGGAATTTTTCTCTTTGGCCACCGAACAAGAGCTCTCCGACTTCCTCAAGGGCGTTGAACGACGTGCATTCAAGCGCACCGTCTATCACGTGCGCAACGAGGAGGCGGCCCTGGACATCGTGCAGGACAGCATGCTCAAGCTGTCCGTGCACTATGGTGACAAGCCGCCGGGGGAGCTGCCCATGCTCTTTCAACGCATCCTGACCAACTGCACGCTGGACTGGTTCCGGCGTCAGAAGACGCGCAACGCCCTGTTCACCAACATGAGCGACTTCGAGGGCCCCTCGGACGACGGGCAGGATTTCGACCCGCTGGAAACTTGGCTGGCTCCGGGACAATCAGAGAGCGAAACGGGCCAAAGCGCCGAAGATGCCGTCAAGCGCAGGCAGACCTTCGAAGCCATCGAAGCAGCGATCGAGCAGCTTCCAGCGCGTCAACGCGAGGCTTTTTTGATGCGTTACTGGGAGGAGATGGACGTCGCCGAAACCGCAGCCGCCATGGGTTGTTCCGAAGGCAGTGTAAAAACGCATTGTTTTCGGGCCGTACAGACCCTGGGCAAGCTGCTCAAGGCTCAAGGGATCACACCATGATGAAAAACATCGCCGCCACGCTGACACCGAACGCCGAAGCCTTCGCACGCCGTGTTGCCCTGCGCCTGACGCAGGCGAGCGACGAGTTGCATCACGACATCGCCGAGCGCCTGCGCGTCGCGCGCATGCAGGCGCTGGCCGAGCGCAAGCGCCCCGACACCCGCCCGGTGCTGCATTTGAGCCCGAGCCCGTCCGTTCTGCCGCAAGGGGCAACCGCCACGCTCGGCGGGGGAGGGCACGACCATCATTGGTGGCGCGCCGCCGTCTCCATCGTCTGGATCGCGGCGCTGCTGATCGGGCTGGCCTGGGTGCACCAGACGCAGGTGGAGAATGTCACCACCGAACTGACCGAAATCGATACCGCGCTGCTGACCGATGACCTGCCGCCATCGGCCTATGCAGACCCGGGATTCACGCAATTCATCAAGTCCAGCCGCAGCAAACCCTGATGCCCCGACGCTCCGCCAGACGCTGACTGCATGCCAGCCCAGCCTACCGACCGCCCATCTCACACCTCTTCCATCGCAGCCCTTGCCCTGTCTCTGGTGCTGTGCGGGGGGTTGGCGGGCGGCGGCTGGTTCGCGGCCAGGAAGGTCGGGCAGTTGCCAGGCGTGGTTCTGCCCCTGCCCAGGGCGACTCCCCCCCTCGCACCCCCCAGAAATGCCCCGCCGGTCACCGTCGTCGAAGAGGCGGGACCAAGCTGGAACAGCCTCAGCAGCGAGCAGCAGCACGCGCTCGAACCCCTGAAAAAGCACTGGGGCACGCTGACCGAGGTGCAAAAGCGCAAGTGGATTTCTCTTGCAAGGAGCTTTCAAAAGCTGTCCCCCGCCAACCAGGCCAAGATTCACGATCGCATGGCGGCCTGGGCAGCGCTGACGCCCGAACAGCGCAATCGGGCACGGCTGAATTTTGCCGCCACGCGAAAAATCACGCCGCCCGCCAAACAGGAACAGTGGGATGCCTACCAGGCCTTGAGCGAGGAAGCCCGGCAGGCGCTCGCCGCCCGCGCCGCCCACCAGGCTCAGGGAGCGGCGATCGCGGTGAGTCCGGCGGCTCCTCATAAATTCGTCAAGGTCCCCGCGGCCGACTCGGGCAGCGCCTCGATCGCGCCCAATGCCCCCAAGGTGCTTCCTCCGGTGGTGGACATGGTGCCCGTGCCCGTCCCGACGCCCGAGCCCCCTGCCACCGCCCCGGCTCCCGCGGCCGAAACGCTGCCGCCGGCGCAGACGGAACCGGTTCCCATGCCGTCAGCCACCGTCACCGCGCTTCCCCCCCTGCCGGAGGAGCCTGCCCCGCCTCCGGTACAGTCCGAAAGTCCGCCCCCGGCGTCCGCAGACCCTCCGGCACCACCCAACAGCCCGGCCATTGCACAGTAACGGGCCTCGAACGGCCCGACCCCACCCCGACATGCCGACCACGAGTCAACCGCCGTTTGAAGGCACCACCGTTTCCCCGACCGCCGCCCTGCAGGCTCCCGCCCTGTGGCGGCGCCTGGCGTGCTGGTTCTACGAGGGCGTGCTGCTCTTCGGGCTGGTCTTCATTGCCGACTATCTGTTCGACACGCTGAGCCAGTCGCGCAACGCGCTGGCCCACCGCGAGCTGCGCATGGGCTACCTCTTCGTGGTGTTCGGCATCTACTTCGGCTGGTTCTGGTCGCGCGGGCAGACACTGGCGCAGAAAACCTGGCACATCCGTGTCGTGGATGCCAGGGGGCAGGCCGTCAGCCAGCCGCGCGCGGTGCTGCGCTATGTGCTCGCCTGGGTGTGGTTCCTGCCGCCGCTGGCCGCGTACAGCCTGGGCCTGCCGCTGCTCACCACGCTGGGCCTGCTGGTGCTCTGGATCGCGGCCTGGGCGCTGGCCAGCCGCCTGCACCCACAGCGCCAGTTCTGGCACGATCAGCTCGCCGGCACACGGCTGATCCACGACGCGCGCGTTCGCGCCCGCCGCTGATCTCTCCATGGACCAGAGGCCACCCCACCCCCACAAGCAGCGCACGGGTCTCGTGCGGCTGTGGTACGCCACGGGCTACTCCCTGGCGGGCCTGCGCGCCGCCTGGGGTGAAAAGGCCTTCCGCCAGGAAGCGCTGCTCGCCATCGTGCTGCTGCCGCTGTCGTTCTGGCTGGCGCAGGACTGGACGCAAACCGCGCTGCTCGCGGGCGTCATCATGCTGGTGCTGATCGTCGAGCTGCTCAACTCCGGCATCGAGGCGGCCATCGATCGCTTCGGCGGTGAGCTGCACCCGCTCTCCAAACACGCCAAGGACCTGGGCAGCGCCGCGGTGCTGCTCGCGCTGCTGCTGGCCGGTGGCGTCTGGGCACTGGCGCTCTACCACCGCTTCTTCACGCATGGCTGAACCCGCTTTTTCCATCTGCGTCTATCTCGGCTCGCGCCCGGGCAACAACCCGCTGTTCACGCAGGCGGCGCAGGCCGTGGGGCGCTGGATCGGCGAGCACCGTGGCCAGCTGGTGTACGGCGGCGGCAACAGCGGCCTGATGGGCGTGCTCGCGCAGGCGACCAAGGATGCAGGCGGGCGCGTGGTCGGCATCATTCCGCGGGCGCTGGTGAACAAGGAACTGGCCAACCGTGCGTGCGACGAGCTGCACATCGTCCAGACCATGCACGAGCGCAAGGCCATGATGGCCGAACGCAGCGACGCCTTTCTCGCCATTCCCGGCGGCATCGGCACGCTCGAGGAGCTGTTCGAGGTCTGGACCTGGCGCCAGCTGGGCTATCACGACAAGCCGATCGGCGTGCTCGACGCCGATGGGTACTACCGCCAGATGCTGGGCTTTCTGGAGCACTCGGTCCAGAGCGGCTTCATGGGCGACTGGCAGATGGAACTGGTCCGTGTGGGCCGTTCAGTGCCCGAACTGCTGGCGGCGCTGGTGCAGGAAGCGGGTCTGCCCAAGGGCACGAAGCCGCTGCGCAGTGTCATCTGAACGGCCCGCTGGGGTCTAGATCGCCGCTTCGTCCAGCTCGCCCGTGCGGATGCGGATGATGCGCGCCACGCCGGTGACGAAGATCTTGCCATCGCCGATCTTGCCGGTGCGCGCCGCCGCGACGATGGCGTCGACACAGCGCTCCACATCTTCGTCGCGCACCACGACTTCGATCTTGACCTTGGGCAGGAAGTCGACCACGTACTCCGCGCCACGATAGAGCTCGGTGTGCCCCTTCTGGCGGCCGAAGCCCTTGACCTCGGTCACCGTCAGGCCCGCCACGCCGCAGGCGGCCAGCGCTTCGCGCACCTCGTCGAGTTTGAAGGGCTTGATGATGGCGGTGATCATTTGCATGGGGCGCTGTCCTGGCGAAATTGAACGAAGTGCAGAGCCCGATCATCCGGCAAAACGGCGCCGCATGCTCTGGCGCCCGACGCGGCGCGCCATCCCCGTGGCGCCCAGGAAGGACGAGAGGAGCGGTCTCTGAAGAGACGGGCATTATCGCCATGAAGACGGCTTCGCTCCGGTGCAGCGTCTTGCGATTTGCACGATCATCAAGCGGTGCCTCACACCCAACCCGGCCTTCAAGCGCAGGTGCACGACAGCATCCTGGCCGTCCCGGAGCGCGCCTGGGATGCCTTGCTCATGCGCCAGCCCTGCCCCACCCCCTTCATGCGCCATGCCTACCTGGCCGCGCTGCAAGCGAGCGGCAGCGCCTGCAGCGACACCGGCTGGACACCCCGCTGCTTCACGCTGACGGGCGCCGACGGCACACTGCAGGCGGCCTGCATGCTCTACCTCAAGAGCCATTCGCGCGGTGAATACGTGTTCGACTGGGCCTGGGCCGATGCCTATCAGAGGCACGGTATCGCCTACTACCCCAAGGCCGTGGTGGCCGTGCCATTCACACCCGTGCCGGGAACACGCCTGCTCGCCGTGGGCGACGACGTGCGCCAGGCCCTCCTGAGCCACGTTCTGCAGTGGTGCCGGGCGCACGGCCTTTCATCGCTGCACCTGCTGTTCGCCGCCGACGAAGACCTCGCCTGCGCCCATGCGCTTGGCCTGATGCAACGCGAAACGGTGCAATTTCACTGGCACAACCGCCATCCTCGGGAGGGCCGGCCGTTTCTGGATTTCGATGACTTCCTTGCCGCGCTCTCACAGGACAAGCGCAAGAAAATCCGCCACGAACGCCGAAACGTGGCGCAGGCCGACATCGGCTTCCGGGTACTGCAGGGCCGCGAGATCACCACGGCCGATTGGGACTTCTTTCATGCCTGTTACGAGCGCACCTACCTGGAGCACGGCAACCTGCCCTATCTCACGCCCGACTTCTTCCGCCGCATGGCACACACCTTGCCCGAGGCGTGGGTGCTGTTCGTCGCCGAGCGCTCAGGTCATCCCATAGCTAGCAGTTTGATAGCTGTCAGCGCGCAACCAGAAAGCGCCAATGGCCAAAATCGTTCAAATTCCGCGACCGCCTACGGCCGCTACTGGGGCGCACTCGAACGCGTGGACAGCCTGCATTTCGAGGCCTGCTACTACCAGCCGATCGCCTGGTGCATCGCGCACGGCATCGAGCGCTTCGAAGGCGGCGCGCAAGGCGAGCACAAGCTGGCCCGTGCGCTGATGCCCGTGCGCGCGAGCAGCGCCCACTGGATCGCGCACCCGGCCTTCGCCCGCGCAATCGACGATTTTCTCGACCAGGAGACGGCCGCCGTCGCGCGTTACCAGCAGGAGCTGCAGGCGCACAGCCCGTTCAGGCACGCGCCATGAAACCGGGCGCGGCGCCGTGCGGTTGGCCATCCGGCACTTTGGCGGCGGGCATGGAGCGCCCCCAAGCCCGGCGCCAGCGCTCCGTCCAAGCGGGAACAATCAGGTGTGCGCCCTGGCGTAATTGGCCACGCCGTCCAGCAGCTCCTTTTGCGCCGCAGGGATGCCTTCCCAGCCCAGCACCTTGACCCATTTGCCGTCTTCCAGGTCCTTGTAGTGTTCGAAGAAGTGGGTGATGGCCTTCAGGCGCATGGGGTTCACGTCCTCGACGCTCTTCCAGCCGTCGTACATCTTGAGCACCTTGGACGAGGGCACCGCGATGATCTTGCCGTCCACGCCGGCCTCGTCTTCCATCTTCAGGATGCCCAGCGGGCGGCAGACCACCCCCACGCCCGGCATCAGCGGATAGGGCGTGATCACCAGCACGTCCACAGGATCGCCATCGCCCGAGAGCGTCTGCGGCACATAGCCGTAATTGCAGGGGTAGTACATCGCCACCGTGAGGAAGCGATCGACAAACACCGTGTTCGTCTCCTTGTTCACCTCGTACTTGACGGGGTCGGACTCCGCCGGAATTTCGATGACGACGTTGAAAAGATCAGGGAGCTGGTTCCCCGGGCTGATGTGGTTCAGAGCCATTGGTGCAAGTTGCCGCAGTTGAAAAATGAAAATCCTAGGGTTTACCCCCGGACAAAACAACCACGAATTTTAAGGATCAAGGCTTGCCGCTTGCTTGCAGCTCGATTTGCGCAGTAGATTAGCGGGGTTGGCCAATCGGCTCCGATGGTCTCGGAGAGCGAGGAAGCAACGCGGTGGAAGCACTTCCCCAGCGTTGCGCTTCCGTCTCAGACAGATCAAAACAAGGAGTTCGACAATGCCTCAAACGGCAGAGCTGACAACGCCGCTCGTCATGGCCCTGGTTTGCGGGGTCATCGCGGTGGTCTACGGCCTGTGGGCCCGTGGCTGGATTCTGGCCAAGGACGCAGGCAACGCGCGCATGCAGGAGATCGCAGGCGCCATCCAGCAGGGGGCAGCGGCCTACCTGGCCAAGCAGTACACCACCATTGCCATCGTCGGCGTCGTGCTGGCCGTGCTGATCGCCATTTTTCTCGATCTGACCACGGCCGCCGGCTTCATCGTCGGCGCGGTGCTCTCCGGGGCCTGCGGTTTCATCGGCATGAACATCTCGGTACGCGCCAATGTGCGCACCGCCCAGGCGGCCACGCAAGGCATAGGCCCGGCGCTGGACGTGGCGTTCCGCGGCGGCGCGATCACCGGCATGCTGGTGGTGGGTCTGGGGCTGCTGGGGGTGACCGGTTTTTACTGGTTTCTCGGCGGCCCGGCGGCGGACAGCCATGCGCTCAATCCGCTGATCGGCCTCGCCTTCGGCTCCTCGCTGATCTCGATCTTCGCGCGGCTGGGCGGTGGCATTTTCACCAAGGGCGCTGACGTGGGCGCCGACCTCGTGGGCAAGGTGGAAGCCGGCATTCCCGAGGACGACCCGCGCAACCCGGCGGTGATCGCCGACAACGTGGGCGACAACGTGGGCGACTGCGCCGGCATGGCGGCCGACCTGTTCGAGACCTACGCGGTCACGCTGATCGCCACCATGGTGCTCGGCGGCCTGCTGATCAAGGGCGCCGGAGCGCACGCCGTGGTCTACCCGCTGGCGCTGGGCGCAGTGTCCATCATCGCCTCGATCGTCGGCACCTTCTTCGTCAAGGCCAGCCCCGGCATGAAGAACGTCATGCCCGCGCTCTACAAGGGCCTGGCGATCGCGGGCGTGCTCTCGCTCATCGCCTTCTACTTCGTCACCTCCTGGATCATCCCGGACAACGCGCTGGGCGGCACGGGCGCCGTCATGCGCCTCTTCGGCGCCTGCATCGTTGGCCTGGTGCTGACGGGCCTGCTGGTCTGGATCACCGAGTACTACACCGGCACGCAGTACAAGCCGGTGCAGCACGTGGCGCAGGCGAGCACCACCGGCCACGCGACCAACATCATCGCGGGCATCGGCATTTCGATGAAATCCACCGCGTGGCCGGTGCTCTGCGTGTGCCTGGCCATCATCGCGGCCTATGCGCTCGCCGGGCTGTATGGTGTGGCCATCGCCGCCACGTCCATGCTGTCGATGGCCGGGATTGTCGTGGCGCTCGACGCCTACGGCCCGATCACGGACAACGCCGGTGGCATCGCCGAGATGGCCGAACTCCCCTCAACCGTGCGCGACATCACCGACCCACTCGACGCCGTGGGCAACACCACCAAGGCCGTCACCAAGGGCTACGCCATCGGCTCGGCGGGCCTCGCGGCGCTGGTGCTGTTCGCCGACTACACGCACAAGCTCGACACCTTTGGCCTGTCCGTCAAATTCGACCTGTCCGACCCGATGGTGATCGTGGGCCTGATCATCGGCGGCCTGATCCCCTACCTCTTCGGCGCGATGGCCATGGAGGCAGTCGGCCGCGCGGCGGGTGCCGTGGTTGAAGAAGTGCGCCGGCAGTTTCGCGAAATCAAGGGCATCATGGAAGGCAAGGCCAAGCCGGAATACGGCCGTGCCGTCGGCCTGCTGACGGGCGCCGCCATCAAGGAGATGATGCTGCCCAGTCTGTTGCCCGTGGTCGTGCCCATCCTGGTCGGCTTGATCCTCGGGCCCAAGGCGCTCGGCGGCCTGCTCATGGGCACCATCGTCACCGGCCTGTTCGTCGCGATCAGCATGTGCACCGGCGGCGGCGCCTGGGACAACGCCAAGAAGTACATCGAGGACGGTCACTTCGGCGGCAAGGGCAGCGACGCGCACAAGGCGGCCGTAACCGGCGACACCGTGGGCGACCCCTACAAGGACACCGCCGGCCCGGCCGTGAACCCGCTGATCAAGATCATCAACATCGTGGCACTGCTCATCGTGCCGCTGGTGGTGACGTTCCACACGGGCGGCTGAGACAGCTCACAAAACAAAAGCGGCTGGCGCCCCATCCACGGGCGCCAGCCGCTTTTTCATGGTCTTCTTTCGCGTCAGCGGCGCCCACCGAGCAGGCTGCTGCCGAGCTTGACCAGGTCACCTTGCCGTTACCGTCCTGATCCAGCACGGCACCAAGCAGCCCGGCGCCCGGGCCGCCCTGCTGCTGCACGCGCTCGCGCTCCTGTCCGAGCAGGCTGCCCAGCCCCCCGGCGTCGAGCCCACCCGAGCTCACGCGACCGGCCAGCGCGGCCATGACCATGGGCGCCAGCATCTTCAGCAGGCTCCCTGCCTGCGAACCGCTGAGCCCCGTGGCCTGCCCCAGTCCGGCCTCGGCGTGTGGCTGCGCACCGCCGAAGACATGGCCCAGGATGCCGCCCGCATCCATCTGCCGGCTGGCCGGGGCGCCACCGCCCAGCAGGCCGCCCAGCAAATCGCCCAGCCCGCCCCCGGCCGCGCCACCACCGGTCGCTCCACTGCCCGCGAATGCACCCAGCAGGCCGCCCAGATCCACCGCGCCCTGCCCCGCATGGTCGCGCTGCAGCGCGCCCAGCAGCGCATCGGCACCGCCCGGCTGCCCGGCATTGCGTCCCAGCGCGCCCAACAGCATCGGCAGCGCCGCGCCCACCGCCTGGCCGGCCGTGCCGGTATCCGTTCCCAGCTGCGCGGCAATCTGCCCCATCGGTTCGCCTTGCAGCTGCCCCAGCAGATCGTCCATCAAAGAGCCGTTCATGATCGTTCCTTCCACATGCGCCAAGGACACGAATATAGGACGTCCGGGCTGCGCCATGCAGGCAGCCGGAACCGGGCATGGTGAACAAGTGTCAGAAGACGCTGCAATCAACTGCAGAACAAAGAGCGCCTACCGCTTTCCACACAAGGGCTGGCAACACTTTTCATACAAAATCTGCTTCAGGTGCGTCTGCCCTGCATCGCCTTGCACACCCAGCCCTCGGGCAGCCGCGCCGCCGCCAGCGCATCGGCCAGACCCGCGTGCTCATCGGCCACGCCGTAGAGGATCTGTTCCTCCTTGGGGTTGTGCACCTGCAGCAGCCCGAACAACTCGTCCAGATCGTCTTCCATGGATTCAAGGCTCGCGCCACCACGGCAGGCCGCGGCCAGGGACTCCATCAGCGGCCACATCAAGCCATGCTCGCGCTCCATCACCATGATGGAAAGACCGACCGAGCCTTCCAGCGCCGGAAAGAGCACCGTCTCCTCCAGATGCAGGTGCGCGCGCAACAGATCGAGCGAGCGCAGCAGCTCGACCTGGTCGCTGCTGCCATCCATGGCGCCCTGAATGCCGAAGTCGATATCCCGATGCTGCTGCTGCAGCAGCTCACTGGCGCTCTGTGCCGACATCACGTTGTCCTTGCCGATTCAAAATGACCGCGCACCGTAGCACATGCCGCAAACACGCAAGGCGATCTGGGGCTCTGCAGCGCACTGGTCCGTCCTTGGCCCAGGCGCTCACACCGACTGGATCGCGCCGGGCTGCGTCAGCTTGTCGGCCACCAGCAGCTTCTTCACCTCGTCCTGGCTCAGGATATCGAGCTCCTCGGCGATCACGGCGATCGGCTTGCCGGTGGCCAGCGCCGTCTTGGCGATCTTCGCCGCCTTTTCGTAGCCGATCAGCGGATTGAGCGCGGTCACCAGCGTCACCGATTCGCTGATGCGCCGCTCCAGCAGCGCGTGGTTGGGCACGATGCCCTCGACGCAGTTGATCCTGAGCGTCTCGCAGGCCTGCGCCAGATGGTTCAGGCTCTTGTGCAGGCTCCAGCCCATGATGGGTTCGAACGCATTGAGCTGCAGCTGACCGGCCTCGGCGGCGAAGGTGATCGCGGCGTCGTTGCCAATGACCTCGAAACACACCTGGTTCATCACCTCCGGAATCACCGGATTGACCTTGCCCGGCATGATGGACGAGCCCGCCTGACGCGCCGGCAGCTTGATGTCGCCCAGCCCGGCCTGCGGGCCCGACGAGAGCAGGCGCAGGTCGTTGGAAATCTTGGAGAGCTTCACGGCCACGCGCTTGAGCACGCCCGAGATATCGACAAACGCACCCGTGTCGCACGTCGCCGCAATCAGATCGGCGGCCTGCCTGACAGGCACGCCCGATACCTCGGCGAGCCTGGCCGTCACCAGCTCGGCGTAGCCCACGGGCGCATTGATGCCCGTGCCGATGGCCGTCGCGCCCATGTTGATCTCGCACATCAGGTGGATGGATTCGCGCAGGCGCTTCTCATCGTCCATCACCATGGTGGCAAAGGCGGCGAACTCCTGGCCCAGCGTCATCGGCACCGCGTCCTGCAGCTGGGTGCGCCCGATCTTGAGCACGTCCTTGAACTCGCTCGCCTTGTCCTCGAAGGCGCCGCGCAGACGCGCCAGCGCGCCCAGCAGCGTCTGAATGCCGAACCAGGTCGCGAGCTTGACGGCCGTCGGGTAGGTGTCGTTGGTGCTCTGGGAGGCGTTGACATCGTCGTTGGGGTGAATCACGTCATAGCGCCCCTTCTCCAGCCCCAGGTGCTCCAGCGCGCGGTTGGCGATCACCTCGTTGGCGTTCATGTTGGTGGACGTTCCCGCACCGCCCTGGATCACGTCCACCACGAACTGGTCGTGCAACTGCCCGGCAATCACATCGTCGCAGGCCTTGGCGATCGCCTCGGCCACGTTCGCCTCGATCGCGCCGACCTGCATATTCGCCTGCGCCGCCGCCTTCTTGATGTAGGCGTAGGCGCGCACCAGGTCGGGCATCTCGGCCACGGCGTTGCCGGTGATGGAAAAATTCTCGACCGCTCGGGCGCTGTGCACGCCCCAGTAGGCATCGTCGGGAATGGCCTTGGTGCCAAGAAAATCGTGTTCTTCACGCATGATGAATGAGCTTTCTGAATCGACAGTGGTTTGTCGGGATCCGACCCGTGCCGAAGGCCATGCATCACGGATAGCTGAAGCGGGCCTCGAAGACACCGGCAGCACCCTGGCCCGGATCACGAAACAGGGGCTGTCGAGCAAAGTCTAGTCCCGACGACCCGTGCTTCTGGCGGGCACCACAACCGGCCTGCAGCCCCGAACGGGCTTGCGACCGATGAGGCTTCAGCCCCACACCGTCGACCGCATCGAGATACCGGCCATCTGAAATCCGGTATTGAAAAAGCGTAGCGGCTCACCCTCATGCACCGCGCCTGCCGCGTACAAAAGAGGGAGGTAATGATCGTGCGTCGGCTGAGCCATTTGAGCGATCTCGCCCCATTGCTGAAAAGCCATCAGGGCTTGCCAATCCGCCTGCTGCAGAGCCTGCGCGACCCGACTGTCAAAAGCATTGGCCCATGTGTAAGTCGCATTGACACCGGCCTCGATTCGAAGCGCACGCAGGTTGTGGACGATATTGCCGCTGGCCACGATCAGCACACCGAAATCCCGCAGCATGGCCAGCTGCCGACCCACGTCGAAATGCTCGGAAACCGGCCGCTCATAGGGCATGCTCAGCTGCATCACGGGGATGTCCGCCGCCGGAAACATCGGCCCCAGCACACTCCATGCGCCGTGATCCAGTCCCCATTCGCTGTCGTCCACGGCAGGCGCCGCACCCGTTTGCGGATCACGCAGCAGCCGGGCAATCGCCTTTGCTGCATCCGGCGCGCCCAGTGCCGGATACTGCTGCTCGAACAGCTCACGGGGAAACCCGCCGAAGTCGTGGATGGTGCGCGGCTGCGCCATGCCCGTGAGGCGCCAGCCTCCCGGCGTGAGCCAATGCGCCGAAACGCACAGGATGAGTTGCGGGCGCGGCGGGCGCGCCAGCAGCTCCTGGCCAAGGTCACGCCAGGTCAGATGCCAGGCGTTGTGCTCGATGGCATTCATCGGGCTCCCATGCCCGACGAACAGCACCGGCATGCGCGGTGACGGTTCAAGCACGCCCGCCAAGGCGGTGGCGGCGGACGACGATTCAATGGACGCATTCATCGAAACCTCTCTGTCACGACTGCTACAGCCGCCATTGTGCAAGCCATGCAAACTACAAGCTCCCTTTGCCACGGATTACCCATGACGCACCCACCCGCCCAGGCCCTGAAGGGCACCCGCATCCTGAGTCTGGCGCTGAACCTGCCCGGGCCTGCCGCGCTGATGCGCTGCCACGCCATGGGCGGCGAATGCACCAAGGTGGAACCCCCAGCGCCCCCGGGCATGATCAGCGGCGATCCGATGGGCATGTACTGCGCACGGGCCTACGAGCAGCTGCACACCGGTATCCGCGTGCTGCACGCCAACCTCAAGACGGCCGAAGGGCAGGCGCTGCTGGCGCAGGAGCTTGCGCACACCGACGTGCTCATCACTTCGTTTCGCCCATCGGCACTCGCCAGATTCGGCCTGTCCTGGGAAGCGTTGCACGCGCACTACCCCAGGCTCTCGCTGGTGCGCATCGTCGGCGCGCCCGGCGCCGCAGCCGAAGAGCCTGGGCATGATCTGACCTACCTCGCCCAAGCAGGGCTCGTCGCGGACACCGACCTGCCTCCCACGCTCTTCGCGGACATGGGCGGCGCCCTGATGACCAGCGAAGCCGTCCTGCAGGTCTTGCTCGAGCGCGCGCACACCCATCAGGGCTCATGCGTCGAGGTGGCTCTGTCGGGCGCGGCCGACTGGCTCGCCCTGCCACGCACCTGGAAGCTCACCACCACCGACGGGGATGTAGGGGGCGCCCACGCTTTTTACCGCGTCTACCCCTGCGCCGATGGACGCGTGGCCTGCGCGGCGCTGGAGCCTCATTTCGCGGCCAGGGTGCTGCAACTGCTGGGGTTGTCGTCCCAGAGCGACCCGCACCAGAAGAGCGTGCACGAAGCCATGGCGGTCTGGACGCGGCAGAAAACCCGGGCGGAACTCGACACGCTCGGGCGCGAGCACGACATCCCGCTTTACACGATGGCCTGACTCATACGGGTTTGCGCTCGGTCCGATAGCGAGGCGAGGAGCCCAAGACAGCGCTGTCGCACGGCAAGGCGAACCAACGAAATTATGCGATTGAGGGCAAATCCGTGTATCAGAACGCCGCGCGCACCTGCTCCCCGGCCGCGAGTTGCGCCGGGGTGGGCCGATAGATGCGATCGAATTCGCCGCCATTGGCGAAATGCAGCTTTTGCGCACGCTCCAGACTGCCGAAGTACTTGGCCACGCCGAACATCTCGATCGGCTTGAACTGGTCGGCATGGCGGGCCAGCACGGCGGCCGAGCGCGGGCGCAGATGGTGCCGCGCGGCAATCTCCTGCGCCTCATCGGTGTAGAGGTATTCCAGCCACGCGCGGGTCACGCCCGGCAAAGCCGTGCCCGCCACGTGCGCCGCCATGGCCACCGTGTTCTCCGCAGCCACGCTGACCGACGGATATACCACCTCCAGCGCGCCGCCCGCGACCTGCTCAATGGCCGGCACGTCCGACTCAAAAGCCACCAGCACATCGCCCATGCCCGCCCTGGCAAATGCGTTCACCGCCTCACGCTCGACCTTCGCAACGACCGCAGCCTGGCGGTACAGCGTTCCCACGAAATCCGCGGCCTGCGCATCGCTTCCCCCGTTCTCGCGCACGCTGCCCCAGGCGCCCATGTAGGCATAGCGTCCGTTGTTGCAACTCTTGGGATTGGCGATGACGACACCGACATCCTGGCGCACCAGATCACTCCAGTCGCGCACCGCGCGGGGATCGCCCTGGCGCACGAGAAACACGACCGTGGACAGCGTGGGCGCCGCGTCATGCGGGAACTGCTGCTCCCAATTGGCCGCGACCACGCCAAGTTCGGCGAGCTTCTGCAGATTGGTCGTGGTACTGAAGGAAATGCCCTGTGACAGCTCGGCCTGCGAGGGACCTGCCAGGCGCACGTCACGGCGCGCGAACGCAACGCCGGCATCGCTGTAAAACGCGCGGGCCGCAGCGGCGGAGCCATTGACCGAGCCCACGACCTGTGCGCCGCCCCAACTGCTGAGCAGCAGCGCCGCCACACCCGCCAGCCCCTTGAGCCACACCCTTTGAGTCATGCCATACACCTCTGCGCCATCCATGCTGCGGATTGTGCGAAGGCACGCGTCAAACTCAAACGAATACTTTTTTTTGTACTAATAGACGCGCGTAATAAGCAATGGGCCGACCGGTGCGCGGCACCGCTGGCAGATTGACTGCACGCCTTTCACTGGAGGGTGCTCTTGGCCGCATCCGGTATCAGCAGAGGCAGCACGGCAATCCCTTCGTCCAGCAATTGCTCGGTCTCCTGCGCCGTCGCCTGGCCCCGAATGCCACGCTCAGGTATCTCGCGGTGATGCATGCGCCGGGCTTCCGCCGCAAACCGTTCACCCACATCCTCGGTATGTCTCATGACATGGCGCGCAAGCTCCAGCCACAGGGCCTCAAGAGCGTGCCCATGGCGCTCCGCCTTGGGCGCCTCGGTATCGTCACCCCGCGTGTCGCCGTCCGGCTCCCGACGGGCCATGGCCGACTCGCGCGCACCCCGCAAATTCAGCCTGGGCATGCTCAGCGCCTTGCGCACTTCGCTGCTGCCACACATCGGGCATTGAACCAGATGCCGGTTGCACTGAGCGATGAAATCTTCCTCGGAGGCGAACCAACCCTCGAAGGCGTGATCGAGCGGGCAAAGCAGATCGAGAACCTTCACCGGGCGCCCTGCCTTGCCTGCGCAATATTGGCCCGATGGCCGGGCTTACGACGCCAGCGTGCGCACGATGGCATCCGCGCACAGCGCCATCAGCCCGCCGGGCAGGATGCCCACGAGAAACACCAGCGCGCCATTGAGCGTGAGCACCACGCGCACATCCGCCGGCGCCGAAACCGTCGTGGCGGTGATCGGCTGGTCGAAATACATGACCTTGACGACGCGCAGGTAGTAGAACGCGCCGATGACGGACATCAGCACCGCGTAAACCGCTATCGAGACATGCAGCGCGCCACCGCTTGAAATCAGCGCCTCGAGCACCGAAAGCTTCGCATAGAAGCCCACCAGCGGCGGAATGCCGGCGAGCGAGAACATGCACACGCACATGATCCCGGCATACAGCGGGCTGCGACGGTTGAGCCCCGCGAAATCAGCGATTTCCTCGCTCTCGAAGCCTTCGCGCGCCAGCAGCAGGACGACTCCGAACGCCGGCACCACCGTGAGCACATAAGTGACCACATAGAACATCGCCGAGCTGTAGGCGCGCTCGGCCATCATGGAATCGATGGCGCCATTGGCCACCCCGGACATCAGACCCAGAAACATGAAGCCCATGTGCGAAATGGCGGAGTAGGCCAGCATGCGCTTGATGTTGGACTGCATCGTGCCGATCACGTTGCCCACGAAGAGCGAGGCGACGGCCAGCACCGCCAGCATCTGCTGCCAGTCGATGGCCAGCGGCAGCAGCGCATCGACGAGCAGGCGCATGGCGATGCCGAAACCCGCCAGCTTGGGCGCGCTGCTGATGATGAGCGTGATCACCGTGGGCGCGCCCTGGTACACATCGGGCGCCCACATGTGAAACGGCACCGTCACGAGCTTGAACGCCAGGCCGGAGACGATGAACACCACGCCGAACACCAGCACCTGATGGCGCACCTGACCGGCATTGATGACCTTGAACACTTCGCCAATATCGAGCGTGCCCGTGGCGCCATAGATCATCGACAGGCCATAGAGCAGGAAGCCGCTGGCCATGGCGCCCAGCACGAAATATTTCATTGCGGCTTCGGTGGCGGTCGCGCTGTCCCGGCGCAGCGCCACCAGCGCATAGCTGGAGAGCGTGAGCAGCTCCAGACCCAGATAGATCACGAGGAAGTTGTTGGCCGAGATCATCACGAAGATGCCCAGCAGCATGAAGGTGGACAGCGAAAACAGCTCCCCACCGCGCAACATGTCGCGATCGCCCGCGTAAGGACGGCCGTAGACGAGGCACGCCATCATCGTGACCGCCGCGAAACACTTCAGCCAGCTGCCCATGCTGTCGGACACCACCATGTTGCCCCAGCCGTAGAAGGTGCTGCCGCTGGAGGCATACAAGGCTTCCAGGCCCGCGACCACCCCCATGGTGAGCAGCGTGAGGAAGTGCGTGACATTGCGGTTGCGCCCCGTCACCCCCAGATCGACGAGCGCGATCACGCAGCCCATGACGAGCAGCACGATCTCGGAATACACAGCCAGCCAGCTCAGGTTGTCAATCATCTCGTTTCTTTCCGCTGGTCTCGATCACAGTTTGGAAGTGGCGATCTGCTGCAGCAGATGCGCCACCGAGGCATCCATCACGTCCGTGAAGGGCTTGGGGTACACGCCCATGAACAACACGGCAATCGCAAGGAATCCCAGGATCAGGTATTCGCGCTTGCTGATATCCGGCATCGCCTTCACGTGCTCGTTGGCGATGTCGCCGAAGTACACGCGCTTGAACATCCACAGTGAATACGCCGCGCCGAGAATGAGCGCCCACGCCGCGCAGAAGCCCACCCAGAAGTTGAACTTGACCGATGCCAGAATCACCATCCACTCGCCGACGAACCCGGCCGTGCCCGGCAGGCCGCAGTTGGCCATGAAGAACAGCATGGCAAAGGCGCCGAATTTGGGCATGGCGTTGATCACGCCTCCGTAGGCCGCGATCTCGCGCGAGTGCACGCGGTCGTACAGCACGCCGATGCACAGGAACATCGCGGCCGAGACGAAGCCGTGCGCGATCATCTGCACGATGCCGCCGGACAGGCCCAGGTCGTTGAAGATGAAGAAGCCCAGCGTGACGAAGCCCATGTGCGCCACCGACGAATAAGCCACGAGCTTTTTCATGTCCTTCTGCACGATGGCCACGAAGCCGATGTAGATCACCGCGATGAGCGACAGCGTGATGATGAGCGGCGCCCACTGGTGCGCGGCATCGGGCACGATGGGCAGCAAAAAGCGCAGGAAACCATAGGCGCCCAGCTTGAGCATGATGGCCGCCAGAATGATGGAGCCGCCGGTGGGCGCCTCCACGTGCACATCCGGCAGCCAGGTATGGATGGGCCACATCGGCACCTTCACCGCGAAGGCAGCGAGGAAGCCGAAGAACAGCAGCGTCTGCGCCGTTCCCGGAATCGCGAGCTGCTGCCAGGTGAGGATGTCGAAACTGCCTCCCGAGCGGCTGTACAAGTAGATCACCGTGATCAGCATCAGCAGTGAACCCAGCAGCGTGTAGAGGAAGAACTTGAATGCCGCGTAGATCTTGCGTGGCCCGCCCCAGACCCCAATGATCAGGTACATCGGAATCAGGGTGGCCTCGAAGAACACGTAGAACAGCATGCCGTCGAGCGCGCTGAAGACGCCGATCATCAGGCCCGAAAGGATCAGGAAGGCCGCGTTGTACTGGTTCACGCGCTCCTTGATCGACTCCCACCCCGCGATCACGACGATCAGGGTGATGAAGGCCGAGAGCGGAACGAACCAGAACGACAGGCCATCGAGCCCGAGGTGGTAGTTCAGGTGAAAGTGGGCAATCCACGGCACGTTCTCGACGAACTGCATTTCAGCCGTTCCAAGCTGAAACCCCGTGTACAGCGGAACCGTTACGAGCAGTCCCAACAGGGCACCCAACAGTGCCACCCAACGCACGAAACCTGCCTGCTCCTCGCGCGAGAAAAACAGCAGAAAACACCCAAATGCGATCGGCACCCAGATGGCGAGACTCAACCAAGCCATTTTTATAGTTCTCCTACTTAGTTGAGCCAGACGAAATACGTCATGAGCACGAGCACCCCCAGAATCATCACCAGAGCGTAATGAAACAGGTAGCCTGATTGCACCCAGCGGGCCACACCCGCGAACCAGCCAATGCCGCGCCACGAACCATTGACGATCGCACCATCGATCACCTCCTGGTCGGCACCCTTCCACAGGCCTGTGCCCAGCAGGCGCGCGCCACGCATGATGATGTTCTCGTTGATCCAGTCCATGTAGAACTTGTTGACCAGGATGTCGTAGAGCGGCTTGAAGGCCTTCGCCACCTTGGCAGGCACAGCGGTATTGACCATGTAGCAGTAGTAGGCCACCACAAAGCCCGCCACGGCCAGCCAGAAGGGCAGGGTCTGCACGGCATGCAGGCCCATGGCGAGCGGCCCGTGAAAGCTCTCCTTGAGCGCAGCCATCGTCGGGTGCGCGGCCAGCACCTGGATGGAGTCTCCGAAGAAGTTGCCGTACAGCATCGGTTCGATGTACGGATAACCGATCACCACGGACGGAATGGCCAGCAGGATCAGCGGCACCGTCACCACCCAGGGTGTTTCATGCGGCTTGCCACCATGACCGTGATCATGGTCGCCATGCCCATGGTGCGCGTCCGGATTCTGGTCATAGCGCTCGGGGCCATGGAACACCATGAAATACGCGCGGAAGGAATACAGCGCCGTGACGAACACACCTGCCATCACGGCGAAATGCGCAAACCCCGCGCCCGGCAGCACGCTCTCCGCCGTGGCCTCGATGATGCTGTCCTTCGAATAAAAACCAGAGAAGAAGGGCGTGGCCACGAGCGCGAGCGTGCCCACCAGGAAGGTGATCCAGGTGATCGGCATGTACTTGCGCAGACCGCCCATCCAGCGCATGTCCTGGTTGTGGTGCATCGCCATGATCACCGAGCCGGAGCCGAGGAACAGCAGCGCCTTGAAGAAGGCGTGCGTCATCAGGTGAAAGATGCCCGCGGAATACGCCGAAACGCCCAGCGCCACGGTCATGTAACCGAGTTGGGAAAGCGTGGAATAGGCCACCACGCGCTTGATGTCGTTCTGCACGATGCCCACGAGGCCCATGAACAGTGCCGTGATGGCGCCGATCACCAGGACGAAGCTCAGGGCTGCATCCGAGAGCTCGAACAGCGGAGACATGCGCGCGACCATGAAGATACCCGCCGTCACCATCGTGGCAGCGTGGATCAGCGCCGAAATCGGGGTCGGACCTTCCATGGAATCAGGCAGCCAGATGTGCAGCGGAAACTGCGCCGACTTGCCCATCGCGCCAACGAACAAACAGATGCAGGCGACGGTGAGCAGCATCCACTCGGTGCCCGGAAACGTCATCGTCGCCAGTCGCGGCGCTTGCGCAAACACGTCCTTGTAGTGCACCGTGCCGGTGTACGCCCAGACCAGCGCAATGCCGAGAATGAAGCCGAAGTCGCCGACGCGGTTGACCATGAAGGCCTTCAGGTTCGCAAAAATGGCCGTCGGGCGTTTGAACCAGAAACCGATCAGCAAGTACGAGACCAGGCCCACCGCTTCCCAGCCGAAGAAAAGCTGCAGGAAGTTGTTGCTCATCACAAGCATGAGCATCGAAAAGGTGAACAGCGAGATGTAGGCGAAGAAGCGGTTGTAGCCGTCGTCGTCCGCCATGTAGCCTATCGTGTAGACGTGCACCATGAGCGAGACGAAGGTGACCACGGTCATCATGAGCGCCGTGAGCGGATCGATCAGGAAACCCAGGTTCATCTGGAACGACCCTATCGTCATCCATGTGTAGATGTTCTGGTCAAAATAGGCGCCATCGTTCACCACGGACGCCAGCGTCATGGCCGAGATCACGAAGGCGATGAACACGCCCAGGATCGTGAGCGAATGCGACACGCGCCGACCGAAGCGGTTGCCGCCCAGTGCCGTGCCGAAGATGCCCGCAAGAAGCGCGCCAGCCAGCGACGCGAGCGGAACGGCCAGCAGCGTCGAAGCGGATAGGGTTGAACTCATGACCAAAACCTTGCTGTACGTATGGGGCGGCTCAGCCCTTGAGCGTGTTGATGTCCTGCGCGTCGATGCTCGACTTGTTGCGGAACAGCAGCACCAGAATGGCCAGGCCGATCGCCGCCTCGGAGGCGGCCACGGTCAGGATGAAGAACACGAAGATCTGCCCGGCCATGTCGCCAAGGTAATGCGAAAAGGCGACGAAATTGATGTTCACCGACAGCAGCATCATCTCGATCGCCATCAGGAGAACGATGAGGTTCTTGCGATTGAGGAAGATGCCGACGACGGAAATGGCGAACAGCAGGGCCGCCACGGTCAGATAGTGCCCCAGTGTCAGGCTCATGCTTTCTTCTCCTCGGCCGCTTGCGCAGCCTCGACCACCGGCGCGGGAGCCTGCGTCGGTGCCAGCTTGACCACCACCAGGCGATCCTGCGGGCGCACACGCACCGCAAGTCCCGCGTCGATGGCCTTCGTGTCCTTGCGGTGGCGCAGCGTCAGCGCAATGGCGGCGATCATGGCCACGAGCAGGATCATCGCGGCCACTTCGATCGGATAGAGATACTCGGAGTACAGCAACTTGCCGAGTTCGCGCGTATTGGAATACTGCACCACCTGCCCGGCTGCATTCACCGCGGCTGCAAACGCCTTGGGCTCATCCACGCCGCGAAACCCCGCCATCAGAACCGCGCCCATCTCGAACGCGATCAGGCCGCCGACGAAGGCCGCCAGCGGAAAGTGCTTCCAGAGATTGCCGCGCAGCGTGTCCATGCGGATGTCGAGCATCATCACGACGAACACGAACAGCACCATGACGGCGCCCACGTAGACGAGCACGAGCACGATGGCCAGAAACTCTGCCTTGAGCAGCAGCCACAGGCCCGAGGCCTGCGTGAATGCAAGAATCAGGTGCAAGACCGCATGCACCGGGTTGCGCGCCGTGACGACGCGCAGCGCCGCATACAGCAACACCGCGGAGAACAGATAGAAAAAACCGGCTTGAGCGTCCATGAATCGGTTCTTTTGAGAGGGTCAGGCGTGCAACGCTGCGCTTCAGCGGTACTTCGCGTCCGCTGCTCTGGCGGCAGCGATTTCGGGTTCGTAGCGATCGCCCACGGCCAGCAGCATTTCCTTGGTGAAATACAGGTCGCCGCGCTTTTCGCCGTGGTATTCGAAGATGTGCGTCTCGACGATGGAATCGGTCGGGCAGCTTTCTTCGCAGAAGCCGCAGAAGATGCACTTGGTCAGATCGATGTCGTAGCGTGTCGTGCGGCGCGTGCCGTCCTCGCGCTGCGTCGATTCGATCGTGATCGCCATCGCGGGGCAGATCGCCTCGCACAGCTTGCAGGCGATGCAGCGCTCTTCGCCGTTGTCATAGCGACGCAGGGCGTGCAGGCCACGAAAGCGTGGCGACAGCGGCGTGTGCTCTTCCGGGTATTCGAGCGTGATCTTGCGACGAAACGCGTATCTTCCCGTGAGCACCATGCCCTTGGCGATTTCCCAGAGCATGAAGCTCTTGAGAAAGTCCTTGAGGTCGAACGTCGAGCGTTCAGCAACGGCAGCCATGAACAGTTCCTCCGGTTAGTTCCAGATGTTCAGCGGCGACACCAGCCAGGCGCCCACCACGATCAGCCACACCAGCGTGACCGGAATGAAAATCTTCCATCCCAGGCGCATGATCTGGTCGTAGCGGTAGCGCGGGAACGTGGCGCGAATCCAGATGAAGCACGAAACAACGAATGCGGTCTTGATCGCGAGCCAGATCCAGCCCGGGATGAAACCCAGCACCTCCAGCGGCGGCAGCCAGCCGCCCAGGAACATGATGACCGCGAGCGTGGACACGAGCCACATTGCCGCGTATTCGGCGAGGAAGAAAATGGCGAAACCCATGCCCGAATACTCGACCATGTGGCCGGCGACGATTTCCGACTCGCCCTCGGTCATGTCGAACGGATGGCGGTTGACCTCGGCGACGCACGAGACCAGGTAGACGACGAAGATCGGCAGCAGCGGCAGCCAGTTCCAGGAGAGAAAGCCCAGGCCCATGCCCGCCATCGTCCCCCGGCCCTGACCCGTGACGATCTCGGTCAGGTTAAGGCTCCCGGTCACCATGATGACCACGAGGAAGCAGAAGCCCATGGCGATTTCGTAGCTCACCATCTGCGCCGACGCGCGCAGCGCGCCGAGCATGGCGTACTTGGAGTTGGATGACCAGCCCGCGATGATCACGCCGTAGACCTCGATCGAGGTGATGGCCAGAATCAGGAGCAGGCCCGCATCGATGTTCGCCACCGCCATGTTTGGCGCGAACGGCACCGCCACCCAGGCCGCGAGCGCCGGCATGATCGCCAGCACCGGCCCGAGCCAGAACAGGCCCTTGCTGGCAGCGGTCGGCTGAATCAACTCCTTGGTCAGGAGCTTGATGCCATCGGCGAACGGCTGCCACAGGCCCCAGGGTCCGACACGATTGGGGCCCTGACGCACCTGCATGTAGCCCAGCAGCTTGCGCTCCCACAGCGTCATGTAGGCCACGGCCACGAGCAAGGGCACGATCACGCAGACGATCTTGATCAGACCCCAGACGACCGGCCAGCCAGCGGCCGTCCACCAGGGCGCGCTGCTCAGCTGCAGCCCGGCGGTGTAGATGCCATCGATCACGCCGCACCTCCTTCACGCGCATCGGCCGTCATTTGCAGCGCATGCGCGCGGCGCACCAGGCCGTCGAGCTGGTAGATCCTCGCCGATACCGGCTCTGGACTATCGCCCGTATCGGCCACCAGCGGGGCCTGGGTCGAATTGTCGAGTTTGTCCGCCGGAATGAAGTCCAGCTCACCCGCGGGCGCTCCGGTGATGGCCGAGAGCACGTCCTGCGAGGTTTCCCAGTCCATGCCCGGAATCTCCAGCAGGTTGCCCAGCACGCGCAGCACCTTCCAGCCAGGGCGTGTGTCGCCCAGCGGCTTGACCACGGCATGAAAACCCTGGATACGCCCCTCGGCATTGACGAAGGTGCCCGAGGTTTCGGTGAACGGCGCGATCGGCAGCAGCACATCGCTGAACGCCATGTTGGCTTTGAAGGGACTGAGCGTCACCACCATACCGGCCTGCGAGAGCGCCTGCGCCGCCGCGCCGCCGGCCGCGCTGTCGAATTCCGGTTCAGTGTTGAACAGCACGGCCGCCTTGAGCCCCCCCGCCAGCATCTGGGCGGCGTTGAGCCCGCCGCGTTGCGGCTGGGCACCCACCCACTGCGCTCCCACGGTGTTGGCCGCCTCGGTGAGATACCCGACACTGGCGCCCGTCTGCGCGCCCAGCCACTGCGCCAGCGCGAGCAGGCTGGAGGCCCTGGCGTGATGCGCCGCGGCATTGCCCAGCAGGATCGCCTTGCGCTCGCCAGCCACCAACGCGGTGGCGATCGCCTTGGCCTTGGCGCCGATGTCGGCCACCGGCACCGGCGCGGCAACATTCTTCTGCGCGGCCACGGCGGCGGCCACCTCGGCCAGCGCGGCGGCCCAGCGCGACGATGGCGCGAGCATGACGTGCCCCATGCCCATGGCCCAGTCGTAATCGACCGCGTTGATCGCGTTGACCGAACAACCGCCCTTGCGCACGGCCTGGCGGATGCGCTGTGCGAACAGCGGATGATCCTTGCGGATGTTGGAGCCGACGACCAGCGCAGACTGCAAGGTGCTCAGCGAGGCAATCGACGTGCCCAGCCAGCGCACGCCCGCGCCGGTTTCAAACTCGGCGGCACGCAGGCGATGATCGATGTTGTCGCTGCCCAAGCCATTGACAAGCTGTTTGGCAAGGTAGAGCTCTTCGAGCGTGCTGTGCGGGCTCACCAGCGCGCCGACGCTCTCGGGGCCATGGTCCGCAATGACGTCGCGCAGGCCGTTGCCCACGTATTCGAGCGCCGTCTGCCAGTCCACTTCCTGCCACTGGCCGCCCTGCTTGAGCATGGGCCTGGTCAGGCGTTCATCGCTGTTGAGCGCTTCGTAGGAGAAACGGTCGCGGTCGGCGATCCAGCACTCGTTGACCTCTTCGTTCTCGTAGGGAACGACGCGCAGCACCTTGTGGTTCTTGACCTGCACGATGAGGTTGGAGCCGTTGGAGTCGTGCGGCGAGACCGAGCGGCGGCGCGACAGCTCCCAGGTGCGGGCGCTGAAACGGAACGGCTTGCTCGTGAGCGCGCCCACGGGGCAGATGTCGATCATGTTGCCCGACAGCTCGGAATCGATGGTGTCGCCCTTGATGGTGGTCACCTCCGCGTACTCGCCGCGATTGACCATGCCGAGCTCCATGATGCCGCCGATTTCCTCGCCAAAGCGGATGCAGCGCGTGCAGTGAATGCAGCGCGTCATCTCTTCCATGGAAATCAGGGGGCCGGCGTCCTTGCGCAGCACGACGCGCTTCTCTTCCGTGAAACGCGAGGCCGACATGCCGTAACCCACGGCCAGATCCTGCAGCTGGCATTCACCGCCCTGGTCGCAGACCGGGCAATCGAGCGGGTGGTTGATGAGCAGGAACTCCATCACCGACTTCTGCGCGTTCACCGCCTTGTCGGTGCGCGTGCGCACGATCATGCCGTTGGTCACGGGCGTGGCGCAGGCGGGTACGGGCTTGGGTGCCTTTTCGACATCCACCAGACACATGCGGCAATTGGCCGCGATGGAGAGTTTCTTGTGCCAGCAAAAGTGCGGAATGTAGGTGCCGGAAGCTTCGGCCGCATGCATGACCATGCTGCCCTCGGGCACCTCGACCTTCTTGCCGTTCAGTTCGATTTCAACCATATGCTCTTCCCGCGATCAGGCAGCCGCTGCCTGCTTGGCCGCCGCCTCGATCTTGGTCACGAACTCGTGACGGTAATGCTTGATCATGGCGCGCACCGGCATGGCCGCCGCATCGCCCAGGGCGCAGATGGTGCGCCCCATGATGTTGAACGCCACTTCGTCGAGTTTTTCGATGTCCTCGGGCCGACCCTGGCCATTCTGGATACGGTGCACCATGCGCCAGAGCCAGCCCGTGCCCTCGCGGCACGGCGTGCACTGGCCGCAGGATTCATGCATGTAGAAATACGACAGGCGCACCAGGCATTCGACCATGTCGCGCGTTTCGTCCATCACGATGACCGCGCCCGAGCCCAGCATGGAACCGGCCTTGGCGATGCTGTCGTAGTCCATCGTGCACTCGTTCATGATGGCCGCAGGCAGCACGGGCGAGGACGAGCCGCCAGGGATCACCGCCTTGAGCTGGCGCCCGCCGCGCACGCCGCCCGCCAGTTCAAGCAGCTTGGGGAAAGGGGTGCCCAGCGGAATTTCGTAGTTGCCGGGTTTTTCCACGTCGCCCGAGATCGAGAAGATCTTGGTGCCGCCATTGTTGGGCTTGCCGCACTCCAGGTATTCCTGCGCGCTGTGGCGGAAGATCCACGGCACGGCCGCGAAGGTCTCGGTGTTGTTGATCGTCGTCGGCTTGCCATACAGGCCGTAGCTCGCCGGGAACGGCGGCTTGAAGCGCGGCTGGCCCTTCTTGCCTTCAAGAGACTCCAGCAGCGCCGTTTCCTCACCGCAGATGTAGGCGCCGAAGCCGTGGTGCGCATGCAACTCGAAGTTGAAACCGCTGCCCAGGACGTTCTCGCCCAGGTAGCCCGCCGCACGCGCTTCTTCCAGTGCTTCCTCGAAGCGTTCATACACGGTGAAGATTTCGCCGTGGATGTAGTTGTAGGCGAGGTTGACGCCCATCGCATACGCCGCGATCGCCATGCCCTCGATGACGATGTGCGGGTTGTACATGAGGATGTCGCGGTCCTTGAACGTACCCGGCTCGCCCTCGTCCGAGTTGCAGCACAGGTGCTTGGCCCCGGGGAACTGACGCGGCATGAAGCTCCACTTCAGGCCCGTGGGGAAGCCCGCGCCGCCGCGCCCGCGCAGGCCCGAGGCCTTGACGGTGGCGATGACCTCATCCTGCGTCATCTTCTGCCCGCCATCGGCGCCCAGCACCTTGCGCAGCGCCTTGTAGCCGTCGCGCGCTTCGTAGTCCTTGAGGCGCCAGTTGCGACCATCGAGGTCCGCATAGATCTGCGGGTTGATGTGGCGGCCGTGGAAACACGATTCCTGTCCATGCGCCTCAAAACCCGACAGCAGCTCCTGAACCGTGCTCATGCCTTGTCCTCCGCCGTGCGCAGGCCCTCGATCAGGGTATCGAGCTTGCCGTTGTCCATGAAGCTGCACATGTTGCGATCATTGACCAGCATCACGGGCGCGTCGCCGCAGGCGCCCAGGCACTCGCACTCCTGCAGGGTGAACATGCCATCCTCGGTCGTGTCGCCCATCTCTATGCCCAGCTTGCCTTCGAGGTGTTCCATCGCCTGCAGGCTGCCGCGCAGCTGGCACGGCAGGTTGGTGCACACCGCGAGCTTGTAGCGCCCCACGGGCTTCTGGTTGTACATGTTGTAGAAGGTGGTGATCTCGTGCACCGCGATCGGCGGCAGTTCGAGATAGGCCGCCACCTCCACTTCGCTTTCCTGGCTGATCCAGCCCTGCTCCTGCTGGATGATGGCCAGGCAGGCCATCACGGCGGAACGCTTGTGCTCGGCCGGGTACTTGGCCACCGCAAGGGCAAAGCGCTCCTTGGTTGCTTCGCTGATCATCGATCTATCTCTCCGAACACAATGTCCATCGTGCCGATGATGGCCACCGCATCGGCAATCATGTGGCCGCGCACCAGCTCGTCATAGGCGGCGAGATGGGCAAAACCCGGCGCGCGGATCTTCAGGCGGTAGGGTTTGTTGGCGCCGTCGCTCACGAGGTAGATGCCGAACTCGCCCTTGGGGTGCTCGGTGCCGACGTAAGCCTCGCCCACGGGCAGGCGGAAGCCCTCGGAGAAGAACTTGAAGTGGTGAATCAAGTCTTCCATGCCGGTCTTCATCTTGACGCGCGGCGGCGGGGCGATCTTGTAGTTGTCGACGATCACCGGACCCGGGTTGGCCTTGAGCCAGTCCACGCACTGCTTGATGATGCGGTTGGACTGGCGCATTTCCTCGACGCGCACGAGGTAGCGGTCGTAGCAGTCGCCGGTCTTGCCCACGGGGATGTCGAAATCCATCTGGTCGTAGACCTCGTAGGGCTGCTTCTTGCGCAGGTCCCAGGCGATGCCCGAGCCGCGCAGCATGGGGCCGGTCAGGCCGAGGTTGAGCGCACGCTCGGGCGAGACCACGCCGATGCCCACGGTGCGCTGCTTCCAGATGCGGTTGTCGGTGAGCAGAACCTCGTAGTCGTCCACGTAGCCGGGAAAACGCTGCGTGAAATCATCGATGAAATCGAGCAGGCTGCCCTGGCGGTTGCGGTTGAGCTCCTCGATGGCCTTGGCGCTCTTGACCTTGCTCTGCTTGTATTGCGGCATGGTGTCGGGCAGATCGCGGTAGACGCCGCCCGGACGGAAGTAGGCCGCGTGCATGCGCGCGCCCGAGGCCGCCTCGTACATGTCGAACAGGTCTTCGCGCTCGCGGAAGGTCCACAGCAGCATGGTGGACGCACCGCAGTCGTGGCCATGCGAGCCCAGCCACATGAGGTGGTTCAAGAGGCGCGTGATCTCGGCGAACATCACGCGGATGTACCTGGCGCGGATCGGGATCTCGATGCCCAGGAGCTTCTCGATGGCCAGGCAGTAGGCGTGCTCGTTGCACATCATCGAGACGTAATCCAGCCGGTCCATGTAGGGCAGCGCCTGGATGTAGGTCTTGGTTTCGGCCAGCTTTTCGGTGGCGCGATGCAACAGGCCGATGTGCGGGTCGGCGCGCTGGATGACCTCGCCGTCGAGTTCGAGCACCAGACGAAGCACGCCATGCGCGGCCGGGTGCTGCGGGCCGAAATTCAGCGAATAGTTCTTGATTTCAGCCATTATTGGTTGACCCCGCCCAGCCATTGGTCGCCGTGATCGAGCCCCGCATAGTGCTCTTCGCGAATGATGCGCGGCGTGATCTCGCGCGGCTCGATCGAGACCGGCTCATAGACCACGCGGCGCTGAGCCTCGTCGTAGCGCATCTCCACTTCGCCCGAGATCGGAAAATCCTTGCGGAACGGGTGGCCGATGAAGCCATAGTCGGTCAGGATGCGGCGCAGGTCTTCGTGGCCTTCAAAGACGACGCCGAACAAATCGAACCCTTCGCGCTCGAACCAACTCGCGCCGCTCCAGATCGCGACGACCGAAGGCACGACGGGGAAATCGTCGTCGGCGCAGAAAACCTTGACGCGCACACGCTGGTTCAGCGCCACGGACAGCAGGTGCGAGACCACGGCGTAGCGCGGCCCCTCGGCACCCAGGTCGCGCCAGGTGGAGTAGTCGACCACGCACAGGTCGATCAACTGGTCGAACCGGGTGCGCGGCGCATCGCGCAGCAACTGCATCGCGGCAAGGTAATGGGCCGCATCGACCGTCACGGTCACCTCACCCAGCGCCAGCGCGACCTCCCGCGCCTTGTCCCCCAGGGTGCCGGCGATCGCTTCGCGCAGGTCTTCGGGGCGAATTGCCACATCGGTCATTTGGGTCACCCTCTCAAGCGCGCGCGATGGTTTGCGTGCGGCGGATTTTCTGCTGCAGTTGGATGATGCCGTAGATCAGGGCCTCGGCCGTGGGCGGGCAACCCGGCACATAGACATCGACCGGCACGATGCGGTCGCACCCGCGCACCACGGAATAGCTGTAGTGGTAGTAGCCGCCACCGTTGGCGCACGAGCCCATGGAAATGACCCAGCGCGGCTCGGCCATCTGGTCGTAGACCTTGCGCAGCGCCGGCGCCATCTTGTTGCACAGGGTGCCGGCGACGATCATCAGGTCGGACTGGCGGGGGCTGGCACGAAACACCTCGGCGCCGAAGCGCGCCAGGTCGTAGCGCGCGGCCGCGGCATGCATCATCTCGACCGCGCAACAGGCCAGGCCGAAGGTCATGGGCCACAGGGACCCGGTCTTGGCCCAGTTCACCACGGCGTCGTAGCTCATGGTGACGAAGCCTTCCTTCATCGCGCCTTCAATCATGACAAGAACCCTTCAGACGAGCCGCTCATTCCCACTCGAGCGCGCCCTTTTTCCATTCGTAGACAAAGCCCACAACGAGAATGCCGAGAAACACCAGCACGGCGGTCAGGCCCGCCATACCCACCTCCTTGAGCGCCACCGCCCAAGGAAAGAGAAAAGCGATTTCCAGATCAAAAAGAATGAACAGGATGGCGACGAGGTAGTAGCGCACGTCGAACTTCATGCGCGCGTCGTCAAACGCCTCGAAACCGCATTCGTAGGGGGAATTCTTGGCCGGGTCGGGACGGTTGGGCCCGAGGATGTAGCCCAGCACCAGCGGCACGACGCCGATGGCGAGACCGACGAGGATGAACAAGAGTACGGGGAGGTAAGCGTCAAGGTTCATCGGATCGATCTACTTCTCACGAGGCCGCACATACCCGCCACTTGAATGCGGGCGGCGCAGCCTTATATGTGGTGCCGTCGGCGAGACTCGAACTCGCACAGCTTTCGCCACTACCCCCTCAAGATAGCGTGTCTACCAATTCCACCACGACGGCTTGTTGTAGGCATCTGGATGGCAAGAGGGTCGAACAGGCGTTCGATGGGTAAGCATCCAGACAACGGGTAATTCTAACCCGTAAAAACCCTCACTCCAGTGCGGCACGGCGCTTTTTCGCGCCCATGCCGCGCCCTCACTTCGTCGGGATCTGACTGCTGTCGGCACCGGCCTTGGCGGGCTCGCTCTTGTCCGCGGCCGCCGGGGCAACGGGCTCTTGCGTCTTGGGCGTGGCAGGCACAACCGCGGCCGGTGTTTCGAGCACGCTGCCGACGCTGTCGCTGGTCGGCCGCTGATTGCCGAAATAGGCCAGGGTGAGCGTGGCCAGCAGGAAGATCGTGGCCAGCACCGCCGTGGTGTGCGAGAGAAAATTGGCGCTGCCGCTGGAGCCGAAAAGGCTGCCCGCGCTGCCGCTGCCGAACGCCGCGCCCATGTCGGCGCCCTTGCCGTGCTGCACAAGGATCAGCACGACCATGGCGATGGCCGTGAGAAGTTGCACGGCAAAGATGATATTGAGCAGAAGATGCATTTGAAATTGCTCCGCAAATGGGTGTTGTCAGCGCTTACTGGATGCGCGCTGCACTGATGATCTTTAGAAAATCCGGGGCCTTGAGGGCCGCACCCCCGATCAAGCCGCCGTCGATGTCGGGCTGCGCCAGCAGCTCGGCCGCATTGCCTGCATTCATGCTGCCGCCATAGAGCACCGGCACCTGCGCGGCCGGTGCCGACGCGGCGGCCAGTTGCGCGCGCACGCCGGCGTGCACCTGCTGCGCTTCCTGCGGCGTGGCCGTGCGGCCGGTGCCGATGGCCCAGACCGGCTCGTAGGCCACGACGATGCGCTCGGCATCGACGCCCACCTGATCGAGCACAGCGCCGAGCTGGCGCGCGACGACAGCCTGCGTCTGCGCCGCCTCGCGCTCGGCCAGCGTTTCACCCACGCAGACGATGGGCGTGATGCCGTGGGCAAGCAAGCGCTGCGCCTTGGCAGCCACCACGGCATCGGTCTCTCCGTGGTACTGGCGACGCTCGGAATGGCCGACGAGGCAATAGCGCACGGCGAAGTCGCCGAGCATGGCGGCCGAGACTTCCCCCGTATAGGCGCCCTGTTCGTGCCGCGAGACATCCTGCGCGCCAAGTTCCACCACGCTGCCTTCAAGCAGTTGCCGCACCTGCGCCAGATACGGCGCGGGCACGGCGACCGCCACCCGGCACGCGGGCGGATCCGTCGCGAGCGCCTGGCAGATCGCCTGCAGCAGCGCGGCGTTGGCCTGCAGGCTGCCGTTCATCTTCCAGTTACCAGCCACGAATTTCTGGCGCGTCATGATGATGTGACCTCCCCTACCATGTCAGGACGATCTTGCCGACGTGGCGGCTCGATTCCATCAGCGTGTGGGCCTGCGCCGCCTCGGCGGCCGCGAAGGTTGCATGCACTGCGGGCTGAACGGCGCCGCTGGCGAGCAGGGGCCAGACGTGCTCGCGCAAGGCACGCGCGATCGCCCCCTTGAACGCCACCGGACGCACCCGCAGCGTCGAGCCGGTGATCGTCAGACGCTTGCGCAGCACGAGCCCGGCATCGAAATCGGCCTTCACGCCGCCCTGCACCGCGATGATGACGAGGCGCCCGTCTTCCGCCAGGCACTGCACCTCGCGCGCGACGTAGTCGCCCGCGACCATGTCGAGAATCACGTCCACGCCGTGCCCGCCGGTCAGGCGCCGCACTTCCTGCACGAAATCCTGCGTTCTGTAGTTGATGGCATGGGCCGCGCCCCACTGCACGCAGGCGTGGCACTTCTCGTCCGTGCCCGCGGTGGCCAGCGCGGTCGCACCCAGGGCCCTGGCCAGCTGGATGGCGGTGATGCCGATACCGCTGCTGCCGCCCTGCACCAGCAGGGTCTGCCCGGCCTGCAGGCGGCCGCGGTCGAAGACGTTGCTCCAGACGGTGAAAAACGTCTCGGGCAGCGAGGCGGCCTGCACATCGGTCCAGCCCGGGGGCACCGGCAGGCACTGCGCCACCGGGGCGACGCAGTGATCGGCATAGCCGCCGCCAGCCACGAGCGCGCAGACCCTGTCGCCCACGCGCAAGCCGGCCTGCGCCATGGCGGCCATGTCGCCGCTCAGGACTTCGCCCGCAACCTCCAGCCCCAGGATGTCCGAGGCACCGGGCGGCGGCGGGTAAAGCCCCTTGCGCTGCAGCACGTCGGGCCGATTCACGCCGCTGGCGGTGACGCGAATCAGCAGTTCGCCCGCGCCCGGCCGCGGCATGGGCCGGCGGCCCAGGCGCAGCTGATCGGCCGCGCCCGGCGCAGCCAGCTCGACGGTACGCATGGAGTCAGTCATGCCAGTTTCAAATAGAAAGTGCCGAAAACGCAGGCACAGCAAGCGCTGTCAGCACTTCTTTTCATAGCAATCAGGCATCACCTTGCGCGGGGGCATCGTCACGCGGCGCGTCACCCTGCGGTGCACGGTCGTGGTCGCGCTCACGGCGGGGGCCACGATCACCGCGATCACCGCGGCCGCCACGGCCACCGTTCTCGCCCTCGGGGCGGTCTTCACGCGCCGGCCGGTCGAGCAGCGCCTTCATCGACAGCTTGACGCGGCCCTTTTCGTCGGTCTCCAGCACCTTGACCTTGACGATCTGGCCTTCCTGCAGGTAGTCGCTGACGTTCTCCACACGCTCGTGCGCGATCTGGCTGATGTGCAGCAGGCCATCCTTGCCCGGCAGGATGTTGACTAGCGCACCGAAGTCCAGGATCTTGGTGACCGGGCCTTCATAGACGCGGCCCACTTCGGCCTCCACGGTGAGCAGCTCGATGCGGCGCTTGGCCTCGTCGGCCTTGGCGGCGTCGTTGCTGGCGATGGTGATGGTGCCGTCTTCCTCGATGTTGATCTGCGTGCCGGTTTCCTCGGTGAGCTGGCGGATGGTGGCGCCGCCCTTGCCGATCACATCGCGGATCTTCTCGGGGTTGATCTTCATCGTGTAGAGCTTGGGCGCAAAGCTGGAGATTTCCTCCTTGGCGCCGCCCAGCGCTTCCTGCATCTTGCCAAGGATGTGCATGCGCGCTTCCTTGGCCTGCGCCAGCGCCACCTGCATGATTTCCTTGGTGATGCCCTGGATCTTGATGTCCATCTGCAGCGCGGTCACGCCCGTCGTGGTGCCGGCCACCTTGAAGTCCATGTCGCCCAGGTGATCCTCGTCGCCCAGGATGTCGGTGAGCACCGCGAACTTGTTCTCTTCCTTGATCAGGCCCATGGCGATGCCCGCGACGTGCGCCTTCATCGGCACGCCCGCGTCCATCAGCGACAGGCAGCCGCCGCAGACCGACGCCATGGAGCTGGAGCCGTTGGACTCGGTGATCTCCGAGACCACGCGCACGGTGTAGGGGAACTCGTCCTTGCTCGGCAGGCAGGCAACCAGCGCGCGCTTGGCCAGGCGCCCGTGGCCGATCTCGCGGCGCTTGGTCGAGCCCATGCGGCCGACTTCGCCGGTGGCGAACGGAGGCATGTTGTAGTGGAACAGGAAGCGGTCTTCGTACTCGCCCGCCAGCGCGTCGATGCGCTGCGCGTCGCGCTCGGTGCCCAGCGTGGTGAGCACCAGCGCCTGCGTCTCGCCGCGCGTGAACAGCGCCGAGCCGTGGGTGCGCGGCAGCACGCCGGTGCGGATTTCGATGGGACGCACGGTGCGCGTGTCGCGCCCGTCGATGCGCGGCTCGCCCGCAAGGATCTGGCCACGCACGATGCGCGCTTCAAGTTCAAACAGCAGGTTGTCCACGCCAACGGAGTCGAATTCCACGCCCTGCTCGGTCAGGCCCGCCTTCACGGCGGCATAGGCTTCGCGGCAGGCCTGGGTGCGCACCTGCTTGTTGCGGTGGTGGTAGGCGGCGCGCAGCTTTTCTTCGCCCAGCGCGTTGACCTTGGCGATCAAGGCTTCGTCCTTGGGGGCGGGCTGCCAATCCCACGCGGGCTTGCCGGCATCGCGCACGAGCTCGTGGATGGCGTTGATCGCGATCTTGCCTTGCTCGTGGCCATAGACCACGGCGCCGAGCATGACGTCTTCGGGCAGCTGGTCGGCTTCGGATTCGACCATCAGCACGGCCGCTTCGGTGCCGGCGACGACCAGGTCAAGCTGGCTGCTCTTGCGCGCCGTCTGGCCGGGGTTGAGCACGTATTCGCCGTTGATGTAGCCCACGCGCGCCGCGCCGATCGGGCCGTTGAACGGAATGCCGGAAACGGCCAGCGCCGCGCTCGTGGCGATCAGCGCGGCGATGTCGGCATCCACCTCGGGATTGAGCGAGATGGTGTGGATGACCACGTGCACCTCGTTGTAGAAGCCCTCGGGAAACAGCGGGCGGATCGGGCGGTCGATCAGGCGGCTGGTGAGCGTCTCATGCTCGCTGGGCTTGGCCTCGCGCTTGAAGAAGTTGCCCGGAATCTTGCCGGCGGCGTAGGTCTTTTCGATGTAGTCCACGGTGAGCGGGAAGAAATCCTGCCCCGGCTTGGCGTTCTTGGAGCCGACGACGGTGGCAAGCACCACGGTGTCGTCCATGCGCACCAGCACGGCGCCGCTGGCCTGGCGCGCGATCTCGCCGGTTTCCAGCGTCACGGTGTGCTGGCCCCATTGGAAGGTCTTGGTGGTCTTGTTGAAAATGGACATCGTTTGCTCCGATCTAAATAGCTGCTCGCGCTTGTGCAGCCTTGGTTTCAATATCAAACAGATCGCGATGCCATTCCAGACGGGCGCTGGCAGCTCTCAAAACAAGAGCCAACATCCATTTGGAATGACACAGCTTCGCTCTGTCTGCCGTTTGCCGAAAAAGAAGAAAACGCCTGGGCCAGGGTCTCCAGCACAGGCGTCATCGCGTGGGCCAGCGCTTACTTGCGCAGGCCGAGCTTGGCGATCAGCGCGGTGTAGCGCTCGGCGTCCTTGGCCTTGAGGTAGTCGAGCAGCTTGCGCCGACGGCTCACCATGCGCAGCAGGCCGCGGCGACCGTGATGGTCCTTCATGTGCTGCTTGAAGTGCGGCGTGAGTTCATTGATGCGCGCCGTGAGCAGTGCCACCTGCACCTCGGGGCTGCCCGTGTCCGTGGCGGAACGGGCATTGGCCTTGACTACCTCGGCCTTGACTGTGGAAGAGATCATGGTATTTCCTTCAGTGGGAGCACCTGCGACGGGGGGGTCTCTGTTCAGAGACCGGCCTGGAGGGCCCCGAGTTACTTGCGCCAGCGGCTGGAACGGCCTCTGGCGTGCGTCTTGCACCGTGCAAAACCTGCCGATTATAGGGCCGCGCACTGCGGCTGGCTATGGGCGCTTGCCCTGAGCCCGCAAGGCACCACCCGATGCCACGATCACCGCCACCTTCCCCAACCCCCTATTTCATCCCATGATCAGCCGCTCTCATCGCGCATTCCCTCTTGCACGCCCCATCAGGCTGCTGGCCCTTGCACTCGCCGTCGGCAGCCTGATGCTGATGGCGCCCAGCACTCACGCGGCCCAAAAGAGCAAGAAATCCACGAACGCCACACACGTCGCGGCCAAGAAACACGGCACCAGAGCCAAGCCCTCGCAGAACAACTCAGGGGAAACCACCGCCGAGCGCGAAAGGCGCCTGTACCGCGAGTGCCGGGGCATGCCCAACGCGGGCGCCTGCCTGGGTTACACCAGACCGTGATCGGAAGTCCAAATTCGGCGAAAAGATACGCTATACTTGCGTGCTTCGCGGCTGTAGCTCAGCTGGATAGAGTACTTGGCTACGAACCAAGGGGTCGTGGGTTCGATTCCTGCCAGCCGCACCAAAAAATCAACGGGCCAGTCTCCTCGGGGGCTGGCCCGTTTTGATTTCAGCAATCGCCCCAGGCAGCGATGGTCTGGTCATCGCCACCCTGGTCACCCTCGCGTCAACCGGGCTGGGACTGCTGCTTTCACGCGGCCACCGGCTATCTGTTCGGGCGTCCCGAGGAGCCGCTGGCCGCCTTCGAGGCGCGCGTGCCGGCCAGGGACTGAGCGGGCGGGCGCGTCTGCTCGTTCACCCACTGGGCGTAGCGGAGTTCTGCCCGCGCCGTCTGCACCAGCAGTTGCGGAAGGTCGTAGGGGTGCTCTTCGGCCAAAGCCGCCAAAAGCGCGTCCACCCGATCCATGGCGGTCTTGCAGGTCAACCGCCACTCGACGTCACGGTGCAACGCCGCCTGCCAGCGGTAGTGCGCGGTGATCTGCTGCACCTGCACGCAAGCGGCCAGGCACCGCTCGACCATCAGCGCGGCCAGTCGATCGGCGTCTCCAGCGCTGTCAACGGTCGTGGTCACGATGGCGATGGACGCGCCCTGGCCTGCTCTCCCTGTCGGCGATTGCGATTCAGGCATGAATTCCTCTCAACCTTACCCAACACTCGCCGATTTTCCGCCCCAAACCCCTCGGCGGGAACTTCGGCTTTAGCACTCTACCTAACCGAGTGCTAATATCCTGACCATGCTCAAAAGGACACCCACGATGACCTTGCCGAACGCCTCTACTGCGACTGCCCTGACGCCTGCCAATCCGTGGGCCATGGTACCGCCGCTGGGCAATCTGGATGCGTACATCACGGCCATCAACCGCCTGCCCATGCTGACGCTGGAAGAAGAGCAGCGTTATGCGCGGCAACTGCGCGAGGACAACAACCTGGAATCCGCCGGAAGGCTGGTGCTGTCGCACCTGCGCCTGGTTGTGTCCATTTCGCGCCAGTACCTGGGTTATGGCCTGCCGCACGGCGACCTGATCCAGGAAGGGAATATCGGCCTGATGAAGGCGGTCAAACGCTTCGATCCGGATCAGGGCGTGCGCCTCGTCAGCTACGCGATGCACTGGATCAAGGCCGAGATTCACGAATACATCCTGAAGAACTGGCGCATGGTCAAGGTGGCGACCACCAAGGCGCAGCGCAAGCTGTTCTTCAACCTGCGTTCGATGAAGCAGGAATTCAAGGCCGACGCCCACGACGGCGAGACCTACCGCGAGACGCTCTCCGAGCAGCAGATCGATGCCATGGCCGAGCAGCTCAAGGTCAAGCGCGAGGAAGTCATCGAGATGGAAACGCGCATGGCGGGCGGCGACGTGCTGCTGGACCCGGCACCGTCAGACGATGGAGAGCAGAGCTTCGGCCCCATCTCCTACCTGAGTGACGCCGCCCACGAGCCCACCGCGATGATCGAATCGCAGCAGCGCGACGCACTGGCCACGCAAGGCATCTCGACGGCCCTGGAAACTCTGGATGCGCGCAGCCGCCGCATCGTCGAAGAGCGTTGGCTCAAGGTCAACGACGACGGCTCGGGCGGCATGACGCTGCACGAACTGGCGGCCGAGTATGGCGTGAGCGCCGAGCGCATCCGCCAGATCGAAGTGGCCGCGATGAAGAAGATGAAGAAGGCGCTGGTCGAATACGCCTGATTCACGTCAGGGTCGAAAGAGCGCCCGGCTTCAGCCGTGCGCTTTTTTTTCGTCCAGCAGCAGCCGCGTGTCGTCCACCAGCGCCTGCGTGCTGCTGCCATAGCGCTGGAACAGCCGCAATTGGCCCTTCGGGTCGAACATGTACATTCCGGCCGAATGGTCCATGGAATAGCTGGTGGGCGTGTCGCCCGGCACCTGCTTGTAGAAGATCTTGAAGTCCTTGGCGACCGCCGCGAGCTCCTCCGGCGAGCCGCGCAACGCGAGGAAGCTCGGATCGAAATGGGCCATGTAGGCCTTGAGCACCTCGGGCGTGTCGCGCTCGGGGTCCACGGTGACGAACAGCACCTGCAGCCTGTCGCCCTCCGCTCCCAGATCGCTCTTGACCTGTGCCAGCTCCGACATCGTCGTGGGGCACACGTCCGGGCAGTTCGTGTAGCCGAAGAACACCGCGACCACCTTGCCAGCAAAGTCCTTGAGGTGGCGCTGCTGACCGAACTGATCGGTCAACGGCAGGTCCCTGGCGTAATCCACCCCTGTGATGTCCACGCCCTTGAAGGCCGGTTTCGGTGCCTCGGTACATGCAACGAAAACGGCTCCAGCGCCCACTGACAAAGCGCCAGCAGCTATTGTCTTGATGAAATTTCTCTTGTGCATGAGTACGCTCAGAACACGTAATGATCCACCAGCAAGGCAGAGAACAGCAAGCTCAGGTGGATGATGGAAAAGCGGAAGGTCTTGCGCGCCAGGGCGTCCGAATAATCGCGCCACAGTCTGAAACCGTACCAGCAGAATATCAGGCTCAGCACCACGGCCGCCGCGAGGTAAATCCAGGAGCTCATGCCATAGACGAACGGCATCAGGCAGCCCGCGAACAAGATCCACGTGTACAGAAAGACGTGCAGCCGGGTCAATTGGTTCCCGTGCGTCACGGGCAGCATGGGCAGGCCCGATTTGCGGTAATCCTCCACCCGGTAGAGCGCCAGCGCCCAGAAGTGCGGCGGGGTCCACAGGAAGATGATGAGGCACATGATCCACGCCTCCGGGCTCAACTGCCCCGTCATGGCCGCCCAGCCCAGCACCGGCGGCATGGCGCCCGAGGCACCGCCGATGACGATGTTCTGCGGCGTCATCGGCTTGAGGACGACGGTGTAGATGATGGCGTAGCCGACGAAGGTGGCAAAGGTGAGCCACATCGTGAGCGGATTGATCAGGGCGTAGAGCATGATGCAACCGGCCAGGCCCAGGCCGATGGCGAAGGCGATCGTCTGACGATTGGTGAGTTCTCCCTTCGCGGTGGGCCGCCACGCGGTGCGCTTCATGCGCGCATCCATGGTTTTTTCGATGATGCAGTTCACCGCCGCGGCCGCGCCGGCAACGCACCAGATGCCGAAGCTGGCCACGGCCATGCGCAGCCACTCGGACACGGTGGGCAGGCCCGGCACGGCCATCACCATGCCGATGAAGGCGCAGAAAACGATGAGCTGCACCACTCCCGGCTTGGTCAGGGCATAAAACTGCCAGACGCGATGCGGCAAGGGGTGCGCGGGCGCCGATGTGGTGCCTGCCGCGCTCGTGACGGATTCGGAGGTATGGACTGCTGTCATGCAGGAGCTCCAGAAGTTGAATGCAAAGTAGCCGGTGCCGCGCTCCCCGCACCCGGCCGGCGGGTGGACGCCAGCGCCCACACCATCACGACCAGCAGGGCCGCCGCGCCACCCGTGTGCAGGATGGCTGCCACCAGCGGCCAGCCGAGGACCACATTGGACAGGCCTGTCAGGAATTGCAGCACCAGGAGCCCCGCCAGCCACCGCGCCTGCAGTCGCAAGGCCGGCTCGCGGCGCAGGCGCCAGGCCAGCACGGCCAGCGCCACCAGAACCACATAGGCCGCCAGCCTGTGCACATAGTGAATGGCGGTCAGGCCGGCAAAGCTGACGTGGCTGCCGTCGGCCAGCAGCCCAAGCTCGTGCCAGATCTGAAAGCCTTCACCAAAAGCCATGGGCGGCCACCAGCTTCCCTGGCAGGTCGGAAAGGTGGTGCAAGCCAGTACCGCGTAATTGGTGCTGACCCATCCCCCCAGAAGCAATTGCACCAGCACCAGCGTGACGCAAACCACCAGGGCGGCGCGTAGCGGCGCGGAAACCGGCGTGGCGGCCCGCCGGTCCACGGCCAGCGTGAGGCGCACCGCCTGCACGCACAGCAGCATGAGCAGGACCGCACCGCCGAGCAGATGCAGCGTGACGATGGCCGGGAAAAGCCGCATCGTCACCGTGAGCGCGCCGAACGCCCCCTGCAGGCAGACCCAGACGAAGGTGGCCGTCATCCACCAGCGATGCAGCGCTGGCGCGGCGGCGCCGCCCTGCCGGAAGCGGCGCCACTGCCACCACGCCGTGAGCATGAGCACGACGATCAGAGCCCCCACGCTGGTGGCCAGATAGCGGTGGATCATCTCGATCCAGGCCTTGGTGTGCGTCACCGGGCCGCTGGGCAGGGCCTGCTGGGCGGCGCTGATCTCGGCATTGGCCTGCACCGGGTTGGATTGTCCGTAGCACCCCGGCCAGTCGGGGCAGCCCAGCCCGGAGTCCGTGAGGCGCGTGAACGCGCCGAACAGCACGAGGTCGAACGTCAGGAAAAGGGTGAGCACCGTCAGCGCCTGCAGGCGCCGCGAACCACTGCTGGCACGGTGGCGCCAGGCGGTCCACCCCAGGGGCACGAGAGCGATCAAGGCGCCGAAGACCAGCAATTCCCACAACGGCGCCAGGTCGTAGAGCGCGGAGCCCCCGGCATTCATGGTTTGGCCCCACGCCCAGGCCGATCCCAGCCCGCCGATGCGTACAACAGCCGGGACAGATCCTTTCTCACCTTCTCGGCGCTGGCGACGGTGAGGTTCGGCGGAAAGCGCATCATCCAGTTGCCGTGCGGGTCCACCAGGTACAGCTGCTCTTCCAGGCGATGGCCCGCCGCGGGCGAGAGCCACGCCTGCAGTGCCGCCGCATCGATGCGCCGTACCGTGGCATGCGCGAGGCCCTCACGTATTTCAGCCGGCAGCGGTGCATCGTCGGTGACCAGCCAGACCCAGTCGACGCGCTCGCGGTTTTCGCCCAGGCTTTCGCGCAGCTGGCGCTGGAAATACAGGTTGTTGCGGCAGCTTGCGTCGCACGCGCCACCGGCCACGCTGAGCAGCAGCCACTGCCCGCTCAGATCACCCAGAAGGCTGGAAGAGCCATCCAGTGCGGTGAGCTTCTGCTCGGCAGGCATGGGACGCTGCGGCTCGATAAGCTCACCGTAATTGAGTGTCCCGAGATGGGGGCGCAGCACGAAATACGTGAAATACGACGCCACGACCGGCGCCACGCACACGAGCAGCATGAACCACAGCTGCCAGCGGCCCCGGCGCGAGCGCGGCAACTCGCTGGCCGCACGCATGCCCGGCAGGCTGTGCACCGTCATCTGCACGGGGTCCACCGACTCAGCCGCGTTCTGCGGCGTCGCCGGGGCGGCCAGTGAGACGTCGGACGATTTGGAACCAGACATAAAGTACCGTCACCAGGGCGCAGAGCCCAAACCATTGAAATGCGTAGCCGTAGTTCGTGTCCACGCCGCTGTCCGGCGTAGGCCAGTCGCGCTGCAAGCCATCGCTGGGCGCGCCCGTCTGCACCACCGTCAGCGGCAGCAGAGACAGGGAAAACTCGTCGGCATACGCAGCCACCGTCAGATTTTGCCGTATGGGGGATGCACCCTGCCCCGAAACGGGTGGAGAAAACTCGAAAAGCCGGCTCGGCTCACCACCGATGCGCCCCTGGATCACCACCTCATCGTCGGGCGAAACCACCTGCGGAAGGCGCGTGCGATCATCGAAATCGCGCGGAGCCCAGCCACGCTCGACGGCCACCACCGCACCGCTGTCCGCGAGACGCAAGGGGGTGTAGACATAAAACCCCGGGCGCCCCTTCATCTGCCGGTTGTCCAGGTACAGGGTGGCCTCCTTCACCCAGTGGCCGCGCAACTGCAATGGATGAAACGCCTGCGTCTGCCCCAGCGCCCGATCCGAGGCCAGCGCGCCCAGCAGCTCCTGCGCGGACCACGGAGCCAGGTTTTCCCGGCCCAGCATGGCGGCGTGCTGCGCAAGCTTTTGCTGCGCGCGCGACAATTGCCAGAAACCCAGCGACGCCGTGGCGGCAATCAATGCCAGCGAGACCACGGTCATCAGCACGAAGCGCACGGTCAAGAAGGGCCTGCCTGCGTCAATCATCGGAGACACCTGCCATGAAAATCGCCATCGCCGTGGCATTCATCGCCATCATTGCCAGCCTGGGAGCGGCGCTCCTGTACATGATGCGGGGCGACCCCGACGATAACCGCGATTCGGGCTCGCGGATGGTCAATGCCCTGGCCGTGCGAGTCGGGCTGTCCATCGTCTTGTTCATTTGCCTGCTGCTCGCCTACAAGCTGGGATACATCCAGCCCACGGGGCTGCGCGCCAGCGGTTTCTGAGAAAACCCTCACGCTGCCAATGAAAAAGCGCCTGACGGCGCTTTTTCACGGGTGCCGCACAGGGTCGTATCGGCTCACATCCAGTAGACAAGGATGTACAGGCCAAGCCACACCACGTCGACAAAGTGCCAGTACCAGGCCGCGCCCTCCAGGCCGAAATGGTGCTTGGGCGTGAAATTCCCGGCCTGCAGCCGCAGAGTGATGAAGAACAGCGTCACCATGCCGACGAACACGTGAAAGCCGTGAAAGCCGGTGAGCATGAAGAAGGTGGAGCCGTAGATCCCCGAATCCAGCCTGAGATTGAGCTCGGTGTAGAGGTGGTGGTACTCGTAACCCTGGATGCACAGGAAGGCAAAGCCCAGCAGCACCGTGACCCACATGAAGCCGACGGCCTTGCTGCGGCGGCTGGCCAGCAGCGCATGGTGGGCAATGGTGAGCGTCACGCCCGAAGACAGCAGCAGAGCGGTGTTGATCGTCGGCAGCCAGAACGGACCCACGGTCCTGAAAGGCTCGACGATGCCGCCGGGCGATGCCGTGGCACCGGCCGCCACGCTGGGCCAGACCGACTTGAAATCAGGCCACAGGATGGCGTGCTGCAAATCCCCGAGCTCGGGCACCGAGTGCACCCGCCCCCACCACAGCGCCGTGAAGAAGGCGCCGAAGAACATGACCTCGGAAAAAATGAACCAGCTCATGCCCCAGCGGTAGGAGACATCGATCTTGCGGCTGAAAAGCCCGGCCTCGCTTTCGCGGGTGGTGTCGCGAAACCAGTGGAACAACACCCAGAGCCACCAGACGATGCCGAAAAGCAGCGCCCATTGGCCCCAGCCGTAGCCATTCATCCAGGTGGCCGCCCCCAGAATGACCCAAAACAGCCCGAAGGCCGCCATGATCGGGTGGCGCGAAGGTTCGGGCACGAAATAATACGGTGCGGTCCCTGGTGTCGTTGCGCTCATTTTTACTCCTCGTTCTTCGGTTTTCCGATCAATACCCATTCGCCAGCCCTGTGCTCACGCGATCCAGTGCACCAGTGCCATCAATGCCAGCACAAAAACAAACACGGCTCCCAGCGCCGTGAACATCAGCGGCACGATTCCCACCGAGCGCTGATCTTCGCGATGGCGCGCTCCATTGCGGATGCCGATGAGCGACCAGGCCACCATGCGCAGTGTCTGCTGCCACGAACCCCGCTCGGATGGCTGCGTCATGACCCTGCCCTGGTTGCAGGCGCGGCCTGCGCCGGTGCCAGGGCCGTGGACTGCGGGGCCGCCGGCGTGCGCCCTCCGACCTCGAAGAAGGTGTAGGAAAGCGTGATGGTCTGCACATCCCGGGTCAGCTTCGGATCGATCACGAACGTGACCGGCCACTCCTTCTTCTCGCCCGGGTCCAGCGTGTACTGGTTGAAGCAGAAGCACTCCAGCTTGTGAAAGTGCGGCCCTGCCTGGCGCGGCGCGTAGCTCGGAATGGCCTGCGCCGACATGCGCCTGTCCTGCACGTTCTGGAATTCGTACATGACCGTGGCCAGCTCGCCCGGATGGACCTGCACGGTGCTTTTCGCGGGCTTGAAGTGCCAGGGACCGCGGGTATTGGCATCGAACTGCACGGTGATCGTGCGCGAGAGATCGACCTGGGTGTTGCTCGCCAGGGTCTTGGCGGAATCACCGGTGTAGCCATTGCCCGGCACCTGACCCTCCTGCCGCGACAGGACGTTGATCCCCGTGGCCTCGCAGATCGCACGGTACAGCGGCACCAGGGTGTAGCCGAACGCGAACATGCCGCAGGCCACCACCACGAGTTTGGCGACCATCTTGACATTTTCGGCACGCAGATTCATGTCTCAGCCTCCCATCAGGGCCCAGCGCACCATGATGCCAAAGAACAGTGCCATGACGATGGAGGCCAGAATCAGCCCCAATCGCAGATTGCGTTTGCGCTGTTCCTGGCTGGACATATCCCGTCTCTCCACTCGGCAAGCTTCAACCAACGATGCGCGCTGCCGTCGCATCCAGTTTGGGCGGCGTCGTGAAGGAGTGGAAAGGCGCGGGCGAAGGCAGCTCCCACTCCAGTCCATAGACCGCGCCTTCCCAAGGACGCTGAGGTGCCTTGGCGCCCTTGCCACGCAGCAGCGGCAGCGCCACCGCCAGGAAGAAATACAGCTGGGCCGCGCCGAAGAAGAATGCGCCGATGGAGGCGATCATGTTGAAGTTGGCGAACTGCATCGGGTAGTCCGCATAGCGGCGCGGCATGCCCGCCAGCCCCAGGAAGTGCATGGGGAAAAACGCCACGTTGAACGAAATCATCGACCACCAGAAGTGGATCTTGCCGCGCGTTTCGCTGTACATGTGCCCGGTCCACTTGGGCGACCAGTAGTAGAACGCGCCGTAAATGGCGAACAGGGACCCGGCGACAAGCACGTAATGGAAGTGCGCGATGATGTAATAGGTGTCCTGGATCTGCGTGTCGATCGGCACCACGGCGGGGATCACGCCGGTGAAACCGCCGATCGTGAACACGAAGATGAAACCCACGGCCCACAGCATGGGCGTTTCGAAGGTCATCGAGCCACGCCACATCGTGGCCGTCCAGTTGAACACCTTCACGCCCGTCGGGATGGCGATGAGCATTGTGCCGTACATGAAGAACAGCTGGCCCGTGACCGGCATACCCACCGTGAACATGTGGTGCGCCCAGACGATCATCGACAGCGTCGCGATCGCAGCGATCGCATACACCATGGAGGTGTAACCAAACAGGCGCTTGCGCGCGAACGCCGGGATGATCTCGCTGATCATGCCGAACGCGGGCAGGATCATGATGTAGACCTCGGGGTGCCCGAAGAACCAGAAGATGTGCTGCATCATCACCGGATCGCCACCGCCGGCGGACACGAAGAAGTTGGTGCCGAAATGGCGGTCGGTCAGCGTCATGGTCAGCACACCCGCGAACACCGGCATCACCGCCAGCAGCAGATAGGCCGTGATGAGCCAGCTCCAGCAGAACATCGGCATCTGCATGAGCTTCATGCCGGGGGCACGCATGTTCAGGATGGTGACGATGATGTTGATCGCGCCCATGATGGATGACGCGCCCATCAGGTGCAGCGAGAAGATGGCGTAGTCGAGCGACATCGGCATCTGCAGCGAGAGCGGCGCGTACAGCGTCCAGCCGCCGGCGGGCGCGCCGCCCGGCATGAAGAACGTGGCCGAAAGCATGATCCCGGCGGGCACCAGCAGCCAGAAGCTGAAGTTGTTCATGCGCGCGAACGCCATGTCGGATGCGCCGATCTGCAGCGGAACCATCCAGTTGGCGAAGCCCACGAAGGCCGGCATGATGGCGCCGAACACCATGATGAGGCCATGCATCGTGGTGAAGGAGTTGAACATCTCGGGATTGACGATCTGCAGGCCGGGCTCGAACAGCTCGGCGCGGATCAGCATGGCCAGCGTGCCTCCCACCATCAGCATGGTGAAGGAGAACAGCAGATACAGCGTGCCGATGTCCTTGTGGTTGGTGGCAAAGACCCACCGGCGCCAGCCCGTCGGCACATGATGATGGTCATCATGTGCCTGCGCAAAACCACCCGCCTGGCCGTGGTTGTCCAAAACTGCACTCATGCTCGACTCCTCGTTATGCGTTGTGCATCAGCACTCATTGGGCTCGCTGGGCCACGACGACGGAAGCAGTTGCCGCCTGGCTGACTTTCGCCGCGCCATCCGCGCCTGCGGCGGCCTTGTTCTTCAGTTGTTCCTGGACCCACTTGCTGTAGTCCTCACCCGAGACGACCTTCACGTGAATGGGCATGTAGGCGTGTTCCTTGCCGCACAACTCGGCGCACTGGCCGTAGTAGTCGCCGATTTTTTCGGCCTTGAACCAGGTGTCGCGCACGAAACCGGGGATGGCGTCCTGCTTGACGCCGAACGACGGGACGAACCACGAGTGGATGACGTCATTGGCGGTGGTGATGACCCGCACCTTCTTGTTGACGGGCACCACGAGAGGATGGTCCACCTTCAGCAGGTAGTCATCTCCCTTGGGGGTGCCGGCGCTGGAGAGGGCGCGCTGCGCCGGGTCGAGCGTGGAGAGGAAACCGATGCCCTCGCCCTCGCCCGACAGATAGTCATAACCCCATTTCCACTGGTAACCCGTCGCCTTGATCGTGAGATCGGGGTTGCTCGTGTCCTTCTGCGCGATGATCACCTTGGTGGCGGGCGCCGCCATGCCGATCACGATGAGGAAGGGAACGATGGTCCAGGTCACCTCGACCACCGTGGACTCGTGGAAATTGGCCGACTTGGCGCCACGCGACTTGCGGTGATTGATGATGGAATAGAACATCACCCCGAAGACACCGATGAAGATCAGGGTGCAGATGATCAGCAGCATCCAGTGCAGATCGATTTGCGCTTCCGCGATCTTGGTGACGGGCGGGTGCAGGTTCAACTGATTGACCGCCGGCCCCCCGGGGAGATCCTGAACCGCGTGGGCCGTGGTGGCCAACCAGGTACTGCACAGGAGCAACGGGGCAGCCAGTCGGTTGGAAATGCTCTTCATAGTTCTCCCACTTCTCTGCAAAGCACGATCAGCGCAGGCTGACGCCCACGCACCAGCGGCCGCCAGCGCCACGCGAGCCTTCCAGGGCTCTCGCGTCGCCAGATGCCGTGTACGACGATCCGGATGCGCCGCAACGCTGCGACGCGTATTCATTTTTTTCAACACTGCCAATGTTCATGCGAGCCGCTGATGCGACACGTTGTCTCCATTTGCGGCCACTCCCGGCACCACCATCGAGCGCTGCAGCAGGCGCTTCAGCCTGCGTTGTTGCGCCCCTGTCGCGGTCTGCAGGGCAACCGTTCCTTGTCAAGCGAAAATTTTAACCACTTATGCGTCGGGGTGTTGGCCGGCACCCTGATTTGCACCCAGCTGGGCCAGGTACTGCGTTTTGGTCTTGGTCCAGGTGCGTTGTTCGCGCGGTGCGCGCGGCGTGGGTTTGAAGGCGTGGCCGTAAATGATCTCGAAGGTCAGTGCGAGTTGCCCGCCATTGTTTTCATCGGCGAGTTCTGCGGCGATAGCGTTCTCCAGCCGCTGCCGCCAGTGGTGCCCGCGCAACGCGGGAAAGCGCTGCGGCTGCAGGTTGCGCCCCAGGCCACGCAGTTCCTGCAGCAGGCGCCCGGGCGAGGTGAACGTGAGGATGATGCGTTCCATATCCATCACCGGCTCGGCGAAACCGGCGGCCGCCAGCATGTCGCCCCAGTCATGCATGTCGGTGAAGGTATGGCTGGGCTCGGGCCAGCCCAGTTTCGCGTACACGGCGCGCAATTCGCGCAGGGTGTCCGGGCCCAGGCATGAAAACATGACGAATCCGTCGGGACCCAGCATCTTGTGCCACTGCGCCATGAGCGCCTGGGGCTGCGCCGTCATGTGCAAGGACATGTTGGCCCACACCATCTGCATGCTCGCCGGCGTTGGCTCCCCGAAATGCACGGCCGGGCCGAGCCAGCGCGCCGCATTCCACCATGGACGCCGCAGGCGCGCGCGCGCCAGGGCCCGTGCCGACGCACTCGTGGTTTCATGCACCCACTGCTCGGCCTTGGGCAGGCTGGCTGCGACGAGCGCATGCGCCTGCATGCCGCCACGCACCGGATCCCAATCGCACCAATTGCCGGGCGGAATCACGATCCAACTCAGGCGTTCCTGCATGCGCCGCGCCACCTCCTCGTGCAACCACGGTGAGGGCTCCTGGGCCAGGGCGTGCCAGCGCGCAGCAGCAACGGCGTCGATGGTGGGGGGGCTTTTTTCGGGCATGGTGTCCTGCAAACCGGCGCGAGTATATTGACCCCATGCCCTTCACACGGTCATTGGGGACATCCCATGTCTTCGGCGATTGGCTGCCCAGCCAGTGCGCGATCTGCCGGACCTGGCCCTCGCAGCGGATCTGCAACGCATGCCTGGCGCGTTTTGCACCAGCGGCGGCGCGCTGCGCCGGCTGCGCCGCCCGCGTGCCCGACGGCGTGAGCCACTGCGGGCTGTGTCTGCGCGAGCCCACCGGACTCGACGCCTGCATCGCGGCCGTCGATTACGACTGGCCGTGGGCAGACCTCGTGACCCGACTCAAATTTCACGGCGAACCCGGGCTGGCGGGTCCGCTCGCGCAGATCATGCGCGGCGCAGAAGGGGCAGACCAGGCACTGCGCTCCTGCGATGCCCTGGTGCCCGTTCCGCTCGCCCCGCAGCGTCTGCGCCAGCGCGGGTACAACCAGTCTCTCTTGCTCGCGCGGCAGATGCACCCCGGAAAACTGCGCCACCAATGGCTGGAACGCACGCATGAAACCGACGCGCAAAGCCGCCTCGGTCGACGCGAACGCCTGCGCAATCTGCTTGGGGCATTTGCGGTGCCCACCGACGCAGGCACCGCGCTGCAGGGCCGTCACGTGCTGCTGGTGGACGATGTCATGACGACCGGGGCCACCTTGCGCGCGGCCGCCCGCGCCCTGTGCAAGGCCGGGGCCGCGCGGGTCTCCGCCCTGGTCTTCGCACGCACCCCATGACACCAGGCAGAGCGGGTCGACAATCGGGGCCATGTTTCACATCGTCCTGGTCGAACCCGAAATCCCGCCCAACACGGGCAACATCATCCGCCTGGCCGCCAACACGGGCTGCCGACTCCACTTGGTCGAGCCGCTGGGTTTCGCCATGGAAGACCGGCTGCTGCGCCGCGCCGGGCTGGACTACCACGAATGGGCCGACGTGCGCCGCCATGCGAACTGGCAAGCCCTGCTGGACGAAGAACATCCCGACGCCAGCCGGATGTTCGCTTTCACGACGCACGGCACGCGCACGGTCCACGACACCTCGTTCGCGCCTGGCGACTGGCTGGTCTTCGGCTGCGAGACGCGAGGTCTAGCGCCAGCGCTGCGCGAGAGCTTCGCGGCGGCGCAGCGCCTGCGGCTGCCGATGCGGCCCGAGCAGCGCAGCCTGAACCTCTCCAACGCCGTGGCCGTGGCCGTGTTCGAGGCGTGGCGGCAAAACGGCTTTGCCGGTAGCGCCAACCTTCAAGGCGCCGCGCCGTAGCTGCGCACCAGCGATTCGGCGATGCAGACCGGCTTGTTGCCGCCTTCACGCTCCACGACGACCCCCCAGGTCATCTGCACGCCGTCGGGCTCCAGCGGCTCGATGGCGATCAGGCTCAGACGGGCGCGCAGGCGCGAATCCACGGGCACCGGCGCCGGGAAACGCACGCGGTTCAGGCCGTAGTTGATGCCCATGCGCGCGCCCTCGACGGCAAAAGCCTGCTCGAAAAACGACGCCAGCAGCGACAGTGTGAGAAAACCATGCGCCACGGTGCTGCCGAAGGGCCCGGCGGCGGCGCGCACGGGGTCGACATGGATCCATTGGTGATCGTCCGTGGCCTGGGCAAACCCGTCGATCCGCTGCTGCGTGATCTCCGTCCAGCCGGTGACGACCACTTCCTGCCCGACACAAGCGGCCAGCTCGCCGTAATTTCTGAAAACTCTCATGCCCGGCAATGTAGCGCCAGCCCTGGCGCCGCAAAGTCGAGCAGGCGACAGCGAGCCGCTTCCCTCAGGCGTGGTCCAGCCACTTGCACAGCGGCTGCCACTGCTCCAGATCGCGCGGCACGCGCGAGGGCGACAGGTCGAACAGCGTGAGCCCGTGCGCCGCCAGATGCACGTAGTTCTGCGTGTTGCGCAGAAAACCGAGCACCGGCAGGCCGAGCGACGCGACGAATTCCCGCAGCTGGTCGGCCGCCAGGGTGCGCTCGTCCACCCGCATGCCCACGATGCCGATGCGCTTGGGGTTGTCCACATGCAGTTCATGCAGCTCGTCGAGAAACTGTCGCGTGGCGAAAATATCGAACACGCTCGCCTGCAGCGGCACCATGATGCGATCGGCCTTGCGCAGCACGTCCTTGAGCCGCCAGCCCTGCAGCCCCGCCGGGGTGTCGAGCACGGCGCTGCGCACGTCGCGCGGGGGCCTGCCCAGCCAGTCGGGGCTGGCCTCCCACAACTCGATCGGCCGCGCCACCTGGGGACGCCGGGACAGCCACCACCCCGCCGACTGCTGTCCATCAATGTCACCCAGGGCCACCGAGTGGCCGCGGCTGGCGTAATAGCCTGCAATGTTCGTTGCCAGCGTGGATTTGCCAACGCCGCCCTTGGGGTTGGCCACCGCGATCAGCGCCATGTCGCATACTTCCATTGAAAATGGCCTTCAGCCATTGCAACACAACCGCGGTGCGCTACAAATTTGAGCAAGGAACAAATGACGATAGCGCCCGCACCAAAGGTAGCCTACTCTAACGCACGGCACGCACCCGAGCGCCATGTCAACCCATATGCACGAAAATGGGTTGCAGATGCATGGGTGTGCGAGCCGCACTCGCGTTCAGACACCTGAAACCTCCCCAGCCCCATCCACACACCATGGCCCAAGCCCCCGTCTGGCTCACCTACGGGTTCACTTATCTGGCAGCCGCCGTGGTGGCCGTGCCCATCACCCGCGCGCTGGGCCTGGGGGCGATCGTCGGCTACCTGGCTGCGGGCGTCGCCATCGGGCCCTGGGGGCTGGCGCTGGTGAGCAACGTGCAGGACATCCTGCACTTTGCCGAGTTCGGGGTGGTGCTGATGCTCTTTCTCATCGGACTGGAGCTGCAGCCCAGCCGTCTGTGGAGCATGCGCCGCCCGATCTTCGGCCTGGGCGGGGCGCAGATGCTGTCATGCACGCTGCTGCTGGGCGCGGCGGCGTGGCTCTGGGGCCTGCCCTGGCGCATCGGGCTGGTGGCGGCCCTCGGGCTTGCGCTGTCGTCCACCGCCATCGCACTGCAGATTCTGGCCGAGCGCAACCTGATACGCAGCGAAGGCGGTCAGTACGCGTTTTCCATCCTGCTGTTCCAGGATATTGCAGCCATTCCCATCCTGGCGCTGCTGCCGCTGCTGGGCGCCACGGGCAACGGGCTGCCCGCGACGGGGCAGACACTGCTGACCGAGATCCTGAAGACGCTGAGCGTGGTGGGCGTGATCATCCTGGGCGGGCGTCTGGCCCTGCGCCCGGTGCTGCGCTGGGTGGCGCAAAGCAAGACGCCCGAGATCTTCACCGCCACCTCGCTGTTTCTCGTGGTCGGGATTGCGATGCTGATGGTGGTGGTCGATCTGTCGATGGCCTTGGGCGCCTTCCTCGCCGGGGTGCTGCTGGCGGACAGCGAATACCGCAGCGAACTGGAAACCGACATCGAGCCGTTCAAGGGCCTGCTGCTCGGGCTGTTCTTCATCGCCGTGGGCATGAGCATCGACTTTGGCGTGCTGCTGGCCTCACCCCTGAAGATGCTGGCGCTGGTGACCGGATTCCTCGCACTCAAGGCGATCGCCATTTATCTGCTCGCCCGTGCCACGGGCATGCCCAGCCAGGAGCGCCCGGTCTTCACGCTGCTGCTCACGCAAGGGGGCGAATTCGCCTTCGTGGTGTTTCAGACCGGCATGAATTTCCAGGCGCTGCCGTCGGACGTCGGCTCCCTGCTGATCGCAGCCGTGTCGATTTCCATGCTGCTGGGACCGCTGCTGCTCGTGCCGCTGGATCGCGCGCTGCAAAAGCACTATGCACAGATGAGTGCACCGGATGAGTCGCGGCAGGACGATCTGACCGAGCCGCAAACGGCCCCGGTGATCATTGCCGGGTTTGGGCGTTACGGCCAGATCGTGGCGCGCGTGATGCTCGCGCAAGGCGTGCCCACGACGGTGCTGGACCGCAGCGTGGAGATGCTGGAAGTGGCGCATACCTTCGGCTACCGCGTGTTCTTCGGCGATGCCACGCGCGTGCGGCTGCTGCGCAAGGCGGGAGCCGAGCACGCCAAGGTGCTGATGGTGGCCGTGGATACGCCGCAACAATCCCTGAAGATCGTGCAGGTGGCGCGCAAGCATTTCCCCAAGCTGCGCATCGTGGCGCGAGCCCGGGATGTTTCGCACTGGCATGCGCTGCGCGACCTTGGCGTGACGCTGGTCGAGCGCGAGCTGTTCGAGTCCAGCCTGCAAAGCGCAAGGACCGTGCTCGAATGCATGGGCATGGGCATGATTGAAACCCGCACCGTCATCGAGCGCTTTCGCGCGCACAACCTCGAGCTGGCGGAGCGGCTTTATCCCCACCACAAGGACCGCGAGCGCTTCATCGCGGCGGCCAAGCAGGGGCGGGAGCAACTGGTGGAACAGATGGCGCGCGAACGCGAAGAGCGCGCGAACGCTTCATTGCAGGGCAACACGCCGCCCGCGGCCAGCAACGACGCGCGCGCGGCCTGAGAGCGGCGCCTCGCAGTGCAGGCGGCCATGCGCGCCATCGGATCCTCGATCGGCAGCATCGCCAGATCATCGGCGCGCGCACGGCATCGATGAGAAAAGCCTCTTGCAGGCCGGGCCGCCAGCCCTCACGCACCCGCGATGGTGTTGCGAAGCACGCCGATGCGCTCGATCTGCACCTGCACCACATCTCCGGGCTGCATGTAACGCCTGGGCGTGCGCCCCAGCCCCACGCCCGCAGGGGTGCCCGTGAACAGGATGTCACCGGCTTCAAGCGTCATGGCCTCGCTCACGCTGGCGATGATGGTGGCCACGTCGAACAGCATGTCGCGCGTGTTGGCCGATTGCATGAGTTCGCCATTGAGGCGCGTCTGCAGCTGCAGGCCCGTGCCACCGGCGGGCACTTCGTCGGCCGTGACGACCCAGGGCCCCCAGGGGCCGGTGCCATCCACGTTCTTGCCCAGCGTCCACTGGGGCGAGCGAAACTGGAACTCCCGCACGGAAATGTCATTGCCGACGGCGTAGCCGAACACATGGCCGAGCGCGTCCTCTGCCGCGATGCCGCGCCCGCCCGAACCCATCACCACGACCATCTCGCCCTCGAAGTCCAGGCTGTCGTCGCCGCTGGGGCGATGCACCGCGCTGGCATGCGCGGCAAGGCTCGTGGTGCTGCGCAGGAACAGCGTCGGGTGCGTGGGCGGCTCGAAGTGGCTTTCCCTGGCGTGGTCCGCGTAATTCAGACCCACGCAGATCGCCTTGCCGGGCCGCAGGACGGGCGCCAGGAATTGCGCCGCGTCCAGCGGCACGTGGTGCTTGGCGCCCGCCACCAGGGCCGCCATATCGGCCGCCGTGACCCCGGCGCGCACAAGCTCCCCGAGATCGCCGCCCGGCCTTCCAATCGGCACCAGGCGCTGCTGCTGCACCGCGGCGGCATGCGGCTCGCCGTCGACCCATATGGTTGCGAGTTTCATCGCCTTCACCCCCAGAATTGAACCCGGCCAATAATAGGCGAGGCCGACACGATCCGACACCGCACACCATGTTCAACCCCACGCAAGCCGATGTCCGGCACTTTTTCTGCGCCGTGCAGCGCAAGCAGCAGCAGGCCGAGCCCATGGAAGCGATCGAAACGCTGGCCGGCCTGTGGATCGGTGAGCACCCGGAGTATCGGGACGACCTGCAGGATGAGGTCGCCGCGCTGACGAGAAACTACGACGAGACCCCGGACCGGTCCAATCCCTTCCTGCACCTGTCCATGCACCTGTCGATCAGCGAGCAGTGCAGCATCGATCAGCCGCGCGGCATCCGACAGGCCGTGGAATTGCTCAGCGCCCGACTGGGCTCGCTGCACGCTGCGCACCACGCGGCGATGGAGTGCCTGGGCACCATGCTCTGGGAAGCGCAGCAGTCGGGGCGAGCGCCTGATGGCGATGCCTACGTCTCCTGTGTGCAGCGGCGAGCCACGCGCGATTGACTGCATCTGCCGACGGGCGCAAAAAAGCCCGCCAGGAGCGGGCTCTTTGACAGGCGCCTCGGACTTTCAGCGAAAGCGCGACTCGGGCACGATTTGCAATTGGCTGTCGAGCGAGCCGATGTAGTTGGCCAGCGCCTTGAGTTCGCTGTTGCTGAACTGCGAGGCCACGCCCCCCATGATGCCGTTGGCGCGACCGCTGTACGGGCCTTCGTTCGGGTTTTTGTAGGCCTTGAGCGCCACGTAGAGGTAATCGGGGTGCTGGCCCGCGATCTTCGGATAGGCCTCGCTGATGGGCTTGGAAAAGTTTTCGCCATGGCAGGAGACGCACGCTCCTTTTTGCAGCAGGGCCGCGACTTCGCTGCTCGGCGCCTTGGCCGGCTTTTCGGGCACTTCGATCTTCTTGCCATCCGCGGCATAGTAGGCCGCGAGATTGGCCACGTCCTGGTCAGTCAGCGAAATGGCAATGCCGCGCATCGTCGGGAACTTGCGCTCGCCGCTCTTGTACTCATGCAGTGCCGCGTCGATGTAGCCGGCGCTCTGGCCCGAGATCATCGGAACCTTGTAGACCTCGGGGAAACTCGACTGATAGCCGATGATGTTGTGGCAGCCGATGCACATGGCGTTCTTCTGCGCTCCCGCGGCTGCGTCTCCCTTGATATCCTGTGCCAGAACTGCGGACGTCGCGAAAGCGACCACTACTCCCAAACCAATCATCAATGTTTTATTCATTTTGCGCGCACAATTTGTGGGTTGTCTCTTTTGCTGACCTCCCAAAGATTATAGGCAGCACTCGCAAAATGGTGCACGACCTCACTCATTCTCGATTTTCCGCATGAAATTCCAAGGCTCCTCCCATTACGTCGCCACCCCTGACCTGATGCTCGCGGTGAACGCCGCGATCAAGCTGGAGCGCCCCCTGCTCGTCAAGGGCGAGCCCGGCACCGGCAAGACCATGCTGGCCGAGGAAGTGGCCCAGGCGCTTTCCATGCCGCTGCTGCAGTGGCACATCAAGAGCACCACCAAGGCGCAGCAAGGCCTGTACGAGTACGACGCCGTGAGCCGGCTGCGCGATTCGCAGCTGGGCGACGAACGCGTGAAGGACATCCAGAACTACATCGTGCGCGGTGTGCTCTGGCAGGCGTTCACGGCCGAGCAGCCGGTGGCCCTGTTGATCGACGAGATCGACAAGGCGGACATCGAGTTTCCCAACGATCTGCTGCGCGAACTCGACCGCATGGAGTTCTACTGCTACGAGACGCGCGAAATGATCCGCGCAAAGCACCGCCCGCTGGTGTTCATCACCTCCAACAACGAAAAGGAGCTGCCCGACGCCTTCCTGCGCCGGTGTTTCTTCCACTACATCAAGTTCCCCGAGGCCGACACCATGAGGAAGATCGTCGAGGTGCACTTCCCGGGCCTCAAGGGTGCGCTGCTGGACGCGGCGATGAAGTCCTTCTACGATGTGCGCGGCCTGCCGGGGCTGAAGAAAAAGCCTTCGACCAGCGAGTTCCTCGACTGGCTCAAGCTGCTGCTGGCCGAGGAAATTCCACCCGAGGCGCTGCAGAGCCAGGACGCCAAGGTGAGCATTCCGCCGCTGGTGGGCGCGCTGCTCAAGAACGAGCAGGACGTGAGCCTGTTCGAGAAACTCGTTTTCATGAACCAGCGCAACCGCTGACAAGGCGCCCGCCATGCCCGCCCGACTTCTCAGCGCCGTGGCACAAGCCATCGGATTCATTGCCGGTGCTCTGGCAGGCTACATGCTGGCCCGGTGGCTGGGCGTGGACCTGGTGCATCACGCCTACGGTCCGCGCAGCGTGCTCGCGGTGGCGGCCGTGGGCCTGGGCGGCGGCATCGGCATCGCCGCGGGGAGGCATTGGTGCGTGCAGCGCGGCATCACCGCACCCCCCAAGGACTGACACCATGGCCTTTGTCGAATCCGTGACCTTGCGCAGCCGCGGCTTGCGCCTGGAGCCCCTGGCCCTTGCGCACGCGGCGGGTCTGGCCGCCGCCGCAGCCGACGGCGAGCTCTGGACAATCCGCGTCACCTCGGTGCCCGAGCCGCAGGACACGCGCGCCTACATCGAGACCGCGCTCGCCGCGCGCGAGGCAGGCACCCGCTTTGCCTTCGCCGTGATCGACGAGCGTGACGATCACGTGCTCGGCACCACGAGCTTTCACGACATCCTGCCCGCCGTGAAACGCGTGGAGATCGGCTACACCTTCTACGCCAGGAGCGTGCATCGCACCCACGTGAACACCACCTGCAAACTCATGATGATGGGCCACGCCTTCGACACGCTGGGCTGCGCCGTCGTGGGTTGGCGCACGGACAATTTCAACTTCGCGAGCCAGCGCGCGATCGAACGCCTGGGCGCAAGGAAGGACGGCGTGATCCGCGGTCATGCGCTGCGCCGCGACGGCACGGTACGCGACACCGTGATGTACAGCCTGCGCGCCGGTGAATGGCCCGAGGCGCGTGCGCAGTTGCTCTATCTTTTGCAGCTGCACACGCCTGCTGGATAAGCGTTAGAGGCCTTTTTGATGCTGATCGACTTCTTCTACACACTGCGCGCCGCCAAGCTCCCTGTCTCGGTCAAGGAATTCCTTGTGCTGCTGCAGGCACTCAAGTCGGGCGTGGTCGGGCCGCTGAGCGATGGCGCCTGGAGCATGGAGGATTTCTACCACCTCGCGCGCACGGTGCTGGTGAAGGACGAGAAGCACTACGACAAGTTCGACAAGGCCTTTGCCGCGTATTTTCACGGCGTGGAGCTGCTCGCGGACTTCACGCGCGAGATTCCGGCCGACTGGCTGCGCAAGATGCTGGAGCGCGAGCTCACGCCCGAGCAGAAGGCGGCGATCCAGAAAATGGGCTGGGACGAGCTGATGGAGACGCTCAAGAAGCGCCTCGAAGAGCAGAAGGAGCGCCACGAGGGCGGCAGCAAGTGGATAGGCACGGGCGGCACCAGCCCCTTCGGCCACGGCGGCACCAACCCGCAGGGCATACGCATCGGCGGCGCGGGCAGGAACAGGAGCGCGGTGAAGGTATGGGAGCAGCGAGCCTACCGCGACTACGACGACACGCAGGAACTGGGCACGCGCAACATCAAGGTGGCGCTCAGGCGCCTGCGCAAGTTCGCGCGCGAGGGCAACGAGCTGGAGCTGGACCTGCCCGACACCATCCGCAGCACGGCGGCCAACGCCGGGTGGCTGGACATCAAGATGGTGCCCGAGCGCCACAACAATGTGAAGGTGCTGCTGCTCATGGACGTGGGCGGCACGATGGACGAGCACATCCAGCGCGTGGAGGAGCTTTTTTCCGCCGTGAAGGCCGAGCTCAAGCACCTGGAGTTCTATTACTTCCACAACTGCGTCTACGACTACCTGTGGAAGAACAACCGGCGCCGGTTTGCCGAGAAGTTCCCGACCTGGGACATCATCCGCAAGTACAACAAGGACTACAAGCTCATCTTCGTCGGCGACGCGACGATGAGCCCTTACGAGATCCTGCAGCCCGGCGGCAGCGTCGAATACAACAACGAGGAGCCGGGCGCCGAATGGCTGCAGCGCCTCACGCACGCCTTTCCCAGGTTCGCCTGGATCAACCCCGAGCCGCCGGGGGTCTGGCAGTATCGCCAGAGCATCGCCATCATCCAGCAGCTGATGGGCCAGCGCATGTTCCCGCTCACGCTCAAGGGCCTGGAAGAAGCGATGCGTTTGCTCTCTAAATAGGAGCCAATAGCGCTTGTGCAACAAAGGTTTGAATGGATTTTGCTGAAATTCTTCAGCCTGCCGATGGTCCTGCTGCTCGCGGCTTGCGCGGCCACCGCCCCGGCCCCGCGCGCGGGTACGGCCTCGCAGGCGCAGCAGACGCTGCGCCCACTCGAAACGGGCGCGGCATTCAAACTTGAAATCGAAGGCGCGGATCAGGCCCTGCGCACGCTCGTGCAAAGGCACACCCTGCTGCAGCGCTGGCGCGACACGTCCGAGCTGGACGCCACCGAAACCGCGCGCCTGATGGCCCTGGCGGAACGCGACACCCGCGAACTGCTGGCCACGCAAGGGCACTTTGCCGCCGACGTCCACGCGACGCTGCGCCACGACAACGACGGCGAGCCCGTGATCCGGATAGCGATCGCCGCCGGCCCCCAAGCCAGCATCAGCGACGTGCGGATCCGTTTCTCGGGCGACATCGCCACCGATCAAGACCCGGCGGTCCAGGCGCAACGCGGCGCCATCACGGCCGGCTGGTCGCTGCCCGCGGGCCAGGGGTTCACGCAAGAGCGCTGGGACGAGGCCAAGACCGCCGCGCTGCGCGCACTGGTCGCGCAGCGCTATGCCCTCGGGCGCCTGGGTGCGAGTTCCGCCACCGTGAGCCAGGATGGAACCACCGTGGCCCTGCGGATCGAACTCGACTCCGGCCCCACGTTCCGGCTCGGCGCCGCGAACGTGGTCGGCGCGAGCCGCTACCCGCCCGAGCTGGCCACGCGGCTGTCGTGGCTGCGCACCGGGGAGATCTACAGCCAGCAGGCACTGGTGCAGGCGCAGCAGCGGCTCATGGCCAGCGGCTACTACGATTCGGCCTATCTGAGCATCGCCCCCCAGGACCGGCCCAAGGCCACGCCCCTGACCTACGCCGTGACCGAGGCCAAACGCCAGAAGGTGCAGCTGGGCGCGGGCTACAGCACCGACAGCGCCGGCGCGCGCCTGACACTGGAGCACCGGGACAACACCGCACTGGGCACCACTTGGCGCGCCGACACCCGCCTGAACCTGGAGCGCAGACAACCGCTGGTGCAACTGCAGCTCACCTCGCTGCCCGACGAGGCGGGCTGGCGCCGGGCGACCTTCGCGCGGCACATGCGTCAGGACGACGGGACACTGGTCACGACCTCGGACACTCTGCGCATCGGGCAGCTCCAGACGACCGAGCGGATCGATCGTAACGTCTATCTGCAATACGACCAGGCCAGCGTGGCGGGCGCCGGCGGCACGCAGGTGCCCGCCGCCCTGATCGGCGATGGCGCCGCGATCAGCGCCAACATCGCCTGGACGCGCCGGCGCTTTCGCGATCTGCCCAACCCCACGCACGGCTGGGGCCTGGGGCTGGAGCTGGGAGCGGGCATGACCACCATGGGCACGCGCCGCCCGTTTGTTCACGTGGGTGGCCACTGGCTCGGTTTCGTGCCGCTGGCGGGCGGATCGAGCCGCCTGCAGCTGCGCGCGCAAGCGGGTGCCGTGGTGGCAAAAATGGATGCGCGCCTGCCCGCCACCTACCTGTTTCGCACCGGCGGCGACACCACCGTGCGCGGCTACAGCCTGCGCAGCATCGGGCTGCCCGTGGGAGCCAACCTCGTCGCCCCCGGCCGGTTCATGACGGTGGGCAGCATCGAATGGCAGCGGCCCATCCTGCAGCAGCGGTTTCCGGGGCTGCTGGAGCATGTGGTCTTCGTGGACGTGGGCAGTGTTTCCAACCACATCGGCGACCTGCATGGCCAGTGGGGCGTGGGCACCGGCCTGCGGCTGATCACGCCCGTGGGGCCGATGCAGGTGGACGTGGCACGCGGCCTGCAGGCCCACGCCTGGCGGCTGCACATCAACGTGGGGCTCAATTTCTGATGCGACGCTTTCTGCTGCGCTGGCTCCCGATCGGCGGCTTGCTCGCGGGCCTGCTGCTCGCGGCTGCGGCCACCGGCCTGTGGGTGTGGAGCGGCAGCGAAGGCTCGCTGGCCACGGCGCTGCGCTGGGCCGGTTCCTACCAGCGGCTCACGGCCGAACAGGTCAGCGGGTCGCTGCGCCACGGCGGCCGCGTCGCCAGGCTGGCGTGGGAGCGCGACGGCCTGACAGTGCAGGCCAGCGAACTTGAGCTGCGCTGGCGCGCGCGCGACCTGTTCCATGGGCGCCTGGTCATCGAACACCTGGGGGTGCGCAGCCTGCGGATCGACGATCAGAGCACCACGAGCAGTCCGCCGCCCACCACCCTCGCCTTGCCGCTGGCGGTGCAGCTGCAAGAACTGCGCATCGGCGCGCTGCGCAGCTCGGCGGCGGGCGAGCAGACCGTGCGGGACATTCAGGCGCACTATGCCTTCGATGGCCGCCACCACGAACTGGTCATCGAGCATCTCGGCGTTCAAGGGGGCGACTTTCATGCGCAGCTTCGTCTGCCTGCGCAGGCGCCACTCACGCTCGCGGCCACGCTGGGCGGCACGCTCGCGCCCGAACTGCCCTCAGCCGCGGCGGCACTGCCGCTCACGCTGCAGGCGACACTGGACGGCCCGCTCGAACAACTGCAGCTGCAGGCCGAAGTGCGCTCAGCCGAGGCCGATCCGCCCGCACCCTCACCCCAGGCACGCCTCACGGCGCGCCTGCTTCCCTGGGCCGCGCAGCCCCTGTCCGAGGCCGAAGGGACGCTGCAGGCACTGGATCTGGCCCGCCTGTGGACCGCAGCCCCGCACACCCGCCTCAGCGGTGATTTCAAGCTCAGCCCGCAACCCGCATCCACCAAGGGCTTTAGACTCCACGCCGATCTGACGAATGCCGAGCCCGGCCCCTGGGATCGCCAGCAACTGCCCGTGCAGGCCCTGCAGGCCGACGTGCTCTGGCAACCGGGCAGCGCCACGGTGCGCACGCTGCAGGCGCGCATCGCAGGCGGGCGTCTGCACGCCGAGGGCGACTGGTGCGCCTGCACCGACGCGGTCGACGCCGCAGGCTGGCACCTGCAGGCCCGGCTGGACGGCGTGGACCCGGCCGCGCTGCACACGCGCTTCACCGCGCTGCCTCTGGACGGCCGTGTCAGCGCCAGCGGTGCGGGGCAAGCCATCGCGTTTGAAGCCGCTCTCCAGGCGCGCCACGGCGCCGCGGCCCATCCCCGCTCATCGGGCGCGGCACCCAAGCTCAGCCTCCGACAACTGGACGCACACGGGCGATTCTATCCGGGCTGGCTGACCCTGGAGCAAGTGAAACTCACGAGCGACGACGCGCAGGCCAGCGGCCGCCTGCAACTGCGCTGGCACGAAGGCGCGATCATTGGCGGCGAAGCCGACATGACGGCCCGCGCCCCGGGCATGACCGCGACGCTGCGCGGCGGCGTGCAAGAGCGCAGCGGCTCAGGCCTGGTGCAATGGCAGGTGACGGACGCGGCGTCGGCGCTGGCGTGGCTCAGCCGACTCCCCGGCGTGGCCGCTGTGCTGCCCGCAGGCACCCATGCACGCGGGCAGGCACAGCTCTCGGCCCACTGGAGCGGTGGCTGGCGCCAGCCCGGGCTGCAGGCCGAGCTCACCAGCACGGGACTGAGCCTGGGCACGCAGCGGCTGCAGGAAGTCCGGATTCGCCAGGCACGCGTGCAGGTCGAGGGCACGCTGGCGCAGGCGCGGCTTAACTTGCAGGCCCAGGCGCAACAAGGCGGGCGCAAGGCCGATCTGGAGCTGTCGGCCCAGGGCGGATACGGCGCAGCGGGCAAGCCGCACGGTCAGGCGCGGCTCACCACCCTCAGGCTGCAGCTGACCGAGCCGCTGCTCGGCCCCGATCCGTGGCAGTTCGCGCTCACCGAGCCCGTGCTCCTGACCTGGACCAGCCCCGCGGGAACCGATGGGACCGTGGGTGCGGGGGCACTGTCCATCACCTCTACGGCGCCCGAGGCCCAGGCCACGCTCCGCTGGGGCGCCGTCACGCACACGCAGGGGCATTGGAGCAGCAGCGGCGAGCTCACGGGCCTGCCCATGCAATGGGCCATGCACGCCTTGGGGGCGACGACTCAGGCAAAGGGCCTGACCGGCGACGTGCTGCTGGGCGGTTCGTGGAATTTCGCGCTTTCCAACACCCTGCAGCTCAAGGCAGAGCTCGAGCGCACCAGCGGCGATCTGACGCTGCGCGCCAGCGCGGGCGATGGCACGCCCCAGGCCCGCATCGCCGCCGGGCTGAAGCAAGCCCGCGCCACGCTCACGAGCGACGGCCGCCATATCGACCTGCAACTGCTCTGGGACAGCGCCCATGCCGGCCGCATCAGCGGGGAACTGCACTCGCCGCTGACGGTGACGAGCGACGCCCAGGGGCAACGGCACTGGTCCTGGCCGGACGGCGCGCCGCTCAGCGGGCACCTGCGGGCGAGCCTGCCCGAAATCGCGGCCTGGTCGGCGCTCGCGCCGCTGGGCTGGCGGCTCAGCGGCTCGCTGGCCGTGGACGTGGCCGTCTCGGGCACGCGCGCGTCGCCACAACTGGCGGGCACCGCAGCGGCCGACGACCTTGCGCTGCGCTCCATCATCGACGGCATCGAGCTGACCCAGGGGCGTTTGCGCGCGCGCTTTGCCGACACCCGCCTCGTGGTCGAGGAGCTGTCCCTGCGCGGCACGGGCAAGGATGGCGGAGCGCTCCAGGCCAGCGGCGAAGCGGGCTGGATCGACGGGCGGCTGCGCGCGCATCTGGCCGCGACACTCAACGGCCTGCGCGCCAGCCTGCGCAGCGACCGGGACATCGCCGTCTCGGGCCAGCTGCAGGCCGCGCTGCAGGACCAGGCCCTGAGCGCCAACGGCCAGCTGCACATCGATCATGCACGGATCGAACTACCCGACGAAAGCCGCCCGACGCTGGGCAGCGACGTCATCGTGCAAGGCAGTGAGGCGCCAGCCGGCGATGCAGGCCAGGCACAGGCGACAGCCGCCCGCGCGCCGACCGCCCAGGTGGATGTGGGCATCGATCTGGGCGACGATTTCCGCGTGAGCGGCATGGGCGCGGACACGCTGCTCACCGGCCAGCTGCGCCTGAGCGCCAGCGGGCCGCTCACGCAGGCACCGCGGCTCACGGGCCTGATGCAGACGCGCCGCGGGCGCTTTCGCGCCTATGGGCAGGACCTGGACATCACGCGCGGGCACATCCGCTTCACCGGCGAGGTCGACAACCCGGCGCTGGACATCATCGCGCTGCGCCCCAACTTCGCCAGCGACCAGAAGGTGGGCGTACAGGTCAGCGGCAGCGCGCTGCTGCCCCGCATCAGCCTGTACTCCGACCCCGCCCTGCCCGACAGCCAGACACTCGCCTGGCTGCTGCTGGGCCATGCCGCGCCCACGGACGGCGCCGAATCGGCCATGCTGCAATCGGCGGCGATCGCCCTGCTGGGCGGAAGAGAGGGCCGCAGCCTCGCCTCGCGCTTCGGACTGGACGAACTGAGCGTGGCGCGCGGCGACAGCAGCGCCGCGGCCAGCACCAGCATCACACTGGGCAAACGCCTCTCCGAGCGCCTGTACGCCGCCTACGAGCACAGCCTGGCGGGCACGGGCAGCACCCTGCTCATCTTCTACGAGCTCTCGCGCCGGTGGAGCCTGCGCGGACAGGCGGGAGAGAACGCAGGCGTGGACCTGATCTATCGCCTGTCCTTCGATTGATGCGGCTGGCAGTTTCAAGCCAAAAATGGCCCCAGGTCTTTGTCGACAGGCGCGAGCAGCTATCAATTGAAGAGAGATGGAGGCGTTTGCCCACCACCGCGCCCGATACAATCGCCGCCACCGACATGCCGCCGTAGTTCAATGGACAGAACGGGCGCCTCCTAAGCGCCAGATGCAGGTTCGATTCCTGCCGGAGGCACCACACCCATCACCGACTTCATGCGCCGCGGAACATGAAGTACACCGCGCCCAGCATGCACAGCCCGGCCCAGAGGTAATCCCATTTGAGGGATTCATCCATGTAGAACACGGCAAACGGCATGAAGACCGAAAGCGTGATCACCTCCTGCATGATCTTGAGCTGGGCCACGCTGAACTGCGCATGACCGATGCGGTTGGCCGGCACCTGCAGCAGATATTCGAAGAGCGCGATGCCCCAGCTCACCAGCGCCGCCACCCACCAGGGCGAGGCGCTGAGGTTCTTCAGGTGCGCGTACCAGGCGAACGTCATGAAGACGTTGCTGGCAATGAGCAGCAGCACGGTCTGCAGCGGGATGGACAGGGAAGTCAGCCAGTTCATGGTTACACGGTGGGCACAGCGGCAAGACGGTGCATTACACGCCAGAATGCGGGCATGAGAATCGACATCCCCGAACAGAAAAAGCTCGTTCACGAAATGACCATCCCCATGCGCTGGGGCGACATGGACGCGATGGGCCACATGAACAACACCGTGTACTTCCGCTACATGGAGATCGCGCGGCTGGAGTGGCTGATGGCCATCGGCTGTCCGCCCGATCCCAGGGGCGAAGGCCTCGTGATCGCGAACGCGTTCTGCAATTTCATCCACCAGCTCGAATATCCGACGCAGGTGCTGCTGCGCTCTTACGTGAGCACGCCCGGGCGCTCTTCCTTCGATACCTGGGTGACGATGGAGCGCACGAGCGAACCGGACGTGATCTGCGCCGCGGGGGGCGCCACGGCCGTCTGGGTGGATTTCCGGGCGCAGAAATCCATGCCGCTGCCCGAACGCCTGCGCCAGCTCATCGAATGAACGGGCGCGGGAAGCCGCGCCGTCAGGCCGCTTCTTCGCCCAGGTAAGCGGCGCGCACGCGCGGATCGGCCAGCAGGTCCTGCCCCGAGCCTTCCATGGTCAGCAGGCCCGACTCCATCACGTAGCCGCGGTCGGCGATCGCCAGCGCGCGGCTGGCGTTCTGTTCGACCAGCACGATGGTCACGCCCAGCGCATAGACGTCGCGCACCACCTGGAAGATGGTGTCCACCAGGATGGGCGACAGGCCCATGGAGGGCTCGTCGAGCAGCAGCACCTTGGGGCGGGCCATCAGCGCGCGGCCCATGGCCAGCATCTGCTGCTCGCCGCCGGACATGGTGCCTGCCAGTTGGCTCTTGCGCTCCTTCAGGCGCGGGAAGATGCCGAAGACCTTCTCCACGTCCTCGGCGATGCCCGCCGGGTCCTTGCGGGTGTAGGCACCCATGAGCAGGTTCTCGGTGATGCTCATGCGCGCGAACACGCCGCGCCCCTCGGGCACCATCACCAGGCCTTCCTTGACCATGTCCCAGGGGCCGCGCCCCTTGATGCTGCGCCCCAGGTATTCGATGTCGCCATCATTGGCCCCCAGCATGCCGGTGATGGCCTTCATCGTCGTCGTCTTGCCCGCGCCGTTGGAGCCGATGAGCGAGACCAGCTCGCCCTCGTGCACCTGCATGTCGATGCCCTTGACGGCCTGGATGCCGCCGTAGGCCACCTTCAGGCCCTTGACGCGCAGCAGCACCGGCTTGTCGTTTTCTGCCATTTCAGTGGCCTCCCGTACCCAGATATGCCTCGATCACCTTCGGGTCCTTCTGCACCTCGGCGGGCGTGCCTTCGGCAATCTGCTTGCCGTAGTCCAGCACCGTGACACGGTTGCACAGGCCCATGACGAGCTTCACGTCGTGCTCGATCAGGAGGATGGTGCGGCCATCGTTGCGTATGCGGTCGATGAGCTCGCGCAAGGCCACCTTCTCGGTGGCATTCATGCCGGCCGCCGGTTCATCGAGCGCCACCAGCAGCGGATCGGTGGCCAGCGCCCGCGCGATCTCCAGGCGCCGCTGGTCGCCATAGGAGAGCGTGCGCGCCTTGAAGTCCGCGTACTCCGACAGGCCCACGTAGTCCAGCAGCTCACGCGAGCGGTGCGCAATGGCCTTTTCCTCGCGCCGGAAGCCGCTGCTGCGAAACACGGCGCCGAAGAGCCCCGAATGCGTGCGCACGTGGCGCCCGACCATCACGTTCTCCAGCGCCGTCATCTCGGCGAACAGCCGGATGTTCTGGAAGGTGCGCGCAATGCCCGCCTTCGCCACCAGGTGCACCGCATGCGGCGCATAGGGCTTGTCCCCGAGCTGGAAACTGCCGCTGTCGGGCGTGTACAGCCCGGTGATCACGTTGAAGAACGTGGTCTTGCCCGCGCCGTTGGGCCCGATCAGCCCGTAGACCTGGCCCTTGCGGATCGTGATGCCCACGTCCGACAGTGCCTGCAGACCGCCAAAGCGCTTGGAGATACCGGCGACCTTGAGCACGATCTCGTTGGATGCTTCTGTCATGTCCTTGCCCAATCTGCCGATTTCACGATTTGCGTATGACCGATTTGCCGTGTTCCGGCGCGGGCCAGAGGCCGCGCGGGCGCAGCAGCATCACGATGATCATGGCCGAGGCAATCAGGAGCTGACGCAAAATGGCCGCATCCAGCCGCCCGCCCGTCATCTCCTGCAGCGGGCCGGCCACGTAGCGCAGCACCTCGGGCAGCGCCGCCAGCAGGATGGCGCCGACAATCACGCCCGGGATGTGGCCCAGGCCGCCCAGCACCACCATGGAGACGATCATGATGGACTCCATCAGGCTGAACGACTCGGGCGAGACAAAACTCTGGAAGGCACCGAACATCACGCCGCACACGCCACCGAACGAGGCGCCCATGCCGAAGGCCAGCAGCTTCATGTTGCGCGTGTTGATGCCCATGGCCTTGGCCGCGATTTCATCTTCACGGATCGCCATCCAGGCCCGGCCGATGCGCGAATCCTGCAGGCGGTAGCAAATGAGCACCGTCACCAGCAGCAGCACGATGAACAGGTAGAAATACAGCGTGACTGAAGGGATTTCGAAGCCGAAGAGGGTCGGGGGCTTGGCGAAATTCACGCCGAACATGTGCACCGGATCGACGTTTGCGATCCCCTTGGGGCCATTCGTGATGTTGACCGGCTGGTCCAGGTTGTTCATGAAGATGCGGATGATCTCGCCGAAGCCCAGCGTGACGATGGCCAGGTAGTCGCCCCGCAGCTTGAGCACCGGAATGCCCAGCAGCACGCCCGTGCAGGCCGCGAGCAGCAGCGAGAGCGGTATGGCCCACCACACCGAAATGTGCAGGCCCTGCGGGAACATGGCGGCGATCGCCGGGAAATTCTCCGTCAGGTGCGGCGATGCGAGCAGCGCATAGCCGAACGCCCCCACCGCATAGAACGCGACGTAACCCAGGTCGAGCAGGCCGGCGTAGCCCACCACGATGTTCAGGCCCAGTGCCAGCATGATGTAGAGCAGCGTCAGGTCGGCAATACGCACCCAGGCGTTGCCGAACTGCTGCAGGATGAGCGGCAGCACGATGAGCCCGACAGCCCACGCCAGCTTCTTGGTCATGTTCTTGTTCATGTCCCCCTCCTCAGGCGCGATCGGCCACACGCTCACCGAGCAGGCCCGAGGGGCGCAGCGTCAGGATGATGATGAGCACGATGAAGGCAAAAATGTCGGTGTACTGGCTGCCCAGCACGCCGCCCGTCAGGTCACCGATGTAACCCGAGCCGATCGCCTCGATCAGGCCCAGCAACAAGCCGCCGACCACGGCGCCGGGCAGGTTGCCGATGCCGCCGAACACCGCCGCCGTGAAGGCCTTCAGGCCCGGCAGAAAGCCCATGGTGTGAAACACCGTGCCGTAGTTGGCCGCCCACATCACCCCGGCGATCGCCGCCAGCACGGCGCCGATCACGAAGGTGGCCGAGATCACGAAGTCGGGCTTGACACCCATGAGGGCCGCCACGTTGGGGCTCTCGGCCGTCGCGCGCATCGCGCGCCCCAGGCGCGTGTAGCTCACGAGGTACACCATCGCCGCCAGCGACACGACCGTGATTCCCAGAATCAGAATCTGCATGGTCGTGATGACGGCGCCGCCGATCAGGTGCGGCTCCACCGGCAGCAGCACGGGATAGGGCTTGTAGGTGGGCTTCCAGATCATCATCGCCACCGTCTGCAGGAACAGCGACATGCCGATGGCCGTGATCAGCGGCGCCAGCCGCGGGCTGTTGCGCAGGCGCTTGTAGGCGATCTTCTCTATCCAGTAGTTCAGGACCGCCGCGAGAATGCAGGCGATGACCATCGAAATCAGCAGCATGGCCCATCCCGGGAGGTAGCTCATGTTCGTTTGCATATACCCCACGCAGGACCAACTGATGAGCGCACCGAACATCAGCACCTCGCCGTGGGCGAAGTTGATCAATTGGATGATGCCGTAGACCATGGTGTAGCCCAGCGCGATGAGGGCGTACATGCTGCCGAGAACCAGACCATTGATGATCTGCTGCAGCAGGATATCCATAAAAGCAGTCCTTCCCTGGTAGTGCGTCAGCGCACAGGCCGCGCGGGGTGCGGCCTGCGCGCGGCAGCCTGAGGCGCACCCCCTTGCCCGAGAGTAGGGCAACTGGGCACTGGCAGACCGTGCTGCGGCGCCCGAGCTGCCACCTTATGGGCGACAGCGAACGCCACACCTGTACACGCGTTTCACAAACAACCCGCCCGGCATGCATCCAGGCAAGTCAGCGGGCGCGATTGTGGCACGGGAAAAACCTCTGCCTGCACCTGTTTCGCACGGGTTTTCCCTTGTTGAAATGCCGTCAGCCACGCCTTCCTGCCCGCGTGAACAGATAGATGCCCGCCAGCACCAACGCCGTCCCCGCCGCCATGGACGCCGTGATCGCCTCCCCCAGCAGCCACGCGGCCAGCACGATGGTGGACAGCGGCCCGATCATCCCGGTCTGGGCCGTCATGGCCGCTCCGATGCGCTCGATCGCCAGCATCACCATGAGCACGGGCGCGGCCGTGCAGACCGTGGCATTCAGGATGGACAGCCAGATCACCTCGGGCGCCACCACGGCGGCCGACAGCGGCCTGAGCAGGGCGAACTGCGCCACGCAGCAGACGCAGGCCACGCTCGTGGCCAGGCCCACCAGGCGCAGCGGCCCGACGCGGCGCACCATCGCCCCGCTGTAGACCAGGTACAGCGCATAGCTCGCCGCGCTGCCGAACACCAGCAGCACGCCCCAGGCCGTGTGGCCGCTTCGTGCGCCATGACCGAAGGCCTCCACGCCAAACACCAGCACCACGCCGCAGTAACTGAGCAACATGGCTCCGAGATGGCGCCGATTCATGCGCTCGCCGTAGAACATCCAGCCCAGCAGCATCACGAGGGTGGGGTTCAGGTACAGGATCAGGCGCTCCAGACCCGCCGTGATGTAAGCCAGCCCAGCGAAATCCAGGAAGCTGGCGAGGTAGTAGCCGCACACGCCCAGCCCGACGATGCCGCGCCAGTCGCGCGCCGACAGGCGCGGCTGACCGCGGCTGGCCCACCAGGCCATCACGAGGAAAATGGGCAAGGCGAACAACATGCGGTACATCAGCAAGGTCACCGCATCCACGCCGTAGCGGTACGCGAGCTTGACGATCACCGCCTTGCCGCTGAAGGCCACCGCGCCCAGACCCGCCAGCATCAGCCCGTTGGCTACGCTTCGAGGAGCTGCTTGCGATTGCTCTGCACGGGTTTCAGGCATTTTCAATGCATGCTCTTGAACACGCGATGGTGCATGCGCCTGAGCGACCACCAGACGCCGAGCGCTACCAGCGGAATAGCCGACGCCGCCGTTCCCTCCGGTGACCACGGCCAGCCCAGCGCCTGCGCGCCCTTGGCGAGGTGGCTGATCAGCCCGACGACGTAATAGGTGATGGCCGCCACCGACAGGCCCTCCACCGTGGCCTGCAGTCGCAGCTGCATGTCCTGGCGCTGGTTCATCGTGGTGAGCAGCTGCTGGCTGCTGCGCTGCTGCGCGATCTCCACGCGCGTGCGCAGCAGGCTGCTGGTGCGCGAGACTCGCTCGGACAGCGCATTCTGACGGCGCACCGCCCACTCGCAGGTGCTGCGCGCCGGGCTCAGGCGCCGCTCCATGAACTCACCCAGGGTCTGCATGCCCGCCAGGGAGCTCTCGCCCAGCTCGCGGATGCGCTGGCTCACCAGCTCGAAGTAGGCGCTGCTGGCGGAAAACCGCGCGTGCGTGCCGGCGTAGAGGCTCTCCACCTGCCCCGCCAGACGCGTCAGACGATCCAGCAGCTCTGGCTCGGCATCCCCATTCGCATCACGAATGGCCTCGGCCAGATCGGCCAGATCGCGTTCGGCGCGCGCCAGCGCCGCGGCCGCATCGCGCGCCACGGGCAGCGCCAGCAGCGCCGTCATGCGGTAGGTCTCCATCTCCAGCAGGCGCTGCACCGTGCGGCCCAGCCGCCTCGCGCTCAAACCGCCAGCCACCAGCACCATGCGCGAGTGGCCATCGGCGCGCAGCGCGAAATCGGTAAAGACTTCGGCATGGCCGCCAGCCACCGAGGACGCCACCAGCGTGCCCTCCTGCAGCACCCGGGGCATGAGCTCGCCATCACCGAAGGAGCGCATGTCCAGCACCCAGAGATCGAGCTGGCACAGGCACTGCCCCGGCAGACCCGCCAGCCAGTCGGCGGGCACGGCCGCGAGCGCACTGGCAGGTTCCGTCTGGCCGAAGCCCGTGGCATCCAGCGGCGCCGCAAACGTCCAGGCGACAAACTCGGTGTGCAACTCCCATCGCACGCGAAAGGCCCCGAGATCGGCGCGCCAATGCGTGGCCAGCGCATCCGGCATCGCCGCGCGCGGGTACTGCCCGAGCAAAGCCGCCAGATGCGCGCGGCTGGCCTCGCGCTCGCCGGCGTCCGCCCACATGACGATGTGGCCGATGGCCAGGGGCGCCGTGACGGCTTCCGGCGGGCGCGCATGGATTTCGTTGTGCAGCAGCATGCGCTGGGGATGCGATGGCGCCGCGGTCAAAGCTTGCATGAATTTCCTTGGAGGATGTACCCGGCCGGCAGGCTGCGGCTACTCTTCGACGAACGCCTCCTGGCGCTTCTTGCTCACCGCCGGCAGCAGCACGACAAGCACCATCAGCGCCGCCGCGATCAACAGCCCGGCGGACAGCGGGCGAGTGAAGAGCACGCCCCAATCGCCGCGCGAAAGCAGCAGCGCACGGCGCAGATTCTCTTCCATCATCGGCCCGAGAATCAGGCCCAGCAGCAGCGGCGCGGCCTCCAGCTCCAGCTTGTGGAACAGGGTGCCGACGAAGCCGAAGATGGCCACCGTCCAGATATCGAACTGGTTGTTGTTGTTGGTGTAGACGCCCAGCGCGCAAAACAGCACGATGGACGGAAAGAGCCAGCGGTAGGGCACCGTGAGGAGCTTGATCCAGATGCCCACGAGCGGCAGGTTGAGCACCACCAGCATCAGGTTGCCGATCCACATCGAGGCCACCAGCCCCCAGAACAACTCGGGGTTGCCGCTCATCACCTGCGGGCCGGGCTGGATGTTGTGAATGGTCATCGCGCCGATCATCAGCGCCATCACCGGGTTGGGCGGGATGCCCAGCGTGAGCATGGGAATGAACGAGGTCTGCGCGCCCGCGTTGTTGGCCGACTCCGGCCCCGCCACGCCGCGGATGTTGCCCTGGCCGAACGGCAGCTCGCCATCGCGCAGCCGGCTCTTCTTCTCCAGCGTGTACGAAGCAAACGACGACAGCACGGCGCCGCCGCCCGGCAGGATGCCGAGCACCGAGCCCAGCGCCGTGCCGCGCAGCACGGCCGGCAGCATGCGCCTGAAATCCTCGGCCGTCGGCATCAGGCCGGACACCTTGGCGGTGAACACCTCGCGATGCTCGTCGGGACGCGAAAGGTTGGCGATGATCTCGCCGTAGCCGAAGATGCCCATGGCGATCGGCACGAAGTCGATCCCGTCCGTCAGATCGGGAATATCGAACGCGAAGCGCACCACGCCGGAATTCACGTCCGTGCCCACGAGCCCGAGCATGAGGCCGAGCACGATCATGCCGATGGCTTTCAGCAGCGAGCCCGAGGCCAGCACGACGGCGCCGATCAGGCCCAGCACCATGAGCGAGAAATACTCGGCCGGGCCGAACTTGAAGGCCAGCTCGGTGAGCGGCGGCGCAAACGCCGCGAGCACCACCGTGCCCACGCAACCCGCGATGAACGAACCGATGGCCGCCGACGCCAGCGCCGGGCCGGCCCGGCCCCGGCGCGCCATCTGGTAGCCGTCGATCGTCGTCACGACCGACGACACCTCGCCCGGCAGATTCACCAGAATGGCCGTGGTGGAGCCGCCATACTGCGCACCGTAATAGATGCCCGCCAGCATGATGAGCGCGGACACCGGCGGCAGCGCATAGGTGACCGGCAGCAGCATGGCGATGGTGGCCAGCGGCCCTATGCCCGGCAGCACGCCGATGAGCGTGCCCAGAAAACAGCCGACGAAGCAGTACGCGAGGTTCTGCCACGTGAAGGCCACGCCAAAACCGAGAATCAGGTGATTGAGCAGATCCATGCCGTGGTGCTCCGCGTCGTCAACCGGCAACGAAGCTCGGCCAGACGGGCAGCGTCATGTTCAGCGCCCGGACGAAGACCACGTAGCAGCCCCCGGCCAGCACCGTGGCCAGCAACAGCGCATCCCGAACGCGAAACTCGCGGCTCGCCATGCCCGCCACGAGCACCAGCCCGTAGATGGCCACGATCAGCCCCATGCCCGGCAGATGCCAGGCCGGCAGGCCGACGAGCAGCAAACCGAAAAGCACGTTGCCGCCCAGGATGAACACCAGCGGCCGCCACGCCCAGGCGCCGATGCGCGCGCCACCCTCGGTCTCAATCACCAGGGCCTTGAACATCACGAGGACGCCGATCACCGCCAGCAGCACGCCCACGAGCAGCGGGAAATAGCCCGGGCCCATGCGCGCGGCCGAACCCAGCGCATAGCCGGTGGCACCCCAGGCGTAGCCCGTACCCAGCACCAGAAACAGCAATCCGGCGAAGAAATCCTTTTCGTTCTTGATCTTCACGTGCGCGCTCCACCGTCATGAAAGACGGCGCAAATTATCGGTGCAGCCAGGAGCCGCGGGCGCTGCACCCGCCCGCTACTGCAGCGGCGGCGTCGAAGCCACGACTTCATCGATCGTCGTCAGGCCTTCTGCGGCACGCAGCGCCCCGGCCAGGCGCAGCTGGCGCATGCCGTCGCTCACCGCCTGGCGGCGCAGCGCGTCGATGGAGGGGCTCTGAGAAATCTTCTCGCGCAGCCCCTCGGTGACGGTGAGCAGCTCGTACAGGCCCATGCGGCCGCGAAACCCCGTCATGCGGCACTCCACGCAGCCCACGGGGCGGTAGGCCCGGTAGCCGCCGGAGAGTTTCCACGGCTTGATGAGCTCGGCGATCTCCGCCGGATCGGCGTCCCGGTCCCGCCGGCGGCAGTTGGCGCACAGCGTGCGCACCAGCCGCTGCGCCAGCACACCGAGGAGCGTGGCGTTGATCAGGTAATAGGGGACGCCCAGTTCCATGAGCCGCGTGATCGCGCTGGGTGCATCGTTGGTGTGCAGCGTGGAGAACACCAGGTGGCCGGTGAGCGCGGCCTGGATCGCCATTTCGGCGGTTTCCAGGTCGCGGATTTCGCCCACCATGATGATGTCCGGGTCCTGGCGCATGAGGGCGCGCAGGCCTTCGGCAAAGGTGAAGTCGATCTGCGGCTGCACCTGCGTCTGGTTGAAGCTCGCCTCGATCATCTCGATCGGGTCTTCCACCGTGCTCACGTTCACCTCGTCGGTGGCCATGCGCTTGAGCGTGGAGTACAGCGTGGTGGTCTTGCCCGAGCCCGTGGGCCCGGTCACGAGGATCACGCCGTGCGGGCGCGCGACGAGTTGCTCCCAGCGCTCGGCGTCGTGCGGCGCAAAGCCCAGCGCGCTCAGGTCCTTGACGGTGTTGTCCGGGTCGAAGATGCGCATCACCATCTTCTCGCCGAACGCCGTGGGCAGCGTCGACAGGCGCATTTCCACCTCGTCGCCACTCGGGTTGCGCGTCTTGATGCGCCCGTCCTGCGGGCGGCGCTTTTCCACCACGTCCATGCGCCCGAGCAGCTTGATGCGCGCCACCATGGCGTTGAGCACGCCGATCGGGATCTGGTAGACCGTGTGCAGCACGCCGTCGATGCGAAAGCGGATCACGCCCTGCTCGCGCCGCGGCTCCATGTGGATGTCGCTCGCACGCTGGTCGAACGCGTACTGCCAGAGCCAGTCGACGACGCGCACCACGCCCTGATCGTTGGCATCGAGCTGGCGGTTAGCGCGCCCCAGCTCCACCAGTTGCTCGAAGCTGCTGCCACCAGCGCTGCCGCCGCTCTTTTGCACGGCGCGCACGGATTTGGCCAGCGCATAGAACTCGGCCGTGTAGCGCTTGATATCCTCCGGATTCGAGAGCACGCGGCGCACGTTGCGCTTGGTCTGGCGCTCGATTTCACCCACCCAGTCGGCGACGAAGGGCTCGGCCGTGGCCACGACGATTTCACTGCCCGAGACCTGCACGGGGAGGATCTTGTGGCGCTCGGCGTAGCTCGCGCTCATGGCTTCGGCAACGCGCCCGGCATCGACCTTGAGCGGATCGATGCGCAGGAACGGCAGGGCGCAGCGCGGGGCGATCGTCTCGGTGAGCAGATCCAGATCGAGCACCTTGCCATCGCCTTCGCGCACCATGGAGACACTGGCCAGGCGCACCAGCGGATGCTGGCTGCTTTCGGCACGCGAACAGCGCTCGATCGTGCGTTCGGCCTGCGCGCTGGAAATCACGCCATCCTCGCGCAGCCAATCGACGATCTGGCGCCACTGCAAGGGCCCGCGATGGGCGGCATGGGAATGCGGGGCGCGCGCGGCCGTGGGTGTGGGGTTCATGACGCAATGGTGCAGCAAAAATCAGGCAACGGGCTTGAAGCTGCGCAGCCACTTGCGCGCCGGCAGGCCCCAGCGCGCCTCTACCGCCTCGGCACGCCGCAGCAGCAGGGCCCTGCTGGGGCGCGAAGGCGTGCGCTGCGCGAGCACGATGGCATTGCCCTCGCGCGTGGGCTTGAACGCCCAGACGGCGTCGGCGCCAAAGGCCTCGCTGATGCGCGCCAGGCTCTGCTCGTAGTGGCTGGTGCGGCCAAACAGATTCACCGTCATGCAGCCTTCGTCCGTCAGCAAGGCACGGCAGTCGGCGTAGAACGCCACGCTGTCCAGCACCGGCGCGGCGGCATCGTCGTCGTACATGTCCACGGCCAGTGCATCGATCGTGCCCAGATACTGCGGCTTGCGGATCTCCTGGCCTGCATCGCCGAGCACCACGGCGAGCCGCGGCCCCTCGGGCGGCAGCTTGAACCAGGCGCGGCAGACGTGCAGCACCTGGGGATTGAGCTCCACGGCCGTCGCGTGCATGCGCAGCTTCTTGTGGCAGAACTTGGTGATCGCCCCTGCTCCCAGCCCCAACTGCATGGCATGGCGCCCGGCCACGCTGTCCGGCTCCACGAAGAGCAGCCACGCCATCATGCGTTGCACATACTCGAGGGCAATGTCGAAGGGGGCATCCACGAGCATGGAGCCCTGGATCCAGGGCGTGCCCAGGTGCAGATGGCGCAGTACGCCATCGTCGGAGATGCTGACTTCGGGCAGTTCACGAGCGGGCTTGGGGGGCATCAAAGCAATCCAGAAGTGGTAAACGCCTCGCGCCATGCCTCGCACTTGCGCGCGAAGCTCCATGAGGCGTTGGCCGGGCTGGTCGAAGGCAGGCGCAGCGAGACGACGGAGGCATCCTCGGCCAGCCCCATGCGCTCGCGCACCAGGCGCGCGCGGGCATGGCTCTCGCCCCCATTGTGAGCGATCGCCACCAGCCGAGGCAGGCGGGCGTGCAGCCCGGCGAAATCATTGAGCTGGGCATGGCGGATACTGGCATCCAGGCTCCCCTCGCGCTCGCAGGCCATGTACACGTCCCAGACGCCGAGTCCGCGCGCAAGCACCCAGGCGCAGCGTCCGGCATAGTCCTCGGACCCGGGCATCGCGTCCTGTGGCCAGAGCGCGGCCAGCAGGCGCCAGAACTGATTTTGCGGATGCCCGTAGTACTGCTGCGCACGCAGCGACGCCACGCCAGGAAAACTGCCGAGTATGAGCACACGCGTGTGCGGCGCCACGAGCGCAGGCAGGCCGCGAAGCAGGGAATGAGACGCCACCATCGGGCGCCGTTTGTACTACGGTTTGGGCGCCGGCCGCACGAGACGCACGTAAAACGGCGTGGCGCGGTTCATGTCCCCCCGCCCTTCTCCCGAGCCCATGTCCACCGCCCAGGCCTGCCGCGCGTGGAGGACATCACCGCCCTTGCCGCCGCCCATCGCGTTGCCATAGGCATACGGGTTGACCGCCGCGGTGTTGACGCTGCGAGTGCTCGTCCAGTGCCAGTCGGCGGGCGCGCCCGGAAACAGGGCCGCGTCGACGGCGGGCGGGCTGGCGCCGCGGTTGACCAGGCGGCGCAGTTCGGGCACGCGCGGCAGGCGCCAGCGCACGCCGCTCGCCTTCCAGCGCTCATCGGCCAGGGCCCGGGCCTGCGCAAACGTGAGCAGCCGCGCACGGCCCGTGCAGGTGCTGCCGTTCCACAGCATGCCGGCCACACAGCGGTCCCAGGCCAGATGCGAGCGTGTATCGATCACCAAGGTGCCATCGGCCGACAGCACCCAGGGGCTTGCGGCCGGCGCCGCGGGCACCGCCACACCGGGCGCGCCCATCCACAGGCCGCAGGCGGCCAACACTCCTCCCATGAGCTTGCGCTTGACCATCGTCCACCTCCGATTCGGTCGTCGCCAGGGATGGCAAGCGGCCGAGCCTGTCCCGGCAAGCAGCGGCACAAGCGGCTTCGCTGCCTCGCTGACCCTGGCACCACGGTACCTGCTCGTCCGCACGTCCGCCCCATTGTGCCCGCCCCTGCCGGCACGTCATGCACATCGGAGCATGGATCATGCTGGAATGCAAGCAGCATGCAAAGCGCAAAAAAAGGCCGCCCAAGGCGGCCTTGCGAGACAAGGGGAGCCCCGCTTACTTGCCGTCCGTGCCCGGCACCTTGCCTTCCACGCCCTTGACGAAGAAGTTGATGCCGCGCAGGAAGTCGTCATCGGCCACCTTGTCGGCCGCAAGCACTTCCTTGCCGGTGTTGTCCGAAATCGGCCCCTTCCAGATGTGGTAGCTGCCGTCCTTCAGGCCCGCCTTGAGCTCGGCGAGCTTGGCCTTGGCCTCGGCGGGCACGTCGTCGGCGATGGAGACAAGATCGATCGCCCCCTCCTTCACGCCCCACCACTGGTTGGGGCCGGTCTTCCAGGTGCCGTCCAGCACCTCGCCGACGGCCTTCTTGTAGTAGGGCTCCCAGTTGATGATGGCCGACGCCAGGTGCGCCTTGGGGCCGTAGGCGGTCATGTCCGAATCCCAGCCGAAGGCGCGCTTGCCCATGGACTCGGCCGTCTTGAGCACGGCGGGCGAATCGGTGTTCTGGAACAGCACGTCGGCGCCGCCGTTGATCAGCGAGGTGGCGGCCTCGGTTTCCTTGGGCGGGTTGTGCCACTCGTTGATCCAGACCACCATGGTCTTGATCTTCGGATTGGTGACCTGCGCGCCCAGCGTGAAGCTGTTGATGTTGCGCACCACCTCGGGGATCGGCACCGTGCCGACCACGCCCAGCACATTGGCCTTGGTCATGGCGCCGGCGATCACGCCGGCCATGAACGCGCCCTCGTAGGTGCGGCTGTCGTAGGTGCGCATGTTGGGCGCAGTCTTGTAGCCGGTGGCGTGCTCGAACTTCACGTCGGGGTTGTCGGCCGCCACCTTCAGCATGGGTTCCATGAAGCCGAAGCTGGTGCCGAAGATGAGCTTGTTGCCCTGCGCCACCAGGTCACGCGCCACGCGTTCGGTGTCGGCGCCCTCGGGCACGTTTTCGACGAAGCTCGTGACCACCTTGCCGGCGAAGTCCTTCTCGACCGCCTTGCGGCCGTTGTCGTGCGCATAGCTCCAGCCACCGTCTCCCACCGGGCCGACATAGATCCAGGCGGCCTTCAGCGGCTCGGCGGGCGCCGGTGCCGGGGCAGCGGCAGGAGCCGCCGCGGGGGCCGGCGCAGGCGCGGGCGCCGGCTCCTCCTTCTGCCCGCAGGCTGCCATCGTGAGCGCCGCGGCAGACACCATGGCCAGGCGCAAGGCGGTGCGTTTGTTCATGTCGGTCATCAGAAAAGTCCTCCTGGAAAAATGGGGCAAGGTGAAAAAATCAGGAGCCCGGGTAAAACGGCTTGCCGAGTGAAGCGGGCATATTGACACGAATCCACGTGGGGCTGCGCGAGATCAGCGCCAAAACAACGACGGTGGCCAGATAGGGCATGGCCGTGAGCAACTGGCTCGGGACGTGCGAGCCCTGGCTCTGCAGGTAGAACTGCAGCATGGTGACCCCGCCGAACAGATACGCCCCCAGCAGCACGCGCGCCGGACGCCAGGTGCCGAAGGTGGTGAGCGCCAGCGCGATCCAGCCTTTGCCCGCCACCATGCCTTCCACCCACAGCGGCGTATAGATGATGGACAGGAACGCCCCCGCCAGTCCGCACAGCGCCCCGCCGATAACGACGGCCGCCATGCGGATGCGGCGCACCGGGTAACCAAGCGCATGCGCTGATTCGGGCGATTCACCCACGGCGCGCAACACCAGGCCGACGCGCGTGCGGTACAGCACCCAGATCAACACGAGCGTGAACGCGATGCCGAAATACACCAGCGGGTGCTGGCGCATGAGCGCCGGGCCGATGACGGGCACGTCGCCCAGCCCCAGCCAGCTGAAGCGCGGGCGCTCCGGCATGCGGGCCTGCACGTAGCCGATGCCGACGAAGGCCGAAAAGCCCGCGCCGAACAGCGTGAGCGCCAGGCCCGTGGCGTACTGGTTGGCGTTGAGCCAGATCACGAGCCAGCCGAAGGCCGCCGCCAGCACCGCGCCCGCCGCCATGCCGGCGAGAAAGCCCAGCGTGTCGCTGCCGGTGTGCACCACGGTGGCGAAGCCCGCAATGGCGGCGCACAGCATCATGCCCTCAGCGCCGAGGTTCACCACGCCGGCTTTTTCGTTGATCAGGAGGCCCAGCGCCGCCAGCGCCAGCACCGTCCCCGCCGTCAGCGTGGAGGCGAAAAGCAGAGGGTAAGCGTCCATCACCTCACCCCCTTCAGAACACTGATGCGCCGGATGCGGTAGTTCACCAGCGTGTCACACGCCATCAGCGAAAACAGCAGCAGCCCCTGGAACACGTCCGTGAGCGACTTGGGCAGGCCCAGACGCGATTGCGCGAGCTCGCCGCCGATGTAGAACATGCTCATCAAAATGGCCGCCAGCACCATGCCCAGCGGATGCAATCGCCCGACGAAGGCCACGATGATGGCCGCAAAACCGTAGCCCACGGGCACATAGGGCGTGAGCTGCCCGACGGGTCCCGCCACCTCCAGCGCCCCCGCCAGGCCCGCCGTGGCGCCGGACATGAGCAGCGCCGTCCACAGTGCGCTGCGCGAGGAAAACCCGGCGTAGCGCGCCGCCGCCGGCGCCACGCCGCCCACCTGCAGTGCATAGCCCGCGCGGGTGCGAAACAAGTACAGCCACAACAGCGCCGCGCCCGCCAGCGCGATCAGCGCGCCGATGTTCACGCGCGAGCCCGCCATCAGCTTGGGGATGCGCGCCACCGCCTCGAAGGTGCGCGTCTGCGGAAAGTTGTAGCCCATGGGGTCTTTCCACGGCCCGAACACGAGGTAGTTGAGCACCTGGATAGCCACGTAGACCAGCATCAGGCTCACGAGGATCTCGCCGGCATTGAAACGGTCGCGCAAAAAAGCGACGATGGCTGCCCAGAGCATGCCGCCCACCGCGCCCGCGATCAGCACGGCCAGCACGATCCAGCGCCCGGTCTCCTTGCCCGCCATGAGAGCCACGCCACCGGCGAAGATCGCGCCGATCACGTATTGCCCCTCGGCGCCGATGTTCCAGATGTTGGAGCGAAAACACACCGCCAGGCCCAGCGCGATCAGCAGCAGCGGCGTGGCCTTCACGCCCAGCTCGCCCAGGGCGTAGGAGGACTTGATCGGCTCCCAGAAGAACACCAGCAGGCCCTTGACGGGGTCCTTGCCGAGCAGCGAAAACAGCAGCGCACCCAGCGCCACGGTGATCGCCAGCGCCAGCACCGGTGAGGCCCAGGCCCAGGCGCGTGAAGGCGTGGGGCGCAGTTCAAGCCGCAGCACGGGCCACCTCCTGACGCGCTGCCGCGTTATCCGCACCCGGCCACAGGCCGCTCATCCACAGGCCGATTTGCTCCACCGTCGCTTCGGCGCGCGGCAGGCTGGGCGAAAGCTGCCCCTTGGCAATGACATGAAGCCGATCGCAGATTTCAAACAATTCGTCCAACTCCTCGCTGACCACCAGCACCGCGCAACCCGCATCGCGCAACGCCAGAATCTCGCCGCGAATCTGCGCGGCCGCGCCCACGTCCACCCCCCACGTGGGCTGGGAGACGACCAGCAGCGTCGGCCGGGCATCGATCTCGCGGCCCATGATGTACTTCTGTAGGTTGCCGCCGGAAAGCGAGCGAGCGGCTGCGTGCGTGCCTGCAGCCTTGACCTTGAAGCGCTCGATGATGCCCGCCGCCTGTGTGCGCAGCACCCCCATGCGCAGCCAGCCCAGGCGGCCCACGGCCTCCTTGCGCGTGAGCAACAGGTTGTGCGCCAGGCTCATCTCGGGCACGGCGCCGCGCCCCAGGCGTTCCTCGGGCACGAAATGCAGCCCGAGTGCGCGCCGCCCGAAGGGCGCCATGCGTCCGACCGGCTGGCCCGCTATCGAAATGGATGCCGGGGACGCTCGCCTGTCCTCACCAGAAAGCGAAAAAAGCAGTTCGCGCTGACCGTTGCCCGAGACGCCAGCGATGCCCACCACCTCGCCCGCGCGGACCTGCAGCGAGACATTTTCCAGGTCCACCCCGAAGGGCGATTCGCGCGGCAGGCTGAGCTGGTTGACCACCAGCACCGGCGCACCCGGCTCGCGCGGCACGTGCTCGAGCGGCGGAGGCTCGGCACCGATCATCAGGCGCGAGAGCGAGGCATTGGTTTCTTCACGCGGGTCGCAAACGCCCGTGACCTTGCCGCCGCGCATCACCGTGCAGGCGCTGCACAGCGCGCGAATTTCATGCAGCTTGTGGCTGATGTAGAGGATGGAACAGCCCTCGTCCGACAGACGCCTGAGCGTGACGAAGAGCTTTTCGACCGCCTGCGGCGTGAGCACCGAAGTCGGTTCATCGAGAATCAGCAGACGCGGACCAGCCAGCAGGGCGCGGATGATCTCCACGCGCTGCATTTCGCCCACGCCCAGCGTGTGCACCGGGCGCTCGGGGTCCACCTCCAGGCCGTAGGTGGCGGCGGTGCCGGCCACGCGCCGCGTCACCTCCGCGAGCGACAGCGTCTTGTCCAGCCCCAGCCAGACGTTCTCCGCCACGGAAAGCGTCTCGAACAGACTGAAATGCTGGAACACCATCGCGATGCCGAGCTGGCGCGCCGCCTGCGGGCTGCGCACCAGCGCCAGGTGGCCATCGACGCGCACGTCGCCTGCGTCGGGCTTGACCGCGCCGTAGATGATCTTCATCAGGGTGCTCTTGCCCGCGCCATTCTCACCCAGCACGGCGTGGATTTCGCCGGGCTGCACGGTCAGCGAAACCTCGCTGTTGGCGATGACGCCGGGGTAGCGCTTGGTGATGCCCGCGAGCTGCAACCGGGGCACGACCACGTCAGGCGTTTGAGGAACATGCAATGGCGGCATGCTGATTTGTCTCTTTGTAGTGCGATGGACACGACCCGCGCCACGATGTGCATGAGCCACGCTGCTTTGTTTGCATCACTTTACCCGCTATCCGGAGATTGCGCCAGCAAATTGCATGCGATATGTGTAGACAGAATTTGCATACACACAACATCAGAATCATTCCCGCCATGAAGAAAACCCATGATCATTGTCGGTTCACTGCGCGCTGGCGGACTGCGGCACCTGCCCCCACTGCACCCGATTGCGCCCGGCCCGTTTGGCCGCGTAACAGGCCATGTCGGCACCGGCGAGGGCTTCGGCCGGACCGGCGCCCGTGGCGAGCAGCACCAGCCCGATGCTCAGGCTGAGCGAAAAACTGCGTCCCCGGTACGTGGGCTCCCATGCCGCCACGGCCGCGCGCAGCTTCTCCGCCAGTTCGGCTCCACGTTCCATGCTGCATCCTGGCAGCACCACCGCGAACTCATCGCCTCCCAGGCGTCCCAGCCACCCCGTCTGGCGGACATGCGATTCGAGCAGGCGCGCCAGATGGCGCAGCACATCATCGCCCGCGTCATGCCCGGCCAGCTCGTTGATCAGCGTGAAATGGTCGACATCCACATGCATCAGCACACCCGTGACGGGCTGCTCGTTGGCCAGCGTGTGCGCGCCGCGCGCCACGCGCCTGGACAGCAGCAGTTGCAGCCGACGCACCAGCGCGGCGCGGTTGGGCAGGAAGGTCAGGGCATCGTGCCAGCGCTCCCAGTCATGTTGCAGGCGTGCTTCGCGCTCGGCCGAGCCGTCTTCGATGATCCAGATGACGTCGGCGGCCGGGTCTCCCGCATGCACGGGCTCGCCATGCACCTGGGCCCACAAGGTGCTTGCGTCGCGCCGCATCAGGGGCAGCTCCCCGTGAAAGCGCCCATGCACCGCGAAATCCACGCGCACGCGCTCGGCGAGCTCGCCCCCCTCGGGGGAGCCAGAGACCAGTTGCAGAAAATCGCGCCCCACCAGTTGCGCCGGGGTGTAGCCGAACATGCGACAGGCCTGGCTGCTGGCGATCTCGATGCGCTGCGAGCGCGTCAGCGCGATCCCCAGCGGCACATGCTCCAGCACGGCCTGCAGCTGACGCTCCAGCGCCTGCGTCGTGCGCTGCTGCTGGCGGCGCAGCTGCACCAGACGCGCAAACACGCGCACGACGTCGTTGACCTCCCCGCTCGCACCCAGGAGATCGGGCGGCTGCCGGGGCACGCTGGCGGGGTGCTCTTCATCCAGCACGTCGCGTGCGCGCTGGCGCAGCAGCGAGAGCGGATGCATGAGCCACCACAGCAGCAGCAGGGCCGCCAGCGCCACGGCGGCCACGGCGGCGCCCGCCAGCCACCACACCCGCTGCTCGGCCGCCACCAGGGGCTGCAGCAGCGAGGGTGCACGGTTGACCCGCGCCACCACCCAGCCCGGCAGCCCGGCCACGGCCCAACCGACGACAGAACCATCGGGCAGCACGGTGCGCCCGGGCTGCGCCAGCAGCTGCGCCGCATCGCTGCCGGAAAAAACGCGCGACAGCCCGGGCTCGTCGCGCACCAGTCCGAGTACGCGCGATGCGTCGGGGTGCGAGAGGATCACGCCCTCCTGCGTGAACACCATGAAGCGTGTGCTCTCGCGCTCGGGCAGCGCCAATGCGGGCGGCAGCAGGTTCTGCGACTGCAGTCGCAAGGTGGCGGCCACCACCGCCACCGTCTGGCCGCTGCTGCCCAGCACCGGTAGCGCCAGAGCCACGTGCGCCTGCGTTGCCTTGCTGCCCAACACCCCCGAGACCATCGGCTTGCGCTCCTGCCAGACGCGGTGCAACAACGCCTGCTCCGCGTCTTCCATCTGATCGACGGCCGTGACCTCCTCGCCCCTCAGCTGCAGCCCGGCGATCTCTTCGCCGCGCAGTACCGTCACGGTCTCGAAGAGGCGCGCCACCGGCCGGTCCTGCAGCAGCCAGGCGCGCAGGCGCGCATTGGAGCCGATCACCGCGGGCGAGAGCCCGTCGGCCAGCGCCGCCAGCATCTTGATGTTGAGCTCCATCTTGCTCGAGAGCATGCGCGCAAGCATTTCCACCTCGCCGCCGTCCTGCTCCAGGATGCGCTGCAACGCCTGCGGCTCGCTGGCGCGCGTCACGAGCCACGTCGACACCCCGCCGGCGGCGATGACTGCCAGCAGGACGAGCAGCCCCACGGCGCGCACCAGGGGCCCCGGCAGCCACGCATGCCGCGGCGCGGCATCACGCGACGCGGCATCCGCCACGGCGTCCATGAGTACCCCGCGAACCGGCAGGCGAATCGTTGAAAACAAACAGATCCATCGTCATTGGCACGTGCGCGCCGTCGGCCCCATGCCGACCACCTTTGCACTATAGGTAGCCACGGGCCGCCGCAGGCTCGGGTACAACCCTGAAGACCGTTGCGGAAAACCCTAGGGCGACGCTGGACAAGTCGCCGCGATGTGGCGCGCCGTGGCTGGGGATGGGATGCAAGACGCAAAGCGCAGACATGGCCGTAGCCATGGCGAGCATTCGCAACGCCGCAGACCGCCCCAGGCCGGGATGCGACGCGCGCGAGGGACTTGTTCAGCGTCGCCCCAGGAAGATGACAATCGTCCCTCACTCCACCAACCACGAGAGCGCCATGCCCAATTTCGTCGATACCTCGCCGCAAGGCTCCTGCATCTTCTGCCGCCTCATCGCCGGGGAAATCCCCAGTGCCAAGGTCTTCGAGGACGAGCACACCATCGCCTTCATGGACCTGGGCCAGGTCAACCCGGGGCACGTGCTCGTGGCCACGCGCCGCCACGCAGCAACGCTGTGGGACGCCACGCCCGAGGAAGCGGCCGCCATGATGCGCACCGCGCACCGGATAGCTGCCGCGGCGCGCGCGGTCTTCGAGCCCGCGGGGCTGATGTTGCTGCAGGCCAACGGCGCCGTGGCGGGACAGACCGTGGGGCACTTGCACATGCATGTGGTGCCGCGCCACGAGGCCGATGGCATCGGCTTCACCTGGCCGCGCAAGGACCCTGCGGCCAGCACCCTCGCGCAATACGCCCAGCGCCTTGCCGCCAGCCTGCAAAACCAGGACAGTGGCCACTGAGATCTGCCTCTCGCGTGTACCCCTCGCGCGTCAGACCTATTTGCAATACCGGATTTTTTGTATACACTTTTCCCATACAAGAAATCGAGGTGATGGCGCCACCCCGATTTTCACCCCGAAGCCACTCAGGAGACGACATGCGCAAAACACTGCTGGCCCTTGCCGCGACCACCCTCTGCACGCTCGGGGCGCATGCCCAGAGCACGGTTCAACTCAGCGGCCTGGCCGACCTGTACGTGGGCTCCATGCGCATGGCGGGCGACGCCAGCAGCCGCACCACCGTGGGCAACAGCGGCATGACCACCTCATGGGTCGGCATCAAGGGCTCGGAAGACCTCGGCGGCGGGCTCAAGGTCAATGTCGCGATGACCTCGTTCCTCAGGCTCACCGATGGCTCGCAGGGGCGCTTCCCCGGGGACACCTTCTTCTCGCGCGACGCCAACATCGGCTTTTCGGGCAATTTCGGCTCGGTGGTGCTGGGCCGCTGGCTCGCGCCCAACTTCCTGCCGTCGGTCATCGGCAACCCGCTGGGCGACTCGTTCACCTTCGCGCCGCTCATCCTGCACATGAACGTGCCGCTGTTCAACGGCAGCGGCTGGCAGGCGACGACGCCGTCGGACACCGGCTGGAACAGCCAGATCGCCTACACCACGCCCGACATCGGCGGGTTCAAGGCCACGCTGCAATACCAGCTGGGGGGCGACACGGGCAGGCACAACATCGGCGCCAACTTCCTGTACTTTCACGGTCCGCTCACGGTCACCGGCTTTTACGAGCGTGATCAGTTGAGCAACCCCGGCACCAGCACCTGGCTGGGCACGACCAAGACCGACTGGATGCTGACGGCCGCCTACGACTTCAAGGTCGTCAAGCCCTATGTCGGCTACGGTCAGGCCAAGGCCGACAATGCCCCCGGCAAGGCCAAGACCATGCACCTGGGCGCCTCGGCCCCGCTGGGCGGCGGCAGCGTGCTGGCCTCGTGGGCACGTACCAACGTGACGGCGCTCGATACCAGCCGCAAGACCCTCACCCTGGGCTACGACTACTTCCTCTCCAAGCGCACCGATCTGTACGCGATGTACATGAATGACCGCATCACGGCGCAGCCCAGCGGCAACAGCTTCGCGGTCGGCATGCGCCACCGGTTCTGAGCGCCTCTTTCGATACCCAAGGTCTGCCTCACGGCCCGCGGTGCGCAAGCGCCACGGGCCTTTTTCATCCGCACGAACACTCTGCTACGCTCGCGCTCCCATGCGCACCGCATCGCCAGCCCCATCCCGCACGCCGCCGCCGGTTCTGACCCTCACCGGACCCACGGCCAGCGGCAAGACGGCAGCGGCCCTGGCACTGGCGCGCGCGCTGGCGCCGCGACTGCCGGTGGAAATCATCAGCATGGACTCGGCGCTGGTCTACCGCGGCATGGACATCGGCACGGCCAAGCCCAGTGCCGACGAACTCGCCGCCGTGCCGCACCATCTGATCGATATCCGCGACCCGGACCAGCCTTACTCGGCCGCGGAATTCGCGCACGATGCCGCGCGGCTCATCGCCGAGATCCAGGCGCGCGGCGCGCTGCCCCTGCTCGTGGGCGGCACCCTGTTGTACCTCAGGGCCTTGAGCGACGGCATGGCCCAGCTGCCACCCGCCGACCCCGCCACGCGCGAGCAGCTGGACGCGCAGGCGCGCTCCGTCGGCTGGCCGGCGATGCACGAGGAGCTGGCCCGCATCGACCCGGCCACGGCCGCGCGCCTGGCACCCAACGACAGCCAGCGCATCCAGCGCGCGCTGGAGGTCTGGCGGCTGACCGGGCAAACGCTGTCTCACCTGATTGCTACCAACAAGAGAGCATCTGGCGCTTATCCCATAAGCGCTGGAGCCGTTTTTTCCTTGGAACCATCGGACCGCGGCTGGCTGCATGCACGCATCACCCACCGCTTCGAGCGGATGCTGGAGCAGGGCCTGCTGGACGAAGTGCGCGCCCTGCGCGCCCGTGGCGACTTGCGCCCCGAGCTGCCCAGCATGCGCTGCGTGGGCTATCGCCAGTGCTGGCAGGCGCTGGAGGGCGAATTCCCCATCGCCGAACTGGCCGCGCGCGGCGCCGCCGCCACGCGCCAGCTGGCCCGGCGCCAGCTCACGTGGCTGCGCTCCATGCCCGGGCGGCAGGTGATCGCCGCCGACGCGCCCGATGCCACCGCCCAACTGCTGCGCGCGGCCATGGAGCAGCTCACTGCATGAGCGCCGACACACCCCTGATCGAAACCCGCCAGCTGGCGCGCCGTTACGGAGCGCAGACGGTTTTCGAAAACGTCAGCCTGCAGGTGGCACGCGGCGAATTCGTCGCCATCGTGGGCGAGTCGGGGGTGGGCAAATCCACGCTGCTCAACTGTCTGGCGGCGCTCGACACCTGGGATGCGGGCCAGGTGCTGTTCGATGGCACCGACCTCACGCCGCTGGACGACACCGCGCGCGCGCTCTGGCGGCGCGCGCACGTGGGCTTCGTGTTCCAGGCGTTTCATGTGCTGCCCCATTTGACCGTGGCGCAGAACGTGGCGCTGCCGCTGATGCTGCTGGGGCGCCATGATGACGCCGAAGTACAGCACATGCTCGCCGCCGTCGGCCTCGCGGGCCTGGCCGGGCGGCTGCCGCAGCAGCTCAGCGGCGGCCAGCTGCAGCGCGTGGCCATCGCCCGTGCGCTGGTGCATCGCCCGCCGCTGCTGCTCGCGGACGAGCCCACCGGCAACCTCGACCCCGACACCGCGGCCCGCATCCTCGATCTGCTGACCCGGCAGACACGCGAATGCAAGGCGGCGCTGGTGTTGGTCAGCCACACGGCCGGCGTGACGGCTTCCGCCGACCGGGTGCTGCATCTTTCAAAAGACGGGGTTCGTGGTGGCTGACAGGCTCGAAGCTCCCGTCACGCCGCCCACATTCCACAGGTGAGGCAGGGTCACACCCGCGCGCCGCGGCAAGCAGCAAAAACAACGAGCCCTGGCGCATGGCAGCGACAGGGCCCACGGTTGACGGGCAGGGTGGCGTTTATTCCACCGCGAGGCGTTGCGCCTTGCCTTCGAGCTTCTTGGGCAGCGTCAGCGTCAGCACGCCGTTTTCGTACCTGGCTTTGGCCTTGGCCGCGTCGACCTCCATCGGCAACTGGAAGCTGCGCGCGACCGAGCCGAAGTAACGCTCGCTGCGCAGCACCTTCTCGCCCTCCTTCTTCTCGTCGTGCTGCTGCACCTCGGCGCGCAGCGTCACCACCGCACCGTCGATCGACACCTGGATGTCCTCCTTGGACACGCCCGGCAGTTCGGCCTGCACGCTGTAGCCAGCGTCATCCTCCTTCACGTCGAAACGGATCTGCGACGGCTGCGGCAGGGCGTCGCCATGCAACGGCCGCACGTAAAAGGCAGGGGCCACGTCACGGAAAAAATCATCAAGCAGGTTGCCACGGGTCATCAGCGAGTTCATGGTCTTACTCCTCATGTTGCATTGCGCCGCCTCGTGCGGCTGCCCCGTACATGTGCACCGCGCGCCAGGTTTCAAGACCTCGCCCGGCGCTGCCGCTGCACCGACAATCGCAGACCATGCGCGAGCTGTTTTTCACCTTCTCCTGGCAGGACCTGCGCCAGCACCCCTGGCGCAGCCTCGCGGCCGCCCTGGCCGTGATGCTGGGAGTGGCGCTGGGGCTGGCGGTGCACCTGATCAACGCCAGCGCGCTCACCGAATTCGCGCAGGCCACGCAGGCCATCAACGGCCAGAGCGACGTTCAGCTGCGCGCGCGCCAGGGACTGTTGCCGCAGCGGTTTTTCGCCGCGGTGGCTGCCCAGCCGCTGGTGGCGCGGGCCAACCCGGTGCTGGAGGCGACGATACAGGCCTTCTCCGAGGCGGGCCACGAGGTGACGCTGCATCTCACGGGCGCCGACGCGCTGCAGCTGCCCGCCACCGCGCCCGCGCTCATGCCCCGCCCCTGGCCCGGCAGCGCGCGCCTGATCATGCTGGCGCCCGACGCCCTCTTCCTGAACGCAAGCGCACGCAAGGCGCTGCACCTGGCGGATGGTCCGGCGGTGGTGCAGCTGCAGATCGGGCTCAAACGCGCCGCCGTGCGGGTGGCGGGCAGCGTCCCGGCCACCGGGCAGCCCGTGGGCGTGATGGACATCGGCGCCGCGCAAGACCTGCTGGGGCTCGATGGCTGGCTCACGCGCATCGACGTGCGGCTGCGCCCGGGCGCGGACAAAACCGCACTGGAACAGGCGCTCGATGCGCATCCGGACACCGCCGCCCGGCTCCTGTCGACCACGCCGCACAACAGCATCACGCAGGCCGACCAGCTCTCGCGCGCTTACCGCGTGAACCTCACGGCGCTCGCGCTCGTGGCCCTGTTCACGGGCGCCTACCTCGTCTACTCCGTGCTGGCGCTGGCGCTGGCGCGCAGGCAGCCGCAATTTGCCCTGCTCGGCGTGCTGGGCGCCACGCCGCGCCAGCGTCTGATGCTGATGCTGGGCGAAGCCGGCACGCTGGGCCTGATCGGTGCCGTGGCCGGCGTGCTGCTGGGCACGCTGCTCGCCTGGGCCGCGCTGCGCCTGGCCGGAGGCGACCTGGGGGGCGGCTACTTCTCGGCCACATCGCGACTGCACTGGAGCTGGGGCGCCGCGCTCGGCTACACGCTGCTGGGCCTGGCCGCCGCCCTGGCCGGAGGCTGGTGGCCCGCGCGGCAGGCCCGGGAGCTGGCGCCCGCGCAGGCGCTCAAGGGGCTGGGCCTGGCCTTGACACACGGCAACGCTCGGCTGGCGCTGAGCGGCGTGCTGCTGCTTGCCGCGAGCGCGCTGCTGGCGCTGCTGCCGCCGGTGCTGGGCCTCCCCATCGCGGCCTACCTGTCGGTGGCCCTGCTGCTGATCGGCGGCATCGCACTGCTGCCCTGGCCCGTTGAAGTCCTGCTCGGTCTCGCAAGACCTCTGGTGGCGAAGCGGACCTTGTCCATGCTGGCGATGGAACGCGCCCTGCGCACGCGCGGCGCGGCGGCAGCCACCATAGGCGGCGTGGTGGCCGCGCTCAGCCTCGCGGTTGCGCTCACGGTGATGGTGGCGAGCTTTCGCGGCTCGGTGCAGCACTGGCTGGACGCCATGCTGCCCGCCCCCCTGTACGTTCGCGCCAGCGGCCAGCTCAAGGGCGATGACGCGGCCGTCTTCACGCAGGAGCTGGTGAACGACATCCGGCGGCTGCCCGGCCTCATGAAGCTGCAGGCCTCGCGCAGCAGCAGCGTGCAGCTCAGCGCCACCCAGCCGGCGCTGGCCATCCTGGCGCGCCCCCTCGGAGACCATCCCGAACGCAGCCTGCCCATGGTCGGCGAGCCTCTGCCGGTGCCGGCCGGGCACATCGCGCTGTACGTGAGCGAAGCCGTGCTCGACCTGCACGGCGTGCGCCCCGGAGACGGCTGGCCCGCGCTTTCCAAGGCATTTCACTCCGGAAGCCTTTCCAGTCAAGCGCAGGCAGCACCTTTTTTCATAGCTGGCGTATGGCGCGATTACGTCCGCCAGACGGGCGCCGTCGCGATGAGGCGCTCGGATTTCATCGGCCTGACGGGCGACACCCGGGCAAGCGACCTGGCCCTGTGGCCCGCGCCCGGCACCGACCTGGGCACGCTGCGCGAGGCGATCACGGCACTGGCTCGCGCTCAGGGCGCCGCCCCCGGCGCGCTGGAATTCACCCGCACCGACGTGATCCGCCAGCGCTCGCTCGCGCTGTTCGACCGCAGCTTCGCCGTGACCTACTGGCTGCAGGCGGTGGCCATTGCCATCGGCATGTTCGGCGTGGCTGCCAGCCTCTCGGCGCAGGTGCTGGCGCGACGCAAGGAGTTCGGCCTGCTCACGCACCTGGGGCTCACGCGGCGGCAGATCCTCACCGTCGTGACGGGCGAAGGCGTGGCCTGGACGGCCGTGGGCGCCGTCGTCGGCACACTGCTGGGCCTGGCCGTGGCGCTGGTGCTGGTGCGCGTGGTCAACCCGCAAAGCTTTCACTGGAGCATGGACCTGGCCGTTCCCTGGCCACGTCTGGGGCTGCTGGCTGGCGCGGTGGTCCTGGCCGGCGGCATCACCGCGCTGCTGGCCGGACGCTCGGCTGCGAGCCACGACGCGGTGCTCGCCGTCAAGGAAGACTGGTAGCTGATCCACAATCGATGCCCATGACCGAACCCGAAGCCGCCCTCCACCGCGACCCCTGGCTGCACCAGGCGATTGCCCGCATCGAAGCCGATTACCAGCGCAGCGCCGACACGCACCTCATCGCGCTGCCGCTGCCCGCGTTTTCCGATGCCGGGATCGACCTGTACCTGAAGGACGAATCCACCCACCCCACGGGCAGCCTCAAGCATCGCCTGGCGCGCTCGCTGTTCCTGTACGCGCTGTGCAACCGCTGGATCCACGAGGGCTCGACCGTGGTGGAAGCCTCCAGCGGCTCCACCGCCGTGAGCGAGGCCTACTTCGCCCGGCTGCTCGGCCTGCCCTTCATCGCCGTGATGCCGCGCAGCACCTCGGCCGAAAAAATCGCGCTGATCGAATTCCACGGCGGCCGCTGCCACTTCGTCGAAAGCGCCCCCGAGATGTACGACGCGGCCCGTGCCCTGGCGCGGGAGACGGGTGGCCACTACATGGATCAGTTCACCTACGCCGAGCGCGCGACCGACTGGCGCGGCAACAACAACATCGCCGAGAGCATGTTCATTCAGATGCAGCGCGAGCGCCACCCGGTGCCGCGCTGGATCGTGGTGGGCGCGGGCACCGGCGGCACCAGCGCCACCATCGGCCGCTACGTGCACTACCAGCGCCACGCCACCCGCCTGTGCGTGGCCGACCCGGCCGGTTCGGTCTTCGCCGACTACTGGCGCACAGGCGACGTCGCACTCACGGCGCCCGGCTCGCGCATCGAGGGCATCGGCCGCCCGCGCGTGGAGCCCAGCTTCATCCGCCACCTGATCGATCGCATGGAGGCGGTGGCGGACGTCGAATCGATCGCCTGCATGCGCGAACTCTCGCGCCTGCTCGGGCGGCGCGTGGGCCCGTCCACCGGCACCAACTTCGCCGCCATGCTGCGCCTGGCTGACGAAATGAAAAAGAGCGGCGAAACCGGCTCCATCCTCTCGCTGCTGTGCGACGCGGGCGAACGCTACCTGCACAGCTACCACGACCCGCGGTGGGTGGCCGCGCACATCGGCGATTGCGCCGAAGCGCAAACCGCCGCCCAGGCGCGGTTCGTCTGATGCGCCGCCGCCACGCGCTGCTGGCCCTGACGGCCATCGGCATGCAGCGCGCGGCATGGCCCGTCACGGCCGACGAGCTGCACTTTCCGCGCGACCATGGCAGCCACCCGACGTTTGCCACCGAGTGGTGGTACCTCACCGGGCAGGTGCAGGCCGAAGGTGCGCTCTGGGGCTTCCAGATCACCTTCTTTCGCTCGCGCGTGGACATCGCCGCGACCATGCACTCCGCGTTCGCCGCGCGACAGCTGCTCTTCGCGCATGCGGCGCTCACCGATCTGCGGGGCCGGCGCCTGCTGCACGATCAACGCATCGCCCGCGAAGGTTTCGGCGTGGCACGGGCCAGCGAGCAGGACACGGCCATTCGCCTGCAGGATTGGTCGCTCACCCGCGAGAACGCGCCCGTGCCCGGTCACAGCCGCTACCTCATCGAGGCGGCCGCGCAGGGTTTTTCACTGCAACTGCAGGCCACGAGCACCCAACCGGTGCTGCTGCAGGGCGAGCACGGCCTCTCGCGCAAGGGACCCGAGCCTGCTCAGTCCAGCTGGTACACGAGCCAGCCTCAACTGGCCGTCACCGGCCACATCACGCTGGGCAACAAGCGCATGCCGGTTCAGGCCGGCCAGCCGTGGGACAACCGCGCCTGGATGGATCACGAATGGAGCGAGGCCCTCATGCACCCCGACGCCGTGGGCTGGGACTGGATCGGCATGAATCTGCGCGACGGCGGCGCGCTCACCGCCTTCGTGCTGCGCCGCCTGGACGGCAGCGCGCTTTGGGCCGGAGGTTCTTTCAGGCCCTCGGCCAGCGCGCCCGCGCAGGTCTTCGGCGCCGACGACGTGCGCTTCACGCCGCAGCGCCTGTGGACCAGCGCCGCCAGCGGCGCCCGCTACCCCGTCCAGTGGCAGATCGATACACCCGCGGGACGCTACGGCGTGCACGCCCTGCTCGATGACCAGGAGCTTGACAGCGGCGCCTCCACCGGCGCCATCTACTGGGAAGGTCTGAGCGTGCTGCGCGATGCGGGCGGCGAGGAAATCGGACGGGGCTACCTTGAAATGACAGGCTACGCCAGGCCGTTGCGGCTGCGATAGGGCCCCACTGCGCCTGCCACGAAGCTTCGCGCGACGCGCATTCCGCCACCGCGATGCGCGCTCCCCATGAAAAAACCGCCAGAGCCTTGAATTCCGGCTCTGGCGGGAGGCCACGAAGAAGCCAGGAAATTCACGAAGTACCGCCACCCCCGCCGCCACGCGGACGCTGCAGCCAGGCGATCAGCTCGCCCATGACGCCGCGGCGGAACGCCAGCGTGCAGATCACGAAAATCAGGCCGGTGACCATGGTGACGGAGCCCCCTATGGTGCTGAACCACGCCACGCTGGTCAGGTCGGCAAGCCAGGTGCCGAAGTCGCCAATCTTGTTTTCCAGCAACTCGATCACCATCGCGCCCACCAGCGGGCCGCTCAGCGTACCCATGCCACCCACCAACGCCATCAGAACGACGTTGCCGGACATGGTCCAGTGCACGTCGGACAGTGAGGCAAAGCCCATCACCAGCGTCTTGAGCGACCCCGCCAGGCCCGAAAGCGCCGCCGAGATGATGAAGGCCACGAGCTTGAAGCGATCCGTGTCATAGCCCAGAGAAATGGCGCGCGGCTCGTTTTCCTTGATGCCCTTGAGCACCTGGCCGAACGGCGAATGAATGGTGCGCATGATGAGCCAGAATGCCGCCGCGGTGATCACCAGCACCACGAAATACATGGTCAGATCGTTGCTCAGATCGAGCACGCCGAACAGTTTGCCGCGCGGCACGCCCTGCAAGCCATCCTCCCCCCCGGTGAACTTCATTTGCAGGGCCGCGAAATAGACCATCTGCGCCAACGCCAGGGTAATCATCGTGGCGTAGATGCCCTGACGCCGGATCGTGAGCGCGCCCATGATCCAGCCCAGCAGCGCGCCGCACAGCGTGCCCGCCAGCAGACCGAGCTCGGGCGTGAGGCCCCAGACCTTCACCGCGTGACCCGCGATGTAGGCCGAGCCTCCCAGAAACGCCGCATGGCCGAACGAGAGCAGACCGGTATAGCCCAGCAGCAGGTTGAACGCGGCCGCGAAAAGCGCGAAGCACAGCAGCTTCATCACGAACACCGGGTAGGCGCCGAGGAAAGGCGCCACGATCAGGACCAGCAAGAGCAGCCCATAGCCCACAGGGGTAAATTTCTTGATATTCATTTGCGCGTGCCCCTGTTCTCACTTTTCCTTGCCGAACAGCCCGGCCGGGCGCACCAACAGCACGATGGCCATGATGATGAAGACCACCGTTGACGAAGCTTCGGGGTAAAACACTTTGGTGAAGCCCTCGATCACTCCGAGCCCCAGACCGGTGAGGATGGAGCCCATGATGGAGCCCATGCCACCGATCACCACCACCGCGAACACGAGGATGATGAGGTGCTGGCCCATGAGCGGCGTCACCTGATAGACCGGCGCGGCCAGCACGCCGGCAAACGCCGCCAGCGCAGAGCCGAAGGCGAAGGTGAGCGTGACCATGACCGGCACGTTGATGCCGAACGCCTCCACCAGCCGCGGGTTCTCGGTGCCCGCGCGCAGATACGCGCCGAGCTTGGTTCTTTCGATCACATACCACGTGGCGACGCACACGATGATGGAAGCGAGCACCACCCAGGCGCGATAGTTCGGCAGCATCATGAAGCCGAGATTGGTTGCGCCCTGCAGCAGGTCGGGTGTGTCATACCCCAGACCCGAGACGCCATAGATCGAGCGGAACACCCCCTCGATCAGCAGCGTCAGGCCCAGTGTGAGCAACAGCCCGTAGATGTGATCGAGCTTGTAGATCCAGCGCAGGAAGAGGCGCTCGAGAATCGCACCGAAGACACCCACCACCAAAGGCGCCACCACCAGCATGACCCAGTAGTTGACGCCCAGATAGTTCATCGCCATCCAGGTGACCATCGCGCCCAGCATGAACAACGCGCCGTGGGCGAAATTGATCACGTTGAGCAGGCCGAAGATCACGGCGAGGCCCAGACTCAGGATGGCGTAAAACGAGCCATTGACCAGCCCCACGAGGAGCTGGCTCATCATGGCCGCCATCGAAATGCCGAAAATTTCCATGGAATGGTGAACAGGTAGTGAGTGGAATCAGGTACGAATCAGGCGCGGTTCACTTCCAGAGCGGGCACTTGCCTTCGGCCTTGGTCGTGAAGACCTCGGCGCCTGGAAGCTGCTTGACGATTTTGTAGTAATCCCACGCGCCCTTGGATTCGGCAGGTGTCTTGACCTGCACCAGGTACATGTCGTGCTCGTACAAGCCATCGGGGCGAATGTGGCCCGTCGCGAAGAAGTCCTTCATCTTCATGCCACGCCAGGTCTCCATGACCTTGTCGGCGTCCACGGTGCCCGCCGCCTGCACCGCCTTGAGGTAATTCATCGTCGCGGAATAGTCCGCGGCCTGGATTTCCGTCGGGCGCTTCTTGAGCTTGGCCATGTACTTGTCGGCGAACGCGCGGGCCTCGGGATTCATGTCCCAGTACCACGAAGTCACGAACTGCATGCCCTGCGCGGTCTTGAGACCGAGGCTGTGAATGTCACTGAAGAACACCAGCAGCGGCACCACCTTCATGGTCTTGGAGATGCCGAATTCGTTGGCTGCCTTGATGGCGTTGATGGTGTCTCCACCTGCATTCGCCAAAGCGAGCACCTGCGCCTTGGAGTTCTGCGCCTGCAGCAGGAAAGAAGAAAAATCGGTCGCATTGAGCGGGTGGCGCACGGTGCCCGCGACCGTGCCGCCCTTTTCCTTCACCACGGCGGCCGCATCGGCCTCCATGGCGTGACCGAATGCATAGTCGGCCGTCAGGAAGAACCAGCTCTTGCCGCCATTGGCCACCACCGCGCCGGCGGAGCCGCGCGACAGTGCCACGGTATCGTAGGCGTAGTGCACCGCGTAGGGCGAGCACTGTTCGTTGGTCAGCGCGGAAGTCCCGGCGCCGTTGTTGATCATCACGCGCTTCTTCTCGGTCGACACCTTGGCCAGCGCCAGCGCGGTGCCCGAGTTGGTGCCGCTGAAGATCATCGTCAGACCATCGGTGTCGATCCACTCGCGCGCCTTGGAGGCCGCCAGGTCGGGCTTGTTCTGGTGGTCGAAGCTCATCATCTCGATGGGCTTGCCCAGCACCTTGCCACCGAAGTCATCGATGGCCATCTGGATCGCGGTGGCGGCGTCCTTGCCCTCCAGGTCGGCATAGAGGCTGGAAAGGTCGGAGATATAGCCGATCTTGATCTTGTCCTGCGCCTGCGCCTGCGCCTGCATGGCGCCCGCCATGAGGCCGACGGCCCCGAGGGCCACGGCCAGCTTGGTGAATCTGTTCTTCATTGCCTGTCTCCTTCTTCGTTTCCCGAGCACATGCTCATCATCACAACCCGCGGCACACGGGCACGCTCATGGCGCGCCCGTGTGCGCGCTCAACTTACTTCCACAAGGCGCACTTGCTTTCGGCCTTGGTGGTCCACACCTCATCGGCGGAGAGCTTGCTCACCACCTTGTAGTAATCCCATGGCTTCATGGACTCGTTCGGCGCCTTCACCTGCACCAGGTACATGTCGTGCGCGAAGCGACCGTCGGGACGGATCACGCCCTTGGCATAGAAGTCATCGATCGGCGTCGACTTGAGTTTCTCCATGACCTTGTCGGCATCCATGGTGCCCGCCGCCTGCACGGCCTTCAGGTAGTTCATCGTCGCGGAATAGTCCGCCGCCTGGATGTCGGTCGGCATGCGCTTGGTCTTGTCGAAGAAGCGCTTGCCGAACTCGCGCGTCTTGTCGTTGAGATTCCAGTCCCAGCTGGTCGTCAGCAACAAGCCCTCGGTGTTCCTCAGGCCCAGGCTGTGCACGTCGGTGATGAACACCAGCAGACCCGCGACCTTCATGGTCTTGAGGATGCCGAACTCCTTGGCCGACTTCATGGCGTTCTGGAAGTCACCGCCGGCATTGGCCAGGCCCAGCACCTGCGCCTTGGAGTTTTGCGCCTGCAGCAGGAACGAAGAGAAATCGGTTGCGTTCAGCGGATGACGCACGCTGCCCACCACCGTGCCGCCGTTGTCCTTGACGACCTTGGCCGTGTCGGCTTCCAGCGAATGGCCGAATGCGTAGTCGGCTGTCAGGAAGAACCAGCTCTTGCCACCATTCTTGACCACCGCGCTGCCCGTGCCCTTGGCCAGCGCCACGGTGTCGTAGGCGTAGTGCACGGTATACGGCGTGCACTGCTCGTTGGTCAGCGCCGAGGAACCCGCGCCGCTGTCGAAGAACACACGCTTCTTCTCGGCCGCCACCTTGGCCATGGCCAGCGCCGTGCCCGAGTTCGTGCCACCGAACAGCATCGTCACGCCCTCGGTGTCGACCCACTCGCGCGCTTTGGTGGCCGCCACGTCGGCCTTGTTCTGGTGGTCGGCCGTGAGCAGCTCGATCGGCTTGCCCAGCACCTTGCCACCGAAATCATCAATGGCCATCTGGATCGCGAGCGCGCCGTTCTTGCCCTCGACGTCCGCGTACAGGCTGGACATGTCCGTAATGAAGCCGATCTTGAGCTTGTCCTGGGCCTGCGCATGCATGGCGCCCGCCATGAGACCAACCGCGCCCAGTGCCACGGCCAGTTTGGTGAATCTCGATTTCATTGGATATCTTCCTCGACTTTCGTTTCAAACAGGGTTCACATCCACACGGGCGCGGTGCGGCTGTCGCGCCGCACAGCCGCGAGGATCACTTCCACAAGGCGCACTTGGTCTCGGATTTCTTGGTCCAGATTTCGTCGGACGGCAGCTTGCTCACCACCTTGTAGTAATCCCACGGTGTCGTCGACTCCTTGGGCGACTTGACCTGCATCAGGTACATGTCGTGCGCAAACCGCCCGTCGGGGCGGATCACGCCCTTGGCGTAGAAGTCGTCGATCGGCGTGGACTTGAGCTTGGCCATCACGGTGTCGGCGTCGATGGTACCCGCCGCCTGCACCGCCTTGAGATAGTTCATCGTCGCGGAATAGTCCGCGGCCTGGATGTCGGTCGGCATGCGCTTGGTCTTCTCGAAGAACTTCTTGCCGAACGCACGCGTCTTGTCGTTGAGGTTCCAGTCCCAGCTCGTGGTGAGCAGCAGGCCCTCGGTGTTCTTCAGGCCCAGGCTGTGCACGTCGGTGATGAACACCAGCAGACCTGCGATCTTCATCGAATTGGTGATGCCGAATTCCTTGGCCGCCTTGATTGCGTTGATGGTGTCGCCCCCGGCATTGGCCAGCGCAAGAATCTGCGCCTTGGAGTTCTGGGCCTGCAGCAGGAAGGACGAGAAATCGGACACCCCGATGGGATGGCGCACCGCGCCGAGCACCTGGCCGCCGTTGTCCTTGACCACCTTGCTGGTGTCCGCCTCGAGCGCATGGCCGAAGGCATAGTCGGCCGTCAGGAAGAACCAGGTCTTGCCGCCGTTCTTCACGATGGCACTCCCCGTGCCGCGCGCCAGCGCCACGGTGTCATACGCATAGTGCACGGTGTAGGGCGTGCATTGCTCGTTGGTCAGCGCGGAGGAACCCGCGCCACTGTTGATGTAGACGCGCTTCTTCTCCGCCGCCACCTTGACCGTGGCCAGCGCCGTGGCCGAATTGGTGCCGCCGAATATCATCGTCACGTTCTGCGTGTCGATCCACTCGCGCGCCTTGGTGGCGGCGATATCGGCCTTGTTCTGGTGGTCGGCCGTGAGCAGCTCGATCGGCATGCCCAGCACCTTGCCGCCGAAATCGTCGATCGCCATCTGGATCGCCAACGCTCCGTTCTTGCCTTCGACGTCAGCGTACAGGCTGGACATGTCGGTGATGAAACCGATGCGCAGCGCCTTGTCCTGTGCCTGCGCGTGCATCGCGCCGAAGCCAAGGCAGGCGGCGCCGAGAGCGACCACGAGGGTCTTGAACTTGTTTTGCATGGAAGCTTGTCTCCTGGGTGAAGTGGTGAATGCCCGCGGACGTCCCGCGCGGCGCGGACGTCAGACGCCGAGCAACTGGTTGAGCACCGGCATCTTGGCCTCCAGCTCCGCTGCGCCGAACTGCTCGACGATCTTGCCGTGCTCCATCACGTAGAAGCGATCGGCCAGAGGTGCGGCGAAGCGGAAGTTCTGCTCCACCATCACGACGGTGAAGCCCTTTTCGCGCAGCATCGTGATCATGCGCGCGAGCGCATGCACGATCACCGGCGCCAGGCCTTCGGATATCTCGTCGAGCAGCAGCAGCTTGGCGCCCGTGCGCAGGATGCGCGCCACCGCAAGCATCTGCTGCTCACCGCCCGAAAGCCGCGTACCCTGGCTGTTCCTGCGCTCCGCGAGATTGGGGAACATGGCATAGATCTCATCGACCGACATGCCCTTCTCGCCGGTCTTCAGATGCGGCGGCAGCAGCAGGTTTTCCTCGCACGACAGGCTGGAAAAAATGCCGCGCTCCTCGGGGCAGTAGCCGACGCCGAAATGCGCGATCTTGTGCGTGGGCAGGTTGATCGTCTCGTGCCCGTTGATCTTGATCGACCCTTCGCGCCGGCCCGTGAGGCCGACGATGGCCCGCAGCGTGGAGGTGCGCCCGGCGCCATTGCGCCCGAGCAGCGTGACCACTTCACCGGGTTGCACCACCATGTCCACGCCATGCAGGACATGCGACTCGCCATACCAGGCCTTCAGGCCGCGAATTTCCAGAGCAGGTGTACCCGCCATCTCAGTGCGCCCCCTCGAGTTGGCCTTCGGTCGTTCCCATGTAGGCTTCCATCACCTGCGGGTTGTTCGACACCTCGTCATACGTTCCTTCGGCCAGCACCTCCCCGCGCTGAAGCACGGTGATGCAATCGGCGATGGTGGACACCACCTTCATGTTGTGCTCCACCATCAGGATGGTGCGCCCGGCGGAGACCTTCTTGATGAGCTGAGTCACGCGCTCCACGTCTTCATGGCCCATGCCCTGCGTGGGCTCGTCGAGCAGCATGAGCTCGGGCTCCATCGCCAGCGTCGTGGCAATCTCAAGAGCCCGCTTGCTGCCGTAAGGCAGGTTCACGGTCATTTCGTCCGCCATGTGCTCCAGCCCGACCTCGGCCAGCAGGGCACGCGCACGGGTGTTGAGCTTGTAGAGGCTGCGCTCGCTGCGCCAGAACTGGTAGGACGTGCCCAGCTTGCGCTGCAGGCCCAGGCGCACGTTCTCCAGCAGCGTCAGATAGGGAAACACCGCAGAAATCTGGAACGAGCGGATGATGCCGCGGCGCGCGATCTCTGCGGGCTTTTCGCCCGTGATGTCCTTGCCGTTGAAACGGATGGTGCCCGAGGTAGGCACCAGGAACTTGGTCAGCAGGTTGAAGCATGTCGTCTTGCCTGCCCCGTTGGGCCCGATCAAGGCGTGAATGGCACCGCGGCTCACCGACAGATTCACGTCGCTGACCGCGGTGAAACCCTTGAATTCCTTGGTGAGATGGGATGTTTCGAGTATGAAATCACTCATTGCAGATCAGCGCATGCCGCGCAAAAGATACGGCACCGCCGCGTGCTCCCCGAGTTATGTTGCACTGCATCGTAAACCTTGTTGAACACTATTCGTCTCAGGATAAACACGTATAGCCGACGCAAATTTGAAGGTTCAAGCGCTGCATCTGCCGCATGGCGCGGCGATCGTGGCGTGTGTCGAAGTGGGCATCTGCGGGTCTCCTTTGTTCTTGACAGGGCCGTTGATAGCAGCACAAGCCGTGCCAACGAGTTCAAGGCAGGAACCCAGGCTCAGACCGAAGAAATGCCTCCAAATCAGACACGCAATTGTCAAATATTCAGTCAAATGGCTGAATGTTTGACATGTGCTCCATGCGAGCGTACAGCGTGGCCCGAGAGATACCGAGCAGGCGCGCGGCGGCCACCTTGTTGCCCTTGTGGGCCTTGAGCGCCGCCGCGATCGCGCGCTGCTCCAGCTCCGCCACCTGCTCGGCCAGGGGGCGCAGCAGATCGGGGCCGGCGCCATCGTCCAGCGCGATCTCCTGCACGACGGGGTCCTGCGGTTCCACGCCGGATTCGCGCAGCACCGCTGCCAGCTGCCCGGCATCGATGGCCAGCGAGTCGCCGCGCAGCAGAGCCTGTTCGAGCACGTTGCGCAGCTCGCGGATATTGCCCCTCCAGCTCTGGGCGGCCAGCAGCCCCATCGCCTCGGGCAGCAGCTCGGGCTGCACCGCGCCGCTGCGCTGCGCCAGATCTTCGCCCAGCACCTCCACGAGCGCGGGAATGTCCTCGCGGCGCTCGCGCAACGCCGGCACGCGGATGGGCAGCACATTGAGCCGGTAGAACAGGTCTTCGCGAAACCTGCCGTCACGCACCAGCGCGGGCAGATCCCGGCTGGTGGCGGCGACGATGCGCACATCCACGGGAATGAGGCGGTTGCTGCCCAGCGGCTCGATCTCGCCTTCCTGCAAGGCGCGCAGCAGCTTGGATTGCAGGCCCAGCGGCATGTCGCCGATCTCGTCCAGGAACAAGGTGCCACCATCGGCCAGCTTGAATTTTCCCTCGCGCCCGCGCCGGTCCGCACCCGTGAACGCACCGGCGACGAAGCCGAAGAATTCGGCCTCCAGCAGCGTGTCGGGCACGGCGGCGATATTCACGCTCACGAATGGCCGGTTCGCGCGCGGCGAGGCCGAATGGATGCCATGCGCCAGCAGCTCCTTGCCGGTGCCGGTTTCCCCCAGCAATAGCACGGGGCTGCTGGAGAGTGCGGCGCGGCGCGCGCGGCGCTTGACCTCGGTGGCGGCGGCACTGGCGCCGACAAAGCTCGCCAGCGTGTATTTGGCGTGTCGGCCAGCACCGGCGTGGGCGCTGCGCTGCGCCGCCAGTTCCCTGCGCGCATCCTCCAAGTCCTGCTGCAGACGCGCAAACTTGGCGATCAGCGGCTGCAGCGTGGTTTCGGGCTGATCGAAGAGCACCAGGCCGATGGCGCCGATCACGGCCCCATCCTCGGCCAGCAGCGGCAACCGGCTCACCACGAAGGTGCCCGCGCGGTTGGTGAGCAGGTCGATGAGCACCGGCTTGCCGGTTTCCAGCACCCGGCGCATCTGCGTATTGGGAATGACCTCCTCGACCATGTGCCCCACGAAATCCTGGACCGAATCCAGACCCAGCGCCGGAAGAAACCGCCGATACCCTTCGTTGACCCAGACGATGCGCCCGCTCACGTCCATGATGAACATGCCCTGGCTCAGGCTGGAGAGCAGCTGGAACATCGAGCGAACGGCCAGGTCGAGGATGCCCTGCGGCTCGTGGGGCAAGACGGTGGTTGGGGTGACTTCAGCAGGCATGCGGCGATGGTAGCGGCACGTCGGCGGCGCCGGGCGTTTCGGCGCGGTGTTCCTTGCCTGCGTGACAAAGACAGGCAGGCAAGGCTAGACTGCCCCCATGAAGCTGATCGAACCCATCCTGGCACAGGCCGCGGCCTTGACTCAATTGCGGCGCGACATCCACGCTCATCCCGAGTTGTGCTTCAAGGAGGTGCGCACCTCCGATCTGGTGGCCGCCAAGCTCACCGAATGGGGCATACCGATCCACCGAGGGCTGGGAACGACCGGCGTGGTCGGCATCGTGCACGGCAGGGACGGCGGCGAAGCGGCCGCGAAGCATGGACGAGCGATCGGCCTGCGCGCCGACATGGATGCGCTGCCCATGACCGAGTTCAACACCTTCGCGCACGCCAGCACCATCCCCGGCAAGATGCACGCCTGCGGCCACGACGGCCACACCACCATGCTGCTGGCGGCGGCGCAGCACCTCGCGCGGCACCGCGATTTCGACGGCACGGTGTACCTGATCTTCCAGCCCGCCGAAGAAGGCGGCGGCGGCGCGCGCGAGATGATCAAGGACGGGCTGTTCAAGCAATTTCCGATGGAGGCCGTGTTCGGCATGCACAACTGGCCCGGCATGCCCATGGGCACGTTCGCCGTCAGCGGCGGCCCGGTGATGGGGTCGAGCAACGAGTTCAAGATCACGATCACCGGCAAGGGTGGACACGCGGCGCTGCCGCACATGGGGATCGACCCGGTGCCCATCGCCTGCCAGATCGTGCAGGGGTTTCAGACCATCGTCTCGCGCAACCGCAAGCCGGTGGATGCCGGGGTGATCTCGGTCACCATGATCCACGCGGGCGAGGCCACCAACGTCATCCCCGACGCCTGCGAGCTGCAAGGCACGGTGCGCACCTTCACCTTCGAGACGCTCGATCTGATCGAGCGGCGCATGCGGGAAATCGCCGAGGGTGTGAGTGCGGCCTTCGGCGCGCGCTGCGCGTTCGAGTTCGTGCGCAACTACCCGCCGACGATCAACACGCACTATGAGGCCGACTTCTGCCGCAAGGTGATGGCCGGCATCGTCGGCGAAGACAAGGCGCTGGCGCAGGAGCCGACGCTGGGCGCCGAGGACTTCGCCTACATGCTGCAGGAAAAGCCCGGCGCCTACTGCTTCATCGCCAACGGCGATGGCGCGCACCGCGGGCGCTACGAAGGCGGCGGGCACGACGCCGGGCCGTGCACGCTGCACAACCCGCACTACGACTTCAACGACGAGCTGATTCCGCTGGGCGCCACCTACTGGGTGAACCTGGCGCAGGCCTGGCTCGCGCACACGCCGCCCGCCGATCGTCCCATGCCGGATTCGCGCTGACCCGCGGCGAATCCCTCTGCCACCCTGCCCATCGCCGCCACCATGATCGCCATCACCTCGGCCTTCGCGCGCAGTTACGCCAGCGCGCGCGCACAATTCCTGGAAGCCGCCACGGGTGCCGGGCTGCACGTCGAATCACTGCCCCACCCCCTGCCCGGCCGCGACGGCGAGCCGCTCGCGATGGACGTGGCGCTCGATGGCGACGCGGGCAGCGAACACCTCTTGATCGTCACCAGCGCCTGCCACGGCGTGGAAGGCTATTGCGGCAGCGGCGTGCAGGTGTTCGCGCTGCACGACGCCCAATGGCGCGCCCGGGCGCGCGAGGCAGGCGTGGCGGTGCTCTACATCCATGCGCTCAATCCGTATGGGTTTTCGCACCTGCGCCGCGTGACGCAGGAGAACGTGGACCTGAACCGCAACTTCCACGACTTCAACCGCCCACTGCCCGAGAACCCGGCCTACCGCGCGGTGCACCCGCTGCTGCTGCCCGAGGTCTGGCCGCCCGACGCGGCCAACCGGAAGGCGGTGCAGGACTTCATCGCCACGCGCGGCGTGCAGGCCTGGCAGGCGGCGATTTCCAGCGGCCAGCACGAGTTTGCCGATGGCTTGTTCTATGGCGGGCGCGCGCCCACCTGGAGCAACATCACGCTGCGCGCGGTGCTGGCCGAGCACGCCCGCCACGCGCGGCGCATTGCCTGGATCGATCTGCACACCGGCCTGGGCCCGAGCGGCGTAGGCGAGCGCATCTGGGCCGGGCGCGACAGCGCGCCCGACGTGGCCCGCGCGCGCCGCTGGTGGGGCGAGAAGGTCACCTCGATCTACGACGGTTCCTCCACCAGCCCGGTGCTCACGGGCCTGATGTGGGAGAGCATCCACGACGCCGCGCCGCAGGCCGAATACACCGGCATCGCGCTCGAATACGGCACCGAGCCGATCACCGAGGTACTCGACGCGCTGCGCGGCGACCACTGGCTGGCGCAACACCCCGAGGCGCCCGCGGCGCTGGCGGCGCAGATCAAGGCGCGGGTGCTCAGCGCGTTCTACACCGACACCGATGCCTGGAAGGAGCGGATCGTCAGCCAGGCGCGGCAGGCCCTGCTCCAGGCGGTGGACGGCCTGAGCAGCTGATCAGATCCGCCCTTCCTCCACGGCGTGGCAGGCCACCTGCACGCCGTCGATGACCTGCAGCCTGGGTCGCTCGACGCGGCAGCGCTCGGTGGCGAACGGGCAGCGCGGATGAAATGCACAGCCCGTGGGCGGGTCCAGCGGGTTGGGCACCTCGCCCTGCACCGGCGTGCGTGCGCGGCTGGTGTCGTGCATCCGGGGAATGGCATCGAGCAGCATGCGTGTATAGGGGTGGCGCGGCGTGGCGAACAGCGTGCGCCGGGGTGCCAGCTCGACGATGCGCCCGAGGTACATCACGCCCACGTGGTCGCTCACATGGCGCACCACCGCGAGGTTGTGGCTGATGAAGAGGTAGGTGAGCTGCTGCTCACGCTGCAGATTCTTCATGATGTTGAGCACCTGCGCCTGCACCGAGACATCCAGCGCGCTCGTGGGCTCGTCGCAGACGAGAAACTCGGGCTCGGTGGCCAGCGCACGCGCGATCGAGATGCGCTGGCGCTGCCCGCCGGAGAACTGGTGCGGGAACTTGCCCATGTCCACCGCCGCCAGGCCCACCGACTGCAGCAGCGCGGCCACGCGCTCTTCGGCCTCGGCGCGGGACGCCGCCATGCCGTGCTCGCGCAGCGGCTCGGCGACGATGTCGGCCACCTTCCAGCGCGGATTCAGGCTGGCGTACGGGTCCTGAAAAATCATCTGGATGCTGCGGCGCAGCGCATGCGCCTCGCGGCCGGCGTAGGCCGCATGGGCATCCTGGCCCTTGAAGAGAAAGCGCCCGCGCGTCGGCTGATGCAGGCCCACCAGCAGGCGCGCCACCGTGCTCTTGCCGCAGCCCGATTCGCCCACCAGCGCCAGCGTCTCGCCCTTGCGGATGCTGAAGCTGGCCCCGTCCACCGCCCTGAGCCACACGCGTGGCCTCCTTTCGAGCAGGCGGTTGAGCAGCGGCGGCGAGACATCGAAGGTCTTGGCCAAGCCGTCGGCGCGCACCAGCGCCGCGTCATCGTCTTGCCGCGTCGAGGCGGCGGCGCCAGGGGTTTGCACGGCCTGTGTCATGCAGCCTCCCGCGGCCCGGCGTGCAGCCAGCACGCGGCCTGCGTGGCGCCCGCGGGCATGAGGTCAGGGCGCTCGACGCGGCAACGCTCGAAGGCCCGGGGGCAGCGCGGGTTGAAGGCACAGCCGCGGGGAATCGCACCCAGCCGCGGCATCGCGCCGTCGATCTGCGCGAGCTGCTCGCGGTCCTGCTCCATGTCGGGAATCGCCGCCATCAGGCCCGCCGTGTAGGGGTGCGCGGGCTGGTGGATCACCTCATGCACCGGCCCGATCTCGGCGATGCGCCCGGCATACATCACGGCCACGCGGTCGCAGGTTTCGGCGATCACGCCCATGTCGTGCGTGATCAGCATGACGGCGGCGCCGCGTTCACGGCACACGCGCTTGAGCAGCTGGATGATCTGCGCCTGGATCGACACATCCAGCGCCGTCGTGGGCTCGTCGGCGACGATCAGCCTGGGCTCGGCCGCCAGCGCCAGCGCAATCACCACGCGCTGACGCATGCCGCCCGAGAACTGGTGCGGGTAGTGTTCCAGCCGCTGCTCGGCGGCGGGTATGCCGGTGTCCTGCAGCAGCTCGATCGCGCGCTGGCGCGCCTGGGCGTGGCTCAGCTTCAGGTGCGTCTGTATCGTCTCGATCAGTTGCCGGCCGATGGAGTACAGCGGGTTCAGCGAGGTCAGCGGGTCCTGGAAGATGGCGCCGATCTGGCGCCCGCGCACCTGGCGCATGGCCTCGCCCGTCAGCTGGTCGATGCGCTGCCCCTCCAGCAGGATCTGCCCGCCGGCCACGCGCCCCGGCGGCTCCAGCAGGCCGATGATGGCGGCGCCGGTGAGCGACTTGCCCGCGCCGGATTCACCCACGACGCCGAGGATTTCTCCGGGCGCGATGGAAAACGAGACGTCGTCGAGCGCGCGCAACGTGCCGCGCCGGTGCGGAAATTCGACGATCAGGTGACGGACTTCAAGCAGGGACATTCGTTGAGTTGGGCATCACGTGTCAGCGCAGCCTCGGATTGAGCGCATCGCGCAGCCAGTCGCCGAGCAGATTCACCGACAGCGCGATCAGCACCAGCATCACCCCAGGGAAGATGGTGATCCACCATTCGCCCGAGAACAGGTAGTCGTTGCCGACGCGGATCAGCGTGCCCAGCGAGGGCGAGGTTGGCGGCACGCCCACGCCGAGGAAGGACAGCGTGGCCTCGGTGATGATTGCCGTGGCGACCTGGATGGTGGCCAGCACCAGCACCGGCCCGGTCACATTGGGCAGCACGTGGCGCGTCATGATGCGCAGCGGCGACACGCCGGTCACGCGCGCCGCCTGCACGTATTCCTTGCCACGCTCGACCATGGTGGAGCCGCGCACCGTACGCGCGTACTGCACCCAGCCGGTGAGCGAGATGGCGATGATCAGCACGCCGAACGCCACCGATTCGTGGGCCGCGGGGAACATCGCGCGGCCCACGCCGGCGATCAAGAGCGCCACCAGGATGGCGGGAAACGACAGCATCACATCGCACACACGCATCAGGAAGGTGTCGATCCAGCCGCCCTTGAAGCCCGCCACCAGCCCCAGCGCCACGCCCGCGAGCACCGAAAGGATGACCGAGACAATGCCCACGACCAGCGAAATGCGCGCGCCGTAGATCAGCGCCGAGAGAATGTCGCGCCCCTGATCGTCGGTGCCCAGCAGGTAGGTGAGCCTGCCACCCTCCTGCCAGGCGGGCGGCAGCCGGGCGTCGCTCAGTTCGAGCGAGGCCAGGTCGAACGGGTTGTGCGGCGACACCCAGCCCGCGAAGATCGAGCAGAAGACGCAGACGAAGGCGATCGCTGCTGCGACGATCGCCGTGGGCGAGGTGCGAAAGCTGTAGCCAACGTCGCTGTCGAGCCACCGGGTCAGGACATTACTCATTTATCAATAGCTGGCTGCGCTTGTTGCAAGCGCGCCAGAGACCACTTTGACACTGAAAGCAGCCTCTGGCGCCTGCGCCGTCACTTCCTGATGCTGATCCACTTGAAGGGCATGTAGTTGTCGGCGAGCTGCGTCAACTCCACCTTCTTGCTGGCGCCCCAGGCCAGCGTCTGCTGGTGCAGCGGCAGGTGGCCCACGTCGTCAATGTGGATCTGGAACGCCTCCTTGATCATGGCGTTGCGCTTGGCCTGGTCGGTCTCCGACCCGATCTTCTCGGTCAGCTCATCGAGCTTGGGATTGCAGTAGCTGCCCAGGTTGAACTGGCCGGCACCGGTCTTGTCGTTGGGGCAGCGCATCAGCGCGTTCAGCGCGTTGTGCGCGTCATACGTCGAAGGCGTCCAGCCCAGGAGGTAAAAGCTGGTGTCGCGGCGCAGGATCTTCGGGAAATAGGTGCCCTTGGTCTCGGCCTGGAGGTTGATCTTGACGTTGATCTTCGACAGGTTGGCCGCCACCGCCTGGCAGATCTGCCCGTCGTTGACGTAGCGGTCGTTGGGGCAGTTCATGGCGACCTCGAAGCCGTTCGGGTAGCCGGCCTCGGCCATCAGCTTCCTGGCTGCCTCCACGTCGTAAGGCAGGCGCTTGTCCTGCTCGGCGGTCCAGCCGTTGATGCCGGGGCCGACCATCAGCGCGGTCGGGCGCGACTGGCCGCGCATCACCGTCTTCTTGATGCCCTCGATGTCGATCGCCTGGTAGAAGGCCTTGCGCACCCGCACATCCTTGAACGGGTTCTTGCCCTTGACGCTGGAGTACAGCAGCTCGTCGCGCTTCTGGTCCATGCCCAGGAAGATGGTGCGCAGTTCGGGGCCGACGATGGCGCGCGTGCCGGGGTTGGACTCGACACGGGCGATGTCCTGCACCGGCACCGGCTCCATCACGTCGATCTCGCCCGACAGCAGCGCCGCCACGCGGGTGGCCGGGTTGGCGATGGGGGTGAAGATCACCTCTTGCGCGTTGCTTTCGATCTTGCCCCAGTAGCGCGGATTGCGCACGAACACGGTGCGCACGCCCGGCTGGCGCTCGCGCACGTGGAATGGCCCCGTGCCGTTGGTCTTGAACGAAGCCGTGTTCTCTATGCCCTTGCGGCGATCGACCGGCGTGACGGCGTTGTTGGCCTCGCACCACTTCTTGCTCATGATGTAGACCTGCGAGAGGATGCGCGGCAGGATGGGCTGCGGCGCCTTGGTCTCGATCTCGACCGTGTGCTCGTCGATCTTGCGCGTCTCCTTGACGTCGGTGCCGTAGCTCTTCATGTCCGAGCCGTCGGCCATGATGCGGCCCATGGTGAAGACCACATCGTCCGCGGTGAATGGCGTGCCGTCATAGAACTGCACGCCCTTGCGCAGCTCGAAGCGCCAGACCGTGGGCGAGGTCTGCTTCCACGACGTGGCCAGCACCGGCACCATCTCCAGCTTCTTGTCCCAGCCCACCAGTGCCTCGTAGGCGTTGCTGTCCACGGACAGCTGCAGCGACTCGTTGAGCGAATGCGGGTCGAGTGACAGCGCATCGCCCTGGTTGGCGATGCGCACCGTCTGCGCCGAAGCGGCGGCCGCCATGGCCAGCAGGGCCGCGCCGGCAAGCAGGCGCAGATGTCGGATCGAAGGGGTCATACGGGTCTCCTCGGTTGGTTTTCGAAATCGGGCCAGGCTTCAATGCCCCGCCGCCCCGCCCACGCGCAGCCGCGGATCGACCACGACGTAGAGCAGATCGACGATCAGGTTGATCACGACGAAGATGAGCGCGATCAGGCACAGGTAGGCCGCCATCACCGGCACGTCGGCGAAAGTGACGGCCTGGATGAACAGCAGGCCCATGCCGGGCCACTGGAACACCGTCTCGGTGATGATGGCGAACGCAATCAGGCCGCCCAGCTGCAGGCCGGTGATGGTCATCACCGGCACCAGCGTGTTCTTGAGCGCGTGGCCGTAGTGGATCGCGCGGTCGGTCAGCCCGCGCGCGCGGGCGAACTTGATGTAGTCGGTGCGCAGCACTTCGAGCATCTCGGCGCGCACCAGCCGCATGATCAGCGCCAGCTGGAAGATCGCCAGCGTGATCGCCGGCAGGATCATGTGCATCCAGCCGTCGCGCGTGAACAGGCCCGAGCTCCACCAGCCGAATTGCACCGTCTCGCCGCGCCCGAAGCTCGGCATCCAGCCCAGTAGCACGGAAAAGATCAGGATCAGCAGAATGCCGATGAGAAAGGTCGGCAGCGACACGCCCAGCAGCGACACCACCATGAACACCTGGCTGAGCGCCTTGCCGCGCTTGAGCGCCGCATACACGCCCATGGGCACGCCGACCAGCAGCGCCAGCGCCGCTGCCACGATGGACAGCTCGAAGGTGGCCGGAAAGCGCTCGCCCAGCAGGCGCGACACCTTCTGTCCCTGACGCAGACTCAGGCCGAATTCGCCCTGCGCCGCGTTCACGAGGAAGTGCCAGAACTGCACGAAAAACGGCTGATCGAGCCCGAGGTCGGCGCGCAACTGGCGGATCTGTTCGGGCTTGGCGTCCTGCCCCAGCAGGAAGACCACCGGATCACCGACGTACTGAAACAGCAGGAAGGACACGAAGGCCACCACCACCATCACGACGATGGCCTGGATCAGACGGCGAAAAATGAATGCTGCCATGCGGGTGAATGCGACAGAGCCCTGGAAGAAAGCACCGCGCCGCAGATCCTCGCGGGCCGATGCAACGCCTGACATCGCAGGCCTGTGAACGGCGCCGCAAGCAAGCTTGCACGGCCTCCGATCCTGGTAGCGGCGGATCGAACCATTGTTCAATGAACACCAGGGTCTGGACACTAGGGATTGCGAGCATTGCCGCACGGCGCGACATCGCCCGTCACACCGTGCTCAAACCGTGCTCAGGCCGCGCTCACCATGATGGCCAGCGCGCTCGGATCGGCACTGGCCAGGACGGCGCCGCGTGCCCGCAGCCCCGAACCGGGAGGCGCAAAGCCGACGAGCTGCAGGCCGCCACCGAGCTGCACCACGACTTCATCGCCCGCCGGATGGCGTGAAATCCGCAGCACCCGCCCGCGCCAGTGATTGGGCTCGTTCTCATCGGGCGACGCGCCCGCCCGCACCCGCACCGCCGTGGCCTTGCACAGCACCTGCACCGGCAGACCGGGCGCCAAGCCCAGCAGCTGAGCGCTCTCGCGCGTGATGCGCGAGAGCGCCAGCAACGCTTCGTCGCCCCGGGCCGCCAGCACCACATCGACGATGCTGCCCTGGCGGCGCAGGGCCGTCACCACGCAAGGCCACTGGTTGCGCATGCTGGTGCGCACGCTCAGCTGCGCGGCCGCCTGATGCGCCCCGCTGCCCTGAGCCGCATTCGAACGCTCGCGCGCCAGCGTGTCGGCGGCGGCCAGCAGCTCATGCGCCGCCTGGGTGAGCCGTGCGCCGCCGCCACCCGCGCCGCCGACCACGCGCTCGACCAGCGCCACGCCAGCCAGATTCGTCAGCGTATCGAGCGCCTGCCACGCGGCCTTGTAGCTCACGCCGACAACGCGCGCGGCCTGCGAGATCGAACCCTGCACCCCGATCTCGCGCAGGATGGCGATGCGCCGGTCGGCCCGGTCCTGCCCGAGCGCCTGAACGACGGAAAGCTGTTTTCTGGCCATGCGCACCATCATGCCGCATCCACGCGTTGCCCTATACTGCTTCGCTATTCACTTATGGAATAGCGAAGGGTATGCCCACTTTCCCATTCCCCCGCCACGCGTTCACGCTGATCGCCCTCGCCGCCGCGGCGCTGACCAGCGCGCATGCCGATACCGTGACTGTCGCCGTCGCGTCCAACTTCACCGCACCGATGCAGAAAATCGCCGCCGCCTTTGCACAGGACACCGGCCACCAGGCCGAGCTGTCGTTCGGCGCCACCGGCAAGTTCTATGCGCAGATCAGGAACGGCGCGCCGTTTGGTATCCTGCTGGCGGCCGACAGCGCCACGCCCGAGAAGATCGCCAGCGAAGGGCTGGGCGTGGGCGCCACCCGCTTCACCTACGCGATCGGCCAGCTCGCGCTCTGGAGCAAGCAGCCGGGCTACGTCGACGCCGAGGGCAAGGTGCTCGCCAAGACAGACTGGCGGCACATCGCTATCGCCAATCCCAGGCTCGCGCCCTACGGCGCGGCGGCGATGCAGACGCTGGAAAAGCTCGGCCTCGCGGGTCAGGTGCAGGCGCGCATCGTGCAGGGCGAGAACATAGCCCAGACCTACCAGTTCGCGGCATCGGGCAACGCCGAACTGGGCTTCGTCGCGCTCTCGCAGGTGACCGAGAACGGCCGGCTGCGCGAGGGCTCCGCCTGGGTGGTGCCGACCGCGATGCACGACCCCATCCGCCAGGACGCCATCGTGCTCAAGAGCGGCGAGGGCAACGCGGCCGCGACCGCGCTGATGAACTACCTCAGGGGCAAGAAGGCGCGCGCCATCATCACGTCCTACGGCTATTCTTTCTGAAGCTGCTCGCGCCTGTACCTTCTTGATTTCAATGATGTTCATCTTTGGAATTCACATACGATGAGCGTGAGAAGCTATCAACTCCATAGCAATGCCTCCCATTTCCCCTGAAGACTGGGCCGCCATCCGGCTCACGCTGACGCTGGCGAGCCTGACCACCGCGCTGCTGCTGGTGCTGTGCACGCCACTCGCCTGGTGGCTGGCGCACACGCCCTCGCGCTGGCGCGCGCCGGTGGGCGCGGTGGTGGCGCTGCCGCTGGTGCTGCCACCGACGGTGATCGGCTTCTACCTGTTGGTGCTGATGGGGCCGAGCGGCCCGGTCGGGCAGTTCACCGAGGCCCTGGGCTGGGGGCGCCTGCCCTTCACCTTCGGCGGCCTGCTGGTCGGCTCCGTCGTGTACTCGCTGCCGTTCGCGGTGCAGCCGCTGCAGCGCGCGTTCGAAGCCATGGGCACGCGCCCGCTGGAAGCCGCCGCCTCGCTCGGCGCCTCGCCGCTGGATCGCTTCTTCAGCGTCGCGCTGCCGCTGGCGCGCCCGGGCTTCATCACCGCCGCAGTGCTGAGCTTCGCGCACACCGTGGGCGAGTTCGGTGTGGTCTTGATGATCGGCGGCAACATCCCGGGCCAGACACGCGTCGTCTCGGTGCAGATATACGACCACGTGGAGGCCATGGAGTACCTGCAGGCGCACTGGCTTGCGGGCGGCATGCTGGTGTTCGCCTTCATCGTACTGGTGCTGCTGCACTGGCTGCAACCCAAAGGAGGGCTGCAATGAGCGCGATCCACGCCCGCCTGACGCTGCAACGCGCGGACTTTGCGCTCGACGTCGATCTGCAGCTGCCCGGCCATGGCGTCACCGCGCTGTTCGGGCCGTCGGGCTGCGGCAAGACCACCTGCCTGCGCGCCATCGCGGGGCTCACGCGCGCGGCCGGGCGCGTCACGGTGAACGGCGAGGTGTGGCAGGACGACGACGCGCGCGCCTGGCGGCCGACGCACCGGCGCCAGCTCGGCTATGTGTTCCAGGAAGCGAGCCTGTTCGCGCATCTGTCGGTGCGCCAGAACATGGACTACGGCCTGCGCCGCCTGCCCACGCGCCAGCGCCGCGTCTCACTCGATCAGGCGGTGCAGCTGCTCGGCCTGGAAGAACTGCTGGTGCGCGCACCGCACACTCTCTCGGGCGGTGAGCGCCAACGCGTGGCGATCGCCCGCGCGCTCGCCGCGAGCCCGCGCCTGTTGCTGATGGACGAGCCACTCGCAGCGCTGGACGCCGCGCGCAAGGCCGAGGTGCTGCCCTACCTGGAACGGCTGCAGCGCGAACTCGACATTCCGGTGCTCTACGTGAGCCACAGCGCCGACGAGGTGGCGCGGCTGGCGGGCCATCTGGTGCTGCTTGAGCACGGGCGCGTGCGGGCGCAGGGCGCCACGGCCGAGCTGCTGGCGCGCGCCGATCTGCCGCTGGCGCACGGCGAGCACGCGGGCGCATTGATCCACGCCCAGGTCTTGAGCCACAGCCCCGATGACCATCTGCTCAGCGCGCGCTTTGGCGGCGGCCTGCTGCGGCTGGTGAGCACGCGCGTGCACGCCATCGGCGAGCCGGTGCGCCTACGCGTGCCCGCGCGCGACGTGAGCCTGGCACGCAGCGCGCCGGTCGGCAGCACCATCCTGAATGTGCTGGCGGTGCGCGTCACGCAGATCGTGCCCGACGGGCCGGGTCAGACGCTGGTGGCACTCGATGGCGCGGGCACGCCGCTGCTCGCGCGCATCACGCAGCATTCATGCGAAGCCCTGGGTCTGGCCGTGGGCGAGACCCTGTTCGCGCAGGTCAAGGGCGTGGCGCTGGTGGATTGACGCCGCGCCTATACGGCGCCCGACTCGCGCAGCACCGCCAGTGCATCGGCCCTGACCTCGCCGGCCAGCGCCACCGCCAGGGCCAGGCGGCGCAGCAGCCACGGACTGGAATCGGCCACGAACGGATCCGGCAGGTCCTCGGGCACGGCGGGCATCGCGTCGCCCCCGCCCTGGGTCCGCGCCGCCACGGGCTCGCAGGGGTGCGCCAGATCCAGCTGCTGCTCGATGTTGCTCGCAGCCTCCGCCAGCGGCGCGGCGATGGCCTGCAGCTGCAGGCGCTGGCGGCGCAGCAGCAGGATGGACTGCACCGCGCTGAGCTGCCCCAGCAATTGGTAGCCGTGCCCCTGCAGTTGTTCGAGCAGCGCCATCGGCGGCTGCACGGCGCGCGGCTCGACCAGCGCGCGATCGGTGGCCTGCACCAGCGCCGAGAGCGCGTCGTAGGCCTCGCGGCGCGCCAGGCGCCAGGCCAGTTCGGGCTGGCCCGTGACTTCGGCCAGCGTGGCCAGCGCCAGCGACTGGCGCGCGTGCGCCGCCATGGCCAGGCAGACACGGCGTACCGTCAGGGCAATGCGCATGCGCTCCCACGACGGCAGCACGTAGGAAAAGCCCCAGGCCAGGGCCGCGCCCAGCAGCGTGTCGCCCACGCGCTCGGCAAAATCGAAGGCCGGCTGGCTGGTGGCGGACAGCAGGTGCGCCAGCACCAGTCCCAGCACCGACCCGGCCACGGCCGTGACCACATAGCGGCGCACGACGAAGGCATGCGCCAGCCCCTGCGCCAGCACCACCACCCCCAGCAGCACGGCGACCGGCGGCTGCGCCGCCAGCAGACCCACGGCCAGCGCACTGCCCGCGAGCGTGCCGAGCACGCGCTGGTTGCGCCGCTCCAGCGTCTGCGCGAGCGAGCCGCGCAACACGACCACGATGGTGATCAGCACCCAATAATCGCGCGAGCCCCAGGGCAGCAGCATGGCCAGCGCGTAACCCGTGCCGATCGCCAACGCCGCGCGCAGGGCGTGGCGCAAGGCCGGCTGGCGCCAGCGCCACAGGCCCCGCAAGGGCTGCCGGGACCAGTACGCCGGGCTCACGAAAAGCTGCCAGCCGCTGCGCACCGCCGACAGGTCGGGCTCGGCTTCTTCTCGCGCGAGCGCGGCGAGCTGACGCACAGCGCTGGCCTGATCGCCCAGGCGCACACAGACGCTGCGCAGCAGCGCCGCCTGCTGCATGGCCTCGCCGCGCTCGGGGTGGGCGCGGGCCTCGTCCAGCGCCTGCTCCCGCAGGTCGGACAGCACGGCGCCGTGCTCGCGTGCCGCGGGGGGCCTGGCGCCCGACAGAAGCGCATCGGCCACGCGCTCCACGTCCAGCGCCATGGCACAGGAGAGCGCGGCCAGCGGCTCCAGGCTGGCCGAATGGCTGGCCTGAACACGCTCGATGTCCAGCTCGCTCGCGATCAGGCGGTCACGCATCTCCAGCACCACGATCAGCATGCCCGCGAGTCGCTGGCGTGCGGGCGTGTCGGGCGTTTCGAGGATCAGGTCGCGCGCCGCCTGCAGCTGCTCGGCCAGGGCCGCCTGGCGGCGCAGCACCCCGCCCAGCGTGCCAGGCGCCGGCACGCGCGTGATGCGCGCCGCATGCGTGCGCAACAGCGCCGCCACGGTCAGCAGCAGCTCAGCCAGCGTCTGCGCCCGATAGCGCTCGTTGAGCACGGCATTGGCGGCGGTGGCCCACGCCACGTACAGGCCCGCGCCCAGCGCGCACCAGCCCGTGCGCTGCAAGGCCTCATGCGCGCTGGCGGCAGGCTCGGGCGCCAGCGCCAGCAGCATGGCGAACATCAAGCCCGCGGCCACCGGCATGCCGGGGCGGCCCCAGGCGGTGGAAAGAAAGGCGAAGAACGTGGCAGGCACGAGCAGCAGGCCCAGCTCCACCGGATGGCCCCGCAGCAGCTGAACCGCCAGAAACAGCGGCACACCCAGCAGCGGCGCCACGATCAGGTGCGCGAATTTGCCGCGGCGCGCACGCGGCGTGTCCGGAATCAGCGCGACGATGGCGCCGACACTGGCGTTGGAGGCCGCATGGGCGCCGAACAAGGCATGGACCAGCAGCGCAATCAGCAGCAGGCCCAGCGCCACCGAGGCGCCGTTGAACACCGCGGCGCTCAACGCGGTGCGCCGCATGCGCCCCAGGCGGGACGCCGCAAAGGAAGGGGCCGCGGCCTGGTTCATGCCTGCCTTGTATTCCGCGTTCGTGTGTGTCGCGCCGTCATGATGGGTGCCGGTAGCCTGCCGCAACATTCAGAATCATGCAAGGGCAGACCTTTAGAATGCCCGCCTTGTTGCAGCGGCCCGACTTACCCCGGACCGCACGGCAACCGCCAGAGCCCCATACCCATCAAGGGGCCGCGCGCCAACCCGGCCTTTTTCTGGAGACACCATGCAGGCCCTGCTATCGCTATCGCGAGCCATCGACAGGCTCAATTCCTTCGTCGGCAAACACGCCATCTGGCTGATCTTCGGCGCCACGGCCATCAGTGCCATCAACGCCGTGATCCGCAAGGTCTTCAACTACAGCTCCAACGGCTACCTGGAGGTGCAGTGGTACCTGTTCGCCTGGTCGTTCCTGATCGCCGCCGGCTACACGCTGCTCAAGCGCGAGCACGTACGCATCGACGTGCTCAACAGCCACTTCCCCAGGAAGGTGCAACTCGGCATCGAAATCTTCGGGCTCATCTTCTTCCTCACCCCAGTGTGCCTCATGGTGCTGTACTACGTCGTACCGCTCACGATCCAGATGTTCAACACGGGTGAAATGTCGAGCAACCCGGGCGGGCTGATCCGCTGGCCGGTGTGGCTGGCCCTGCCCGTGGGCTTCACGCTGCTGCTGCTGCAAGGCTGGTCCGAACTCATCAAATGCATGGCGTTCGCGCTGGGCCAGGGCCCCGACCCAATGATCAAATCCGGCGAAAAATCGGATGAAGAAGCGCTGATCGAAGCGCTGCGCCAGGAGGTCGCCGCCAAGGCCTCCGGTGCCGCACCGGCCCAGGCCCATTGACGCGCCGGAGCAGACACAACATGGCATTCATTGCATCCAACTTCGCCCCGATCATGTTCGTCGGGCTCATCTGCTTCCTGATCCTGGGTTTTCCCGTCGCCTTCTCGCTCGGCGCCGCGGGCCTGACTTTCGGCCTGATCGGGGTCTGGCTCGACATCTTCCCAACCGCCATCCTCGCGGTGCTGCCGCTGCGCCTGATCGGCATCATGGCCAACGAGACGCTGCTGGCCGTGCCCTTCTTCACGCTCATGGGCCTGATCCTGGAGAGGAGCGGCATGGCCGAGGATCTGCTCGACTCGATCGGCCAGGTGTTCGGCCCGCTGCGCGGCGGGCTGGCGCTCGCGGTGGTGCTCGTGGGCGCCATGCTCGCGGCCACCACCGGCGTCGTCGCCGCGTCGGTGATCTCCATGGGTCTGATCTCCATGCCCATCATGCTGCGCTACGGCTACAGCCGCAGCCTCGCGAGCGGCGTGATCGCCGCCTCGGGCACGCTGGCGCAGATCATCCCGCCGTCGCTGGTGCTGATCGTGCTGGCCGACCAGATGGGCAGGAGCGTGGGCGACATGTACAAGGGCGCGTTCATCCCCGGCTTCACGCTGATGGGGCTGTACATCCTCTTCGTGGCCGCGCTCGCGATCTTCAGGCCCAAGATGGTGCCCGCGCTGCCGCCCGAGGCGCGCACCTTCGTCGAGCCCAGCGGCAGCCACGGCTACACCTCGCTGACCGTGCTCTTCGTCTTCTGCGTGGCCGTGGCCATGCTGCTGGGCCACGAGATGCCGGCCATCCACACCTGGTGGCAGGGCGAGCCGGTGGATTTCGTGCCCACCGACGAGAAAATCGTCGTGGCCATGTGCGGCGGCAGCTTCGTCGGCTGGCTGATCGCGGTGATCAACCGCGTGACCGGCATGGGGCTGCTGTCCAAGCTGGCCGAGCGCGTCACCTTCGTGCTGATCCCGCCGCTGCTGCTGATCTTCCTGGTGCTGGGCACCATCTTCCTGGGCGTGGCCACGCCCACCGAAGGCGGCGCCATGGGCGCCATGGGCGCGCTGATCATGGCGGTTTCGCGCAAGCGCCTGTCTTGGCGCCTGCTGCGCCAGGCGCTCGATACCACCACCAAACTCGCGTCTTTCGTGATGTTCATCCTGGTCGGCGCGACGATCTTCAGCATGGTGTTTCAGGCTGCCGACGGCCCGGTCTGGGTCGAACACCTGCTGACCAAGCTGCCGGGCGGACACCTGGGCTTTCTGATCTTCGTGAACGTGCTGGTGTTCTTCCTGGCGTTCTTCCTGGACTTCTTCGAGCTGTCGTTCATCGTCGTGCCGGTGCTGGCGCCGATCGCCGACAAGATGGGCATCGACCTGATCTGGTTCGGCGTGCTGCTGGCGGTGAACATGCAGACGTCGTTCCTGCACCCACCGTTCGGATTTGCCCTCTTCTACCTGCGCTCGGTCGCGCCCGAGAAGCCTTATGTGGACGCACACACCGGCAAGACCATGGAGCCAGTCACGACGATGCAGATCTACAAGGGCGCGATCCCCTTCCTGCTGCTGCAGCTGTCGATGGTGGCCATCCTGATCGCCTTCCCGGCCCTGGTGACCGGCGGGCTGGACAAGCCGGTCAAGGTGGACATGAAGGCCGTCGAGCAGCAGATGCTGCAGGACCTCAATGAAACCGACCAAAGCTCGGACTTCAATACCATCGTCGTGCCCGGCGGCAACGCCGCCCCGGCCACGGGCGATGGCAACAAGGCGCCGAATCCCGCCAGTGGCGGCGGCTTGCCCGAGGCCGGCAGCGGAGCGGGCGACTCCAGCTTCGGCCCGGTGGGCGGCGAAGCGAACGACCCCATGAAGGCCATCCAGGACTCGATCGGGAAATAGCCTGACGGCCGCAATGACGGAGGGGAAACCCTCTGACCATGAAAAAAAACCGCAGCCGAAAGCTGCGGTTTTTTCATGAGGAGGCACCTTCTTTTGCAGGTACCCCAAGGGATGGGCGTCAGATCTTCAGCGACGCCATGTCCTGCGTGAACACCAGCTCGGAAATGCGGTTCCAGAGGATCTGGTCACGCTGGAAGGCGCGCATGTCGTCCAGGATCTTCTTGAACACCGGATCCTTGGCGCTGTGCTCGGCGTAGACCTCCTGCGCCGCGTTGAAACCGGCCTGCACGATCTCCTTGTTGAAGCGCTTGAGCTGCGTGCCCGAGGCCACCAGGCGCTTGAGCGAGATCGGGTTCAGGTACAGATACTTGGACGTGCCGTCGTTGTACGCGGTGTCCATCGCGGAATTGACGATAGCCTTGTATTCGGGCGAAAGCTTGGCGTAGGCCTTGTTGTTGATGAAGAACTCGAGGTCGGCACCGCCTTCCCACCAGCCGCCGTAGTAGTAGTACTTGGCAACCTTGTTCCAGCCCATCTTCTCGTCGTCGTAGGGGCCGACGAACTCGGCGGCATCGAGCGTGCCTTTTTCCAGCGCCTGATACACGTCACCGCCGGGCATGTTCTGCGACACCACGCCGAGCTTGGCCATGGATTCGCCGAACACACCGCCGCCCAGTCGCATCTTCAAGCCCTTGAAGTCCTCGGGCTTGTTCATCTCCTTGCGGTACCAGCCGCCCATCTGCGTGCCGGTATTGAGCGCGCTGCGCGCGTGGAAGTTGTACTTGGCGAACAGCTCGTCGAGCAGCTTGTGGCCATTGCCATGCAGCTTCCAGGCCTGGTTCTGCTGCGCCGTGAAGCCGAAGGGAATTGCGCAGCTGAAGGCGAACGACGGATCCTTGCCGGTGTAGTAGTAGGACGCGGTTTCGCCCATCTCGATCGAATCATCGGCCAGCGCATCGACGATGCCGAACGCCGGCACCAGTTCGCCCGCGGCGTGCACCGAGACCTCGAACTTTCCACCCGAGAGCGCCTTGACGGTCTCGGAGAACTTGACGGCACAGCCGTGCAGCGTCTCCAGCGCCTTCGGAAAGCTCGTGGCCAGGCGCCAGCGCACCGTTTCCTGCGCGTGCACGGCCGGCGCCACTCCGGCGGCCAGCACACCGGCGATACCGGCGTTTTTGATGAGAGATCGACGATCCATGGGCTTTGACTCCTTGTTGATAAACATCGAGAACAACGGAAAACCATCGAACACGGACGCGCTTGTGAAGCGTCAGCGCCCGAGGGGCTCCGCACTCAGCGCGCCATCTTATAGCAGGCAGGTGCCTGCGAAGACAAATTCAAGGCGATACCCGATGGAGGGGCTTGTTCCGCCTTGCCTCAATCCCCGCCCACGGCACGCAACGCAGGCGCAGCACCCACCAGGGATTCGAACCGCCGCCGCACCGATCGCTCGATGCCCGCGGCATCCAACCCTTGCAGCGCGAGCAATTTCGCCGGGTCGCCGTGCTCGATGAAGCGATCGGGCAGGCCCAGCTGCAGCAAGGCCGTGGCGGCGCCCGCGCCCGCCAGCCACTCTCCAACCGCGCTGCCCGCACCACCCATGACCACGCCCTCTTCCACGGTGACGAAGGCCTCGTGGGTGGCCGCCACGCGCGCGAGCAGCTCCACATCGAGCGGCTTGACCCAGCGCATGTTCACCACGGTGGCATCGAGCCGCTGCGCCGCTTCGAGCGCCGGATACAGCAAGGTGCCAAACGCGAGGATGGCCACACGATGGCCGCTGCGGCGCACCTGCGCCTTGCCATACGGCAGCTCGTCGAGCTCGACCCGAGGCTGCACGCCCACGCCCGCGCCCCGGGGATAGCGCACCGTGACCGGGTGATCCTGCCCGAAGGCGGTGGTGAGCAGCTGACGGCATTCGCCCTCGTCGGCCGGACAGGCCAGCGCCATGTTCGGGATGCAGCGTGCGTAGGCGATGTCGAACGCGCCGCAGTGCGTGGCGCCGTCGGCCCCGACGATGCCCGCGCGGTCGAGCGCGAACACCACCGGCAGGTTTTGCAGCGCCACGTCGTGGATCAGCTGGTCATAGCCGCGCTGCAGAAAGGTGGAATAGATCGCCACCACGGGCTTGAGCCCTTCGCAGGCCATGCCCGCCGCGAACGTGACCGCATGCTGTTCGGCGATGCCCACGTCGTGGTAGCGGCCGGGGAAACGCCGCTCGAACTCCACCAGCCCCGAGCCCTCGCGCATCGCGGGCGTGATGGCGACGAGCCGCTCGTCCTTGGCAGCCATGTCGCACAGCCACTGGCCGAAGACCTGAGTGAAGGTCTGGCGCGGCGGCGTGGCCGGCTTGACCAGGCCGATCTCCGGATCGAACTTGCCCGGGCCGTGGTAAGCCACAGGGTCGGCCTCGGCGAGCTTGTAGCCCTGGCCCTTGCGGGTCACGACGTGCAGAAACTGCGGGCCCTTCAAGCCCTTGATGTTTTCCAGCGTGGGAATGAGCGAATCGAGATCGTGTCCGTCGATCGGACCGATGTAGTTGAAGCCGAAGTTCTCGAACAGCGTGGCCGGCACCACCATGCCCTTGGCCTGCTGCTCGATGCGCCGGGCCAGCTCCAGCAGCGGTGGCACGTTCCTGAGCACCGTCTTGCCCACGTCGCGCGCCTTGGCGTAAAAGCGCCCGCTCATGAGCTGCGCCAGATAACGGTTGAGCGCGCCCACGGGCGGGCTGATGCTCATGTCGTTGTCGTTGAGGATCACCAGCAGATTGCAGTCCGCTACGCCCGCGTTGTTCAGCGCCTCAAACGCCATGCCCGCAGTCATCGCACCGTCACCGATCACCGCGATGCAGTGGCGATCCTCGCCCTTTTGCCGCGCGGCCAACGCCATGCCCAGCGCCGCCGAAATGCTGGTGCTCGAATGCGCGGTGCCGAAGGTGTCATAGGGGCTTTCCGAGCGCATCGGAAAGCCGGAAAGACCGCCGAGCTGGCGCAGCGTTCCCATGCGCTCGCGCCGCCCGGTGAGAATCTTGTGCGGGTAGGACTGATGGCCCACGTCCCAGACCAGGCGGTCCTCGGGCGTGTCGAAGACCGCGTGCAGCGCGATCGTGAGCTCGACCACGCCGAGATTGGACGAGAGGTGCCCCCCCGTCCGGGCCACGCTTTCGAGCACGAAGGCGCGCAGCTCATCGGCCAGGATCTTGAGCTCGCCGCGCGAGAGGCGACGCAGCTGCGCCGGGTCATTCACGCTTTCCAGCATCGGGTAGTTCGTCGTCGCCATATCCTGTTCCGATAGCTGCCGGCGCCCTGTCCACGGGCCTTGCAGCCTTCTTTCGTCTCAAAACATCCGCCGCGTCAATGCGTGCGGTTCACCACCATCTCGGCCAGCGCCACGAGCGCGTGGGTGTCCACGAGACCGCTGGTGCGCAGCACCTGCCGCGCCTCGTCCAGCAGCGCCCGCGCATGGGCCCGCGCGCCGTCCAGCCCCATCAGCGACACGTAGGTGGGCTTGCCGCAGGCCGCGTCCTTGCCAGCCGTCTTGCCCAGCGTGGTGGAGTCCTGCGTCACGTCGAGCACGTCGTCCACCACCTGGAACGCCAGGCCGATGGCCGCACCATACTGCAGCAGCGCCTGACGTGCACGCACCTCGAGCGCGCCGCAGGCCGCGCCCATGAGCACGCTGGCCTGCAGCAGCGCCCCGGTCTTGAGGCGGTGCATCTGGCGCAGCTGCGCTTCGGAAAGCGTTTCGCCCACGCTGGCGAGGTCGATCGCCTGCCCACCCGCCATGCCATGAGCGCCCGCCGCCCGGGCCAGCAGGCGGCACAACTCGGCCTGCATGGCGGGCGGCACACCCTCGTCGGGCGTGAGCAGCTCGAAGGCCAGCGCCTGCAGCGCGTCGCCCGCCAGCAGCGCGCGCGCCTCGCCAAAGCGCACGTGCACCGTGGGCTTGCCGCGGCGCAGCACGTCGTTGTCCATGCACGGCAGATCGTCGTGCACCAGCGAATAGGCGTGAATCAGCTCCACCGCGCAGGCCGCGCGCAGCGCCGCGTCGTGATTGCCGCGCACCGCCGTGCAGGCGGCGAGCACCAGCAGCGGGCGCAGGCGTTTGCCGCCATCGAGCACCGCGTAGCGCATGGGCTCGCCCAGATCGGCCGGCGTGGCCAGCGGCACCCAGTCGGCAAGGGCCTGCTCCACGCGCTGCTGCGCCTGGCTGATCCAGTCGGCGGCCACGAAGGCACGGGCGCCGCTCTCCATCACACGGACGTCCACGGCTTGAGCACCCCCTCATCGAGCAGCTTGATCTGATCCTGCACCGCATCGAGCTTGCCGCGGCAAAACTGCAGCAGCTCGGCGCCGCGCTGGTAGCTCGTGAGCATCTGCTCCAGCGGCAGTTGGCCGGCTTCGATGCGTGCCACCAGGTCTTCGAGTTCCTGCAGCGCTGCTTCGTAGCTGGCGGGCTCGGACGGGGTGGGCAAAGTGGGTGGGGTGGCAGCAGCCTTGGGCATGAAAATCCGGATGCAATCGGTGGTGGGCGCGCGGGTGATTTTAGGGCGGTGCCGAACAAGTCCCCGCAGGGTGGCGTGCCCTGCATGGGGAAGGTCCCAGGGCCGCGCTACAAAGCCAGCCAGCGAAACACCAGTGGCATCAGCACCGCCGCCAGGTTATGGACAGCCACTTATAATCGCCCATTCCGCACCAACCGGCTTCGGCACACCGCGCCCGGCCGGTTTCATTTTTCCCGCTCGTGCACGCCACGCGCAACCTCCCTGTGGGGGGGCTTTAGGTCAGGACGTCCATGTCTGATTTAAGTCTTCAACTGCAGCAGGCCGCAAGCCAACTCCCGGTTTCCACGTATTTCGATGAGACGCTGCATCAGCGCGAGCGGGCACTGCTGTTCGCCGCCGGGCCGCGCTACCTCGGCCACGGCCTGAATGCGCCCGAGCCCGGCGACTACTACGTGCTGCCGCAGGAAAAGGGCGGGCGCGCGCTCGTTCGCAGCCCCGAGGGACGCCTGCAGCTCATCTCCAACTGCTGCCGCCACCGCCAGGCGCTGATGCTTAGCGGCCAGGGCAACCTGAAGGCCGAAGGCAAGGGGCACGTGGGCGGCAAGATCGTCTGCCCCATCCACCGCTGGACCTACGACAGCGCCGGCCAGCTGCTGGGCGCGCCGCACTTCGCAAGCAACCCGGGGCTGAACCTGCAGACGTGGCCGCTGCGCGAATGGAACGGCCTCATCTTCGAGAACAACGGGCGCGACGTCGCCGCCGACCTCGCCAGCATGGGCGTGGCGCGCGACCTGTCCTTCGAGGGCTACGTGTTCGACCGCGCCGAAGTGCACGAGTGCAACTACAACTGGAAGACCTTCATCGAGATCTATCTGGAGGACTACCACGTCGAGCCCTTTCACCCGGGCCTCGGAAACTTCGTCACCGTGGACGACCTGCACTGGCAGTTCGACCGCGAATACTCGGTGCAGACCGTGGGCGTGGCGCCCACCTTCGGCCGGCCCGGCACCGACGCGTACAGGCTCTGGCACGAGGTGCTGCTGCGCTACCGCGGTGGCGAAAAACCCGAACGCGGCGCGATCTGGCTCACTTACTACCCGCACATCATGGTGGAGTGGTATCCGCACGTGCTGACGATTTCCACCGTGCACCCCGTGGGGCCGCAGAAGACGCTCAACCTCGTGGAGTTCTACTACCCCGAGGAAATCCACGCCTTCGAGCGCGAATTCATCGAGGCACAGCAGGCGGCCTACATGGAAACGGCCATCGAGGACGACGAGATCGGCGAGCGCGAGGACCAGGGCCGGCGCGCGCTACTGGAGCGCGGCGTGAACGAGGTCGGCCCCTACCAGAGCCCGCTGGAAGATGGCATGCGGCATTTTCACGAGTGGTACCGCGCCCGCATGGGCGAGGCCCTGCAGGGCCACTGAAACCATAGCTGTTCACGCCCGCCAACCGGGCGTTTTCACCACTTTTCATCAAAATCCCATGCAAGCGCTGTGGATGGTTCTGGCGGCCTTCTTTTTCGCCAGCATGGGGGTGTGCGTCAAGCTCGCGGCGCCCTGGTTCACGACCTTCGAGATGGTGTTCTGGCGCGGCCTCATCAGCATGGTCGTGCTCTGGTGGCTGGCGCGCCGTCAAGGCGTGTCGCTCGCCACCCGCTACCCGGGCATGCACGCCTGGCGCAGCTTCATCGGCGTGACCTCGCTGGGCGCATCGTTTTACGCCATCATCTACCTGCCGCTGCCCACGGCCATGACCTTCGGCTACATGAGCAGCGTCTGGATCGCGGCCTTCATCGTCGGCGGCGCGATGCTGATGTGGCGCCCCTCGGGCGAGCACCCGCGCCCACCCGTGCCGCTGTCGCTCGTCGCCTGCGTGCTGCTGGGTTTCGTCGGCGTCGTCATGATGCTCAGGCCGACCGTGGACGGCCACCAGGGCTTCGCCGCCGTCGTGGGGCTGCTCGGCGGCATGTGCGCGGCGCTCGCCTACATGCAGGTGGTGGCGCTCTCGCGCCTGGGCGAGCCCGAGACGCGCACCGTGTTCTATTTCGCGCTGGGCTGCACCCTCACCGGGGCGCTGATCATGCCGGTGACCGGGGTCTCGCCCTTTGCCGGCTGGCACGCGCTGTGGCTGCTGCCGCTGGGGTTGTTCGCCGCGGGCGGGCAGCTGTGCATGACCATGGCGTTCTCACGCGCATCGAGCACACGCGGCACGCTGCTCGTGGCCAACCTGCAATACTCGGGCCTGATTTTCGCCAGCATCTACAGCATGCTGGTGTTTGGCGACTACCTGCCGCTCGGCGCCTGGCTGGGCATGGCGCTCATCGTGGCGAGCGCGATCGCCGCCGGGGTGCTGCGCGCACGGGCCGCCCCCCTGACCGCAAAGACAACATGACCCACACCTCCCTGATTTCCGCCACCGACCTGCAGGCGCTGATGCACAGCGGCGCGCCGTTCATGGTGTTCGACTGCAGCTTCGATCTGGCCGACACCGAATGGGGCATCGCCCGCTACCACGAGGCCCACATCCCGGGCGCCATCTACGCGCACCTGGACCACGACCTGAGCGCCGCGGGCGGCCCCAACGCTTCGGGCGGGCGCCATCCGCTGCCCACGCGCGAGCGCTTTGCCGCGTGGCTGTCCAGCGTCGGCTTTTCGAGCGGCATGCAGGCCGTGGTCTACGACCGCAACGGTGCCATGCCGGGCATGCGGTTGTGGTGGCTGTTCAAGTGGCTAGGACACGACGCGGCGGCGGTGCTCGACGGCGGCTTCGCCGCCTGGCAGGCCGCGGGCGGCGCGGCGGCGCAGCACGAAGAGATGCCGCGCGCGCCGGGCTACTTCGAGCCGGGCGGGCCGCTGCGCACGCTCGTCGACACCACGCGCGTGCTCGACCACCTGGGGCAGGCCGATCAAACCCTGCTCGACGCGCGCGCCGCCGAGCGCTACCGCGGCGAGGTCGAACCGCTGGACCCGGTCGCCGGGCACATCCCCGGCGCGCTCAACCGCCCGTGGACCGAGAACCTCGGCGCCGATGGCCGCTTCAAGAGCGCGGCGCAACTGCGCGGCGAGTTCGCCGCCGCCCTGCAGGGGCACGATCCGGCGACGGTGGTGCACCAATGCGGCAGCGGCGTGAGCGCCATTCACAACCTGCTGGCGATGGAGCTGGCCGGCTACGCGCCCACGGCGCTGTACGCGGGCAGCTGGAGCGAGTGGTGCGCAGACCGCGTGCGCCCCGTGGCGGCGGGCTGACACTCACTGCCCTTCGTCGCCCTCGGCCCCATCGCCAACCACCCGGTGGTGCCAATAGCGCTTGGATCGCTCGCGCTCGCAGCGCAGTTGCCCGTCCTGCGATGACCACGACGCCGCGCCGCACGCGGGACTGGCCACCAGCGTGATGCCGCGATCACGGTAGCGTTGCACCACGGGCGCCGCCGGATGGCCGAAGCGGTTGCGGTAGCCCGATTGCACCAGCGCCAGCGCAGGCTGCACGGCATCGAGGAAAGCGTCGCTCGACGAGGTCTTGCTGCCGTGGTGCGGCACCACGAGCACGTCCGCGGCCAGCGGCGCGCCCGAGCGCACCAGCGCCTGCTCCTGCGCACGCTCGATGTCGCCAGCGAGCAGCGCGGCCACGCCGTGGTCGGTGGCGATGCGCAGCACGCAGGTGCGCGCGTTGCTCGCCGAGCCGCGCAACAGCACCGGTTCGCCCGCAGGGGGGGCCTCGCCCGGATGCAGCACGGTCAGGCGCACGCCGTCCCACTGCCACGCCTGGCCCGCCACGCATGCCCGTACCGGGTGCCGTGCCTGCAACGGGTGCTCGGGCGGGATCGATCCGAGCACATCGGCCTGCGGCTGCTGCGCGATGATCGCGGCCGCACCGCCGATGTGGTCGCTGTCGCCGTGGCTCAGAACCAGCGTATCGAGCCGCTCCCCCAGGGACTGCAGCAGCGGCACCAGCACCTGCTGGCCGGCGTCGGAAGTCTCGCCATAGCGCGGCCCGGCGTCGTAGAGCAGGCTGTGCGTGGCGGTGCGCACCAGCACCGCCTGTCCCTGGCCGACGTCGACCGCCAGCAGATCGAACTGGCCCGGGGCCGGGCGTGGCGGCTGCCACCAGAGCGCGGGCAGCACGAGCGTCAGCGCCAGCGCACGCACCTGCCACGGCAGACGCAGCACGAGCACGATGCCGCCCACCACCGCGGCCACGCCCGCCCACAGCGGGGCCTGCGCCAGCGTCAGCTGAGCAAACGGCCAGGAGGCCAGCCACGACAGCCACCACGAGAGCGCCTGCACGCACCAGGCCGCCGCCTGCCACAACGGCGCCCACAGCACGCCGAGCATCGCCAGCGGCGTGACCAGCACCGTGACCCACGGAATCGCGAGCAGATTGGCCACCAGCCCCACGACCGAGATCTGGCCGAACAGCACCAGCGTGAGCGGCGCCAGCGCCACCGTGATGCACGTCTGCTCACGCAACAATGCGGCGAATCGGCCTCCAACGCCCATCCCGCCTGCGTCAGCAGCTCCACTGTCGGTAGCAAAAAGTATCCCCACCGCAACGAAGCTGAGCCAGAAGCCCGCCTGCAGCAGCGCCCACGGATCGAAGGCGACGACCACCGCGCACGCCAGCAGCCAGACCTGCGGCCAGGGCCAGCGCCGCCCCGACAGGCGCAAGAGCGTGACGGTGGCGAGCATGAGCAGCGTGCGCTCGGCCGGAACACCCCAGCCGCTGAAGAGCGCATACGCCGCCGCCAGCAGCACGCCGCCCACGAGCGCGGCCGAGGGCGCGGGATACGCCAGGCACAGCGCCGCGCTACGCCGCCAGAGCCAGCCCACGAGCAGCGCCGCCAGCCAGGCAAACATGGTGATGTGCAGCCCGGAGATGCTCACGAGGTGCGCCACGCCGGTGACCCGAAAAAGCTGCCAGTCGCTGCGCTCTATCGCCCGCTGGTCGCCGGTGACGAGCGCCGCCACCACGCCCGCGGCGCGATCGCGCGCACTGTCGCTCCCGCCGCTCGCCAGGTGGCGCACGATGGCGTCGCGCACCGCCTGGCGCGCCTGCTCCACGGGATAGCGCCACGTCTGCCCCAGCAGCCGGGGCGCCCCGAGGCGCTCGTCCAGCCGCGCGCTCGTGCGCACGTAGCCGCCGGCCTGCACGCCCTGCTCCCACATCCAGAGTTCGTAGTCGAACCCGTGGGGGTTGCGCGCACCGTGCGGCGCCTTCAGCCGCACATTCAGCCGCCAGCGCTCGCCCGCGTGCACATCGGGCACGGGCCGGGGTTCGCGCCCATGCTGGGTGGCGTACCAGCTCAGATCCAGCACCGGCGGCAGCGCCACCGCACGCCCCACCTGCCCGGTCACCTGCTCGGCCGATTCGACGGCCAGACGCAGGCGCGCATCGCCATTGTCGCGCCGCTGCGGCATGGCGGCGACCACGCCGGTCACACGCAGGTCAACGCCTTCGAGCGCCGGGGACAGCGCCTCGGCGTCAAACGCCACCGAGCGCAGTCCGGCACTGCCAAAGGCCAGCAACGCGCCCGCGATCCAGGCCCACACCACAGCCCGGCGGCCCGCGCGCCCAGGCAGCACGAGCACGGGCAGCGCCAAGCCCGCCAGCACCCCATACGCCCACGGCGGCCAGAGCGCTGCCTGCTGCAACTGCAGCGCCGTGCCCAGCAGCCAGCCGCACAGCAGCGCCGGCACAGGCCAGGCGGCAGTGGGGCTGAAACGGGGGGCGGCATCACGCATGAAACCGGCATGCTACCTGTGCAACACTTCGGGCCACGCCCGGCCGACCTGCCACACCCCGCGCAGATCGGCCGAGCGTCGCATTCACTTCTTTTTATCCAAGGAACAACGATGAGCGTCTACGACAAACTCCAGGCCCTGAACATCACGCTGCCGCCCGTGGCGGTGCCGGCCGCCGCCTACGTGCCCTATGTGCAGACGGGCAAGCTGGTCTTCCTGAGCGGCCACATCGCGCGCAAGGACGGCAAGCCCCATGTCGGTCAGCTCGGCAGGAACATGAGCACCGACGAAGGCAAGGCGGCGGCGCGCGCCATCGCCATCGAGCTCATCGGCACGCTGCAGGCCGCATGCGGGGGCGATCTGAACCGCGTGAGGCGCATCGTCAAGGTGATGAGCCTGGTGAACTCCACGGGCGATTTCACCGAGCAGCACCTCGTGACCAATGGCGCGAGCGAGCTGCTGGGCGAGGTCTTCGGCGACGCGGGCAAGCACGCGCGCAGCGCCTTCGGCGTGGCGCAGATTCCACTGGGCGCCTGCGTGGAGATCGAGCTGATCGCCGAACTCGCCTGAGTCAGAACGTCAGCACCTTGTCGGCCTCAACGATCCAGCCAGCCACCTCGATCATGCTGGTGAGCGTCACGCCGGCGATGTGTGGCAGGCCGACGAGCCCGCGCGCCTCGGCGCACTTGCTGCACAGGTGCACGCTGGCGTTGTCGGCGCTGGCGAGCTCCGTCACCAGCGTCTCGATCACGTTGCCCGCGTTGTCCTTCTGATGGGGCAGCGCGGCGACGGCCGCGTCCGACATCAGCAGGATGCGCAGCCGCTTCACGTCGTCGCGCGCGGCCAGTGCGCCCGCCACGCGCAGGCCCGAGAGACAGCGCTCGCTGCCGTGCGGGGCGGCGTGGATGATGATGACGATGTTCTGTTCAGCCATGACGGCCTTTCTTCAATGACGAGCCAACCCGTCATCGTAGACGCGCACCGCGCACGGCGTCAGAAACTCTCCCACTCGCCTCCGTCGGCGGCAGGCGCCTTTTTCACCGGCGCACTCCCGGCGGCGGGCGCCGCGATTTTCCGGGGCGCCGCGATCTTTCGGGGCGCGGGCGCCAGGCGCGCGGGCGCCGGTGCCACGGGCGGGGCCACCCTGGCGCGCGCCTGCGCGGGCGGGGCCACCGCCGCCGCGGCGGGCTTGCGCGCACCAACGGCCGCCGACCTGTCGCTGCCATCCACACGGAAGGCCGAGACCACCTGCGTGAGGTGTTGCGCCTGCTCGTTCAGGCTGTGCGCGGCCGCGGCGCTCTCTTCCACCAGCGCGGCATTCTGCTGCGTCATCTGATCGAGCTGCCCCACGGCCTGGTTCACTTCGCCAACCCCGGCGCTCTGCTGCGACGAGGCCGCCGTGATCTCGCCCATCATGTCGGACACGCGCTGCACCGACTGGACCACCTCCTGCATGGTCTCGCCCGCGCCATGCACGAGCTGCGAGCCGGCTTCGACGCTGTGGACCGAGGCGCCAATCAGCTCCTTGATCTCCTTGGCCGCCTGCGCCGAGCGCCCGGCCAGCGCTCGCACCTCGCTGGCCACCACGGCAAAGCCCCGCCCCTGCTCGCCCGCGCGCGCCGCTTCCACGGCGGCGTTGAGCGCGAGGATGTTGGTCTGGAAGGCGATGCCGTCGATCACGCCGATGATGTCGGCGATCTTGTGGCTGCTGCTCTGGATCTCGCTCATGGTGGCGATCACCTGCGAGACCACCGAGCCGCCGCGCTGCGCCACGTCGCTGGCGCTGGACGCGAGCTGGCTGGCCTGGCGCGCCGTGCCGTCGCTTTGCTGGATGGTGCTGGTGAACTCTTCCATCGCCGCGGCCGTCTGCTGCAGGCTGCTGGAAGCGGCCTCGGTGCGCGCCGAAAGATCCTGATTGCCGCTGGCGATCTGCGAGCTGGCCACCGCGATGCTGTCCGCGCTCTGGCGCACGTCATGCACCATCCTGGCCAGCGAGGCCCGCATCTCCTCCAGCGAACGCAGCAGCTGGCCGAATTCGTCGCCGCGCGTCTCCGAGCTGGCCCGGGAGCTCAGATCGCCCATGGCGATGCGCCCGGCCATGCCATTGGCCTGCTCCAGCGGCATGCGGATGCTGCGGATGAGGTAGTAGGCACCGATGATGATCAGCACGAGCAGCAGGCCCACGCCTGCCGCCGCCATCCTGACCGTATCCATGCTCGCCTGCGCGGCCGCGTCGCGGGTCGCATCCCCATAGGTCTGCTGCAGCTTGACGAAATCCGCCAGCGTCCTGAGGTAGGCATCGGATGCAGGCACATACGACTGCTTCACCTGCTGCGCCGCCTTCTCGTTGTCGCCCGCCTCCTTGAGCTTGTTGACCTGCGCGCGCTGCTCGAACATGGCCTTGCGCGCATCGGCAATGCGCTGCAGCGCGGCGCGGTCGGCATCGGAGAGCTGCAAGCCCTCGAGGCGCTTTTGCAGCTCGCTGATTTCCCTGGACGTGGCCGCCATCGCCTCCTTGAACGCGGCGGCGACCGCGGGCTCGGTGCTGATCGCGATCGCCAGCGTGCGCGCCGCGTTGGTCTCGGTCAGGCCCATCCAGCGCGTCGCGGTGGTCACGCGCAACATCACGTCGTCGCCCACGGCGCGAGACATCGCCGACGTCTGCCCCGAGCGCCAGCCCGCGCCCGCGACGATGGCGCTGAACGCAATGACGATCACGGCCACCGACAGCCACAGTTTCTGCGCGATGCTGATCTGCTTCATGTTGCCTCCTGTCTGGTTCTCCTATCAGGGTGCATTACACACGAAGACGGCGCCAGAGCATGCGGCTTACCCACCGCAATGAATCATACTAAATTGCGTTCAAAGATATAGAAGTTATCCAATCGAACCCTGTCATTG